>OKWQ01000007.1_pt1 | contig 488756 bp, 451 predicted proteins | sample 1607071 | NCBI WGS metagenome assembly OKWQ01 (sample SAMN07501039, study PRJEB24779) | human gut metagenome | reverse complement strand
GATGTACTTGTTGATGCTTTAGCAGCAGGTCCATTGGCTGCGAACTTAAAATCTCCAATACTTATAACACCAAAGACGTATGTATCTGCATACCATAAAGATAATTTAGAAGCTAAATCAGCTAATAAAGTATACAAAATAGGAGGAGGATTGACTTCTAAGGTAATGAGCTCTATAGCATCATCATTATCTAAACACAATACGACTCCAACAGAACCAGGAAATAGTGGGGGCAAGACAGTTATGATTGACCCAGGGCATGGTGGTTCAGCACCTGGAAATTCATCTGGAGGAATGATTGAAAAAGATTACAATTTAAATACTTCACTTGCAACAACTGAATATTTACGTTCAAAGGGATTCAATGTAATAATGACAAGAGACACAGATAAGACTTTATCTCTTGGAAATAGAACTGCTCTATCTAATTCATTGAAACCAGATTTATTTACAAGTATACATTATAATGGCTCAACTAATAAACAAGGTCATGGTGTAGAAGTATTTTATAAGCTTAAAGATAAAAATGGAGGGACTACTAAAACTGTAGCTACCAATATATTAAATAGAATTTTAGAGAAATTTAAACTTACAAATAGAGGTATAAAAACAAGAGTACTTCCTAGTGATTCTACAAAAGATTATTTATACGTTTTAAGAAGTAATGATATGCCAGCTGTACTTGTAGAATGTGCATTTTTGGATAATGAAAATGATATGAGTTTAATAAACTCATCTGCAAAAGTAAAAGAAATGGGTACACAAATAGGTAAAGGAATAGAAGATTCATTAAAATAAATGGAAATAAAAATATTTAAAAACTTAATGTAAATTTATAGTTGTAAATTTATACTAAAGTCAAAAAATGAAATATAAGTGTATCAATAGTAAGACTGTATGTACATTTGCACATGTGAATGCAAGTATATATACAGTCTTTTTTTGTAGTTAAATGCAATAATTTGATTGTGTTTTGTAAAATACACAATATGATATAATTAGATAATATACACTTAATTTAATTGAGGAAGGTGATTATATGGAATATTTATTTGAAAAAAGTAGTTTAAAAGAATATGGAAATGAAGCTTTAGATAAATATAGAGAATTATTAGATAAAACTGGTAATAATTCAAGGTGTATTCTTTTGTTAGTACCAAACAATAACACAAAGATACGATATGAAAGGTCTCTAAGATTAAATTATAGTGAAGAACTGAAAATAACAACATATATAAGTTTTGTGAAGAAAGAATTAGTTAAATACTGGCCACTAATAATAGAAAAATGTGATGAAATAAGTACAAAGGTTGTATCTCCAACATTTATATCAAATAGTTTAAGTGAATATTTAATAGTGCAAAAAGTTAAGGAAAAAAGGATACAAGAAGGATATTTTGAAGATATTACAGGAACCAATAAATCCATAGCAAATAGTATAATGACTAACATAAATAAGTCTGCATTTAATTTAATTGATTTTGATTTTATTGGAGAAAAAATATATTCATCAAAGAAAAATAAAGATAGTATATATAGATTTTCATACACTCAAATGGATGAAATTATATCATATTATATAAATTCCTTACTATCAAATTCAATTTTAGATAATGCATTAAGCATATATTTATACAATCAATACCTACTTAATGATGATTTTTATTTAAAAAACTTATTTACAGAAGTGAGATATATAATTGTGGATAGCCTTGAAAGCTCAAGTAATGCAGAAGTTGATTTTATAACAGAAGCATTGGATAATACATTACAAAGTTATATATATTTTGATTATAGTAGGGATTATTCTGTATTTAATAATGTGGATATAGACTATATAAATGAGAAAATAATATCAAAAATTAAGCCTAAAGAAGAAAATATTAAAAAGAAGGAGATTAGAATAGAAGATTTATACTTATTACCTGCAAATATAGAATTAAATCAATCAAGTCAATTATATAATGAAATGTTAGATTTAATAAGTGAAAAAGTTATATCTCTTATAGAAGAAGATGTATCTCCAAGAGATATAGCAATTATATCTCCTATAAACAATAGTATATTGGAGCATCAAATTAGAGATTCTTTGATAGAAAAAAATATAGATGTTTTTAGTACTAAGAAGGATAAAAAAGCTGTGGATTACCCATATGGGAATGCATTGGTAGTGGCTACATGTATATTTTATGGATATTTAGATTTTATAAAAGATGATGAATACTTAAGTTTTTTAGAAACTCTTTTAGAAATAAATAGGATAAAAGCATTTAAGATTTTTAATGAAACAAGACATTTAAGTATTGATAATATAGATGAACATAGTCAGTATCGTGATATTTTACAGTATATTGAAGAAAAAAAGAAGAGTGATATAAAAATACATGAATTTTTAACTCAATTTTACATAGATAAAATGTTAAATTTAAAAGAAGGTAAAAAGAATGTTGGGTTATGTAAAAAGATAATAGCTGAAAGTGAGTCTTTTAGTGAAAGTTTAAGTCTACTTGGGATGAAAAAAGAAAAGATATTTGTAGAAGCTTTAAAAAGTACAATAAACGATTATTACTCTGTTGTCGATATAGAAGAGTTGAAATCCAAAGACAAAATAGTAATAACTACTCCTTATTCATATATATCATCAAATATAGATAGAAGTATACAAATATGGGTAGATATAGGAAGTAATGCTTGGAATATGAAAATAGAAAAAGATATAAGTAATTTAATTGTACTTAGAAAATCTTTTGAAGAAAAAAAGATTTATACAAATGAAATGGAAGAATATTATAAAAAATACTATCTATACAATACAGTATATAATTTGTTATTAAATGCAAAGAAAATCTATGCATTTAAAAGTGAATATGCGATTAATGGTTATATCCAAGAGAGTATATTATATAGTATACTTTTAAAAATCTCACATAAAGGAGATAAAAATTATGATTAATATAAATTATAGAGAAGACCAGATACCAATAATAAATTACGATAATGGTACTATGGCAGTACCAGCAGTACCAGGTGCTGGAAAAACATTTATAATAACAAATTTGGTAGCTAAACTATTACTTGAGCAGAAACATAAGGGTGGTAAAATATTAATTCTTACATATATGAATAGTGCTGTAAATAATTTTAAAGGTAGAATAAGAAAGATTCTTGAAGAGAATAAAATAGATGATACTAATTCGTATGAAGTAATGACTATACACAGTTTGGCTGTAAAAATAATAAAAGAAAAGCCAGAAGTTGTAATGTTAAGTGAGGATTTTAACATAGCTGACGATTTGCAAAAAAGTATTATATTAAATGAATGTATAAGTAGATTTAGATTTGAAGGTGGAGAAAGAGCTTTTAGATGGTTTTTAAAGGAGCAAAAAGATGAACGCTGGAAAGAAATAACTCTTGAAGCCTGGGAAAGAGGTTTTTTTGAATTTGCAGGAAATGCAATAAGTGAACTTAAGTATAAGGGAATTTCTCCAGATAACCTTGAAGAAATATTATCAAGAGGACACAAAGGAATGCTTAAAATTATTTTACCAATATATAAATTGTATGATAGAAAATTAAAGCAAAATGGATTGCTAGATTATGATGATATATTAATTTTAGCAGAAAAAACTTTAAGCTTAGACGAAGGGCTTAGAAAGAAGTTTCAAACTAGATACAAATATATATTTGAAGATGAGTGTCAGGACTCAAATGAAATTCAAGGTAATATAATAAAAATTATATCTAGCGAAAATAAAAACCTAGTTAGAGTTGGAGATATAAATCAGAGTATAACAGGAACATTTTCATCATCAGACCCTAAATTTTTTAAAGAATTTATAAATAGTGCAGATTTCTGTTATAGGATGGATATGTCAAATCGAAGTTCAAAAGATATACTTGATTTAGCAAACACTCTTGTCAAGTATGTTACAAAGGAATTTAGACAGAAAGAATGTAGACATGCTCTTGAAGATATGCAAATAAAAACTGTGCCAAATGGAATGGGATATAAAGAAAATCCTAATCCAGAACATTATAATATAAATGTAAAGTGGTATGAGAGTTGGAAAATTGAAATAGAGCAAACTGCTAGATACGTTAAGGGTATAAAAAATAAATATCCAGATAAAAGTATAGGTATATTGGTTCCATTTAATGAACAAGTGACACAAGTTGCTAAAGAACTTAGAGAGAATAATCTAACCTTTGAAGAATTAGGACCAAATTCTTTGAATAAAAGGAAGGTTATAAACAATATAGCATATATTATTGATTTTATGTTACATTGTGATGATGTAGAAAAGTTAATAGTTGTACTTAATAAAGTTTTTATAGATACTGATAATGAAGAAGAAATAAAGTATTTTTTAGAAGAATTAAAAAACTATTCTACCGAAGAAATTATTTATAATTTTGAATTTAGTAAGTTAGATAATGATTTAATAGAATTTAAAGAAGAAAGTGATATATACTTAAGTTTTAAAAGAGGAATAGATATTATAAAACAGATATTAGAATATCCAATAATAAGGTTAGACCTCTTAGTTTTGTTTATTGGGAAAAAACTTAATTTAGAAAAAGAAGATAAAGCTGTACTGGATTATATATCTTTTTATATAAAGTATCTAGTATCAGAAAATATAAATATGGATTTAGAAGATGTATATAATTTATTGTTTGATGTAAAGAACAGGGTGTTTAATCATATAATAGATGTGGTATATGAGATAAATGGATATGAACCAGAGCCCGGTAGTATAACACTATGTAACTATCATAAATCAAAGGGGATGGAATGGGATTGTGTGTTTTTACTAGGTCTTGTTGAATATAATTTCCCTGACAATATTAATCAAAAGTTTCAGAGTGATAAATGGTATCTAAAAGAAAAATATAAAAACCCTATGGCAATTATTAAATCAGAAGTTGAAGCTATATTAAAAGGAAGTATTTCAACAGATTATGCTCATAAAACGAAGATTGATTCTATAAATGAAAAGATTAGACTTTTATATGTAGGGATTACTAGAGCAAAGGAAATGTTAGTACTTTCAGGAAGTGCTTATAGAGATGAAAGTGATATAGGGAATAAGAGAAAAGAGCAAAAACCATGTATATATTTAAGCAGACTTAATCAACATATTATTGAAAAAAGGTCAAATTAATATATAATAAGTTATTAAAAGATTGCTTGAAATATATCTAAAAGGGGATAAAACAATATGTACAGTAAGTAACTACTAAAAAATAAAGTTAAGAGAGAAGTGATATGAGTGAACGATAAATTAAAATATTTTTCTTATAGTCAAAATTCAATTAACACATATAAATCATGTCCATTGAAATTTAAATATAAATATATTGATAGAATAAATTGGAAAAATGATGATGTTGGTAGTAGAGAGTATTATGAAACTTTAAAAACAGGAAGAGATTTTCATTTGATTTGTGAAAGATATTTTAGCAATATACCTCTTGGAATCTATTTTAATGAGGATGATAAAAATAGTAAAAAGTTTTTAAAGTGGATGGAAAATATAAAAAAAGTTGTTCCTATTGAAAAAGGAAAAACGTATTTGCCAGAATATGAAGTAAGGATGACATTAAATGGGGATATAATACAGGCAAAGTATGATTTAGTTGTAATTGGAAATAACAATATAGAAATATGGGATTGGAAAACCGAGTCTAAAAAGATTGACTATAAACACGTAGAAAATAGAATACAAACTATTGTTTATATGTTTTTAGCAAAAGAAGTAATACCTAAAGTTTTAAAAATGGACATAAATGTTAAAGATATAAATATGAGATATTATCAACCTGAATTTGATGACTTACCAATTACCATTTTATATGATGAAGAAAAACATGAAGCAAATAGAAATAAAATTCAAAATTATATAAGTATGATAAAAAACACTAATTATGAAGAACATACATACGAAGACAATCTATACAATGATATAGAAAAGGTATATAATAAAGAAGAACGTATGTGCTATAGAAATAAAAAGCATTGCAAGTATTGTGAATTTAATAAGTTATGTAATGGCAAAGAAATAGATTATAGTATTTTGGAGGCGGAAATTTATGGGACTTAGGTTTGTATTAGGTAGAAGTGGAAGTGGAAAATCCACCTATATACTAGATGAGATTAAAAAAGAAGCTCAAAAAAATGAAACGACATCAATTATACTTTTAGTTCCAGAACAGTACACATTTGAGGCTGAAAATAGAATAAGTAAACTATTTTTAGGAAAAGAAAAAGATAAGTATCTAAGAGTTAGGGTACTTAGCTTTAAGACACTAAGTAATATAGTTTTTTCTCAAGTAGGAGGATTGACAGATGTAAATATAAATTCTAGTGGAAAAGCAATGATGGTATATAGAGCTATTGAAGATGTAAGTGAAGAATTAAATGTGTTTTCAAAATCAAAATCGCAGTCTGGTTTTGTAAGCTCAATTACAGATATGATATCAGAAATGAAACAATACAATATAAGCCCTGAAATGTTAGAAAATATATCTGGAGAATTGGATAATGAAACTTTAAGTTTAAAATTAAAAGATATAAGTAAAATATATAATTCTTTTGAAGGGAAATTGCATGAAAATTATGTAGATGCTCAAGATATGTTAACTTCATTGGCAAGTAAAATTGAATTAAGCAGTTATTTAGATGGAGCTTGTGTTTATATAGATGAATTTACAGGTTTTACACCAAATCAGTACAATGTCATAAAGAGTATATTAAATAAGTCTAAAAGTGTTAATATCTCTTTGACTGTAGATGATATCAACTATATTGGGTACAGTAAATCTGATATGTTTTCTAGAACGAAATTTACTTATTCAAAATTGACTCAATTGTGCAACGAAGAAGGCATAAAAATATTGCCACAAGTAAATTTAAACACAGGTGTTATAAAAAGATTTGAAAAAGTTAAGGAATTACAGCACTTAGAAAGATTTTATAATGCTTATCCATATAAAATATATTCAAATCAAACTGAAAATATAAAGATAAAAGAGTTTAACAATTTATATTCAGAGGTGGAAGAGATAGCCAGAGAAATTGTACATTTAGTTAGAGATAAGAATGTCAGATATAGAGATATAACCATTGCTACAAGAGATTTAAATAGATATGATTTTTTAGTACACTCTATATTTAATGAATATAATATACCAAACTTTATAGATAAGAAGAGAGAGGCAAAAAGTAATCCAATAGTTATTTTAATTATTTCAGCTTTAGAAATGAAGAATAGACGATATGGGTATGAAACTATGTTTAGGTATTTAAAAAGTGGACTTATAGGAATTGATAATGATGATATAAATTTACTAGAAAATTATGTGTTGGCTAATGGGATTAAAGGTAAAAAATGGTTTGATGAAAAATGGGATTATAGAATAACCCAAAGTCTTTCAGGTCAAGAAAGTGAATTTGAACTGGAATTAAAAGAGAAAATAAATGAAATAAAAAATAGAGTATTAGAGCCTATAGTAATTTTACAAGAAAAATTAAGAGGAAAAAATAGAGTAAAAGAAATCTGTAGATATATATATGAATTTTTATTAGATATAAATATGCCAGAAACTATAGAAAGTTTAATAGTAAATTTTAAGGATAAAGGGGAACTTGATGTTGCAAATCAATACTCACAAGTTTGGGACATAGTAGTGGACATATTAGACCAAATGGTGGAACTTATGGGTGATGAAATAATTTCTTTAGAAAAATTTATAAAATTAATAACCTTAGGTTTTGATGAATATGAATTAGGACTGGTTCCTCCTAGTATAGACCAGGTACTTGTAAGTAGTGTGGATAGAATGAAAAATCCAGACACGAAATATTTATACCTAGTTGGAACTACTGATGGTGTGTTTCCGCTGATTACAAAGGATAGTGGAATATTGAGTGATAATGATAGGGAAAGTCTTGGAAACAAAGGAATCGAAGTTGATATTGATAGTAAGACTAGGAGTTTTGAAGAACAGTTTCTTGTATATAAAGCTCTTACTTCGACATCTAAGAATTTAACCATAACATATCCAATATCAGACCATGAAGGTAAAACGCTTAGACCATCAATAATTATATCAAGACTTAAGAAGATATTTCCAAATATAGAAAATAAAAGTTATTTAGTGGAAGAAAATAAAAGCACTGATAAAGATATACTTAAAAAAATAACGGTTAAATCCCCTACATTTAATGAACTTATAAACGTAATAAAAAATTATGACAGTGATGGTTACAATACAGAAGAGATTAATAGTATTTGGTTAGATATATATAGGTACTATTTAAAAGATGAAATCTATAGTTCTATAACAAAAAAAGTTATAAAAGGTCTTAGTTATACTAATCAAGTTCATAAGATTGAAGAGAAAAAAATAAGGTCATTGTATAAAAGTAATTCTCTTAGCATATCTAGGCTTGAAAAATATGCTGAATGTCCATTTGCTTATTTTATACAATATGGTCTAAAAGCAAAAAAGCGTAAAGAGTATTCATTTACACCACCAGATTTAGGAACTTTTATTCATAATATTTTAGATAGGTTTTCAAAAGAACTTTTACAAGATAATTTAACTTGGAGAGATATTGATGAAAAATATATAGAATTAAAGATAGGTATAATAGTTGATGAAATAATTTTAAAGATACCAGGATATATATTAAATAGTTCTGAGAGGTATAAATACCTTGCATATAGATTAAAGAATATGTTGACAACTGCTATAACTATAATTAGTCAGCAAATAAAACAAGGTTCATTTGAACCAATAGATTATGAAGTTAAATTTGGCGACAATGGAAAATATCCACCTATAAAAATGGTGTTAGAAAATGGACAAGAAGTAAGTTTAATTGGACAAATAGATAGAGTTGATGAATTTGAAGAAGGAGAAAATAAATATATAAGAATAATAGATTATAAGTCAGGCAATAAGTCCATAAGTCTAACAGAAATATATTATGGTCTACAATTACAATTACTTGTGTATTTAGATGCAATCCTTGAAAGTGCAAAGGATGAAGATATAAATATAAATCCAGCTGCAATACTATATTGTAGAATAAATAATCCAATAGCAAAATTTAATGAAGATAAAGATGATGAAGAAATACAAGAAGCAATATTAAAAGAACTTAGAATGAAGGGGCTTGTAGTAAAAGACTCTCACATAGTTAAAGAGATGGATAAATCATTAATAGATGGAGAAAGGAAAAACTCTTTAGTAATACCAGTAGGTCTTACTAAGGATGGAAATGTAGGTAAAAGTACTTCAGCAATAAGCTATGAGGATTTCAAACTGCTTAGAAAATATGTAAGGCATGCTATAAAGGATTTATGTGAAGAAATGTTAAGTGGAGAAATACGTATAGCTCCATATAAACATAAAGATGGAACATCATGTGACTTTTGTGATTACTCTGCTATATGTCAGTTTGATTCAACTATAAAAGATAACAAGTATAAAAATTTAAATAATAAGAGTAATGAAGAGATAATAAAAATGATGAAAGGAGATGTTAATTAGTGAGTTCTCCTAAATGGACAAAAGAGCAATTAGAAGTTATAGAAAGTAGAGAATGTAATTTATTGGTTGCTGCTGCTGCTGGTTCAGGAAAAACAGCCGTTCTAGTTGAGCGTATAATTCAAATGATAACAAGTAGAGAAAATCCAATTGATATAGATAAGTTATTAGTTGTTACATTTACTAATGCTGCTGCGTCAGAAATGAGAGAGAGGATAGGGGATGCTATAGGAAAAGCCTTAGATGAAAACCCAGAAAATAAACATTTACAAAACCAACTTGTTTTATTAAATAAATCTAGTATTACAACAATACACTCATTCTGTTTGGATGTTATAAAATCAAACTTTCATAGAATAAACTTAGACCCTAATTTCAGAATAGGAGACCAAACTGAATGTGCTATTTTGAAACAAGAAGCAATAGAGGAAGTATTTGAAGATTTATATGAAGAAAGAGATGAGGGGTTTTTAAATTTAGTTGAAAGTTATGCAGAAAGAGGAGGAGATAAAGAAGTACAAGATATTATCTTGGGAATATATTCATTTGCAATGGCTTCTCCTGAACCTAAAAAATGGTTGATTGACTCAGCAGAACGATTTAATATTGATGAAAATTTTGATTTTTCACAGTCTATTTGGGCTAGAGCTATATTAGACACTGTAAAAATAGAGATTAATGGTCTTTGTCTAAATATGGAAAGGGCATTAAAAGAAGTGGAATCAATAGAAGAATTAGCAACTTTTGCAGAAAAGTTATCCGTTGAATATAAAAAAATTGCTGACATTTCACAAGCATGTAATAAATCTTGGGATGAGGCATATAAAAAGATGGCAAGTATGTCCTTTGAAAATTATGTAAAAGGAGTAAAAAGAATTTCAAAAGATGCTCCTTCGTATATAAAAGAATCAAAAGAAAAGGCAAAAACTATAAGAGATAAGACTAAGAAGTCTTTAGAAAGTATAGTAAGTGCTACATTCAATAAAGATAATGATTCTATTAGAGAAGAAATAAAATATCTTTATAACATAGTTAAACCAATATCTAGTGTTGTACTGAGATTTGAAGAGGAATATAGCAATAAGAAAAGAGAAAAAGGAATAATAGATTTTAACGATATAGAGCATTTTGCATTAAATATACTTACAGATGTAGATGAAAAAGGTAATATTGTACCTTCTGATATAGCAGTTGGATATAGAAACAAGTTTTATGAAATATTTATAGATGAATATCAGGATAGTAATCTAGTGCAGGAAGTACTGCTTAAAGCTGTTGCAAATACAGAAACTCCAAATAGATTTATGGTTGGTGATGTAAAACAGAGTATATATAGATTTAGACAAGCAAAGCCAGAATTATTTTTGCAAAAATATAATAACTATAATGATAAAAAGGGAAGCTCCCATAGAAAAATAATGCTTTACAAAAACTTTAGAAGTAGAGAAGAAGTTGTAGATGCTGTAAATTATATATTTGAAAATATAATGAATGAGAATATAGGAGAAATTGAATATACAGAAAAAGAAAGACTAAATTTAGGTGCAAATTTTAATGTGGATACAGACGAGAAATCTATTATTGGTGGAGCAACGGAGATACACCTAATACAAAAAGATAATAAACTTGATGATGATATTATAAATGATAAAGACGATAGAATTAATAACAAAGAAAATGAAATAGAGGAAGAAGAAAAATTAGATAATATACAACTTGAGGCTAGAATGGTTGGAAACATTATCAAAGATTTAATGAAAGTCAATGAAGATGGAAAAATTCAAAAGGTCTATGATAAGGGAATAGATGGATATAGACCTGTGGAATTTAGAGATATAGTTATTCTTTTAAGAGCTACATCTGCATGGGCTCCAGTGTTTGCAGATGAATTGATGAATATGGATATACCAACGTATGCTGATGTTGGAGTGGGGTATTTTGATACGATTGAAATAAAAACAATATTGTCATTACTTCAAATAATAGATAATCCAATGCAAGATATACCTCTTATATCTGTATTAAAATCACCTATATTTGGATTTACACCAGAGGATTTGATTGATATTAGAGTTCAGAGTAAAGATAAAATTTTTTATGAGGTTTTAAAAAGTACAGCAGAGTATGATGGATTTACAGATTCTCAAAATGAAAATGAGTCTGAGTTTATACCAAGTGAAGAGTGCATAAACAAAAGTAAAGATTTTTTAATTAAGCTAAAGGAATTTAAAGAAAAGTCAATGTACATGAGTACAGATGAATTTATATGGTACTTGTACACAAGGACTGGATACTATGCCTATGTTGGAGCATTGCCAGGTGGAAGTCAAAGACAAGCTAATTTAAAAGTATTGTTTGAGAGAGCAAAACAATTTGAAGAAACCAGTCTTAAAGGAATATTCAACTTTGTAAATTTTATAGAGAAATTAAAAAAATCTAGTTCTGATATGGGAAGTGCAAAAACACTTGGTGAGAATGCAAATGTTGTTAGAATAATGAGTATTCATAAAAGTAAAGGTCTAGAATTTCCAGTAGTCATATGCTCTGCAATGGGTAAAAATTTCAATACTCAAGATTTTAAAAAGAGTATTTTATATCATCATAATTTAGGGTATGGACCTCAATTTGTAGACTATGAGAGAAGGATTTCTTTTCCAAGTATAGCCAAAGAAGCATTAAAAAGCAAAATAAATATAGAAAATTTATCAGAAGAGATGAGAGTTTTATATGTTGCATTTACAAGAGCTAAAGAAAAATTGATTATAACTGGTTCTACTAGAAATATACAAGATAGTATAAAGAGATGGTCAAATGGAATTGAAAGTTTAGATACAATATCACAATACGAGATATTAAAAGGTAAAAATTTTTTAGATTGGATAATGCCTTGTGTATTAAGACATAGGGATTTATCTAATCTACTAGAAGAAGTAGGATTAGACGCAGTTTTTAATGTTGAACATAATTCAAAATGGTATGGAAAGTTGTGGAATAAGAATGATATTTTAGTGGAAAAGAAGAGTGATGAAGAAAAAGAAAGTATTGAAGAAATTCTTGAAAAAATAGATGTAGATAATCCTGACAGTGATTATTACAGTGAAATAGAAGAAAAATTAAACTATATATATCCATATGAATTTAGTACAAGAAAACCTGCTACTATATCTGTTACAGAAATAAAAAAGATACAAAATAATTATGAAGAAGAGTTAATAAATACTATATTTGAACAAAAAGTAATATTAAAAAAGCCTCTATTTATTCAAAATGAAGAAGAAAGAGAAAAAATAAGTGGAACAGAAAGAGGTACAATAGTCCATTTAGTTATGGAGGTTTTAGACTTAAAAAATGTAAGTAGTGTAAATGATATAAAATCACAAATAAGAGGTTTTGTTTCAAAAGGTATAATAACAGAAAAACAAGCTAGTATAGTAAATCCATATAAAATATATAAATTTTTTGCCTCTAACATAGGAAAAAGAATGTTGAATGCTGAAATTATAAATAGAGAAAAATCAATTTATGCACAAGTAAATATGAAAGACATATATATTTATGAAAAGCTTATAAACAATGATGATAAAAAACTTTATGATAATGAAAGTGTCATGTTAAGAGGTATAGTTGATGCTTATTTTGAAGAAGATAATCAAATAGTTTTGGTGGATTATAAAACAGATTTTGTAAATGAGGAAAATATAAATCAAATAATAGAGAAATATAAAAAACAGTTGGATTTATATGCAGATATTATTGAAACTTTAACTGGTAAGTCAGTAAAAGAGAAATGTATATATTTATTTGGAGTTGATGAAGCTGTTTGTTATTAGTTTTTATATATAAATTAAACCTAAAAGATAGAGGAAGGGGAAAAAATGAGATTTATTCATACATCAGATTGGCATCTAGGGAAGTCCCTAGAAGGCCATTCTAGAATTGAGGAACAAGCAAAGTTTTGTGAGGAATTTATAAAAATAGTAGAATCAAATGAAATAGATATGGTTATAATTGCTGGAGATGTATATGATACTTCTAATCCACCAGCACAAGCAGAAAAACTATTTTATCAGACTGTATCAAGACTTGCCAATAATGGTCAGAGGTGTGTATTAATAATTTCAGGAAATCATGATAATCCAGAGAGACTCTCTGCAATAACACCTCTAGCACATGAACAGGGGATACTTATATATGGTTATCCATTAAGTGCTACGATAGAAGCTAAGTATAAAGGGTTTGAAATAACATATGCAACTCAGGGATGTACAAAACTGAATATAAATGGAGAAAATATTGTGGTTGCTACATTACCTTATCCAAGTGAAAAAAGATTAAATGAAGTTTTTTCAAGTGAAGATGAGTTTGAGAAACAAAAAAATTATTCTGAAAAGGTAGGAGATATATTTAGAAGTTTAGAAGAAAATTTTAGAAGTGATACTATAAATATAGCCGTATCACATATATTTGTAATAGGTGGAGAGAGTACTGAATCAGAAAGACCTATACAATTAGGTGGAAGTTTTTTAGTTGAAAGAAAAGATTTGCCAGAAAAGGCTCAATATACTGCACTAGGTCATTTACATAAACAACAAAAAGCTTCCGAACGTTTAAATGCATACTATTCTGGTTCTCCACTTCAATATAGCAAGGATGAAAGAGCGTATACCAAAGGGGCATACATAGTGGATATAAAAGCTGGTGAAAAACCAATAATTGAAGATGTATATTTTAATAATTACAAACCTATAGAAGTATTTAAATGTAATGGAATAGAAGAAGCACTAGATATATGTGAGCAAAATCAAGATAGAGAGATTTGGTCATATTTTGAAATAAATACTGATGAGATAATATCACAGAATGAAATTAAAAAAATGAAGGAACTATTAAAAGACATAATAGAAATAAAACCAATAATAACATCTTGTTATGAACAAGAAAGTGTAGATATAAAAGAAAAGTCTATGGCAGAGTTGTTTAGAGAGTTCTATTCTTTTAGTAAAGGTGTAGAGCCAAAAGGAGAACTTATGGATTTATTTCTAGATATAATAAGTGAAGAAGGTGAATCAGCAGATGAGACCAATTAGATTAGAACTTACAGGGCTTAATAGCTATATTGATAAACAAGTTATAGACTTTGAAAAATTAATTGAAAGAGGTTTGTTTGGGATATTTGGAACTACTGGAAGTGGAAAATCTACAATATTAGATGCAATAACTATTGCTATGTATGGAAATATATCCAGAAATACAAAAGAATATATAAACAGTGTGTGCGATAAGGCAATTATATCATATGAGTTTGAGATAGGAAGCAAAAACACTAGAAGAAGATACATTGTAGATAGAACCATTGCTAGAAGCAAAACAGGAACAAAGACCTCTAATGCTAGATTAATAGAAGTATTGAATGACAATACCCAAAATGTTTTAGCTGATAAAGTTGTGGAAGTAAATGAAAAAGTAGCGCAGGTCGTAGGATTAACGGCAAATGATTTTACTAGGTCAGTAGTTTTACCACAAGACAAATTTAATGAGTTTCTAAGATTATCACGTGCAGATAGAAGAGACATGTTAGAGAGAATTTTTAATCTTGAGAAATATGGAAGAAGTCTTGGAGAAAAAGTGAAAAAGAGAAAAAATATACAGTTACAAAATTTAAAAGATTTGAAATCAAAATTAAGTCAATATGATGGAATTACAGAGGAAGTATATAACAATATAAACCAAGAATTAATAGAGTTAAAAAATTTGGAAAAAGATAAGAATAATGCTTTAGACCTAGCTCAAAAATCTTATGAAGAAAGTAAAACAGTATATGAAGAACAATTAAAATTAGAAAAAAATGAACTTAGAAAAAATGAGCTTGATTTAAAAAATAGTGAGATAAAAGAAAAGATTGCTCTTGTAGAAAATGATAGTAACGCTAAAAAGGTAGACCCATACATAAGTTCAGTTCAAAATCTAGAAAAAAAGATAGATGAAGATAGCTTTGCAGTAAGTAATTTAGAAAAGAAATTAGCAATATTAAATCAGGAGCTTGAAGTTACAAAAAATAGATATGAAAAAATAAACAAAATTAAGAATGAAGAAGTCCCTAAATTGAGTGAAGAAAAAATAAGATTGCAACAAGCAATAAAATTAGAAGAAGAGTTAGTTTTATTAGATAGAGAGTTAAAAGAGCTAAAAGAAAGTGGAATTAATTTAAATAAGACTAAAGTTGAATTAGAAAAAGTAAAGCAGGTGTCAGAGTCCAGAAAAGATGCAGTTACTAAATCTATAAAAGAAGTTGAAGGAAAGATTGATAAAGTAAATATAAGTGCAGAATTAAAACAAAAAATATTTCTAGCATATGAATACGAGAAAGATTACAACAACGTATTGGAAGAAAAAAATCAAAAGCTAAATAAACTAGAAGAAATACTCAAAGAGACAGAAAATATAAATTTAAAAGTTAGATATATTGATAAAGATAAGAATGATGTAAATCGTAATTTAGAAAATTTATCACTTCACTTGGATGTTCTTCTTAAAAAATGTCCTGGTAAGAGTGCTGATTTACTTTTAAAATCTGAATATGTTACTGAATTAAGAAATAAAGCAAATAATACTAAAGAAAATGAAATTAAGAAAAGCAGTATACAAGATGAATTAAAGATAATACTTGAAAGTAAGTTTAATACTGAAAGGGAAGTAAATTTACTAAATGAAAAACTTGAAAATAATAGAAAGAACAGAGATGAGCTAGAAAAAGAATTAGAAGAACTAAAGTATTTAAATTTAGCCTCTGAACTTAGACGTGAATTAAAAGAAAATATGCCTTGTCCAGTTTGTGGGTCAAAACATCATGAAAATCATAATATAACTAAATATGATGAAAATATATCTTTTGTCAAAGAAAAACTGGAGAAATTAGAAAAAGAAAAAATAAGTATAAGAAACAATATAGAGGAATTAAATGCTAAAGTAAGTGGGTATTTATCTATAGAAAAAATGAAGACTAAAGAACTTGAAGATGTAAAAGGAAAACTAGGGGGGATTCCATCTAGTCAATTATTAAAAAAACTTGATGAAGAACAAAGAAAACTTGCATTGTTAAAATCTAATATTCAGGAGTGGGAGAAAGAAAAAGAGAGTACTGAAAATAAAGTAACATTAGCTAAAGAAGAAAAAAATAAAATTGAAAAAGAAGAATTAAAAATAAGAGAGAGTCTGAATAATTATAAGAAATTAACAAGAGATTTAAACATAGAAATAGAAGGTTTAGAAAATAAATGTAAAAAACTTAAACAGGAATACCTAGGATTAAAGACGATTACTAAAGTCTCTAATCTATTGTCAAAAGTAAAAGAAATAAGAGAGAATGAAAAAGAATTAGAATTACTAAGTACTGGGCATTCAAATTTATTAAAAAATAGAGACTCACTAGATATTAAAATAAGAGAAAATGAGAGTAAACTACATGAAATAGAGATAGAATTAATAAAGGCTAGAGAATTATATGTAGAAAAGAAATTGAGTAGGGATAATAAGTATAAAGAAGTTATTAGCATAACGAAAGGTGATTTAGCTAAAAATCTTTTACAGAATGTTGAAGAAAATATATGTAAGATATTAGAACAAGAAGAATCAAGTAAGAAAAAATTGGAAGAGCAAAGATTAGAATATGAAAAAAACATTGCTGAAAAGCACAATATAGATGGTAGACTTAAAACTGCTAAGGAACAATATAAAGACCAAAAATCAACACTAAATAAACTATTGGCAGAAAATAAATTTGAAAGTATATATGCAGTAAAAAGAGCTTTATTAGATACTGATGCAGTAAAAAAATTGATTGAAGAAATACTAGAGCATGAAGAAGAACAAAAGTTATTATCATTTAAAATAAAATCATCAAAAGAAAAATTAAATGGAAGAAGCATAAAGAAGGAGTACTTTGAACAGTTAAAAGATGAAATTTATAATTTGAAAGTAGAAATAGGAAATATATCCAAAGATATTGGAGCTAATCAAAATCAGTTAATAACATTAAAAGACTCTTTAGATAAGATAAATGATTTTAATAAACAACTTAAGGTAGTTGAACACAATGTGGACTTATTGGAAGAATTAGATAAATGTGTACAAGGAAATAAATTTGTAGAATATGTTTCTACAAACCAATTAAAATATATAGCGTTGGAAGCATCAAAACGATTGGATGGAATAACAAAAGGAAGATATGCACTTGAAATTGACTCAACACTAAACTTTGTAATGAGAGATAACTTTAATGGAGGAGAAAGAAGAAGCATTGATACTCTATCTGGTGGAGAGACATTCTTGACATCTCTATCATTAGCACTTGCTCTTTCATCTCAAATACAATTAAAGGGAAGTGCACCATTAGAATTTTTCTTTTTAGATGAAGGTTTTGGTTCATTAGATAGTGAGCTTTTAGAAATTGTTATAGAATCATTGGAAAGATTGCATAGTAATAATCTAAGTGTGGGTATAATAAGTCATGTCGAGGAACTTAAAAATAGAGTTCCTGTTAAGCTATTAGTTTCATCTAGTGAGGCTGGAATAGGTTCAAAAGTAAAAATTGAATATAGTTAGAAAATATATGTTAATTGAATATATTATCTAATATTTCCAAATAATATGTAATTGTGATATAATAAAAACTAATATTAAAGTTATTTATAATTAATATTAATATAAAAACATGTAAGTAGGAGTGTGGTAAGTGTTGGAATCGCCCAATAATTTGATTCAGATTATTTTTTTAATAGTATTACTTATAGGGTCTGCATTTTTCTCAGCATCTGAAACGGCCTTAATGTCGTTGAGTAAAATCAGAATCAGATATATGCAAGATGAAGGAGTTAAAGGAGCTAAGTTAGTAAGTTCATTAATAGAAAATCCAAATAAGCTTTTAAGTTCTATATTGGTTGGAAATAACGTCGTAAATATAGCAGCAACATCCATATCAACATCTTTGTTTATAGGATTAATGGGAGAAAAAGGAGTGGCACTTGCTACAGCTGTTATGACAGTATTAGTATTAATATTTGGTGAGATTACTCCAAAAACAATAGCAGCAAATAATTCAGAAAAGGTTTCTCTATTAGTATCTAAACCTATAAAAGCAATTATATTTATATTAAGACCAATAGTATGGATATTTAATATAATTACAAATATTATATTTAAATTATTTGGTATAACAAATAAAGGAGCTAAATCATTCATAACTGAAGAAGAGCTAAAAACTATGGTAAATGTAAGTCATGAAGAAGGCGTCCTTGAAATGGAAGAGAGAGAAATCATAAATAATGTTTTTGAATTTGGAGATATGCAAGCTAAAAATGCAATGGTACAAAGAATAGATATGGTAGCTATAGATATGGAAGATAGTTATGATGAGATAATACAGGTATTTAAAACTGAAAAATTAAGTAGAATGCCTGTGTATGAAGAAACTATAGATGATATTGTAGGAATACTTAATATAAAAGATATTATATTTTTATCTGATGAAGAAATAGAGTCATTTGATATTAAAAATTATATGAGAGAACCTTTTTTCACGTATGAGTTCAAAAAGATAACACAACTTCTTGAAGAGATGAAACTTGAAAAAAGTCAGATGGCTATAGTTGTAGATGAGTATGGTGGAACATCTGGACTTTTAACTATAGAAGATTTAGTAGAAGTCATTGTTGGAGATATAGAGGATGAATATGATGAAGAAGAGGATGAAATACAAGTTATAAAAGAAGATGAGTATATTGTAGATGGAAGTACTAAAATTGGTGATGTTAATGAACTTATTGGTGTAAACTTGGAATCTGAGGAGTTTGATTCCATAGGAGGTTTTATAATTGGACACCTAAGCAGATTGCCAGAAGAAAATGAAGTAATTGAAGTTGATAATATAAGATTTTGTATAGAAAGTATAGAAAAAAATAGAATTAAAAAAATAAGAATATATACATAATGTAATAATGTTCTTAAATTTATTAGAAGTGTATAAATATAAAAGATATCTTTTATATTTATACACTTCTTTTTATTTTGTATTCAAATAAAACTAGTATGAAATGGACAAAATAAAAATATAAATTAGAAGAAAGGAGATTTTTAAGATGAGCATACTAGAAAATAATTTTTTATACAAATTAAAAAACAACACTATCTTTTTTTGTATATATACATTGTTATTTATTTTTATTTACAAAGCGTTTCCATACATAGCTCCATTTTTTCTAGGTGCTATAATAGCACTTATGATTAATCCTATATCACAAAAGTTAGAAAATAAGTTTCATATAAATAAAGGTATCTCTACTCTTGTTCTAAGTTTTCTTGCAGTGGCTATAGTCAGTACAGTTACTACAATAATAGTAATAAATTCAATGAAAGAATTAATGGGATTTTTAAATAATATATCTGCTAATCCTGAGGATATAAGTAATACTATTATGTATTTTTTAAATAAAATAAATGACTTTATGAAATCATTTCAAGAAATAGCCAATTTTGATGTAGAACAATTAGTAAACAAATTCAGTGGTGAAGTAATGCAAATTACAAAAAATCTTCTTACTAGTATACTTGGATTGGCTACTTCTATTCCATATATTATAATATTTATAATTACCTTGTTTATTGCTACGTACTTTATAGCAAAAGACCTTGATAAGATTGAAAATAGTTTTTATAATATGTTTACTGTTGATGTTAGAAAGAAGGTAAAAAACGTAAAGAAAGAGGCAGGGCTTTCACTTGTTGGATATATAAGGGCCTATACAATACTTATGGCTATAACATTTTTTGCAATCTGGGGAAGTTTTGCTTTATTTGGATTGAAATACGGTCTAATAGTAGGGTTTGTAGGAGCTTTAATGGATTTAATTCCATTCCTAGGTATAATAACAATATATCTTCCAGTAATTGTTTATTATTTTCTTATAAAAAATTATTTTATAGCTATAAGTATGACTGTGATATTTTTTGTTTTGTCTTTGATTAGAGAAATACTTGAACCTAAACTAGTATCAGTAAATGTTGGACTAAATCCATTAGCTACCCTAGCAGCGATTTTTATTGGAATCCAAGTAAAAGGAATAATTGGAGTAATTTTTTGTTTGGGTTTGGTATGTATGCATGATATACTTAAGAAGGTGGATATTTTTTAATTATAATAATTGATAGATTTTTTTAAAAATAAAATTTTATTCACAGGTAAATAAAAAAATATTAATCTTATTAAGAAAGAGGGTATATACGTGAAACAAAAAGTAGTGGAAAGATTTTTAAAATATGTATCATTTGATACAACATCTAATTCTCAGTGTGAGAACTGTCCATCTTCAGAAGGTCAAAGAGTTTTAGCTAAGTATATAGTTGAAGAGCTAAAAACAATGGGTGTTGATGATGTGAGTTTAGATGAAAATAGTTATATAATGGCTACTTTAAAAGGAAATACTGATGGTGTGGATACTATAGGATTCATATCACATTTAGATACAATTGAAGATGTTAGTGGAAAAGATATTAAACCAAGAATAATAGAAAATTATGACGGAAAAGACATAGTTTTAAATGAAGCGTTAAATGTTATTACGTATGTAAAGGATTCTCCAGAGTTGGAAGAATTTAAAGGTGACGATTTAATAGTCACTGATGGAACAACTCTACTTGGCTCTGATGATAAAGCTGGTATAGCTGAGATAGTGACTGCAATAGAGTATCTAATAAATCATCCAGAAATTAAGCATGGAGATATAAAAATAGGATTTACACCAGATGAAGAAATTGGTAGAGGTGCTGATTTATTTGATGTTGAAAAATTTGGAGCAAAATATGCATATACTTTAGATGGAGGAATAGTTGGAGAACTTGAATGTGAAAATTTTAATGCTGCAAATGCAACCATTACTATACATGGTAGAAATGTTCATCCAGGTTCAGCTAAAAATAAAATGGTAAATGCTATACATATAGCTGCTGAAATATCAGAAATGTTCCCAGCAGATGAAAGACCAGAAACAACAGAAGGATATGAAGGATTTTGGCATTTAAATTCTATAGGTGGAAATGTCGAGAATGTAAGTATGGCTTATATTATTAGAGACCATTGTAAAGAAAAATTTGAAAATAGAAAATCTATTATGATAGAGAATATAGAAAAAATAAATAAGAAATACGATAATAGAGTGGAATTGGATTTAAAAGACTCTTATTACAATATGAAAGAAAAGATTGAGCCAGTTATGTTTATAGTTGATATAGCTAAAGAAGCTATGGAGGAATTAGGTATAAAACCACGTTTAGTTCCTGTAAGAGGTGGTACTGATGGAGCAAGATTATCTTTTAATGGATTACCTTGTCCAAATATATTTACTGGTGGATTAAACTTCCATGGGAAAAATGAGTGTATACCAGTTAGTTCTATGGAGAAAGCTACTAAACTAATTGTAAGAATAGCTGAAAAATATGCTGAAAGAGTTTAGTTAAAAAGTATTTAAAAATTAAGCATTTAAAGTTATAATAGCTATATCATTCTTTATAAGTCAAGCTGATTATAAGCTTGTGTTGTACTTAAAATGGTATAGCTATTTTTGTAATTATTTTTATAAAAGATAATTATTTTTAGTTTAGGGTATCAATAAAAAGTATGAATATCAATAGGTATTAACATTTAAAAGGGGGAATTGTATTGAAAATTAAATCTAAAAAAATAATAGCATTTGCACTTTCACTTGGGATTATGTTGCCAAGTTGTGTATATGCAGACACTATTAGTAAAAATCAAAATGCACAGGTAGATATGAACAATTATCTTCAAGGTAGAAAATCTCCAAAGGAGGAAAAACTTATTGGTGAAGATAGATTTGATACAGCGATAAAAATATCTCAAAGTGGTTGGAATAATGGTTCAGAAAGGGTGTTTCTAGTTAACTCAAATTCATTGCCAGATGCATTGGCTTCAACTCCTTTGGCAAGTAAATTGGATGCACCAATACTGCTTACAAATAAAAATAGTATACCATATAATGTAACAGAGGAAATAAAAAGGCTTAATCCAGCAGAAGTTATTTTAATTGGAAGTGAAGGAGCTATTTCATCAAGTGTAAAAGAATCTCTTGAAGATATGGAAGTATTAGTCAGTAGAATCGGTGGAGCAGATAGAGAAGAAACATCTTTACTTCTTACTAGACAGCTAGATGATACTGGTGATTTAGGTGTCTCAAAAGTGGCAGTGGTTAATGGGTATAATGGACTGGCAGATGCAACTTCAATATCAAGCCCAGCTGCAAGTGATAATACAGCTATAATATATACAGGTAAGGATAGCATAAGAAGTGAGGCAAAGAATTTTATTACACAAAACTCAACTAAGACATACATAGTAGGTGGGGAGTACAGTATAAGTAAAAAACTTGAAGGACAGTTAGTAAACTCAGAAAGACTAGCAGGGACAGATAGAAAAGATACTAATGCGAAAGTTTTAGAAAAGTTTTATGGAAAATCAAGTAAGGTTAATAATATGTATTTTGCAAAAGATGGAAGTGGTAGAGAAGCTGATTTAGTTGATGGGCTTGCTACTGGAGTATTAGCATCAAAAACAAAGTCACCTGTAGTACTTGCAAGTGGAAGTTTAAGTAGTGCACAGAAAAGTTTTATAAAAAAAGTAAAGGCTGATAAATTTGTACAAGTTGGTGGAGGTAAAAATAGTAAACCATATGCAGAAGCATTAGCCTTACAGTAATATTGTGTAAATCAAAATTAATATATAATAATAGCAAGTAAACCAAGTTGCACTTCAATATATATAATAAAATAAGTAAACTAACCTATGTTTAAATATAATATATAATAAAATAAGTAAACTAAGTTATACTTCAGTATAATATATAATGAAATAAGTAAACTAAGTTATACTCCAATATAATATATAATAAAAACAAGTAAACTAAGTTATATTTCAATATAATATATAATAAAAACAAGTAAACTAAGTTATATTTCAATATAGCATATAATAAAACAAGTAAACCAGATTCTATTTAATTAGAAGTTTAAGGTATTGTACTTAAACTTCTAATTGAGATAGAAATAAAATGGTTTACTTGTTTTTATTATGAGTTTAATAAATTAAAGCTTATTTTATTTTTATTAAAAATTTACTAATCATTGATATTTATTATATTTCCAGTATTGATGTCAATTAAGTTTATATCAAGTTCAAGCTCATCCTCATCATCAGTTTTTATGATATCTATAATTGCGACAGAATGGCTTCCATCTTTTGGGATAGAAGTACTTCCTGGATTTATTACTATTAAATTATCATCCATGTATAGTTTTTTTACATGAGTATGTCCTAAAACTAATATGTCACCACCCATTTTCTTTGCTTTGTCAATAATTTCTTCTTCTGATTCTATATAACCGTGATTCAATATAATTCTAATTTCACCAAATTGGCTCATGACATAAGGACTCTGAATAGGATGTTCTATAACCATCTGGTCAACATCTGCATCACAGTTCCCTTTTACAATCACAATGTTTTCTAATTTATTTAATGTCTCAATAAATTTTTTAGGATTATATCCTTCTGGAATATCATTTCTAGGTCCATGATATAAGACATCTCCACCATGTAATAAAACATCACAATCAGATAATACATTTAACGCTTTTTCAAAGTAAAGTAAGCTACCATGAGTATCACTCATTATTCCTATTTTCATATTAAAAATCCTCCTAAGTACAGTCTATAAAAATTTTTCAGATACTCTATGCCAAAACTCATAGTTTGACATTCTAAGTAATTTTATTTTTGCATCAGATATACTAACTTTTATATTTTCGATTTGTCTAAATCTGTGCTCAACTCCATCAACGACAATCAATACAGAATCTTCAAATCTATATTCTGGTGCAATCTTTATAACAGATTCATTTGAACATATTATACTTGATGTAAAGCACCTATATGCATTGGTATTTATCGGATGTAAAGGTGTAATCTGCATAAGTTCAAGATTTATATCAACAATACTACCTCCAGCAGAATAGTTATAGGCTGTTGAACCTGTGGAAGTAGAAATAATCATACCATCTCCACTAAAATTTTGTATATGTTTATTATCAAGGCTTAAATTTAGGTGTATAGTCCTAGACTTGTCTCCTCTTATAACAACCTCATTTACAGCAAGCATATTAGAACCACTAGTAGTTGTATATACTTCCGCATTAAGAAGTGACATTTCTTGAATAATATAATCTTTTTTTGTATAAGCTTCAATAAAGCTATCAATCTTATCTGGTAAAATATCAGGAAAAAACCCCAGATGACCTGTATTTATTCCCATTATGGGAATCTCAGGAAAATCGAAATCTCTAACTGTTCTTAAAAAAGAGCCATCACCACCAATTGATATAATAAGCTCTGTGTCTGGATAAATATCTGAATACACTTCAAAGCCAGCATTGATAAGTTTTCTAGTTAAGAGTTCTTTAGTCTCAAGGGACTTATTTAATTGGTTTGTATTTATAGTTATAATTCTTTTCATATATTCACCTCTTCATACTTTGTATTATAACATAGTTTTATAATTCTTAATTTATAAATTTATAAATGACCTTTGTAGTGAATGTGTTAAAATATGTATAGGTGGGTATAAAAAAATGCATAAGAGGTGAAGATGTGTTTAGCATAAGGAATATCACAAAAAAATTAGGAAAATTCAAGTTAAATAATATAAACTTAGAGTTAAAGGAAGGGGATATTGTTGGGATTATAGGACCAAATGGTTCGGGAAAAACGACTTTAATAAAAATTATAATGGGGATTATTGATGCAGATGAAGGTGAAATTGAACTTTGTAATGAAACTATTGAAAATTCTCCAATAAGCTTTAAAAACAATATTGGTTTTGTATATGATTCTTTACAATTTTATCCGCATTTAAAGGTTAAGGAATTTAGAAAAATAGTTTCTTTATTTTATAAGAATTTTGATAGAGAAAGGTTTGATGAATACCTTAATAAGTTTGATATAGAAGAAAATATGCATATTGAAAATTTATCTAAAGGTCAATCTGAAAAGCTTATGTTATCAAGTGCACTTAGTCACAATGCTAAGTTATTGATTTTGGATGAACCAACTGCTGGGATAGACCCAATTGTAAGAACTGAAATAATGCAGTATTTACAAGATTTTGTGAAAAATGGAAGTAGTAGTGTAATAATTTCTACTCATAATACTGATAATTTAATTAAAATTGCTGATTATCTTGTTTTTATAAATAGAGGAAATCAGATTTTTACTGTTAAGAAAGAATTAATAGAACAAGAATATAAGATAATTAGGGCAAATAAAGCAGAGTTAGAAGCAATTAAAGAAAGCATAGTTGGTGTGAAAGAGTATAAATATTATAATGAGGCACTTGTTAAAGTTGGAGATAGCTTGAAAGTAAAAAGCCTATTGATAGAAATTGATAAGCATAAGGTCAAAAATCCTACTATAGAAGAACTAATGTATTATTATGTAAATGAGGTGAGATGATGTTCAATTTAATAAGAAAAGATTTAATAATAGGGATTAGTTCAGATGGTATCCGTAATTTAAAGTACATATTGCTATTTTTTGTGTTTTATTTTTTCCTTAATTCAATTTCATATTATACAGTAAGTATTGTTGTTAGTTATTTGATATTTATAAATACATTTGAGTGTGATTATGAAAATGATTCAAGGATTTTTATAAGGAGTATGCCAGTTAGTATAGAAGATATAGTTTACTCAAAATATTTATTAGGTGTAGGATTAATAATTTCTGTAACAATAATTGTGTCCTTACTAAGTAAATTGACATCACTAGTGTTCTTTAGAAATATGGTTTTAAATGATGTATTTTTTTCTGTAAATATATTTTTAGCAATTTTGACGATTTTACTGCCTTTAATTTTTAAGTTTGGATATGGAAAAATGAAAGTTTGTGGTTTTATAGTAAGTATTTTAATTTACTTTGTATATGGAAGTCTTTTGAAGATGATTAGTATGATTGTATATCAAGTAAAGCATTTTAATTATAGTAAAGTTGGAGGAGTATATCTTTCAAATTATGTAACTGATATAGCTAATACTAAGTATATAAATTTATATAGTATGACATTTTTAACAATAATAATTTTTATAATATCAATGTATTTTTCTATTAAGATTTCAAAAAAGAATAAGTTTAATTATTAAAATTTTGATTAATATTATAGCACAATAGCACAAAATATAAGGAGACTAAAAATGAAGAAGTTTATAAAAGTTTCATTTTTTATTTTGGGGATTTTTACACTATTCATAGCTATAAATAAATTAGTATATAGAGATATGGTAAGTGTCAAAGATTATGAAATAAATCATTTAGAGGAAATTGTTTTTGATTTTGATAGCAGGAGAAGTAGAGATGTTGGTACTATTGTAAGATTTAAAATAAGCAATAATAGTAAATATAGTTATAAATTAAACAGTGCTAAAATGAAGTTTGAAAATTGTGTGGAAAATAAAAAGGGAATGAATAAGTGTTCTGCATATGTAAATGTAGATTTATTTAATGAAAAAAATTCTATAACTGAAAGAACTCTGAAATATGGAATAAAACCAAATAATCAAGGTTATGTTGATTTTGTAATTCCAAAAGGACTAAATTTTGATTATAGGTACTTTAATGAATCTGGTATGAGTGTAGAGTATAAAGGAGAATATATTGTCAATATTCCAATGGCAAAAGGACTTTATCTAGTAGTTGGAAAAAATAATGATACATGGAATGCTAATATCATGGAATAATTTGAAAAATAAATCAATTATAGATATAATTAAGAATAATATGAAATTTATAAAAGTTCAGACTAGGAGGGATATTTAATGTCAATAAGTAATGTAAGAGAGTATTTTAAACAATTTGGCAAGGAAGACAGTATATTAGAATTTGAACAATCTAGTGCTACTGTGGAACTTGCAGCTGAAGCAGCTGGGGTTATTCCAGCAAGAATAGCTAAGACACTCTCATTTAAAATAGGAGATGATGCAATTTTAATTGTGACAGCCGGTGATGCTAAGATTGATAATAAGAAGTATAAGGCTGAATTTAATTGTAAGGCTAAAATGTTGGCACCAGAAGAAGTCTTGGAGTTTACTGGACATGCTATTGGTGGAGTCTGTCCATTTGGTTTAAAAAATTCTCTAAAAGTCTATTTAGATGATTCAATGAAAAGATTTGATACAGTATTTCCTGCATGTGGCAGTAGTAACTCTGCAATAGAACTTACATGTGAAGAAATGGAGAAGTTTTCTAAGTGTGAAAAATGGGTAGATGTTTGTAAGAATTGGTAAAAAAATATAGTAAACTATAGTAGGAATTAGTAAAAAACTACCTCTGTATACAATCTATACAGAGGTAGTTTTTTTGTGTAAATATTTATAAATCTAAGAGGAAAATCTAATTTAAACTAATAATCCAAAATAAAGTTAAAAAATTCTGATTTTTTTTTGAAACAATAAAAAAATGACAAAAAAGTGGAAAAAATGTAATAAATATTGTTAAAAAAATAATTAGAAATTATTGAAAAATTATCCTTTGAGTGATACTATTATAGATGTAAGATATTTAAAAATAAAAAATAGTCAGATAAAAATACGATTATTTAGCTCTATTAAAATAATTTTTATACGATAAAAATCTTCTGTACATGGCTAAAAAACAGATGTACAGACAATATTTAATGTTTAATATACCCTAATATAAATATCGTAAACAAATTATTTTATCTGTAACCAGTGTGAAAGAAATCTTATTCTAACTTGAAATTTCACAAAATTCCAAAAAGCGAGATTTTTTTTAAGTATAGTTGATTTTAAATTAACAATTTATGATTAAATTAATGTCATAATTGGTTAGTATAATCACATATAAATATAGAGCGTAGTTTGATTAAGGTTATAAATTTCTCGACGTATATTCAAATACCTTATTATAGATGTTGCCGAGATTTTAATTAATAAATGAAAATAAAATATTTATAAAATACTGAGGAGGCTATTATGGATTTAAATTCTAAAAAATATCAGATGCTTAAAGAGCTATATGTAAGCTTCGCTGAAAATGAAGTTAAACCTTTAGCAACAGAACTTGATGAAGAAGAAAGATTTCCTTATGAAACAGTGGAAAAAATGGCAAAAGCAGGAATGATGGGTATACCATATCCAAAAGAATATGGTGGAGAAGGTGGAGACACTGTAGGATATATAATGGCAGTTGAAGAATTGTCTAGAGTTTGTGGTACTACAGGAGTTATATTATCAGCTCATACATCTCTTGGCTCATGGCCTATATATCAATATGGTAATGAAGAACAAAAACAAAAATTCTTAAGACCACTAGCAAGTGGAGAAAAATTAGGAGCATTTGGTCTTACTGAGCCTAATGCTGGTACAGATGCGTCTGGTCAACAAACAACTGCTGTTTTAGACGGGGATGAATACATACTTAATGGCTCAAAAATATTTATAACAAACGCAATAGCTGGTGACATATATGTAGTAATGGCAATGACTGATAAATCTAAGGGGAACAAAGGAATATCAGCATTTATAGTTGAAAAAGGAACTCCTGGGTTTAGCTTTGGAGTTAAAGAAAAGAAAATGGGTATAAGAGGTTCAGCTACGAGTGAATTAATATTTGAGGATTGCAGAATACCTAAAGAAAATTTACTTGGAAAAGAAGGTCAAGGATTTAAGATAGCAATGTCTACTCTTGATGGTGGTAGAATTGGTATAGCTGCACAAGCTTTAGGTTTAGCACAAGGTGCTCTTGATGAAACTGTTAAATATGTAAAAGAAAGAGTACAATTTGGTAGACCATTATCAAAATTCCAAAATACACAATTCCAATTAGCTGATATGGAAGTTAAGGTACAAGCGGCTAGACACCTTGTATATCAAGCAGCTATAAATAAAGACTTAGGAAAACCTTATGGAGTAGAAGCAGCAATGGCAAAATTATTTGCAGCTGAAACAGCTATGGAAGTTACTACAAAAGCTGTACAACTTCATGGAGGATATGGATACACTCGTGACTATCCAGTAGAAAGAATGATGAGAGATGCTAAGATAACTGAAATATATGAAGGAACTAGTGAAGTTCAAAGAATGGTTATTTCAGGAAAATTATTAAAATAGATAAATATTAAAATATACACAATAGGTCGATATTAAAATAGATATGGAGGAAGGATTTATGAATATAGTCGTTTGTATAAAACAAGTTCCAGATACAACAGAAGTTAAACTAGATCCTAATACAGGTACTTTAATTAGAGATGGAGTACCAAGTATAATAAACCCTGATGATAAAGCAGGTTTAGAAGAAGCTATAAAATTAAAAGAAGAAATGGGTGCTCATGTAACTGTTATAACAATGGGACCTCCTCAAGCAGATATGGCTTTAAAAGAAGCTTTAGCAATGGGTGCAGATAGAGGTATATTATTAACAGATAGAGCATTTGCAGGTGCTGATACTTGGGCAACTTCATCAGCATTAGCAGGAGCATTAAAAAATATAGATTTTGATATTATAATAGCTGGAAGACAGGCGATAGATGGAGATACTGCACAAGTTGGACCTCAAATAGCTGAACATTTAAATCTTCCATCAATAACATATGCTGAAGAAATAAAAACTGAAGGTGAATATGTATTAGTAAAAAGACAATTTGAAGATTGTTGCCATGACTTAAAAGTTAAAATGCCATGCCTTATAACAACTCTTAAAGATATGAACACACCAAGATACATGAAAGTTGGAAGAATATATGATGCTTTCGAAAATGATGTAGTAGAAACATGGACTGTAAAAGATATAGAAGTTGACCTTTCTAATTTAGGTCTTAAAGGTTCTCCAACTAGTGTATTTAAATCATTTACAAAATCAGTTAAACCAGCTGGTACAATATACAATGAAGATGCGAAAACATCAGCTGGAATTATCATAGATAAATTAAAAGAGAAGTATATCATATAATTTAAGGGGGGATAAAGAATGGGTAACGTTTTAGTAGTAATAGAACAAAGAGAAAATGTAATTCAAACTGTTTCTTTAGAATTACTAGGAAAGGCTACAGAAATAGCAAAAGATTATGATACAAAAGTTTCTGCATTACTTTTAGGTAGTAAGGTAGAAGGTTTAATAGATACATTAGCACACTATGGTGCAGATGAGGTAATAGTAGTAGATGATGAAGCTTTAGCAGTGTATACAACTGAACCATATACAAAAGCAGCTTATGAAGCAATAAAAGCAGCTGACCCTATAGTTGTATTATTTGGTGCAACTTCAATAGGTAGAGATTTAGCTCCTAGAGTTTCTGCTAGAATACATACAGGTCTTACTGCTGACTGTACAGGTCTTGCAGTAGCTGAAGATACAAAATTATTATTAATGACAAGACCTGCCTTTGGTGGAAATATAATGGCAACAATAGTTTGTAAAGATTTCAGACCTCAAATGTCTACAGTTAGACCAGGGGTTATGAAGAAAAATGAACCTGATGAAACTAAAGAAGCTGTAATTAACCGTTTCAAGGTAGAATTTAATGATGCTGATAAATTAGTTCAAGTTGTACAAGTAATAAAAGAAGCTAAAAAACAAGTTAAAATAGAAGATGCTAAGATATTAGTTTCTGCTGGACGTGGAATGGGTGGAAAAGAAAACTTAGACATACTTTATGAATTAGCTGAAATTATAGGTGGAGAAGTTTCTGGTTCTCGTGCCACTATAGATGCAGGTTGGTTAGATAAAGCAAGACAAGTTGGTCAAACTGGTAAAACTGTAAGACCAGACCTTTATATAGCATGTGGTATATCTGGAGCAATACAACATATAGCTGGTATGGAAGATGCTGAGTTTATAGTTGCTATAAATAAAAATCCAGAAGCTCCAATATTTAAATATGCTGATGTTGGTATAGTTGGAGATGTTCATAAAGTGCTTCCAGAACTTATCAGTCAGTTAAGTGTTGCAAAAGAAAAAGGTGAAGTTTTAGCTAACTAATTTCTTGGGGAGGGTATTATGAGTACAAGTGATGTTAAAGTTTATGAGAATGTAGCTGTTGAAGTAGATGGAAATATATGTACAGTGAAAATGAATAGACCTAAAGCCCTTAATGCAATAAATTCAAAGACTTTAGAAGAACTTTATGAAGTATTTGTAGATATTAATAATGATGAAACTATTGATGTTGTAATATTGACAGGGGAAGGAAAGGCATTTGTAGCTGGAGCAGATATTGCATACATGAAAGATTTAGATGCTGTAGCTGCTAAAGATTTTAGTATCTTAGGAGCAAAAGCTTTTGGAGAAATAGAAAATAGTAAAAAAGTAGTGATAGCTGCTGTAAACGGATTTGCTTTAGGTGGAGGATGTGAACTTGCAATGGCATGTGATATAAGAATTGCATCTGCTAAAGCTAAATTTGGTCAGCCAGAAGTAACTCTTGGAATAACTCCAGGATATGGAGGAACTCAAAGGCTTACAAGATTGGTTGGAATGGCAAAAGCAAAAGAATTAATCTTTACAGGTCAAGTTATAAAAGCTGATGAAGCTGAAAAAATAGGGCTAGTAAATAGAGTCGTTGAGCCAGACATTTTAATAGAAGAAGTTGAGAAATTAGCTAAGATAATAGCTAAAAATGCTCAGCTTGCAGTTAGATACTCTAAAGAAGCAATACAACTTGGTGCTCAAACTGATATAAATACTGGAATAGATATAGAATCTAATTTATTTGGTCTTTGTTTTTCAACTAAAGACCAAAAAGAAGGAATGTCAGCTTTCGTTGAAAAGAGAGAAGCTAACTTTATAAAAGGGTAAAAATCTAATTAAAAATATATTTGCTGTTAACTAGATTAAATAGTATTTTAATCTAGTTAACAGAATATAAATACTAAAATAACAGGAGGTTATAACTATGAAATTAGCTGTAATAGGTAGTGGAACTATGGGAAGTGGTATTGTACAAACTTTTGCAAGTTGTGGACATGATGTATGTTTAAAGAGTAGAACTCAAGGTGCTATAGATAAATGTTTAGCTTTATTAGATAAAAATTTAACTAAGTTAGTTACTAAGGGAAAAATGGATGAAGCTACAAAAGCAGAAATATTAAGTCATGTTAGTTCAACTACTAATTATGAAGATTTAAAAGATATGGATTTAATAATAGAAGCATCTGTAGAAGACATGAATATAAAGAAAGATGTTTTCAAGTTACTAGATGAATTATGTAAAGAAGATACTATCTTGGCAACAAATACTTCATCATTATCTATAACAGAAATAGCTTCTTCTACTAAGAGACCAGATAAAGTTATAGGAATGCATTTCTTTAATCCAGTTCCTATGATGAAATTAGTTGAAGTTATAAGTGGTCAGTTAACATCAAAAGTTACTTTTGATACAGTATTTGAATTATCTAAGAGTATCAATAAAGTACCAGTAGATGTATCTGAATCTCCTGGATTTGTAGTAAATAGAATACTTATACCTATGATAAATGAAGCTGTTGGTATATATGCAGATGGTGTTGCAAGTAAAGAAGAAATAGATGAAGCTATGAAATTAGGAGCAAACCATCCAATGGGACCACTAGCATTAGGTGATTTAATTGGATTAGATGTTGTTTTAGCTATAATGAACGTTTTATATACTGAGTTTGGAGATACTAAATATAGACCTCATCCACTTTTAGCTAAAATGGTTAGAGCTAATCAATTAGGAAGAAAAACTAAGATAGGATTCTATGATTATAATAAATAAGAATTTGGGAATTAAAAGTTTAAATAAAATTGTTTAAAAAACAATTTCGGATATATGAAAAATCTAATTTAATGGGGGTAATGAATATGAGAGAAGTAGTAATTGCCAGTGCAGCTAGAACAGCAGTAGGAAGTTTTGGAGGAGCATTTAAATCAGTTTCAGCGGTAGAGTTAGGGGTAACAGCAGCTAAAGAAGCTATAAAAAGAGCTAACATAACTCCAGATATGATAGATGAATCTCTTTTAGGGGGAGTACTTACAGCAGGTCTTGGACAAAATATAGCAAGACAAATAGCATTAGGAGCAGGAATACCAGTAGAAAAACCAGCTATGACTATAAATATAGTTTGTGGTTCTGGATTAAGATCTGTTTCAATGGCATCTCAACTTATAGCATTAGGTGATGCTGATATAATGTTAGTTGGTGGAGCTGAAAACATGAGTATGTCTCCTTATTTAGTACCAAGTGCGAGATATGGTGCAAGAATGGGTGATGCTGCTTTTGTTGATTCAATGATAAAAGATGGATTATCAGACATATTTAATAACTATCACATGGGTATTACTGCTGAAAACATAGCAGAGCAATGGAATATAACTAGAGAAGAACAAGATGAATTAGCTCTTGCAAGTCAAAATAAAGCTGAAAAAGCTCAAGCTGAAGGAAAATTTGATGAAGAAATAGTTCCTGTTGTTATAAAAGGAAGAAAAGGTGACACTGTAGTAGATAAAGATGAATATATTAAGCCTGGCACTACAATGGAGAAACTTGCTAAGTTAAGACCTGCATTTAAAAAAGATGGAACAGTTACTGCTGGTAATGCATCAGGAATAAATGATGGTGCTGCTATGCTAGTAGTAATGGCTAAAGAAAAAGCTGAAGAACTAGGAATAGAGCCTCTTGCAACTATAGTTTCTTATGGAACAGCTGGTGTTGACCCTAAAATAATGGGATATGGACCAGTTCCAGCAACTAAAAAAGCTTTAGAAGCTGCTAATATGACTATTGAAGATATAGATTTAGTTGAAGCTAATGAGGCATTTGCTGCCCAATCTGTAGCTGTAATAAGAGACTTAAATATAGATATGAATAAAGTTAATGTTAATGGTGGAGCAATAGCTATAGGACATCCAATAGGATGCTCAGGAGCAAGAATACTTACTACACTTTTATATGAAATGAAGAGAAGAGATGCTAAAACTGGTCTTGCTACACTTTGTATAGGTGGTGGAATGGGAACTACTTTAATAGTTAAGAGATAGTTTTAGATTATAATATTTACAAATTAAATATTTAATTATGAATTTAACCTGTAAGAATAACAAATAGTTATTCTTACAGGTTTTTATAGTTAAAAATAATTATTATCTATTAAACAAAAATAGTGTAAAATATATAATATCATGATTTTGAAGATATAAAAAAGTAGGAAGATATAAAAGAAAGTAGGTAAAAGTTTGTTTAAAAAAGAGAATCAAAGATATAATCTTATATCGTATACAAATGAAGAAGAAATGACTTTAAAAGAAGTTTTATTGGACAAGCTAAATTTCTCAGTTAGGTCATTATCAAAAATGAAGAGGGAAAAGAGTGTTTTAGTAAATGGAGTATATAAAAAACCGAGTTTAAAGGTGTATAGTGGTGATTTAATAGAAGTAAAAATATACGAGGAAAAAGCAAATTTTGAACCTCAAGATTTAAATTTACAGATAATTTATGATGATTTTGATATAATTATGGTGAATAAACCTCCGTTTATGGTAGTTCACCCAACAAAAAGCCACTATGATAAAACAATAGCAAATGGTATTAGTTACTATATAGATAATCAAAAAGAAAACGTAAAAATAAGATTTGTAAATAGGTTAGATATGAATACTTCAGGGTTAGTTATAGTAGCAAAAAATGCTTATGCACATCATACTTTGTCTACAGCAATGAGTGAAAATAAAGTTGAAAAAAAGTATATAACAGTAGTTGATGGAATTATAAAAGAAAATGAGGGAACTATAGATGAGCCAATTTATAGACCTACAGAAGATTCAATAAAGAGGATAATAGATGAAAGAGGACAGTCATCTGTTACTCACTATAAAGTAATAGAAAGACTAGAAAATGCAACTGTATTAGAAGTAAGCTTAGAAACTGGTAGAACACATCAAATAAGAGTACATATGGCTCATATAGGTCATGGAATAATAGGTGATGAGTTGTATGGTTATGTAGATGAAGAGCTAATAAATAGGCAAGCACTTCATGCATATAAGTTAGAGTTTGAACAACCAAGAACAAAAGAAAAATTGAAATTTAAAGCAGATATACCAGAGGATATGAAAGAGTTAATATCGAAATTAAGATAATGGGGTGATATATATGATAATACATAAATTTATAATACATGTTTTGGACAAAAATAGTGATGTTCCAATATTAAATGACTTTGAAGGCAAAGTTAATCAAGAAGTAGATGGTTTTTTCCAGAAAGCTATAAAAAGAATTGCAAAAGATGAGGATTTAAGAAAAGGTGTTTTTAAAGATTATAATGACAATTTAATTAAAAACTGTTGTGAACAAATAATATATGATGAAAGTACTTTTTTGAAAAATTCTAAAGAAATTGCATCTTACTTGTTTGATGTTATGAAAATTAATGCTGCACTAGAATCTTGTGATTTGGCAATTTGCTTATACACTATTAAAGATGAAAAGAGTGTAGCAATACTGAAATTAGATTATAAAAAGTTGTACACTCATTCAATTGAATTTGTGGATGATAAATTTAATATTCAAATGGTTTCAAATGAAATTGGTATCCCAGAGACTTTAAGACAAAAGCAAGGAGCTTTGATTAGTCTAAGTGGTATAAATGATGAGTTTCATCTAAGGCTTTTAGATAAGGATGCTGAAAAAGAAGGGTCAGAATCTAAGTTTGTAACAGAATTTTTAAATGCTAAAAAAATAGATGATGATAAGTACAAGACCAAGGTATTTAAAAATACAGCTGAAAATTGGATAACCAATGCTCTTAGTAATGATATAAAGCAAGCTGAAGATGTAAGAAGTATATTAAATTATACACTGAAGGAAAAACATGAAGTTGATATAAATGACTTTGTTGATAATTCAATTAAAGATGATGAGTTAAAGGATAGCTTTAAAGAGCATATGGAAGAAAAAGGTCTTGATGAAAGTTTTAGTATAGATAAAAAATGGGTTGAGAAAAAGCTTAAAAAAAGAAGTATAAAAACGGATAATGGTTTTGACATAAAAGGGAATCTAACTGATTTTGAAGACCCAATGAAGTATACTGTAAAACAAAATCAAGATGGAACTATAGATATAATAATAAAGAATGTTACGTTTTATGAAGAAAAGTAATTTATATACTTAGTATATAAATTAAATATAAGAGCGTGTATTTTATATATTGTAAATAAATGTAATCTAGTCTGTGCGAACTCTAATATAATTTATTATGTAGAAGTTTACACAGACTATTTATATTTGTAGACAAAACGATACTATTTGTTTTCTTCGATATATTTACATATATCACCAATACATTTAAAGTTCTCAGCTTCCTCGTCTGGTATTTCTATTCCAAATTCATCTTCAAGGGCCATTATAATTTCAACAGCATCTAATGAATCAGCTTCTAAGTCGTCCATTAAAGATGCTTCCATAGTTATCTCATCTAAATTGTCTACCCCTAATTGTTCTGCTATTATTTCTTTTATTTTCTCAAACATTTTAAGCCTCCTAAAGCAGTTTTAATTAATTTTAATGTTAGTTTAATATAATATCAAGAATTTTTCAATATGGAATCTATAAAAAATAATAAAATTTTATAAATGTAGTAATAAAGTATTATTTGATGAATAAACTTTATTGATAACAAATATAACTTAGGAGGAAATGCTATGAAATATGTAGGACTATTACTAACTTCAGTAGGAATGTTTTTACTTATAGCAGTAAATTTTTATTATAATTCAATAACTTTAGATATGCAACGTATAGAGGATTATGTAATGGAGACCAATTTAATCCTTGAAGATGTAGCTGAAAAGGAGAGTTATGTATCTAATGAAAAAGAAGATTACATATCAAGGTTAATGCATGTAAAGAAAGGAATAGAAAATTCAAAAACATCCTTCTTGATAGAAAGATATAAGGAGTACAAAATAAAATCAATAGAAAGTTTAATCTATACTATATCAGAGGAGAAAAAAGATTATCTGGATGAAGTTGATAGATACAATAAACTTGGTGAAAAAGAAATAAATAAACTAATCAATAAAAACTTTTTAGAAGTAACTTATCTGTCTATTACTACATATATTTAATTAAAGAGACAAAACTTAGTTTCTTAATGATTCAAGGAGGATTAGTTATGACAAAATTAGAAGACAATATGGAACGTTTCTTTGGAGGATGCGAAGGATTTTTTGGGAATAAAATGTTGATAATAATAGTTATAGTATTCTTACTATTATGCACAGACATTTTAGAAGACTTATTATGCGATGACAATATATGGATATGGGTTATATTAATAGTATTGTTATTATTTAACTTCGATGATGGTTGTTGTTGCTAAAAAATATTGATTATTAAATAGGTAAAACCAGTAACTTATACAAGTTATGGTTTTACCTTTTTTAGTTCAAATTAAAAAATTTAAAAAAATAGTAAAAATACATTAGCAAAATGGAAACCAAATGCATAGTATATGTTAGGAGCGAAAAGCTCAACAAAATATCAACAGGAGGTAACGTATAATGTTAGATAGATTCTTTGGAGAAGAAGGATGTTTTGGTGGAGGAGGATGGTGGATAATAGTACTATTCTTCCTATTCTTAGCTTTTGGAGATAGCTGGGCAGAATTTGACATAATGGCATGGATACCATTCCTAATAGTTTTATTAATACTTTGCTGCTGTGGTGGATGCTTAGAATAAGAACACAGTTATTAAAAAAAGGAGGGCTTTGTTATGTTAGATAGATTTTTTGGAGAAGAAGGATGCTTTGGTGGAGGAGGATGGTGGATAATAGTACTATTCTTCCTATTCTTAGCTTTTGAAGATTGCTGGAGAGACATTGACATAATGTCATGGATACCTTTCTTAATATTATTGCTAATAACTTGTTCATGTGGTGGATTCTTTGATGGTGAAGTAGGTTGCGGCTGCTAATACTTAAATCATTAGAATAAAAAAATGCTGGTATTTTATACCAGCATTTTTTTATTTTATTTTTTAATATGATTTAAATTAAGAATGAATATTATTAAATTTGTTGAATATAGGGTATAATATAAAATATAATGTATTTAAATGTACTTGCTTTTATGGTAAAATAAAAACTTATATAAATGTAGTTAAAATAGGAACCTTCAAAAATTTGGTTCAGTTTTAGATAAATTTAGTAAAATAAGGAGGATGAAGATGAAAGGCAATATAACGATAAAAGATGTTGCTAAACAAGCAGGAGTGTCAATATCTACTGTATCTAGAGTTATAAATGATTCAAAACCTGTAACTGATGAAGTCAAACAAAAAGTTTTAGAGGTTATAAAAGAGACTGGATATATACCAAATCCACTTGCTAGAAGCTTAGTAACAAAGAAGAGTCAATTAATAGGGGTAATAGTTCCAGAAGTTTCAGATTCTTTTGTTAATGAGGTGTTAAATGGGATAGAAGAGGTTGCTAAAATGTATGACTATGATATTCTTTTAGCGAATACATACTCTGATAAGGAACAAGAACTTAAGAGTATAAATCTATTGAGAGCAAAACAAGTGGAAGGTATAGTTATGATTTCATGGATAGTTGAACAAGAACATATCAACTATATACAAAATTGTGGAATACCAGCGACATATATAAGTAAAACTGCTAGAAATTATGATATATATACAGTAAGTACTAGCAACGAAGAAGCTACTTTTGATATGACAGAGCATCTTATAAAGAAAGGTCATGAAAAGATAGCTTTTATAATGACTAGTAGAGATGATACTGTTTTAGAAATGGAAAGACTTGCTGGTTATGAGAAAGCACTTTCAAATAACAATATAGAATTAGACAAGAGTTTGATTAAGTATGGTGGAACTGATTATGAGAGTGGATACAATAGTATGAAAGAACTATTAGATGATGGAATAATACCTCATGCGGCTTTTGTAACAGGTGATGAGGCTGCCATAGGTGCTATAAATGCTATATGTGATGCTGGATATAAGGTTCCAGAAGACATATCAGTTGCAGGATTTAATGATGTTAAGATAGCTAGAATGTATAGACCTAAACTTACTACAGTATATCAACCTCTATACGATATGGGAGCAGTAGCAATAAGAATGGTTATAAAATTAATAAATAAGGAATTAATTGAAAATAAGAAAATAGAGTTACCTTATAGAATTGTTGATAGAGAAAGTGTTACAGAAAGAAAAAAATAAAACTATTAAAATCAATCAGGTAGTGCCTTAGGCACTACCTGATTTTTTATGTCAATAATATCAAATTTAATAATAGATTAACTAAAAATAATTATCTAATTGCTTAAATAGTTTATTTTTATCTATTCATGAGGATTAGACTTTTTAGTTTTCTTAAATAAACTTTTAGATTTTTTTTGTTGACTACCTGGTGTATTTTTTGGTGCAGGTGAATTTGACTTACCTTTAGTAGGTTTAGCCTTCTTAGTTTTAGCTGGTTTAGTATCTCTTTGGTTTTCTGCATCTGAGATTTTTTCCATTATATTATCCAGTTTTTTGCGTTGATTTTCATCTAAAAATGCTTTGAATTTTGATACTACTTCATCTCTGCCATCTAGATTCTTACCTATTTTTATAAGTTCCTCCATAAGTTCATTTTCTGATTTTCCTTTGTAACTATCAGCCATCTTTTCTATTTTATCCTTGTCAATATTTTTTTGTTTAGCCATTTTTTCTAATGACTCTGTATCTAATTTTTTCATAAAAAAACCCCTTTCTATAAATATATATTGAATTATATTCATACTATTTATATATAGAAATAATATTGAAGTGGTGAATTGTGAGTGATATATAATATAAATAAAAATTCTTATAGATAATATATATGCACTGAGCTTTAAAAATGGAACATTAAAATATGAAAAACATACTTTAATATAGGGCAATTATATAATATAAGGGGGAATTGTCTTGAATAACTTACTATTTTTGATTGGAGTGATTGCATTGAGTAATGGTAATATCTCTATATTTGATGATAAAAATAAATCAAAAGGAAATAATAGAGTTAGAAAAAACAAAAAAAATGCAAATGATAAACTTTCACAGTCTACACATGGCAATTTAAGGTTTGATGCAAATGATATAAAAAGAGGTTTAAGGCTCATGGATTTAAGTGAAGAAGATTTAGAAATGGGAATGGAAATAATAACAAGAACTAAAAAATACATGTCAAGAGATGAAAGAAAAATACTAATAAAAATAGAAAGTGTTTTAGATTTAGTTAGAGGAATAAAAAAATTAAATAATATAGATATGGTAGATACAGAAGATGAAACGGATTTTTTCAGAAAAATGGATAGTGATGATAAAAAGAATATGATGATAAAGGAAATTATAGATGTATTCCCAGAAAAAAGAAAAAATTCAGTTGAAAAAGCTATAGGAATGAAAAAGAAGATAGATTTATTTGCAGAATTATTTTTACCAGATGATTTTGGTGAAGGTGGATTTAGTTTGAGCTCTTTGGCAAATATAAACAATCTTGGTAGTATGAATAATCTCAAATTGTTAGGAAGTCTTTTAAGAGGTGATGATAGTAATAATGATGATGAAGACAATAATGATGAGTTAAATTATGAAGACGAAGAATTAGATTGTGAAGACAAAGAATTGGATTATGATGATGAGTTAACAGACGAAGGTGAAATGGAGGATAATGAAGATGAATTAGTAGAAGATAAGAACACAGGCTATGAAAATATAGAAAATGATGAAGATATAGTATACGATGAGGAACTATACAACATTAATGAGCAAGAATCCGAATACAATTATAATGAAAAAAATACTAAAACTAGAGCTAAGAAAAAACGATAATTAACTAAATACATAAAGAAAAAAGGAAGAAAAAGTAATGATAGAATAAGATTATCTCAATTACTATATAAAACCACTTTAAAAAATTCAAAATTTATTATATAATAATAATATGAAATCCTGAAACATACGATAAGGCTTTTTTAAATTCAACCTACAAATGAAATACGGGAGACCGTGTCTGGTAAATTATAACATGCCTAGTTAGTTTGGACGTTAAAGGTTACTGGCAAGTCACCCACCTGGGAGTGCCTAGGGTGTGAATTTACTTAGCCACCGGTGTTTCGGGACAAAAAAAGTGCTACTATTTCAAATAGTAGTACTTTTTTTATTAATATGCATTTTTCTACTAAATACGCCTAATTATTGATAAATTCAAAAAGCAAGTAACAATTAAGATTATAAAAGCATAGTATTAATTAGGCTTCAAAAAGCCAAAGACTTAATAAGAATCGCTTACAGGGAGGGCAATGAAAAATGCAAGATTATAAAAAAAATAAAAGAAGAATGATGAATCAGCCAATGTCTACAATGAATGAAGAAGAAGTGTATACAGATGAAATAAATTCAGAAGACATGAGAGGTTTTAAAAAATCACACCATCATAATGGATGTAATACTGATAATAAGTGTGAGTGCCATGATGATTGCAATCCATGCAACCCATGTAAACCTAACCCATGCAATCCATGCAAACCTAATCCATGTGATGACAATTGTGGATGCCATGACAATTGTAAATGTGATTGTGAACCATGTCAAATGGATTCAGATGAATGTTTTGAAAACAAATGTGGACCAGAATGCTGTAATCCTATATCTCCAAGAAACTTCTCTGTATCAAATGCAGTGCCATTTGCAATAGAGGCTAATAGAATATTTGATACTATGCAATTCCAAACATTTACAGATGCAACAGGACCAAATGGAGAGCCATTAACTTTTGAAACAGAAGTAGTAGAAGTATTTGGTTCAGTTCCAAGTGCAGGTCAAGCAAGTGTAACTATAGAAAAAATATGCTTAAGTAATGATGGAATAGTTATAGACACAGGAATGACAACTTTAGAAGATTTCGATTTAGACCCATTAGGAGATATAGTAGGAAGAAACTGTGAAACAACTTTTGAATTTGCAGTTTGTGGAGAAAGAAACGCTGAGTGCTGTAGACAAGGAAAAGGCAAATCAGTAGCTTATAAACAAAGAGGATTAACTGTAGCAGTTCGTAATTTAGTACTAGAGCTAAGAGGTAGATGTGGATGTACAGAGTTCGTTGCATTAGCTTTCCCAGCAGTTAGAGCAGGAGGTGGATGTAAGAGAAGAGTTGATTATGTAGAATTTACTTTTAACACACTTTCAGCACCAATATGCTTGCCAGCTGACGGAAGAGCTGTTACTTTAAGACAAGAATATCAAACTAACTTAACTGTAGATTGTATAGGAAAATCTATATTAAAATTAGAATGCAACGAATGTTGTGAACCTTTCTATGAATTAATTATACCAAATGATATAGATTTAGTACTTTGCTTACAAGAAACAGTTAGCACATTAATAAGTGAACAAATAGTAGTTTTAGCATCACCAAATCCAATCCAACCAAGACTTGTTGATACTTTCTCTAAAGTATGTGATTTTTCGCAATGTGGACCTAATCATGGAAGTGGAAAGCCAAGTTGCCACAGATAGATAGGTAAGATATATAGACAGTTTAAATTATAAATAAAAATCATCTAAGGAAGGCTACCAAAGTGTATAATTTACATTGGTAGCCTTCACGTTTTTATAACTAGCGTATAGATTTTAGTGATTTAAAAAGCACTATAGTATGTAATAGACAAGTAAAGATTGATACTATCGTCATTGTGTATATGTATGCATAAATATTAAGTCCTGGAATTGGAAGAAATACATATAAAGCTATTAGTTGAATTAACATGCCAGTAATAGTATTTATACTTGAAGCTAATTCTTTTCTTATTGAATGTAAAATGCCAGATAGAGTTTGATTTAGGGACATAAATAGTGGAACTAAAAACATAGCTTTTAGATATTCTCCTGCAAGTGTATTTTTAAATACTAATATACATAAATCTTTTCCAAAGAAATAAAAAAATATTGATGATAGTATGCCTACAAATAAAGTAAGAAGTATGGAGTATTTGATTTTTTTAATTACACTCTTACGCTTTCTTAGAGCCATTTCTTGTGAAATAGTTGGTATTAAATTTACAATAAGCGCTGAACCAACAGTAAAAGGTAAAAATATAAAAGGCATTACCATCCCACTGACAATACCATACATACTTAAAGATTGTTGATAAGTCATTCCTGATAATGCTAATCTTGATGGTATCATCATAGAACTTATAGATTGCAAAAGTATGTTTGACATTCTATTACAAGTTATGGGAATAGACATTTTTAATGTTTCCATAGAAGAATTATAAAAATCTTTTATGCTTATAATATACCTATTGTCAAATGATGAATCTCGCCATAAGCAAATAAGCATAAATATAATATTACTCAACTCACCAATCGATATACCTAATAGAGCTATATAACAATTCATAGATTTATTATTTATGTACATAACAAGTAAAAAAACAAATAATATTTTACCAATTTGTTCAATGATTTGTCCAATAGCAGGGATTTTTACATTCTTTATGCCATAGTAATATCCTCTTAGTACGTTTGAAAGAGTTATTATAACTATAGCAGGACAAACAGCTAGTATAAATAGATTTAATTTAGCATCTTTTAAAAATTTAAGTGATAAAAAAGAACTATTGAAAGATGCAACTATAGATATAATTAGTGCTACGAAAAATGATATATATAAAGTTGATATAAATAAAGCATTAGTATTGTGTCTATCGTTTAAAGCTTTTCTCTTTGCAACTAGACAACTAAGTGCAGTAGGTATACCTGTTGTTGTAACAGCTAAGCAAATCATCAAAAAGTTAAAAATCATATGATAGATACCTAAACCTGTTTCACCTAGTGCTCTTGATAAGAATATTTTATATAAAAAACCAAATATTCTTACAATAAAATTGGATATAAATAAAATAACTGTTGATAGTACTAAATAAGGTACTTTCAAAAAAATCACCTCCTTATCTTTTAAATATATTCACAAGGAGGTGTAAAAATTTATAATTTTATAAATTCTGGTTTCAATTTATTAAATTTAGATACATATTTAAATCCCATATTTTTTAGTAATGAATATATGTAGTCAAACTCACATGCAACTTGACTTATATGATGTGAATCTGAACCTGTGGTTATGATTTCCCCTCCCAAGTCTTTATACATTTGAAGTATATACTTAGATGGGGTTAGGTCTGGAAGATTATATCTATAACAAGAGGTATTTATCTCGATACCTTTGCCATCATAAATAGCTTGTTTAAGAGTTTCTTCAATTATATCAGAAAATAGTCTATCATCTAAAATAGTGTCATAAGGTGCATACCTTTTAATCAAATCTAAATGACCTAAGACAGAGTAATCTTTATAATTCTTAACAATATTATATAAATAAAGATAGTAATTTTCATAAACTTCATGTTGAGTTTTATCTTTAAAATAATTACCAAGGTATAAGTCCATTGTATCTATAGCATGGATAGAACATATTATAAAGTCCAATGGATATTGATGTGCTTCCTTTTTGTATGTATCCATTAATTGAGTTTGAACTCCAAATTCAATTCCTTTTTTTATTGATATTTTATCTTTATATTTGCTTTGAAGAGTCTCTAAACTCTTAAAATAATCTTCATAGACAATTGAAAAAGAATCATCAGCATATACATCATAGTCAACATGGTCTGTGAAACAAATTTCCTCCAAACCGAGTTCAATAGATTTTTTTACCATTTCTTCCATTGTAGATTTTCCGTCTGTAGAGAAACTTGAGTGCATGTGATAGTCGTAAAACATAAATATTTCCCCTTTTTATAAAAATTTTGGTATTATATATACATACTAAATAATATCAAATATACATAAAAGCATCAATAAAATATAAATACAATGAGCGGTGATAAATTTGGAAAAATACAGAATAGATTTAAATGAGAAAAAATCAACTAAATATATACAGATATTTAATCATATAAAAGAATTGATAATAAATAAAGAGTTAGTAGAACATGAAAAATTGCCTCCAATAAGAAAACTATCAAATTTTTTACAAGTAAATAACACTACTATAGTTAAGGTATACGAGCTTTTAGAAAATGAAGGATATGTATATAAAATTATAGGGAGTGGTACTTTTGTATCAAGTTTAAATTCTTATAAAAGCGGTATAGATAATAGGAAAAATAAGATTATTGTGCAAAGAGAAGATTTAATTCATTTTGACAATGGGAATCCATCTAATGATATGTTTCCTATCGATTCATTTAAAAATGCTGTAAATATGGCATTATCTAAAGATGGTAGTTCAATATTTGAATATGATGAAGGTCTTGGCTCTGAAGAATTAAGAGAAAAAATGGTAGAGTATCTAAGTGATGGAAATATAAAAACTACTAAGGAAAATATTCAAATAATATCAGGTGCTCAACAAGGTATAGATATAGTTTGTAAAGGACTTATAAGTTATTCAGATGTTGTTTTTATGGAAGAACCTTCTTACAATGGAGCAATTGAAGTGTTTAAAAGTAGAGGTGCAAAAATAATATCTATACCTATGTTAGATGATGGAATTGATATAGGTATTTTAAAATTAAAGTTGGAAAAAATAAAACCAAGACTTATATACATTATGCCTAATTTTCAAAATCCAACTGGAATATCTTACTCAACATATAAAAAAAAGAAATTGATAGAATTGGCAGAAGAACATGATTTTTATATAATAGAAGATGATTTTATAAGTGATTTTGTTTTTGAATCAAAGGACAATAGAACAATTAGAAGTTATGATGATAAAAATAGAGTAGTATATATAAAAAGCTTTTCAAAAATACTTATGCCAGGTCTTAGGATAGGAATTGTAGAAATGCCAAATGAGTTGTTAAAAAAAGTTTTATGGGCTAAATATTCATCAGATATATCAACACCAGGTTTAATTCAAAAATCAATGTATTACTATATGAATAATTTTGATTGGAAGAATTATTTGAGTCATATAGAGAAGATATATACTGATAAGTATAAATTGGCAAAAAACTTGATTAATGACAAATTGAGTGGTAAATTAAAAGTTAGAAAATCTTGTGGAGGAATAAACTTTTTTTTAGAATTACCAAGAGGATATACATCTCAAGCATTTACAAATTTTATGTTAAACAAAGGAGTGTCAATGCTTCCAGGGACTTATTTTTTTGACAATCTAGTGGATGATAGATTCTTTAGGATAAATATAGCTCGTCCAAGCATGGAAGAACTAGAAAAGGGAATATCTATAATAAGTGATAATATAGATGAGTTTTTTTGTGAATATAAAAACAAGTTAGATATAAAAAGCAATAAATTATTTTATTAAATAAATAGAGGTTTTTTAGGAGGAAAAAATGTTTGACAAGAAGAAATTAGATAGGATTAATGAATTAGCAAAGAAAAATAAAGAGGGAATCCTTTCTGCTGATGAAATCAAAGAAAGAGAAATTTTAAGGAAAGAATATTTAGAAAACTTTAGAGCCCACTTTAGATCAAGACTAGATAGTGTCAAAGTAGTTTCACCAGAAGAATATGAGCAATACATGAAAAACAATAAAAATTAGAACTTAGTAGGAGGAAAATATGAACTTAAAGTACGAATTTAAGAATGCTTGGGATTTTGAAAGAAAAGAAAATACTATTGAACAAATTATGCAATATTCTCGCAATTATATGGAGTTTTTAAGTAAGTCAAAGACTGAAAGACTTTCAGTAAAAGAAATTATAAAATTGGCTAAAGAAAATAACTATATTTCAATAGATGAAGCTATGGAAAAAGGAAGCATAAGTTGTGGTGATAAAATTTATGTTATAAATAAAGAGAAGGCAGTAGCACTTTTTGTAATAGGTAAAAATTATATAGAAAAAGGTATGAAGATTATAGGAAGCCATATAGATTCGCCAAGATTAGATTTAAAACCAAATCCACTGTATCAAGAGAGTAATCTAGGTTTTTTTAAGACTCATTATTATGGTGGAATAAAAAAATACCAATGGACGGCTATTCCACTTGCTTTACATGGTATAGTTATATTAAATGATGGAACAAAAGTGGACATATCTATTGGGGAAGAAGATAGTGACCCAGTATTTTGTGTAACTGATTTATTGATTCATTTGGCTGGAGACCAAATGCAAAAGAAACTATCAGAAGGAATTAGTGGAGAAGCTTTAAATATATTAATTGGGAATATGCCTTTAGAAGATGAAGAAAAAGAACCTATAACAGCAAATATATTAAAGATTTTAAATGAGAAATACAATATAGTTGAAGAAGATTTATTAAGTGCTGAAATTGAAGTAGTTCCAGCTGGTAAGGCTAGAGATTTAGGGCTTGATAGGTCTATGGTGTTGGGATATGGGCATGATGATAGGGTATGTTCATATGCTGCTTTAAAAGCTATACTAGAAACTGAACAACCAGAATTTACTTCAGTTGCATTATGTGTAGATAAAGAAGAAATTGGTTCTAAAGGGAATACAGGTATGCACTCAAAGTTTTTTGAAAATACTGTGGCTGAACTGATTGCTTTAGAAGGAGATTATTGTGATATTAAAGTAAGAAGAGCTTTAGCAAATAGTAAGGTATTATCAGCTGATGTTTCTGCTGGATATGACCCAAATTTTGGAGAAGCATATGAAAAGAGAAATTCGGCATATATGGGAAATGGAGTAGTTTTAACTAAGTATACAGGTTCAAGAGGAAAGAGTGGATGTAATGATGCTAATGCTGAATTTATGTCAGAAGTAAAGAGAATTTTTAATAAAGGAAATGTAGTATGGCAAACTGCTGAACTTGGAAAAGTAGACCAAGGAGGAGGCGGAACTATAGCCCATATATTGGCAAATCAAGGTGCAGAGGTTATAGACTGTGGTGTTGGAGTTTTAAATATGCATGCACCACATGAGATTGTCTCTAAAGTAGACATATATGAAATGTATAAGGGATATAAGGCATTTTTTAATATAAATTTATAAGTAAAAATATAAATGTAATAAGTGAATAAAGGCTGTTGTATAAACAATTTAATCTGTTGTACAACAGTCTTATTTTTATGTAAAAATAGCAATTTGTCACACTAGAGAAAATAAAAGAAAATACTGTCAAATTAAAAATTATTTAAAAAAAAAATTGACAACGATTTCATCTTGTTATAATATGTAATAAAGAACTTGTTATATAATGTTATAAAAATGTTACATAGGGAGGTGAGCAAAATGGATGAAAAGAGACAAAAAAAAGAAATGGATTTAGAAGTAAATTCCTTTGTTCCTTTATATCAACAACTATATGACAACATAAAAAAACAAATAGCATCTGGCATATATAAACCAGGAGATAAACTTCCATCTGAAGGAGACTTATGTAAAGAATTTAATATAAGTCGTATAACTGTGAGAAATGCACTTAATGAACTTGTAAAAGAAGATATATTATGTAAAAAACGTGGTAAAGGGACTTATGTAACAATACCAGAGAGAATAGAAGCAACATGTGCAGGAAATAGTTTTACTAATTCTTGTCATCGTATTAATGCAAAACCAAGTACCAAAATAATCTCTGTTTTAATAAAAAAAGCAGATAAGCAAGTAGCTGAAGCTTTAAGTATTGAACTAGAAGAGAAGGTAATATGTATTAAAAGACTTAGATTAATAGATGAAGTACCTGTTATTTTTGAAGTTGACTATTTTAGAATAGATTACATGTTTTTATTAAAAGAAGAATTAGAAGATAAATCTTTAATGGAGGTTATATCTAATAATATAAGCACATTACCTAAACGAGTAGAAAATATATTTGAAGTAAAACATTCAAACAAAGAATATTCTGACCATCTTAAATGTGCAAGTAATATGCCACTATTGAAAGTAAGACAATCGGTGTATACAGAAAATAATGATGTCTTATATTACAATGAGCAATTTATAAGAAGTGATAAGTACAAATATGCAGTATCAGCAGAAATATAATCTATAATTTAGTAGGAGGATGAGTATGAAAAAGATAATATTAGCATCTCATGGAGACTTTTCAAAAGGGCTTTTAAATGCAGTAAAAATGATAGTAGGAGATTTAGCAGATTGTGTCAGTTCGTATGGTTTGTACCCTGGACAAAGTGCTTCAGATTTTGCTTTAGAATTAGAAAAAACAATATCAGAAGATAAAGAATGTGAATATATAATTTTATCTGACTTATATGGAGCAAGTGTATGTACAGCAATGTTAAGATTAACTAATCTACATAATGTTAGGTTATTTTCTGGAATGAATTTGAATATGGTATTAGAACTTCTTACAAGGTTTTCTGATGAATTAACAGTTGAAGATATAGACCAATTAGTGGAAGAATCTAGAAGAGGAATACAAAGCGTGACATTACAAATTAAAGAAGAAGAAGAGGTATTTTAGTTTATGAAAAAAAAGGGAATATTATCAGTATTTAAAAGTAAAAAACCAATTATAGCAATGATACACTTAAAAGGAGATACTCCAGAAGATATCTTTGAAAGAGCTAAAAAAGAGATTACAATCTTTGAAGAAAATGGTGTAGATGGAATAATGTTAGAAAATTACTATGGTAATTATTATGATTTAGAAAGAATACTTGAATATGTATCAAAAGCTAATTTATCAATACCATATGGAGTAAACTGTTTAAATGTTGATACTATGGGATTTGAACTGGCAACAAAATATAATGCTAGTTATATACAGGTTGATTCTGTAGTAGGTCATGTTAAACCTAGAGATGAAGCTACTTTAGAAGAGTTTTTTAAATTACAACGTTCAAAATGCCCAGCGTATTTAATTGGAGGCGTACGTTTTAAATATCAGCCAGTATTATCAGAAAATGATGTTGAAGAAGATTTAAAAATAGGAATGACAAGATGTGATGCTATAGCAGTTACAGAAAATGCTACAGGTCAAGAAACATCAATGGAAAAAATAGAACTGTTTCGTAAAAATTTAGGAGACTTCCCATTGGTTATAGCTGCTGGAGTTACATTAGAAAATGCAAAAAAACAGCTTAAATTAGGAGATATGGCAATAATAGGAAGTTACTTTAAAGATAATTACAAAGATTTTGGGGATGTTAGTGTAGAACACGTAAAAACATTCATGGATGAAATCAAAAAAATTAGGGAGGAATTATAATGATTAAATTAGTAAGAGTAGACCACAGACTTATACATGGACAAGTAGCATTTACATGGACAAAGTTTTTAAGTACAGACTGTATATTGATAGCAAGTGATGACTTATTAAAAGATGAATTGAGAATGGCAGGACTTAAAATGGCTAAACCATCTAATGTTAAGTTAGTAATGAAAAGCATAGCAGATTCTATAAAAGCACTTAACTCAGGTGTTACTGATAAATACAACTTATTGATACTTTGTGAATCTGTAGAAGATGTTTATAGACTTGCTAAAGAGGTAAAAGCTATTAAATCTATAAACCTTGGTGGAACAAAATCAGATGATAATCGTGAAAATATATCTAAAGCAGTGCATGTATCAAAAGATGATATAAAGATGATTAAAGAGTTAGATTCAGAAGGCGTAAATGTATTTGTACAATTAGTTCCTGATGATGATGCTACAAATGTAATGAAATTAATATAATTTTAGGGGGATGAAAATGGAATTTACACAAGTTATTTTGATAACTCTAATTGCATTCTTTGCATATATGCATAGTTTTGTAGGTTCTACAATGCATAATAGACCTATAGTTGTTGCACCACTTGTTGGTTTAGCACTAGGTAATCTTCATACAGGTATAGTAATAGGTTCAACATTAGAATTAGTATTTATGGGTGCATTTCCTGTTGGGGCAAGTAATCCTCCTGATTTTGTGTCTGGTTCTATTATTGCCACAGCGTTTGTAATATTAACAGGTCAAGATGTATCAGCAGCAGTTGTACTTGCAGTTCCTATAGCAACTCTAGTATTGCTTATAGATAACTTCTTAATGACAGTAGTACTTACATGGGGAGCTCATATTGCTGACCGTTATGCAGAAGAGGGGAATATTGAAGGCGTAGAACGTGTGCAATTATTATTTGGTATAGGAAATAAATTAATATTAGCAATAATAGTAGGTATAGGATTTTCATTAGGTGTTCCAGTAATAGAAAAAATACTTTCATTTATACCATCATATGTAACTCATGGAATGGATGTTGCAGCAGGCGTGATTCCAGCAATAGGTTTTGCCATGTTAGCTAGAATGATGCTTAATAAGAAAACAGTAGCATTTTTATTATTAGGATTTATATTGGTTGCTTACCTAAACATAACAGTAACAGGAGTTGCATTGTTTGGATTAGCAATAGCTTTAATATATGTTAACTTTGTAGGAGAGAAGGAGGTAATAGTAGATGACAACGAGTTCTAAGAAGTTAGAGACAATTTCACCAGATAGTAAAATAACGAGGAAAGACTTTTGGAAATGTTTTAGAAGGTCATTGACATTAGATTCATCTTGGAACTACGAACGTATGCAAAATATAGCATATGCATACATGATGGCACCAATAATCCGTAGATTATATAAAGATGATAAAGAAAAGAAATCTAAGGCTTTAAAAAGACATTTAGAATTTATGTCAGTTACTCCTCATATAAGTACTCTTTTGGTAGGTATATCTGGAGCTATGGAAGAAGAAAATGCAAAGAATAAAGAATTTGATGCTAATAGTATAAATGCTGTTAAATCAAGTTTAATGGGTCCAGTTTCTGGGATAGGAGATTCATTTTTCTGGGGAACATTAAAGCTTATAGCAGCTGGGGTTGGTATAGCTTTAGCTTCTCAGGGTAACATAATGGGACCGATTTTATTCCTTTTAATAATAAATGTTCCTCATTTTATTATACGCTATATATGTCTAGATAAAGGATTTAAGTATGGAACTCAATTCTTTAAAGATGTGAGTGGTTCAAGTATAGTTTCAAAAGTTATGGAAGCAGCTTCAATGTTAGGGCTTATGGTAATTGGAGGTATGACTGCATCTAATGTAATGTTAAAACTTAGTGTTAATGTAGGTAGTGGAGAATGGGCAGAGCCTATTCAAACTTACTTAGACCAAATAATGCCATGTATGCTTCCAGCTATGATATTCGGTATTATGTATTGGTTATTAGGAAAAAAGGTAAAGACAACTACGATATTAATTTCAGTTATGATTATTTGTATAGTATTGGCTGCTATTGGAGTAGTATAAATAAAAAAATCCCAAGTTCATTTGAACGAGGGATTTTTTGACTAAATTAAATAAAAAAGAAAGATGGTTTATAATAATTTATAAGCATTTATGTGATAGTTATAATTAGATTATTAATTAGTTATAAACTCAAAATTAAGCACTACTTTATTAAAGTTATTATATTATAATTTCGAAATACTCACATAATCTGTTTAGAAATTTATCTTCTAATGGGGAAAAAGTTTTCTTTTTAGAGTAAATGAAGAAAAACTTTCTAGTAAAATCAACATCCTTTATTTTATAACATTTTATTTTACCTGCATTGAGATAATCGATAGCTGAAATGTACGATATAAAGGATACTCCAAGACCTAATCTAACCATTTCCTTAATAGCCTCATTTGATTCTACATGAGCGATTACATTTAATTTACTTACTGGAAAGTTATTTTTACTAAGTGTGTTTAGTATTAAGTTTCTTGTACCTGACCCTTCTTTTCTCATAATAAAATTTAGATAAGCCAATTCTCCTATATCGATACAATTATTTTTATTATCAATTTTAAAATCTGAAGGAGTGATAAGAACAAGTTCATCATCTAATAAGTCTAGGTACTCTATTTGAGGATTATTGATTTTAGAACCAACTAATCCAAAGCTTATTCGTTCATTTAAAATTTCTGATATAGCATATTGAGAATCATAATGGCTTATGGAAAATTTTACATCTGGATAACTCATAGAAAAACTCTTCATAAAATCAGGTAAAATATAAGTTTCAGGTATGGAACTACATGCTATATCTATAATACCTTCTATTTTTCCTGAATATTCTTTTATATCATAAATTGCACGTTTGCAATTATTCAATATATATATAGCATGTTCATAAAGAATTTCACCAGATTTTGTGAGTGTAATAACTTTGTTGCTTCTATTTATAAGAACAGTTTCTAGCTCTCTCTCTAAATTCTGTATGTGTGCGCTTACAGTAGGTTGAGTTAAAAAAAGTTCTCTTGCAGCCTTTGAAAAACTCTGATGTTTTGCAACAGCAACAAATACTTCAAGTTGTTTAAAATCCATTATTTAATCCTCCTTAAATTATCTAAAACTATTATAACATATTTGATAAATTAATAGTCAAAGGTGATTTTTAAAATAGAAAACCTTTAAATATTCATGGAGTTTTTGATTGTTTAGGAATAATTTGGTATAATGTTGTAAGGTACTTACAATAAAAATATCGTAAATTGAATTTTCAAAATTCAACTTTAAAGTGTTTTTTATTACAGAAAAATTACAATTAGCTTCTTAATCTTATTAAATTCAAATAAATATTATATAATTATTTTATAATATAATAAATATAATTATTGAAAAAAGAGATAACTGTAAATTGAGATATAGATAAATACTATAAAATTTAAGAAAGGAGGATTGATTTATGAAGTTAAAAAGGTCATTAGTTTGTGTAACTATTTTAGGTATTATACTTGTTGGATGTCATAAAGAAAATACTAAAGAGAAAAATCAAGTAGCAAGTAAAGCAACACAGCAAAAAACTATGACAAAAGTTCAAAATGATGTTAATGAAATTATGAATAAAGATTATAAGTACATTATAAAGAATATGGGTATACCTTATAATACATTTTATTATATAAAACCTAAAGTTTTAAAAGAATCAAATACAATGCAAGATATAAATACATCAAGTTATATGACATTAGTTTATCCAAAATATACTGGAAATGATGAACTAGATGGAAGTGCTTTATATGTTGATATTAACGAAAATAAAGTTGTCAATGTTGAAACCAATTCTTTCTCATCACAAGGTATATCAGTCATTGATGCTGAATCTAGTATAGTGATTGAAAAAAGTGACCATGAAAAATCGGCTGTATCACTAGAAAATTTTAGACATATTGACCTGGGAGAGTATGTTGGTGTTGAAGATTCCAGAATAAATGAAATTGTAGGAGATGCGAATTATGATTTAACAGCATATAATCATGAAGGCAGTAAAGTAGTTAAGAGTTATAGATTGAAAGAAGATAACAAAATATTAAAAAAAGAGGTACTTACAATAAGTATTGTGGATAACAAAATAAAATCTATAAAAACTATTGAAAGTGATAAAATTGTAAAAATAATAAAAGGAACTTTATTAGAATAAAATATTCTAAAGCATATGATGCTGTTTCAAGATAGAAGGAAATTTCTAGCTGGGAACAGTTTTTTTATTAGATTTATAAAATTTGAACTGCACTTATAGATAACTATTAGTTATAATTAAATATAAGATAAAAGTATTTCCAACTTTTATAATCTATAATATATTACATAGAAATATCTTAAATAAAAAATATATTGGGGAGTATTTAAAATGATAGAATTAGAAGATGCCATAAAAATTATTGAAAAAAATGTTTTACCAATAAACAGGGTCAAGATAGTAAATCTTATAGATGCAGTAAATAAGGTAGTTGCAGAAGATATATATTCAACAATTGATAGTCCTCCATTTGATAGGTCACCCTATGATGGTTATGCATATAATGCAAATTCTGAAAATAGAAATTTAAAGGTTATAGGGACTTTGTATGCAGGAGATGTATTTAATAGGGTATTAAATAAAAATGAAGCAGTGAAGATAATGACTGGTGGAAAGATACCACAGGGTGCAAATTGTGTAATAAAAAAAGAAGATGTAACAATTATAGGTGATATGATAACTTTAAATATAAAATTAAAGGAATACGATAATTACATATTTAAGGGTGAGGATATAAAAAAGGGGCAATTGATTATTAATAAAAATCAGAATATAGGATATGATGGTATTGGAGTATTAGCAAGTCTTGGAATATCCAAAGTAACTGTTTATGATGATTTAAAAGTTGGAATTTTGAATACAGGTACAGAACTACAAGATATAAATGAGACTTTAGAGAATGGTAAAATATACGATAGTAATAGATATACCTTATATTCAAGATTATTAAAACTTGGAATACAAGCAGATACAATATGCAATTGTTCTGATGATATATTGGAGTTAGAAAAAAAGGTAAAGAATATGTTACAGAGTGTAGATTTTTTAATTACCACAGGTGGTGTTTCTGTTGGAGATAAAGATTTAATTCCAGATGTATTCAAAAAAATAGGGGCAACAGAATTATTTTGGAAGATAAACATTAAACCTGGTGGAGCTTGTTATGTAGGTACATTGGGAGAAAAGCTATTATTTGGTCTTTCTGGTAATCCACATGCAGCAATAGTGGTATTTGATAATGTGATAGTTCCTGTTATTGAGTATTTAACATATAAGAAGGGAACACATCATATAAAAGCTATATTTAAAGGAGAATTTAATAAACTTTCAAATAAAGATAGATTTGTAAGTGGAAAACTATATACAAGTGAAGGTAAATTGTATGTAGAGCTAAATGATAAGAAAGATGCAAAAGCTAGATTATCTGCAACTCTAAGAAGTAATTGTATGATTAAGATTAAAAAGAATGAGACAATAAAAGAAAATCAATTAGTGGATGTTGTTATTAGATAGTTTTATGAAAGGACACAATTTTATGTATAATATATTGTCAGTTGTCTCATATTCAGGAGTAGGTAAAACTACGTTGATTGAAGGCATAATAAAAGAATTAAATAAAAAAGGGTATCGTGTTGGAGTTATTAAACATACCTGTCATGATTTTGATATGGATGAGGAAGGAAAAGATACTTATAAACACAGAAAATCTGGGGCGAGAAAAGTCTGTATAATATCAGATAAACGAGTAGCATATATTGAAGAACTAAAAGAGAAGAATCCATTATATAAAATGATTCAATTATATGAAGATATGGACTTGATTATCATAGAAGGATATAAAAATTATAGATTTAAAAGATTGGAAGTAACTAGAAAAGGTAAGTATGAGGATATTTTATCTAATAAGTCTGATTTGATAGGTATTGTCAGTGATATAGAATATAAATTGAATATTGAACAGTTTAATTTAAATGATTATAAAAATATATCAAAGTACATAGAGTCTTGTATAAAAAATGAAATTTTAAGTATAAGTAATGTTGAAATAAAAAACATATTAAAAGAATAATTTTAAGATGTTCTTCTTATATAAAATGATATAATTATTTATATAAATAAAGATATAAGAAATTTATCAATTTTATTTTGAGTTATAAAATATTAAAGAAATTGTAGGAGGACAATATATGAAAAAAATATTAGTAGCCTGTGGAGCAGGAATCGCAACATCAACAATAGTTTGTGACAGAGTAGAAAGATTGGTTAAAGAAAATAATATACAAGCAGAAGTTGAGCAATGTAAAATTGCTGAATGTTCAACAAAACAAGAAGGTGCTGATTTAATCGTATCTACTACTATACTACCAACAACTTATGATATACCTACAATAAAGGCAACAGGATATATAACAGGTATAAATACAACAGCATTAGATAAAAAGATATTAAATGCATTGAAGTAGTTTTGTATTTATAAAAAAAATTTAGTATTAAATATAGAGTTGTATCTTTATAAAATTTTAAATATAGAGATATAGCTCTTTTTATGTTGTTTCAAGTATACAACTATATGATATAAATCTTCAATTTTATGAAAAAGATTGTTATTACTTTGTAAGTTTATAAAAGATTTAAAGTTATTGTTATGTTATACTAATTTATGGGTATTTTTTAGAAGTACTAATAGAAGTACTAATAAAGGAGGGATTTAATACTTATGATAAAACAATTTGTCAAATATTATAAGCCATATAAGAAAATTTTTACACTAGACCTTATAGCAGCTTTTCTATTTTCCTTATGTGATTTAGTTTATCCTATGATAACTAGAAATATAATGGATGACGTTGTTCCAAATAAAAACTTAAGAATGTTAGTAGTTTTTGCAGTAGCACTTATACTTATATTTATAGCAAAAGCAGGGCTTAACTATTTTATGCAGTATTGGGGACATGTTATTGGTGTAGATATGCAAGCTGATATGAGAAATGAGGTATTTACACACTTACAAAGACTTCCAAATACGTATTTTGATAATAACAAATCTGGAGTAACTATGTCTAGAATAGTAAATGATTTAATGGATATAACAGAACTTGCACATCATGGGCCTGAAGATTTATTCATTTCTATAGTAATGTTGGTTGGTTCATTCTTTATACTTATAGATATAAATATTCCTCTTACGCTTATAATATTTGCTATATTACCGTTTATAATTTGGTTTGCAATAGCTAAAAAAGATAAGATGAATATTGCTTTTATGAAGAGTAGAGTTACTATAGGTGATGTAAATGCTACTTTAGAAAATAGTATAGCAGGTATGAAGGTAACTAAGTCTTTTTGTACTGAGAAAGAAGAGTTAAATAAGTTTGTAAGAAGCAATAAATTATTTAGAAGAGCAAGACAAGATTCTTATAAGGTAATGGCAGAATATTACTCTGGTATGAATTTATACATGGATATCTTAGAGTGGGTAGTTGTAATAGCTGGTGGTTATTTTACTTATATAGGAAAGATTACTTTGGGTGATTTTGCTGCTTATATACTATATGTAAAAATGTTTATACAACCTATGAAAAAATTAATAAACTTTACAGAGCAATATCAAAATGGTATGACAGGTTTTAAAAGATTCATAGAGATAATGGAACAAGACCATCAAAAAGAAGCTAAAAATCCTATTGAACTTGAAAATGTAAAAGGTGACATTGAGATAGAAAATATATCTTTCACATATGAAGATAAGACTCAAGTTTTGGATAATTTAAGTTTATCTATAAAAGCTGGTAAGACTATAGCATTAGTTGGACCTTCTGGAGGAGGAAAGACTACATTATGTAATCTATTGCCAAGATTTTATGAATTTGATAAGGGTGATATAAAAATTGATGGAAAGAGTATAAAAGATGTTAGTTTAAAATCATTGAGAAAAAATATAGGTATAGTTCAACAAGATGTATTTTTATTTACAGGAACTATAAGAGATAATATTCTTTGTGGGAACCCTAATGCTACAGATGAAGAAATGATAGCTGCTGCTAAAAAAGCTAGAATACATGACTTTGTAGAGACTTTGCCAGATGGATATGATACTTATATAGGAGAAAGAGGCGTAAAATTATCAGGTGGGCAAAAACAAAGAATTTCAATTTCAAGAATCTTTTTAAAGAATCCTCCAATAATAATATTGGATGAGGCTACATCTGCTTTAGACAATGTAACAGAAAGAGAAATTCAAGAGTCTTTAGAGGAACTAAGTAAAGATAGAACAAATTTAGTTGTTGCACATAGATTGACTACTATAAAAAATGCTGATGAAATCATAGTATTGACGGATAAAGGAATTGAAGAAAGAGGTACTCATGAAGAGCTAGTAAACAAAAATGGAGTATATAGTAGGTTACACAATAACTAGTATACAAATTTTACACCATAGCTAACATACACATTAAACTTACAAACATAGGATATATTAAGATTCATAAAGACAATTCATTTTATATTTATAAGATGTTTTATGAATAAAATGTATCCTATGTTTTATTTTTTGCAAATTACATTTAATTCTCTTTGTAAGAATAGAGTTAAATAGCCAATGGTTGGGATAACGTTTTTACAAAAAGAATAATTTAGAAAACTAACTTTAATTTATGGAATTTATCGAATTTTATGAAAAAAATCGAATTTTGACTTGAAATGTTTTTCAAAAGTAGTAAAATAATGGATAACTATACATACATTTTATAAAAATATATTTATTATGAGGGGGGATTTTGTATGGAGGCAATAACAGCTTTTTGTCTAGTTTTAGTATCACTGACGATAGGAGATATAGTTTCAGCAAAAACTAAAGCTTTTGTTCCGTCGGTTTTTGTATCAGCAATTATATTTATAGTAGGATTTTGGACTTTTTTCCCAGAAAATATTGTGGACTTAGCCGCTTTAGGAACACCATTAGCTCAATTAGGTATGCTTTTGTTAATAACTCATATGGGAACTATGATGAGTATTAAGGAATTAGCAGGTCAATGGAAAACAATAGTAATAGCCTTGGCAGGAATAGTAGGAATATGTGTAGGTGCTTTGGCATTAGGGACAGTAGTATTTGGATGGGATACAGCAGTAATAGCTACACCTCCTCTTACTGGAGGGCTAGTTGCATCTATAATGATGGCAGATGCTGCTACAGCAAAAGGTCTTGCAAGTTTATCAGTACTTGCAATTTTGATGTATGTTGCACAAGGATTTGCGGGTTATCCTATTACAGCATTAATGCTTAAAAAAGAAGGAAAAAGACTTTTATCAGACTTTAGAAGTGGAAAAGTAACTGTAAATACAGATGAAGAAAAAGTTAAGGATTTACCTGAACAAAAAAGCAGATTTAAGATAATACCAGACTTACCAGAAAAATATGATACGACATATATGATAATACTTAGATTAGGATTTGTAGCATGGTTAGCAGTACAATTTACAAATCTTACAAATGAAGTTGTATCAAGATATGTTATATGTTTAATATTTGGTGTAATAGCATCAGAACTTGGAATAGTTGATAGAAAACCACTTAATAAATCTGGTTCATTTGGATGGTTAATGACATCATTGATGGCTTTTATATTTGCAGGGTTAGCAAAAGCTACACCAGCAATGCTTGTTGAAATGGCAGTTCCTCTTGTAGGAATCATAATATTTGGTGTAATAGGTATGGGAATATTCTCTATTATAGTAGGTAAGTTTTTAGGTGAAAGTAAAGAAATGGCTTTTTCAGTTTCGCTTACATCACTTTATGGTTTTCCACCAAACTATATATTAACTGAAGAGGCAGTAAAGGCTTTGGCTGAAACACCAGAAGAAAAAGAATTTTTAATGGATAAGATGCTTCCAAAGATGCTTGTTGGAGGATTTACTACAGTTACAATAGCTTCTGTAGTAATAGCAGGTATCTTTGTAAATCTAATATAGTATTTAAGTGATAAAAAGTATTTTAAATAAGAAGAATGTGTACTACTTGGAGGTATGGAATGGATATTAAAGAAATAACAAAGAGTTATAAAGACTATGTAATTAAGCTTAGAAGGGAATTTCATGAAAATCCTGAGAAAAGTATGGAAGAAGTTAGAACATCAAAGAGAGTTAAAGAAGAACTTGATAAAATAGGGATACCATATGTATCAGCTGGAGGTACAGGTGTAATTGCAACTATAAAAGGAGCTAATCCAGGAAAGACTGTAGCACTTAGGGGTGATATGGATGCTCTACAAGTTGTTGAATGCACTGATGTAGAATACAAATCTAAAAATGAAGGACTTATGCATGCTTGTGGTCATGATGGTCACACATCAATGCTTCTAGGAGCAGCAAAAGTGTTAAATGATATTAAGGATAGTATCAATGGAACTGTAAAATTATTTTTTCAGCCAGGAGAAGAAGTTGGTAAAGGTGCAAGAGCTATGATTCAAGATGGTGCTATGGAAGGTGTAGATAGTGTGTTTGGAATACATCTTTGGACTGATGTAGAATCTGGGACCATATCGGTAGAAGAAGGACCAAGAATGGCTTCTGCTGATTTCTTTAAAATTACTGTAAAAGGTAGAGGTGGTCATGGTTCACTTCCTCATCAAGGTGTTGATGCAGTGCTTGCAAGTTCAGCAATAGTTATGAATCTACAATCTATGGTTAGTAGAGAAGTAAGTCCTCTGGAACCATTAGTTGTGAGTGTTGGAGTTTTAAATTCTGGAACTAGATTTAACGTAATTGCGAGTGAAGCTGTCTTAGAAGGTACAATAAGGCTATTTAATCCAGAGCTTAGAAAGCAAATTCCTGGAATTTTAGAACGTATAGCAAAATCTACAGCAGAAGCATATAGAGCAGATGCTGAATTAGAGTATGGGTACTTAACACCAGCAGTTATAAATGACAAAGAATGTTCAAAGATAGCTACAGATGCAGCAATTAAGCTATTTGGAGAAGACTGTATAACACTATTTGAAAAAGTAACAGGAGCAGAAGATTTAGCTGAGTTTATGAATATAGCACCTGGTGCACTAGCATTTGTAGGAGCTAGAAATGAGTCAAAAGGTGCTTGTTATCCTCATCATCATGGATGCTTTAATATAGACGAAGATGCTCTAGAAATTGGAACTGCTTTATATGTGCAATATGCAGTGGATTTCTTAAATAAATAATTTTAATATACTATAAAGAAAAAGCAGAGACTAAGTTTATATCTCTGCTTTTTTATTGTGTATATTTTTTATAAATATTGACTATATAAAATATATATGATAGCATAAAGAAAATGATAATCAATATCAATTAAAAAGAAGGTGATTTATTTGAATAATGTAATATTTGCATTTTTGATAACATTATTGGCTGGTTTATCTACTGGTATAGGAAGTTGTATAGCATTTTTTGCTAAAAAAACAAATACTAAGTTTCTTTCTATAAGCTTAGGATTTTCTGCTGGTGTTATGATTTATGTTTCTATGATAGAAATTTTTCCTAAAGCACAAGATGCTTTGACAAAATCTATGGGAGAGAAATTAGGAAGTTGGTCAACTGTAATAGCTTTTTTTATAGGTATGGCCATCATTGCTGTTATTGATAAGCTAATTCCACAAGAAGAAAATCCACATGAAATAAAGAAAATGGAGAATATAGAAGAAAAGAATATCAAAAAAAATAAGTCTCTTTTGAGAACAGGTATATTTACAGCAATGGCTATAGCAATTCACAATTTTCCTGAAGGATTAGCTACATTTATATCAGCTCTTGATGATGTTACAATAGCTATTCCGATAGCAATTGCAATTGCAATACACAATATACCAGAAGGTATATCTGTATCTGTACCAGTTTATTATGCCACAGGAGATAAAAAGAAAGCTTTTTATTATTCCTTTTTATCTGGTATGTCTGAGCCTTTAGGAGCGATTATTGGATATGTACTTCTTAGAAATTTTTTAAATGATATAACTCTTGGAATTGTATTTGCAATTGTAGGAGGAATTATGGTATTCATATCACTAGATGAATTATTGCCATCAGCTAGAGAGTACGGGGAACATCATTTATCTATTTATGGATTGATTGCAGGAATGGGTGTTATGGCTATTAGTTTATTACTATTTAAATAGCTTTTAAATATATGATTGTAACCTAAAATTAGTATCAAAATGATATAATTATTTAAATAGATTTTTAAGCTATTTAAAAATATCATTTTGGAGAATGAGTGCTATGGAAAAGAAAATAAAATTCAAATTTGACTGGTATAGTTCACCTGATAAGATAGAGAAATGGTTAGAAGATATTGAAGCTAAAGGATATAATTTATATAAGATAAATAAATTTGGAGGAATATTTTATTTTCATAAGGGAAGTCCAAGAAAAATAAAATACACTGTTGATTACTACTATGATGTAGAGAATAATTATTTTGATGAACATAAATCAAATGGCTGGAATCTTGTATTTAGGAGTATTGGTAGTTTTATGGGTACATCTGCATGGTATATATGGTCGAAAGAATACAAAGACATACCTCCTAAATTATATAGTGATTCTGATAAAACAAATAAAGTAAAGTCAATTTTATTTATGAATATGTTTATATTCTTTATGTTAGTAGTAATATTTATATATTTATTGAATATTGAAATAAGAAATTTATATAGTGGTTATGGAGCATCTGTAACTGCTATTGTACTACAGATTATATTGTTGATTTTATATGCAGTACAATTATATAGGAGATTAATGTATTATTTAAGGCTTAAAAAGTTTAAATAAATAAAAGAAGGTGTCCTAAAATTATTTTTTTAATATTTTAAGACATCTTCTTTTGTTAATAAAGTACTGTTTTTAATTATAGTAATTTCTGTCTTTAAATTGAAATATCAAATAATAGTTGTATGGGATTGAGTATTGATAAAAATAATTTAAAAATGTTATCCTAAAGTATCAGATATACAAAATTATCTTTAAATATATTATAAATATTTTAATTGTATTAACTAGAAATTATGTAAGGAGGCATTTTATGATTAAGATAGCAGTTTGTGAAGATGAAAAAGAAACACAACTTTTAATAGAAGATTACCTTGAGAATATATTAAAAGATATAAGTATAGAATATGAGATACAAAAGTATATATCTGGAGAAGAGTTACTGGAAAGTAATTTAAAAGATATAGATATATTACTTCTTGATATAAAAATGGAAAAACTAAATGGAATGGATACTGCAAGAAAGATTAGAGAAGTAGACAATGAAATGGAAATAATATTTGTAACTTCATTAATAGATTATGTGCAAGAAGGTTATGAGGTAAGAGCTTATAGGTATTTACTAAAGCCAATAGAGTTGGAAGAACTAAAAAAACATGTGCTAACTTGTATCAAAGATATTGAAATAAATAAGGAAAGTCATATTACAATAAAAAATAAGTCTAATACATATAAGATTTATTTAAATGAAATAAAATATATAGAAGTTCAAAAAAAAGATATGCTAATACACACAATAAACAAGAATTTTGATATAAAATATAGTTTAGGCAAAATAGAAAAAGAATTAAATCCATATAAATTTATAAGATGCCATAAAAGTTTTATAGTAAATTTAAGATATGTTGAAAATATAAAGCCTAATACTGCAATACTGGAAAGTGGAGAAGAGGTACCTATTAGTAGATATAGATATAAAGAAGTTAAGGAGAAATTTTTAAAATTTCTTGGTGATACAATATGCTAAACTTTATGACTGAGCTATTAGTAGTTTTATCTATATTTATACAGTTTTCTATAATGAACGGAATTTTAATTTATAAAAAGGATAGTAAAAAAAATGAAAAAATAGTATTCTATATTGTCTTGTTTCTTATTTATATTATAATTCAGATAAGTAGATTATTTAATGGAGGAAATTACTTTAGTAATATAAACTATTTATTTTATATATTAGCATTTATTGCTTGGGGAGGATACTATAATTATTTTTATAAGATGGGTTATATTAAGTATTCCATTTTCTTTTATCTATTTAGTGTATATTATAAATGTTTGGATGCTGTTATATATAGAATATTATTTTTTGCAATTACAGGTAATGTTATTTCATCTAAAGAATCTTTATTAGTACCTCACTTAGAATCTATAAAAATTCAGATATATAGTAATTTAATAATTATTCTTATATATCTTATATTTAGCTTTTTTAGAAAGTCTATAAAATTAATTAGCCAAGATAAGAGAAATTATGTATATTTATTATTTGCCTTATTAGTTAATACAATGAATATGCTTGTAAATTATGTATTAAAAAAATTAGAACGGTTTGGGTCATTACATTCAGAAGGATACTATTTTGATAATTTTGTTAATCCAAAATTGGTAGGAGCTAGTAGTATATTTCTTATACTATTGTTTAAAGAAATAATAAAAGAGAATAGATTAAAATCTCAAGCTGAATTAATAAAAAATAAGTTAGATATGCAATATGCGCATTATTTAAGTATTCAAGAATCTCATATGCGAGTTAAGAAACTATATCACGATATAAATAATCACATTTATTGTATAGACAACCTTAGAAACAATAGCAAAGAAATTAATGAATATGTTAACAATTTAAAAGATGAAATAAAAACATTTAAATATATCTATAATACAGGAAATATGATATTAGACATTATAATCAACGAAAAGAGTGAAGTATGTTTAAAAAAAGGAATTAAATTTACTTGCTCTATAAATTTTTCAAAAGTAAATTTTGTAAAACCTATAGATGTGTCAAGCATATTTTCTAATATTTTGGATAATGCAATAGAAGCATGTGATAAAATAGTGGATGAAAATGTTAATAAATATATTAGAATTAAAGGAACTATAACAAGGTCATTTTTTGTACTTAAATGTGAAAATAGTAAACTAAATCAGCTTACTTTTAATAAAAATATATTGTTAACAAACAAAATGGATAAGTTCGTACATGGAATAGGTATTCAGAGTATTAAATCTTCTTTACAAAAATATAATGGAGAATTATTATTTGAAAATAGTATCGATAAATTTATACTAAATATATATATACCATTGGACCAAGATACTGACAGTTGGGGCGATTAAGTTACCAGTTGGGACATATGTATTGATACAAAAAAATAAGGATGTTATCTTTTAATAACAAAAGATAACATCCTTATTTCTGTATTAAGGAGCTTATAATTTTACTAATAGTAAGTTATAAGAATTGGATAGGAAGGTGATATGTATTGAATAATAAATCTTTAATATAAAGAAAATATAAATATATTCTAGTGCAATGAATAATACTTTAGAGCGGTTAGTGTGATGGGAGGATTGTGTATGAAAGTAAAAAGGAATATAAATAGAGTGGCAATCATTGTGGCTTTAAATCTTAGCTTAGCATTGATGGTAGGGTGTATGTCTCCTGTATCTGATAAGAACTTAAGTAGCTCAGAACAAATTAGTAAAGATTCATTGAAAGAACAAGTTGAAGATAAAAAAGATGAATCTATCGAGCTATTTAATAATTACTCACAAAAGATTAATGATGCGAAAGGTAGAGAAGAAGTAAAAAAAGATTTATCTCAAAGATTTTCGAAAGCTATAATAGACAGTGGTTATAGTATTACTAACTCAAAATCAGATGGTAGCTTTGTAGTATCTATAAATGGTGCTGAAAAACCACCTGAAAAAAATATTCGAAGTTTATTCTATTCTATGTCTGAAGACGATAAAGAAGGAAAAGTAACAATAGATATTCTCTGTGCTAAAGAGTATCCAGAAGATGATAAGTTATCTGAGAGTGATAAATATATTAAATTTATATACAATTTATTTAAATCATTGACTAATACGAACTTAACTGAGAAAGAAATTTTTTCTATGGTTGAAGAAGACTTTAATAAGGGAGTAGGTGTTGTAGAGCTTCCTTATATGAAGGATATACATGTTGAAGTTAACAAAGTTAAACAATCAACTAAGGTTTTAAAACTAAGTCTAGTATACAAATTTGATATTTCAAATCATTAGTATATTAGAAATAACTATAACAATATAGAAAATATATCATAGAAAATTTTTTTAGATTTTATAAATTTAACAAAAAAAGTATTAATATATAGGTGTTCAAGGTAGATGAAAAAAAATAAGTTATTTTGCTTCCATTTTATGCTAAAGGACAGTATAATATAATTAAAGTATGTTATAACATACAAAAATGTAGTATATATTATCCAAAGGGGGATTTTAAATGAGTCAAACTAATAGAATAGAAGCATTTAGACAAGAATATATTAATTCTAAACCTATGATATGTTGTGAAAGGGCTAGAATTTTTACAGAATCACATAAAAAAACTGAGGGAGAAGCTATCTGTATAAGAAGAGCTAAAGCTTTTTTGGAGACATGTAAAGAACTTCCTATAAAAATCTTTGAAAATGAATTAATAGTAGGTACAGCAGGAAAATTTAGAAGAACAGGGATATTGACACCAGAGTTTTCTTGGCAATGGGTAGACAAAGAAATGGATACTTTTGATAAAAGAACTCAAGACCCATATGTAATATCAAAAGAACAAATAGAATTTATAAGAAAAGAAATATTTCCATATTGGAAGGGAAAATCTTTGGAAGAAGTTTTCTTAGCAAGAATCCCAGAAGATACAGCTAAGATATTAGTAGATACAGGAATAATAGATAATGATTCTAAGTGGAGACAGGCAGTTGGTGAAGTAACACCAGATTATCAAGATATATTGTTTGTAAAAGGATATAAAGGGATTAAGGAAGATGCAGATAAAAAAATTAAAGAATTAGATATATCAGTTTCAGAAAATATTGAAAAGATAGATTTTTACAAATCTGTTTCTATAGTTGCACAGGGTATTATGACATTGGCACAAAGATATTCAAATCTTGCAAAAGAGATGAGTAAGCAAGAAACAGATGAAAAGAGAAAGTTAGAACTTATAAAAATTTCAGAGATATGTATGAATGTACCAGCAAACCCTCCAACTAATTTTTATGAAGCAATACAATTTGTATGGTTTGTTCAATTAGGTGGTATTCTATCAGAAAATCCATTGGCATTAAATTTAGGTAGATTTGACCAATATATGTATCCATATTATGAAAATGATGCTAGAGAAGGTAAAATAACTGAATCAGAAGCTCAAGAATTGATAGAAGCACTTTGGATTAAGTTATCAGAATGGGTATGGACTATATCAGCAAATACAGCAAATTACTTTGCAGGATATAATCAATTCCAAAATCTTACTGTTGGTGGTAAAAAGAGAAATGGTACTGATGGAACGAATGATATCTCATATATGTGTTTAAAGGCTACAGAAAGTGTAAAAACTCACCAGCCAGGATTAAGTGTTAGAGTGAGTCAAGGAGCACCAGATAATTTCGTAATGGCAGTTGCTAAATTGGTAAAACAAGGAACTGGTTTCCCTGCTATACACAGCGATAGTGCAGGGGCACAAATGTTATTACAAGATGGATATGATGCAGAAGATGCTAGAGATTGGAGTAACTGTGGTTGTGTAGTTCCTCATTTTAGAAAAACAGGACAGTGGACTTCAGCCGTAAATATCAATTTTGCAGCAGCTTTAGAATATGCTATGAATGAAGGTAAGAGTAGATTAACTGGAGAAAAAATGGGGTTAGATACAAAAAATATCACAGAATTTACTTCTTTTGAAGAACTTAAGGATGAGTTTTTAAAGCAATTAGCATATCTTGTAAAAAGTTCTGTTATAGGAACTACTGTTGCTCAACAAATTCATAAAGAAATGGTACCAAGACCATTTTTATCTACTTGTGTAGATGGATGTTTGGATAAGGGAGTTGATTTAAGTAAAGGAGGAGCAAAATATAATATAGGTCCTGTATTAACTGGTATAGGGTTAGGTGTAGTTTCAAATTCATTGGCAGCTATAAAAAAATTAGTATTTGAGGATAAGGTGACTACGCTAGAAGAATTAACAAAAGCACTAAATAATGATTGGGAAGGTTATGAAGAATTAAGAAAACTTGCGTTGGATGTTCCTAAGTATGGAAATGATAATGATTATGTAGATTCATTAGCAATTGAAGTTTCTGATTTTTATTATACTGAAACTAGAAAATACAAGGATATTTTTGGCTCTAAATTTAATAGTGCATTTATGGGTATATCAAACTATGTACCAACTGGAAAAATCGTAGGTGCAACTCCTTGTGGAAGAAAAGCGACAAAACCTTTGACAGAGGGAGTTTCTCCATTTGTTGGTACTGATACAACAAGTCCACTAGCAGCAATGAAATCTGCATCAAAAATAAATCATGATGTTCATACTGGTGGAACACTTCTAAATTTAAGACTGAATCAAGATTTGGTGGAAACTGAAAGAGGACTTAGAAATCTAACATCTATGATTAAATCATATTTTGCTTTAGGAGGATTCCATGTACAATTTAATACGATATCAAATGATACTCTATTAAAAGCTCAAGAAAATCCAGAAGAATATAAAGATTTATTAGTGAGGGTTGCTGGATATAGTACTCAATTTGTTAATTTATCAAGAGAAATGCAAGATGCTATAATAGCTAGAAATTCACATAGCAATTTTTAATTATGAGGTAGATTATGAGTAAAAAAGGTAGAGTTGTAAAAGTACAACATTTTTCAGTAAATGATGGAGATGGAATAAGGACTACTATATTTTTAGAAGGATGTAAATTAAAATGTAAGTGGTGTTCTAATCCAGATTCCTGGAGTAACATAGTAAAATTAGGTGTTATGAAAGATAAATGTGTATCCTGTAATAGATGTATAGATGTTTGTCCTCAAAATATAAGTTCACTATTTGATAGAGCGCAAATAAATAATAAATGTGATTTATGTGGAGAGTGTATCAAGGTATGTCTTAAAGATGCCATTTGTATAATGACCGAAGAAATGAGTGTTGAAGAAATAGTAGAGGAAGTTGAAAAAGATTTTATATTTTTCTTTGAATCTAATGGAGGGATAACTTTTTCTGGAGGTGAACCTACACTTCAGATTGATTTTTTAAGAGAATTAGTTGATATTTTTTATGATAAAGGCATAAATATTGCAATTGAAACTTGTGGATATTTTGATTGGAATAAGGTAAATGATGTATTTGAGAAAATAGACCACATATTTGTAGATATAAAATCTATGGATGATAATATTCATAAAGAATATACAGGAGTAAGTAATAAAATTATATTAGATAATATATGTAGGCTTTCAAAGTTGAATAAATCTATGGTTATAAGAGTGCCAATTATTTATGGAGTAAATGATAGTGAAGAAAATATAAGAAATACTGCATTATTTGTCAAACAAAATGTTCCAGGAGGCAAGATGGAGTTACTTCCATATCATAAATTTGGAATCGATAAATATAAGGCATTAGGGCTTGAAGATTATATATATGAATTTGATGAAATTTGTAACAATCATATGTTAAAATTAAAAGAGATAGTAGAACTTACAGGAGTAAAAATCATAGAATACAAATAGCTATCAGGAGGATCTTAACATGGATAATAAATTTCCTAATGTGGGAGAAAATTTAAGGTTATTGAGACAAGAAATGGGCATAAGTTTAGACAAAGCTTCAAAGATGACAGGTGTCAGTAAAGCAATGCTTGGACAGATTGAGAGAGGTGAATCAAGTCCGACAGTATCTACTTTATGGAAAATTTCATCTGGATTTAAAATAAATTTTACTACACTATTAAATGAAAATACAAATACCTATGAGGTTATAAAGAAAGAAGAAGTAGAGCCTATTGTTGAGCAAAAAGGGAACATGAAGTTATATCCAATATACCCTTTTAGCCCTCAAAGAAGGTTTGAACTTTTTATAATTGAGCTTGAGGAAAACTGTACTCATGTTTCATCTACACATAGTCATGTTTTAGAAGAGTATGTACTCGTAATAGAAGGTAAACTTGACCTTAATGTGGATGGGAAAACTTATATTTTAGAGTCTGGACATTCTATTAGGTTTGATGGAACTTTAGAGCATATATATAAAAATTTAAATAAAGGAAAAACTATATTTCACAATATAGAGGTTTATAGATAATTTTATAGTTATCCTTTTCTAAAATAAATGAAAATTTTAGAAAAGGATAACTTATTTTTATAATGTCGAAAAGATTTATATGTATGTGATGATGTTATTGTTTTAAAAAAAACATAAAAGCATTATAATAATATTAACAAAATAGAATAAAGAGGAAGAGAATATGATTATAAAGGTTTCAATGACAGTATTAGTATTAATATTATTGTATATTCTGTATAAGTATGAAACTCAGCATATAGAAACGACAGAATATACTATTTTCAACAAAAAAATTCCAAAGGAATTTGATAACTTTAAAATAGTTCAAGTGAGTGATTTACATAATAAGGTGTTTGATAAAAATAATAAGGTATTGATAGATAAAATTGAATCATTAAACCCAGATGTTATATTTATAACAGGAGATTTAGTAGATGGAGAAAATAAAAATTTTCAAGTTGCATTAGATTTAATAGATAATTTGGTTGAAAAATATGAAGTATATCATATAATTGGAAATCATGAACAAAAATCTTTAATAAAAAAGTATAAACATCTATATAAGGATTATTTTAAGGAACTATATTCAAAGAAAATAATAAATATGGAAAATGAATCTGTAAGAATATATAGAGGTAATAGCCATCTTAATTTATATGGTTTAATTATACCATTGGAATGCTATCCATATTTATTTGCTAATAACAAAAAATTAGAACTAAGTGACAATTTTGTAGAAGACAATCTAGGTAAAGTTAATGAAAATGAATATAACATTCTTTTAGCACATACACCATTTTTCTTTGAAAAATATGCAAAATGGGGAGCAGATTTGGTTTTAGCAGGACATGTTCATGGAGGTATAATAAGAATACCTTTTGTTGGAGGTGTATTATCTCCAAATAGAGAGTTCTTTCCTAAGTATGACTGGGGAAAATATGAAAAAGATAATAGCACTATGATTTTAAATAAAGGCTTAGGAGGCTCAAAAGTTTTAATTAGGCTTAATTGTAAACCAGAGATAGTTAAGATTACATTGAAGTATGAGAAATAAGATTTTATATAACATATATAAACATCAATAACATATAAATAAGGTTGATGTTAAATCCATTTAAACATATATAATGACCAATTTTGAATAATTGTTGAATTAATAAAAATAAAGTGCTATTTTTAGCATAGAATATTTAAACTATGGGGGGTAGTAAAGAATCATGGGTGATACAAGTAGATTTTATGAGTCTGTAAAAAATAAATATCCGAAATTAAAAGATGGAACTAGGGTTCATCTGTGGCCAAAAGAAAACATTATAATTGGTCCTATTTATGATGAAGAAGATGGATATAAAAAAAGTATCGGAAATGTGGATAGCTTAAGTTGGAAGCAAATTGTTATACTGGCTGAATGTGATGGGAAAAATACTACTGACGATATAATAAATATATTATCCAATAGATATAGAAATATCCATAATATGAAAGAAAAAGTTATGGAATTTTTTATGTTTTATGAGAATGTATACTTAACGTTTGAAGATGATATACAGACACTATCAAGTGTATTTGAGATAACAGGAAATAAATCATACATTACTCCTTTGTACTTTACTATAGAAATAGATGGAGATAATAATACAAATGATTATTTTTCTGAAATCACAAGTTTATTGAACTGCATGTATGAGAAAGGCTGTAGATTTATAGAGGTTATTGGTGAGGATATTTTAAAAAATAAAAGTATGAGAGAAATATTTCAATATATGTTAGACCATTTTGATTTAATTGTGGTAACTAAAGATAGTTTTACTATTGATAGAAGCTTAATAAAGGAATTAGATAATTATCGTCATAAAGTGATATGGAAAGTATATTCAAAAAATGATGATACACGTATTAAATTAAAAGAAGATATAAAAATAACCAGTTTAATAAAAAGGGGTCACACTGTAGTAAGAGGAGACAGAGAAAAAGCAATAAAAATAGAAGATATGAGGTTTAAAGATACAAAGGAGAGGTTTTCAAAATATGGAGCAGAGTGGAGTCATTTATATATTTCTTCTGATGGTAGTGTAAAATCTTATTCATTTCAAAAAGATAAAAGAATCTATTTAGGCAATATATTTAACAATTCTGTTGAAGAAATTTTCTTAGAAATGCAAAATAAAATTGACAAACTAGAAATTGTGTATCAATAGGGGGAAAGTTTAAGATTTATAGAAGATTTATAGATTGTTTATTTAAGTTTGTGTCAATAATTATAATGAGGTGAGATTACTTGTTAAAATTATTGGACAAATTTTTTTATGATGTTTTACTTAAATTTTGGCTGTTTATGATGCTGTGGATTTTTAGAGAACTTTTTACAAATTTCAAAATGACTAAAAAATTTAAATTTCATAAAATATTTATGTAAAAATCATATAAAATTCATATAGCATATGTATCATATGAGGTGTAGAAAGACTAGCTTAAAAACCATAATATAATACCCTATTGTAATGATAACCCTCCCTCACATCCTCAAATAGAGTTATCATTACAAGAATTAATCCATAAATTTAAAATTTATGGTTTTTTTTTATTTAATTTGTTTTATTATATTAGAATATGATTTATTATAGAATATATAATAAGTAATATAGAATACATTAATTAAGTTTTTGACATGTAACTATACTAATAAGGAGGAGTATTTATGAATGTAAATAATCACAAGTGCCCAGAGTGTGGTGAACATAGTAAAAAGTTTGAAATAGTAGAGGAAAATGAGGATTGTGTAATATTTGAATGTTACACTTGTGGAACTATATCTATATTAAAGTATTGTGAGAACTGTAAAGAATTTGTATTTGTAAATATTCCAAATAATGTGGAGACATATGAGTATTGTTGTGGAAAATGTAATAATAAAATTTAATATAATATAAACATATGTAATTTCATATATCATTTATACCAATCTCATATAAAATTCATATATAAAATGTATTATATAAATATAGAAAGAACTAGCTTAAAACATAATATAATTACCCTAAATTTATAATGACAACTCTCCCTCACATCCTCAAATTATAGTTGTCATTATAGAATAACTTGGCTGTTTCAAAAATGTGAAATCATTTTAGAAACAGCTTATTTTTTTATAAAAATAAAGAAGGCAACGGGAAGCCTTCTTTCGTGTAAAAAAAGTTTAATTTTTTGTTAAGATTTGTTTGTTATTTTATATTACCTTTATAATATGTTTTTATTTGGTGGTTGGCAATGGATTTTGCACAACTGGTCATTATTAATGTAAAAGTGGAATATTATTAATAAATAATAATTACAAAATTGTAATCTTTATTTATTAAATAAATGAGTAAAATAATATATTAATGGGTATATAATTAAGACAATACTAGTTTGGGGAGGATAAAATTATGGATTATAAAACAATCATATTAAATAGAAAGTCTGTTAGAGAATATAAGAACACAGATATTAAAGAAGAATATCTTAGTGAAATTAAGAAATACTCAGAATCTTGTAAGAAACTAGTTCCAGAAATAGATGTTGATGTAAGAATTATGAATAGAAGTGAAGTTTTTAATAATTTAGATAAAGTAGCAGGGTACAAAGGAAATATGATAGATTCTCCAAGTTATATTATAATATTATCTGACATAAAAGATAATTACATTGAAAATTCAGGGTACATAGGAGAAAGTATAATCTTTAAAGTAACAGAACTTGGAATTGGTTCTTGTTGGGTTACTTTTGAAGATGGAAAAAAGGTAAAAGAAAAACTTGGAATTAATTCAGATAAAGAGGTAACAGGAATTATAGCTATTGGATATGGAGAAAATGTAAGTAATGCTAAAGTATTAAATGCTACAAAAACTGGGCAAAATTATTCAAAATCTGATATGCAAGTTGTAACAGATAAGGGGTCTACTAGACTAGGTGTAGAAGATGTTGTTTATATGAACGAATGGGGAAATGTTGCAAGTATAGAAATCTTAGAAGAAAGAGCACTTCTTGATGCATTTCACTATGCAAGATTAGCTCCATCTACATTAAATAGACAACCATGGAGATTTATAGTTGATGGAGGCACTGTAGTTTTAGCTGTTAGAAAAGATGGTCATACTAATTTATATGAAGAAAAAATAGACATTGGTATAGTTATGCTTTATTTTGCAACAATAATAAGTGCAACTATGTTTGATTTAAAATGGAATTTAGGTACTCCAGACAAAGATTATAAAGTGCCAGAAGACTATAAGATAGTAGGATATTGTAATATATAAGATAGTGTAATACTTAATTTAACTACACTTAAATTAATTTTTATAAAAAGTTCAATAACATTTTACAATATAATGTTATTGAACTTTTTTGTTGTATAATACAATTTTTATATTTATTGTATTGATTGAAAAATGCTTATAAATTTAAATGCTTACAATTTTGTGCATGAATAGAGAGGTATATTATTTTATTAAACTGTATAATTTGCTTGGAGGTAATATCAAATGGAATGGATAAATAAATTAAATCAAGCTATTACTTATATTGAAGAAAATCTCGAAAGTGGAGTGGATTATGCAGAAGCAGCAAAAATTGCATGTTGTTCAACCTTTCATTTTCAAAGAATGTTTTCATATATTGCAGAAGTACCATTATCTGAATATATTAGACGAAGACGTATGACTAAGGCTGCATTTGAACTTCAGAACAGTAACATCAAAATTTTAGAACTATCTGAGAAGTATGGTTACGATTCACCAACATCTTTTAATAGAGCTTTTCAAAATATACATAACATTTCTCCATCTGCAGCTAGAGCAAAGGGTGTTGTTTTAAAAGCATATCCTAAGATGACATTAAGCATTTATGTAAAAGGAAATATAGAAATGCAATATCGTATTGTAGAAAAGAAAGGGTTTCGTATTGTTGGTATAAAAGAAAGTATGAACATGATTGTAGAAGAGTGTTTTGAGAAAGTTCCTAAGTTATGGGCTAAATGCATAAAAAATGGAACAATTGATAAACTTTCAGAGTTAATAAATAACGAACCTTGTGGATTGCTTGGAGTTAGTGTGTGTACAAATAGTAAGGGTTTAGATTATTATATTGCTGCTCCAACAGATAAGCCTGTATTAGAAGATACTCATGAATACTTAATACCATCAGGCACATGGGCAGTATTTGAATGTGTTTCTCCAATGCCAAATGCTCTGGCAATACAGGAATTGCAAAAAAGAATTATTACTGAGTGGTTACCAAGTTCTGGGTATGTGTATGCTAATTTACCAGATATTGAACTTTATCCCAATGGCGATATCAATGCTCCTGATTATACTACAGAAGTTTGGATTCCAATTCAGAAACCAAGTTAAAATTAATAAATAATATGGAATTAATAAATAACATTAAAATTAATAAACAATATGAAATTCTAAAATTACAGGCTGAAAATAGTCTGTTATTTTTTTGTAAATATGGAAAGTAAGCTTTACATAAATGGAATATAGTTGTATAATTATGGAAAGTAGACTTTCCGTAGTTGAGATATTAAAGGGGGATAGATGTGAAAAATAGATTAGAAGAAATAAGAAAAGAAAGAGGCATAAAACAAGAAGAACTTGCTTCTATTTTGCAAGTATCAAGACAAACTATAGGTTCATTAGAAAATGGTAGGTATAATCCTTCTATCATCTTAGCCTTTAAGATAGCTAGATACTTTGATATGAGTATTGAAGAAATATTTATTTATGAGGAGGAGTAAAAATGAAAAAGAATATGTTATATGTTGGAATTATATATTTTATTTGTGGAATTTTACTTGTTTTATTGGCTACATTTACTGAGTTTTCATTTGAAGCTTTTATTTGGGGATTATCTGGAGCTGCTTTAGGTCCAGGTGTATGTATGATTCTTCAATATATGTATTGGAGTAAACCTGAAAGAGCAGTAGATTATGAAGAAAAGATAAAAAATCAAAGGATAGAGATGAATGATGAAAGAAGAATTATGTTACGTGATAAAGCTGGACGTATTACCAACCAAATTATGTCTTATGCTTTAGTAGCTATTATATTTGTTGTCTCTGTATTGACTGTATTTTCAGTAATGGTAATAAGTAGATGGGTTTTAATTGGACTTGGATTACTTCTTTTATTTCAATTTATTTGTGGGGTAGTTGTATATAATAAGCTGGATAAAAAGTTGTAATAAAAAAATTAAAATCATAATAAAAATATTAACGTTTTGAGTTTTATATTATTAAGATAATTCAGGGAGTATTGTTATTGGATGAATCTAAAAGTAAATATCAAGTAAGAATAATAAAAATGAGGATGATTCAAATTTTTACTTTGATACATCCTCTTAAAATTAGTTTTAATTATTATTTTTATATTATACTATTCCCTTGTCAATCATTTCTTGCATCATTCCAGCAAACCCAAAGCTATTATACATAAATAAAACTACATCAGCATTACTGTTTTTAATTATCTCATCATAAGTCATATCTATATTTTCAATATATCTAGGATCTAGTATTTCAAGTTCCTTAAAGGTATCAGCCAACATCCAAGTCATAGGTGCTTGATACGAATCTCTAAATATAAGGGCCTTTTTATTAGTTAAAGAGCTTGAATTTCTAATCTTAAGTATGTGACAATCACAACCTCTCATATAAGCTCCACCGTAGTCCCATTCTTTTTTATCTTTTAATTTTGCTTTTATGAGATTTTCATTAATCTCAGTGTTTTTAGTACCATTACTAATAAAATATTTGTACTTTGCATCACTTATTTCAACATAGCTTATAGACTCTTTTTTCTTAAGTGGATATCCCATTTTTTTATTATAACTACCTATAAAGATTTTGTCATTTACATATCGAGTACTGTATCTTTTTAAATGATTATCTATTTCTAATTTAGATAATCCAAGGTCTAATTTATCAAGAATAAACTTATATTCTTCAAATGCTCCTAACGAATTTCCGTGATGGTCTGTTTTTAAAAAGAAGTTTTCTCTCTCTTTTTCGGTAAAACTTCTATAAAAGTAATCATCTGTATCTAAGAAATTTATATCTGTTAATTGCTTTTCTAAGTTTTCTTTGTTAATATCTATATTATTTTTACCTTCTATACCACTTGGATACAAGTGTTTAAGCATATTTGTCTTATGAGGAAGTGAAACAAAGTAAAAATCTTTTTCACTATTTAAGTTACTCAAGTTATTAATGGCTTTGGAGTAAGACTTTATATGATAATCAGGTAATAATTTAGCAAATTTGCCTAATAACCATCCATCTTTAGTTAGATAATATTTTTGTTTAATCTTTTTATTTTGCTTCTGAGTGATATGGGCATTAAAAACTTCTTTCATTGTAATATTATTCTGTTTATTATTAAATGTAATTAAAGCTATTGATAATATAACTGATATTATAAGTAGGTTATATCTTTTATTCAATATGCTACATCTCCTTGCTTTTATTTTGATTAGTTTATTTTTACCAAAGTAATAAAAAATAAACAATAAAAAACCTCTATTAAACTTAAAGTTTAATAGAGGCTTTTTATTGCTACTTTATTCCCTTATCTATCATTGCATCTAACATTTGGGCAAACCCAAAACTATTATACATAAACATTACAATATCTGCGTTACTTTCCTCAATCATTTCTTTGTATGTTTTATCTATTGAGTTTATATTTCTAGGGTCTGCTATCTCTACTTCTTTAAACATATCAGCAAGTAGAAGTGTTGTAGGAGCTTGATATGAATCTCTAAATATTAGTATTTTTTTATCTACTAATGCTTTAGGGTTTTTTATAGTTAATATATTAGTTTTAGCTCCTCTAATATATGCACCACCATAATCCCACTCTTTATTATCTCTTTCAGTTGCATAAACTTCTTTTTCTTCTTTTTCTTCTCCATTTATATCAAAGCTATAATCTTGGTTACCTTTTGTCATATAAACTACATATTCATTTTCTTTAATTAGCATATCTATATTTTGATTATAACTTCCTATAAATTTCTTATCAGTAATTATAGACTTTTTATAGCTACTAAAATGCTTGTCTAAATCTTGCTTAGATAGACTTAAGTCCATATTTGATGCCATCATTTTAAAGCCTTCAAATGCTCCATATCCAGTCCAATGATGGTCAGTTTTAAAATATAAATTTTCTCTTTCTTTATCTGAATAGTTACTTAAAAAATACTCATCCATGTCTATATATTTAATTAAATCTGGATTTAATCTATTTTTAAAATTCTTTAAATTTATGTCTATATTATCCATATTATCAACATATTTAGGATACAAATGTTTTAACATATTAGTTTTATGTGGCATCATTGTAAAATACACATCTTTTCCCATATCTTTACTTAGATTAGATAAATAATTAATGGACTTTTCGTATCGGTTTAATTGTTTTTGGTCTAAAATTTCTGAAAACATACCTAATATCCAGTTATCTTTTCCTAGATAGTAGTTTCCTACCTTAGTTTTATTTAAACTAGCCTGAGTCTTTGTATTTATTGATATCATTTCATCTCTAAATGCAAAATGGTCATTAAAATATTCTTCAAACTTGGCTATAAAGTCACCTTTTTTTAAATTTTCTACAGTAGGAAATTTTGCAAGATTTCTATTTTCAGTTATACTTAATTTTTTCTTTGGAAGTGTGAAGTTTAGTATGAAAAATCCAAATACTATAATTAAAAATGAAATGGCAACAATCCTTGTTTTTTTTTTACTCATGTTTATACCTCCAAATTAGAATCTAAAATATAAGAATGGATTATATGTTGAGCTACTTAACATTACTATTACAATAAACATACAAGAAACAATGAAAAACGCATTAGTAACTTGATATAATGTGCTATTTAATGTGTTGCTATTTTTCTTAATTAATAATGATTTTACAACTTTTACAATAGGAGTTGATAGAATGATTGCTCCAACAATTACATAATAATATTCAATTATAAATACATTGAATGCATTACTGATAACTGGATAATTTCCAGCACCAAACATAATACCTATAAATTTAATAGCTGCTGGTAAATCATCAACTCTAAAAAATACCCATCCAATCATTACTATAAGAAGTAGATATATGTGTCTTACAATTCTTGGCATCTTATATAGAAACTTTTCTAAGAATGCTTTTTCTACTGATACTAATATTCCATAATATAGACCCCATATAATAAAAGTCCAACTAGCTCCATGCCACATACCAGTTAAAAACCATACTACAAATAGATTTCTATATAGTTTTGCCTTAGAGACTCTACTTCCACCTAATGGGAAGTACACATAGTCTTTAAACCAAGTACCTAAAGATATATGCCATCTTCTCCAAAACTCAGATACTGTTTGAGAGATATATGGATAGTTGAAATTTTCTAAAAACTCAAATCCAAACATCTTACCTAAACCAATGGCCATATCACTATAGCCACTAAAGTCATAGAATATTTGAAGTGTATAGCAAACTATACCTAGCCACGCCTCAAGTCTTGATAAGTCTCCAGCTGACTTGTTAAATACACCATCTGCGATTATACCTAATTGATTTGCCAGAATTACCTTTTTTCCAAGACCAACAACAAATCTGTTTACGCCTTTAGTAAATTTGTCCCAATTATGTTCTCTATGCTCAATGCTATCTGCCACAGTCTGATATCTAACAATAGGACCTGCTACAAGCTGAGGGAATAAACTTATGTACAATGCTAAATTAGCTAATTTTCTTTGAACTTTAGCATCATTTCTAGATACATCTATTACATAGCTCATTATTTGGAATGTGAAAAATGATATACCTAAAGGTAATTTAACCTCAGGTATAGTTATATTTGTATTTAATAAAAAATTAATATTATCTATAAAAAAATTGCTATACTTAAATACAGCAAGAATAGATATATTGTAAATCACAGAAAGCACAACCCACATTTTTTTATCTTTACTGCCAGAAACTTTAATACCAAATATATAGTTTACTATTATTGATAGTATCATCAAAAAAATATATTTTGGTTCTCCCCATGCGTAGAATGCAATACTTGCTAGAAGTAACATAACATTTTTATACTTAGGATTTGCCAAGTAATAGCAAATGAGTGTGACTGGAAAGAATAAAAATAAAAATATTAAACTACTGAATATCATATTAGACTCCTTTCTTAACCAAATCAATTATATCTTTATCTAAAATATATAGCAAAGTAAGTATTTTCAAGTTTTAAGTACTTAATTGTACGAATTTATATGTGTTTTTACAAATTTAATTAATCTATATGTAAATTTTGACTTTTCACATAATTTTTTTAAAATGATGTAATATTAAAATGAATTAATAAAGCTATTATAATAAAGAAAAATCAAGGACATATTACTTAACTATATGTGTTTACCTTTGATTGTGCCTCTATACAGTCTATTAAGATAGATGTTGTTTATATCTATAACTGTAAAAAGAACTCTTTATTAAGTATTAGAATCAGAATACTTTCAGATATGCTTTTATCACAAGTTTGTTTTAAATGACAAATACTTTAAAATAATATCGAATTATTATACTGAATAATTATGATTGATTATAAATTTTATTTTAATTATTGCTTCCATAGTTTCCATTTGTTGTAAAAAAGTTACTATTTGTTGAAATTGGTATGTTTTTTTAGATATTATCTATGTCTAATAATCAAATTTATAAATATTTCTTTATTTTTTATATTAGGATATTTTTGAGAAATGAAATACATCTTAATTTACTTTGGTATGAATATTTTTATGGATATTTTATCACAAAAAAATAACCCTTTTACAACTAAGGGTTACTTTTTTTCTTTATTTTTTCTTATTATATCATTATTTTTTGTTTATTTCAATATTTTGACATTTTTTCCATTATAGTGAAAATATATCTTGAGCTTTTCAGATTTTATAAACTTTACAAAATATACTTAAAATTAACACATTTTATTTACATTGTATTACACTTAATTCTTATTTTTATCATTCCACAAATAAAAAAGAATAAGATAATAAATAAAATACTTATCACCTTATTCTTTATTTAATTATTTTACAATGAAAAATCTAAACTACTTTTTAAATAGCTTCCTCTTCCATTAATTTATTTGTATATTACTGATTTAATTCTTCAAGTAACTAATTGATTGTTGCAACACTTTATCCTAAACTCTAGAAACTTTATAAACTACATCTCTAGCATTTGGTAAATTTCCATCTGGAACACCTACAGCAATACCAAATGGTACAGAATAACCTTCTAGTATATCAAGTAGTTCTCTGTATTTTTTATTTGTATCAAAATTTTTAGAGATTGGGAAAAAATCAATATGATAAGAAGTATGGATTTATTAAGTGAATACATAAAAAATCCTACTTTGTTTAGATATATTTTAGGAGTTCAAGAAGTTATGACTATGGTATTTATACTTATACAAGGCTAGAAATAAAGATGAAAGAATATTACAATAAAAAAAAACTCTTTAGTATATACTAAAGAGTTTTTTTTTATTGGTGCCGCTGATGGGACTCGAACCCATATGGTTTCCCGTACGATTTTGAGTCGTATGCGTATGCCAGTTCCGCCACAGCGGCTTATATTTTAAATCCGAACTACTTGTATATCCTATCAGGTTTTCCAAGAATATGCAAGAGGAATATTGAATACAAAATACTCATCAAACTGTAAAACATTATAAAAACTTATGAATCAACACAGTTGATTTTGAATCCATTGTATTTACCAATTCCACCACTCGGGCATGTCATGTATATTATTATAGCAAAAAAATATATTGTTTGCAACATATTTAATTTTAATATACTATTATTATTATGGGAATATTAAATAACAGTATATTGGTATATAATATATATGTTACAAAAATAGATAATTTTTAGGAGTGATATAATTTGGAAAAAAAATTAATTATAATAGATGGAAATTCAATAATAAATAGAGCTTTTTATGCTCTTCCAGAAATGAATAATAAAGAAGGGTTAAAGACCAATGCTATATATGGGTTTACTACAATGCTATTTAAAATGATAGATATATATAAACCAACACATATAAGTGTAGCTTTTGACAGAAAAGCACCTACATTTAGGCATTTAGAATATAAAGATTATAAGGCTGGAAGAAAGGGTATGCCAGACGAATTGGCAGAACAATTACAGCCATTAAAAGACCTTTTAGATAAATTTAGAATAAATAGACTAGAAATAGATGGTTATGAGGCAGATGATATTATAGGTACTGTTTCTAAAAAAGCAGAAGAAAATGGATATAAGGTATACATAGTAACTGGAGATAAAGATGCTATTCAACTTGCTTCAGATAATACAACTACCCTTATAACGAAAAAAGGGGTTGGAGAAGTAGAAGAATACAACTTTAATTCTGTAATTGAAAAATATGAGATGACTCCAACACAATTTATCGATTTAAAGGGTCTTATGGGAGATAAGTCTGATAATATACCTGGAGTACCTGGAATAGGTGAAAAAACAGGTATAAAGCTTATAAAAGAGTTTTCTAGTATAGAGAATCTAATAGAGAATACAGATAAGCTTAAAGGTAGTGTAAAAAAGAAAATAGAGGAAAACAAAGAAATAGCTATTCAAAGTAAAAGACTTGCAACAATTATAAGAGATGTGCCAATAGAAGTGGATTTAGATAGTATGATTTTTGGCGATTATGATAAAGATGAACTTTTAGATAAATTTAGATACTTTGGATTTACAAGTCTCTTATCAAGATTAGTTGATTTGGTCGATTCAGATGACACAGAACACGTAGAAGAAAAAATAGAAATATTAAAATTAAAAGATATAGAAAAATTTATAGATGAAGTAAACAAAAAAGGACAAGTTATTTTAAAAACTGTTAGAGGACAAGGTAATATACTTGAAAAAAATATAATATATATTTTTATAAGTGTAGATGGAGAAAAAATATATTATGTAGATTCAAATGAAGTGTCAAAGTTAGATAGTATATTTTCAAATAATGAAATTAAAAAGTATGGATATAATTTAAAAGATGATTATATATCTTTAAAACCATATAATATAAACTTAGAAAATATGTATTTTGATATAACAATAGCTGAGTACTTAATAGATTCAACTTCATCTACCTCATATGATTGTAGTGCAATAGCTATGAAGTATTTATCAAAAAAGGTTAAATCAAAAGAAGAATTATTAGGAAAGGGTGTTAAATCTAAAAACTATGAGGATTTAGAGTTTGAGGATTTAGCAGAGTATATGGGTCAAATAATATGCACAGTTAAAGAAACAGTTCCTATGATGGAAAGAAGTCTAATGGATATGAGTATGGATGGTCTTTTTTATCATGTAGAGATGCCTTTAGTAGAAGTCTTAGGTCATATGGAGTATGAAGGTATAAAAGTAGACAAAAGTATATTGGATGAATTGAGTGTTGAATTTAAAGAAATAATAGCTACATTAGAAAAGGAAATTTATGAATTATCAGGAGAGCCATTCAATATAAATTCACCAAAACAATTGGGTGTTATATTATTTGAAAAATTAGAGCTTCCAATAATTAAAAAAACTAAAACTGGATATTCAACTAATGCAGATGTTTTAGAAAAATTAAGAGATAAGCATCCAATAATAGATAAGATAACTGAGTATAGACAAATAGTAAAGTTAAATTCTACTTACGTTGAAGGACTTTTAAATATAATAAATCCAGAAAGTAATAGAATACATTCATCATTTAATCAAACTATAACGACTACAGGAAGAATTTCATCTACAGAACCAAATCTTCAAAATATACCTATAAAAATGGAAATGGGTAGAAAAATAAGAAAAGTGTTTATTGCAGATGATAACTGTAAGTTGGTTGATGCCGATTACTCACAAGTAGAGCTAAGAGTTCTTGCACATATGAGTCAGGATGAAAATATGATAGAAGCATTTAAACATCATGAAGATATTCATACCAAAACAGCTTCACAAGTTTTTAATGTTCCTATGGAAGATGTTACTAGTGAATTGAGAGGTGCAGCTAAAGCTGTAAACTTTGGTATTATATATGGTAAAAGTGACTTTGGTCTAGCTGATGATTTAAATATACCTGTTCCAAAGGCGAAAGAATATATCGAAAGTTATTTTGCTAAATACCATAAAATAAAAGAGTTTATGGACACAACAGTAGAAAAGGCTAGTGAGGATGGATATGCTGTAACAATTTTAAACAGAAGAAGATATATACCAGAAATAAAGTCAAGCAATTTTATGGAAAGAAATAGAGGAAAGAGATTTGCAATGAATGCACCAATACAAGGAAGTGCAGCAGATATAATAAAAATTGCTATGATAAATGTTCATAAAAAATTGGAAGAGAACAATTTGAAATCAAAACTTATACTACAAGTTCACGACGAGTTGATAGTTGAAGCAATTGATGATGAAATAGATATAGTTAAGAAAATAGTAAAAGAAGAAATGGAAAATGCTGTAAATATGGATGTTCACTTAGATGTAGATTTAAATGTAGGTAGTTCTTGGTATGAGACAAAGTAGGTGATTTTATGTTGATATTAGGACTTACAGGAGGAATAGGCTGTGGAAAAAGCAGCCTATCAAATATATTTAGAAATCTTAACATTCCTATAGTGGATGCTGATATTATATCCAGGAAGATATTTGAGGATAAGTTGTTATTGGAAAAAGTATTTGTCCATTTTGGGCAAAGTATAAAAAATGATGATGGAACTCTAAATAGAAAAGCTCTTGGGAAAATAGTTTTTAGTGATGAAGAAAAACTTAAGGAATTAAATAACTTGACTCATCCACGAATAAGAGAAAAAATAATAAGTGAAATAGAAAAATTGAGAAAAAAAGGCGAAAATATAGTAGTGTTAGATGCGGCAATATTGGTAGAAAGTGGTTTTTTAGATATGGTTGACAAGCTATTAGTAGTTACTTGTAAACAAGAAGTACAAATTAGTAGAATACAAAAGAGAGATAATTGCAGTGAGCAGGAAGCACTTAGTAGGATAAATTCACAGATGAGTCAGGAAGAAAAATCCAAATATGGTGATTATATAATAGATAATTCGGGAACAATAACTGAATTAGAAAGTAAAGCACATAAATTTATTGAGTACATGAAGGAGAATTGGCGTGAATAGTAAGAAAGTATTGATTCTATCTATTTTTATAATCTTATTTGGGGCACTATTAATGGAAAGCAAAGTAATACATAAATTTTTATATCCTAAAAAATATTCAGAGTATGTAGAAAAGTATTCGAAAGAATTTAATTTAGATGAAAATATAGTTTACAGTGTTATTAAAGCCGAAAGTAAGTTTAATAGTTCTGCTGTTTCAAAAAAGGAAGCAAAAGGATTAATGCAAATATTAGACATAACTAGAGATTGGGGAGCAGAGGAACTAAATTTAAAAAATGTGGATATTTTCGACCCAGAGACTAATATAAGACTTGGCTGTTGGTATTTAAGTAAGTTATACAAAGAATTTGGTAAATTAGATTTAGTGATAGCTGCATATAATGGTGGTTCAGGTAATGTGAAAAAATGGTTAGAAAATAATGAATATAGTAAAGATGGCGAAAATCTACATGATATACCTTTTAAGCAAACTTCAAAATATGTAGAAAAAGTAAAAAATAATTATGAACATTATAATAAGATATATGGCAAGAAAGGAAAAAACTAATGAAGAGAATAAAAGTCTTAACAGTCGTTTTAGCTATAACTCTTATGGTAGCTGGTTGTAGTAATACTAAAACAAAACAAAGTAGTAGTGATTCAAGTTTACAAAGTCAAAGTTCTATAGATGCTAAGTATATAAACTTAACAATGGTAACTCCAAAAACTATAAATCCTATAACTAATACTGATAAGTCTGTTGGTTATATAATGAATTTAGTTTATGATAGTTTATTTACTATAGATGAGAACTACAATGTAATTCCTCAATTAGTTAAGGAGTATAATATAGCTCAGGATGGAATGAGTATAGATATAAAGCTAAAAGATGCAAAGTGGCATGATGGAAAAAATGTTACTTCAAATGATGTAAACTATACTATTGGTTTAATTCAAAAAAGTGCAGATAGTCCATATAATGAATTTACTAAAAATATAGCTTCTGTGAATATTAAATCAGATAAAGATTTTACAATAAAATTTAAAGCTAGATATGCTTTTTCAATTGATAGTTTAATTTTTCCAATTGTATCTCAAAATCATTTAGATTCAAAAGATGTAAATGACAAGAATAATAATATGATAGGAAATGGGAAATATAAAATAGAATCATATACAGAAAGAGAAGGAATGGTTTTATCTGTAAACAAAGATTACTATGAAGAAGTTCCAAAAACCATGAAGAACATAAAAGTAGGTATGGTGCCTAATGAAGATGCAAGGACATCTATGGTTATGGCTCTTGATAGTGATATAACCAATGTTACATTAAATGATTTAAGTAAGTTTCAAGAAAAAGAGTTTAATATAACAAAATATCAAGGAAGAGATTATGAGTGTGTATTATTTAATTATAATAATCCTTTTTTTAAAGATGTTAATTTTAGAAAAGCAATTGCACACTCTATAGATAAAGATAGAATTATTAGTGAAGGTTATATGGATGATGCTACTCCAGTTAATTTTCCACTTAATTCAAAATCAAAATACTATAATAGTGAAATGAAGAATTTAGAGTTTAATAAAGATAAGGCGATAGAGTGTCTTGCTAAGGTAGAATATGCAAATGTAAACTCAGTAAATCAAAATGACAATAAAGTAAAAAATCAGAAAAAATCAGCTAAAAAGAACTCAAAGAAGCTTACGCCAGAAGAAGAAGCAAAAGCTAAAAAAACAGAAGAAGATAGAATCAAAAAAGAAGCTGAAGAGAAAAAAAATAGAGAAAAAGAGGAAGTAAAGAAAAGTCTTTCTGAAATGAACTTAAAGATAATAGTAAACAGAGATAATAGTGAGAGAATAAAAACTGCAAACATAATAAATGAAAACTTAAAAGCTATAGGAATAAATAGTACAGTAAATCAGCTGTCAGATAAGGATATGGAAAATGCTCTTAATTCTAAAAATTATGATTTAGCATTAGTTGGATGGAAACTATCAATTATACCAGATGCAAGTAGTATTATAGCGAGTAGTGGATATACTGATGATAAGTTAAATGGATATATGTCTGCACTTACAAGTTCTACGTCTGAAATTGAAACAAAAAAAGCATACAAAGATGTACAGACATATATAAAAGATAATGCAACATTTATAAGTTTAGCTGTGAGAAACAACTATATTGTAAGTAATAGTAGATTAAAAGGTAAAATTACTCCAAATGATTTTGATGTATATGAGGGAATATCTAATTTAGATATAAAATCGAATGAATCAAATTAAATGATTAATTTCTATTTAAAAAGTATAAACTATATGATAGAATACCCTTATAGGGTATAAGGAGGTAATTAAATGAAGAAGAAACTATTAGTAGAAGGTATGAGTTGTGGTCATTGTGTAAACCATCTTAAAACTGCATTAACAGAAGATATAGATGGTATTGAAGTTTTAGATGTAGATTTAGAAAATAAGTGTGCATCTGTAGATATGAAAGATGATGTATCTATTGAAAAATTAAAAGAAGTGATAGCAGAATTAGGATTTGAACTAAAGGGAATTGAATAGAAATTGATAAACTAAAAAAAGACCTCTATTGGGGGAGTAATAGAGGTCTAAAAATGGGGGAGATTGAGTATGTTTGATTTTACATTACTATTATCTCCCCTTTTAAATTAATATATACATAAAAAGTAAAAAAATTTTGTAATGACTCACATTTCTTGAGCTTTTTGAATATACTATAAATAGCTAAGGGAGGGAGTATCATGGAATCTAGGGGATATAAAGAGGATTTAAAAAAAATGATACTTGATATGGCCCACAAAGAACTTGAGAGTTATGTATCACAAAAAGGAGCAAAAAAATACTTTGAAGGTAACTTGGATAAGATTATTAATAATAATATAAAAAAATTCAATCAAAGTATTGGTCTTAATAGAGTATATTTAAAAATGTTAAAAAAGTGTGCATATCAAGAAAGTGTAACTTCAATATCAAGGACTATAAAGAAAGAAGCATTATTTAAATCAAAAAAAGAGCTATTTGCTTTTTCAGAGTACTTAAAACTTGATATTAACAAGCGACTTTCATATAATCAAATTTTAAGAAAAATATCAAGATATATATACTACAATAGAAGTTCATATGCTCAAAAATACGTTGTTTTCAAAAGAGGAGATGAAGAATATCTTTTAGAACCAGAGAAAATAAAAGATGAATTAATATCAAGCTATAGGTCAAAGACTAGAGAAGATATGAGGTCAATAGCAAAACTTTTGGATATAGAAGTAGAAGATGATTATAATGCTGAAGATATTAGAAAAAAAGTAATAAATTATATTATTAAAGAAAAACTTAAAAGTTAGAGTTTTAAAGAATAAGTTCTGCCAATTTGCATGATTAAGTATAACTTGGGTATAAATTTTTTATGCATTTGAAAGAGCTTATTCTTTTTTTGACATATTCTTTTAAATAATTTACCATGATTTGGTAATTGGTCATCATCATTCAAATTTTTAACTTAATATGATTTAAATAAATTTATAATAATGATATAATATAAAAAAAATAAAAATTGGAGAGTGATTTCAAAATGAAGTTTAATTTTTGTCATAACAATTTCAATGTTACTAATTTAGAAAAAAGTTTAGATTTTTATAAAAAAGCTTTAGGGCTTAAAGAGGTAAAGCGCAAGGAAGCAGAAGATGGAAGTTTTATATTAGTTTATTTGGGAGATGGAATTACTAGTCATACATTAGAATTAACTTGGCTTAGAGATTGGGATAGACCATATAATTTAGGAGACAATGAATTTCATCTGGCTTTAGAAGTTGAGGAGTTTGATGAGGCAAAAAAACTTCATAAAGATTTAGATTGCATATGTTTTGAAAATGAAAGTATGGGAATTTATTTTATAGCGGACCCAGATAATTATTGGATTGAAATACTTCCTAAAAATCACTAATTTTAAGGATATGTTTATAATTTCTTTACAATTAATAAGAAAATAAGTTATCATTAAATTGTAGGGACTAAAAATGGATAATAATGTTATGAATTTATGACTATAAAAATTTGTTGGGGGGAGTGATAGTAGTGAAAAAAGCTATAGCAGCTTTAGGAATTGGGGCAGTAGCAGTATCTGTTAGCTCCATAAATGCAAGTGCTCTTGAAAAGGGAACAGTAACAGCAAGTGCTTTGAATATAAGAAGTGGACCAAGTTCTGATTGCGATAAGGTAGCAAAATTATACAAGGGAAAAACTGTAGAGATTTTAGAAAAGTCTAATGGATGGTATAAAGTAAGGGTATCGAGTTCTGTTGTTGGATGGGGAAGTGCAAAATACATATCAACAAGTGGTTCGTCTGAAGGTACATCAAGTCAAAATAATTCAACTTCAAGTGGGACAACTATTAGTGGAAATGGTAAAGTAAATGTGAGTTCTAGACTGAATGTAAGAAGTGGTGCAGGTACTAACTATTCATTAGTTGGTAAAGCAAATAATGGAGATGTAGTAAAGTTACTAGAACAAAGCAATGGATGGTATAAAATAAAACTATCAAATGGAGTTACTGGATGGGCTAGTAGCCAATATATCTCTAAAACATCAGAGGATGTTGGAACGAATAATTCTAGTAATTCAAATAGTACTAATAATTCTGATAAAAAACCATCTAGCGAAGAATCAATTGAAGGCAAGAATGGTAAGGTAACATCTGCTGTGAGTTTAAATGTAAGAAGTGGTCCTGGGACAAGCTATTCTATAATAGGAAAATTAAATGGTGGAGATGTTGTTGAATTAAAAGCTAAAAGTAATGGTTGGTATAAGGTAAAGTTATCGAGTGGAACAATTGGATGGGTGAGTGCCAGTTATATTTCTGAGACTAATGAGGATACAAAAGAAAAACCAAATTCATCATCTAACCAAAATTCTCAATCTAATAGTAACTCAAAGCCATCATTTACTGGAAATTCAGATAAATCTACAGCAAAAGGTTCAACAATCGTAGATTTTGCATATACTCTTATTGGAATACCATATCAATGGGGAGCTTCAGGACCTGATAAATTTGACTGTTCTGGATTTACACAGTATGTTTTTAAACATTCTGTAGGCGTTTCTATTCCTAGAGTTTCTAGAGAACAGGCTAATTTTGGAAGTGCAATTTCTATGGGAAATTATGCACCAGGAGATTTAGTTTATTTTGACACTGATGGTGATGGAACAACTAATCATGTAGGTATATATGTAGGAAATAGTAAATTTATCCATTGTAGTGGTACTCAGACTAATCCTAATAAGGTTAAAGTGGATAATTTAACTAGTTCATATTGGTCTAAAGTATTACTTGGTGCAAGAAGATTTGTTTAGTAAGTACAATTTCTTATTAAAAAATTAGAAGAAATAATTATTTATATTCATAAATTGTGACTCTTAAAAATATACTTTATTAATAATATAATTTTGGGAGGGACAAACTAATGAATAGAAGAAAAACGATATACAGAGGATTTAATAATAATAGACATAAGATTGATTTACGTAAATATGTTATAACGATTGCTTGCTTGTGTCTAATTGGCTATTATTCTTATACAAAAATAAAAGATAGTAAGATATTGGAGTATGTATCGGCTAAAATACCATTTCTAAATAATTCATCAGATATAACTTATAAAGATATATCTGATGAATTAAATTCAATAAAAAAAGGGAAAAAATCTAAATCACAAACCAATTCAGATGATAAACAAGAAACTAATCCAGAAAAAGCGGTAAATAACACTAAAGAGCCAGAAGAAGTCAAGTTAGCTACTATAGAAGGCTGGGATATGTACACTATTCAAGTTGCTGCAATAGATAATAATGATGATTTGAAAAAAATACAGACATCATTAGTTAATAATGACATACCTTTTTCAGTTATGGAGAAGGATGGAGTAAAAAAAATACAGACCTATTCCTCTTTTGATGAAAATGATGTTAGAAAGCAGATAAGCAGTGTAAGAAAGGTGTTTCCAGATGCATTTTTATCACACTTAGATGCACCTATGTTGTCTTTAGAGTATACCAGTAACTACGCTTATATAGAGAGTATATCTAAAGAATTAAATAAATTAATAACAAACTTTAAAGAAGAATCAAGTTTTTGGTCGAATGCTGAAAATAATGTAGATATGGAAAAATATAATACTATTTTGACAAATAGAAAGGCAATATCACAAAATATATCAAAAGAAGCCGAAAAGATTGACTATTCTGAAATGCGTTTATTTAAAGATAATTTAATAGAGTATGTAAAGAATGTGAATGAAAAAATTGATACAGCTTCAAAAGCAGCAAATGAAGAAAAATATAGTGTAAGTAAAAGTCTGCTTTTATCATCCATGCAGGAGTACTCTATGTTTATAAATTCTATAAAATAAAATACAGAAAATTTGGACTTTAGAAAGCTATATGAAAAGGATTGTTTAATTAAGCAATCCTTTTCCTCAATTTGACTTAATATAGAGGTGTTGATTTATAAAATAAATTATAAAAATACGGATATTTTTTTAACAATTGTTAAGATTTTTTAATATATATAGTATACTTATAGAAGGCAGAAAAAATGTTTTTTTATAGATAAGGGGGTAAAACAATGAAACTCTTAACTTTTAAGGGAGGGATACATCCTCCATATAGAAAAGAGTACTCTAACACAAAGGCACTTGAAAAAGCTCAAGCTCCAAAGATAGTTTACATTCCTCTTCAGCAACATATAGGGGCACCAGCTAAACCTATTGTTGAAGTTGGTGATGAAGTAAAGTTTGGGCAAAAAATAGGTGAACAACAAGGTTTTGTTTCATGTAACGTTCATTCTTCAGTATCAGGTAAAGTTATTGCTATTGAACAACATGAAGTACCAGGAGGTTCAGCTCAATGTGTAGTTATCGAAAATGACTTTAAGGAAGAATTACATGAGAGTGTTCAACCAAAAGGTCAGTTAGAGGATTTGAGCAAAGAAGATATAGTAGGTATCATAAAAGAGGCAGGAATAGTAGGTATGGGTGGAGCTACATTCCCTAACCATGTAAAAGTATCTCCTCCACCAGATAGCAAAGCAGAAGTAGTTATATTAAATGGTGCAGAATGTGAACCATACTTAACTGCAGACCACAGATTAATGGTTGAAAATCCAGAAGATGTTGTGTTTGGTTTAAGAGCATTAATGAAGGTATTAGATGTCAAAAAAGGATTTATAGGAATTGAAACGAATAAACCAGATGCTATAGAAGCAATTCAAAATGTAGCTAAAGACTATAGCGAAATCGAAGTTGTTGGCCTTCAAGTGAAATATCCACAAGGAGCAGAGAAACAACTTATTTATGCGTGCACAGGCAAAGAAGTTCCATCTGGTGGATTACCAATAGCAGCAGGTGCAGTTGTTGACAACGTTGCCACAGCAGCACAGATAGCTAAGTCTATTAAAACAGGTATGCCTTTGGTTGAAAGAATCACTACAATAACAGGTAGTTGCATCAAAGAGCCAAAGAACCTAATAACAAAAGTTGGAACATTAGTTTCAGAAATAATAGAACAATGTGGTGGATTTAAAGAAGATAAGAAGATTGGTAAGGTTATAATGGGTGGACCTATGATGGGAATAGCTCAATATACTACTGAAATAGCGACTAACAAAGGTTCTTCAGGAATTTTATGTTTGGATGAGGAAGAATCACGTACTCCAGATATTCAAAACTGTTTAAGATGTGGAAGATGTACAGATGTATGTCCATCATTCTTACAACCACTTTTCATAAGTGCATATTCTTTAAAAGATGACTATGACACAGCTGAATATCATAGAGCAATGGATTGTATAGAATGTGGGTCTTGCTCATTTATTTGTCCAGCAAGAAGACCATTACTTCAATCTATAAGATCAGCAAAGAGAGAAATAGGAGCAAAGAGAAGAAAGCAAGCTGCTCAGAAATAAAGAAAGTTAAGGGGGAAAAACGATGGAAAATAAGTTGATAGTATCATCTTCTCCTCATGTGAGAAGTAATGAAGATACTTCATATATAATGAAACAAGTTATTATAGCACTCCTTCCAGCAGCAGTAGCAGGAGTATACTTCTTTAGACTTAATGCTTTGAGTGCTATGTTTTTTTGTATACTTGGTACAGTAGGTACTGAATTTTTATATCAAAAATTTACGAAGCAAAAAAGTACTATAGGAGATTTTTCAGCTGTTGTAACAGGATTATTATTAGCATTTAACGTACCAGCATCACTTCCTTGGTGGATGTGTCTAGTAGGAGGAATATTTGCAATATTAGTAGTTAAAATGGTATTTGGTGGAATTGGATGTAACTTTGTCAATCCAGCACTTGCTGCAAGAGCATTTTTATTAGCATCATTCCCAGTAGCAATGACTGCTTGGACTCAACCAGGTGTTAACTGGATAGGTAAAAATTTAGATGCAGTTACTACAGCAACTCCATTAAGCTTTTTGAAAAATGGAGCAGCAGGACTGGCAGACCTTTCTAGCAATGGAATTAGTCTTGCTGACATGATGATAGGGAATATTGGTGGATGTATAGGTGAGACATCAGCAATATTATTATTATTAGGTGGAGTATACCTAATGTATAAAGGCATAATAAATTATGTTATACCAGTATTTTACATAGCAACTGTATTTATATTAACATTCCTTTTAGGTGGATTTAATATAACTTTCGCAATATATCAACTGTTTGCTGGAGGACTTATGTTAGGTGGATTCTTCATGCTTACGGATTATACAACTTCGCCTATGACTAAAAAAGGTCAAATAATATACGCTGTATTAGCTGGTCTTATAACAACTGTTATAAGAATGTATGGTGGATATCCAGAAGGTGTATCTTACTCAATACTATTAGTGAACTGTCTTGCTCCACTTATAGATAAGTTTGTTAGAAATAGAGTATTTGGGGAGGTGGCTAAATAATGAACAGTATGGTGAGATTAGGTGGTACTTTACTTGCTATAAGTGCAATAGCTGCATTAGCTCTTGGAGCTACTAATCAGGTTACAGCTCCAGTAATAGAACAAAGAAATATACAAGCAAATAATGAACTTAGAAAAGCAGTCCTTCCAGAAGCAAAAGAATTTAAAGAAATGAAGGAAGATACTTACAAAGGCCTTGGAGATGATCTTATAGCTGAAGTGTATGAAGGTTTAGATGGTTCTGAAGTGGTTGGATATACTTTAAAAGCTAAACCAAGTGGATATGGTGGAGAAATTGAAGTTATGGTAGGTATATCATCTGAAGGTCAAGTTACAGGTGTTGACATTGGTAATATGTCAGAAACAGCAGGTCTTGGAGCAAAAGCTAAGGATGATGCATTTAAGGGTCAATACAAAGGAAAAACTGCTGAGCCTCTTGAAGTAGCAAAAGGAAGTACAACAGCAGATAATCAAATATTAGCAATATCAGGTGCAACTATTACATCTACAGCAGTTACTACAGGAGTAAATGCTGCTATAGATGTTTTCAATAGTGCTCTTAATAAATAAGGAGGGTTAATTATGAATTTAGCTAAAGTATTTAAAAATGGGCTAATAGATGAGAACCCAACATTTGTTCAAGTTATAGGTATGTGTCCAACACTAGCCGTTACAACTTCAGCAATAAATGGAATTGGTATGGGTCTTTCAACAGCAGCAGTTTTAATATGTGCAAATTTAGTTATATCTTTAATAAGAAAAATTACACCAGATAAGATAAGAATACCTATATTTATAGTAGTTATAGCTACATTTGTTACAATAGTAGGTATGCTTTTAAAAGCATATGTTCCTGCTCTTGATAAGGCTCTTGGTATATATATACCATTAATAGTTGTTAACTGTTTAATATTAGCTCGTGCAGAAAGTTTTGCTTTCAAAACAGGAGCTATGCCTTCAATAGTTGATGGTGTAGGTCAAGGTCTTGGATTTACTGTTGCACTTACAATAATAGGTGCAGTAAGAGAATTACTTGGAAATGGTAGTTTATTTGGAATGACATTATTTGGAGCATCTTTCCAACCAGTATTAATATTTATATTACCACCAGGTGCATTCTTAACATTAGGATTCTTATTTGCAGGATTTAATAAATTAAGAAGTAAAAAAGCATAGTGGAGGTGTAATAAATGAATTTAATACTTTTATTTTTAAGTATCGTTCTTGTTAATAACGTTATAACATCTCAATTCTTGGGTATATGTCCTTTCTTGGGAGTTTCTAAGAAGGTTGATACAGCAGTAGGGATGGGAGTTGCAGTTACGTTCGTTTTAACTCTAGCTTCAATTATAACTTATTTTATACAGATTTTATTAGTAAAAACTGGAACTGGATTCTTACAAACAATAGCTTTTATATTGGTTATAGCTTCTATAGTTCAGTTCGTTGAAATGGTAATTCAAAAGATGAGTCCATCTTTATATCAAGCATTAGGAGTTTATTTACCTCTTATAACTACAAACTGTGCAGTTCTTGGTATAGCTCTAGTTAATGTTCAAAAAAGTTATAATTTAGTAGAAACAATAATAAACGGATTTGGAGCCGGAGCTGGATTTACTTTAGCAATAGTAATATTCGCAGGTATAAGAGAAAGACTAGAATTAGCTGATATACCAGAAGCATTTAAAGGTTTCCCTATAACGCTTATATCAGCAGGTTTAATGTCAATAGCTTTCTTAGGATTTACAGGACTTATAAAGCTATAAAAAAGAGGGGTGAAAATGGTGATACTTACAGCTGTATTAGTTTTAGGAATTATGGGCTTAATCTTCGGGATAGTACTAGATTTTGCATCTAAAAAGTTTGCTGTAGAAGTAGACGAGAGAGTGGAAGCTATACTAGGAGTACTTCCAGGAGCCAACTGTGGAGGTTGTGGATTTCCAGGTTGTGGAGGTCTTGCAAATGCGATAGTTGAAGGCAATGCACCAGTTAATGGTTGCCCTGTAGGTGGAGCAGATGTTGGTGCAAAAGTTGGAGAAATAATGGGAATAAGTGCTGAAGCAGGTGAGAAACAAGTAGCAAAAGTTATTTGTAAAGGAACTTGTTCAAGTGCAAAAGATAAATATGAGTATGAAGGAATATCAGATTGTAGAGCAGCAAATGTTTTAAACTCAGGTGCTAAGATGTGTAAATTTGGATGTTTAGGTCTTGGAACATGTAAAGATGCTTGTAAATTTGATGCTATTTCTATAGTTGATGGAATAGCAGTAATAGATGAAGAAAAGTGTGTAAATTGTGGAAAATGTAAAGAAGTTTGTCCTAAGGGTATAATAATCACAAAACCAGAAAGTCAAGAAGTAGTTGTAGAGTGTAATAGCAAAGAGTTTGGTAAAGCTGTTAAGGAAAAATGTACTGCTGGATGTATTGGCTGTGGAATGTGTGTAAAAGCTTGTAAATTTGATGCAATAATATTTGAAGACAAAATAGCTAAGATAGACCCTAATAAGTGTGTAGGTTGTATGCAATGTGTAGCAAAATGCCCTACAAAAGTAATATCAGGTGACATAACTAAGAAAAAGAAAGTTACTATTGACCAAGAACTTTGTGTTGGATGTACAGTGTGCAAAAAACAATGTAAGTTTGATGCAATAGAGGGAGAATTAAAAGAAAAACATAAGGTAGATGCAGATAAATGTGTAGGATGCCATTTATGTATGGAAAAATGTCCAAAGAAAGCTATTAAAATTTTGTAATATGGACAAAATAAGGATATGGAATAATTTCCATATCTCTAATGAGTACATAAAACAGAGGTATTGAATAATTTCCATACCTCTATTTTATGTATATTTATTCTAATGGTAATAAATATAACAATAGTGTAACAAAAAAGGTTCGACATTTCTGTTGAATTTTTTACAATATAGTGATAGACTAAATAGGTACAAATTACGTACAAATGAGGTGAATAAATGAATATAATCTTGGCATCAGCCTCTCCAAGAAGGAAAGAAATTCTAGAGAATACGAATGTAAGATTTGATATAATTAAAAATGAAATTGATGAGATTATATTGGAAGGTGAAACACCAAAACATTTAGTTATGAGATTAGCTTTTGAAAAAAGTATGTCTGTAGCATCTGAACATAATGAAGATGTTGTTATTGGAGCTGATACAGTTGTTGTTTTAGACAATGCTATTTTAGGAAAACCAAAAGATGAGTCTTGTGCAAGAGATATGTTAAAAAGACTATCTGGAAGAGAGCATCAAGTCATAACAGGTATTAGCTTAATAAACTTGTGCGAAGATAAAAAGGTAATTGACTATGTAATCAGCAATGTGAAATTTAAAACGTTATCAGAGCAGGATATTGAGGATTATCTGAAAACTAATGAGTCATTTGACAAAGCAGGAGCCTATGGTATACAAGGTTATGGAGCTTTGTTAGTTGAAGAAATTAGAGGAGATTATTTTAATATAGTTGGTCTTCCAATTTCAAGGTTAGGCGACCTATTAAAAAAATATTTTAGTATAAATCTTTTTTATGGAGTGTGATTTATCTGAAAAAGTCATTTAATTCAACCATTAAGGTAAAAGAAATGGCACCAGAGGAAAGACCCAGAGAAAAGATGCTTGCCAAAGGCGTAAAAAGCTTATCAAATGCTGAGTTGTTGGCTATACTTTTAAGAACTGGCAACAAGAATAAAAATGCTATTGAATTAGCCAACTATATAATAAATAGAGATATTCAGGGTATTAGACATTTAGAAGATATGACAATAGAGGAGCTGTGTAATATAGATGGAATTGGGTTATCAAAATCAACCCAAATTAAAGCAGCTTTAGAACTAGGCTCTAGAGTAGCTAGTTTTAAACCTATAAAGTATAAAATAATGAATCCTTGGGATATACAGAGGTATTATATGGATAGCCTAAGGTATTTAAAAAAAGAGGTTTTTAAAGCGGTTCTTTTAAACACAAAAAATGAGATAATATCTGATGTAGATGTATCTATAGGGACTTTAAGCTCGTCATTAGTCCATCCAAGAGAGGTTTTTAAAGAAGCTATAAGAAGAAGTGCAAGTAAGATAATAGTGATGCATAATCACCCTTCAGGAAGTGTAGAACCATCAAGAGAAGATAAAAATATCACATCAAGACTTATTAAATGTGGAGAAATAATTGGAATAGAAATAATAGACCATATAATTATTGGAGATGGATTATACTTTAGCTTTAAAGAAAATATGATAATTTGACTTTATATGTGATAAAATAATAGGAGAATGTTTTAAACATGATTCTTAATAGTAGGAAGGAGTAAAATCATGGCTAAGGAAAAAAAGAAAGAAAAAAAAGGTTTTTTTAGTTTTAATAAGATGACAAAGGATATGGGAATAGATTTAGGGACTGCAAATACATTAGTTTACATAAAAGGACAAGGTATTGTTGTTAGAGAACCATCAGTTGTCGCAATAAGAGATGATAGTAAAGAGGTATTAGCAGTAGGTGAAGAAGCCAAAAAAATGATAGGTAGAACACCAGGAAATATAGTAGCTATAAGACCTATGAAAGATGGAGTAATAGCTGATTTTGACATAACTCAATCAATGATTAGCTATTTTATACAAAAAGCGGCTGATAAAAAAGGTGTTGTAAGTCCAAGAATAGCTATATGTGTTCCTTTTGGAGTTACAGAAGTAGAAAAGAGAGCTATAGAAGAGGCTGCAAGACAAGCAGGAGCTAAAGATGCATTCCTTATAGAAGAGCCAATGGCAGCGGCTATAGGGGCTGGATTAAAAGTTGAAGAACCAGAAGGTAATATGGTAGTTGATATTGGTGGAGGTACTTCAGAAATAGCTGTAATATCTTTAGGAGGAATCGTTACTGCTAAATCTATAAGAATAGGTGGAGACGAATTTGACGAGTCTATAGTGGCTTATGTAAAAAAAGAATATAATCTTATGATAGGTGAAAGAACTGCTGAAAATGTAAAAATTAACATAGGTTCTACATTTAAAGATGATGAAGAAATAAATATGCAAATAAGAGGTAGAGATTTAATCTCAGGATTACCTAAAACAATAGAAATATGCTCTACAGAAGTTAGAGAAGCATTAAAAGAACCTGTAAGTTCAATAGTAGATGCAATAAAATCTACACTAGAAAGAACTCCACCAGAGTTAGCCTCAGATATAATGGAAAACGGAATAATGCTAACAGGAGGAGGCGCTTTGCTTAGAGGTCTTGATAAGCTTATTACACAGGAAACTGGTATGTCTGTACAAATAGCAGAAACACCTCTTGATTGTGTTGCACTTGGAACAGGTAAATCTGTTGAAGACCAAGAAATCTTTGAAAAAGTATTAATGATGAATACTAAGAATTAGAAGTTGGTGATGGCCTTGAGATTTGACAAGAACAAAAATGAGAAAAAAAGGATTAATGTTAAAGTGATAGCAACGGGCGTAGTTGCTATCACTTTAATTGGAATTGTGGGTATATCAATTGGTAAATTTTCTAGTGGTAGTCCAGTAAATTTAGGAGTAGCTTCAGATGCTATTACAAGTGTAGGTAAGGGAATAAATGATGGATTTTCTTTTATCAAAAATGGTTTTAAAGATGTAGCAAATTTTAAAGATAATTCTAAAAAGGTAAAAAAATTAGAAGAAGAAAATGAAAAACTTAAAAAAAATATGATAGCTTTAAATGCCAAACTAGATAAAACAGAATCGCTAGAAGAGTTAAAAAAGACACTGAACTTTGTACAAGAAGAGTATAAGGCGACAAGTATTTCAGCAAGTGTTGTTGGTAAAAATGATGGAAACTGGTATGAGAGTTTTGTCATAGGTGCAGGAAAAAATTCAGGTGTAAAAAAAGAAAGTATAGTTATGAATGGTAGTGGATTAGTTGGCATAGTTTATGAAGTTTCCAACAATTATAGTAAGGCAATTTCACTATTGGATTCTAAGGCATCTGTAAGCTTTAAACTAGCAAAGGATGCCAATGCTAAAGGTACAATTACTCAAAATACTACTTTAGATAATAAAGATAGTTATAATAGTAAAGGATATTTGCAAGGATATATGTTTGACTCATCATATAATGTAATTCAAGGAGATATAATAACAACATCAGGTCTTGGATTCTTCCCAGATGGTATACCAATTGGCGAAGTTGAAAAAGTGGTTGATGATAAAGATAAGTCATTAAAATATGTAGTTGTAAAACCTTATGTTGATTTTAAGAATATAAATGACGTTGTAGTCATAGAACCAAGAAATATAGGATAAAGGGGATAAAAACAATGAAAAAAGTTTTACTTTGTCTGTTGGGGATTGTGCTTATGACTATAGAAAATAGTATAACAAATTATATAGATATTTTTGGCATAAGCTTTAATTTAGTTCTTATATATGTAACCATAATCTCTCTTTATTTAGATGAATTAGAAGGTGGGATTATAGCAGCAATAATAGGGCTTATTAAAGACATAACCGTTGGTGGAATTTTTGGTGTAAATGCATTAATTTTGTTTATTATTGCATATGCAATTGGATACATGAGAGATCAGCTATATAAAGGTAGTTATATTATTACTTTCGTTTTAATTTTTATAGGCAGTTTAATTGATTCAATTGTCAATATAGGTACATCTAGTATAATTTATCAAAGCTACAACATATCAACACTTTTTGTAAAAGGTCTACTAGTAGCACCAATAGTGAATAGTTTAATTGGTTTAGTAATATATCGCTTATCTAAAAGAGCAGTTTTAAAACTTAAAGAAGATTAGTTGGTGATTTCATGGAAGAAAATAAACAAGTTGATAGACTAAAAATAATTAAGATAGTCATGGGCGTGATATTTTTAGCTATTTTAGTAAAAATAATCTATATGACTACATTTAAATATGAATATTACAATGAGTTAGCTGAGAATAAAACATATAAAAAGTTGGCAATAGAAGCTCCAAGAGGAGAAATAAAAGATAGATATGGAAGACTGTTGGCAGGAAATAAAAACTTATTTACTGTTCAAGTTTCAGGTAACGATATTAATAAGAAAGATGCAAATAAGCATTCAAGAGCAAATGAAATATCATTAAAACTTATAAATTTGCTGGAGAGAAATGGTGAAGAATATGTAGATGAGTTTCCTATATATGTAGAAAATGGAAAGTACTATTATACATATGACAGAGATATTAGGGAATATAAATCAGAAAATGGTATTCCAAATGATTATAATGCTAAGGAAAGTTTTTATTACTTGGTAGACAAACTTATATCAGCTGGAATATTATCTCAAGAAGATAAAAGATTGGATGCGACAAGATTACAGGCAAAACTAAATGAAAATGGATATTATCCACCTATTTTAGTTAGTAAATGGATGTTCACAGCAGAAAGAGATAAGAGAGATTGGTTGGCTAGTTATAAGATAAAAGAAACTAAACTGAGTGCCAAAGAAGCGTTTGAAAAAGTAAGAAATAGTGATGCATTAGAAATTGATAAAAGTTTGAGTGATGAAGATGCAAGAAAAATAATGGTCGTAAGGGATTTGATAAAATCAAAAGGATATTCTCAATATAATCCAGTAACTATTGCTAAGGATGTGGGAGAAACTACGATTGCTCAAATTGAAGAAAGTGCTATGGACCTTGTTGGTGTTTCAATAGCAGTAGAACCAGTAAGATATTATCCTAATGGGTCATTAGCTTCTCATATGTTAGGATATGTAGGAAAAATGCCATCCACTCAAATAGAATCATACCTTCAAAAAGGTTATGAAACTGGAGATATGGTAGGTCTTGCAGGAGTAGAAAAGAGTAATGAAAGTAGATTAAGAGGAACTGATGGTTATAAAATGGTTAAAGTTGATGCATTGGGTAGAATCAGTAAAGAAATTGAATCTAAAAAACCTAAATCAGGAGATACTGTGTATCTTACACTAGATAAAGATTTACAAGAAGTTTCAGATAATGCATTAAAACAGATAATCGAAGTTGCTTCTAAAGGAGGTACTTTTAAAAGTAAATTTGGGGACAAACCAATTAGTGCATATGCAGGAAAAGCACAGTCAGCAGCTCTTATAGCTATTGATGTTAAAAATGGAGAAGTATTAGCTTCATCAAGTTATCCTAATTATGACCCAAATAAATTTGCAAAAGGTATTTCTACAGAGGATTATAAAGCACTTCAACCAAAAAATCCAAATGACTTACTAGCAGGAAGTCCACTTTTAAACTTGGTTACACAAGGGGAATTTCAGCCAGGTTCTTCATTTAAGATGCTAACTTCAATGGCAGCGTTAGAAAATGGTCTGGATCCAAACTTTACTATAAATGACCCTGGGGTTATAATGTTAGGTAAAAAATCTTTTGGTGACTATGTATGGAACCATGGTAGAGGAAACCATGGTATGACAAACTTATATAAAGCAATACAAGAGTCTTGTAATATATATATGGCAACAATTGGTACAGGTAAAACATGGCCAGATGGAAAAAGCATTGGTATAGATATGAATGCAAATAAAATACTTGAGTATGCAAAATTATTTGGGCTTGACCAAAATACAGGGCTTCAAGATGAAGTAGAAGAAAGAGCAGGTAAAGTTCCTAGCACAGAAGATAAATTGAAATCAACACAAGCTCTTCTAAAGTCAAATTTAGAAAGAGAAATGGCAAATGATTTTGTTGATATAACTAGAGAAAAAAATCCTAAAGAATATGAGAAAAGAATCAATGAGATTGTAAGCTGGGCAGCAGAAAAGAAAACTCCTGGTAGAGTTGAAACAATGAATAGGCTAAAAAAATTGGATGTTAAAGAAGATAGAATTGAAGAAGTAGCAGATTTAGCAGTATTCAGTTATTTTAACTTTGCAAAATGGAGTACTGCAGATACATTCAACTTAGCTATAGGACAAGGTGAGAATGCCTATACACCAGCTCAGATATCAAGATATGTGGCTGCTATAGCAAATGGAGGTAATTTAGTAGAATTATCTGTAGTTGATAGAGCTGTTTCAAGTGATTATTCATCAGTTAAAATTAATGATCAGAAGAAAGTCGAAAAAATACCTTTTAAAAATCCAGATAACTTAAAAGAATTAACAAAAGGTATGAAATTGGTTGTAAGACAAGGTACAGCGAAGAGTGCTTTTGCTGATTTTCCAATAGATGTAGCAGCAAAAACTGGTACAGCTGAGAAAAGTGGGAAAATACCTACAGATAACGAGTATGAATATTTAAAAAGTCATATGTCATCTTATAATGTCAACCTAAATGATGCGATTAAACTAGCTGATAAGATGAAAGCAGAAAAAGAAAAAGAGCTTTCATTAGCTAAGGAAAAGGAAATAAAAAAGAAATTAGAAAATAAAGATTTGAAAGACGAAGAAAGAAAGAAATTAGAGGAAGAATTAGAAGATGGAGTAAAAGTTAGATTAGAGGACACTGATAAGGTGAATTCTTCATATCTAAGAAAAGCTATAAAAGAATTAAATCCAAAAATAACAGATGACCAAATAGATAGATTTAAACAAGATTATGGTTCTTTTACGTGGACTGTTGCTTTTGCTCCAGCAGATGACCCAGAAATAGCTGTTGTATGTGTAATTCCTCAAGGTGATTCAAGTGTATTCTCACTTTTACCAACTAGAGAAGTTATTGGAACTTATATGGGATTAGAGCCAACTAATAGTAAAAATGACAACAAGACGAATGATGTTAACAATTCTTCTGACGAAAATATAAATTTCGAGTCACAAATTAATAGATAGCTCAATCTATGTATAAACTTTAGCTTTATATAGAAAAAATAAAAGGGTTTAAAGCGTATTTGAAGAATATAAATGATATATCACTCTGGAGGTTGTTATGTCTTTAAGAGAAATTTGTAGTCAAGAACTAGTAGAGTTCAAGGGTAATAAAAGAGGGATAATAGTAAATATAAAAAGAGAAGCTCCATTTGAGGAAATACAGGAAAAAATAATAAACAAATTGGAAGCATATGTTGGCTTTTTTAATGGGGCTAAAATTAGTAAAATTAATAGTGATTGTTTAACTGACATGGAGATTCTAGAACTTAAAGAAGGAATTACTTCTAGATTTGATGTGGAATTTGTTGAAGATCAAAAAATTGAAGAAAATAGTAATTTTCCAACAAAATATGTCAATACCCTAAGATCTGGTGAAAATATTGAATTTGAAGGTGATGTAGTTATATTGAATGATATGAAACCTGGTTCAAAAGTCCTTTCAAAATCAAATACAGTTGTTATGGGAGATATAAATGCTGGTGCTAAGGTTGTAGCAGGAGGTAATGTTTTTGTAATGGGTAAAATAGAAGGTTTTGTACATGCAGGTGCAGAAGGCAATGAATTTGCATATGTTGTTGCTGGAAATCTTAATCCTAAAATATTACAAATAGCAGATAATATTGCAGAAGCTCCAGATGATGAAGAAAATTATGAAAGTGAATCAGAAATTAGCCCAGAAATAGCCTTTGTAAGTAATGGAAGAATTGTAATCGAAAGCTATTTGTCAAAGTTAGACAAATAGAAAGAAAAATAGGGGGTAGTATTATGAGCGAAGTTATAGTTATAACATCTGGTAAAGGTGGGGTTGGAAAAACTACTACCGCAGCAAACTTAGGAACTGCGCTAAGCCTAGAAAATAAAAAAACAGTAGTTGTGGATGCAGATATTGGACTTAGAAACTTAGATGTAGTAATGGGTCTTGAAAATCGAATAGTTTATGACATAGTAGATGTAGTTGAAGGAACTTGTAGGCTTAAGCAAGCTCTAATAAAAGACAAAAGATTTGATAATCTATATTTATTACCAGCAGCACAAACTAGAGATAAAAATGCTGTCTCAGTTGAGCAGATGATTGACCTGTGTGAGAAACTAAAAGAATCTTTCGAGTATATAATAATAGACTGTCCAGCAGGTATTGAGCAAGGCTTTAAAAATGCAGTAGCTGGAGCAGATAGAGCTATTGTAGTTACTAATCCAGAAATATCAGCAGTAAGAGATGCTGATAGAATAATAGGTCTATTAGAAGCAAATGAAATAAAAGAGATAAGATTAGTTATAAATAGAATTAGAAATGATATGGTTAAGCGTGGAGACATGATGGATAAACAAGATATAATAGAAATATTAGCAATAGATTTGTTAGGTCTTGTTCCTGATGATGAAAGCATAATTATATCAACAAATAAAGGAGAGCCAGCTATACTTGATTCTAAGTCACTTGCTGGTCAAGCATACAAAAATATCGCAAAAAGGATACTAAATGAAGAATTTCCTCTACTTGATCTTGAAGTTGAAGATGGATTCTTTGGTAGACTTAAAAAAATGTTTAGCATGGCTAAGTAGCAAAGGAGGATACATCTGTGTTAGATTTATTTAGAGTTTTTTCTAACGAGGCTAAAACTAGTAAATCTGTTGCTAAAGAGAGGTTAAAGCTAGTTTTAGTTCATGATAGAGTAGATTGTTCACCACAACTTTTAGAGATGATAAAAACAGACATTTTAAAAGTAATAGCTAATTATGCAGAAATAGAAGATGATGGCCTTGAAATAAAAATGTCTAAATGCAGAGGTGAGCATGATGACAAACCTGTATCTGCATTAGTTGCTAATATACCACTAAAGAATATAAAAGATAGATGTATGTAATTAGTGCTTAAAAGGGGGATATCCTTATTGGTATATGCCCCTTTTATTTAATTATATGTTTAAAGATAGAAAGACGGTGATTCTTTGAAAAAAATCAATATTAATTATAAGTCGACAATTAAGTTGATAAAACAGTTAGACTGGAAACTTATAGTTACAGTATTAGCTATCTTTATTTTTGGGCTTGTTATACTTAGTAGTGCAACACATGCTAATTCAACAGGTTCATATAATCAATTGATTAAACAAGGATTAGCTTTTGTACTTGGTATAGGAATGATTATAGTCATATTATTTTTTGACTATAACCTTCTAGGCAGGTATTATAAAGCGCTTTATATAATAAGTCTTATTTTGTTAGCCATAGTTTTATTACCTGGAATTGGGACAGTAAAAGGTGGAGCTAGGTCGTGGATTAACTTAGGACCACTTGACTTGCAGACATCTGAAATAGTCAAATTAACATTTGTACTAAGTTATGCAAAGATACTTGAATCCAAAAAGGATAAATTAAATACGTTAAAGGAAGTTATGCCTGTTGTAGTTTATTCTCTTCCATTTATCGGATTATTGATTGCACAACCAGACTTGGGAACAGGAATTGTATTTTGTTGTATGATATTTGCAATGCTGTTCACAGCAGGTCTTAGCTCAAAGTTGATAAAAAGAGGAATAATCATACTATTAGTGTCAATGCCACTGATGTATTTAATGATGGCAGACCATCAAAAGGTAAGAATAGAAGCTTTTCTAAATCCAGAAGATGTAACTCTAAAAGGAAACTATCAAGTTATGCAATCTCTGATTGCAATTGGTTCTGGAGGCGTAACTGGTAAAGGACTTTACAATGGAAGTCAAAATCAAGAAGATTTTTTACCTGTACAAGATAGTGATTTTATATTTGCTGTTGTAGGTGAAGAACTTGGTGTAATAGGAATGGCAGTGTTGATAATCTTATTTATGATATTCCTATTAAGGCTTTTAGCAATTGCAAGAGATGCAAAAGATTTTTATGGAACCCTCATAGTGGTTGGTGTTATGGGAATGTTTGGTTACCAGATAATCCAAAATATAGGTATGACGGTTGCGTTAATACCAGTAACTGGAGTAACATTACCTTTTGTAAGTTATGGAGGAAGTTCGTTATTGACATCTTTAGCAAACTTAGGATTAGTACTAAATGTGTGTATGAGAAGAAAGAAAATAAATTTCTAAATTTAAATACATCTAAACATAAATTGAGGAGATTAGATATATGAATATAGCATTAGTAGCACATGACCAAATGAAAAACACTATGGTCGGATTTTGTATAGGTTATGAATCAATTTTAAAAAAGTATGGACTATATGCAACTGGAACTACAGGAAAAAGAATAATGGATGAAACTGAATTAAATATAAATAGATTAGCATCTGGTCCTTTAGGTGGAGACCAACAAATAGGTTCTTTAATAGTAACACAAGAAATAGATTTAGTTATTTTTTTAAGAGACCCATTGACATCTCAGGCTCATGAAACAGATATACAAGCATTAATAAGACTTTGTGATGTTTATCATGTTCCAATAGCTACAAATCTAGCTTCAGCAGAAATATTTATAAAAGCTCTTGATAGAGGAGAACTATCATGGAGAGAAGTTAGAAAAAGCAAAAGTCAACGTATTTAAAAAATATTAATATTACAGTCTAAAGAAACAGATATATAAGTGTTTAATGCCCTAGTCTTTCTGTTGCAATAAACCTAGTACCTGTAGAAATCTTATGAAAGATTTAAATGATGAAGAGCTAAATTTGAGATTAAATAATTAGGAAATAGATTATAGATAGAGTAGTAGAATTTAACTATTACTCTATTTTAATAATATGAAATAGAATCAAGTCTATTATTATATATATTTAAACTTATAGGTAATACTATTTCAACCAAGTAAATATTGTTATGACAACATTAATAAAACAAAAATTTATTTTTAAAATTTGATAAATAGCTGTATATTAGTATTTATAGATTAAATATTAATATACAGCTATTTATTATTTTTGAGTCTATTGTAGAATATAAACCTTGCATTATATAGTACTATGTATTATTATAGTAAATATAAGTACTATACATTATAGAGTAGTAGGTGAAAAGGCGGTGGTACATAATGCAGTTAAATAAAGAAGTGTTAAAAGGTTATATCGATATATTAATTGTTTCTATATTAGAAAAGAAAGATTGTTATGGATATGAAATTGCAAAGCAAGTAAGAGAAAGAAGTGAGTTTGAATTAAAAGAAGGAACAATGTATCTTGCACTTAAAAGAATGGAATCTAAAAATTTAATTAAATCTTATTATAGCAATGAACAAAGTTCAGGTGGAAGAAGAAAATATTATAATTTAACTAATGAAGGTAAAGATTTTTTAGAAATAAAGAAACAAGAATGGAGATTTATTAAAAAGGTTATGAATCAATTTTTGGGAGAGGTGGATTAATTTATGAAACTAATAGATGAATATTTAGATAAACTATATAAAAAATGTGACAATAAAAGTACTATAGAATTAAAACAGGAAATGAGATGCCATCTTATAGAATCTGCAAATGAATTTAAATTAGAAGGATTAGATGAAGAAGAAGCATGTAAAAAAGCAATTGAAAGATTTGATGATGGTGATGAAATGCAGTATGAATTATGTAATATAATAAAAGAACTATCTTTATCATTGGATAGGCATAAATCAATTGTAATGGGGTTTAAAAAAGTATTAGGTTACATAAGTATAATTGCATTTTTAATTTCTGGATTTATGTGGTATTACAATAATAGTTTACAACATAATATGTATAATTTAGGAAAAGAACTTGATGGAGAAATAAAGCAATTGGCAGAAAGACATGATATGACAAAGATTGGTGAATATAAGTTAGAACTTGAAAAAATACTTGATAAAGATAAGTATAGTAAAGTCAAAGCTCTTAGACTATATGTAATAGATATGAAAGATGGAAACACTAATTTAAGTTCTTCTGGATTGAATGCTAATATGGTATATGAGAGGGAAGCAGATTATAATAACATAAGTAATTTTATACAGCATTTAGGATATAATGGAAAAGATTTTTTAGACAAGAATGGGAATATAGTAAATCCAGATATTTTCTTAGAATATTTCTTTTATTTTGAATCGGAGATGTTAATTCCAGTAGCATTTGCATTTGGATTATTATGTATAATAGCGTATTTTATATTAAGATTTAAAATTTCTTTAATAAAAAATAATAATTAAATAATTCACCAAATAATCTTAATTTGTAGAGTAAATAAGATGTTTCAAAATAAAATTTGAATCATCTTATTTTTTATTGTTTGTTATACTCTTTTCTTTTATATTTCTCCATAGTGGATTGTATCTATACATAATCACATATTTTGATATAATTATACTTTCCAAAAAATGTATTGAATATACAAATTATAATCTGTATAATGTTGTTAGGGGAGAATGTATGAAGTGTATACAATTTTAATTTTAAATGTATTATTGACAATTCTCCTCACTCTCGCCATTACTAATAATTGGAAAATTGACATACCTGTTACAGACCAACATTTTTGAATATATTAATTATTATCATTTTATTGTGATGATATCAAAAATGCAGGTTTGTGAGTTGGATTGTATACGAACTATATAGGAAATATAGAACAGATTTTCCAAGAAATCTAAATATTCTATGACCACGTGAATTGCTATGCATACATGTTGATAATCCATATTTTAAATCTAAAATGAACTTAATTAATGGTAGGGAATTGAAAGTAAAATATATTATAAAGGAGAATGCTAATATGAAAAAAATCAGGAAATTAGCTACTAAACTATTGATTGCAATGATGGTTTTAACCTCATGTATGAGTGTAACAGTTTATGGTATGACAGCTAAAGATGTTACTGCAAAGACACCGAAAAGCTATGTAGCTGGAACCAACAGTATATATGGTCCAAAGTTATCACAAGCTCAACTTAATTCGGTAGCACAAGCAACAGCAGACTTTATGAACAAGAAAATTACAAAGAACATGACCACAGATGCTAAGATTAGGGTTGCTTATAATCACATTAAAAACAACACAACATATGTTAACTGGAACGCAGCAGAGGGAGCCAATACTGCTTATACATTGGTTACTAAAAAAGGTGCTTGTTCTGGAATGTGTAGGAGCTTGAAAGCTTTATGTGATGCTATGGGAATTGAATGTTATTATGTACATAGTACAACAAATGACCATCAGTGGAATCTTATTCGTTTTGAGGATGGACGTTTGTATCATGTAGATATTGATGCCAACAAATCAGCAGGAGCAGACATCATATACAAGAGTCTTACTCACCCATTACCATTTGACAAGAAAGCATATCCAGCTGTTGGCGAAGTAGTAAAGACACAGAATCCAACGCCAACTGTTAAGAAACCTACGCCAGCTAAGCCTTCTGCGCCAGTTGGACCTGGGAATCACACTATGATAGCAGATCAACAAGGGGCAATACTTGATGAAGTTTATGGAAATAATCTACGTCCAAAAATTGAAATGTATGAGGGAGTTCCGTGTAGTTTAATCAACTCATCAATAAATACAATTAAGTTTACAAGCAAAAATTCAAATTTAGACCCATCAAAGCATACAGTTACTGTAATAGGGTTTATGAATACACCATATGGTATGGTTGCATTAGCTCCAGATGGTGTACCTGATGAGTATCCTTTTGAATATGATAAGCCATTTTCTTTAGATTTTACTGGTAAGAACCTTTCTGCAGCAGAATTATCAAAAAAGTGTAAAGAAAATAATGTAATTATTAAAGTGGAAATTGGTGAAACGGCATCTAATTCTGGAAGAGGGATGGTAGCATACGCTAGATATGTGAATTAATACAAATATACTAGTGTACAAATAGAACATATTATAAATAATGCACCCTTTCGCACAGGGTGCATTTATCATTATATCAGTCATTTTAGAAAATAAAAAAGGAGTTGAACTTAAAATTAGATTAGAAAAATTAATTTTGAGACAACTCCTTTTTAATTTATTTTTAAATATAAAATTATTTATTTTAAATAATATTATGTGTGATTAATGGCTATTTAACTAATTTTGCAAATTCTGCACCAAATGCCATACACTCTTTTAATGTCTCTTCACTAGGGAAGAATTTTTTCTTAAGAGATTCTACAGGCATTTTGAATGACATAGATTTAAGTAAAGTCTCAGCCATAGTTATACCTTCACCACTCCAACCAAATGAACCAAATACTCCTGCTATCTTGCCTTGGTTAGCCATTGGGTCTATAACAGAGAATAAATCCCACATAGGTTTAACCATAGTTTTGTTTATAGTTGGAGAGCCTAGTAATATTACTTTTGACACTACTAATGTATCGTGCATTTCTGTTAATGTCATATCTTCTAAATCGTATAATTCAGCCTTTGCACCTTCTTTATCAAGTCCTTCTTTTATCTTTTTAGCCATCTCTAAAGTATTACTATAAGCTGATAAGTAGAATATAGAAACTTGATTTTGATTAGTTGTATTAACAGCTTCTGTAGACCACTCAACATATCTTTTAACAGCAGCCATTGGGTCTTTAGTAAGCATTGGACCATGAGAAGTCAATATAGTATCAAATTCTATGTTTAGTCCTACCACCTTATCTACAGCACTTAAAACATGTTTAGCAAATGGCTTAACTATACAATCATAGTAGTGTTTAGCTGATTTTAGATAATCTTCACTATTCACTACCTCTGCATCAACACTTGCAAAGTGACAACCAAATGCATCACAAGTTAAAAGAGTCTTGTCCTCCTCAATGTAAGTAAACATTGTATCAACCCAATGTAAGAATGGAGCAGTTATAAATCTAAGATTTCTTTTACCGATATTTAAAATTTCACCATCTTTTATTACATGACAGTTAAAAGGTCTATTTATTTGACCATCTAAGTATAGTTTAGCAGCTTTAGTACAATAAACTTCTATATTAGGATTTATATCTAATAAGTATTTTAAACTACCTGCATGGTCTGGTTCTGTGTGATGAATTACAACATAGTCAATTTTAGCTATATCAGTAACCTCTGATAAATTACTTAAAAACTCATCTTTAAAATTTGCCTTTACAGTGTCAAATAAAACCGTTTTTTCGTCCTTGATTAAATAAGAGTTGTAAGTTGTCCCAAACTCAGTTTCCATTATTATGTCGAATACTTTTAAACCTTCATCTACTACGCCAGTAAAGTAGATATCTTTTTTTACTTCAAAAACTTTACTCATTTTTAACCCTCCTAAAATTTATCATTATATAAGTAACATACCCCATTTTGAGGTGAATGAAACAAAAGATGTCATGATAAGTCATGTAAAACAATAGTTTTATGTTTATAATATATCATACTTTGTAAAAAAATTGTATTTCAATAAAAATTTAATAGAAAATATTCTTAAATATTTTTAGCTATTCTATTTTGTGAATAATATGTATTTTAAATTCAATATTTTAGTTATATTTTTGATAGAAAATATTTTATCGTGTATAATATTACTTATAAATAAGAATAAAAATAAAGAGCTTGTTTGGAGGAATTTTAATAAATGAATAAAGTAGACTTGAAAAAAATCTTAAAAAAAGTAGAAAAGCCTGCTAGATATCTTGGAAATGAAATAAATTCAATTCATAAAGATACTAGTAATAGTGAATTGATAAGATATGCACATTGCTTTCCAGATTTATATGAAGTTGGTATGAGTCACTTAGGGAGTCATATATTATATGATGTAATAAATAAGGATGAAGATGTATTTTGTGAGAGAGTGTATTCTCCTGCAGTTGATATGGAAAATATAATGAGAGAAAAAAGTATACCATTATTTGCATTAGAGTCAAGAGAGCCTATAACAAACTTTGATTTTGTCACTTTTACACTTCAATATGAACTTTCATACACTAATATCTTAAATATATTAGATTTAGCCAATATACCAATATTAAAAGAAGAAAGAACTTTGGAAGACCCATTTATAATGGTTGGTGGTCCTTGTGCTTATAATTCCGAACCATTAGCAGATTTTGTAGATGTAGTAATATTAGGTGAAGGTGAAGAGGTTAATTTAGAAGTAGTAAATGAGTATAAAGAATGGAAGAAAAATAAAACGACTAGAGAAGATTTTTTATATAAAATATCTAGCATAGAAGGAGTATACATACCAAGTTTTTATGATGTCAAGTACAATGAAGATGGTACAGTTCAAAGTGTAACTCCTAATAGAGAAGGGATTACTAAAAATCCTACTAAAAGGATAATAAAAGATGTTGAGACTGTAGATTATCCAGAAAAACTAATAGTACCTTATATAGATACTGTTCATGATAGAATAGTACTAGAATTATTTAGAGGATGTACTAGAGGATGTAGATTCTGTCAAGCAGGTATGATATACAGGCCAATAAGAGAAAAGAGTGTTAAAAGACTTAAAGAAATATTAGATAAATTAGTTAAGAATACTGGATATGATGAAATATCATTATCATCACTTAGTACGAGTGATTATAGTAAGTTATCAGAGTTGACTGATTATTTGGTAGATGAATATGCATCTAATAATATTGGGATTTCGCTTCCATCCCTTAGATTAGATAATTTTTCAATGGAAATTGCTGATAAAATACAACAAGTAAGAAAATCTGGACTTACTTTTGCTCCAGAAGCAGGAACTCAAAGACTTAGAGATGTTATAAATAAAGGTGTTACAGAAGAAGATTTGGAAAATGCAACAGAAAGAGCTTTTGAGATGGGGTGGAATAGTGTTAAGTTGTATTTTATGATTGGTTTACCAACTGAGACTTATGAAGATTTAGATGGTATAGCTAAATTAGCTTATAAAGTTATTGATATTTATAGAAAAGTAAATGGAGGAAAGCTAAAGAGAAGTTTTAGTGTTACAGTGAGTACTTCTACATTTGTACCAAAGCCATTTACACCTTTCCAATGGCATGGTCAAGATACTACAGAAGAAGTTATTAATAAGCAGAGACATTTAGTAAATAAATTAAGAAATAACAATATAAAATACAATTATCATGATTCAAAGACTAGTTTGATGGAAGCAGTAGTAGCTAGAGGCGATAGAAGAATAGGAAAAGTTATATATGATGCATTTAGACTAGGTGCTAAATTTGATGGATGGGCAGAACATTTTAATTTAGATATATGGAAAGAAGCTATGGAAAAGAATAATCTTTCTATAGATTTTTATGCACATAGAAATAGAAACTATGAAGAGGTATTTCCTTGGGACCATATAGATGTAGGTATTAGTAAAAAATTCTTAATTAGAGAAGACGAAAATGCTAAAAAAGAAAAAATCACTTCTGATTGTAGACATAACTGCAATGGTTGTGGAATAAATATACATGATATAGGAAGGGGGCTTTGCTAATATGAGTAAGATAATAAGAGTAAAATTTAAAAAGGAAGGCGACATGATATATATATCACATCTTGACCTTCAGAGATTGTTACAAAGAGCGTTTAGAAGAGCTGAAATAAACTTATCACATTCTCAAGGATTTAATCCTCACCCTAAAATGAGTTATGGCAATGCTTTGGCTTTAGGGACAGAAAGTCAAGGTGAGTATGTAGATATTGAAATAGAAGAAGATGATTTATCAGTAGAGGAATTTTTAAATAAAGTATCAATTCAACTTCCAGATGGGATAGATTTTATCAAAGCAAAAGAAATTGATAGACAAACACCTTCTCTTTCTTCTGTGATAGACTATGGAGAATATTTGTTTAATATAGATTTGAAAAGACCTATGACGAAAGAGTTTGTAAAAAGAAAAGTAATTGACTTTATGAATAATAAAGAAATAATCATAACAAAAAAGAATAAAAAAGGTAAGATGGTTGAAGTAGATATAAGACCTATGATAAGAACCTTTGATGTTTTAAATTTAGAAGATGAACATATTACTCTTACTGCTACTATAGCTACAGGCTCAAAAACTAATTTAAATACTAATATACTTATACCAAAGATATTAGAGATGTTTGAACTTGATATTGACCCATTAGATGTTGATATATTGAGAAGAGATTTATATGTATTAGAAGATGGGGAATTAGTGACTCCTATGTAAGCTCGAGAGGTGAAGTTGTGAAAAAGATAGTTATTGAGTCCCTAATAGGGTCCCAGAAAACAGCAGTACTTGAAGATGAAAGATTAACAGAACTTTTTGTTGAAGACAATTTAAATAAGAAGACTGTATCCAATATATATCGTGGAATCGTAAAAAAAGTTATACCAGGAATAGAAGCTTGTTTTGTAGATATTGGATTTAAGAAACTTGCTTATTTACAATTAAAAAAGGGAAGTACTATAAAATCTGGTCAGGATATTTTGGTTCAGATAAATAAAGAAGAAATAGGAACTAAAGGCGCAAAATTAAACACTGAGATTAGTATTTCTGGAAGGTATATTGTCTATATACCTTCCAATGATAGAACTACAATATCAAATAAAATTACTGATGAAAAAGAACGATTTAGATTAAAAAAAATTACTAAGGCAGTAAATAAGGAAAATCTAGGATTAATAATAAGGACTGAGGCTCAAGGTTGCACTCATGATGAAATAAAGAAAGATATAGAAGAGTTGAAATTAAAGTATGAAAACATTTTAAAAGAATATAAACTTGGTATAGGTCCGAAATTATTATATAAGTCTTTAGATTTTGCAACTAAATATGTAAAAGATAATGTGAATGATGATATTGAATCTATAATTACCAATAGTTATGATAAGTACTCTGAACTTAAGTCTATTTTAAGAGGTATAGATAAGACTTATGTTGATAAACTGTGTCTTGAGGAAAATAGAGATGTATTTGATTTATACAGAATAGAATCTAAAATAGAAAAATTATTAAATAAAAAAGTATGGTTAAAGAGTGGAGGTTATTTAATAATTGAAAAAACAGAAGCTCTTACAGTTATAGATGTAAATACGGGTAAGTTTATTGGAACTGGTAAACTTGATGAAACCGTTTATAAAACTAATCTTGAAGCTGCAAAAGAAATTGTAAGACAGCTTAGAATTAGAGACATAGCTGGGATAATAATAATCGATTTTATTGATATGCATAAAAAGAAGCATCAAAAGGAGATTTTACACATCCTAGAAGAAGAATTTAATAAAGATAAAAGAAAAGCTGAAGTATTAGGTATGACAAAACTTGGTTTAGTAGAAGTTGCTAGGCGTAGAGAAAAAGAATCCATTGATAAGTATTATTTAATGTCTTGTCCATGTTGTGATGGTGAACAAACAATAAAATCTGTACATTATATACTAGATAGTATTGAAAAAGAAATTATGAGAATAAGTGAACATACTGTTTACAAAAACATAATGGTAGAATTTAATGATTTTATTTTTGAACAAATAAAAGAATATTATATGGATATAATTGATAAAATTGGTGAAAAATATAATATAAAGATTTCTTTAAACGCAAATAGTACATTAAAGCACAATAAAACCAATGTTATTTTCGATAAAATAGTTGACAATAAAATGTAAATATTTTATAATTAATAATTGTAATGCCGCACAGTAAAGGTTTAAATCTTCAAATGAAGTACCTTGTATTGGCGAGTTTGAGGCCGAGGAGGTGTATTTAATGTACGCTATAGTAAAGACTGGTGGAAAGCAATATAAAGTTTCTGAAGGTGATGTATTATTCGTTGAAAAATTAGAAGCTAACGCAGGTGATGTTGTTACTTTAAACGAAGTATTAGCTTGCTCTAAAGATGGAGAATTAAAATTAGGTTCTCCAGTAGTAGAAGGAGCATCTGTTCAAGCTAAAGTTGTTGAACAAGGTAAAGCTAAGAAAGTTATAGTTTTCAAGTATAAAGCAAAAAAAGATTACAGAAGAAAACAAGGACATCGTCAATCATACACTAAGATAGTTGTAGAAAAAATAAACGCTTAGTTATTGGTTAAGTTATGATAAAAGTTAAATATTATTATAATGATGATTTCTTGTTGCAAGGTTTTTGTTTAAAGGGACATGCTGATTTTGCTGAAATAGGCTATGATATAGTATGTGCTGCAGTTACATCTAATGCTATTGCAGTTATAAATTCTTTAGACAAATTAAAAAAGATTGAATTTGAAAAAGTAGTAGGAGAAGAAGGTCATATAGAGTGTATAGTCAAAGATACACATGTAAAAGACGCACAATTATTACTAAATCACTTTCAATTAGCGGTTAAAGAAATTAAACGGGAATACCCAAAAAATATAAAAATTTTAAAAAAGTAGGGGGTGACTCCATATGTTAAACATGAATTTACAATTATTAGCATCTAAAAAAGGGGTAGGTTCTTCTAAAAATGGTAGAGATTCTATATCTAAAAGATTAGGTGTTAAGAGATTTGATGGTCAATTAGTAACTGCTGGAAGTATAATAGTTAGACAAAGAGGAACTAAAATACATCCAGGAACTAATGTTGGAAAAGGTAGTGATGATACTTTATTTGCATTAGTTGATGGTACTGTTAAGTTCGAAAGAAAAGACAAGAAGAGAAAAAAAGTTAGTATATATCCAGTAGCAATAGCTGAGTAATATACATAAAAGGAGTGTTGAGGCACTCCTTTTTCTTATAATACTGATGAATTTATAATGGTATTTTTGGTAATGCTAATTAAAAGTTTTTAATTAAGTAGGTGAAGAATTTGTTTATAGATAAGGCAAGAATATTTGTTAAGGCTGGAAATGGTGGAAATGGTTCGGTAGCATTTAGAAGAGAAAAATACGTTCCAGCTGGTGGTCCAGACGGTGGAGATGGTGGTCGTGGAGCAAGCATCATATTTGAAGTTGATTTGGGGCTTAGAACTCTAATGGACTTTAAGTACCAGAAAAAATATCAAGCTCAAAATGGTGGCGACGGAAGCAAAGGAAAAAGAGCTGGTAAAAATGGAGAAAATTTAGTATTAAAAGTACCAGCAGGTACAGTAATAAGAGATGAGGCTACAGGTCTTGTATTAGCAGATTTAAAAAAAGAAGGAGATACAGCTATAGTTGCAAAAGGTGGTATAGGTGGTAAAGGTAACCAACACTTTGCAAATGCAGTAAGACAAGCTCCAGCTTTTGCAAAATCTGGTACAGATGGAGAAGAAAGATGGATAACTCTTGAACTTAAAATGATAGCAGATGTTGGTCTTTTAGGATTTCCAAATGTAGGTAAATCAACATTTCTATCAGTTGTAACTAAAGCTAAACCCAAAATTGCAAACTATCATTTTACAACACTTACACCAAATCTAGGTGTTGTTCAAACTAAGTTTGGAGATAGTTTTGTACTTGCAGATATACCTGGAATTATAGAGGGTGCTTCTGAAGGCATAGGATTAGGTCATGAGTTCTTAAGACATGTTGAGAGAACAAAGGTATTGATACATATTGTAGATATATCTGGATTAGAGGGAAGAGACCCTATTGAAGATTTTGACAAGATAAATGATGAGCTTAAATTGTACAATGAAAAGCTTTCAAAGAGACCACAAGTTGTAGTTGCAAATAAATTTGATATATTAGAAGATGAGAGTAAGTTTGAGAAGTTTAAGAGTGAATTAGAAGGCAGAGGATATACAGTATTTAAAATGTCAGCAGCAACTCGTCAAGGCATAGATGAAGTAATAGCCTATGTTTCTAAAATGCTAAAAGAAGTAGAAGATGTGGAGCTAGTTTCAGAAGAAGAAATGTATAGACCAGAACTTGATATTGGTACTGAAGAAGAGTTAAGTATAGATATTGAAGATGGTGTGTATGTAGTTACAGGTAAAGCACTTAGAAGAATAATGTATTCTGTAAATTTTGATGATATGGAATCCCTTCAATATTTCCAAAAAGCTATGGAAAGTCAAGGTGTTTTTGATAGGCTTAGAGAAATGGGAATAGAAGATGGAGATGTGGTTAAAATTTATGAATTAGAATTTGAGTTTTACAATTAATTTAAATATAGATTATAGATAATTTAAGTATAGAATTATAGAGGTGAGAATATGTTAAAAGGAAAACAAAGGGCGTATTTAAGATCTTTGGCAAATACTTTAAAGCCTACTACACAAATTGGTAAAGAAGGTGTTACAGAGAGTTTCTTAGAGCAATTAGATGGTATGTTAAGAACTAGAGAATTAGTAAAAGTTACTATATTAGAAAATGCAGGTCTTGATACTAAAGAAACTGCTAATGCAGTATGTGAAGCTTTAAGAGCTGAATTTGTGCAGGCTATTGGTTTTAAATTTACTATTTACAAGAGGAATATTGAAGAGCCTAAAATACTTTTTCCAGGACATGAACAGGCGAAAGCAAAGACTAAAAATAATAATGTTACAAAAAAGGGTAAACCAACTAAAAGAGCTGTTAGATAATAGTTTATATCCTTTTAGGGAAATAAGTTAAAAAAATAGTGACAATTGGAAGAAATTGTATTATACTATTAAACATAAATTTAAATTAGCAATCTTATCAAGAGTGGCAGAGGGACTGGCCCTGTGAAGCCCGGCAACCAGTATATTTAATTATACATTGGTGCTAAATCCTGCAGCATTTATGCTGAAAGATGAGTATAAACCCGTCATATGGCTTGAGTTTATACTCAAGCTTTTTTTATTGGTATATTTATATATATAAATAATTTAATATAATCAAAATGATGGGGGTATGTTACAGTGAAGATAGCAATATTAGGGTATGGAACAGTAGGAAGTGGATTAATTGATTTAATAGAAAATAATACTTCAAAAAGAGATATAGAAGTTGTTGGAATTTTAGTTAAAAATAAAGAAAAACACAAGTATAAGAAGTATTTTGATAAGATAACTACTGATATAGAAGATATATTTGACAAGGATATTGATATACTAGTTGAAGTAATTGGAGGATTAAATCCAGCTTTTGATTATGTAACAAGAGCGTTAAATAAAAAAATACATGTAGTGACAGCTAATAAAGATTTACTGGCTGAAAAAGGTAGTGACCTTATAGAATTAGCTAACTTAAATAATGTTAGCATCAAGTTTGAAGCATCTGTGGCAGGTGGTATTCCAGTTTTAAAACCATTGATAGAATCACTGGAAGGCAACAATATAAAGAGCATAAACGCTATTTTAAATGGGACTTGTAATTTTATATTATCAAAGATGTATGATGAAAATTTACCATATGATGTCGCTTTAAAACAGGCACAAGAGTTGGGATTTGCAGAAGTTAATCCAGATGCAGATGTTTTAGGATATGATAGTGCTAGAAAGTTATCTATATTGTCTACTTTATCTTATGGAAAAATAGTATATTGGAAAGATTTATTATTAGAAGGAATAACTTCAATAGATGAAAAAGATATAGAATATGCAAAAAAATTAAATTGTAAGATAAAATTGGTTGCTAGAAGTAAGTATGAATCAGGAGAAGTAAGTGGATTTGTTAGACCAGCATTAGTGGACAATAATAATATGCTTTCAAAGATAGATAATGAGTTCAACGTAGTTATTTTAGTAGGTGATTCAGTAGGTGAACTTTCTTTTGTAGGTAAGGGAGCTGGAAGAGGTGCAACAGGAAGTGCTGTTTATGCAGATATTATAGATATAATAGATAATAGAAGTTCAAATATAAAGTCTTTTTCAAAAGGGAAATTGGATTTAAGTGGACTTATAGAAGATGAGTGTAGTGCAGTAGTTAGATTTGGTGGGTATAATAATAAAGATGGAATTTTAGAATGTTTAGATAAATATGTAGATAGTTATGATATTATAGATGATGAAGAATTGGCGATTTTTGTAAGTGCAAAGTCAGAACATGAGATTGATAGAGTTTTGGAAATTGTAAAAAGAAATAATTACAGTGAATCAGCTAAAAAATTATTGAAGATAGATTAATATGTTTATGCAAGAATTATGAAAATTTAATAGGGTGTCTCAAAATAGAGAGATAAGCCTTTTTTCCAGTGTTGAAATAATAAAAATATATTTGATTTTATAAAAAAAGAGTGTCTTATGAACTAAAAAGTTCATTTTGAGACACTCTTTTTTAATATCTGGTGAATTAATAAGATAATAGAAAAATGTATACGTTATAATTAACCAATAAAGAAATTTTCACTAGCTTCATTAATAGCTTGCTGAGTTACCCTTATATATCGCTGTGTAGTGGCTACAGAGCTGTGATTTAAAAGTTCTTTAACCAACTCTAAATTATTGTTACTCTTTTCAAATTGAGTAGTAGCGTAGAGCTTTCTAAAGCTATGTGTACTTATATTATACAGATTTAAGTGTTTACAAATTATCCTCAACTGTTTTTGAATAGCCTTTGTCTTTATATTTACTAAGTAGTCATTTGATTTAAGATTATACTTTCTTGCATGTTCATTTATGGACTCAATTATATTTTTATTAACTGGTCTATACTGTAATTTGCCCGTCTTTTTTTCATTTATTTCCAACATATTACCTTTAAAATTACCTATCTTTAATCTTAAAATATCTGATATTCTTAGACCTAAATTAGCTTCTAACATTAGTGCCAATGCAACTTTAGGATTTTTTCTAAATCTTTTTTCAACGCCATTTTCACTATAAGTAAAGCCAGTATGTAATAGTTCCATTATCTTTTTATATTCGTCTATTTCTATAGGTCTTGTTGCCATTTTCAACCACTCCTCTTAGTTTGATTTGGTAAGTTTAGGTCGGTATTTATTATATAATATAAATGAAATATTATATAATGGAAAAATTTCCCAGTAAACTTATACAAGTGTGATATATGTGATTAAGGAGAATTTTTTGAAAAATATTTCTAATAAAATTATTAAATTGTGATGAAATAACTATGCTGTTAAACTAATTAAAAAGGTTATTAAAATTATGACAAATATAATAAAAAAATGGAAGTATTTAGTTAAGTTTTATTAGTTTTATTTTTAGTTTTATTTTTTTCGTGAAAATTTCTTAGTGAAAAAAGTATTTTTATATCGCATTAGTTTCCCATTTGTAGATAAAGTTTTCATATGTTTTTTTGCAATAAATACGGCTGAGATTAGATAAATTATTACTACAACTTGAAGAATTGTATCATAATAGCTAAGATAATAAAACCAGATTAAATTATTATATATAACGTTGTATGTATCAGCAAAGCTAGAAACCAACACAGCAGAGTTTGCAATTGGATAAAGTATAAATATAAAGATAGCAGCTAAAACTCCATGCGCAAATTTACTTAGTATGTATAATTTTAAATCTATGTCCGTTTTTGATAGAAATGTACAACATTGAGCTAGGATGGATAATCCACTAAATCCTATCAAAAAACTAGCTAAAGATGCTCTTAAAATTTCTGGAGAACTTGTTATACTAGATACTTTATTGCATCCTATAGTAATTTCAAATAGACCACTTACAAATGCTTGACAGAGTTCTTTACTAACACCTAAAAATGAAAGAGGCAAATATATAACTGATGCTATTAATGAGATTACATTAAAAAGAGATAGTATTTTAAATACGACTGAAAAAACAATTACAAATCCACCAACTGTAAGTAATGTGTTTACTCCATTAAATACAGCATTTCCAAATAAAACAAAAAAACCATTCCCACTTGAATTTCTAATGTTGATTACATTTTTTATATTTGTTTTTAAATCCAATTTTGTCTTTGGAAGATTTTCATTACCATAATTTCTAAAGAAAAGACCAACCAATATAGTTCCTAGATAATGGCAGAGAATCATTAAATAACCTAAGTTTGAATTTTGGAACATACCTGTACCAACCGAACCTATTATGAATAAAGGTCCTGATGTAGAACAAAAAGACACAAGTCTTTGTGCTTCATACTTAGAAATTTGTCCATTACTCCTAAATTCAGAAGCTAAACTTACTCCTACTGGATAACCAGATACTGTAGATATAGCAAAAGCTAAAGCGCTCTTTCCTGAAACATTAAATACAAATCTAGTTATGGGATTGATGATAAACCCTATAATATCCACTATTTTTAAATCAACAATTAAGTTTGCTCCAATTATAAATGGTAGTAGTGATGGAACTAAAACATTAGACCATATAGAAAAGCCTTCTCTTGCAGATCTTATAGCTTCATTTGGGTATAGGATAATCCCTAAAACTAGAACTCCAACTATGATAGATGGAGCAAAAAAAGCAATAATTTTATTTTTTTTCATAATATCACCTGTAAATTTGAGTTATAAGATATTATATTAAAAGTAATAAAAATATATGAATGTAATGGCTTAAGATATATAATAGATATATATTACAACAACGATTATCATATTGGAGGAAAAAATGTTTAATAGTATAGCTAGTAAAAAAGTTTATGAACAAGTAATTGAGCAAATACAATATAAAATACTAAATGGAGAGTTAAAAAAGGGGGATAAATTACTATCAGAAAGAGAACTGTCTGAACAAATGAATGTGAGTAGAACTTCCATAAGGGAAGCTATTAGGGTATTAGAGACTATGGGAGTGATAGAAAGCAGACAGGGTGAAGGAAATTTTATATGTACAAATATAGAAAAAACTTTAATAGAACCTTTATCTATGATTTTTAAACTTAATAATGGTACACTTGAAGATATATTAGAGCTTAGAATAATCCTAGAAATTGAGATTGCAAAACTTGCTTCAAAGAGAATAACTTCTTCTGAAGTTATAGAATTGAAACATATAATAGATGAAATGAGGGTAGAAACTAATAAAAAAGATAATAATCGAGTACTGGTGTTATTAGACCAAAAATTTCACAGTAAACTAGCAACATTAAGTAAAAATTATTTAATTCAAAGTCTTTTTATGACAGCATCAAAATTATTTGATGGATTTATAGAAGATGCAAGAGAAAAAATAATCGCAGAACCTTTTAATGAAAATATATTGCTTAAACAGCATGAAGCTATATACAATGCAGTTGTAGAAAATGATGTAGAACTTGCATGTGAGAAAGCAAAGGAACATATGGATTTTATAAGTAAAAATTATAGAAAAAATGAAAATTAAAAGTTTGTTATAAAATAAATTATTCTTGCAAATGGTAGATAATGGTACTATCATATAAATGTAAAACTGGTATGACCACATACCAATTTTATAGTTTATTATAATGGGAGATTAAAAATGGTAAAGTTAAAAGTACCGTATTCAAAACAAGGAATGATTTTAGAAATACCTGATGAACGTTTTCTCGGTGTTTTGGAGTCAAAATCGGATAATTATATAGAACATAAGACTCAAGAAGAGATAGTTGAAGAATCTATGAATAATCCTATAGGCTCTAATTCTCTGGAAGAACTGGTTAAGGGGAAAAAGAATGTAGTCATAATTACAAGTGACCATACAAGACCTGTACCAAGTAGAATAACTATGCCAATTATATTAAGAAGGATTAGGAATGTTAATCCAGAAATTGATGTGAAGATTATAGTGGCAACTGGATTTCATAGGCCAAGTACAAGGGAAGAGCTAATTTATAAAATGGGAGAAGAAATAGTAGATAATGAAGATATAGTTATGCATATATCTACTGATGATAAATCTATGTGTAAAGTAGGGATATTGCCTTCAGGTGGAGATTTATATATAAACAAACTAGCATATGAGGCAGAACTTTTGATAGCAGAAGGTTTTATAGAACCTCATTTCTTTGCAGGTTTTTCAGGTGGCAGAAAAAGCGTACTTCCAGGAATCGCATCTGCAAAGACTATAATGTACAATCACTGTAGTGACTTTATAGATAGTGATAATTCAAGAACTGGAAAATTGAATAATAATCCTATTCATGAGGATATGGTATATGCAGCTAAAGTTGCAAAATTAGCATTCATATTGAATGTTGTAATAGATAAAGATAAAAAAATAATTGCTTCCTTTGCTGGTGATGTCGAAAAAGCACATACTAAAGGATGTAGATTTGTAACAGAGTTATCAAAAGTAAATTCTATAAAATCTGATATTGTTGTAACTACAAATGGTGGATATCCACTAGACCAAAATATTTATCAATCTGTTAAAGGAATGACAGCAGCTGAAGCTACTTGTAAAGACGGTGGAGTAATAATAATGATTTCAGCATGTAATGATGGTCATGGAGGTCAATCTTTTTATGAAAATGTAGCAAATGCAGATTCTCCAAAACAACTTTTAGATAAAATTAGAAGTGTCGATAGAGTAGATACGATTCCAGACCAATGGGAATTTCAGATACTAGCGAGAATATTATCTAAATATACTGTGATAATGGTAACAGATAAGTGTAATCCTGAAATGATAAAAAAAATGCATATGAAACATGCATTTAACTTTAAAGAAGCTTTAGAAATGGCGAATAGTATAGTTGGTAAGGAGAGCAAAGTAGTAGTTATACCTGATGGAGTATCAGTTATAGTTAAATAAAAAAGGAGTGTACTTTATGGAAATTTTGACATGTATTAAACAAGTTCCTGGAACGACTTCAGTAGAAGTTGATGAAACTACAGGAGTACTAAAAAGAGATGGAGTAGATTCAAAAATGAATCCCTATGACCTATATGCTTTAGAAACAGCTCTTAGAATAAAGGAAGATAAGAAAGCGAATCTAAAAGTACTTAGCATGGGTCCTCCTCAGGCAAAGAAGGTAATTGAAGAAAGTTTTATGATGGGAGCTGATGAAGGAGCATTAATAAGTGATAGGAGATTTGGAGGAGCAGATGTATTGGCTACTTCCTATACCATATCACAAGGTATTAAGAAGATGGGAAAGGTAGACCTAATAATTTGTGGAAAACAAACTACTGATGGTGATACAGCACAGGTGGGACCTGAAGTAGCTGAATTTTTAGATATACCTCATGTTACTAACGTTACAAAATTAATTGAAGTTAAAGATGAAAGTATAGTTGTTGAAATAGATATGCCAAATGATTTACAAGTATGTGAGATTGAATATCCATGTTTAATAACTGTAGAAAAAGACATTTTTCAACCAAGACTACCTTCATTTAAATTAAAACTTAATACTAAAGATAGAGAAATACCTGTATATAGCTTAGATGACTTTGAAGATAAGGATGAAAATAACTATGGACTTAATGGTTCTCCTACTCAAGTTGTAAGAATATTTCCTCCAAAGCCAAATACAGATAAAAATATTGTAAGAGGAAATGCAGATGAACTAAGTTTTGCACTTGTAAATAAATTAGAGGAATTAAAGTTGGTGTAAGGGGGAGTAATAAATGTCAAAGATAGTTGTAAATCAAGATAAAATAACTGACTTAAAGAGAATTTTAGAAATATGTCCTTTTGGGGCTATAGAAGAAAAGTCAGGTATAGTAGAAATAAGTGCTGGCTGTAAGATGTGCAAGTTGTGTGTCAAAAGTGGACCAAAAGGCGCATTTGAATTTATAGAGAGTAGTAAAGTACAAATTAATAAAGATGAATGGAGGGGAATTGCAGTATATGTTGAACATCATAATGGAAATATACATCCTGTAACGTACGAGCTTATAGGTAAAGCTCGTGAGATGGCATCAAAAATAAAACAACCTGTGTATTGTGTATTTGTAGGAAAAGACATAAAAGATAAGTGCAGTAATTTGATTTCTTATGGGGTGGATGAAGTATTTGTATATGATGAAGATGAATTTAAAGATTTTAGGATAGAACCATATTCAAAAGCAATAGAAAACTTTATAGATAAAATAAAACCAACGATAGTATTAGTTGGTGGAACTACATTAGGTAGGTCATTAGCTCCAAGACTTGCCGCTAGATTTAGAACAGGTCTTACAGCAGATTGTACAATACTTGATATTCAATCAAATACTGATTTAGACCAAATAAGACCAGCATTTGGTGGAAATATAATGGCTCATATAAACACACCTAATAATAGACCACAATTTGCCACTGTAAGATATAAAATATTTTCAGCACCAGAAAAAATAGAGAATACTACAGGAAAGATAACTTTATGTAAAGTAGAAAAAAAAGAACTAAAATCTAAAATTAAGGTACTGAGTGTAAAAGAAAAAAATAAAGAAGTTGGTCTGGAAGAAGCTGAAGTGATAGTTGTGGCAAGTAGAGCAATAAAAAAACAAGAAGATATGGAGATGATATATAAATTAGCTGATAAGCTAAACGCTCAAGTGGCAGGAACAAGACCTGTAATAGAAGCAGGTTGGATAGATGCTAAAAAACAAATAGGTCTTAGTGGTAGAACTGTAAAACCTAAATTGATAATAACTTGTGGTGTATCTGGAGCAGTTCAATTTGTTGCAGGGATGCAGGGTGCTGACTATATAGTAGCAATAAATAAAGATGATAAAGCGCCTATACTTGATGTAGCACATTTAGCTTTAATAGGTGATATTTATGATATTATTCCTAAATTGATTGAAAAAATAGAAAATAACAAAGATAATAATCAAAAATATATGGCATCAGCAGCTAAATAGGGGGATAGAAATGTATAAATTAATCGATAAAAAAGATATAGATTTTTTAATAGATACTTGTGGAGAAGAAAATGTATTAGTTGGAAGTGATATAAATGAAGATTTTTCACATGATGAACTTGGAGGGATTGAGAAGTACCCTGAAGTTTTAGTAAATGTACTTGAAACTGAACAAGTATCTAAAATAATGAAATACGCATATAAAAATAATATACCAGTCACACCAAGAGGTCAAGGTACTGGTCTTGTAGGTGCTGCTGTTGCCATAAATGGTGGAATAATGATTAATCTATGTAAAATGAATAAAATACTTGAAGTTGATTATGAAAATTTAACATTGACAGTAGAACCAGGTGTTTTATTGATGACAATAGGTCAATATGTTCAAGATAGAGATTTATTTTACCCACCTGACCCAGGTGAAAAAAGTGCTACAATTGCAGGTAATATAAACACTAATGCAGGTGGTATGAGAGCAGTAAAATATGGCGTTACAAGGGATTATGTAAGAGGACTTGAAGTTGTACTACCAAATGGAGAAATTATAAATGTAGGTGGAAAGGTGGTTAAAAATAGTTCTGGATATAGTATAAAGGATTTATTAGTAGGTTCAGAAGGTACTTTAGGAATAGTTACTAAAGCTATATTAAAATTGCTTCCTTTACCAAAGAAAAGTATAAGTTTGCTTATACCATTTCCAGATTTATCAATGGCAATAGAAACTGTTCCTAAAATAATAAAATCAAAATCAATACCAACGGCTATAGAATTTATGGAAAGAGATGTAATATTGGCAGCAGAAGAATTTTTAGGTAAAAAGTTTCCAGATAATACATCAGATGCTTATCTTTTGCTTACATTTGATGGAAATAGCACTGAAGATATAGAAAAAGAATATGAAAAAGTAGCTAATTTATGTTTAGAAAATGGTGCATTAGATGTATTTATATCAGATACACAAGAAAGAAACGATTCTATATGGTCAGCCAGAGGTGCATTTTTAGAAGCTATAAAGGCATCTACGACACAAATGGATGAATGTGATGTCGTTGTTCCAAGAGATAAGATAGCAGAGTTTATAAGATACACTCACGAGCTTCAAGACAAATTAAAAATAAGAATAAAAAGTTTTGGTCATGCAGGAGATGGAAATCTACACATATATATTTTAAAAGATGGTATGGATGATAATACATGGAAAATAAGATTAAAAGAAACTTTTGACTATATGTATAAAAAATCTAGAGAACTTAGTGGTCAAGTTTCTGGTGAACATGGCATAGGATATGCTAAAAAAGAGTACTTACATGAATCAAATTCAGATGCTTATATGATGTTAATTAAAAATATAAAGTTAGCTTTTGACCCTAAAAATATTTTAAATCCAGGGAAAATATATTAGAAATATTAATTTAATAATATTTATAAAACAAAAAATATTAAATTAGATTTAAATATAATATTTTAAACTTTACTTTTAAATCTGAAGCTAAATTGTAAAATTTTTAGGATGGCAATATTTACTTAAATTTAGAAAGTAACATAATATTTAAGTTGATGTTGTCATCCTAAAAGCATGTGTACATAAATAAAGTAAGACTATTGTATCTTATATAATAAAGAGTTAATAAAATGATTTTTATAAATATAGTTATTTTAAAAAACTACTTTACATATATTGGATGAGTATAAAAATCCATAGGGCCTTTTACTAAATCTTTATTGTTTTTATAATATATTGAATTATATATATTTGTAGCTTTTATATCATAACTTATGAGTGTTTTAAAAATCGTATCATCTAATGAAAATGATATATTTGAAAACTTGTTTATTATTTTTATTTCAGATTTATTTTTTATCTCTTTTAGAATTTCTCTACCTTTATCATTAAAAGCAAGTATTCTTATATAAGGTATAGTATCTATGTTTTTTATAAGTTGCATGTCGCTTTTTTTAATACCTAACAATATATTGTTTAGAGTTCGTTTGATTTTGGTTAAAGTGTATCGCTTGGATTTAATTGCTAATTGTAGTTCATGTAGAAATTCAGATGTAAAGATATCTTTATAGATTCTGTTTTCTATGCCTTCATTTACTTCAAAATACTCTTTTAAAGTGTCCATATCTCTAAGTATAATTGTTTTTAAAATATCAAAGAAGAAGTCATCAAACATAGGTAAAAAACCATTATCTATTTTTTCATTTAGGATGTTATAAGTTTTTTCTGGAATAACATTTTTTAAATGAAAAAGGTCTGTATTTTCTTTAAGTGAAGTTCTTATAGCAGTAGCAGAACAAATATCACTCTCAATTTCTTCGGAATTATATTCTGATTGGACCCTGGAGATAGTAAATGGTTTTATACTACTGTTTAAATGGATGAGGTTTTTTATGTATTCTATACCCAGTATGTTGTTTGATGAATTTAATGTTTTTGATAATTGTTCCTTTGAATAATTTTGTATAAAGTTATTTTTTTTGTCTTGATGTATATAATCAAAAAGCGCATTAGCTCTAGCTGTTGGAAATAACAGACCATCATCTAAATATTTTTTTAAAAGTAACTTAAATTCATTTGGTTCATTTGCTAAAATTTCAGCTATATTATAAAGAATTTCTGTATTTCCTTCTTCACTACCAAAACATATAGAATTTATGCAGTTTAGTGAATTTAAAATTGTTATAGCACCATGAGAAAAAATTTCAGCACTTTGACAAGCAAATAAAGTTGGTAATTCTATAACTAAGTCTACACCATTTTCGACAGCAATTTTTGCTCTAGTGTATTTATCAAATAAAGCTGGTTCGCCTCTTTGTAGAAAATTTCCACTCATTATTGCTACAGTATGTGTTGCATTTGTTTTTTCTATAGATTTAGATAAATGATATATGTGTCCATTATGAAATGGGTTATATTCAACTATTAATCCAAGTATGTTCATAAAATACTCCTTTTATCTTTAATTATTTTATATATATCACAATTTATTATAATATGTATAAAATTTAAATTTTTAATTATAAAATTAAAAAACGTAAAAAAATTTATAAAAATGTAGAAATGTTACCTACATAAAAAACTGGTTAAATGTTATTAAAATAACTTTATTAGCTCTTTATATTATATTATTATAACAAATGGGAAAGAATAATCTACATTAAGTTAACTTGTTAATATATTATTAGTGAAATACACAATTTACCATACTAGAAATATGATATAATATAAAAAAAAAGTATATACTTTTATATTAAAAGGTGATATATTATTTATGAAAATCGTTTAATGTATACAATAATATATCTATAACAAAATAATAAAAGATAGAGTTTTATTTAGACATTTATTACAAATCAAAATTTATTACATATTATTTATAAAAAAATCTAAGGAGGAAATAATAATGAAAATATTAGTATTAAACTGTGGGAGTTCTTCATTAAAATATCAATTAATAGATATGAATAATGAAGAAGTTTTATGTATAGGATTGGTTGAAAGAATAGGAATAGAAGGTTCTATATTAAAACATGAAAAAGCAGGTAGAGATGATAAATACGTTGTTGAACAACCAATGAAGGACCACAAAGATGCAATAGCATTAGTTTTAGAAGCTGTTGCTCATCCAGAATTTGGTGCAGTTAAAGAAATGAAAGAAATAGATGCAGTAGGACATAGAGTTGTACATGCTGGAGAAAAATTTGCAACTTCAGTAGTAATAACTCCAGAAGTAGAAGAAGCTTTAAAAGAATGTATAGATTTAGCTCCACTTCATAATCCAGCAAACATAATGGGAATAGATGCTTGTAAAGCTATACTTCCAGATGTACCAATGGTAGGTGTATTTGATACTGCTTTCCATCAAACAATGCCTAAATCTTCATACTTATATGGTTTACCTCATGAGCTATATACTAAATATGGGGTAAGAAGATATGGATTCCACGGAACTTCTCATAATTATGTATCTCAGAGAGCAGCAGAGATATTAGGAAAAGATATAAAAGATTTAAAAATAGTAACTTGTCACTTAGGAAATGGTGCTTCTATAGCTGCTGTTGATGGTGGAAAATGTGTAGATACATCTATGGGATTCACTCCATTAGAAGGATTAATAATGGGAACTAGATGTGGAGATATAGACCCAGCTATATTACCATTCTTAATGAGAAAAGAAGGTTTAGATGCTGATGGATTGGATAAATTAATGAATAAAGAATCTGGAGTATATGGAATGACTGGAATTTCTAGTGACTTCAGAGATATAGAAGATGCAGCTAAAAATGGAGACGAAAGAGCTCAAGCTACATTAGAAGCGTATGTTAAAAAAGTACAAAAATATATAGGCGCTTATGCTGCTGAAATGAATGGATTGGATGTTGTAGTATTTACTGCAGGCGTTGGTGAAAATGGAAAGGCTATAAGAGCAGATATTGCTTCTAACATGGAGTTTTTAGGAATGAAATTAGATAAAGAAGCTAATGATGTTAGAGGAAAAGAAACAGTAATATCTACTGCTGATTCTAAAGTAAAAATGCTTTTAATACCAACTAATGAAGAATTAATGATAGCTAGAGATACATTAAGATTGGTAAAATAATTAAATTAAACCTATGCCTATCAAGTAAAAATACTTGACAAACAAATGCTAGATTTGTATAATAAATTTGGTGATATGTTGAGGTGAACTTAATGAAAGTTAGCATAGAAAAAATAAATAGAAAAGAAACTGACAAAATAGACTTGAATTTTTGTGAAAAAATTGATACTATTAGTTATTGTGATGAGATTTACAAATTAGTATCACCTGTAAATTTAAAAGGGAAAGTGTCAAAGACTAATAAAGGTTTGTATCTAGATATAGATGTCAATTTTACAATTGTTGACAATTGTTCAAGATGTCTTAAAGAAGTAGAAATACCACTAGAGTATTCTATACAAGGTTTTTTAGTAAAAGAAGAAGATTATGATGAAGATGAGTTTGAGGAATTTGATCCTTTTATATTCGATGGTGAAGAAATCGACCTTATTGATATAATAGAACAGACATTAGATTTTAATGTACCTCATAAAGTTCTTTGTAGTGAAAACTGTAAAGGTCTTTGTCAAGTATGCGGGGCAAACTTAAATGAAGAAGAGTGTTCTTGCAGTGAAATTACAAACGATGAGGAATACATAGATCCTCGTTTTGCTAAATTAAAAGATTTATTTAATTAAATTTTGACTAAGGAGGTGGCGTAAATGGCAGTACCAAAGCGTAAAACGTCTAAATCAAACACAAAAATGAGAAGAGCAGCTAACTCAAAGATGGAAGCAACAGGATTTGTAAGTTGCCCACAATGTCATGAGCCAAAATTACCACATAGAGTGTGTCCAGACTGTGGATATTATAAAGGTAAAGAAGTTGTGTCTAAGTAATAGCTTCTAAAAAGCATGTAGAGTATACTCTACATGTTTTTTTTGTACATATAAAAAAATAAGATGATTTACTAGAGAAAATAAGTGGATTTTATGCATATTAAAAAATAGAAAAATAATAATATAAGTATTGAAAATTTTTGTGTGTTACTATATACTACTATTAGTAGCTGGTACTAATTACAGCTATAAAATTTGGAGGGAACATGAAAAAGAAAAGTAAAGCCCAAAGACAAAAAGAGCTTATAGATATGCTAAAGACAGATCCTTTTTATACTGATGAAGAATTATCAAGTCTGTTTGATGTAAGTATACAGACCATAAGATTAGATAGAATGAGTCTAAACATACCAGAGCTAAGAGAAAGAGTCAAATCAATAGCAGAAACTCAGAGTTCAAAAGTAAAGACTTTAGGAGTAAAGGAAATTACAGGAGAAATCATTGATTTATCTGTAGGGCGATTAGGTATATCTATGTTAGAAGTTACACAGGACATGATTTACTCTAAGACTAATACTTTAAAAGATACGTATATTTTTTCTCTAGCAGATTCATTGGCAATGGCTATAATAGATGCACCTAAGGTTATTATGAGAGTTGCAAATGTAAAAAGTTTTAAGTTGATAGAACAACAAGATAGACTTATAGCAAAAGCAGAAGTGTATAGAAATATAGATAAAAAGCATTATGTAAAAGTTGTTATCAACAATAAAGCCCAAGAGCAAATATTTAGAGGAAAGTTTATCTTTGAAGAATTAGATTAGGAGGGAAATTATGAAAATAGTAATTGATGGAATGGGTGGAGATAATGCACCTAAATCTAATGTAGAAGGCGCAGTAAATGCTATAAAAGAATATCAGGTTGATTTAATAATCACAGGAGATAAAGATTTACTTGAAAAGGAATTTTCAAATTATGAATTTGATAGAAATAAATTAGAGATAGTTCATACTACTGAGATTATAGAAAACGAAGATAAACCAGTAAAGGCTATAAGAAGTAAAAAAGATTCATCTATGGTAGTAGCATTAAATCTTGTAAAAGAAGGAAAGGCAGATGCTATAATATCAGCTGGAAATACAGGAGCCTTACTTGCTGGTGGATTATTTGTTGTTGGTAGAATAAAAGGAATCGATAGACCTTGCTTATGTTCAGCAATACCAAATGTAAAGCGAGGAATGACACTTATAGCAGACTGTGGCGCAAATGCAGATTGTAAACCTAAGAATCTAGTTGAATTTGCAGCTATGAGTAATATTTATTCAAGAAAAGTTTTAGGTCTTGAAAATCCTAAGGTAGCATTAGCAAATGTTGGACTAGAAGAAGGCAAAGGCAATGATTTAGTCAAAAGGTCATATGAAGAAATTAAAAAATTAGATTTAAATTTTATAGGGAATGTAGAAGCTAGAGAAGTTATAAATGCATACACAGATATAATCATATGTGATGGATTTACAGGTAATATATTACTTAAATCTGCTGAAGGTGTAGCACTTTCAGTTATGAGTCTTATAAAGGAAACTTTTATGGCCAGTACAAAAAGTAAAATAGGAGCATTACTTATAAAGGATGATTTAAGAAAATTAAAAAGTTTTATAGATTATTCTGAGTATGGGGGAGCTCCACTTTTAGGTCTAAATGGAGGAGTTATAAAAGCTCATGGTAGTTCTGATGCTAAAGCTATAAAAAATGCTATAAATCAAGGAATAAAATTTTCAAAGGGAAAAGTCGTTGAAGATATTAACCAATTTATAAGCAAATACAATGAAGAAAATAAAAATAACGAAGATGAATAAACTCGTTTTGGAGGTTTAATATATAATGAATACAAAGGCTGGAATATTAGGAGTAGGAAGTTATCTACCTGAGCAATCATATGATAATTTTCACTTCGAAAAAATAATGGATACATCAGATGAGTGGATAAGTACTAGAACTGGTATTAAGGAAAGAAGATTTGCCAAAGAATCTGAAGCAACTTCTGACTTAGCATCTAAAGCTGCCTTAAAAGCTATAGAATGTGCAAAGTTAAACGTAGAGGATATAGAGCTGATTATATTAGCTACAATTACTCCTGATATGTCTTTGCCTTCAACTGCATGTATAGTACAAGATGCAATAGGAGCAGTGAATGCTACTGCATTTGATATATCAGCAGCTTGTTCTGGATTTGTATATGGAGTAACTATTGCAAAGCAATTTGTGGAAACAGGTTGCTATAAAAATGTGCTTGTAATAGGAGCAGAAACTTGTTCTAAGTTTTTAAATTATGATGATAGAACAACAGCAGTATTGTTTGGAGATGGAGCTGGAGCAGCTGTTATTGGCCCTGTAAATGAGGGTGGAATACTGTCTACACATATGGGCTCTGATGGTAAAGGAAAAGATTGTTTAAAAGTACCTGCTGGAGGTTCAAGACTTAAGGCAAGTAAAGAGACTGTAGAAGCTAATCTACATACAATAGAAATGGCAGGTAGTGATGTGTTTAAATTTGCAGTTAGAAAGATGGCAGAAACTTCTTTAAGAGCTCTTGAAAAAGCAAATCTAAATACAACTGATATAGACTACTTAGTGCCACATCAAGCTAATATAAGAATCATACAAGCTTCTTCTAAGAGATTAGAGCTTGATATGAAAAAAGTTTATGTAAATATAGACAAATATGGAAATATGTCTGCTGCATCTATACCAGTAGCATTAGATGAAGCTTATAGAGAAGGTAAAATTAAAAAGGGTGATAATGTAGTTTTAGTTGGCTTTGGTGGAGGTCTAACTTGGGGGGCTTCAGTTGTCAAGTGGACTTTATAGTATAAAATATCTAAAATGATTTAATTAACAAAATTAAACTTATACACAAAATAAAGTTGATTAATAATAAAAAGTTTACTTTTATGATTTCAAGTGAAGGAGAATTGTATGAATAAAATTTGCAAAATATTAAATATAAAATACCCAGTTATCCAAGGGGGAATGGCATGGGTAGCTACTGCATCATTAGCAAGTGCTGTATCTAATGCAGGAGGACTTGGCATAATAGCAGCAGGAAATGCACCAAAAGAAGCTATAAAGAAAGAAATTGTTGAGTGTAAAAAATTAACAGATAAACCTTTTGGAGTAAATGTAATGCTTATGTCGCCATTTGTTGATGATATAATTGATTTGATTATAGAAGAAAAAGTTCAAGTTATTACTACTGGTGCTGGAAATCCTGCAAAGTATATGGATAGATTAAAGGAAGCTGGAACAAAGGTTATTCCTGTAGTACCTACAATAGCTTTGGCACAAAGAATGGAAAAGCTAGGAGCTACAGCAGTAATAGCAGAAGGTACTGAAGGTGGAGGACATATAGGAGAACTTACTACTATGGTCTTAGTTCCACAAGTTGCTGATGCTGTAAACATACCTGTAATAGCTGCTGGAGGAATTGTAGATGGTAGAGGAATTGCAGCATCATTTGCATTAGGTGCCAGTGCAGTTCAAGTAGGAACTAGATTTATTTGCAGTGAAGAGTGTTCTGTCCATTCAAACTATAAAAACTTAGTACTAAAAGCAAAAGATAGAGATGCAATTGTAACAGGAAGAAGTACTGGTCATCCAGTAAGAACATTAAAAAATAAACTATCAAAAGAATTTTTAAAGATGGAACAAAATGGAGCTACTCCTGAAGAACTGGATAAAAAAGGTACAGGAGCTTTAAGATTTGCAACAGTAGATGGAGACATAGAAAAAGGTTCATTTATGGCAGGTCAAAGTGCTGCTATGGTAAAAGAAATAACACCTTGTAAGGAAATTATAGAGGCTATGGTAAATCAAGCAAGAGAGATTATGCCAGCAATAGAACTGTAAATCAGGAGGAGCAAGATGGGAAAAGTTGCACTAGTATTCCCTGGTCAAGGAGCTCAATATGTAGGTATGGCCAAGGATTTATATGAAAATAATACTGTTGCTAAAAGTGTAATAGATGAGGCTAGTGATGCCTTAAATATGGATTTAAAAAACCTTATGTTTAATGGAAATGAAGAAGAACTTTCTAAAACTGAAAACACTCAACCTGCTATGGTTACACATAGTGTAGCAGTATTAAAAGCGGTACAAGCTCAAATAGATTTAAAATATAATGCATGCTTAGGATTATCCTTAGGAGAGTATAGTGCATTGGTTGCAGCAGATGCAATTGACTTTAAAGATGCTGTATGTTTAGTTAAAAAAAGAGGTAAGTTTATGCAGGAAACAGTTCCAGCAGGTGTTGGAGCTATGGCAGCAATTTTAGGTTTAGATAGAAATGTACTTGAAAATGTGGTTAAAGATATACAAGGAGGTATTGTAGAAGTAGCAAATTACAATTCTCCTGGACAAATAGTTATATCTGGTGAAAATGAAAAGATAGAAGAAGCAATGGTAAAATGCAAAGAAGCAGGAGCAAAAAGGGCAGTTAAATTAAATGTAAGTGGACCTTTTCACTCATCAATGTTAAAAGAAGCTGGTGTAAAATTGGCCAGTGAATTAGAAAAAGTTAACATAACTAAACCTAAAGTTGATGTGGTGGCAAATGTAAATGCAGATTACTATAAAAACGAAGGTAAAGACCTGCTTATAAAACAAGTAAGTTCATCTGTTCTTTGGGAAGATTCTATAGAAAGACTTTTAAATGATGGATATGATACTTTTATAGAAATGGGACCTGGAAAAACTTTAAAAGCATTTATTAAGAAGATAGCTTCCAATAAAAAAGCAAATGTCAATATTTATAATATAGATGGTATAGATTCTCTTAATGAATTTGTACAAAATTATAGAAATGGAGAGATATAATGATAAATCTTACAGGACAAGTAGCAGTTGTTACTGGTGGCTCTAGGGGTATAGGAAAAGAAATAGCAAAAAAACTAGCATCTTTTGGAGCTGATGTAGTAATCAATTATACTTCTAAAGAAGATGAAGCACTAAAAACTAAAAATGAAATAGAAAGTATGGGGGTAAAGTGTACCTCTATAAAATGTGATGTGTCTAAATTTGATGAAGTGAATCAAATGATAGATTCTGTTGTAAGCGAATTTGGAAAAATTGATATATTGGTTAATAATGCAGGCATAACTAAAGATGGTCTGCTTATGAGAATGAAAGAAGAAGATTTTGATAGAGTTATAGATATAAACTTAAAAGGTGTCTTTAATTGTACAAAAGCAGTTACTAAACCTATGATGAAAAAGAAGTATGGAAGAATAATAAATATGACTTCAGTAGTTGGAATTATGGGTAATGCAGGGCAAACTAATTATTGTGCATCAAAAGCAGGTGTAATTGGATTTACAAAAGCTTCTGCAAGAGAGTTAGCGTCAAGAAACATAAATATAAATGCAGTAGCACCTGGATTTATAGAAACAGATATGACTAAAGTACTAAGTGATGATGTAAAAGAATCAACACTAGCAAACATACCAAAGAAATCTTATGGTAAACCAGAAGATGTAGCCAATGCCGTAGCATTTTTAGTTAGTGACATGTCAAGTTATATAACAGGACAAGTAATAAATGTAGATGGTGGAATGGTAATGCAATAATAATTTAAAAAGTAGAGAAATCTATTAAAATAAAAAATTTTAGGAGGTACACAATGTTTAATAAAGTTGTAGAAATAATAATAGAGCAATTAGGAGTAGAAGATAAAGAAATAACTATGGAGACATCATTAATGAAGGATTTAGAAGCAGATTCATTAGATGCAGTAGAAATAATAATGGCACTTGAAGATGAATTTGGTATAGAAATACCAGATACAGAAGCAGAAAACTTCAAATCTATAGGAGATATAGTTAAGTATATAGAAGCTAATAAATAGTCGAGCTTTAAAAAAGTGGAGGTATCCGATGAATAAAAGAGTAGTAATAACAGGACTTGGATGTGTTACGCCGTTGGGAACAGGAAAAGAAGAGTTCTGGAGTAATATAAAATCTGGAGTATCTGGTATAGATAAAATAACTAATTTTGATGCTAGCACATATCAAACTCAGATAGCAGGAGAAGTTAAGAATTTTCATCCAGAAGAATATATAAGTAAAAAGGAATTGAAGAGATTAGATAAATTTGCTCAATTTGCAATAGTATCTGCTAAATTAGCAGTTGAAGATGCAAATCTTGATTTAGATAAAGTTGATAGAGAACGTTTTGGTGTTATAATAGGTTCTGGAATAGGTGGAGTTGAAGCTATAGAAACTCAACATAAAATTCTTTTGGAAAAAGGAAATAAAAGAGTAAGTTCACTTTTTGTACCTATGATGATAGGAAATATGGCAGCTGGTCAAGTTTCAATATTTTTAGGAGCAAAAGGACCTAACACTAATGTATGTACAGCTTGTGCATCAGGAACTCATTCAATAGGTGATGCTTTTAAGGTAATTCAAAGAGGTGATGCAGACATTATGGTAGCAGGGGGTTCTGAAGCTGCTGTAACAGGTCTTGCTTTTGCTGGATTCTGTAACATGAAGGCTATGTCAACTAGAAATGATGACCCTAAAACTGCATCAAGACCATTTGATAAAGACAGAGATGGTTTTGTAATGGGAGAAGGAGCAGGTATTGTTATCTTAGAAGACTTAGAACATGCTTTAGCAAGAGGTGCTAAAATATATGCAGAAGTAGTTGGATATGGTTTAACTGCTGATGCATACCATATGACAACTCCAGCTGAAAATGGAGAGGGAGCAGCTAGGTCTATGAATATGGCTTTGAAAGATGGAAATGTTCCATTAGAAGAAGTAGATTATATAAATGCTCATGGAACTTCAACTTATTACAATGATTTATATGAAACTATGGCTATAAAAACTGTATTTGGAGAAAAGGCATATGACTTATGTGTGTCATCAACAAAATCTATGACTGGTCACTTATTAGGAGCATCAGGTGCTATAGAGGCTGTTGTTTGTGCTATGAGTATAGAAGATAGTTTTGTGCCTCCAACTATAAACATACAAGAAGTTGGTGAAGATTTGGATTTAGATTATGTTCCAAATCAAGGTAAAGAAAAAAATATTAGATATGCACTATCAAATTCTTTAGGATTTGGTGGGCATAATGCTACAATAGTACTAAAAAAATATGTATAAATAAATATTAAATATAAAACTAAAAAACAAGCACTTGTTTTAACTGTATAAATTTATATTAGCTTAAATTTAAAGTCTCCTAAATTATTTTAGGAGACTTTTTTATTAAGATTTAAGTCTAGGATATGTTGTAAATCATTTTGATATATTGTATTATTAATTATTAAGAGGTTATTTATATATGCAAGTTTTCATTCTACAATATACAAAAGGAGGACTAAAATTTTGAATTTTAGACTACCAAAGAAAAGGTTACCCAAAAAGATAATTTTTATATGTATAATACTTATTAGTATTATTTTGTTTATAAAGTATGACCAAAATGGATTGAAAGAAAGAGAAATTATAAATAAGGGAAAATATATGTCTGAAAGCCTTGTGGCAGATAAGGAGTATGATGAAGCAAAAAAAGTGGTTAAGACTTCTTTTGAATCTATTCCAGAAAAAAAATACAATAAAGTATATAATGAAGTTTGGGATATGTTAAAGACTATTTCATATGTTCCAGATGGAACGAAGATAGTCATTGATTCTTTAGAAAAGATGAGAGAATCAGATGTGAAATTATCTGATGAATGTAGATTTAATATAGAAAAAAGATTAGCATCAGTGTATATAATGGATAATAATTATTCTAAGGCAGTAGATTTAACTGTAAAGTCTATAAAGTTGGCTGAGAAATTGGGGAATAATTATGAAAAAGCAAGACTAGATGTTGATTTGGCGAGCATATTTTTAAAGATAGGTGGCTATGAAACAGGAGAGAAATTAATAAAGGATTCTTTTAAAATAGATATTGATGAAGGTGAAAAAAATGGAATGGTTAGATTATATGCTATTATAAATCTAGCAGAAATATATGTAGAAGAGGGAGAATATGATAAAGCTATTGAAATAAGTAGCAGGATAAAAGATTATAAAAAGTTTGTAAATACGGATAATTACAATGATTTTGATATAATGGCCTCTATAATGCAGTCAAATGCGTATGTGGGCAAAAATAATATACAAAAGGCAAAGACTTTGTTAGAAAAAGCTGATTATCTTATAAAATCAGATAGAACAGTTTATATATTAGATAAAGATATGTACTATTATATGGCAATGGGAAACTTAGAATATAAAAGCGAAAATTATAATTCTGCAATAGATAATTATAAAAAAAGTTTAGAGATATCTACCAAAAGAAAGTTAACCCAGGAGAAAATAAAAAATTTAAATAAGATATTAAATATATATGAAAAACAAGGAAATATAGAATCTTTAAATGAGTATCAAAAGATGTTAATAAATGAATATAAAGAGAACAAAAGTATAAGAGATTCAGAGACTAGTTTCTATATAATTGATAAAGTATCAAACGAAAGTAAGCTATTTGAAAAAACTAAAAAAGAAATAAAATATTATAAAATATTATTTACCGTAATTTTAATTGCTATATTAGGGTCTACTTTTTTATACAACCGATTGAAGTATTTTAAAGCACAAAATTTACATGATGGTCTTACAAATGTTTATAATAGAAAAAGTTTTGATATTATGTATGAAAAGTACAGAGAGAAAGATGATAATTTTGCACTTGTGATGATAGATATTGATAATTTCAAGCTCATAAATGATAATTATGGACATAAATTTGGTGACACTGTTATAAAGGGAATAACAAATACCATTTGTGTTATGTTAGAACAAGATGATAAAGTCTTTAGGTACGGAGGAGAAGAATTTTCTGTATTAATAAGAAATAAATCTGGTGAGGAAGTAGCAGATATAATTGACAGTATAAGGGTTGCAATTGCAAATAAAAAGTGGAATGATGATGTGACTGTGACTATAAGTGCAGGTGTAGCTCATATTTCAGATAGCAAAGATGTACTAGAAGAAGCTGATAAAAATTTATATAAAGCAAAACAACTTGGTAGAAATAAAGTAGTATATAAGTAATTATATACTATATAAATAAGAGGTATAAATATGAAACAATCAATAGCTATAGTAACTGATAAAATAACTAAACTATCATCTTTCTTAGAAGAAAATATACGTTTGGTTTTAGGTAATTATATTGATATAAACCACTATTATCTGGAAGTTTTAAAAGAGAATGATAAAATACAAGGTGATTTTGTACTAGTAATGAATGATGATAGATTAAACAGTATGAGAAAGCATTTAGTACAAGATAGTAAGATTATAGTGATAAGGAGAACACTTAAAGAAAATGAAATATATGGATTATTTTCAATACCAAATGGAACTGAAGTATTGGTTGTAAATGATACAAAAGAAACTACCTTAGAAACGATAAGCTTATTTTACAAAATAGGAGTAAAAAATTTAAAGTTTACTCCATATATTGAAGGAAAAATTTATAAAAATATAGACATAGCTATAACGCCTGGAGTAAAGGGAAAAGTACCAAGTTATATAAATAAAGTAATCGACCTTGGAAATAGATATATTGATATATCTACCTTTATAGAAATAATAAATGGTCTTAGAATAGATGTTAAAGAAATACGTAAAAATTTAATGGCATATTCTGAGAGTTTAATAAGTTTAGATAATGGAGTTAAAGATAATTATAGGCAACTGTTTTTAAAAATAGAAGAACAAGATGTTATATTGAATCTATCAAAAGATGGAATAATATTTACTTCAGCAGATGGTATAATAAACACATTTAATAAAGAAGCTTTAAAAATTTTAGGTATAAATGAAAATCCACAAGGCAAAAACATAGAAGATATCATTTCTGAAGATTTAAATATTTTACTTGAAGACAAAGAAATAATTGATGAAGTGGTATTTACAAATAAAAAATATATAAATGTAAATAAAAAAAGTATTTTTTCTATGGGGAATAAAGCTGGGATATATTATAACTTACAAGAAATAACGTATATAAAAAAATTAGAACAAAATCTTACTAATAAATTAAGAGAACAAGGTCAGATAGCAAGATATGCATTTAAAGATATAAAAACTAAAAATAAAAATATGGTAAAGTGTGTAGAATTGGCTAAAAAAATATCTAAATCAGACCTTTCTGTATTAATAATAGGAGAAAGTGGTACTGGTAAAGAATTATTATCACAATCAATTCATAATGCTTCCAATAGAAGCAATCAACCGTTTATAGCAGTTAATTGTGCAGCAGTTCCAGATAGTCTATTAGAAAGTCAACTGTTTGGATATGAAAAAGGCTCTTTTACAGGAGCTTTAAGAGAAGGAAAAAAGGGTCTATTTGAACTTGCTAATAATGGAACTATATTTCTGGATGAAATTGGAGATATGCCTCCATTGCTACAGACAAAGTTACTAAGGGTATTACAAGAAAAGCAGGTTATGCCTATAGGTTCCCATAATGTTATAAACATAGATGTTAGGGTCATAGCAGCAACAAACAAAAACTTACTAAAGATGATTAGAGAAGGAAAATTTAGAGAGGACCTGTATTATAGACTAAATGTATTGCCAATAGATGTACCATCATTGAGGAATAGAAAAGAAGATATAATAACACTTATGAATTTCTTTTTGAAAAACAATATAAGACTTTCGCCAGAAGTTATAACTATTTTAGAAAAATATAATTGGCCAGGAAATATAAGAGAGTTACAAAATGTTGCTTCTTATGTAAGTCTAATGTGTGATAGTATGGTTTTTAGAGATGACTTACCACCATATATAAGGGTAGAATGTGCTAACAATTATGAAGATGGATTTGGTTATACAAGAAAAGAATTTGAGGAAATACTGAGGATTCTATATGAAAGAAGAGAGTCATCCTCTGGAATTGGAAGAGGGTTTATAATCGAAAAGCTTATACAGGAAGGTATTGAGATTTCTGAAAGCAAAGTTAGAAAGGTGCTATCTTATTTAAGTGAATGTGGATACATATCATCTAAATCTGGTAGAGGAGGAAGTCAAATAACCTCAGAGGGGATAAAACTTTATAATAATATAAATTAAGCTAAGTATTTTATATTGAAATCACATATTTTGAATTTAGATATTTAAATAATAATAAACTTTTATATTTATAGAGATTAATTTATATTATGTCAGAAAGAATATTGTAATTTATAATTAAATATTAATAGGTTTTTAAAATAGGATTAGATAGGTAATAGGTTAAGTTAGAATAACCCATTACCTATTTTTATTTGTAAGAAAAGTGTACATAGAATTAGAAGTAAAAAATACAACTAATAAAACTATTGAAAATACTAGATAAATAATAAATAAAAATAATTATAGATTTTGGCATACATATTGCTAATTATAGAGATAAGACGACAAAATAATTGGGAGGTTTAATGATGAAATACAAAACAACAGGGACTTGTGCTACAGAAATTGAATTTGAAGTAAAAGAAAATAAAGTTACAAATGTAAACTTTATAGGTGGATGTGATGGAAATTTAAAAGGGCTAAAAGTATTAGTTGAAGGCATGAATATAGAAGATGTAATACAAAAGTTAAAAGGAATAGAGTGTAAAACAAAGCCAACATCTTGCCCAGACCAACTGTCTCTAGCATTGGAAAATTATATGAATATAAAGTAATACATAAAACAATCGATTAGTTAGGAGTTTAATTATGAAACCAATAATAGGGATTTTAGGAAATTTAATAATAATGGAAAATGGTATGTTTCCAGGTCTTGAAAGGTCATATGTAAATAATGATTATATAAATGCAGTGCTAAAAGGAGGAGGTAGTCCAGTAATAATTCCTGTAAATACAGATAAAGAAGTTATAAAAAAACAGATTGAAATGGTTGATGGAGTCTTAATATCTGGGGGATGGGATATCAATCCTCAACTGTATGGAGAAGAAACAAGAGAAGAAACGACATTTATATATCCAGAAGTGGATGAATTTGATTTAATTGCAATAAGTATAGCATTAGAACTTAAAAAGCCTATATTAGGTGTATGTAGGGGACTACAAATTTTAAATGTAAGTTTAGGAGGAACTTTATATCAAGATAATAATCTTATAGAAGGAAGTTATATAAAACATACACAATCTTCTAAAAGACATGTAGCTACTCATAAAGTTGATGTTAAAGAAGGAAGTATTTTAGAGGGAATTTTAGGAAAACAATTACTTACAAATAGTTATCATCATCAAAGTGTCAATCAGCTTGGAAAAGGATTAAAAGCCATAGCATACTCAAAAGATGGTATAATAGAAGCTATTGAGAAAGAGGATGAAAATTTTGTAGTAGGAGTACAGTGGCATCCAGAAATGATGGTAGATTACTGTGATAAAATGGAAAAACTATTTAAATATTTTATAAATATTTGTTCAAATTTATAATATACCTTGGGGGGATTGAACATGAACGAAAAGAACAAAATGGGATTAATAAGTATTATACTTTTAGGTATTAATGCAGTAGTAGGAGCTGGAGTTTTTCTATTACCAGGAGATGCAATGAAATCATTTGGTGTAGCAAGTATATTTGTATATATATTTGATATGTTGTTAGTTTTATCTATGGCATTCTGTTTTGCTGAGGTTGCAGGTAAATTCAATAAAAATGGCGCTGCCTATGTATATACAAAAGAAGCTTTTGGAGATTTTTGTGGTTTTGAAGTAGGTCTTATGAAATGGGTAATAGGATGTATTTCTTGGGGAGCTTTAATAGTAGGTTTTCCTACATCATTATCAGCAGTATGGGCTCCAGCAGGTGAACCACATATACAAAAAATTATAATTGTAGCCATGATAGTTGGGCTTACAATTATAAACTTATTAGGTGTATCTCTATCAAAAATTGTACAAAATGTTATAACTGTAGGTAAACTAATTCCATTAATACTATTTATAGGAATAGGTATATTTTTTATAAAAGGAGTTAATTTTACGTCTTCAACAATGGTACCTCCAGGAGCTGGAGCAACAGAGTTTGGAGCAGCAGCACTTTTAATGTTTTATTCATTTACAGGATTTGAATCTATAGCAGTTGCAGCAGAAGATATGGAGAATCCACAAAAAAATATACCAATAGCAATTATAAGTGTAATAGTAATTGCATCAATAATATATATATTAAATCAAGTTGTATGTGTTGGTATACTAGGAGATTCGTTATCTAGTACATCTACACCAGTGGCAGATGCTGCAAGAATATGCTTTGGAAATATGGGAGCTGGATTGGTTACCTTTGGAACATTGGTTTCTGTTGGTGGAATTTGTATGTGTGGTGCTTTTGTAAATCCAAGAAGCTGTGTAGCTTTAGCTGATGATAAAATGTTACCGAGAATATTTGCAAGAAAAGATAAAAAAGGTACACCATATGTAGCGATAATAGCTACTATGCTAATCACTATACCAATAGCTCTATCTGGAAGTTTTGCTGAATTAGCAGCAATAAGTGCAGTTGCTAGATTCATACAATACATACCAACATCTTTATCCGTATTAGTGTTTAGAAAGAAAAGACCAGAATTAGTAGGTACTTTTAAAACTCCTTTTGGAGCAGTGATTCCTCTAATTGCTGTATGTGTTGGAACATGGTTGTTATTCCAAGCATCTATGCATCAATTAATTATGGGATTAGGAGCTTTGGCAATTGGAGTACCATTATACTTTATAATGAAGTCTTATAATAGAAAAGTCTATGGTGAAAATTTAAAGAAAATAGTTTAATTATGTTATAACAGTTTATTGAGTTAAAATTAGACATTGGCAGAAAATTAAATACAAATAAGTATCTATAAGGCTATATTAAAATATTATTAATTTTTTATTTTAATATAGCCTTATATTGTTATCAATAAATGAAAAATATTGTAACAACAGAAGAACAATAGTATTATGTTTATAGACAAAAAACTTATTAGGAGGTAAATTTATGCCAACAATAACATTAAAAAATGGTGTAGACGTACTTATTAGAGAAGGAGTAAGGGAAGATGCTCAAAGCATTATAGATTTTTATAATGAAGTGGGTGGAGAAACTCATTTTCTGTCATTTGGAAAGGATGAATATAAAATATCTTTGGAGGAACAAGAAAATGCTATAGAATCAGCAAAAGCATCCGATAATTCTGTTAAACTGATTGCATTTATAGATGGTGAAATAGTTGGGATTGCAACGATTGATTCTAATCAAAAAGCAAAAGGAAAGCATGTTGGAGTATTAGGAATTGTTGTAAAAGAAAAATATTGGGGAATTGGATTGGGTAAAAGGCTTATGTTAGACCTTATAGAATGGTGTAAATCAAATGGAATAACCAAGAAGATAACTCTTGTCACTAATGAAGAAAATTATAATGCTATAGGATTATACAAAAAAGTTGGATTTGAAGTAGAAAGCATACTAAAGAAAGAATGTTATTATAATGGTGTTTATACTGATTTAATAGGAATGTCACTTTTATTGGGAATATAATTAGTGTACATTTTATCTCGAAAAAAGTATATTAAGTATGGTATAATTAAAAAAGAATATAACTTAATATAATTTTGGAGGACGAATTATGAAAAATCTGTGTAAAATATCAGATGATTATTTAAACAGCAAGCTTAAGTATTTAAAGTTATTATCAAAACAATATCCAAGTATATCAAAAGCAAGTACAGAAATAATAAATTTAGAGGCTATATTAAATCTTCCAAAGGGAACAGAGCATTTTATAACAGATGTACATGGTGAATATGAACCATTTGTACATGTATTAAAAAATGGTTCTGGTGTAATAAAGAGAAAAATAGAAGAATTGTTTTCAAATACAATAAGAGACAGCGAAAAAAAAATGTTAGCAACTCTTGTATATTATCCTGAACAAAAGTTAGACCTAATAATTAAGCAAGAGGAAAATATAGATGATTTTTATAGAATAAATATTTATAGACTTATAGAACTTTGTAAATATGCTTCTAGCAAATATACTAGGTCTAAAGTTAGAAAACTGTTACCAGAAAATTTTAAATACATAATAGAAGAACTTTTGCATGAGCATGTTAAAAGTGAACATAAAGAAGAGTATTATAAAAGTATAGTTGAAACAATAGTTGACATAGGAATAGCTAAGGAGTTTATAATTGCTATTTCTACAGTTATACAAAAATTGGTTGTAGATAGACTTCATGTAATAGGAGATATTTATGATAGAGGTCCAAGACCAGATATAATTGTCGATAAGCTTATTGAACATCATTGTGTAGATATTCAATGGGGAAATCATGATATATTGTGGATGGGTGCAGCCTCAGGTGAAAAAACTTGTATAGCAAATGCACTGAGGATATCAGCTAGATATGCGAATTTAGACATTGTAGAAGACATATATGGAATAAATCTATTGCCTTTAGCCACTTTTGCTATAGAAATGTATAAAGATGACCCTTGTAAAGAATTTATTCCAAAGGTTAATGACCAAAGTGTAACAACAACAGAAAAGTCTTTAATGGCAAAAATGCACAAAGCAATAAGTATAATTCAATTTAAGCTTGAAGGTGAGGTTATAAGACGAAGACCTGAATTTGAAATGGAACATAGACTCTTGCTTAATATGATAAACTATGATGAAGGTACGATTAATTTAAAAGGTAAAACATATAAATTAAAAGATACTTATTTACCTACAATAGACAAAAAAGACCCATATAAATTAACTATGGAAGAAAGAAATGTTATTGATAAATTAGTATCTTCATTTAGAGGTAGTGAAAAATTACAAAAACATGTTTCATTTTTGTTTTCTAAAGGAAGTATATATTTAAAGGCTAACTCAAATTTACTGATTCATGGATGTGTACCGTTAAATGAAGATGGAAGCTTTATGTCTATGAATATAATGGGAAAAGAGTATAAAGGTAAGGCTCTTATGGATAAGATGGAGTCTCTAGCAAGAGAAGGATTTTTCTTTAAAGATAAGGCAGAAGAAAAACTGTATGGCATGGATATTATGTGGTATTTATGGACTGGGAAATGTTCATCATTATTTGGTAAAGATGATATGACTACATTTGAAAGATACTTTATAGCTGAAAAAGAGACTCATAAAGAAAATAAGAACCCATATTTTAAACTTAGAGAAAATGAGATGGCTTGTAAAAGATTATTTGAAGAATTTGATTTAGAACTTGATGAATCTCATATAATAAATGGTCATGTTCCTGTGGAGAGTAAAAATGGAGAGAGCCCAATAAAAGCTAATGGTAAAATTCTCGTTATAGATGGTGGTTTTTCTAGGGCTTACCAAAAAACTACTGGTATAGCTGGATACACTTTGATATACAATTCTAGAACTTTGCAATTAGTATCGCATGAACCATTTAATTCTGCTGAAGAAGCCATTGCAAATGAAAGTGATATCTTATCGACAACTGTTGTAGTAGAGCATAAGGCAAAGAGAAAAATGGTGAGAGATACTGATGAAGGAGTAAAGATACAAGAGGAAATAGAAGATTTAAAACTACTTTTAATGGCTTATAAGAAAGGGCTAATAAAAGAAATGTAGATGTTATAGAGGCACTTCATGATTGAAGTGTCTTTTTGTTAATACTTATTAAATATATTATAAAGATTAATAATAGTAGTTTATATTATACTTACTAAGTGAATCCAAGATAAATGGGTTCACTTTTTTTATTTATAAACATTATTAAAAAAATATAGATGTTTTGGTTATATTCCTTGTCCTTTATAAATAGAATTATATAAACAAAGGAGGAGGACAAGAGATGAATAAACTTTCTGATGAAATAATAAACTCTCTTTCTACAACTATAAGAGAAAAGGTAGAAAAAGTCTCAAACAATAATCTGAACATAGAAGAAATTAGGTTACGCTCACAAAAACCATTGATACTAAATGCAAACTCTAAAGATTATTTTTACAATCAAAAAACTATGACACTTGATTTAAATCAACAAAACTCATATGTAGTAACAAGAGAAGATGTAGAGCAAACTTTTCAAATAATATGTAAATATTCAATACATTCATTTATGGATGACATAAAAAAAGGATTCATAACTTTGAGAGGAGGTCATAGAGTAGGGTTAGTTGGAAAAGCAATAGTAGAAGATGGACAAGTCAAAAATATAAAGCATATATCATCTTTAAATATAAGGGTATCAAGGGAAATTATTGGATGCTCGGATAAGATTTTAAGTCATATCATAAAGGGAAAAAATCAGATTAATAATACTTTGATAATATCACCACCTCAATGTGGAAAAACAACTTTAATAAGAGATGTAGTAAGAAATTTAAGTAATGGTAATGAAGATTATGGATTTAAAGGTTTAAAAGTGGCTTTAGTAGATGAGCGTAATGAGATAGCAGGAGCTTATCTAGGTGTTCCACAAATGGATGTGGGAATAAGGACTGATATAATAGAAACTTGCCCAAAAGACTTGGGTATTACAATGCTTTTAAGGTCTATGTCACCAAATGTTATTGTGACAGATGAAATTGGAAGTGAAAAAGAAATAAAGGCATTATACACAGCATTAAATGGAGGTATAGGATTAATAACTACTGTGCATGGAGATTCAATAGAGGATATACAAAATAGAAAAGAATTAAATAGACTTCTGGATAAAGAGTTATTTAAAAAGGTTATAATTCTTTCTGCAAAAAGAGGAGCAGGAACAATTGAAAAAATTTATGATTTAGAAGAAAAGAGATGGTATTTTGCAAATTAAAATAATTATTATAGCTTTCTTGATAGGAAGTAGTTATTTGATAGGTGAACAAATATACAAAACTTATACTCGTAGACATAAACAATTAAATGATTTAATAAGAGTTTTAGAAATTTTGAGGATGGATTTATCTTTTGGACTTTATACATTAGAAGAAATCTTTAATAGGATAGGTGGAAATAAAGAGTTTTGTTTTTGGAAATTTTTCTATCAAATATCAGAAGGACTTCACAATGAACAAAGTAAAACTTTGGAAATAATAATATCAGAAAATATTGATGTCTTAAGTAAAGAAACTTATCTAGGCAATAAAGAAATTGAGGAACTGAAAAATCTAATACTTACTTTAGGGAAAAGCGATATAGAGTCACAACAAAGAATGATAGATTTATCTATAGAAAATTTGAAAAAACAAACCTATGAGACAAAGGAAGATATAAACAAAAAAGGCGTATTGTATAAAAAATTAGTGACATTCATAGGTATAGGTATATGTATTATATTGATTTAATATGGGGAGGTTTATTATGGAAATATCATTGATATTAAAGGTTGCAGGTGTCGGTATTCTAATATCAGTATTGAATATGATATTGGAAAAAACAGATAGAAAAGATTGGGCAGGTCTTACTACATTAGCAGGTGTAATAATCGTATTGGGTATGGTAATAACAGAAATAAGTGACTTGTTTAATACTGTAAGAACAATGTTTCAACTTTACTAAAGAGGAGGGAGTAATTTGGAAATAATGCAATTAATAGGAATTGCAATCATTTCAACTACACTCTGTTTAGTAATTAAAAAAGATAGACCAGAGATAGCAAATTTCATAGCTATAATAACTGGAGTAATAATACTATTGTCAGTTATGTTTAAGCTAAATTTTATAGTAGATAGTATACAAGATTTGGCTAACAAGGCTAACATCCCAACTATGTATATATCATTAATAATAAAATTAATTGGGATAGCATACTTAATGGAATTTGCGATACAACTTTGTAAAGATTGTGGGGAAGGAAACATTGCTTCAAAACTAGAATTTGGAGGTAAAATAATAGTTATGTCAATGTCTTTCCCTATACTTTTGTCCATTGTAGAAATGGTGGTGAATATAATTCCATAGATGTGTATCTTGGAATGAATATAAGTATATTAGAGAGCTTTCGTTGTATTGAGGTTTATAGAGTGAAGAGAGGCATGGTTGCTTATGAAAAAAAGATTTTTACCAATGATTATAGGTTTTTTATTTACTTTCTTTTTTGTAAATATCTTTGCTATTATGATATTTGCTAATGAAGTACCAAGTAGTGAAGATAAAGAATATGGTGAAACAAAAAATAGCATAGATAAGTATATAGATGGTCAATTAGACAAGCTAGATATAAATGAGATTCAAGACTATATAAATAAAGAAATAGTTATTAATGATGTTAATTTAAAATCATTTGTAAAAGATTTAATTAGTGGAGAAAAAAATATCTTAGATTTATTCAATAAAGATGGATTGAAGATATTGATGTTTGATGAATTTAAAGCAAGTTTAAAGGTAGTAGCAGTAATTTTGGTACTGGCTCTGTTATCATCTATTTTAAAGAGTCTGGAAAACTCTTTTTCATCAGGTGCAGTAAGTCAAATAGCAACATATATAATATTTATCACAATGGTATCACTTACACTTATTGGTTTTAAAGATGTATTACAGATTTGCTATGATGCAATAGACCATACTGTAGGTCTTATGCAAGTTATAATGCCAATATTAATAACATTTTTACTTTTAATTGGATTCCCAATAACGTCGACTACTTTGAATCCTATCTTCATAGGAGGAGTAACATTTATAAATGTATTTTTTAAAAATTTTCTATTTGTATCTATTACTGTTGCATTTGGAATTTTAATAATAAACAATTTATCAAAAAATATAAGGCTAAAGAGATTTTTCTCCTTTGTAAAACAAATAAATTATGTTTCTATTGGAGCTATGTTTACTGTTTACTTAGGTCTTGTATCCATACAAGGATTGTATGTAACCAGTTTTGATAAATTCAGTGTAAAGACTGCTAAATTTGCTATAGGTAATTTTATTCCTGTTGTAGGTGGATTTGTATCTGACTCTGTGGATATTTTATTATCTTCATCTCAGCTTATAAAAAATATATTTGGAGGAATAGGGCTTATCTTACTTGTTGGAATTTGTTTACTTCCAGTAATAAAAATTTTATCAGTAATAGTCGTGTACAAATTAGCAGCAATAATTGTAGAGCCTGTTGGAGAGGATGGAATATCTAATTTTTTAAATGAAGTGGCAAATTTAATGATAATAATGCTAGCATCAGTAATTGCTATAACAGTAATGTTCTTTGTAACTGTAGCTATCTTGACCTCGATAAGTGTCGTAAGTCAAGGGTAATTTATATATCAGTGAAAAATAATTACATTTAATCTAATGTTTTTAGAGAGGAGGATGCTATGTTAGAGGGCATAAAGGCATGGATAGTTAGTGTTTTGATAGGAGCATTTATAGTAAATATAGTAGATATGATTTTACCAAGTTCTAAGATAAAACCTTATGTCAACCTAGTTTTAAACTTTATGTTTGTATTTATTGTAATAACTCCAGTAGTAGGATTTTTTTCAAAAGATATGAGTTTAGAAGATAGAATATTAAAATCTATGGGAAACTACAACAAGCAGTATGTAGATAGTACAAATGCTTTGGCAAAAGAGACTGGAAATAATAGTCTATCCAAGGGATATGAGGATGGGTTAAAAGAAGTACTTAAATTAAAACTTGATGAATATGGTTATGATTTAGAAGATATAGAGCTTAATGGGGCAAATATAAATAATATAAAAATAAAAGAAAAGAATAATAGTGCAAAAAGTAATAACAGTTCCAATGAAGAAAATAAAAATAATAGTACTAAAAGAGAGGAAGAAAACATAAACTCTAATGACAAAGAAAATTCTAAACAAGTCTTCAAAAAAGGTACAGAGTATGGGTTGAACCTAAATGAAGAAAAATTAAAAAACGACTTAATAAAGGTGCTGGATGTTTCTATAGAAGATATACAAATTGATAAATAGGAGTTGGGAGAATGTTGAAAAACTTAAATGACAAAGATAAGAGAAAGGTATATTCACTAATAACTATAGCAGGAATATGTGTGGTTTCATTAGTATTATTATCTTGTTTTCCTAGTAGCAAAAGTGATAAACAAGTTGGAAAAACAGAGACTAATAAAAATGCTGAAAAGCAAGTCACTAAAGAACAAGAAAAAGATGATTTAGAGTCAAAATTAACAGCAATACTATCTAAAATTGATGGTGCAGGAGACGTTGATGTAATGGTTACATTTGAATCAAGTGAAGAAATACAACCTGCTTTTAATTCAAATAATACAACAGAAACAACAGAGGAAAAAGATGCACAAGGTGGAGAAAGAACAGTTACGACTTCTAGTGAAAATAAAACAATGATAACTTCAAATTCAAGTGACCCTGTAGTTATAAAAACTACAGAGCCAAAGATAAAGGGAGTGATAGTGGTAGCAAGTGGAGCAAGTGACCCAAGTGTTAAAGAGACACTTTATAGTGCAGTACAAACATCATTACAAGTAGCTGGTCATCAAGTAGAAATATATTCTAAATAAATACATATAACCGGGGGGATAAATGAATGAAGTTTAATTATAAGGGAAGAGGATTTGTAATAATAACTTTAACTGCAATGTTAGTGGTAGTAGGAACAGTGAATTATCAACTAAGTAAGAAATCTTTATTAGAAACATCAAAAGAGTTTAAGGCATATGAAGAAGCACAGTTGCAAAAAAATACTGATGAGAGTGATAGTAGTAAGACAGAGGATTCTAGTAATATAGATAAACAAGATGGTAAGGAAAGTGCTGATATTGATATAGTTGATAGCAAAGCTAGTAAAGTAAAAGAAAAGGCAACTGAGACAAGTAAGGAAATAAAAGCTCAATTATCATCAGAGAAAAATATGAAAAAGGCATCTTATATTTTAGATATGAAAATGAATAGAGAAAAACAAAGAAATGAGTTAGTTCAAGATTTAAATGAAATGATAAATAATCCATCTACAACAGAAGAATCTAGAAAAGAAGCTTCTAATATGAAATTAAATATAGTTAAAATTCAAGAAAAAGAACTTCAAATAGAAAACCTTTTGAGTACAAAAGGGTATGAAGAAGCGTTAGTTTATATAAGCGATAACAAAGTTAATGTAGTTGTAAATGAAGCTAAATTAGAAAAGAAAGATGCAGCAAAAATATTTGATTTAGTTGCAGAACAAGCCAATGTGAAGTATGAAAATATTAAACTTACAAATAATAATAGTAATAAGTAAAGTATAAACCTCAGAATTAACTGAGGTTATTTTCTTGCAAAGTAGACTTGTATTTGGTATTATTATACTTATAAAAATAGTTCCTTAAAATCAGGAGGTAAGTTTTAATATGGAAGATAATAAATTTGGACAAGTAAAAATATCTAATGATGTAATAGCTACAATAGCTGGTTTAGCAGCATTAGAAGTTGAAGGCATAGAAACTACAGCAACATTAACAGATAAGTTGTTAAAAAATAATGGAGTAAAAATACAAATCGAAGAAGAGGATGTTAATTTAGATGTAATGGTTACGATAAAGTATGGAATGTCAATACCAGATACAGCTTTTAAAGTTCAAGAAAATGTAAAAAATACTGTTGAGACAATGACAGGACTGAAGGTTTCTCAAGTAAATATACACATTCAAGGAATCAGCTTTAAGAAGGATAAAGTTGATAAAGAAGAAGCAAAAGCAACTAAGAAAAATTAATATTAGCCCTCTGAAAAGTCAGAGGGTTTTTTGCTGGTAATTGATTTTATATGGATAATTAAACTTAAAGGAGAATTTTGATTGATGAAAAAAGATAGGGCACAAAAGAGTACAACAAGAGAATATATAATGAAACTTATATACCAAATAAATATTAATAAAGAAGATTTTGAAACTTTAGAAGATAAAGTAGATAATTTTTTAAAAGATAATTCAGAACATATTATAAATAGATATAAAGAACTTGCACTTCAATACTCAAAAAATACAAATTTAAAGTTAGAAGATACTGAAATTGAAGATGTTATAGACAAAAAATATATAAATACAGTATGCAAAGCATTGAAAGAAAATCATGACAAAATAGATGAGTTAATAAATAAGCATGCTAAAAACTGGACAGTAGATAGAATGCCAAAGGTAGATGTTTCTATACTTAGATTGTCTGTGTGTGAAATACTTTATTTAGACACTCCTAATAAAGTATCAATAAATGAAGCAGTAGAACTTGCAAAAATATATTGTGATGATAAGTCTCCTAAATTTATAAATGGTATATTGGGAAGTGTTGTTGATGAAATTGGGAAATAATATAATAATTGGAATTGATACTAGCTGCTATACTACTTCTATAGCAGCTATCTCTTTAGATAAGAAAGTTATATTCAATGAAAAAATAATGTTAGAAGTAAGGGATAATTCAAAAGGTTTAAGGCAAAGTGAAGCTGTATTTCAACATATCAATAATTTAGGGATTCTTAGTGATAGGATAAAATCTTTTAAAGATAAGTTTAATGTAGAAGGAGTTTGCTCATCAAAAAAACCGAGACCTGTTGAAAACTCATATATGCCTGTATTCAATGTAGGTCATAATTTTGGAAAATTATTGTCTAGTATATATGGTTGTAGGTTTTATGAGACTACTCATCAAGAGAATCATATTGAAGCAAGTTTATTAAATAGTAAATTAAAAAATAATAATAAATTTATTTCTGTTCATATGTCTGGTGGTACTACAGAGATACTTTTAACAAGCAAACAAGATAGTCATCACAATGTATGTGATACTAATTTAGGTAAAATTGCCAAAATAAGTATTAAAAAAGATGATAAAAGTAAGTTATACAATAATTTTGGATATAATATAGATATAATTGGAGGAAGTAAAGATATTAGCTTTGGTCAACTTATAGATAGAGTAGGAATTAAGCTTGGATATAAATTTCCTTCAGGAAAGTATTTGGATGAAAATGCTTTAAATTGTAATCTTAAAATAGAAAGTGGTCTGAAAACTTCTGTAAGAGATGGATATATGAATTTATCAGGATTAGAAAATCAGGTAAATAAGATTATAAATGATAATGGAGATAATACTAATCAAAAAGAATATATATCTAAATTGGTATTAGATTCAGTAGTTAGAAATATGTTTAAATCTTTAGTTTATTTATGTGAAACTTATAATGTAAATGAAGTAGTATTTGCTGGTGGAGTTTCTGCAAGTAAGTATATTCTTAGAGAATTAAGCATGAAGTTAAGAAAAAAGCATATAGAAGCTTATTTTACAGAACCACAATATTCAACTGATAATGCTGTCGGGTGTGCTATAATAGGATTGAATAACTTTTTAGGAGAAAGAGTATGAAACTAAGAGCTTTAGATATAAGTGAAGCAAACTCATATATTAAAAGAATTTTAATAAACGACCCAATACTTTCTAATCTTAAAGTTAAAGGAGAAATTTCTAATTTTAAGGTTCATAGTAGTGGGAATGTATATTTATCACTTAAAGATGAAACATCAAAGTTAAACTGTGTAATTTTTAAAAGTAATTTTAATCGCAATTTAAAATTAGATAATGGTGTAAAAATTATAGCTAATGGATATATATCAGTCTATGAAAGAGATGGTGCGTATCAATTATACATTAATGAAATTGAAATAGAGGGAATAGGAAATTTACACATAGAGTTTAATAGATTAAAGGAAAAACTTAATAAAGAAGGATTATTTGACCCTAAATACAAGATACCTATACCTAAAATGCCAAACTCAATTGGCGTTATAACATCTCCAACAGGTGCTGTTATAAGAGATATAATAAATGTAATAAAAAGAAGATATCCGAAAGTTAATATAAAGCTTTATCCAGTAACGGTTCAAGGAGATAAATCAGCTGAAGAAATCTGTGAAGCAATTAGATTTTTCAATCATATGAAGAATGTTGATACACTTATAGTTGGTAGAGGTGGGGGTTCGATAGAAGAACTTTGGTCTTTTAATGATGAAATGGTAGCAAGAGAGGTTTTTAATTCTCAAATTCCGATAATATCAGCAGTTGGGCATGAAACGGATTTTACTATTTGTGACTTTGTGTCTGATATGAGAGCCCCAACGCCATCAGCAGCAGCTGAGATTGCTACTCCATCATTGGATGATATAAACTATAAACTTGGAAACATAAAAAGTAGGATGAGTAAGTCTCTTACAAATCAAATAGAGCTAGACCAATATAGGTTAGAAACAGTATTTAATAAGATAAATAACTATTTAGATTCGTACACAATAAAAGATAAAGTTATACAATTAGACAAAATATATGATAAAATAATTTTTGGAATAGAAAATAATTTAAAATTAGAAGATGAAAAATTAGTAAAAATTGGAGCATTACTCCATAATTTAAGTCCATTAGCTACTATGGATAGAGGTTATAGTATAACTCAAAAAAATGGAAAAGTAATAAATAGTATAAAAGGATTAAAAATAAAGGATAGTATAGATATAGTATTAAAAGATGGAAATTTAGAATGTATGATAGATAAAATTGAAAATAAAGAGGGATAGTATGAATTTAACCTACGAAGAAGCTTATAAAAGATTAGAAAGTATTTTAAGTGAATTAGAATCTAAAAATGCTAGCTTGGATGAATCTTTAAGCCTATATGAAGAAGGTATAAGCCTTTATAAACATTGTAATAAGCTTTTAGATGATGCTAAATTGAAAATAAGTAAATTTAATCAATTGGGAATAGAAGAAGACTTTAAAATAGAGGAGGAATAAAATTGGAATTTAAACAATGTCTAAAAGAAAAAGCAAGTTTTGTAGAAAAAGTACTTAAAGAATATATGCCTAAAGAAGAAGGGTATCAAAAAACTGTTATTGAAGCTATGAACTATAGCTTAAGTGCTGGAGGTAAAAGATTAAGACCAATACTTACATTGGAGGCTTGTAAAATAGTTGGAGGTAATGAAGATGAAGCTATTTCTTTTGCTATTGCAATTGAAATGATACATACATATTCACTAATACATGATGATTTGCCAGCTCTTGACAATGATGATTTAAGAAGAGGAAGACCAACAAATCATAAAGTATATGGAGAAGCTATGGGGATTTTAGCAGGAGATGCTTTGTTAAACTATGCTTTTGAAGTAATGCTTGCAGGCTCAATCAATAAAGAAAATCCAGAAAAGTATCTAAAAGCTATAAATGAAATTGCCAAAGGTGCTGGTATATATGGAATGATAGGTGGTCAAGTAGTAGATGTAGAAAGCGAAAATAAACAAATTGAAAAAGAAAAATTAGATTATATACATATGAATAAAACTGCTGCAATGATGGTAGGCTGTATGAGAGCAGGAGCTACTATAGGTGGAGCAAATTCTGAACAAATGGAAGAAATAACTAAATATGCAAAAAATATCGGATTATCATTCCAGATAGTAGATGATATACTAGACATAGTAGGAGATGAAGCTAAGTTAGGTAAAAAGGTTGGAAGTGATATAGAAAATCATAAGTCAACATACCCATCTCTTTTAGGTTTAGATAAATCTAAAGAAATTGCACATAATTTGATTGATGAAGCAAAGAAAAGTATAGAAAAATTATCTGATGATGTAGATTTTTTAAAGGGATTGGCTGAATATATAATAGATAGAGAATACTAAAATATACAGCTAAAATCGAGGAGGGAAAAATGGATTTTTTTTCGGAGATTTTTAACAATGGGGCTTTGGGAATAAGTCTGATTGCTTGTTTCTTAGCACAATTTATAAAAATATTTACTGGTAAGGAAAAAAGAATTGAGTTATCAAGAATACTTATTTCAGGAGGTATGCCTAGTTCCCATAGTTCTTTTGTTACAAGTTTAGCTACAGTGGTAGGTATTGAAAAAGGGTTTAATTCTACTGATTTTGCTATAATTACCGTGCTTGCCTTAATTATAATGTATGATGCAGCAGGTGTTAGACGGGCTGTTGGTAAACAAGCTACTATATTAAATCAAATGGTGGCAGATATACAGCATGGAAAGCATATAGAGCAGAAGAAATTAAAAGAATTAATAGGTCATACACCACTAGAAGTTTGGTTTGGAGCTTTACTTGGAATAGTAACAGCTTTAATATTGATGTAAATTGAAAATTTACAGAATAAAGGTGAGGATAATATGTATAAATATTTAGATAAAGTAAATTCTCCAAAGGATATAAAAAATATGAGTATAGAAGAAATGGATTTACTTGCAAAGGATATAAGAAAGTTCTTAGTAAAATCTGTTTCAAAGACAGGAGGACACTTAGCTTCTAATCTAGGAGTGGTTGAGTTAACATTAGCACTTCATAAAGTATTTGATAGCCCTAAAGATAAGATTGTATGGGATGTAGGGCATCAATCTTATGTTCATAAAATAGTTACTGGAAGAAAAGATTGTTTTGTATCTTTGAGACAGTTTAATGGACTAAGTGGTTTTCCAAAGGAGAATGAAAGTCCTCATGATATTTTTGATACAGGACATAGCAGTACATCTATTTCTATAGCTACAGGTATTGCCTGTGCTAGGGATATAAAAAAAGAAAACTATAGTGTTATATCTGTGATAGGAGATGGTTCTATAACAGGAGGTATGGCACTTGAAGCTTTAAATCAATTAGGATATATAGATACCAATATGATAGTAATCCTTAATGATAATGAGATGTCCATAGATAAAAATGTTGGAGGAATGTCTAAATATCTGTCAAGTATTATAAGAAACTCAACAGTTGAGAAAATGACAGATGAAGTTGATAAAATTTTAAATGTTACACAAACAGGTGAAATTTTATCTAAGACTGCACATAGATTTAAAGATAAACTAATGTATAGCTTTTCTCCTCAGGACTGTTCATTTTTTGATTCATTAGGTATAAGATATTATGGACCTATAGATGGCCATAATACTAAAGAACTAATAGATATATTGAGAAAAGCTAAACACAAAAAAGGGCCTGTTCTTTTACATGTAATTACGAAAAAAGGAAAAGGGTACAGATTTGCAGAAGAACAACCTGATAAATATCATGGAGTATCAAAGTTTGATATAAAGACAGGTGTTACATCTGCAAAAGTTAAGTCTATGTCAACTAGTGTTGGAGAAAAACTTGTTGATATGGCTAATAGTAATGAAGATATAGTAGCAATAACAGCTGCAATGCCATCTGGTACAGGGTTAAACCTATTTGAAAGTGCATATCCAAAAAGATATTATGATGTTGGTATAGCTGAACAACATGCAACAGGATTTGCAGCAGGTCTTGCAAAAAATGGTATGAAACCTTACTTTGCTGTGTACTCATCATTTTTGCAAAGGGCATATGACCAAGTTATTCATGATGTATGCATAACAAAAAAGCCAGTTACTTTTCTTATAGATAGAGCTGGATTAGTTGGAAATGATGGAGAAACTCATCATGGTATGTTTGATTTAAGTTACTTAAATTCTATTCCAAATATTGTAGTAATGGCTCCAAAAGACACAAGAGAGATGGAGCTTATGATGGATTTGTCATTAAAATTAGATTGTCCACTAGCAATTAGATACCCAAGAGGAAGTAGTTATTACCTAGATAAGGGAGAATATGGAGAGATTGTACTGGGTAAATATGAGGTATTAGATGACGGTCAAGATACAGTCATACTTTGTATTGGAAGTATGGTAAAACATGCTTTAGAGGCTAAAGAAATATTATCAAGAGAAGGAATAAATCCGACAATAGTTAATGCTAGATTCTTAAAGCCAATTGATGAAGGTATGTTAAAAGCATTATTAAAAAATCATAAAAATGTAGTTACTATAGAGGATAATATTGTAACTGGAGGATTTGGAAGTAGAATAAATAAGTTTATTATAGATAATGAATATAACGTAAATATACTTAATATAGCAATACCAGAAGAATTTGTAAAACATGGCAATATAGATGAATTATATGATTTTGTAGGATTATCGCCAAAAAGTATTGCTGATAAAATAAGGAAATTAGTTATTGAGTAAAAATCTAATGTAGATATTGTAAATTAAAATTTATATAAAATATAGAATTTATCAATTAGAATAAATATCAAGTGTGTTACTTCAAGCTACTTTAGTTATCATTAAAGTAGCTTTTAACAGAAAGGTAATTGTATGAAAAAAAGAATAGATTTATTATTAGTAGAACAAGGGTACTTTGAAAGTAGAGAAAGAGCCAAAAAAGCAATAATGGCTGGATTGGTTTTTGTTGATAATCAAAGGTGTGATAAGGCTGGTACAGAAGTAAAAGAAGATTGTAGTATAGAAGTAAAAGGAAATCCAATACCATATGTCAGTAGAGGTGGTTTAAAACTTGAAAAAGCAATGAAAAACTTTGATTTGACTATTGATGGAAAGGTATGTATGGATATAGGGGCATCCACAGGTGGTTTTACAGATTGTATGCTCAAAAATGGAGCAATAAAAGTATTTTCTATAGATGTTGGTTATGGTCAACTTGCATGGAAATTGAGACAAGATGATAGGGTTGTGTGTATGGAAAGAACCAATATAAGAAATGTGACAATAGAAGATACAAAGCAGTTTGCTGATTTTGCGTCAATTGATGTGTCTTTTATATCGTTAAAGTTAGTACTTCCAAAGGCAAAGGAGTTAGTACGTCATGATGGGGAAGTTGTCGCTTTAATTAAACCTCAATTTGAAGCAGGAAGAGAAAAAGTAGGTAAAAAAGGAGTAGTTAGAGAAAAATCTACACATATAGAAGTTATAAAAATGATTTCTGATTTCTCAGTCGAAAATGGATTTGAGATTTTAGGGTTAGATTTTTCTCCTATTAAAGGTCCTGAAGGTAATATAGAATATCTAATTCATTTGAGAAATGGAAATGAAGGATATGAATTTGATGGTGAGACATACAATAACAAAATAGTAGAAGTTGTTGAAGCTTCTCATAATTTAGACAAATAGGTTAAAAGGGGGCTTAGATTTGATCCTCGAATTATATATGAAAAATTGTGCCTTAGTTGAAGAACTAAGGTTGAATATTGATAAAAACCTAAATATACTTACAGGTGAAACTGGTTCAGGAAAATCTATAATAATAGATGCACTTGGACTTTGTTTAGGTGATAAATATGATAGGTCTTTTTTAAGAAAAGGAACAGATAAGGGACTTGTTGAGGCTGTATTTTTTTCAGACAATAGATATCTTAAAAAAATATTAGAAGAAAATGATATAAGTATGGAAGATGATAATTTATTGGTAATAACTAGGTTGATATACTCAGATGGTAAGAGTACTGCTAGAGTAAATGGAAGGACTGTTAAAGTGTCTCTTCTTAAAGAAATTGCATCTACACTTATAGATATACATGGTCAACATCAAAATCAAGCTTTGTTTAATAAAGATACTCATTTAAAATTTCTAGACCTTTTTGGAGAAAATGAATTGGAAGAGTTTAAAATTGCTTATAAAAATGTGTACCATAAGTATAGTGAAGTAAAAAAAGCTTTAAATTGCTTGACAGAAAATAAAGATGAGATGCAAATTCAACGAGAAATAGATTTATTAAGATTTCAAATAAATGAAATTGAAGCTGCAAATCTAAATAAGAATGAATATGAAGATTTATTAAAACAAAGAGAAGTTTATAGAAATAGTGAAAAGATATATAATAATCTAAATTCGAGTTATAGCAAGTTACATAATGGTGAGTATAATGTTATTGACCTAATAGGTCTTGCATCTAAGGAACTTAATGACATATCTAAATATGACAGTGTTTTAAGTGAATATAGTGATACTGTAGAAAGAATCATGTATGAGTTACAAGACATATCTGGTGAGATAAGAAATTACAAAGATAATATAGACTTTGAACCTTATGAGCTAGAGCAGATTGAGCTTAGAATCGACGAGATTAATAACTTAAGAAGAAAATATGGAGACAGTATAGATGATATATTTGAGTATTATGGAAAAATTAAAGATAGATTAGATGAAATATTAAACAGAGATGAAAGAGTTGAACAGTTAAGAAGCAAACTGATGAATATAGAAGAAGATTTAAAAATAAAAGCCAGTAAATTGACTAAAGCAAGAATAGAAGTAGCAACTACTTTAGAAAAAATACTTCTTGATGAATTAAAAAGCTTAAATATGAAAAATGTAATGTTCAAGGTTAATTTTGAAAAAGGTCCATTTACTTTAGATGGAGTAGATGATATTGAATTTATGATATCTTTTAACTTAGGAGAAGATATTAAGCCTATATATAAAGTTGCATCAGGTGGTGAGATGTCCAGATTTATGTTAGCGTTTAAAACCATATTGGCTGATATAGATGATATTGATACATTAGTGTTTGACGAGATAGATACTGGAATAAGTGGGATAGCAGCACAGATAGTTGGTGAGAAATTGAGTGATATAGCAAAGAAAAAACAGATAATATGTATAACTCATTTACCTCAAATTGCTGCAAATGCAGACACTCATTATTGTATAGAGAAAGATACTTCAAATAATAGGACGTTTACCAATGTTAGTAAGTTAAATGAATCTCAACGAAAAAATGAAATTGCCAGACTTATAGCAGGTAACAATATAACAGAAAAAACTATTGAACATGCAAGTGAAATTATTGAGTTGGCTAAAAAATGTTAGTGAAAAACAAGCATTTTAATAGGTGTAAAGAATTTTTATAGAAATGCTTTACATCTATTTTTTATGATGAAATTATTTTAAAATATCTAGTGCCTATATTGAAGAAAAGTAGATTTAAAAATAGAAGAAAATTTGTATAAATTTGTAACTTTGAAATTTCTAAATGCTTAAGTATAATATTATTTATTAAGGTAGTAGTGAGGGGGACATAAAATGAATAAAAAAGATACTATGCACTTAATTTTTACAATTGTAATTTTTATTTTATTATGGTATATTGTGGTAACGGTAAGTGAGATTAATAAAAATATTGAAAGTTGTAGTAATAAATTAGATTATTTGTCACAAGAGATTATGAGTACTAAATCGGATATTAGTAATACTATAAATGAAGAAATGTCAAAAAGTTATATAACAAAGAGTATTGACTTAAAAGTAAAAAAAATCGAGAAAAAAGAGTGTGTTATTGATGTAGATGTTCAATTAAGTAAACTTGGAAAAAATGGAAAAGTATTTTTTATGTATAAAGAAGATAGTGATAAATGGAATGAAACTGAGATGACAAAACATGGAGAATTATCATATGCATGTGAAATAAAGATAAATACAGGAAGTGAATATGACTATAAAGTAGTTACAAGTGGAGCTATATCTGAAAGTTCTGATGTGCAAAAATTGACTAAATCTGATTATATGCCTGAACAACCCATATTTAATTCTGGGATAAGAGATAATAGAGAATACTTTATTGAAATAGTAGAAAATAGTAATCTTTTCAATCATGAGAGTGAAAAGTCAAAAAATAAAGTTTATGATAATATTAGATTAGAAAAAGTAGATATTATTGTAAATGAAGGAAAAAAAGACACTATATACAAAGCCAAATTAGCTGGAGGCTTAGATGATGGCAAAACTAATAATTCAAATAGAAATCAAGTGAATTATGAAGTAAGTTTTCCTAAAAGGGATATTGATGGCATAATTTATATTAAAGCTAAACTTACATACAATAATGGAGTAGAATATACAAAGGATATAACTGAAGATATAACTATGGGATTACAAGATTTAGAAAAATAAATACATATTTAAATAAATATTCAAATAGATTTGTTCAATAAAATAGAGTATAAATAAAACTGTAGTAGTTTTACTTATACTCTATTAAAAAATTATAATTTTAATTCCATATATCTAGCCCCTTCAATTGGATTATAAGTATAAGGTTCTATATCATAAAAACCAAACTTTTCATATAATCCTTGTGCACTTTTCATGCTTGGAAGAGTATCTAATCTCATGTGTGTATATCCAAATTTTTTAGCTTCTTCAATGATTTCTTCCAATAGTATTTTTCCTATTTTTAATCCTCTAAATTGATTTCTTACATATAATCTTTTTAATTCACATATTTTACCTTCAAGTTTTTTTAAAGCAACACAACCTGCCAAATTTTCATCAACAAATGCTAATATCAATGAGCCTGAAGGTTTTTTATATTTTCCTGGAAGTGTTTTTAATTCATTATTAAAGTCTTGAAAACATAAGTCTATATTTAGAGAATTTGAATATTCAGTAAATAGAAGTTTTACGTTTTCAAGGTTTTCTAAATCTTTTTCTTCAACAAATTGTAAAGTTATATTTTGAGCCATTTTATCCGCCATTATATAAACATGTTTATATAATGACTTCACCTCCTTGATATATGTATATTTTTCTTAATATCAATTAGATTTTAATACCATTACTTTTTCACCACCATAGTCAAGCTCTCCATTAAACTCAAATCCAAAATCTTTATAAAGCTTAATAGCCATTTTATTGTCTTCGAATATACTAAGATATAGTTCATCACAGTTATATTCATTTTTAAGATGATTTACAAGAAAATCTAATGATGCTTTTCCATATCCTTTACCTTGATATTTTGAATCAATCATAAATCTATCAAGCCAAACTCTATCATCTTCTAAACGACCATACATAGCAAATCCTATTAAAGAATTTTCATCATATATTCCAACAGGTACCCAAGCTGTTATAAATTTAGATTCAGCAATAGAAAGTGCATTGCTTTCTATATAATCTAACTGACTTTTATCTACAGACAAACTAACTAAATCATGCCAATTATTTATGTCTGCAATTCTTACATTTAATTTCAAGATATTACCGCCCTTCAAACTTTTTGTTACAATCTAATACTATCATATTATGTATTAAAAATCACTTATTAAGATTTTAAATAAACTTTTTAAATGAATAAATTCTCAGGAAAAAGGAATTATAAATACATAATAATACAGCATAGGAGTAGATGGATATATGAACAAAATAAATAAAAATTTCAAAAATATTTGGATAATATTAGGAGCTGTATCGATTTTTACCATGGTTATAATTTTTAATAAAAATTGTAATGTTAATAAAGAGACTCAAATAGAAGCTTTTACAATTAAGAATCATGATAAAAAATTTGTATATCCTATGGGAAATATAATTGGAGTAAAAGCAAATACAGATGGTGTATTGGTCTTAGGATATGAGGAAGAGGATGTAGACTATATTGGAGGCATACAAATCGGTGATAATATAGTAAAAATAGATAATAAAAGGATAAAAAATAGTCAAGATGTATCAGAGATTTTGAATAAGATTAAAAAAAGTAAAGTTGAAGTGACTTTTGAGAGAAAAAATAAGTATAAAACAGAAGTAATAGAGACTAAAAAAGAAAATGGCAAGTATAAACTTGGATTATGGGTAAGAGATAAAATATCTGGAATTGGAACTATGACTTTTTACGACCCTAGTATGGAAAAGTTCAAAGCAATCGGTCATGCCATAAAAGATTCGGATACTAATGAACTATTAAAGATAAAGCAAGGATATATATATAAGCCAGAACAATTAAAAATAGTAAAAGCTAGTAATGAAAAAGTAGGTAAAATAAAAGGAGATTTTAATGACAGCAATTTAATGGGTAATTTCTCAAATAATTCAGAGTTAGGCATAAGTGGTAATATTACAGAAAACCATAATAAAGAGTTTAATGTAGCAAATAAAGAAAAGCAATTAATAGAAGTTGGAAGACCGCAAGATGTAAAAATAGGAGATGCAGTAATTCTTTTTGAGGATAAAAACAAAAATATAACAAGCTATGATATAAAAATAGAAAGTATAGTATATGATAAAGGAAATTATAGAGATATGGTAATAAAAGTAGTAGATGACAAGTTATTGGAATACACAGGAGGTATCGTACAGGGGATGAGTGGAGCTCCAATAATACAAAATAATAAAATTATTGGTGCAATAACTCATGTTTTTAGAGATAATCCGAAAAAAGGATATGGTATTTTTATAGATGAAATGATAAAATTGTAGGTGAGGCATTAAAAAATTTTATTATTTTATCAATTATCTAGGAGGAATATAATTTTGGAGTGTCGAATATGCTTTAGAGTAGATAATTAGGAAGCAATTGTGTAAAAAGTTTAGTTTTCTGTAATAAGAAGATGTTTTTTAATGGGGGGATTTTTAGTGGAAAAAATCAAAATAGTTTTAGCAGATGACAATAAGGATTTTTGTCAGGTATTAAAAGAGTATTTGTCTAATGAAGATGATATCGATATATTAGGCATAGCTAAGGATGGAATTGAAGCATTAGACTTAGTAAAAAAGACACAACCGGACTTATTAATACTAGATGTAATAATGCCACATCTAGATGGATTAGGTGTAATTGAAAAATTGAATACTATGGATATACCTAAAATGCCAAAAATAATAGTACTATCAGCAGTAGGTCAAGATAAGATAACTCAAAGCGCAATAAATCTAGGAGCAGATTACTACATAGTAAAGCCATTTGATTTTGTTGTGTTTATAAACAGAATTAGAGAGCTAGTTTCTAATAGAGTTACACAAGTTGAGCCAAAACCTAGACCAGTTCAAGAGACTCAAATGACTAGAAGTGATTTTGTTAAGAATGTAGGAAATATAGAGACAGAAATCACAAATATAATACATGAAATAGGAGTACCAGCTCATATAAAAGGATATTTATATTTAAGAGAAGCAATAAAAATGGTTATTGATAATGTTGAGCTTTTAGGTGCAGTAACAAAAGAGTTATATCCAAGTATAGCTAAAAAATTCAATACAACACCAAGTAGAGTTGAAAGAGCAATAAGACATGCAATAGAGGTTGCATGGAGTAGAGGAAAAGTTGACACAATAAATCAATTATTTGGATATACGGTACACAATACTAAAGGAAAACCAACTAATTCAGAATTTATAGCAATGATTGCTGATAAATTAAGACTAGAACATAGTATGGTTAAATAAACAAGACATAAAAAGTAAGGCTTTTTAATTAAGGCATTGGCTATAAATGCGTATTACAAGCAGCGAAACGGTATAACCACTAGGGTTATACCGTTTCGCTATTTTAATAAATATAAAAATTTTCTTTATTATTTGCTTACTATATCAATATAATAATTTTATTATACTATGGATATAGTATGTGTCTTTACAAGTTGTAAACTGACAGTGGTTTATTTTTTAATATAAATATTGACTTTGATGCAGGTAAACTTTGTATTTTTAAGCGTATTATGGAATATGTTAAATAAAAAAATGATGAAATATAGTATTGTAAATGCCAAAGATGCAAAACAAACTTAAAACATTTATTTTATTGTTAAGTAATGCTATAATATAATGTGATTTTAATAATGATAGTGGAGGTTTAAATATGAGAGTCGAGGCCCCTATAAAAGTAGATCGAAAAACCAAAAAACTTGCTAAAAGAGTTGAAAGTGGGGAAATAGCAGTTATAAATCATATAGACATAGATGAAGTTGCTGCAAACTCTTTAGTAGAAGCTAAAATAAAACTTGTCATAAATGCGGCTCCTTCTATAAGTGGTAGGTATCCCAATAAAGGTCCAGGGATATTAACTGAAAATAATATACTAATAATTGATAATGTTGGAGAAGAGTTATTTGAAGAATTAAAAGAAGGAGAAACTATAGAAGTTGTAGATGGAAAGATATATAGAAAAGGAAAATTTTTAGGTGCAGGAGAAGTTTTAGACAAGTATGAGGTTTCACACCAAATAAAGGCTGCCTATGAGAATTTAGCTGTAGAATTGGATAGATTTATAGATAATACTATAGATTATGCTAAAAAAGAAAAAGGATTTATACTTGGAGAAGTAGAAATTCCAAAAGTGAAAACTAATTATGCTAATAAACATGTATTGATAGTTGTAAGAGGTCAGGACTACAAAGAAGATTTAAGTACTATGCTTTCTTATATAGAAGAGGTAAAGCCAGTATTGGTTGGTGTTGATGGAGGAGCAGACGCTTTAATTGAGTTTGGATATACTCCAGATGTGATTGTAGGTGATATGGATAGTGTAAGTGATGAAGCTTTAAAAAAGGCTAGTGAAATAGTAGTACATGCTTATACAGATGGAAGAGCACCAGGTCTTAAAAGGGTTGAGGAATTAGGATTAGATGCAGTTGTATTTCCTGCGCCAGGAACTAGTGAAGATATAGCTATGCTTATAGCCTATGAGTATAAGGCTGAGTTAATAGTAGCAGTTGGTACACATTCAAATATGATTGATTTTCTTGAAAAAGGAAGAAAAGGTATGGCAAGTACTTTTTTAGTTAGACTAAAAATAGGTTCAAAGCTTATAGATGCTAAAGGCGTTAACTTGTTATACAGAAGTAAATTAAAAATAAAGTACATATGGGCATTAATAGCAACAGCATTATTTCCTGTGTTGGTAGTTGCATCATTGTCACCAGGAGTTCAACAGTTCATACAACTAATGCAATTAAAGTTTAGAGTATTATTACAGATGTAAATTTTAGGAGGATAAATATGCATATTAATATGAAATATTATATAGTCACTATAGGGGCTATATTTATAGCTTTGGGTATAGGCATGTTAGTAGGATTTAATTTAAATAATAATCAACAATTAAGTGAACAACAAGCAAACATAATAAATGATTTGGATGATAAGTTTAATATCTTAAAAGAAAAAAATGATAAACTTGACAGTGACTTAGCAAGTGTAAATAGAGATTATGAAGAGGCAGTTAATTTTATAAATAAAAATGTAGATAAGATTTTAGCTGGTTCGCTGAATGGTAAGAGTATAGGAATAATATCTGCTAATGAAAATGACGATTATACAAAAAATATAGAAGACATAATAAATAAATCTAATGGAAGCATTGCATTTAATATAATATTAAAAGAAAACATAACAAATCCAGAAAAGTTAAAGGAAATGTCAACTAAACTAGGTACAGATGTAAAAAATGCAAATGATGCAGTTAATTATATAATTGACACTCTTAAAAAGGAAGATGCAAGTGACATTTTAACATATCTTCAAGAACTAGATGTAATAAAGTTTAATTTTATTGGAGATACATATCTAAAATATGATTCCGTTGTAATAGCTGGTGGAAATGATGCAAAAGACAGTACAAAACAGTTTGAAAAAATAGAAAAATTTGTAGTTTCAAAACTTAAATCAGAGAATAAATATTTAGTAGAAGTTCAAAATACAGGAGTTAAAACTTCTTATGTAGAACTATATTCTAAAAACAAAGTTGCAACTATAGACAATATTGATGAAGGTATAGGAAGTATATCTCTAGCGATTCTTCTACAACAAGGTAATATAGTTGGTAATTTTGGTAGATTGGATACTGCAACTTCATTGTTGCCATCTATTAAATAGAAATAATTTTAAGGAGAGAAAAAATGGATTCTTATATAAGTATAATAATACCAGCTTATAATGAAGAAAGTAGAATAAAATATACATTAGAAAGCATATTGGACATTAAGCAAATAAATGAAATAATAGTTGTGGATGATGGTTCAATTGACAATACTGCTAAGGTTGTATCTGAGCTAGAAAATGAAAAGATTAAATTTTTTAAGTTAGATAAAAATAGAGGTAAAGGATATGCTTTAAATTATGGTATCAAATTAGCAATGAAAAATGCAGATATTATAGGTTTTCTGGATGGAGATTTAGGAAGTTCTGCTAAAGAAGTTGAAAAATTAATAGTACCTATATTAAATGGTGAGGCGGATGTTACAATAGCCAAGTTTCCTCCTGCAAAGAGAAAAGGAGGTTTGGGATTTGTAAAAGGTTTAGCTAAAAATTCTGTGTTTGAGATGACTGGTGTTGAGTTAGATGCAACTTTATCAGGTCAAAGAATATTTAAAAGAGAAGTTTTAGAAAAGTTTGATGAAATACCTTTTGGATATGGAGTAGAAGTTGGAATGACCATTGATATATTAAAGTATGGATTTAAAATTAAAGAAGTATTAGTAAATATGACTCATAATGAAACAGGAAGAAATTTAAAAGGTTTTATTCATAGAGGGAAACAGTATTATCACATAAAAAAGGTTTTAGGACAAAAAAAGAAAGAATGGAGGTAATATCTTAGTGAAAGATTATATACTTTATACCATTTTATTATTAACTGGATTATTTGGAACCTATGCTGTAATTCCACTATTTAAAAATTTATTGATAAATGGAAATGTACTTAGACCAAACTATAAAAAAGATATGATACCAGTAAGTATGGGAATTGTATTTTTGCCTATGATTGTAATCAATGGAATAATACTTGCTTTCTTTACTACAGAATTTAAGGATTTAGCGTATATATTTATGTTTATGTTTGGTATGATATCCATGTTTTTTGCAGGGATACTAGATGATGTCATTGGAAATAGAGATGTAAGTGGTTTAAAGGGGCATTTTAAAAGTTTATTTAAAGGAAGTCTTACAACAGGAGGTTTTAAAGCTTTATTTGGTGGATTTGTAGGGCTTATAGTTTCTGTTGCTATATCAAAAGACATAATTGATATAATAGTAAATACACTAATAATAGCTCTATCAACTAATTTAATGAATCTTTTGGATTTAAGACCAGGAAGGGCAATAAAAGCATATTTATTCATAATGGTAATTATATTTTTAACATTGACAGGATTTGTTCAAGTTCTTCCATTACTTATAGTACCAAATGTACTTGCATACTTTAATTATGATTTAAAAGCAAGGGCTATGATGGGAGATACTGGTTCAAACGTCCTTGGAATATCTATTGGAATGCTCATTTCTTTTGGGTATCCATTTAACATTAGATTAGGATGGTTAATATTTGTAGTTATTATGCATATATTCACTGAGAAATACTCATTAACTAAGATAATAGAAAAAAATAAACTATTAAATTTTATAGATAAATTGGGAAGGTAGTATTATGATAAGCAAAAGAGTGGGGATTGTTGAATCAATAGTAAGTCAAACTGAAACTCTAGATGATATAAGAGTAAATATAAATGGAGAAATACAAAGGGCATATAATTATCCCAAAATATCTGGAACTATAAATATAGGTGACGAAGTGGTTTTAAATACAACAGCAGTAGAACTGAGCTTAGGTACAGGTGGATACCATTTTGTAATAACTAATTTAAATAATATAGAATCTACTTTAACTGAAGGTGGACATATAATGAAACTTAGATATACGCCTCTTCAAATAAAAGTGGATTCTGTTGAGGAACAAGAAAGTATTTATCATGATAAATTTGCGAATTTTAAAGGATTAGAAGGTCTTTCTGTTGTAGTAGGGACTCTTCATAGTATGTTAACTCCATTTGCAGCTTCATTTAAAAGAAATAATCCAAATAAAAAATTAGTGTATATAATGACTGATGGAGCATCTCTTCCAATTTATTTAAGTAAAAATGTGGATACTTTAAAAGAAAAAAAATTAATAGATAGTACAATAACTATAGGAAATGCGTTTGGTGGAGATTATGAATGTATAAATATATATACTGCATTAATTACAGCAAAAGAAATACTAAAAGCGGATGCAGTATTTGTCAGTATGGGACCTGGAATTGCTGGGACAGGAACAAAATATGGATTTACAGGGATTGAACAAGGCTCTATTCTTGATGCTGTAAAAAAACTTGAAGGAAGAGCAATTGCAATTCCAAGAATTAGTTTTGCTGACAAACGAGAAAGACATCAAGGTATTTCACATCATAGTATGACTGTATTTAAAGAAATTGTAAATGTAAATGTAGACATACCAATAACTATATATGATGATGAAAAATTGAACTTTATAAAAGAGCAAATCAATTTAAATGGTTTAGACAAAAAGCATAATATAATTTATATAGATAATAATAAAACGAAAGAGGATTTAGACTATTTTAATCTAAAAGTAAAGAGTATGGGAAGAAATTATGAACAAGATGAGGCATTTTTCAAAGCTGCAAGCACAGCAGCATATTACTTAATGGAGGTTTAAGATGGTATTAGAAGAAAAAACTATTAGTAGTGATAGGGTTTATACAGGTAAAGTAATTACTTTAAAGGTTGATACTGTTGAAATTCCAGGGCAAGGATATCAAAAAAGGGAGTTAGTAGAAGTTGGTGGAGCAGTAGGAATAGTTGCAATCACAGATGATAATAAAGTTGTATTAGTTAAGCAATTTAGAAAACCTATAGAAAAGCCAATCTTTGAAATTCCAGCTGGTAAACTAGAAAAAAATGAAAGTCCAAAAGAATGTGCTGAAAGAGAATTAAAAGAAGAAACTGGGTATAGTGCAAAAAATATTAAGCTAATACATAAATTTTTCACTTCAGCAGGTTTTTCTAATGAGATAATGTTTGTATATTTAGCAACAGGTCTTACTCCAGGAGAGAATAATTTAGATGCAGATGAGTTTTTAGATGTCTATGAAATTGAGCTTGAAGAAGCATATAACATGGTATTAAAAAATGACGTTGAAGATGCAAAAACATCTATTGGATTATTATTAGTAAAAGATATGTTTAAAAATTAATATTTATAAAATGAATAACCCTTTGTCCTAAAGCATATTATTTTATAAAGGACAAGGGGGAATTAAATTGAGAAGAACATATAGAAAAAATGATTTTAGAGAATTAAATAGACAAATAATTATTATAGGATTGTTGTTTATGATGTCTATTGTTGTTGGGTCTTACATAAATAAAATATTGCCAGGTTCTAGTAACAATATATTAAACAATATAAATCCTGCTGTAGAGTATTATAATCTAAATATAAGCATAAAAGATACAGTGATACAAAATTTAAAATCAGATGCAATCTTTATGGGCTCAATAGCTCTATTAAGTCTATTTGTAGTAACAATTCCAGCAGTGTTGGTAGCTTTTGTATTAAAAGGGATGTCAATTGGTTATACAATAAATAGTTGTATATTGGCATTAAAATTTAAAAGTATAAAAATGATTTTAATAATATTATTTAAAAATTTGATTATTATTCCATGTGCAATCATATTAGCATTAATTAGTTTAAGTTATTTTAAAGAAATGGTTTATGAATTTAAAAAGAAAAATAGAAAAAATATGCAATTTTTAATTAAGAGGTATATACTAAATATTATAATTATAATAGCACTATCATTGGGGTTGCAATTAATATTAAATACTGCAAGTATTGGTATTATTAAGTTCCTAGCTAAATAAAGGAGTTTATAATGGATATTATAGAGGGATATATAGATTACATAAAAGATAAAAAAAAATTATCAGAGAATACAGTGGCATCATACTTTATGGATATAAAAAAATATATGGAATATATAAATCAAAAAAGCATTAAACTAGTAGATATAGTAGAAAATGATATTATAAGTTACTTAATAAAGTTGGAAAAAGATAATGTATCAATAGCTACAATAGCGAGGATGATATCCTCTATAAAATCTTTTCATGATTATTTATTTTTAAATCATATATGTACAAATAATCCTGCAAAGGATATAAAAAAACCTAAAATAAAAAAAGAAAATATAAATATACTTACAGAAGAAGAAATTGAAAGACTATTAAATTTTCCAAAGTTAACAACACCTAAATTGATTAGGGACAAGGCTATTTTTGAAGTATTATATGGTACTGGTATAAAAGTATCTGAATTAGTAGAGATGAATATAGAGGATATTGACCTAGATATTGATTATATATATTGTAATTCATGTTGTAAAAATCAAAGAGTGATACCACTTTGTGATATTACAAAACTTTACTTAGAAAAGTATCTAAAAGAAGCAAGACCTAAAATGGCTGTAGAAGGTGAAAAATCATTATTCGTAAGTTCATTAGGTCAAAGGTTTACACGACAAGGTCTTTGGAAAGTGATAAAAAAATATTCTAATCTAGCCAATATAGATAAAAATATAAATCCTACAATGCTTAGACATTCATTTGCTATTCATTTGTTAAATGAAGGTGCTAACATTGCTGTTGTAAGTAAAATTTTAGGAAATGTTAATTTATCTAGTTTGCAAGTATATTTAAATCATATAGATAAAAACGTGAGAAGAGAAATAAAGGAGAAACATCCTAGAAATGATGTTGATGTAGAATTACAAAAAGCAGAAGCTAAATAGACTATATAGCAAATTTTATAATTTAGAAGGAGCATATTTATATGAGCAGAGTAATTTGGATTGTAATTGATAGTGTTGGGATAGGAGCATTACCTGATGCTGAAAAATTTGGTGATAGTAAGGATGTAAGTACCCTTGGAAATATATTTAAGGAATATCCAGATATTCAGATTCCTAATATGAGAAATTTAGGTATAGGAAACATAGATGGTATAGATTTTTTTGAAAGTATAAAAGAACCAATAGGTTGTTTTGGAAAGTGTAAGGAAATGTCTCAGGGAAAAGATACTACTACAGGTCATTGGGAAATGACTGGTATAATAGTTGACAAACCATTTAAGACATTTGAACATGGATTCTCTAAGGAGATAATAGAAGAGTTTGAGAAAAAAACTGGAAGAAAAGTAGTAGGAAATAAACCAGCTTCAGGAACTGTAATAATAGATGAGTATGGAGAGCATCAAATAAAAACTGGAGATGTAATAGTGTATACATCAGCTGATAGTGTATTTCAGATTGCTGCTAATGAAGAAGTAATTCCCCTAGAAGAACTCTATAATATGTGCAAAATCGCTAGGGAAATAATGATGGGGGATAATGCAGTAGCTAGAGTAATTGCTAGACCATTCATAGGTAAGAAAAAAGGTGAGTTTGTGAGGACTTCAAATAGAAGAGATTATTCACTAGACCCATTTGAACCAACAGTTCTTGATAATATAAAAGAATCAGGACTTGATGTTTTAGCAGTTGGAAAAATAGAAGATATTTTTAATGGAAAAGGAATTACAGATGCTATCCACACTAAAAGCAATATGGATGGAGTGGATGAAACTTTAAATTATATGAGACAAGATAATAAAGGTCTAATATATTCAAATCTCGTTGATTTTGATTCTAAATATGGTCATAGAAGAGACCCAGAAGGATATAAGAAAGCTCTTGAAGAGTTTGATAGTAGACTTCCTGAAATAATGGCTAATATGAGAGAAGATGATATTTTAATAATCAATGCAGACCATGGAAATGACCCAACATATAGAGGTACAGACCATACAAGAGAATATATACCTGTTATGATTTATGGCAATAAGATTAAAAAAGGTTTTAATTTAGGAGTAAAAGATACTTTTGCTGATATTGGAGCAACTGTTGCAGATATACTAAATGTAAAGTTGCCTAAACATGGGTCAAGCTTTAAAGGAGATTTATTTTAAATTATAAAATGATAAAAACTTAGCTTAATAGGATGGAGAGATTGGAATGTTTGAAAAGATAGCACAAAGTAGTAAATTTATAAATTCTAAAAGTAATATAAAACCTAAGATTGGTTTGATATTAGGTTCTGGACTAGGTGATTTAGCAAATGATATAGAAGACCCTGTCACAATTAAATATAGTGAAATTCCAAACTTCCCTGTATCAACAGTAGCAGGACATGCTGGACAACTTGTAATTGGAAAACTTGAAGGAAAAGAAGTTATTGCTATGCAAGGTAGATTTCATTACTATGAAGGATATTCTCAGAAAGAAGCTACTTTTCCAGTAAGGGTTATGAAAGAATTAGGAGTCGAGATTCTTATAGTAACTAACGCTGCTGGAGGCGTAAATAAAGAATTTAAAGCAGGAGATTTGATGCTTATAAGAGACCATATAAACTTTAGTGGAAGTAATCCATTAGTAGGAAAAAATGATGACAGATTTGGTGCTAGATTTCCAGATATGTCGGATGCATATTCTTCTAAATATGTAGATGTAGTTAAAAACTGCGCTAAAGAATGTAATATAGATGTCAAAGAAGGCGTTTATATGTTTTTTAGTGGTCCAAACTATGAAACACCAGCAGAAGTGAGAATGGCACAAATTTTGGGAGCTGATGCTGTAGGTATGTCTACTGTTCCAGAAGTCATAGTAGCTTCTCACTCTAATATAGGAGTTATTGGTATATCTTGTATAACAAATATGGCTGCTGGCATCTTAAATCAACCACTAAGTCATGAGGAAGTAATAGAAACTACTCAAAAAGTTAAATCAGAATTTATGAATTTAGTTAAAACAACGGTTAAAAATTTATAAGTTAAAGCTTATTATAGATTTTTTGAGGAAGTTTATAATAAAATAGTTAATGTTTAATTTGAAAAGAATTAATAAAAAGCTGTCTTGATATAGAAAGTTATTTCTAATAAAGGACAGTTTTTTTATAATACTACAACATTTGAAAGTGTTTTAAAGTTTAAGATTTATTTAAATTATTATAGGTTAGAATGGAGATTTCAATTATGAGAATGTATGATATTATAAAAAAAAAGAGAGATAACCTAGAGCTTAGTAAAAAAGAGATAAACTACTTTATAGAAAACTATTCAAAGGGAGATATACCTGACTATCAAGCTTCTGCACTATTAATGTCGATTTATTTAAATAAGATGAATAAACAGGAAACTGTACATCTTACAGAAGCAATGATGAACTCTGGAGACATGATAAATCTATCTGAGATAGATGGAATAAAGGTAGATAAGCATAGTACTGGTGGTGTTGGAGATAAGACTACCATAGCTCTTATACCTTTGGTTGCTTCATGTGGAGCACCAGTTGCAAAGATGTCAGGTAGAGGTCTTGGTCATACTGGTGGTACTATTGATAAACTGGAGTCTATACCAGGTTTTTCGACAGAAATGGAGATAAGTAAATTTATTGATTCTGTAAATAAGTCTAAAATAGCAGTTTGTGGTCAAAGTGCAAAGGTAGCAATTGCAGATAAGAAAATATATGCTCTTAGAGATGTTACAGCAACTGTTGATAATATATCATTGATATCATCAAGTGTAATGTCTAAAAAGTTAGCTTCAGGAGCTGATGCAATTGTGCTAGATGTAAAAACTGGTGATGGAGCATTTATGAAGACATTAGAAGAGTCTTTTGAGTTAGCTAAATCTATGGTTGATATAGGTACTGGTATGAATAGAGATACAATAGGGATTGTAACAGATATGGATGAACCTTTAGGTTTTGCAGTGGGAAACTCTTTAGAAGTTATAGAGGCAATTGAGACATTAAAAGGAAATGGACCTAAAGACCTTGTTGAGCTATGCGAAGTATTAGGAGCATATATGTTGGTTTTATCAAAGATAGCACATGATTTTGAAGATGGTGTTGAAAAAATAAGAGAATCAATAAAATCTGGTACTGCTATACAAAAACTCAAAGAGTTTATAGAGAATCAAGGTGGTAATAAAGATGTAGTAGATGATTATTCTTTATTCAAAAAATCAAAGTATAAATATCCAGTTAAATCAACTAAATCAGGTTATATAAGTAAAATTAAAGCTGAAGATGTTGGTGTATCGGCTATGATTCTTGGAGCAGGTAGAGAAACTAAAGATGATATTTTAGATTTATCAGCAGGGATAATTTTAGAAAAGAAAGTAGGAGATTATGTAAATGAAGGTGAAGTTTTAGCTTACATGTATTATAATGATGAACAAAAGCTTTCATTGGCAAAGGGAAGATTTATTGATTCCTACTCTATTGTAGATTCAAAAATAGAAAAAAATAAATTAATATATGGTATTGTAACTAAAGAAGAGATTAAAAAGTTTTAGAAAATTTTAGAAAAGTGATTATAAAAGGCCTAACATGTCAAAAATAATGTTAGGTTTTTTATTTTTTGATAAACTATAAATTATACCAAAAATATATATTTTAAAACATTTTTTACAATATAAATAAGTTTATTCTACAAGATGATTGAAAATTAAAGTATCTAGTTTTATAATAGAAAATGGATAAATATACATAAGGAGTAGATTATATTATGAACTTTAAAGAAAATAGATTGAAAATAGCAGTATTAATAATTGTTATTTTGATTATCTTAGCAGGTATATTTGTGTTTATACAAATAGGTCCTTATGATAAAAATAACAAAAAAGATGTAATTATCGACGTTCCAAGTGGAGCATCTGTTGGAAAAATATCTGACATATTATATGAAAATAAATTAATAAAGAATGAACTATTATTTAAACTTTTGGTAAAGGTTAGCAATAAAGCTCCGTCTATAAAATCAGGAACATACTTACTTAATCAATCGTATTCAAACAATGATATAATAAGTCTTTTAGTTTCAGGTAAAATATATCAGGATGGTATAAAAGTGACTATTCCAGAGGGAGCTACATCTAAAGAAATTATAGCAATGTTAGTAAGTAAAAATTTAGGAGATAAAGCTACTTTTGAAAATTTAATAAAAAAACCTCAAGAATTTTATGATAAATTTCCATATTTGAAGGAAGATGGAATAACCTCTTTAGAAGGGTTCTTGTATCCAGAAACTTATTATTTTAATTCAAAGAAACAATCAGAAGAAGATATTTTAAGCGAAATGTTAAAAGTATTTGACAGTAAATACACGGACAAGTTTAAAAAGAAACAAAAAGAATTAAATATGACTCTTCAAGAAGTAATGGAAATGGCATCAATAATTGAGAAAGAAGCTGTTCTTGACAAAGACAGACCTATAATAGCAAGTGTGTTTTATAATAGACTTAAGGTAGGTATGCCTCTTCAATCAGATGCTACAATACAATATATATTTGAAGAGAGAAAGAAAATTGTAACATATGATGATTTAAAAATTGATTCACCATATAATAGTTATAAAAATAAGGGATTACCTCCTACACCAATATCAAATCCTGGTATAAAATCTATTGAAGCAGCATTATATCCAGAGAAAACAGACTATTTATATTTTGTAGCTAAGATTGATGGTGGAAATAATTATAGTACAAACTATCAAGACCATTTAAAATACGTTAAAGAATATAAAGAAGCAAGGGATAAACAATCAAAAGATACAAAAGCAACAAATAAAGAAAATACAAAAAAATAAATCATGATTATAAAAAGTCTAACAGGGTAAGAATAATGTTGGGCTTTTTTATTGAAAATTGTTATTCTTAGATTTATAATAAAGAAAGTGTAAATATATATAACAATATGAATTTAAAAAATAATAAATTAATATAAAACTTGAATATTTATTATTTTAGGGAGTGTTTTTATGAGTAATATAGTTAATGATTTGGTTGAAGATTATATAAGAGTGACATTAAAAGAAAAAGAAGGATTTTTAAAAGATTTAGAAATTTATGCAGAGGAAAATAGTGTTCCTATAATACATAAAGAAGTTTCAGATTTATTAAAAGTCTTGTTAAAGGTTCAAAAACCAAAGAGAATTTTAGAAGTAGGATGTGCAATTGGTTATTCTTCTATTTTTTTTGCAACTATTATAGGAAAAGATGCAGATATAATAACTGTTGAGAGAAATGAAAAAATGATAGAAAAAGCAAAAGAAAACATAAAATTAGCTGGATTTGACAATAACATAACTATACTAGAAGGAGATGCAGAAGAAAAACTTAGTCAAGTCCAAGGTGAATTTGACCTTATATTTATAGATGCAGCCAAAGGTCAATATAAGCTATTTTTTGATTTAGTTATAGATAAATTAAAAGATGGGGGACTTTTAGTATCTGATAATATTTTGTATAAAGGTATGGTTGCTCATGATGATTTTGTTGTAAGAAGAAAAAAGACTATAGTTAAAAGAATGAGAAATTATTTAGATTATATATGTAATTGTGACTATTTAAGCACATCATTGGTACCAATAGGTGATGGTGTAGCACTAAGTTATAAAGAAAGTAAAAGAGGTGATGTAGATGGAATTAAATAAAGTAGAACTTTTAGCTCCAGCAGGTGATTTGGAGAGATTGAAAATAGCTATAACATATGGAGCAGATGCCGTTTATATAGGTGGAGAAATTTTTGGAATGAGGTCTGCAGCGAAGAATTTTAGTAAGGAAGATATGGCAGAGGGAGTAGCTTTTGCACATGAAAGAGGCAAGAAAGTATTCGTAACAGTAAATATAATACCTCATAATGAAGATTTTCTACAATTAGAAGACTATTTGTTGGAACTAGAAGAGATAGGAATAGATGCAGTTATAATAGCTGACCCAGGAGTGCTTAGTGTCATTAAAAAAGTAATTCCGAATATGGAAATACATTTAAGTACACAAGCAAATACAACCAATTATCTAAGTGCAAACTTCTGGTACGAGCATGGAATAAAAAGAGTTGTAGTGGCAAGAGAATTATCTTTTGATGAAATATCTGAGATAAGAGCAAAAACACCTTTAGATATGGATATAGAAGCGTTTATGCATGGTGCTATGTGTATTTCTTATTCTGGCAGATGTTTAATAAGCAACTATATGACTGGAAGAGATGCAAACAAAGGTTCTTGTGCTCAATCTTGTAGATGGCAATATCATTTGGTGGAAGAAAAAAGACCTGGTGAGTATTTTCCAATATACGAAGATGAAAGGGGTACATTCTTCTTTAACTCAAAAGATTTATGTATGATAGAGTATATACCAGAGTTAATCAAATCTGGTATAACAAGTTTAAAAATAGAAGGTAGAATGAAGACTGCATACTATGTAGCTACTGTTGTAAGAGCATACAGAATGGCAATAGATGAATTTTACAGAGACCCAGAAAACTGGAAGTTCAATCCAATGTGGATGGAAGAACTAAAAAAAGGTAGTCATAGACATTTTACATCAGGTTTTTACTTGAATAAACCAACAACAGAAGACCAAAATTATCAATCAGCATCATATGTTAGAAACTATGATTTTATAGGTATAGTTAGAGAAACAGAAGATGAAGATGGTCTTATTGTTGTTGAGCAAAGAAATAAAATGTGTGTTGGTGATGAAATAGAAGTTATGGGACCATATAAAGAAACTATGTTTACTAAAATTGAAGAAATGTACAATGAAGAAGGAGAAGCTATAGAATCAGCTCCTCATCCTAGACAAATAGTGAAGTTAAAGCTATCAGTAAAAGTTGGTAAAGATTATATGCTTAGAAAAGTTATAGAAGAAAAGGTTGAAGAATAATAAAAAATTGATAAAAATAGTATTAGCCCCTTAGAAATTGTCAATAATGAAATTATCTAAGGGGTGATTTCATGTCAAAAAAGAAGACTCCATTTTTGAAAAAAGTGGGAAAGAGAAGCTGGTGTATATTTACTATAATTTTAATAATTTATAGTGTTTTAATTTATAGGCTAGTTGATATACAAGTATTAAAAGGTGATAAATACAAACAAAGTGTTGAATCACAAAGCGTTGAGAAAGTCGAGTTAAATAGTGGAAGAGGAATAATCTATGATAGAAACAACAAGAAGCTTACAGATACAAGTAAATCTCAGGTATTAATTGTTGAAAAAGAAAAATTAAATAATAACTATAAAATTTTGGAGCTTATTAAGAAAGCTACTAAGATGAATGATTTAGATATATATAAAGCTGTACAAGAGCAATTGACACGCCCTATAATACAGATTCAGACTAAAAATATCGATAAGAGTATGAAAAAAGAACTTGAGAAAAATGGAATAATGGTAGAAGAAAAAACTATGAGGTACGCAAAAGATGGTTTATTATCACATACAATAGGATATATAAAAGAAGATGATAAATCAGGTCAATCAGGAATTGAAAAGAGTATGGATAGTGTACTTAGAAATTCAAATGAAAAGTATATAAGTGCTTTTAAAGCTGGAGATGCAGGAAATGAAAAATCTCTAAACATACTAAAGGGAAGTGTAAAAACTGTTGATAATAAGGATAAAGATAGACATCTAAAAACTACTATTGATTATAACATTCAAAAAAAATTAGAACAAATACTAAATAAAGAAGAAAATCCTACAGCAGCAATAATCTCGGAAGCATCTACAGGTGAAATTCTTGCAATGTGCTCTAGACCTAATTTTGACCAAAATGACATATCAAAAAGTTTAAAAGGAAAAAATGGGGAATTTGAAAATAGAGTTATAAAAGCGACATATCCACCAGGGTCTGTATTTAAGATGGTAGTTTTATTTTCTGCACTTGAAAATGGTGTTATAGATGAGAACTATACTTACAACTGTACAGGTAAGACTAAAGTTGGGAATACTAATGAAATACTGCGATGTAATAAAAGAGATGGTCATGGTTTCCAAAACTTAAGACAAGCTTTTTCTAATTCATGCAATCCTGCATTTTTAGATATAGCTATGAAACTTGGAAAAGAAAAGATACTCAAATCTGCTGAAAAATTACATTTATTTGAAAAGGTTGATATTGGTCTTGATGAAGAAAAAATTAGAGAAGCTCCAAAAAACATATCAATAAGAAATTTAGCTATAGGTCAAGAAAATATAGAATTTACACCACTTCAAATAAATCAAATGACTCAAATAATAGCTAATAATGGAACATTCAAACCACTATACTTATATAAAAGTCTTGTGGACAATAATATGAATACAATAAAAACTTATAAGTCTTCAAAAAAAGAAGAACTTATTTCTCCTTATGTGTGTACACAAGTTAAAGAATATATGAAGTCTGTATCTAGGATTGGTACAGCTAAAGACCTAAAAGATATTGAAGGTGGTTGTGGAGTTAAAACTGGTACAGCTCAAAGTAGTTTAAATAAAAAAGCTATAGACCATGGATGGATAACAGGATTTTATCCTGAAGAAAGACCTAAGTATGTAATAACTGTGTTAGTAGAAGGAACTCAAAAAGGAAATAAATCTGCAACACCTATATTTAAGGAAATATGTGAAAGTATAAAATAAATTATGTACTATAAAATTTAAGGATATATCGTAACTTTGATTTTAGATAGAAAATTTTGTCTAATGATGTACGATATATCCTTTTAAAATATAGTATTAACTTTCTTGAACAAGCTCTTTTTCTAGTTTTTTAAGAGCTTTTTTTTCGATTCTAGATACATATGACCTTGATATATCGAGTTTTTGTGCAATTTCTCTTTGTGTCTTATAGCCATAAGGAGTTAACCCATATCTTAACTGGACAATTTCTCTTTCTCTAGGAGTAAGAATTTTGTTTAGTTGTTCGTAAAGTTTTCCAACTTGAACTTTTAGTTCAACTTCATCAAGAACATAGTTAGCCTCTGTACCAAGTATATCTAAAAGACTTATTTCATTACACACTACTCTTTATATGTTATTGGTATTACTGGTCTTCATGTAATTTCAAATGGACCATTAATTCAAAAGAATCTAGTTTTTGTTCTTTAGACTTATAATAAACAGCTTTATCAATTACAGATTTTAGGAGTTTATTTTTTCCAAGGGAATCTGAATCATGGTAAAGTGATAACACAGTTTTAATATCTTCTATTATTTTAGAATTGTCTTTTTTAACAGTACTTAATCTATTTTTTACTGTCTTAATTGAATCTTTAATTTCTTCAGTTCTTGAACTTATATTGTTAGACCTTTCAATAAATGTATCTTCATCATATATTCCTCGTTCTAGTAAATCATATAACTTATTTTTTTGCTTGCCTAATTCTTTTAATTCAGTTTCTAAACCCTTTAAGACTCGTTTTTGAAATTCTATATTACTATCTTTATTATTTTTATCTAAGTCTATATCAGATGCTTTTAATTGATATTTTTTTACAGTGTCTTCCAAAGATTTTAAAATGGCAGCTTCAATAAATTCAAATCGAGAACTTTTATTGCAACCAGGATGATAACAAATTATATAGTCATGGTCTGCATATGGTCTATATACTAATGGTCTACCACAATTTTTGCAAATCACTATTCCTGCAAGTGGATTTTTTATTTGATTACCATAGCTGACATGACCATTTTTTTTGAGTATATTTTGAGCTTTTTTCCATGTTATTTCACTTATTAAAGGTTCATGCTTTCCTTTTGCCTCAATCCATTCATCTTTAGGTCTTAGTTTAACTGTTTTTATTTTATTTGGATTTTTAGATTTTTTGTAGTCCTTTTTTTGCCACTGAATGTAGCCACAATATACCTTATTTTTTATTATATTTGTAATTGCAGAATTGTACCAATTAGCACCTGTAGCAGTTTTAATGCCTAAGTTATTTAGGTATTTTGATATTTTACTACAACCCATATCTTCATTAATATATAAGTCAAAGATAGTCCTAACTACATCAGCATCTTTATTTGGTACAAGTATTCTTTCTTTTCTACCAGTTGTTACAGCATCATATCCAAATGGAGCAGAGGTTCCTATGAAATTCCCTTCTTCAACTGATTTTATTCTACCTCTTTGCATCCTTCTTGATATAAGTTTTAATTCTTTTCTTGCCATAAATGCTTCAAATTCTGAATACTCCTCATCAAATTCATCTGTTAGGTCGTATGTTTTTCTAGGTGTGATAATTTTGGTCTTACTTTCTTTGAATGTTTCTAATATGATACCTTGGTCTTTCATGTCTCCACGACCAAGTCTATCTAAGTCCATTACTAAGACTGCATCATATTTATTTTCTTCAACTTCTTTTAGAAGTTCAAGCATTTTGGGTCTATGTATTATACTTTCACCAGAAACTAATTCTTCTTTTATCTCAATTACATCTAAGTTTTGTTCTTTGGCTAGTTTTAGTAGGGTTGATTTATGTCTACTTAAAGTTTCAAATTCGCCTTGTTTTTCTGCCTCTTCATCAGCACGGGATTTTCTTAAGTATATGGCAACACTCATAATAAGTAATCACACTCCTTATGCACTATTATATAGTAAATCAATAGAGTTTAAAATATAGAAAATAAGCATGTCAAAAGTTAATTTAACTTTCAACATACTTATTTTCTATAATATTAATGCCTTATAATCCTTTAATATCATTTAGATTAGTTTTTGCATATTCATTATCCGGGTTAAGTTCAAGCGCCTTATTGTAAGATTCTCTAGCTTTATTAAATTCTGATTTACTCATAAAAATAACACCTCTTAAATTGTAAGCATCACTAGCGTCTATTTTATAAGCTTCATTATTTTTATCTAGATATTCTAAGTATTTATCAATTGACTTTAAAGCCTCATCATATCGTTGTAACTCTATATAAATATATGATTGTGTATAATATGCAAGTGGATTTTTATCATCAATTTCTATAGCTTTTTTGATATCAATAGCAGCTTTATTATAATCCTTATCTTCATCTTTTTCTGTTTCTGACCTAGCGATTTTGACATAATTAGAGCTAAGATCTCTTTTAAAGTCTTTATGCCATAATAATTTATATTCATTATCTTCGATTATAAAATATCTATCAAAATTTGCAGTATCTTCTTTATTTTCAGTGATATACTTTATAGTATCAGTTTCTTTTATTTTAACAAGATTTGTGTACTCTTTATTAGAATATTTGTATTTCTCTACTTTATTTTCTTCACCAAGTTTATAATCTTTTAGGGTTTGAAGTTTAAATAAAGTATCTTGATATTCTTCAAATTTTTCTAGACTGACACTTTCCTTACTGTCTTTACTTAATAAATTATATGCTACTTCGTAGTCTTTGATTTCTATACTATCAAGGTACTTTTTAGCTACTTCTGTAGCACTTTCTTTTGGAGCACATCCAACCATTGATATCATAATTAAAAATGATACTAGTATTGCTGTTATTTTTTTACTGATTATCATAATATAATCCCCCTTATATTGTCTCTCATTAATTTTATTTTATCACCATATTCTACCAAAGTCATTAATTTAAGAGTGATATTTTTCATTAATATTATATTAAGTAATAATAACTTTTTAAATTTATGGTAACATTTTCCTGAAAAGTATTATATAATTTAGGTGAAAATATTTAAGAGAAGGAGATATTATGAAAATTAAAAAATTATTAACAATAGGGTTATCTTTATCTATATTTATTGCTAGTTGCCCTATATCTGTAAATGCTCTTGATAAAATTGAATCAATTAAAGGTGCAGATAAATACGAAACTGCTGGTATAATTGCAGACAAACAAAACTATACTACAGCTATATTAATTAATGCAGACAGTACAATGGCTGATGGATTAAGTGCAAGTGGACTTGCAGGAGCTATAAACGCTCCAATTCTTTTGACTAAGAAAAATAACATACCAAATGCTACACTTAAAAGATTAGAAAAGGCAAAAAAAGTATATATAATTGGAGGAGAAAACTCTATTGATAAATATACTGAAACTGTTCTAAAAGGCAAAGGAATAGAGATTAAAAGACTTCAAGGTAGTGATAGAATTAAGACAAGCTATAATGTCGCAAAAGAAATAAACTCAATTAACAAAGTAAATAAAGTCATATTGACTAATGCTTTTAAAGGAGAGCCTGATGCAATGAGTGCTGCACCTGTAGCAGTTAGAGATAAAGCAGCTATAGTATTAACTGATGGAAAAAGTGTTCCATTTAATACAACTGGTGTAGAAAGTTATGTAATAGGTGGTACTTCATCAATGAATGACAAAATAGTTAAGGATACTAATTCAACTAGATTAGGTGGGACAGATAGATATGATACTAACAAAAAGATAATAAATAGATTTTATAGTGGAGTAAAAGAATTTTATATAGCAAGTGGTACTGATTTAGTGTATGCTCTTGTTGGTTCTACCGTTGCTAAAAATAATGCTATTGTGTTAGTTGATAATGATAGTAATAAAAGTGTATTGAAAAGTACAACTAAATTAACTGCTATAGGAAATTTGAGTGATAGTATATTACAGCAGTGTTTAAATGTAACAAAAAATATAGGCGATTCTAATACTGGAAGAGAATATACAGTAGAAGATGCTGCTAATGCAGTGAAAAAACTATTAGGTGTGAAGAAATTTTATTACGAACCTAATTATTCAGAAGATGAAGATTTAATATTTCTACTAGATAAAAATTTTGATTTTTCAGGAAAAGAGTACTATGTATTTGCTTACATTAAACAGGGTGCAGAGGGTGATGTTAGATACTGTGTAGCTAAAAATGATATGAGCAAAGTTTATACATATGATGTTAATGGTAATATGAAAGTATGTAATCCAGATGATTATAAAAATAAAGGAAGTATAACAGAGGAACAAGCAAAACAGATAGCATTGAAAGAATGTGCTAAGAGACATAAAGTCAGTATCAATAACTTAGTAGTTGATATGATAGATTTTAGAGATGATATATATAGTGGTAATGTCTATGCTGTTAAAATCAATTCAAAAAATAGTAATGGTACTTTTAGTTGGTTTTTTATAGATATAGAAACTGGGAAAGTTTATAATTAAAATTAGAACTTTTAAACAAGTGTTTTTAATTATATAATTTGCCATAATATGTTATAATATTTTTAGCAAGAAGATTTAACTTACAATCTATAGAGTGGAGTTCATGTACAAAAGATTATCCTCCCAACGATTCGAAGGGAGGTGAGTTCATGGATAACTTTTTGTTTAATGTTTTAGCTAGTTTAACAGCTAGTGTGGTAGTTTACTTAATCAGTAAACTATTCAAAAAAGCAAAAAGCCACTCTCGCACAAAGAGTGACTTACGAGTTGAATTTAAATTTATATTTAAATCCAAAAAATAAACTCTGTTTATGATGAACTCCACTCTAACGCAAAATAGATTGTAGTTCTTCTTGCTTTTATTATACCACAAAACATTATAAATAAAACTGTTGTTTATAAAAAAATGCAAAGTAAAATTTTTTATAAACAATGATAAAAATTTTATTATAGAGCTATTAACTTATGAAATATCTGTAAATGAGCAGATATTTCATAAGTTAATATTTATTGTTTACATAAAATATTTGGTAAAAATAAGTAAGTTTTATATGTTATAATAGTTGTAGCAAGAATAATAATCTAAAGTGGCAAGCATGTCAGCTGGTGTTATATCAGTTTATATTTATGATAAAATAAAAATCTCCCAAATGCCAATAAGAATGATTTAAAAAAATAATATTTTCACTTAAAAATAATCACTCTTTATAGGAGTAAATTATTTTCTTGATTTTATTGTACTACAAATTGGTACAGATATTTAAAAATAATATATTCATAATATTATAAATAGTTTTGCAGTGAGCGATATTTTTGATAAAATAGGGCTTAACAGTTGAAACATAAGGCATTGAGGGTATATGATAAAAATTATCATTTGCACTACTCGTGGTTCACTGCAAATTTGAGAGAATTGTATAGATGTAAGTGTTGGAAATACTCAATTTATTTTGGGGTTTTATATTAACTAAGTGGTATGTAAAGATTTTGCACAAACGGCAATTATGAGCGAAGAAATAAGTTTTATATTAACTAAGTGGTATGTAAAGACAGGTTGTAGATGCTCTAACACAAGGAAATCCAGCTGTTTTATATTAACTAAGTGGTATGTAAAGCTTTATTTAGAAATAAGTAAAAGGCTTAACGACTAGAGTTTTATATTAACTAAGTGGTATGTAAAGAAGACATGTTGCATATGTACAAAAGAAGTTGAGTATGAGTTTTATATTAACTAAGTGGTATGTAAAGTTTTAATTTTTTTTCTTTTAAATCTGCAAAAACTGCGTTTTATATTAACTAAGTGGTATGTAAAGCTGGGTGTTTCTGTTTTTTCAAGAGCAGTTGACTTAGTTTTATATTAACTAAGTGGTATGTAAAGATTATTACTTAACATAATCCTTGCAATTCTAAGAATTGTTTTATATTAACTAAGTGGTATGTAAAGCCGCTATAGGCTTCTTCACAATAAAGACTTTCACAATGTTTTATATTAACTAAGTGGTATGTAAAAAACAAAAAAGATACATCTGTAACTAATTTTTATACTGTTTTATATTAATTAAGTGGTATGTAAAGACAGATATAATGTCAAAATAAGGTTAGGACTTTTAAAAGCATAGCCATATCAGTAAAAATTTAATTATCATTTAAAAAATAAATTTTTATTTAAAGAATACACATAAATATTTCCAGACTCAACTCTCTTAAACTATTTTCATATCTTTTAGTAGATACCTTTGTTGTTTTTTAATCTTTAGCAACTTGTTCTTGAGTGAACCTCTTATTTTTTCTAAGTTATTTCAAGCTTTTCAAAAAATTCTCTATTTATATTCATCACACATATAATACAATTAATTCAGTTTTAATTGCCAATATTTAGTTTTTCTGTATCTGATAAACCAAGAATATAATCAGTATATAAACCAAAAATTTTAGCAAATATTATTAACCCATCGTCTCTTGTTGGTCTTTCACCAGACTCTATTCTATTCATAACACTTGTATTTATATTTGTTTTTTCAAGCAATTCTTTTTGAGAACTATTCATATTTTCCCTAATATATTTAATCCTTTGATTTACATCCATACATAATTATCTCGAAAAGTTTCTGCTTTGGAGATATTGTTATTGAAATATAGAAATTAATGTGAATATATGAAAAAGATACACTATGATTTTATAAAAAAGAAGACATACATAAAATTTATACTTACAAAGTGTTGCAAATGAGTTAGGTTTTAAAAATGCATCAACTTATTTTAAGTACAGGAAAGGGTAATATTCAATTAGAGTTGATATGTTACCTATAAACTATCTAAGATACTTGATTATGATATAGAAAATTTTTTTACAAATTAAATTTCTAAGATAGAAATTTAATTAAGAGGATGATGAGGATGAATAATTTACAAGTAATATAAAGAAATAATAAGAGAATTTTAAATGCATAGCAACTAGCAGATATATATGAAAATGATGTAAACAATATATAAACTAACTTCAATAGAAATAAAGAGAATGTAAATTATGTTTTATTACAATTCGAGTATTTGAAAGAATTTAAGAACTAACCTACTAATAGTCAGTTGATTTCAAAACATTCTAGTCAATTATACCTTTTGACCGAAAGATGTGCAAATAGACACTGCAAAATATTAGATATTGATAAAACTTGGGAACAATTTGACCATTTAGAGAAAATATATTTCAAGATTAAGCGAGAGAAACTAAGCTGTATAGAAGATGTATTAATAGAAAATTTAAGATTTAAGGATACAAATTAATAAAGCAATAATATGGCATTAGATGTAAAAATAGAAGTTAAAATAATAAAAGATGTTGTTATATTAAATATAACACATTGGAAAAAAGAAACAAGTCTATTAACAGTTAAAATAGCTAGAAGTCAAGGTGATTTAAGTTATGTAAAATATTTTGCTAATGAGAGCTAAGAGCTTCTTAACAAGAGTTTTGGTGTGTCTCTTGAAACAAGGTTAACAATTAATAAAAGACGAATGGCAGAAGAAGGCATATGTAAGTTTAAAAGAGATAAGTTAAACAAACTAGATACTATATAAGAGGATAAGAAACTTATAGAAGAATATGTTACTTTTGTAAAGGATTTAGCTTTAAAATATAGAATATAAAGTGATTTTAAGTAAAAATTGTAACAATTAAATAAGTATAAGACAAGTTTATGAGTTCATATTTTATAACAAGGGGTGATGTTATGAAAATACTACAACAATTTAAACCATACAAATATGATAAAGAAAAAAATATAGAATATGATGAAAAAATTATAGCTAATCAAAACACAGAAGTTTATATAGTATATCCACGTATATCTGATGAAGAAAATAGGAGAAGATGGGAAGAGTTCAATGAAGTAGCTAAAGAAGTAGCTATTAATATAGCTATGAAGAAAGTTGAGACAGTAGAAAGTTAAGAGAATAGAGAAGTTGCTAATACTTAGCACTTTCTCATAGAAGAAAATTGGACAACTATTTTTAAATAATTAGGAATAAAAAAGTTAAATCATATTTGAAAAAAGGCGATAAAATTGTTGAGTATTGTTATTAGTAATAAGAATGTATTAACTATGTATTAAAAGAAATTATAAGTTTTTAGTAAATATAGTATTTAAGGATATTAAAACTGGTAAAAATATCATTTAGACTATTAAATAAAAAAGTGCTGGTCAAAGTAAGCAACACAATAAATAAAAAAACTTATAGAAATTATAAGATAAAAAGATGAGATTTGAAATGGTTGAAGTTAATATAAAAATTAAAGGTGAAGTAAGTGAAATAATTGACTCAATTAGAGGTATATTTAATAGCTTTGATGAAGAGTTAATATTAGATATAAAATCAGAGTAAGAATATAAAGGGAGATACGTAGAAAGTTATAAGTAATTCAAGACTTAAATTAATTTCTAGTTTTTTAATGCAAAAATTTAATAAATTTCAAAATATAATAATTCTGACATCTAAAAAGAGCTATTAAAAATGAATAATATTGACTATTAAGATATGAATAGTGTACATATATTAAATTAAGATATCAAGTAGGTTAATTTTATATAATGATGGGGCTCAAATTGAAGAGGCGATATAAAAATGTATTAATATATATAAATATAAGAACTATAATACATATTAACTGTAAAATTAAATTTATAGAGTTATATTTAACATTTAATGAACTGAAAAATAAATTAGCAAATAATGAAAAAACAACAGTAATAAATGAGAATAACAAAGCATTCTCAGGATTAGTGGATTTTTCTAATTGAGCTTTAATCCTAGTTTGTTCAATTTCGATATTTCTAATATTATTAATATTATCAATTTATTTGTAATAATTATCAATTTTTGCGAAATATTTTTGATAATTTATAGAGCTTTATATATTTTCCTTAAAGTATTTTTCGCCCTTATTGTTTGGTTTCCAATTTTAAAACTCATAAACTCCCAATAAATTCATGTATAATATACCTTAATTTATAATATATTTAAGAGTTTATTTCAGTAATTTTTCGAACGATTTTGATATATTTCATTTATAGTTTTTAAAAACTTATACAAAAAAGAGTGTTTCATTTTTCTAAACACTCTTTTTATAAGAATTTGAATAATAATTTTTTAAAAATTGATAATATGGTTATTTCTTTTTCAAGTTTATAGTTTCCTCATTTCCATTCCAAGATATAATTAGCTTGTAACTAGATTCTCTATTTGAATAAAGACCTGGTCTTTGTATTTTTATTGCTTTTTCTTGACCTGCTTCTAAAATTTCATTTTTTACAACTACAACTGCATCTTCACCATCTATAAATTGATAGGAATAATTAAATTTTTGTTCAACTACATCTTTACTATTTTTATATTTTATTTCTAATTTTGAGTGTCCTTCAGTAGTTACAAATTTAGCTTTCCAATTTTCTGATTCTCCAATAAAGACATTTTTATCATTTTTTATATTAAGTATAGCTATCACAGAGATTATTAAAACTATAAGAATACCTATAAAAAATTTTTTCCTCATATCAATCCCTCCTTTGAATAATTATAACATGAGAATAGTTATTCAATACTAATTTTAAAAATATTGTGGATTTATATTCTATTGCAATAGAATGTCTGTTATAACAAATAAAAAGTAGGGATTAATATGAATTATAGGTTAAAAAAATCTGTAACAACTATTTTATCTTTACTCATAATGACAATACTATTACCAACAAATGCAAGTGCTAGTAAGGTAGAAGATTCATCTATGAAAGTAATGTATTCAGAGAAACAAGTAACAGACATGGACAAATTATACGATATGGCTAAAAATGGAATTACTGATGTTAAAAGTTCCAATGAAAAAGGTATAATCAAAAATGCAAGAACAGGAGAGTCCATATACGTTGATTCTATATCAACAACTCAATTATTAAAAGTTAAACAATCTAAAAATTTAACATCAAAGATATATTCTAAGACAGTTTTTTTATACTAATACAATAAAGCCTCTTAGAAAAGCAAGTATATCAGAAGATGGATGGGATAAAACTGGTAGTGTAAAAGCATCTGGTACAGTTACATATACAATATCAAAAGGAGATGGAGCATTTCAATATATTTCCGTTAGTAAAGTTTCTGGAAACTGGTCTATTGCAGACGGCCAGATTTGTGTAACAAATAGAAGGGTGCATATAAATCAAACTGGATTTATTTCTAATGGGCTAGGAATTAAGCAACAACAAAAGAAAGAGCCAACATCAAATTCTTTCTCATATAATGCACCTTCTAGTTGGAAACCAGTAGGTAGAGATTCAGTTCAATACAATTGTGGGTTTGAATCAATTGCAACATTAGTAAGAGGAGGAAGTTCTTGGTCATTCAATTTCATTGTTTAACCTTAAAATATTTTAAGTGAATTTTATTAAAATTAAAGATATACATATACTTTAAAATTAGAAAATGTAAATTAATTTGTGTTTTTAAAGATAATTCCTAAGTTATAGCAACAATTGCTTATTTACTATTAATATTTCTTAATATATGAATTTTATTTTAACAAATTATAAAAAATGTATATTGGGATGTTTTTAAATATTTTTGGAAATTATATATATTATAACAATTATAGCAAATTTTTAGGGTATAATTTTTAAAATTATATTCTACTATCAAAAGATATGAATAAATGATTGTATATATTATATCAATTTCTATATTTCATAATCCATTTTTTCATCATATTTTCGCTTGTCAAGAATAATATCTTTAAGAGTGAAGCGTTTGATGTAAATCTGGACTTTGTTTTTGAGACATTTTTGAAATATTTATTAAATCCTTCGATTATACTTGTAATATATATTATAGATATTACTTATTTTAGTAAAACTAAAGGCTGATGCTACAACATTCCAGTTATTTCCCAAAATTTTAATTTCTGAAGTATACTGTTTACATTATTTTTAATCTATTTTATCTAAAGTCGATAAGGCTTCTTATTCATTAACTGACCTATATACAGATTTAAAATTACTTATTAATTCTTTTGAGTCCTTGTATGAAACATATTTAAAGTATTTCTTATCTAATGTATTAAACATTTTTGTATTACAGAATGAGGATAACTTGTAGCTATTGTCTCTTTGAAATAAGTCATCTGTGTTTACTCCTAAAACTACTTATATCTGTAGATTTTATAAGTTCTCCATCTTATATAATTTCTTTGATTAATTGTTTTCTTAAATTATTCATAAAAAAATCTCCGTTACGATATTTGATTATATTTAAATCATTGCCATAAAGAAGACTTTTATTAACTTTGAAAAACAAATTATTTTACATTACTGGTGATTAGTTGCTACCTTCTTTTGATATTAATTCTATTAGATTTTATATAGTTATATATCTCTTTCTAACTAAGTAATATAATATTACTGTTATAGTAGCTACTAATATTATTGCTATTATTGTAATATCTAATCTTTTTGTAAATAAGCCTATTGCTATATATTCAAAACCTGTTACATATCGATAAAGTACTTCTAGTTTAATAGTTCTTTTTCTATCTATATTTCCATATTTTGATTCTAATTTATTAAAATATTTTTCATTACAAAAACCAATTTTAATTTCAATTAAAGATATTATTGTAGTTAATATTATAATTCCCAATCCCATAAGTATAAGATAAATATTCCTAAAATTCATAGAAGATACCTCCTTTATAATATAATCATCAACTCATGTTGTATTAATTTTCCTAATCAAAGTATAACAGTAACACAAGTATAAAGAGTATCTAAAATATTACAAATATTAAATGAGAAAAAGATGGTAAGTTAACCCCACCATCTTATTTTTTATCTACTAATGAATGATGCTACAAAAGTTAGTATAAAAAATGAAACAAACAATATAATGAACTTGTGTAATTTACTTAGTTGGAATGCTTTATTACAAAATAATAAAATTAATGCTGAAACAATTGCAAAAAGTAGATATTTTATAATCATTTTATCACCTATTGATTTCTACAGATTGTAAGTAGTATTTGGTTACACAAGCACCTCCTTTATTATAACGTATTTTTTAAATTTAAAGATTTTTCCAGATGTTATATTTGACTCAAGGTACATTGTAATTAATCTAACTATAAGTGGCAAGTACTGTCCTATACCAGGAATAGCACCAGCCAAAAGTCCTGAAATCCCTATACCAGCATCAGTTAAAGTTAATGCAACTCCTTTAGAAAGATATAAATTAAAACCTATTCTAGCCCAAACTATTTTATTTATTTCAGCTTTTCTATAATATAATTCAAGTAGTGTCAATATCGTTCTTCTTAAGGTTTTTAATTAGCTTATATATTGTTATTGTATAATATAATTATTAAAAATTAACTATATTAAATATTAATAAAAAATATAGTAAAACTTAATAATACATACAATAAAACTTAATATAAATTAAGTATATGAAATAAATATCCTGTATTTAAGCTTATAGATTATAATGAAATATAATACATATTATAATAATAAAACGAACTAAAATTATCACACTAAAGCATAAAACATACTCTAATCATGTTAGATAAATTTTTGAATATATAATCCAAAAGTACTCTCTAAAGTAGAGTACTTCTTTTTTATTAATTATTTTTATATAGAATAAATTGGAATTTATATTTATTCCAATCTAATTGATTACATACACTTATTGTTATAAAGTTTAGTTATACATAAATTGGTAAGAGGTGTAAACTAATGAAGATTAATAAATTACCACATGCAGAACTAAAACTAATGAAGTATATTTGGGGAGTAGATGATGTATTAGCCTCAAGAGATATCATAGAAGACATGAAGTTGAAATACGATTGGAAAAAGAGCACAACATTGACATTTTTAAAAAATTTAGTAGATAAGGGAGTAGATAAGGGCTTTTTAACTACTGATAAGGTAGATAGATGTACGCATTATACTATAGCTATAAAAGAGAAAGATTACTTAAAAGTTGAGACAAAGAGTTTTTTTAGTTTTATGCATAACAATTCATTTAAGAGTTTTATTTCAGCACTACATGATGATGAAGTTTTAGATAGTAAGAGCTTGGACAAATTAGAAGAATACTTTAAAAATTTGAAAGAAGAAGATATTGATGACTAATAAAGCTATCAGTATCTTTTTAGTTTGAGACAATTGAGAGTAGCGTTTGGATTTAATGTTAGTTTTATGTGATGGTAGAACATTATATAAAGAAAAGTGATTATTTCCTTAGTGTTTGATAGTAAAAAATATAGAGAATAATACCAATTAAAATTTAAAGATATATGAAATACTACAATAGCTTAAATCATGTAAATATGATAAAAATATTGAAATTATAAAAGGAATATAATTTTAGAAGAAATAGTTGACAGATAAATTACCTTACTATATCATTGTATTAATAAAATAATACAATGATATAGTAAGGAGGTAATAAATGAAATCTAGAAAACATAATATTACAAAAGGATTATTTATAGTTTACATAATTATTTTAACATGGATAATACTATTTAAGTTGCAATTTGATATCTCATCTCTTGAAACCATGAATCTTAGAAGCATAAACTTAGTACCTTTTGCTGGGTCACTTATAATTAATAATAGAGTAGATATATCAGAGATTATATTAAATGTGGCTATATTTGTACCATTTGGGATATATGTGTGTATGCTAAAAGAAGAATGGAGCTTTATAAAAAAAGTTATACCTATTTTTATAACTAGTTTGGCATTTGAAACACTTCAATATATATTTGCACTAGGTGCAAGTGATATAACGGATTTGATAGGAAACACACTAGGAGGAATCATAGGAATAGCTGTTTTTATGCTATTATCGAAAATATTTAAGAATAATACCATAAAAATTATCAATGTATTGGCATTGATTGTGACAATTATTGTTGTATTATTTTTAGGATTAGTTATTTTTGCAAACTTATAGAAATAAGTATATATGTTTAGCTTAAAATAGAACGTAAGATACAGTTACATATAAAATTATTTACACATAAAAAGCACCTATACAGGTGCTTTCCTAAATTATTAAAGAATTATTGTATCTTGAAACTCTTGTATGTTCAATTCTTGATTTTCTCTTGTTTTTTCTAATAAATCTAACGCACAATTTATACAAACTTTAATTTCTGCATTGGTATTTTTCTCATAGTAAGTTATATATTTATTTCTATATTTATCTATTTCTTTTCCACAACGACTACACATTACAATTACGCTCATATCTTAGTTCCTCCATCTCTAATTATTCTTAATATATTCAATAGTATCACTTTTCTGAAAATAATGATTGTTAAAACTGTATCAAATTTAGATTTACTTTTTATTATAATGCATTTTAATAAAAAAATAAAGGTTATGGGTAAAATATTTATAGAAAAAAGTATATTATTGAATAGATTATAAAATTTTATTATTTTTTAGCAGTGTTAAATACACATTAATATCTATAAAGTGACAAAATAAAAAATACTATTTAAATAGATATTAAAAAATTGATACCAAGTATTTGTTTGCTATATGAATAACAATTTATTTAGGAACTTTACTTTAACACTGTATAATAATAAAGTAATTGCTAAAAACGTTTGATGATTTGGATGTATTTTTAGAAATTAGAAAAATATATACTTACTGACTAATGATAATCTTATATGTATTTTAGTTTGAGTGATTTAAGAAAAGTGTTTTGAATGGGGATTATTTTATAGAGTAAATAAATATATAATAGTAGAAAATTACATATAAAGAGTAGTGTTTATTTCATTACCTTCTTTATCTGTTCCGATAGGGTCTTGTAGAGATACTTGAGTTTTATTTTTTTTGTTAGATCTAATATTCATTAAAATCTCATTTTCAATACATCTAGAAGCATATGTTGCTAATCGAGTTCCTTTATCTATGTTATAAGTTTCTATAGCTTTAATTAATCCTATTGTACCTATGGATATTAAATCATCCTGATCTTCCGTTGAATTATTATATTTCTTTGCTATATAAGCTACTAATCTCATGTTTCTTTCAATTAATGTATCTTTTGCACTTTTATCGTTTTCTATTTTAAATTTAGTTAAATACTCAATCTCTTCTTCAGGGGTTAAGGGTTTTTCAAAAGATTTAAGAGCTGCCAATAGGTCACCCCCTTTTCAACGGTCACTTTAAATTATATGAAGGAGACTTATCCAAGTTGACTGTTATCTAATAAAATAATATGCATATTTTTATAATTTAAAACATATATTTGCAAACTTTTGAATGGAATATGACATAAAGAGTGGGAATTTAAATTTAAGTTTTTGTTGTATATATATGAAATAAGGCGAAGAAATTATTGATTTATAAAGTATAAATTGGAATTGAGGTGTCAATAAATATAAAAGGAAATAGTATTTATATATGTTTTGGTGTTGAAGTAAAAGATTAATGCAAAGTATTAGGGTCTATAAAAATATGAATATAGGAGGTGTAATTTTACAGTACTTAAAAAAGTAAATGTAATTAATTGTTTGTATAAAGTTGATTACAAGCAAAAGTATCAGTCATAGTTAATACTGTTAAGGATGAAGGTGGTGTGTTAATTTATATATGTATGGGAAGAAATTTTGATTACAATGAAAAAACTTACAAAAGATATTTACGAAAAAACTTATAGTTAAATGTTTATATATAAAATATTATTTAGGGGTTGTTTTTATTATTGAAAATAAGAAAGAGTGGTTTTATATCAATTGAATGTATAATAAGTATTGCTATATTATATGTGGCTGTTTATTTAGTTTCTACATCATTGTATAATTGTTATAGTTTTATCAGTAGAAATATATCTGACAGAGAAATGTTAAGTACAGCAAAAAAATATATAGAAGATGAGAAGTATAGAATACAAAATAGTAAGTATGAGTTAATTGAAGATAAGATAGAAAAAAATTACATAAATGGATATGAAATTAACAGTAGAATAGAGCAAATTTTAGATTATTATCAATGCTATGAAATAAATATAGAGATAAAAAATGAATTTAAAAAACTGAGGTTTAATAGCTATGTTACTAGAAAATAAAGGCTCTATATTAATAATAACATTGATAATATTTTCTATTATAAGTACTGTGTGCATTATGTGTATAGGTTTAATTTATACACATAATAATATGTTTGAGTTAGGATACAAAGACATTCAACTAAAAGAAATTTCTTTAAGTGGAATAGAAATATCAGTAAGTAATGTACTTTCTTGTGTTGAGGAAGCTATTGATGTATCTAATAATGAAGACGAATTTAGAGAATATTTCTTAGGAAATAATATGATTGAATGTATAAAAAAAATAAAAGATACATCTTATAGTAGTTTAGAAGAACTTTCTTTAAAAGTAGAAAATAATACTATTTATGACAGAGGAGATTTTTTTGAATTTGATATAGAAAGTAATGTTAGAGAAAAAGAATTTTTAAAAGCAATAAAAGTAAGAGTGAAAATCAAAAATCCATGGATAGGAATTGATATTGAAGATTATATGGATAAATCTAATAACAATAAAATTGATGACAAAACATTCAATAATTATAAAGCATCTGAAAATAATGAAATTCTAAATCAATTTAAAAATGAAAGTGAAAATATAAGGAATCAAGAGGTTGTTGAATTTACAGAAGAAGATGAAGAAGAACTTAAACAAAACATAATTGAAAATATAAAGAAGAATTTTGATGAAAAAAACCTAGTACAGGTATATAAGTATAGGGGTGTATAGCTTTGAAAAAAGAAGGAATGTGACTGTAATAGAATTAATAGTATCTATCAGTATAATACTCTTGATAGTTACATTATCTTTTCCAAAAGATAATCTTGAAAATCATAAAATAAATTTATTTGCACGTCAACTTTGTTCAGATATAAGGTATGTTAGGCGAATTAATATGTTTAGCAACTACAATACATATATATATTATATAAATCAAGGTAAACACGAAGGTTATGTATTGAGAAAAGATGGTAAAAACATTAAATCAATAATGCTACCTAAAAATGCAAAAATAGCTAAGAGTATTGAAATAATAAAGTTTAAATCTGATGGGTCGCCTCAAAAGGCGTCTACAATAGAGATATATAATAATAGATTAAGAAAAACTATAACAATAACACCTGTAAGTGGAAGAGTACTTCTGAAAGAGGGAAAATATGAAACATAAATATGGTTACTTGCTTTTGGAAAGTGTAGTATCATTGTCTTCAATGGTGATAATTATACTAGTTTTATATTCTATATTTTTGTCTACAATAAACTTAAAGTTAAAAGTAGAAGATAAGATAGAACTACAACAACAAAGTCTTGAAATCATAAAATCTATGGAAGGAATTATTAGCAATTCTATGGGAATAATGAATGTATCTAATTATGAAGAAACATTTAAAAAGACAACGTCTATAAAATGTAGATATGTAGATGAAAATAATAATGAAGAAGGCATAAGTAATAAAGAAATTATATTGAATGAAAGACGAAATAAGTTATTTGTAAATTCTTTAAATGGCGAAAGTAGTCAAGCAGGTGGTTATGAAATTGGAGATTATGTAGATGAAATGTATGTATCAATTACTAATAATGGTCAATATGTTAATATTAAATTGAAATTATCAAAACGTAGTCAAAAATATGAGACTGATTTCAAAATAAAAGTATGGAATTTTAGTGAAAGTATATAAAAATACATAAATTTAAGAGAAAGAAATGACATCAATAAGTCATATAAAATATAATTATTGAGAACTATATAACTAAATAATATCAATATGTAAAGTGTATAGATTAAGAATATAGAGGATAATAATAAAAATATAGAATAAGTAATTTGCCAAATACTTGTTTATATTGTATAACTTATGATATTATGATATTAGTAAAAATTTGTAATCCTGACTTGACAGAATTCAAGTAAGAGATATAATTTTAAAGGCATAGTAATGTAAAATTTACTAAAAAATAAGAAATTTATTTTAATATGGAGGAACAAAAAATGGTATCAGCAGGTGATTTTAGAAAAGGTGTTACATTTGAAAAAGATGGACAACCATGTTTAGTAGTTGATTTTCAACACGTTAAGCCAGGTAAAGGAGCTGCTTTCGTTAGAACTAAATACAAAAACTTAAAAACAGGAGCTATAAGAGAAGAAAGTTTCAATCCAAGTGAAAAATTCCCTAAGGCTGTTATAGATACAAGACAAATGCAATATCTATACAATGATGGTGAGTTATATTATTTTATGGATCAAGAAAATTTTGAACAAATACCATTAAACTATGAGCAAGTTGAAGATGCAATTAAGTTCTTAAAAGAAAATGAAGTTGCTACAATAAGATTTTACCAAGGACAACCATTCCAAGTGGAAGCGCCAAACTTTGCAGAGCTAGAAGTTACAGATACAGAGCCAGGTATAAAAGGTGATACAGCAAGTAATGTAACTAAAGCAGCTACAGTTGAAACTGGAGCAGTTGTTCAAGTTCCATTATTTATAAATACTGGAGATAAAGTAAAGATAGATACTAGAACAGGTGAATATTTATCAAGAGTATAAAAATTTATGTATATAAAAGCTTATATGTCTTAATAATATAAGATATATGAGCTTTTAGTTTATATATAAAAAAGAAAGCGAGGGGTGTTACATGAAACATTTATATGAAGAAGTTGCATACTTAAAAGGCCTAGCAGAAGGACTAGAAATAAGTGCTGAAAGTAAAGAAGGGAAAATGATACATAAAATAGTTGATGCATTAGAAGTATTTGCAGATGCTATTGTAACATTGGATGAAGAACAAGAAGAACTTCAAGATTTTGTTGAATCTATAGATGAAGATTTAGCAGATTTAGAAGAAGATATTGCTGACATGGAAGAAGATCTTTATGAAGAAGATGACGATGAGGATGATGAGGACTTCAGCTATATAGAAATGGAATGCCCAAATTGTGGAGAGTTAGTAGAAATAGACGAAGATTTGTTATATGATGATGAAGTAGATGTTGTTTGTCCTGATTGTAAGGCTGTGATATTATCATCAGAAGATGATTGTGATGATGATTGTACATGTGGTGGTTGTTCAAGTTGTGATGATAGAGAGTAAAAATTCATAAGAATTAAAACTGCCTATGATGCCTATGAGATATTTTGCTTCATAGGTAGTTTTATTTTTATGAGGAAGGGTATTATGTATTTTGGTTTTGCAATACTTGGACAAAAATAGTACACTAGAATTTATAGAATAGGATTTTGGAGGGATGTAAATATGAAAATAAGTAAAAAATTACTAGATAATATACAAAGATTTGAAAATGTTATAAATTATAAATTTAAAAATAAAGAATATATACTAGAAGCTCTTACTCATAGTTCATATTCTAATGAAAATAAAAAATATAATTTTAACGAAAGATTGGAATTTTTAGGGGATTCGGTTTTAGGCATAGTGATAAGTGATTATTTATTTAATGAAGAAGCTAATCTGCCCGAAGGGGAACTAACTAAACTTAGAGCAAATATAGTTTGTGAAGATTCATTAAGTGAAGTAGCTAATGATATAAATTTAGGTATTCACATGTTATTAGGTAGAGGAGAAGAAGCAACAGGAGGAAGACATAGGACTTCAATATTAGCAGACGCATTTGAAGCTGTAATAGCTGCTATATATCTTGATGGAGGTTTTGAAAGTGCAAGACAGTTTATACTTCATCATATGGAAAATATAATTTATGATTCAAGAAAAGGAAATATATTTAGAGACTACAAAACGCATCTTCAAGAGGTGTTACAAGGGAATGGAGAAAATAATATCTGGTACAGGCTTATAGAAGAAAAAGGACCAGACCATAATAAAAGATTTGTAATGGAAGTTGGAATTAATGACGATGTACTTGGTATAGGAGAAGGCAAGAGTAAAAAAGAAGCTGAACAGTTAGCTGCTAAAATAGCTTTAAAGAAAAAATTATGGGAAAAATAAATATAATATGTAAAAATATAAAAAGAAATATTTATATTAGAAGGATGTTGTAGATGAAAAAGAGAATTATACCTATATTTGTTCCTCACAAAGGATGTCCTCATGATTGCATATTTTGTAATCAAAAAAAAATAACAGGTGTGAGTACTGATGTTACTAGTGAAGATGCAAGAAATATAATTGAGGAATGTTTAGAGACTATAGATAAAGATGCAGATGTAGAAATAGCATTTTTTGGTGGTAGCTTTACTGCTATAGATATTGATATACAAAAAAGTTTATTATCAGTTGCTAAAGAATATGTAGAAAAAGGTCTTGTAAAAGATATTAGAATGTCTACAAGACCAGATTGTATTGATGAAGATATATTAAGTATGTTAAAAGAATATAAGACAAGTATAATTGAACTAGGAGTACAATCCTTAGATGAAAAAGTATTATTAGATAGTATAAGAGGTCATCAATCTGAAATTGTATACAAGAGTTCAAAGATGATAAAAAATAGTGGAATCAAACTTGGATTACAGATGATGATTGGTCTTCCAGCTGACACAGAAGAAAAGTGTATATTTACAGCAAAAAAATTTGTAGAGCTAAAACCAGATTGTGTTAGAGTCTATCCAACTTTGGTAGTAAAAGATACAGGTCTTGAAAAGTTAATGGAACAAAATAAATATAATCCATTTACTCTTGAAGAGAGTGTAAATATAGTAAAAAAAGTTCTTGTACTGTTTTATGTTAATAATATCAATGTAATAAGAGTTGGGCTTCAAGCTACTGATGATATACAAATTGGAAAAGCTGTTTTAGCAGGACCATATCATCCTGCATTTAGAGAGTTGGTAGAAGCAGATATGATAAAAGATTATTTAGAATTTGTTATTTTGCAAAATAAAAATATAAAGCAAATGTTGGTCAAATCTAATAAAAAGAATATTTCTAAAATCATAGGAAATAAAAAAACAAATGTTAAATATATGGAAGAAAAATTTGGTGTGCTTTTAAAAACACAAGAATCAGATTTAGATATAAATCAATTAGAAATTGTGTTAGATGGGAAAAGTTTAATTAGTGCTAATATGAGAGACATTCATAGAAAATTGTATGACATTTATGACCTTTAGTTTTAATAATGAAGGGAGAGAAAAGATTTGTATTTAAAAAGACTAGAGTTAAAGGGATTTAAATCCTTTCCAGTAAAAACAGATATTATTTTTAAAGAAGGAATAACAGCCATAGTAGGACCAAATGGGAGTGGAAAAAGTAATATATCTGATGCTGTAAGATGGGTATTAGGAGAACTGAGTATTAAGAGTCTTAGAGGTGATAAACTCGAAGATGTAATATTTGCAGGTACAGATACAAAAAAACCTATGAATTATTGTGAAGTGGCTCTTACTATTGATAATTCTGAAAATCAATTGGAATTAGATTTTACAGAAGTAACTATAAGAAGAAGGGCTTATAGAAATGGTGAAAGTGAATTTTTTCTAAATAATAAAAGTTGTAGATTAAAAGATATAAAAGAAGTCTTTTTAGATACTGGTATTGGAAAAGATGGTTATTCAATCATAGAACAAGGAAAAGTAGATGAAATATTAAGTAATAATCCTTTAAGCAGAAGAAAAGTTTTTGATGAAGCTTGTGGCATATCAAAATATAGATATAAAAAACAGGAAGCAGAAAGGAATTTAAGTAATACAAAGGAAAATTTAGAAAGAATAGATGATGTATATATAGAAATTGAAAATCAATTAAAGCCTCTTTTTAATCAACAGACAAAGGCAAAAAAGTACTTGGAAATAAGTGAAAAATTAAAGACACTTGAAGTAAATAGCTTTATAAGAGAAATTGAAGGAATAGAAAAAGAATTAAGTGAGGTTAATGAACATCGTAAGGTTATTGAAAAGGAGCTCAATGAAAAAGAAGAACAAAAAAATGTTGTAGAGAAAAAGCAAGAAGATATTAATAAAGAGGTAGAGGTATTACAAGATGTAATTGAAAAATCTGTAGATTATATAAATTCAATTAAAGGAGTTATATCAAAAAAAGAATCCCAAATAAATTTAATTAAGGAAAGAATAAGAAATTTTACGAATGAAATTAGTAGAAAAAATTTAGAAATAAAGGATGTAAAAGAGAAGCTAAATGAAAATAAGCAATACATAAAAGAATTAGAAAGCAATAAATTATCAGGTAGTGAAGAACTATCTACCTTGCAGGAAAATATAAAAGTATTGGAATCAAGTAAAGATAAACAAAAAATTAAGTTAGAATCCCTAAATAATGAGATAGAATTATTGAAAGAAAGTATAATTGATATATTAAATAAGAAACAAGAGTTTAGTAATAAGTTGTCCACTTTAAACGCAAATAAAGAAAATATGAATATCAGAGATGAAAATATAAATTCAGAGATAACAGAGTTAAACAAAAATATTGAAATAAAATCATCTGAATTAGATACTATAAATAAAGAATTTAATATGCAAAATGAAAATTTAAAGAATGTAAATAATAGACATAAAGAATTATCAATTAATTTGCAGGATTCAATTAGTGAACACAATAAACTAGAAGATGAAATACAGAAAAGTAAATATAATTTAAATGGATATAATTCAAAGTTAAATGTCTATATAGATATGGAAAATCATTATGAAGGATTTAATAGAGGAGTAAAAGAAGTACTAAAAAATAAAAATTTAAAAGGAGTTCATGGAGCATTAGGACAGATTATAAATGTACCTGAAAAGTATGAGAAATCTATAGAAGCAGCTCTTGGTGCTTATATGCAAAATATAATAACTGATAATGAGTTTAGTGCTAAGTCTGCAATAAACTATCTAAAACAGAATAATTTAGGTAGAGTAACATTTCTTCCATTAAATATAATTAAATCAAATAAAATAAGTCTAGGAAATTTAAAAGCAAATACTAAGTTCATAGGAATAGCAAGTGATTTAATTACATTTGATGAAAAGTATAGAAATATAATTGAAAATATACTTGGAAGAACAATACTTATAAATAATATAGATGAGGGCATAAAATTTGCAAAAGAAACTGGTCATAGGTTTAAAATAGTAACTTTAGATGGTGAAATCTTAAATCCAGGAGGTTCTTTGACTGGGGGAAGTCTAAAAACTAATGGGAATATACTATCGAGAAAAAGATACATTAATGAATATACAGAAAAGATAAGTAATATCAAGAATGAAATTTCACATCTAGAATTAAAAAGAGAATCTTTAGACAAAGATGTGAAAAATATCAAAAATGAAATTGATTCACATGAAAGTAAAATAAAAGATTTAGAAAAAAGTATAATAATAAAAGGTACAAGTATAAAGAATGTTGAATCTGAAATTGAATCGTTAAAAGGTAGTATTACTAAATTAGAAAATGAGAAGAATGATTTAAATTCTAACCTAAATTATACACTTGAAAAAAGTGATGATGTTAGAAAAGATATGGAAGAGTTAGATGATTTATACAATAAAAATAAAGAAAAAATTGATGCATTGAATGAGGAAATAAAAAGATACAATGATTTATATGATAAAGAAAAATCTGAATTTGATGAATTGAACTTAAGTTTAGTGAAGAAAACAGAAGTTTACAATAGTATAGTTAGAGATATAAAAAGAATATCTGGTGAAAATTGTGAGCTAGAAGAAAAAAATAAACAATTAGAAGAGTCATTAAATTATGAAGAACATGAAATAATTAAATTACAAGATTCTATACTCACTGAAGAAAAAGAAAAAGAAAATTTAACAAAACAACTAGGGGATAGTAATAGAAATCTTGAAACTAGAAAAATAGCAAAAGATGATTTAAAAAATAGTTTTGATGAAATTAATAAAGAATTAAAAACTATAGATAGACAGCATATAGAACTTAAAGAAAGTTTATTTAAAGTTGGTGGAAGATTAGAAAGATTAAAAACTAGTCAAGACACATATATAAATAAGTTGTTTGAGCAATATGATATGACCTTAGTACAAGCATTGGAAATTAAAGATGAAGATTTGGATATAGATAGAAAATTCTTAGAAAGTCTAAAGAGAGAAATAAGAAGTCTTGGAAATATAAATATAGACTCTATAAAGGAATATGAGGAAATAAAAGAAAGATACGATTTTTATAGCGAACAAAAGCAAGATTTAGAAGAGTCTATGGAAGAGATAGAAAAACTTATACATACTTTAGAAGAAAATATGAAATCTGAATTTGAAATTAAGTTTGAAGAAATAAGTAAAAATTTTAAATATGTATATAAGAGATTATTTGGTGGAGGTTGTGGAGAATTAACTATTTTAGATAAAGAAAATTTATTAGAAAGTGATATACTAATAACAGCTCAACCCCCAGGTAAAAAAATGAAAAATTTAAACCTATTATCTGGTGGAGAGAAAGCTTTAACGGCAATAAGTATATTATTTGCTATATTGATTACAAAGCCAACACCATTTTGTATATTAGATGAGATTGAAGCGCCACTTGATGACGCAAATATATTTAGATTTGGAGAATTTTTGAAGGATTTATCTAAAGAGACTCAATTTATATCAGTAACTCATAGGAGAGGAACAATGGAAGCTGCTGATTATATCTACGGAGTTACAATGCAAGAAAAAGCCATTTCAAAAGTTATTAGTTTAAAATTAAAAGAAGCTCAGGAAATAACAGATATTATATAACTTAGATTGACATAGGAGGAATAACAGTGTTAAAAAAATTATTTGGTTTTGGAAAAGACAAGGAAAAGGAAATAGAAAAAAAAGATGCTGAAGAAGAAATAGAAGTTGAAGACAGTGTTGATAATTTAGAAAACTTGGAAGAAACTATTTTTTCAGGACTTGAAGAAGAAGTGATAGATAAAGTGGAAGATATTGAAGAAAAAAATGAGGAAAGTGTCAATAATGAAGGCACTGAAGAAATCGAAAACTTTGAAAAAATAGAAGTTGAGATGGATAGTAATGGAAAAGAAGTAGAAAATATTTCAAATAATGATTCTCAAGAAGAGATAATCGAAGAATTAGAAAATTATGATGAAATTGAGTCTAAAGAGATAGAAGATAAAGAAGATAAAGAAGATAAAGAAGATAAGAAAGTTAACTTGTTTGAAAGACTAAAACAAGGATTGACAAAAGCAAAGCAAGGAATAACTGATAGAATAGATGAAGTTTTAAAATCATATACAAAAATAGATGAAGAATTACTTGAAGATTTAGAGGAAATTTTAATAACAGCAGATGTTGGTGTAAATACAACTATGGATATAATTGAAAGACTAAGAGATAAAATAAAGCAAAAAGGTATTACTGAACCAATAAAGGTAAGAGAAGAACTTAAATCTATAGTTGAAGATATTCTTACAAATGAAAACTCTACACTAGATATAGAACCAGCACCATGTATAATATTAATGGTAGGTGTAAATGGGGTCGGTAAGACTACTACAATAGGTAAACTAGCAAATAGATACAAAAAAGATGGTAAAAAAGTTTTATTAGCAGCAGCAGATACATTTAGAGCAGCAGCGACAGAGCAATTAGAAATTTGGGCAAATAGAACCAATGTAGACATAATAAAACATCAAGAGGGAGCAGACCCTGGAGCTGTAGTATTTGATGCTATAAAAGCTGCAAAAGCTAGAAAAACAGATGTATTAATATGTGATACAGCAGGAAGATTACACAATAAGGCTAATCTTATGAATGAACTTGGAAAAGTATTTAAAATAGTAGATAGAGAATTTCCAGAAGCAAAACGTGAAGTACTTCTTGTGGTGGATGCTACAACAGGTCAAAATGCAGTTGTTCAAGCAAAGACATTTAAAGAAGTTGCAGATATAACAGGTATAGTACTTACAAAACTTGATGGAACTGCAAAAGGTGGAGTAGTCCTTGCGGTAAAATCAGAAGTAGATGTACCTGTAAAACTTATTGGAGTTGGAGAAAGTGTAGAAGACCTACAAGATTTCAATGCAAAATCATTTTCAGATGCATTATTTGGTAACTAATGTTCTTTTAAAAATAATGGTTGACAAGAGTGTTGTTATGATATAAAATACAATAGTGTAAAGTAAATAACCTTTACAGTATACTGCTAGGAAGTGTAAGATATGAATATAGAAAAAATGGTCGAAATTGGATTGTTATTTGAACAGTATAAAGAATTATTAACTGACAAGCAGAAAGAAATAGTTGCTCTATACTATGAAGAAGATTATTCTTTAGGTGAAATTAGTGAAAATCTGAATGTATCAAGACAAGGTGTTTATGATACCTTAAAGCGTTCAGAAAAAATACTAAGAGATTATGAAGAAAAGTTACACTTAGTATCAAAGATTCAAGAGCAGGAAAAAAATATTAAGATTATAAAAGATAAAATTATTGACATTAAAGAAGATTTATTGCACAATAGAGATTGTGCTAATTTAATCCCTAAGCTAGAAAATATAGAAGATGTATGTAGGGAGATGATAAAATGATATTTGAAGGATTGTCTGATAAACTACAAGGGGCATTTAGTAAGTTAAAATCTAAAGGAAAACTTACAGAAGTAGATGTAAAAAATGCTATGAGAGAAGTTAAACTTGCTCTTCTTGAGGCAGATGTTAACTTTAAAGTAGTTAAAGATTTCATAAAAAAAGTTCAAGAGAGATGTGTTGGGCAAGAAGTTATGCAAAGCTTAACTCCAGCTCAGCATGTAATCAAAATTGTAAATGAAGAGCTTACAAGTTTAATGGGAGATGTACAAAGTAAAGTAATGATTTCCTCAAAGCCTCCTACAATTTTAATGATGGTTGGATTGCAAGGTGCAGGTAAGACTACTACAGCAGGAAAACTTGGAGGATATTTTAAAAAGCAAGGTAAAAAACCTCTATTAGTAGCTTGTGATATTTATAGACCAGCAGCTATAAAGCAACTTCAAGTTGTTGGAGAAAAATTGGATATACCTGTATTCAATATGGGAGATAAAGAAAATCCAGTAAATATTGCGAAAGCAGGTTTAAGCCATGCGATTAAAAATGCTAATGATTTAGTTATTATAGATACAGCTGGTAGACTTCATATAGATGAAGTACTTATGGATGAGTTAAAGTCTATTAAATCAGAAGTTAAGCCACATGAGATACTTTTGGTTGTAGATTCTATGACAGGTCAAGATGCTGTAAATGTTGCAGAAAGCTTCAATGAGGCACTTGGTGTTGATGGAGTAGTATTAACTAAATTGGATGGAGATACTAGAGGTGGTGCTGCACTTTCAATAAGAGCAGTTACACAAAAGCCTATAAAATTTATGGGGATGGGAGAAAAGCTAGATGATATAGAACCTTTCCACCCAGATAGAATGGCATCAAGAATATTAGGTATGGGAGATGTCTTAAGTTTAATAGAAAAAGCACAAGAAAATATAGACTTAGAGAAAGCTAAAGAATTAGAGCAAAAAATTAAAAAACAAGAGCTTGATTTTGAAGATTTCTTACAACAAATGGAACAAATACAAAATATGGGACCTCTTGACAAGATACTTGGTATGATACCTGGTATGGGAAATGTAAAAGACCAACTTGGAGATGTAGATTTGAATGGCAAAGAAATGAAGAGAACAAAAGCCATAATTCAGTCAATGACTACATATGAGAGAAGAAACCCAGGAGTATTAAATGCTTCAAGAAAGAAAAGAATAGCTAAAGGCAGTGGAACTAGTGTACAAGATGTAAATAGACTTATAAAACAACTTAATGAAATGAAAAAAATGATGAAGATGTTTGCTGGTTCACAAAAGAGTATGAAGAAAAGGGGCGGCTTAGGCGGTTTACCTTTTTTTAAATAAAATATAAAAAAGTAAAAATTATTCGGAGGTGACTGTAATGGCAGTTAAAATAAGATTAAAAAGAATGGGAGCTAACAAAAAACCTTTCTACAGAATAGTAGTAGCTGATTCAAGAGCTCCAAGAGATGGAAAATTTATAGAAGAAATAGGATACTATAATCCAATTTCTGAACCTAAACAAGTAAGAATAAATGATGAAAAAGCTATAAAATGGTTAGCTACTGGTGCTCAGCCAACAGAAGTAGTTAAAAAATTACTTGTAAAAAACGGAGTAATAGAAAAATTCGAAGCTTCTAAACAAGCAAAATAATTTTTTCTTGGCAATTAGTTTAAGTAAGGGCTCATTGCTAAGGTTACTTTAGGAGATGAAATATATGAAAGAGCTAGTTGTAGATATAGCTAAGGCTCTAGTTGATAATCCTGACTCAGTTGTTGTTGAGGAATTTGAAGATAATGATGGTATCGTCTTAAAGCTTACAGTTGCTCAAGAGGATATGGGTAAGGTTATTGGGAAGCAGGGAAGAATAGCTAAAGCTATAAGAACTGTCGTAAGATCTGTTGCAAATAGAGAAAATATAAAAGTTTCTCTTGAGATAGTATAAAATAGGAGGATTAGGTATAATGCCTAGTCCTTTTTATATAAATGCGTAGTTTAAGATTTTATGATGATATGACCACATAAGATTAAATTTTTTAAGAAGGTGATAACATGAAAGAAAAATTAACTCATTTTAAGGTAGGTCAAATAGTAAATACACAAGGTTTAAAAGGTGAAGTAAGAGTTTATCCACTTACTGATGATATAGAGAGGTTTGATGAATTAAAAGATTTCTATCTGGGAAAAGATTTAAATAATAAATTGGCTGTTGAAAAAGTAAGATACAAAGGTTCTATGGTTATAATGAAGATAAAAGGCATAGACAGCATAGAGAAAGCAGAAAAACTAAAAAATAAATTTATGTATGTATCTAGAGAAGATAGCAGAGAGCTTGAAGAAGGCGAATTTTTTATAGCAGATATGATTGGAATGGAAGTTTTAACTGTAGATGGAAAATATGTAGGAATACTAGAAGATGTTCTTCAATACTCAGCAAATGATGTCTATGTAGTAAAAGGTGAGGAAGATAAAGAATTTATGATACCAGCTATAAAAAAATTTGTACCTACAATAGATATTGATGAAAGAAAAATGATTATAGACCCTATTAAGGGAATGATAGATTAGGTGGTAATATGAGATTTCATATAATGACACTTTTTCCAGAAATATTTAATTCGTACATGGATGAAAGTATAATGAAGAGAGCAGTTGAAAAAGGTATAATTGAGGTTCATATATATAATATAAGGGATTTTTCTAATAATAAACATAAAAAAGTAGATGATTATCCATTTGGAGGAGGAGCGGGGATGGTAATGACTCCTCAACCTATATATGACACATATAAGCATATAATAACAACTCATAATATAAATAACCCAAGTGTAATTTATCTTACTCCAAAAGGTAAGGTATACAATCAATCTATGGCAAAGCAGATGTCTTTAAAAGAAGATATAATACTACTATGTGGTCATTATGAAGGAATAGATGAGAGAATCATTGATTTAATAGTTACTGATGAAATTTCAATTGGAGATTATGTATTAACTGGGGGAGAGCTCCCAGCACTTATAATGATAGATTCTATATCGAGATTAATACCAGGTGTATTAAACCAAGAAGAATCATTTGAAGAAGAATCATTTAAAGATAACTTATTGGAATATCCTCATTACACTAGACCTAGAGATTTTGAAGGATTAAAAGTACCAGAAGTGCTTTTATCAGGGAATCATAAGAAGATAGATGAGTGGAGAAGAGAAGAATCTATAAGGATAACCAAAGAAAGACGATTTGATTTATATAAAAAGTCTAATGAAAAATAAAAATATAATGAAAAATTAATATATATGTATACAATAAAGTACCTATAAATGGAATTAAAAACATAAAAGTGCTTGTAATAACTATTGAAGTATAGTATAATATAAAATGTTGAAAATACGGGCGTTCCTCTGTTTACACTGGTCGGGTAGTTAAGAACGTCTATGATATCTAGGAGGAAGAAAGATGAATGAAATGCTAAGAGCAATTGAGCAAGAACAATTAAAAAATGAAGTTCCTAATTTTGGACCTGGGGACACAGTTAAAGTACACGTTAGAATTATAGAAGGAAAAAGAGAAAGAATACAAGTATTCGAAGGTGTAGTATTAAAGAGACAAGGTGGAGGAGCAAGAGAAACTTTCACAGTTAGAAAAATGTCTTTCAATGTTGGTGTAGAAAGAACTTTCCCAGTTCACTCTCCAAAAATAGAAAAAATAGAAGTTACTAGAAAAGGTAAAGTAAGAAGAGCTAAACTAAACTACTTAAGAGGTAGAGTAGGTAAAGCTGCTAAGATAAAAGAAGCTAGAAATAAATAATTAAAAACTTTACTTATAAATGGGGGGCTGATTTATCAGTCCTCTTTCTATTTTAATGAAAATTACAGCAAATAATTATACTAGAAATAAATAGAAATATTTGTTGAAAATATACATTATTTATCTATGAATTTATAGCTTTTAAAATGAAAAATAAAATTGGTAAATATTGCATTATATTTTGTAACAATATTAAAAATAAGAGAACAGTATTATGTAAAGTATGACGTTAAAAAGATGACAATATTATAGTTTGTTAAGATAGATTTTTTAAGTGGAATTAGGATATAATAATATAATATTAATAAGGAGTGATACATGTGTCAAATGAATACGAAGAGTATCTTATGAATGACAATCTACATATAAACTGGTATCCAGGTCATATGAAAAAAACTAAGGAGTTAGTAAAAAATAACTTAAAATTGATTGATGTAGTAATTGAACTTTTGGATGCTAGAATCCCGTTTAGTAGTAAAAATCCAGACATAGACAGGCTTGTAGGAGATAAGCCAAGAGTTGTCGTACTTAATAAGAGTGATATGGCAGATAGGGATAAATTGAATCAATGGATTGAATACTATAAGAAAATTAATATCAAAGCTATACCAGTAGATACAATAAAAGGCGTTGGTATAAATAAGATAATCGAAGAATGTAAAAATGTAACTAGAGAAAAAATGAGTTCTTTAAAAGACAAAGGGAGAAAAGAAAGAGCTATACGAATAATGATAGTTGGAGTTCCAAACGTTGGTAAATCGTCTCTTATAAACAAATTAACAGGTAGAAAAAGCACTCAAACTGGAGATAAGCCAGGAGTAACGAAAGGGAAACAATGGGTTAGATTAAAGGGAAATCTTGAACTTTTAGATACACCTGGAATACTTTGGCCTAAGTTTGAAGACCAAGAAGTTGCATTAAATTTAGCATTTAGTAGAGCTATAAAGGATGAGATTTTAGATACTGAAACTTTGGCTTTAAGACTTATAGAGAAACTTATGAAAATAGAACCTGAGAAGTTGAAAGCCAGATATAAGTTAGATTGTCTAGGAGAAACTCCAATTGAAACTATGGATATGATTGGCCATAAAAGAGGGTTTATAACAGGTAAAAAAGAACTAGATTATACACGCATAGCCACAACTGTATTAAATGAATTTAGAGATGGAAAAATAGGAAATATAACATTGGAAGTTCCAGAAAACGTTAAAAGATAGATTTTAAAACAAAATCAAAAATTTAATGTTAAAAATTTAAAAAAGCCTTTTAGCAAAGGCTTTTTTATTTTTTTGAAATATAGACAAATATCTCCATATAAAAGTATAAATTAGGTTAGAAAACCTTTAAAAATATTAATTTAAGACAAATATACCTAATATTTTGAAAATTAAAATGAGTGTGATTATTTAAAATTTTAGCATATTGACTTGCTTGTTTCGTATAATATATAATAAGCACAAATAAATACAATATATTAAAAATTTAATTTATTTAATTTTATTAATTTAATAATAAGTTCTTATTGTTTAATTCAACTTACTTATGCAAGCGTAAACAATCGAGACATTTTATTAATTTAATAAGGTTAAAAAGGGGGATTTTATAATGGGTAAGACCAAGGATGTTATAGTATTTGGATTTGCGTTATTTGCAATGTTCTTTGGAGCAGGTAACTTAATATTTCCACCTTACTTGGGAATAATTACAGGTCCAGAATGGTTAATTGCCTTCTTAGGATTTACGTTTGCTGATGCTGGATTGGCACTTCTAGCAGTAATGGCTACAGCTAAATTCGATGGAAACGTAGTTGAAATGTTTAAAAGATGTGGTATGAAGTTAGGGATTCTTATAGGTTGTGCAGATATTTTATGTATAGGCCCATTCTTAGCTATACCAAGAACAGGTGCAACAACTTATGAAATGGGTATAATGCCTTTGTTTGGAACTTCAATTCCAGTGTTATTATTCTGTATACTTTTTTTTGCGATTTCATATGTACTAACAATAAGACCTTCTAAGGTCGTAGATATAGTTGGACAGTTTTTAACTCCAGCTCTTCTAATAGCTTTAGCATTTATAATTATAAAAGGTATTATATCACCTCTTGGAGATATAGTAGATAAACCTATGATACCTAATGTATTTGCAGAAGGTATAGGTCAAGGATATCAGACAATGGATGCTTTTGCAGCAATAGCACTTGCATCAGTGCTAATAGTATCTTTAAATGATAAAGGATATTCTACTATTAGTGACAAGTTGAAAATGATTGGTAAGGCGGGTGTTCTTGCTTGTGGAGGATTAGCTCTAGTTTATGGAGGATTATGTTTCCTTGGGGCAACTGTATCAACAATGTATGGAACAGATGCAGTACAATCACAAGTAATAGTAAATATAACTGAAGGATTGCTTGGAAATGTTGGAAAAGCGATTTTAGCAGTAGTAGTATCATTAGCATGTTTAACTACATCTATAGGTCTTACATCTGCCACAGGTCAATATTTCTCTAGACTTACAAAAGGTAAATTGAGTTATGAAAAAATAGTATTAGCTGTATCTGTATTCAGTGCAGTAGTAGCATCTTTTGGTGTTGGAACTATAATAAAGATAGCATCTCCTATACTAAGTATAGTTTATCCACCATCAATTGTTTTAATAATTTTAGCTTTCTTCAATGAAAAAATTAAGAATGATAATGTATACAAAGGAGCAGTATATATGTCATTGCTTGTAAGTATACTAACAGTTATATCTAGTTATGGAGTAGCTGTTCCAGTAGTAAATTCTTTACCTCTTAATTCATTAGGATTTAACTGGGTGGTGCCAGTTATAATAGCTGGAATAATTGGTAATTTTATACCATCAAAGAGTCAATCTAATACACTTGGAACAAACTAAGTTTTGTTTAATTAAAATATAATCAATTGTAAATAAATGAGTTAACTAAAAGTAAAAGGAGTTATTTGTACAAATAACTCCTTTTATTTTTAGATTCTATATTTAATTATTTGTATTTAATATGGAAAAAGTATAAGAAAATATCAAAAAAATATATGGTTTATTTTTTAACAATAATAGAGATTAAAAAAGAATTTTAGAGTAATTTTATAAATTTAAGTATACATATTAAATGATTTTTACAAAAATATAATATAAATAAAATTGTGACAATAATAAAATAATAAAACAAAATTTAAGACATATGATTATATAAATGTATTAAATAAATGAGTAAATTGTTTTCATTGAGAGATATATTAAGAATTTTTAGTTAATTATGACATATAAGTATGTAAACGTGAATACTAGCAACTGCAAAGTTTAAGTAAGTTGGAAGTTAGAGAGTAATTGTTATGAAGAAAAATAAGTTGATAAATCATAATAAGGAATTTTCAGAAAAAATGGTTTTAAGAGTAAAAAACAAGAGGTAAATCTACGTAAGTAGAATAAAAATTGAATAAAGTTAACTGTCAATTTAGCAAAATAAATACAAAATACTACAAGAATTAACGTAAATAGGTGTTATGATAAAAGGAAAACGATTTTTTAAGAATCATAATTTTGAAAATTAAAAAAATTAAAAATGCTATTGACTGCTTTTTTTTCAGATTATATAATAAACACAAAATATTTAAAATTTAAATTGAATTAAAAAGATTATATGAATGTAAAAAAGGAGAGTGATATATACAGTATATAAAGCAATACAACTTAATAATAAATCGAATAATCTAAAAAGTCTTAATATTTTAATTATTCGGAATAGTTAATTTTATCAAGAAAAATTAGAGAAAAAACAAAAAACCAACTATGTTTAAAGTATACAGGTTGATTTTGTTTAATTAAGAAAGTTGTATTAAATATTGTGAAGATTTTATAAATTATGAAACATAATTGACAAATTTAAGTCAAAAATGTATAATTAAATAAAATCTCGTCAAAAGGTTTTCATTTAATTAAGAGATTGGACTTATTTTTTAGTAAAAGGTAGTAAAATTCAAATGGGGGTGCTTTAAATGGGTGAGAAACAAATCAATTTTAAAGATGTAATTGTAATTGGATTTGCACTATTTGCAATGTTTTTTGGTGCAGGGAACTTAATCTTCCCTCCATATCTAGGAGTTTTATCTGGAAGTAGTTGGCTAGTAGCTTTCATAGGATTCCTTTTTGCAGATGGTGGTTTGGCATTATTAGCAGTTATAGCAGCAACTAAGTTCAATGGAGACACATCGAAGATGTTCTCAAGAGCAGGCAAAGGATTAAGTATTGCATTAGGATGTGCAATGGTAATCTGTATAGGGCCACTTTTAGCAATACCTAGAACAGCAGCAACAACTTATGAAATGGGTATATTACCTACAATAGGTTCTGGAATAAGCCCAGTAATATTCTCTATAGTATTCTTTGCTCTAGTATTGGTTTTAACAATAAGACCATCAAAAGTTGTAGATATAGTTGGGTCAATATTAACTCCAGCTTTACTTATAGCTTTAGCAGTATTAATAGTTAAAGGTATCGTATCTCCATTAGGAGAAATAAGAGACAGTTCTTTAATACAAAATGTATTTGCAGAAGGTATAACTCAAGGTTATCAAACAATGGATGCATTGGCAGCTAGTGTATTTGCATCAATTATAATCATGTCAGTAATAGCTAAAGGTTATACAGGTGAGAAAGAAAAGATGAAAGCCACAATAAGTGCAGGTGTAATTGCAGTAATAGGAATGGCATTAGTTTATGGTGGATTATGTTATCTTGGAGCAACTGTGTCTCAACAATATGGACAAGATGTTCAACAAACAGCTTTAATAGTTGCAATAACAGCAGCTTTACTTGGAACTACAGGTAAAATTTTATTGGCTATTATAGTTGCATTAGCATGTTTAACAACAGCTATAGGTCTTTCTTCAGCAGCTGGTCAATATTTCTCAACACTTACAGATGGAAAATTAAAGTATGAGCATATAGTTATAGTAGTTTGTGTATTTAGTGCAATCATATCAAACTTTGGAGTAAGTACAATAATACAATTCTCTTCTCCTATACTAAGTATGGTATATCCAGCAACTATAACTCTAGTTATACTAGCATTATTTAGTAATAAAATTAAAAATGACAACGTGTTCAAATGTGCTGCATACATGGCATTATTAGTAAGTGTATTAACAGTTGCAACAAGTTTTGGTGTAAAAATTCCTCTAGTTAATAGCTTACCATTTGCTTCATTAGGATTTAACTGGATAGTTCCAGTTGTAATAGCAGGAATAATAGGAAACTTTATTCCATCTAAAAGCAGTAAAACTGCATAATAATAAAAACTAATTGATAATTATGGAATTGCCTTTAAATTATATAGGCAATTCCTTTTTATATTTAAAAGAATTATTAAATTATTGTAGATAAAAGAACATTATTAATCCTATTTGATAAATTTAAAAATTTATTTTTGGAGTAGTATGATTTATAAAGATAATAAAATAAAAAAGATTCATTTATAATTATAAATAAAATTAAATTATATATTATAAGTGTTTAGTATTAATATAAAAACATCAATACATATTTTTGTAAAGAAAAAATAAAGAATTTATTTTCTAAATACTTATTAATTAATCAAAGTTAAAATGAAAAAAATATAAAAAAATAAAGTATATAAGAGTATAATTTGACTTTTATATACTTTTTTATATTATTTTTGAGTTTTTTAGGAAGATATTTTACAAGTTAAGAAAACTATAAGGAGTGTTATATTGAATATAAAATAGTATAATATATATTATGTTAGATAATTAATATGAAAATATACAAATATATAAAAAGTTTGTTTAGAGTTATAGTTAATGTGTGTATTAATTTAATACTAATTTATTGGAGGTTTAAAAATGAAGTACATAATAAAAAGAGATGGTACAAAAGAACTTTTTAGTAAAAGTAAGATTGAAGATGCTGTCTATAAAGCTAGTATAAATAGTGAAGGTGGAGTAGATAGAGAGTTGGCATATGATATATCAAGAAAAATAGCTAATGACTATAATTCTATGGAAAAATGCTTATCCGTAGAAGAAATACAAGATATAGTTGAAGTACTACTTATGGAATCAAATAGAAAAGATATAGCAAAACACTACATATTATATAGAGAAAGACGCTCTGAAATAAGGACTAAAGCTTGGGAGTTTGATGAATTACAAAAATCAATATGGAAGAACAAGTATAGACATAATGGTGAGAGTTTTGATGAATGGATAAAGAGAATTTCAAATAATAGTTCAAGAATATCAAAACTAATAAGACAAAAAAGATTTCTATTTGCTGGAAGAATTTTAGCAAATAGAGGATTACAGAAAGAAGGAAAAAAAGTAACATATTCTAATTGTTATGTAATAGAACCACCAAAAGATAGCATAGAAGATATATTTGATACTGCAAAAAAACTTGCTAGAACTTTTAGTTATGGTGGAGGAGTTGGAATTGATATTTCAAAGCTAAGACCAAAAGGAGCGAAAGTTAACAATGCTGCAAAACATACGACTGGAGCAGTCTCTTTTATGGAACTTTACAGTATGACAACTGGCTTAATTGGTCAAAGAGGGAGAAGAGGAGCTCTTATGATTTCTATGGATGTAAATCATCCAGAGATAGAAGACTTTATAGATATAAAAACAGATTTGGAGAAGGTTACTAAAGCAAATATTTCTGTAAGAGTAACAGATGAATTTATGCAAGCTGTAAGAGAAAAAAAGTTATATAATTGTACTTTTGAAGTTGAAACTACTGGAGAAAAAATAGTTAAGATAGTAAATGCTTATGATTTATTTAATAAATTTGTGAAAAATAACTGGGATTATGCAGAACCAGGTATATTGTTTTGGGATAAAATAAAAACATATAATTTTATGAGTGAAGATAAGAACTTTTGCTTTTCAGGAGTAAATCCTTGTGCAGAAGAACCACTTCCAAGTGGAGGAAGTTGTCTACTTGGCTCAATAAACTTGTCAGAGTTTATAATACAACCATTTGGTGAACATGCTACTTTTGATATTAATAAATTAAAATCTTGCGTTAGAGAAGCTGTAGTAGCTTTAAATGATGTCTTAGATGAGGGATTGAACTTGCATCCATTACAAGAACAAAGAGATAGTGTACATAAGTATAGACAGATAGGTTTAGGTGTAATGGGTATAGCTGATATGCTTATAAAAATGGGAATAAGATATGGTTCTGATGAATCTTTAGAACTATGTGATTTAATTGGTAAGACTATGTTAAATGAAGCTGTGAAGCAATCAGCATTAATTGCTAAAGAATATGGAACATTTAGTGAGTATAAATATGAAAATATTTCTAAATCTAAGTTTTTTATAGAAAATCTAAATGAAGACACTAAGGAAATGGTTAAAAAGTATGGGCTTAGAAATTCACAACTTTTAACCATACCTCCTACAGGTTCCATATCTACAATGATAGGTATCAGTGGTGGAATAGAACCTATATTTAATCTTTCATATATAAGAAAAACTGAAAGCTTGCATGATGAGGATGTGTATTATAAAGTATATACTCCAATTGTTAAAGAGTATATGGACAAGAAAGGTATTACAGATGAAGAATGTTTACCAGATTTTTTTGTTACTGCTATGAATATAGGATATGAAGAAAGAATAAACATGCAAAAAGTATGGCAAAAGTATATTGATGCTTCTATATCATCTACAATAAATATACCTTTTGAAACTACAGTTGAAGATGTTTTCAATATATATATTAAGGCATGGGAGGCTGGTCTTAAAGGAGTAACAATATTTAGAGATGGATGTAAAAGGAGTGGAATTTTAATAAATGAAAAAAAGGAAGAAAATAATAAAGAAGATAAAAAAGAAAATAGTAAAAAAGAATATTATAAAAATAATAAAAAAGAAAAAGATAATAAAGATGAAAAAGCCAAAGAAATAATAAATAAAAATTTTGAAGAAGATGAAAAATTTGTGTGCCCTGAGTGTGGAAGTGAAGGAATTGCACATACAGGTGGATGTAGTATATGTTTAAAATGTGGCTATAGTGGATGCAATTAAACTCTAATTAAAAAATTTTAATATATTTAAAAATTAAATTTTTAAAAACGAAAGATGAGGGAATGGTATGCAGGATAAAAGTGTGAGGGAGATTAAAGAAATAATAGAGACTTTAGAAGTAGAAAAATATATGGAATATATAGAGCTGTTAAGAGTTGATGAAAGAAAATCTGTACAAGGTCTAGCTATAAAACTAGCAAAAAAGCTGGATAATATTAGAAAAGAAGAAGAAAGATTGGAAACTATAAATATATTTGAGAACGAAGGCTATGATAAAGGTTATTTATATATTGGAGGAATTGATGAGGCAGGAAGAGGACCACTTGCTGGACCTGTTGTAGCTTCTGTTGTAGTATTTAAAAAAGATACCAAAATAGAAGGTGTAAATGACTCTAAGAAACTGAGTGAGGCAAAAAGAGATGAACTTTTTGAAGTAATAAAAGAAGAAGCACTAGATTATGGAATAGGTATAGTAAACAATGAAGAAATAGATGAATTTAATATATTAAATGCTACATATATGGCAATGAAAAAGGCTATAAATTGTTTAAAAAAAGCACCGGATTATTTATTAGTTGATGCAGCAACAATACCAGGTATTGACATATCTCAAAATCCAATTGTGAAAGGAGATTCAAAATCTATATCAATAGCAGCAGCAAGTATACTTGCTAAAGTTACTAGGGATAGTATAATGTACCAATATGATAGAGTATACCCAGAATATGGGTTTAAATCTCACAAAGGATATGGAACTAAAGAACACTATGAAGCTATTGAAAAATATGGCATAACTCCTATTCACAGAAAAAGTTTTTTGAAAAATATACTGTAAATATAATATGATATAATGTATATAATATAAATTACTATAGTTAATGGGGGATTAAAGATGGAATATAATGAATTATTAAAAAGTGCTAGAGAAAATTTAAATGGAAGTTGTAAAGTTTGTAAGGTTTGTAATGGGATTGCTTGTGCAGGTGAAGTGCCTGGCATGGGAGGTAAAGGAAGTGGTTCTTCTTTTATAGAAAATAGCAAGAGTTTAGAAAAAGTAAAAGTAAATATGAGAGTAATACATGATGTATCAAATCCTGATACATCTATAGAGATGTTTGGAAAGAAAATGAGTGCACCTATATTTGCAGCTCCAGTAACAGGAACTACTTTAAATATGGGTGGAAAAATTAATGAAAGAGATTACATAGAACCAGTAGTTGCAGGATGTGCTAATAGTGGTATTTATGCAATGGTTGGTGATACGGCAGTAGATGCTTTTTTAATGGAAAATTTAGATGTAGTCAAAAAGTATAATGGAGCTGGAATTGTATTTATTAAACCTTGGGATAATGAAAATATTATAAAAAAGATAAGATTAGCTGAAGAAGCTGGTGCATTTGCAGTTGGAGTTGATATAGATGCCTGTGGTCTAGTAACTTTATCATTACATGGAAAACCAGTACTTCCTAAAAATGTTAAACAAATAAAGGAGTTAGTAAAGTCTACTAAACTACCATTTATATTGAAAGGTATAATGACTGTTGAAGATGCTTTAATGGCAGTAGAAGCAGGTGTGGATGCAATAGTTGTATCAAATCATGGAGGAAGAGTGCTTGACTGTACACCAGGAGCATGTGAAGTTTTACCAAAAATTGCTGATGCTGTTAAAGGTAAAGTTACAATACTTGCAGATGGTGGAGTGAGAACTGGTTTAGACGTACTAAAAATGATAGGTTTAGGTGCAGATGCAGTATTAATAGGAAGACCTTTTGTGACTGCTTCATTTGGTGGTGCAACTGATGGTGTAGAAACTTATGTAAATAAACTTCAATCAGAGCTAAGTAGTTCTATGATATTAACTGGATGTCAAACTATAAAAGATATTGATGGAAAAGTTATATACAAATAAAATTTTATACAAAAAAGAGGAAAAATCATTTTAATGTAGAATAATTGTACAAAGGGGGAATTTATATGAGTAGAAAAGCTTATGAAGAAGCCTTAGTAGAATTAGAAAAATTTATTGATGAAAGAAAAGAAATAATTAAAAGTGCGGAGGACTGTATTGATAAGTACATAGTTGACAGAACGCTACCTTTTGATTACAAAGATAAATGTGTGGAATGGCAACAAGAGTTACTTGATATTGCAGAGGCACAAGTTTTAGAAGCAAATGAATTAAGTGTATTATTACAAGAGAAAAAAGAACTTGAAGAAGATTAAATTTTATTAGCTAAGAGTAAATCAGTAATATGATTTACTCTTAGTTTTTTTTATTTGAATAAAATACATCTATCTAATTGAGATAACTTTATTAATATTAGATTAGGCAGTTTAAAATAAGCTAAAGTAGCATGGATGATTAGTATAAAAAATAAAACCAGTTTAAAAAACTGGTTTAATTTATATTCTTTGAATTTAATATATGTTTTTTCATTTCCTCTAATACCATTGTATAGGATTTACATTGAGCAGCAGCTAATTCTGATAAAGCAAATTTTTGAGCTTTATTTAAAAACTCCTTATCTGTGCTACACAATTGTTTTGAACTGTCTTGTATCATAAGCATTTTGATTAATTTTACAATTTCAAAAACATCTCCTGAATGAAATTTATCTTGGTACAGTTTAAGTCTTTCTTTTCTATCAAAAATCCATACACCATCTGTTTTATTAATAGATTGGATAAAATTATCAACATCATTTCCATCCATAACTGGACGTATGCCAATTCTATCTGCATTTAGAACTGGAATCGAAATTTTAAGGTTACTATTAAAAATGACACTTAATTCATAGTATTTTTGCATCTCATGATTTATTTTCTTTGTTACAATATCATTTACAGAGCAGGCTCCCTCTTTTGGATACATTACACTTTCACCAATTTTATACATATGCTAGTTATACCTCCAAATTGAATTTTAGATATTGCAACTTAGGTACAATGCTTTAATTATCTAATGATTAATATTATAACATAAATAACTTGACAAGTCAAAAATATTAATATATAATATAAAGTTTGGACTTGGTGATGTGTGAAACTAAAGAGAAAAATATAAGATAAAATAATTTAATATGTTGAAATATTCTTTTACAATTATATAAAAATAGATATTAATTATATTTAATAATTATTAGTTTTTAGCAAAATCTCTTAGTTTAAGACTTCCTGCAGTTACAAATATAATTCCAATTAATATTAGAGCTATTATATTTATTAAAATACTACCATTGTTTTTAATAGCATCTATAGTCCAATAAAATGGTGTGAACTTTGAAAGATTAGTCATAAAGGATAATTTATCCATTGATGGTATTAGACTAGAGATAGATATAGCTAGACCTATTAAAGAATAAAATGTAGATATAAGACTTATAGAACTTTCATTTTTAAATACTCTAGCTACCCAAAATACAAATCCAGTGGAAACAAAACTATTTGCTAGTACAATCATCAATACATTCAGACTCAAATTAAAGTCTTCTATAATTGAAAAACATAATAGAGCAAAAGTGTATACAATTGATTGAATAAAAAATAGTCCTAAAAATATACTGAAAATTATTTTTATATCTTTATTATCTGTAGAGATAAGTCTTTTTAGCACATTTGATTTTTTTAATGTAAATAAATCAGAAGCAAGATGTGCCGCATTAATATACATAAAATAGCATATCAAGAAGACTACTAAAAATGAACCTTTATTCTTATCTGGTTTGTTATCAATTATATTTGTCTTTGTCAATTTATCATCTATATTTTTATCCACTTTCAATTTTAACGATTTAGTAATAAAAGATTCTATTTGTGATTCTGCCCAAAGACTACCACCACCATTTTCAATTTTAAAGCATTTAACTACAGGTCGTTGTAATTTATCTATACTATTTGAAAAATTTTTATCTAAAACGAATACAGCAGAAACCTTATTATTTTTTAATAGATTCATAGCCTTATCTTGTTCATTTAATCTAAATGAATTTTCTTTTAATTTAGAACTATTTATTAACTTATGTTCATACTTTCCTGAAGAGTCAGATACAATTGCTACTGGAGAAAAGTACATTGATTGATTTCCTGAGTTGTTGATAAAAAAATTAAGTGAAAAAATTAGTATAATAGGAAGCATAACCATATTAATTAAAAGAGTATGATTTTTTAGATATCTTTTTATATTTGCAATAGTTAATCTAATCATTATTAAACCTCCCTCCATTTATATTTTTCCTTTACAATAGCAAGTGCAATTAATATTGTAGAGATAATTAAACATGTGAAAATTAAATCTCCTATTGAATCTATAGTTTTAAATGTTTCATAATTACTAAACAATTCTCCTATTAAATAGGTAGGAGATAAACTTGTAAGCTTAGTAAATGTATCACTTATCATACTGAAGATACCTCCAAAAATTGTCTGTAAAAAGAGTAATGCATAAACTATTGCTGTACCGTATTTTTTACTAAAAAAGCTGGTTACAAAGGTAGATATTGAAGTCATAAAATAAGATGATAAAGCACAAAGTAGGAGCAATATGGCAAAATTACCTTTAAATGTTATTCCAAGTATTCTAAAGAATAAAACATATAATAATAAGAATATAAATGAATAAATCCATAAACCTACAAAGTCATAAATTAAGAATTGTACTCTAGTTATAGGCATAGAATAAAGTCTTTTTGAAAGTCCCTTTGATTCACTTATATAATTTGATAAAATATTGTTCATTATAAAAATTATTACAAGAAATCCTAGTGAAACTAAAGCAAAATATTCATAAGAGCTCTGTTTAACATTGTTATTTATTATAGAAGTATCAATAGAATTTTTATTAAATAATTTAGAAAAATCTTCTGAACTTATTTTCTGAGAATTATTTAAATAAAATTTTTCATGGTAAGTATCTAATATATCTTGAAGCAATATTGCAATATCATCACGAGTTCCAAGTTTTTCTATGTTTAGAGTATTTGATTTTTCATTTAATAAACTACTCTCATAGCCTTTAGGTATAGTAAGCTTTAATTCTGCCTTAGAATCATCTTTTTTAACTGTTAATATATAAGATAAATCATTTTTCAAATACTTTGTCAAATCATTTGATAATCTTGTGTTATCTTTGTCATATATAACAATGGGGGTAGATTCTGTTTTTATAGGGTTTTGAAACATGCTTTCTGTAACCATCCCAAGAAACCAAGATAAAATCAGAGGCAAAGCTAAAAAATATATTAAATTAAGTATAAAGGAGCTTTTTAAACTCTTTAGCATAGTTTTTACACTCATGTATAATTTCATAAAATCACCTCCATTAGTCCCTTAAATTTTTTCCTGTTAGATTTAAAAATACGTCTTCTAGGCTAGGTTCTTCATAAGAAATTTTCATTATTTTTGAATTGTTTTTGTCAATAACAGAGAGTATATCTGTAAGTTGTAATTTTTTATCTATATCCAATTCTAATAATGAATTATTTTCTAAAACAGATATAACACCTTTAGTATTTTTTAAATCAAAGATAAGTTGGGCATTTATATTTTTTATTTCCATAATCAATTTTGTATTTGTAGATACGAGTGATTTTAAATAATCATTATCTCCAAAAGCAATTTCTTTACCTTCATCCATAATAAAAATTTTAGAACAAAGGTGTTCAACTTCTTCCATATAATGGGAAGTATATATTACAGTAGTTTCATGTTTTTTAGATATATCTTTTATAAAATTGAAAATATGATTTCTTGATTGGGGGTCTACACCTACAGTTGGTTCATCCAATATTAATATTTTAGGATGATTTAAGAGTGCTATTCCAATATTTAATCTCCTTTGCATACCACCAGATAATTTTTTGACCTTTTTCTTTTTGACTTCAGTAAGACCTGTAACTTCTAATGCTTCAATGATTCTTTCTTTAAGTAGTTTTCCCTTTAAACCGTAGAAAGCTCCAAAGTACTCTAAGTTATCAAAAGGAGTAAGAGTTTCTATAATTGCTAATTCTTGTGGAACTAACCCTATTATAGACTTTGCTTTTATATAATCTTTTGATAAATCTAAACCATTGATTTGAATACTACCACTATTTGGTAACATAAGATTTGTAATTATATTTATAAGTGTAGATTTACCTGCACCATTTGGGCCAATAAGTCCAAATATCTCACCTTTTTTAACAGAAAAGCTGATGTTATCAAGTACTAATTTATCATTAAATCTTTTTGTTATATTATTTACTCTGACTATATCCATAGTAATTCCTCCAAAATAATTTTGTATAAGTTAAAAAGCTATAATATTATAATAAAGAATTGTGAATTATAATTCTATTACTATAAGTCACTAAAAAAAGTGACTTAAGTCACTTTATATTTTTAGATTTATTCTATTACAATTTTATTTTTGAAAGCAAAGATTGCTAGTTGAGTTCTGTCACGAAGTTCTAGTTTAGCTAAAATATTAGTTATGTTATTCTTTATTGTACCTTCAGATAAGAATAGTTCTTGACTTATTTCTTTATTATTAAGTCCATTTGCAATTAGTCTAATTATAGATATTTCTTTTTCTGTTAAATTGTACATGTCATAAAGATGCTCTTGTTTAACCGTTTTTTCAGAGGTCATGATTTTTTCAGCTACACTTTTATCAAGCACAATATTGCCAAAAAATGAAGAACGAATCCCTTCATGCAATACTTCATCAGAGCTATCTTTTAAAAGGTATCCTGAAGCACCAAACTTCATAGCATCTTTTATATATTCATCATCATTAAAAGTTGTTAAAATTAATAATGTTATAGAATTATTATATTCCTTTATAAGCCTTGTACCTAGAACCCCATCACATACTTTCATTCGTATATCCATAAGAACTATGTCTACATCATTCATTTTACAAAATTCTAAAGCTTCATATCCATTAGAAGCATCTCCTACAATTTCTAAATCATTATAAGATGATAATATAATTTTAAGACCTTTTCTAATTAATTTTTCGTCATCTACTATAAGAACTTTAATTTTATTCAAAAAAATCACCCCCTGAAAATTTAGGAAAAGAAGCTCTAATTGTGAAACCATTATTAGAATTATCAAATTCAACTTTACCATTTAATTCATATATTCTCTCATTGATACTATTAAGTCCATTTCCTTTTTTTATATTGCCACATCCTATACCATTATCACTAATAGTAATTATAAGATTTGAAGTATTGAATGTAATAAAAATTCTGATTTCAGTTGCCTTTCCATGCCTAGATGAGTTGGAAAGGGATTCCTGTATGAGTCTATATAAAGCTATAGATTGATTTCTGGATAAGTTCCAAGTATTTTTTGAAATAGTTAATTTAACATTAATATTTGTAAGCTTAATAAAGCTTTTAACTAATTCTTTGATTTTAAATAAACTTTGGTAATTTTCATATTCAACAGGTTTTAACTCAGATATAGCCCTTCTTACATCTTGAAAACTTTCAGTTACAAATTCTCTAAGTTCATGTACTAAGTCATAAATTAGAGGTTTGTCTTTTAAGAGTTTTTCTATAGCATTTAATTGTATTATTGTTGTAGAAAGAGAATGTCCTACACTATCATGTATTTCTCTTGATATTCGATTTCTTTCTTTTAAAATTGCTAATTCTTCTATAGAACTTGCATAAGTTTCCAAATCAGCATTAACTTTTTTTAATTCATCTTTAGAAATTCTAAGCTTATCATAAAGATTTTGACTGTATAATTTTGATAAATTCTCATTTTCTATATATATAGAAAGTACAGTTATAATTAGCAATATAGAACTTGACTCCAGTGCCAAATATATATTTTTATCTAAACTAATAACAAGAGAAGATATTATAACAAAAGAGAACAATATGTACTTATATTTTTCCTTTATTAAAAATGATATATCTAATATTAAAGGAACAAAGTAAATCGAATTAAAAGTTTTTGTATAATTACAAAGTAAAAAAATTAATATAAGTTCTAAAAAGTAAGAAATAAGTATAAATTTATTCTCATTTGATAAAGAAAAAAATCTAACTTGATTATTTATTATAATTAGAAATAATATTATCATAGTTATGACCGGATACAATGTATTTTCAACATTTTTCAAATAGCTTACAACTAATATAAATAAAGATAAATATCGTATAAAAGCAACTAATTTTTCTCTGTTCATTAAAGGCACTCCTCCAAAAAAATAAACTTTTCCTATGAAAACTAGAATAATATCATAAAAGAATAAAGTCAATAGAAGTATTTATTAATATTGATGGAAATAAAATCAATCCAAAAACTTGAATAGTAAAATTGTATACTGACCATAATTTAAAAGTGAAAATTTAATGTATTGGAGTGAATAATGAATAATAAAGAAAAAGGTGATTTTGGAGAAAAAGTAGCAGTTAATTATTTGCTATCAAAAGGAGCAAAGATACTAGAAAAAAATTACAGATTAAAGATAGGGGAAATAGATATAATAGCAAAAATGGAAGATGAAATTATATTTGTGGAGGTGAAATCAAGGTCTAACATAAAGTTTGGCTACCCTTGTGAATCTGTAAGCTTCAAAAAAAGAAAAAAGATAATTGGAGTTGCAAATTATTATATTATAAAAAATAACTTAAATAACACTCCCATAAGATTTGATGTTATAGAGGTATATTTATTAGAAAAAAGAATAAATCACATAATGAATGCTTTTTAAAAAAGATAATGTTTTTGGAAAGGATTAAATATGTTAAGTATTATTAATTCAAGCAACTTAGTAGGAATCGACAGCTTTTTAGTTAAGGTTGAAGTAGATGTAAGCAATGGAATACCTAGTTTTAATATTGTTGGTCTTCCAGGCAAAGAAATTAAAGAAGCAAGAGAAAGAGTAAAGTCAGCAATTCTTAATAGTGGATATAAATTTCCAAGCACGAGAATAGTTGTAAATTTATCACCAGCAGATATAAAAAAAGAAGGAGCTTTTTTAGATTTATCTATAAGTATAGGCCTTTTAAGAGAGTTAATAAAAAAAGATGAAAATTACATAAGAGAAAGTATGTTTATAGGAGAATTATCATTAGATGGGAAAATAAGAAAAGTAAGAGGTATATTGCCCATAATTATGGGTGCAAAAACTCAGAACATAAAACGTATTTTTATACCAATTGAGAACATAAAAGAAAGTCTATTTGTAGATGAAATTGATATAATTCCTATTAAAAGTTTAAAAGAATGTGTCGATTTTTTAAACGAAGAGATAAAAGTCGATAAAGTAAGGATAATGTCTTTTTTGGATGATAAGTCAAGAAAAGAGAACGAAGAATTAGAAAAAGATAATAGTTATATAGATTGCAAATATACTAAGATTAATAATGAAGAAAGTAAATATGATGAAGACTTTAAAGATGTAAAAGGAAATTATTTTGTAAAGAGGAGTGCAGAAATTGCTGCTGCTGGAAATCATAATATGTTTATGATTGGACCTCCAGGCTCAGGAAAAACTATGATTGCAAAAAGAGTAAGGACAATTTTACCAGATATAAGTGTAGAAGAAATGATAGAAGTAAGTAAGGTTTATAGTATATTGGGTATGATAAATGAAACTAAAGGAATAATTGATAAAAGACCTTTTAGAGCACCTCATCATACAACTACAAAGCAATCTTTAATTGGAGGAGGAATGGATGCAAGACCTGGAGAAATTGCTTTAGCACATAGAGGTATCTTATTTTTAGATGAGATAGCCGAATTTGATAGAAAAATACTTGAGACTTTAAGACAACCTATAGAAGATGGATATGTAAATATATCCAGAGTAAAGTACAGTGCAAAATATCCTTGTAGAGTACTGTTAGTTGCAGCTATGAATCCATGTCCATGTGGTTATTATATGTCAGAGACAGAGTGTAGATGTAGAAGTAACGAAATTGATAGATACATAAATAAAATATCAGGTCCATTGTTAGATAGGTTTGATATTTTTGTAGAAGTTAATTCTATAAAATATTCAGATTTTAATTCTTTAAAACAAGAAGAAAGCTCTCAAAAAATAAAGAGAAGAGTAGAAAATGCTAGAAAAATACAGATAAATAGATTTAAGAAGGATAATATAAAAAATAATAGTGAAATTAAAGCTTACAATTTATTTAAATATTGTAAACTGGAAAAAGAAGCTTCAAAAACGGCTGAGATGATATTTAATAAATACAACCTAAGCAGTAGAAGTTATACAAAACTTTTAAAAATGGCAAGAACAATAGCAGATTTAGAAGAAAGAGATTTGATAAATTCACAGTGTATTATAGAAGCTTTTTCATTTAGAAAGGCTTATTATAGTTATTTTAAATAGTTTTTTGAGGTGGATTTTATGGAAAAAAGAGATACTTATTTATGGTTAAAATCAATTGGTGGAATAACAACAAAAACAATTGAAATAATAGAAAATGAAATAGTAAATATTGAAGATATATTTGATTTTTCTGAAAAAGAAATATATAATTTAAAAAATATAAGCTTGAATATTAGAAAAAATATAGTAAAATATAGAGGTCACGCTTATTTAGAAAATATAAAAGAACTACTTTACAAAAAAGCGATTAAATATATTTGTAAATATGATAAAGAATATCCTGAAAATTTAAAGAATATATACAACGCTCCAAAGTTATTATTCTACAAAGGTGACATAGGTTTAGTTAATAATAATTTTAATATAGCTATAGTAGGTTCAAGAAAACCTACAGCCTATGGAATTAATTGTGCAAAAACAATAAGTTGTCAACTATCCCAATATGGAGTTAATATAGTAAGTGGATTAGCTATAGGAATAGATGCATACTCGCACATAGGTTGTATGAGTGGAAAATCTAAAACTATAGCAGTACTTGGTTCAGGAGTAGACAATCCTCTTCCAAAACAAAATTTACATTTATCAAATAAAATATTAGAAAATGGGGGATTATTATTATCAGAGTATAATATTAACTCGACAGTAGCCCCGTACCATTTTTCTAATAGAAATAGAATTATCAGTGGTTTAAGTGATGGAGTAGTTGTTGTAGAAGCAGCAATAAAAAGTGGTGCACTAATCACAGTAGATTTTGCTCTTGAACATGGAAAAAATGTTTTTGCAATACCTGGTAATATAAATTCTCAAATGAGTAGAGGTTGTCATAAAATTATAAAAGAAGGTGCAAAATTAATTGAAAATATAGATGATATTTTAAATGAATATAACATATTTAATATTATTGATAAAAAAATAAATCAAAAATATGATAATATAAGTCTAAATGCCAAGTCTAAGCAAATAATTGAAGCTATAAAAAGAGAAGGAAACTTGCATATAGATAGTATTTGTGATTATACTGGTATAGAAATAAAGTATGTAAATTCAATAATCAATGAATTAGTACTAAATGAGTTAGTAGTAGAAATGAATAATAAAACGTACAGTTTAAATGTATAAATTAAGATTAGGTAGTGGGGGTGTATGGTTTTATGGCCAAAACATTAGTCATCGTAGAATCGCCTGCAAAAGCTAAAACTATAGAAAAATTTTTAGGGAAAAGTCATTACACAGTTAAAGCATCAGTTGGTCATGTCAGAGATTTACCTAAAAGTAAATTAGGTGTAGATATAGAAAATAATTTTGAACCTCAATATATAAATATAAGAGGAAAAGGCGATGTAATAAAAGAATTAAAAAAAGAAGCTAAAAAATCTAAACAAGTATATCTAGCAACTGACCCTGATAGAGAAGGTGAAGCTATATCATGGCATTTAGCTCATATACTAAATTTAGATGAATCTGAGGATTGTAGAATAGAGTTTAATGAGATAACTAAGGATGCAATTAAAAAAGCAATTAAACATCCTAGAAATATTGATATAAATTTGGTTGATGCACAACAGGCAAGAAGAGTGCTAGACAGACTTTTAGGTTATCAAATAAGTCCTATATTATGGCAAAAGGTTAGAAAAGGTCTTAGTGCAGGTAGAGTGCAATCTGTTACAACAAAGTTAATTTGTGACAGAGAAAAAGAAATAAAGGCATTTATCCCAAAAGAATACTGGACAATAGATGTTGAGGCTAAGACAGTAAAAGACAAAGATATAACTTTGAAATTTTATGGTAAAAATGATGAAAAGATTGAATTAGAAAATGAAGAAGCTGTAAATGAAATACTAAAAGAAATGGAAGGTAAAGATTTAAAGGTTGAGAAGATAGAATCTAAATCAAGACGTAAATCAGCTCCAAAACCATTTACAACAAGTATGCTTCAACAAGAAGGAGCAAATAAGTTATTTTTTACTACTAAAAAAACAATGATGATAGCACAAGAATTATATGAAGGTATCGACATAGAAGGTGAAGGTACTGTTGGTCTTATATCATATATAAGAACTGACTCTAAAAGAATATCTGATGAAGCAAAAGAAAAAGCTAAGGGCTATATCGTAAACAATTTAGGAGAAAACTACTATAAAAACACTGGTGATAAAAAAGAAAAAAAGGATACTAAAAAGGTTCAAGATGCCCATGAGGCAATAAGACCAACCTCAGTTGATAGAACTCCTGAGAGTATAAAAGCCTCATTGAGCAAAGACCAGTACAAGTTATACAATTTAATTTGGAGAAGATTTGTAGCTAGTCAAATGGAAGATTCAGTGTTTGATATACTAAATGTAGAATGTAAAATAGGCGATATTGTATTTAAGGCAACTGGTTCAAAAATGAAATTTGATGGTTATACCAAGGTATATAATTTTTCAGAAAGAGAAGACAAAATTTTACCAAGTATAGAAAAAGGAGATATATTAAATATAGAAAATATATTGCCAGACCAACATTTTACACAACCACCAGCAAGATATACAGAAGCTAGTTTAGTAAAAACACTAGAAGAACTAGGTATAGGTAGACCAAGTACGTATGCTCCAACAATAGCTACTATACTGAATAGAGAGTATGTTGAAAAGCAAGGAACAAGTCTATGTCCAACAGAACTTGGAATAATAGTTACTGATATTTTGGAAAATAATTTCCATAAATTTATAGATGTAGATTTTACTGCTGATATGGAAAGTAAACTTGATGTTATAGAAGAGGGCAATACAGATTGGAAAAAGATTGTATCAGAATCATATGCACCACTTAAAGAGGCTATTGAAGAAGCTCTTGAAAATATAGAAAAAGTAAATATGGATGAAGAAACTGATGAGATTTGCGATAACTGTGGGTCTAATATGGTTATCAAATATGGTAGATTTGGAAAGTTTATGGCTTGTAAAAACTATCCCGATTGTAAAACAACTAGACCAATTATGAATAAAATTGGTGTTAAATGTCCAAAATGTGAAGAAGGAGATATTATACTTAGAAAATCTAAAAGAGGTAAAGCTTTTTATGGGTGTTCTAATTATCCAAACTGTGACTTTGTAGCTTGGAATAAGCCAACAGGAGAGTTTTGTGAGAAGTGTGGTTCATATATGGTTGAAAAAGTGACTAAATCTGAAACAAAAACAGTGTGTTCTAATAAAGAATGTAATAAAGAGACAAAAGAGCATAATGACGGAAAAGAGTGAAAATTGAAAAAAATCACATAATTCTCTTGAAAAAGGTTCCAATCTATGATAATCTTTCAAGTGTAAACAACTAATAGAAAAATAAATTTTCATTAAATGTGAAAATAATATTAGAAAATATAAAAGGTTATTAAAAGGCCTAAATTTCATGAGGAGATGATTAAATGGCAAGTGAAGTGTTACAAAAAACAAGGAAAATAAATAAAACATTACAAACAAGTGGTGGAAGCAGTGTCTCTTTTGATTTACTGGCCGGAGCATTGGGCGACGTTTTAAGTTCTAATGTTTATGTAGTAAGTGCAAAAGGTAAAGTACTAGGTCTTCATTTAAATGATGTTCAAGACAGTTCAGTTATAGAAGATGAGTATACTAAGCAAAAAAAATTTTCAGATGAATATACTCAAAATGTGTTAAAAATTGATGAAACATTAGAAAATTTAAATGGTGAGAAGATATTAGAAATCTTTCCTGAAGAACATGGAAGATTACAAAAATATACTACAGTAGTTCCAATATTAGGAAGCGGTCAAAGATTAGGAACATTGGTACTTTCAAGATATTCAAATTCATTCAATGATGATGATTTAGTAATAGCTGAATACAGTGCAACTGTTGTTGGTCTTGAAATATTAAGAGCAATAGGTGAAGAATTGGAAGAAGAAATGAGAAAGAAAGCTGTAGTTCAAATGGCAATAGGCACTCTGTCCTACTCCGAGCTTGAAGCAGTTGAACATATTTTTGCTGAATTGGATGGAAAAGAAGGTCTACTTGTAGCAAGTAAGATAGCTGATAGAGTTGGTATAACTAGGTCTGTAATAGTAAATGCACTTAGAAAATTTGAGAGTGCAGGTGTGATAGAATCAAGATCATTAGGTATGAAAGGTACTCATATAAGAATACTTAATGACAAACTTACAGATGAATTAAAAAAATTAAAAAACAATCAATAATCTATATTTTATAGGTTTAGATTAGAAAAGGTATCTATTTCAAATAGATACCTTTTTTAGACGAATTATTAAGGTAATGATAAGTATATTAAAAAGGAGTGAGAAAATGCCTTTAGCAGATAAAATAAGACCAAAAACAATGAATGATGTAATAGGTCAAAGTCATATAATAGGTAATGGAAAAATATTGTCTAAGATATTACAATCTAATTTTTTACCAAATATGATATTTTTTGGTCCTCCTGGTGTTGGTAAAACTACAGTAGCGGAAATAATAGCAGAAAGAAGCAATAAAAGCTTCTATAAAATAAATGCTACTAATTCATCTTTAGAAGATATAAAAAAGGTGATATCAGAGCTTGGAAGTATAAATAATGTAAATGGAGTCCTATTATATATAGATGAAATACAAAGTTTTAATAAAAAACAGCAACAATCAATATTAGAATTTATGGAAAATGGGAGTATAACTTTGATTGCTAGCACTACAGAAAATCCATATCATTATGTATATAAAGCTCTTTTAAGTAGGTCTACTGTATTTGAATTTAAACCTTTAGAAAAACTTGATGTAGAAAAAGGACTGAAAAGAGCTGTTGAAGTATTAAATGAAGATAGCTATATGGATATTGAGTGCAATAATGATGCTATTGAAGATATAGCAATTCTTTCTGATGGAGATATGAGAAGAGCCTTAAATATTTTGGAAGTGGTAGTCTATTCAACTAAACCAAATAAGGATAATATAACTTATATAGATTCAGATGTAATAAGGGCATCTACATTTAATAAAATTATAAACTATGACAAAAATGGTGATAGTCATTATGATATTTTAAGTGCATTTCAAAAATCTATAAGAGGAAGTGACCCACAGGCATCTATACACTATCTAGCAAGACTTATAAAAGGTGGGGATTTGATAAGTATATGTAGGAGACTTTTAGTAATAGCTAGTGAAGATATAGGTTTAGCTTATCCAAATGCTATTGTAATTGTAAAGGCATGTGTAGACTCAGCTATGCAACTTGGATTTCCAGAAGCGAAAATACCATTAGCAGAAGCTACTATTCTTTTGGCTACATCTCCAAAGTCTAATTCTGCATGTATAGCAATAATGAAAGCTATGGATGAACTGGATAAAGAGTTTGTTAAGGATATACCAAATAGTATAAAGGATGCTCACTATTCTGGTTCTAAAGAAATAGGTAGGGGTTGTGGATACAAATATCCTCATAATTTTAAAAATCATTATGTAAAGCAACAGTATTTACCAGATAGCATAAAAGATAGTATTTATTACATACCACAAGAAAATAAAACTGAGAAAAATATAAAAAAATATTTAGAATATCTAAATAGTGATTTTTAGACTGAACTTTATGTATCGGGGGTAGATATTATGATTATAAAACTTAACTCAACTTATCACAGTAGAGTTATGAAATACTTAAAAAAAGAACCTGAGTACAATTTGTTTATAATAGGGGATATTGAAAGATATGGATATGGAAATAATTTTTTAAATATATGGGCAGATGTGGGTGAACATGGTGAAATAAAGGCAATATTACTTAAATATTTTGAATTTATGATGTTTTATTCTGATGGAGAGTATGATGTTGAAGGTTTTTATAATCTACTTCGTAATACTAATTACGAAGAAATATCTGGGAAAATATGTGCTGTAGATGCTTTAGCAAAGAGATTAGGACTTAATAATTTAAAGGTAGTTGATTTTTGCAAACTTCAAACTAAAAAGTTTTTGATAGATAATAATTGTAATGCAAAGGTTAAGAGAATTAGGCTTGGAAATCTAAAAAAGACAGTGAAACTTTATGACTTAATAGATGAATTTCACAGTACAACTTTAGAGAATTTAAAAAATGGACTAAGGACAGGTAGAGGATATTGTATAGAGATTAACAAACAGGTGGTGTCAATGGCAAAGAGTACTTCAGAAAATAGGACTCATGCAATGATAATTGGAGTAGGAACACATCCTAAATATAGAGCTAAAGGACTTGCTACAAAATGCCTAATTAAACTATGTTCAGAGTTACTGAGAGAAAACAAAATTCCTTGTTTGTTTTATGATAATGAAGAGGCTGGAAAGATATATAAAAAACTAGGATTTGAAAACATTGGAAAATGGGGAATTTATTCAAAATAAAAAATTAAAATTAATCTTGACAAAATTAGTAGGGTATAATAAAATTATCTTGAAAGTAATTCCTACTAAAACAGTATGAATTAGATTTCTATATAGAGGTGATAATATATGAAGTTGTCTACTAAAGGTAGATATGGACTAAAAGCAATGTTTGAATTAGCATTAAATCAAGACAATGGACCAGTATCATTAAAATTTATTGCTAAGAAGCAAAAAATATCAGATCAGTACTTAGAACAAATATTTTCATCTTTAAAAAAATCGGGTCTAGTAAAAAGTGTGAGAGGTGCTCAAGGAGGTTATTTGCTTTCAAAGAATGCTGAAGACATAACAGTAGGAGATATACTTGTAGTATTAGAAGGACCAGTTGCATTATCTGACTGTGTACTAGATGAAGATGTATGTGAAAACTCAAACATGTGTGTAACAAAAATAGTTTGGGAAAAGATGAAAAAGGGTATAGAAGATGTTATAGATTCAATTACTCTTAAAGATATGATAAATGACTATAACAAAAATAAATTAGAAAATGATATAACAAATATTAAAAAATAGATTTGGAGATGAATGTAATGGAAAAAAGAAGATTGTATATGGATTATTCTGCAACAACACCTATTAAAAAAGAAGTATTGGATGCAATGATGCCATACCTAACAGACTATTTTGGTAATGCATCTAGTTTTCACACATTCGGAAGAGAAGCAAAAGATGCTTTGGATAAAGCAAGAGAACAAGTAGCAGCCCTTATAAATGCTGAACCTAGTGAAATATATTTTACAGCAGGTGGTTCAGAAAGTGATAACTGGACACTAGAGGGTGTAGCTTATGCTAATAAAAACAAAGGTAATCATATAATAACTTCAAAAATAGAGCACCATGCAATACTTCATACATGTGAATACTTAGCAAAACATCATGGATTTGAAATAACTTATTTAGATGTTGATAGCGAAGGAAAAGTAGACTTAAAGCAACTAGAAGAGTCAATAAAAGATACTACTATACTTATAAGTATAATGTTTGCAAATAATGAAATAGGAACTATACAGCCTATTAAAGAAATATCCGAAATAGCTAAAAAACATAAGATATTATTTCACACTGATGCAGTACAAGCTACAGGTAATATTCCAGTAGATGTTAAAGAATTAGGAATAGATTTGATGAGTATGTCTTCACATAAAATATATGGACCAAAAGGTGTAGGAGCTTTATACATAAGAAAAGGTGTAAGACTTCATAACTTTGTCCATGGTGGAGCACAAGAAAAAAGCAAAAGAGCTGGTACAGAAAATATACCTGCAATAGTTGGATATGGAAAAGCAGCAGAATTAGCTAAGGAAAATATGCAAAATCATGTAGAAACTTTAACTCGTCTTAGAAATAAGTTAATAGATGGTGTGTTAGAAAGAATACCTTACACAAGAGTAAATGGTAGCTTAGAAAATAGATTGCCAGGAAATGCAAACTTTGCATTCCAATTTATAGAAGGTGAAGGAATACTTTTATTATTAGATATGTTAGGAATTGCTGGTTCAAGTGGTTCTGCATGTACTTCTGGTTCATTAGACCCTTCACATGTACTTCTTGCAATAGGTTTACCACATGAAATAGCACATGGTTCATTAAGACTTACAGTTGGAGATTTTACAACAGATGATGATATAGATTATATACTAGAGAACTTACCAAAAGTAATAGAAAGACTTAGAAGCATGTCACCACTTTATGATGATGCGAAGAAACAAGGTTTAGTAAAATAGACATAAAGATAAAGCATAAAAAATAGACATAAATTGAGTAGGAGGAAAAGATAATGCAATATAGTGATAAAGTTATGGAACATTTTATGAATCCAAGAAATATGGGAGAAATTGATAATGCAAGTGGTGTAGGTGAAGTTGGAAACCCTACATGTGGAGATATAATGAAGATATTTTTAGACATAGATGGAGATGTAATAAAGGATGTTAAGTTTAAAACATTTGGCTGTGGTTCAGCTATAGCAAGTTCTTCTATGGCAACTGAAATGATAAAAGGAAAAACTATAAAAGATGCATTAGAACTTACAAATAAAGCTGTTGCAGAAGCTTTGGATGGTTTACCACCAGTAAAGATGCATTGTTCAGTTTTAGCTGAACAAGCTGTAAAAGCAGCTCTTATAGATTATGCTCAAAAGAACAATATCCATATACCAGAATTGGATGGATATGTTATAGATGATGCTCATGACCATGATGTTGAAGAAGAAGAATAAAAATAAGTGGTTGTGTTATGAGAAGTTTACAATGATTAAAAAGAAGTACTAATGATATAATTAGGACATAAAAAATAGCTATTTTTAAAATGGCTATTTTTTATTGCCTAAATTAAGTATTTTAACTTGATTTAGAGGTTAATTAGTTAACAAAATAATCCATAAGATTCAAATAATAAAGATGATTATTTTTTTAGAAAATAGAACAAGCTATATTTTAAATAAGTACAATACTTGCTCTATATGGTATAATAATAAGTAATGCAAAAGATGAGGTGAAATTTGTTTATGAATAAAAAAGTAATGATAGGTATGAGTGGAGGAGTTGATAGCTCTGTAGCTGCATATCTTTTAAAACAACAAGGATATGATGTCATTGGTGTTACTATGAAGTTGTGGCAAGATGATGATGTTGTTGAAATTGAAGGTGGTTGTTGCTCTTTATCTGCTGTTGAAGATGCTAGAAGGGTAGCAAATAAAATAGGTATACCATTTTATGTTTTAAATTTTAGAGAAGTGTTTAAAGAAAAAGTAATAGATTATTTTATAGATGAATATTTGGAAGGAAAAACTCCTAATCCCTGTATAGCTTGTAATAAACATATAAAATTTGATGATTTTTATAAGAAGGCTAGACAAATAGGTTGTGATTATGTAGCTACAGGTCACTATGCAAAGATAGAAAAGGATGAAAGTACAGGAAGATATTTGCTAAAAAAATCTGTTACAGATAAAAAAGACCAAACTTATGCACTTTATAATCTTACACAAGAGCAACTAGAGCATACTTTATTGCCAATAGGTGACTATGAAAAAGATAGAGTAAGAGAAATTGCTAAGGAAATGGGTATGGCAGTACACAATAAGCCTGATAGTCAAGAAATTTGTTTTGTTAAAGATAATGACTATGCAAATTATGTAAAAAAACATTCTAAAAAGCGTATTGAAGAAGGTTTTTTTGTAGATACTAAAGGCAATATACTTGGAAAACATAAGGGTATATTATATTATACTATAGGCCAAAGAAAAGGGCTTGGAATTACTTTTGGAAAACCAATGTTTGTAATAGACATAAATCCAATAAATAATACCATAGTTCTTGGAGACAATGAAGATTTATTTAAAAAGGAACTTATTGCTAAAGATGTTAACTTTATATCAATAGATACGTTAGAAGAACCCTTAAGAGTTCAAGCCAAAATAAGATATTCAGCAAAACCATCACCAGCTACTATTCATAGAGTAGGAGAAGATACTATTAAAATAGTTTTTGATGAAGCTCAAAGAGCTATTACTAAAGGTCAATCTGTAGTAATGTATGATGGAGATATTGTAGTAGGTGGAGGTATAATCGAGAAAAGTTTATAAAAACATCTAAAAAATTAAAAAAATAAGCAATAAAGTATATTAAGAGTAAATAAAGTTTATAAAATAAATTTATTGTATATGAAAATATAGTATTGATTAATTTTGTAAAATTTAGTAATATAATTAGTATATTAATTAAAAAACAAATACAGTGATAAGGAATAGTAAAATATTTGATGTCTTACAGAGAGAGGGAAATGCTGGAAGCCCTTAGAATATGATATTTGAAGCAGCCTTTTAGTAGCAATCTTGAACAATTTATCTTTTATAAAGAAGATTTAAGTAGAGATTGACGGTAGTTACGTTATAGCTAAGGTTTTCCGAAGATATCATACTTTGTATGATAATTAGGGTGGTACCGCGATTGTCCTCGCCCCTATAAATTTATTTATAGGGACGAGGTTTTTTATTTAAACGAAAAAATAAAATTTATTAGGAGGAACATGATATGGAAAAGATGGGATTAAATGAAATAAGAAGTAAGTTTTTAGAATTTTTTGAGTCAAAAGGTCATTATGTAGCAAATAGTTATTCTTTAGTACCAAACAATGATAAGAGTTTGTTACTTATAAACTCAGGTATGGCACCTTTGAAAAACTACTTTTCAGGTGTAGAAGTACCTCCAAGTGTGAGAATGTGTACATCTCAAAAATGTATAAGAACAGGAGATATAGAAAATGTAGGTATAACTGCAAGACATGCTACATTCTTTGAAATGATGGGTAACTTCTCATTTGGAGATTACTTTAAAAGAGAGTCAATCAAATGGGGATGGGAATTTGTTACAGAATGGCTAAATATACCAGAAGATAAGATATGGGTGACTGTATATGAAGAAGATGATGATTCTTATGATATATGGGCAAAAGAAATGAATTTCCCAGAGGAAAGAATGGTTAGACTTGGAAAAGATGATAATTTCTGGGAAATAGGTACAGGTCCTTGTGGTCCTTGTTCAGAAATATATTTTGATAGAGGAGAAGAATATGGATGTGACAATCCAGACTGTAAACCAGGCTGTGATTGTGATAGGTATTTAGAATTTTGGAACCATGTATTTACTCAATTTGATAGAGATGAAGAAGGAAATTATAGTCTATTAGAAAACAAGAATATAGATACAGGTATGGGTCTTGAAAGAATGGGATGTATTATGCAAGGTGTAGACACTATCTTTGAAGTTGATACAATTAAATCTATACTAGAAGCAGTTGAGAAGTTAACAGGAGTAAAATATGGAGAGAATCCAAAAAATGATATATCAATAAGAATAATAACTGACCACATAAGAGCTGTAACATTCTTAGTTAGTGATGGAGTGCTTCCATCAAATGAAGGAAGAGGATATGTTCTTAGAAGACTCCTTAGACGTGCTGCTCGTCATGGTAAGTTATTAGGAGTAAAAGAATTATTTTTACAGAAACTAATAGATGAAGTTATAAAAGTAAATGATAAAGCATATCCAGTTTTAGTTGAAAAAGAAAGTTATATTAAAAAAGTAGTTGGAATAGAAGAAGAAAAATTCAATGAAACTATAGACCAAGGAACAGAAATATTGAACTCTTATATAGAAGTATTAAAAAATGAAGGAAAGACTGTCCTAAGTGGTCAAGAAGCTTTTAAACTATATGATACTTATGGCTTCCCTATAGACTTAACTAAAGAAATATTAGAAGAAGAACATCTATCTGTAGATGAAGAAGCTTTTAATGAAGAAATGGAAAAGCAAAAAGAAAGAGCTAGAAATGCTAGAGGAAATATGGATGGAGAAAGTTGGAAGGAAGACCCTCTATCAAAATTAGAATCTACAGTTGACAGTACATTTAATGGGTATAGTGAAATTTATGGTGAAGGAACTATTGAAGCTATAGTTAAAGATGATGAGCTAGTTCAAAGTGCAGAAGAAGGCGATAAGGTATCTATAGTACTAGATAACACTACTTTCTATCCTGAAGGTGGAGGACAAGTTGGAGATTGTGGATTGATAACTAATGAAAACTTAGTTTTAGAAGTATTAAATACTAAAAAAGGTGCTAATAATAGTATAAAACATATAGGTATAATAAAATCAGGAAGAATAAGTAATGGGGACAAAGTAAAGACACTCGTAGATAGAGAAACTAGAATGTCAGCTGCAAGAAATCACAGTGCTACACATTTACTTCATAAGGCATTAAGAGAAGTATTAGGAGAACATGTTAATCAAGCTGGTTCTTTAGTAACTCCAGAAAGACTTAGATTTGATATTACTCACTTTGAAGCGATATCAAATGAAGAATTAAAAGTAATAGAAGAAAAAGTAAATAATGTTATTTTATCATCTTTAGACATAAAATGTGATATTATGAATATAAAGGAAGCTAAAGAAAAAGGAGCTACAGCACTATTTGGTGAAAAATATGGTGATGAGGTAAGAGTAGTTTCTATGGGAGATTATTCTACAGAACTTTGTGGAGGAACTCACTTGACAAATACTTCTCAAGTAGGAATGTTCAAAATATTATCTGAAGGTGGAGTAGCAGCAGGTGTAAGAAGAATAGAAGCAATAACAGGAAAAGCTGTTTATGAATACCTAAAAGAAAGAGATGGAATTATCTCTGAAGTTTGTGTAAACTTAAAATCTAAAGAAGATAATTTAATTCAAAGAATAAGTTCTTTATTAGAAGAAAATAAAAACTTATCTAAAGAATTGCATGATATGAAAGCTAAGATGAGTTTACAATCAGTTGATTCTATTTTTGATTCTAAAGTTGAAGTAAATGGAGTTAATTTGATAACTAATAAATTTGAAGGTATGGATATGGATACACTAAGAGAAACAGCAGATAATCTAAGAGATAAGCTTGGTTCTGGTGTAGTAGTACTTGCAAATGTAGTAGATGATAAAGTTAACTTTGTAGTTACTGCCACTAAAGATGTATTAGATAAGGAAATACATTCAGGTAATATTGTTAGAGAAGTTGCAAAAATAGCTGGAGGAAAAGGTGGAGGAAGACCTAATATGGCACAAGCAGGAGCTAGTGATGTATCTAAGGTTGACCAAGCTTTAAGCTATGCAAGTGAGGTTATTAAGACACAAGTTAAATAACATTCACTCAAGGAGGTTTTTAGTTTGGAAAAAGATTTAGACTACACTATGAAATTTGAAGGAATACCAGAAGATAGGATGAGTGTAGGAGATACTATTGATTTTGTATATAAAGCATTAGTTGAAAAAGGATATAACCCTATAAATCAAATTATAGGGTATCTCCTTTCTGGTGATTCTAGCTATATAACTAGTCATAAAAATGCAAGAGCTATAATTAAAAAATTTGAAAGAGATGAGATACTTGAAGAAGTAATCACGCACTATCTGAATAGAAAGTAGGTCAAATAAATGAGAAAAAAGATTATGTCGTTGTTTGCAATAGTCATTATGATTTTTGTATCAACTGCTAGCTATGGTTTTGCTGAAGAAAAAGGCAAGGTCATATTTATTGATATGAATAGGACCAATCTTGGAAGTATGATGAATATTCCAATCTTGAAAAATGAGATAGAAAAGAGAGGCTATGTAGCTCTCATGAATATAAGAGGGGATCAAGGTACTGATGATAGAAGGTCTTATGCAAGTATGGGTGCAGGAACAAGAGCTAGTGTAACTACTGAAGACTATATCAATTTTCAAAAAGTAGACCAAGATACTGCTAAAGCTTTTGAAGTCGCAACAGGTCAAAAAGCTAAAGAAATAAATGATTTAGGCATTAATAGATCTATAAATGAAAATCTTGAGTATGGAGAATATGGAGCAAATTTAGGGTCATTAGGAAAAACTTTATCAGAAAATGGTTTAAAGACATCTGTAATTGGAAATGCTGATATAATTGAAAATAATCAATTAGTTAAAAACAGAAACTTATGTTTAGTAGCTATGGACCAATATGGAAGGATTGATTCAGGTAATATTGATAATATTAATAAGAAAGATTCTAAAATGCCATTTGGAATATCTACAGATTATGATAAATTACTAGATGAAACTAAAAAATCCTATAAAAATAGTGATGCTATATTTGTAGAACTTGGAGATACATATAGATTAGATATGTATAGATTAAATCTAAATGATAATACTTATGATACAATGAAGAAAAATATTGTAAAAAATATAAATAAATATCTTGAACAAGTATTTTCTATGGTTGGAGAAAATGACACTGTTTATATAGCAAGTGCATTTCCAAGTGACCTAGATTATAAGAATAAGAGAAGACTTTCTCCAATAATAAAATTTAGTGGAGAAGGGAAAGGTCTACTGGAATCTGCCACAACAAGAAAGGCTGGAATTGTTGCCAATTTAGATGTTGGAGTAGATATACTAGGTACATTTGGTCTTGAAAATAAAGAGATGGTAGGTAGAAGTTATACTTTAGTAAATAAAGAGGACAATATTAGCTATCTAAAATCACTTTATGAAAGGATAGTGTCTATATCTTCAATAAGGTCAACTATTATAAATGGCTTTGTAGGCGTAATATCTGCTTCTTGGGTAATTGCCATGTTTGCGATTTTCTTTAGAAATTATATGCCACATAAGGAGCGTGTATTCAAAGTACTTAAGGAGTTTATAAAATTAGGCATAATAATGCCACTATCATTTATGTTAGCTCCTTTGATGAATTTTAAAACTCCAATTTCAATATCTTTGGGAATATTTGCAACTACGCTAATATTATACTTGTTAGGTAGAAAATTATTTAAGGACAATGATATAAAGCACATGGGATTTTTTGCAACACTTACTATTTTAGTCATAGTTATAGATTCTATATTTGGAACATACTTAATGCAAAATAACATAATGAGTTATGATGCTGTCATAGGAGCTAGGTACTATGGTGTAGGAAATGAATATGAAGGTGTAACTATAGCAAGTGCAGTATTTGGCTTAGCAGTATTATTACATTATAAGAAGGTATCTAAATTACTTGTTGTAATTTTTTCATTAATAATACTTATAACTAGTGCATATCCTTCAATGGGTGCAAATGTTGGTGGAGCTATATCAGAATGTGTAGCATATTTGTTGTTTATAATGCTTATATATGACATTAAAATAGATTTTAAGAAAGCTGTATTATTAGCTGTTTCAGCTGTAGTTGTCGTTTTTGCATTTGCAGCTTTAGATATACTTTCAGGTAGTGAATCTCATTTAGGTATGTTTGTACAGAGAATTTTCCTAAATGGACCAGGAGAGATATTACAAACATTTGGAAGAAAAATTCAAATGAATATGCAACTAGCACAGACAAGTGTATGGGTAAATATTTTACTTGTAGGAATTGGAGTAATTGCAGTGCTTATATTTAAACCATCTAGACACTTTAGAAAGATAATGAATAATTTTCCAATCTTGTTTAAAGGGTTTATTGCATCTATGGTTGGTTGTATAATTACTCTTTTAGTTAATGATTCTGGAATAGTTGCTGCATCTACAGCATCTATATATATACTTATACCACTAATAATAATAAGTATAAATATGATAATATTTGAAAAAAATAACTAAAAAAATTTTTACTGTTCATATAGGATTTAAATAAAAAATGCAATATGATTATTAATGTAAACTGGATGCTTACATAAAAAATCATATTGCAATTTTTATGATTGATTATGTAAAATTATATGAAGCAGTAAGCCTGTGATAGTTATGAGAGGTTCAGAATATGTATTTAATCTATAGAATATAAATAGATAAAGGAGGAACTATGTTAGATGGAAGAATAATGGGTCTTGATGTTGGTGATAAAACTATTGGAGTTGCTGTGAGTGATTTGATGGGATTAACTGCACAAGGTATAAAAACAATAAAAAGAGTTGGCAAGAAAAAAGATATTGAAGAGCTAAAAGCAATAATAAAAGAAAAACAAGTAAATAAAATTGTATCAGGATTACCAAAAAATATGAATGGAACTTTAGGTCCACAAGGAGAAAAAGTAATCAAGTTTTGTGAATTGGTAAAAGCAGAAACAGGTATTGATGTAGAGTTTTGGGATGAGAGGCTTTCTACAGTAGCGGCAGAGAGGTCTTTATTAGAAGCAGATGTTAGTAGACAAAAAAGAAAAAAGGTTATAGATATGTTGGCAGCAGTAATAATTTTGCAAGGATATTTAGATTTTAAAATAAATTCATAAAAGAACTATAAAATTGAATACTTATGATATATAATATAAATAATAAAAATAAAAATAAATTTGAGGTGAATGACATTATGGAAGAAAATATAATAAATTTAATAGACGAAAATGGCGTTGAAAGCCAATTTGAAATAATATTAACATTAGAAGCAGAAGGAAAAGAGTATGCAATATTAATGCCTTTAGATGATGAAGAAGCTGAAGAAGCTTTAATCTTTAGAATTGATGAGGATGAAGAAGGTGAAATCTTAATACCTTTGGAAAGTGATGAAGAGTATGAAACTGTTGTAGCTGTGTATACTGCTATAATGGAAGAAGAAGGTTTAAATTACGACGAAGATGAATCAAATGGACTTAACTAGATAAGTAATTAAGTTTGTATATAAAAATCAGATATTTATTATATTTGCTTTAATTAAACCTTATTAATTGTAAAAGCATTTATAGTATATATCTGTTTTTTTGTTTTTTATTAAAAATACCAAAAAATTTATGAATTTTGGTGAATAATATATCTTTTATGGGTATATATTTATATTATGAGAATAAATTAAATTTATTTAAATGTCTTGACAAAAAATGAATTATCAATTACAATATTATTTAATAAAGATTATCAATTGAAAATAGTAAGGGTGATGTTATGGCAAATACAATGGATTTATTAAAAGACAAGTTAAAAGAAACTGGTTTTAAGATTACGCCACAAAGAAGAGCAATAGTTGAAATATTGCTTAAACATGACCATTCACATCTAAGTAGTGAGGAAATCTATGATTTAGTTAGGGTTGACTGTCCTGAAATAGGCTTAGCTACTGTATATAGAACAATGCAGCTATTGGATGAAATAGGATTAATATCAAAACTAAACTTAGACGATGGATGTATAAGATATGAGATTAGTCTACATAAAGAAGACTGTCATAATCATCATCATCTTATTTGTAAAAATTGTGGAAAGATAATGGAAGCTAAAGAAGACCTTTTAGACAATATAGAAAAAGAGATACAATCATTGTACAAATTTAAAATACTTGATCATGATGTTAAATTTTATGGACTATGTGACGAGTGTAATGGAGTAAGCGATTCAGAAGAATAAACTTCTATTGCTTAATGTCGATGGAAGAATAGTATAGAACTTTTATATTCTATGCTATTCTTCCATTTTTTATTATAAACCATCTATAAAATGCAAATATACAGTTTTCAAGATGCTTATAGTTTTAATATTGAAAATATAATTAATCCTATAAGTACAAAAATGAATGATTTTTCTATGAAATTACTAAATGGTCCTCCAACAGTTAAAAAACCTAAAGAAATTTTCTTTTCGCTTAGCGGATAAAAAATTGGTATTCCTTGCTTTGTAAATAAATCTCCTAAAAACATATGACTTGCATAACCAATCGTACCATAAAAAGATAAATTATTAATATTAGTGATTAATTCTATCTGTTTTAGTAAAAAATATACTATTATAGTTGCAAATATGCTATGAGAAAAACTTCTGTGCTTTAACCAGGGAAAAATTGACAACATTAGACAAAAAATTGTAAAATATATTTCAACTTCTATGATGTATAAGCATATAGCTAATAGTATAAATATTAATGATAGAAAAACTTTTCTTAGAAATGTGTGGGTTAGTTTTGCTTCAATAATTATAATTGCAACAAATGTAATTATTGCGCTTAAATAAAAATTATCATTTATATTTATTGAAATAAAGAAAATAATAATATTAACAGCATATATAAAAATTCTATATATGTATTTGGATACATTGTTTTTTAGAATGAAATTTGAGACCATAGAATTAGATTTATCCAAATCGGGTAGTACAGCAAAAGTAGCTGAAACTAAAATATCAACTAAAGATATAGGAATTTTAAATATTAAAGATGTTTGGATAGCTGTTAAGATTCCTATTGCACAATGAGTTTTACCACGCATAAATCCTCCTAAATTATCCGATATTAAATCATATAATATTTAGAGGATATCAAAATAAAATAGGTTTGTCAAAATAATACGTTAAATGTATTTTAAATATAGCTTAAAATATGATACGAATTATGGTACAATAAGAATAACTGGTAGCGAGTGCGTGATTTGATATTATTTATGATTGTAGAACGTGTTAAAAAATTAAATAGACAGAAGGAGATGATGCAATTGTTCAAAAAGAACACCAACAAGATAAAGGTAATGGCCTTGGGTGGACTTAACGAAGTTGGAAAAAATATGACTGTTGTTGAGTATAAAGATGAAATAATTGTTATAGATGCTGGACTTAGTTTTCCAGAGGATGAAATGTTAGGAGTAGATATAGTTATACCAGATATAACTTATTTAGTAAAAAATAGGGATAAAATAAAGGGTATATTTATTACACATGGACATGAAGACCATATAGGAGCTCTTCCATATATATTAAAGAAAATAAATGTACCTGTATATGGGGCAAGACTTAGTATAGGTCTTATACAAGTAAAACTTAAAGAACATAAAATGAATAATGTTAAGTTAAATGTTATAGGTCCTAGACAAGTTATAAAGCTTGATAATATGGAAGTAGAGTTTTTGAAAAATAACCATAGTATACCAGATGCTTACTCTATTGCAATACACACAGACCAAGGTATAATATACCACACAGGAGATTTTAAGATTGACTTGACTCCTATTGATGGAGATGTTATGGATATGCATAGAATCTGTGAGTTGAGCAAAAAAGGAGTTCTTTTAATGCTGGCAGATAGTACTAATGCAGAAAAACCAGGATTTACTATGTCTGAAAAGACTGTTGGGGTAGGTCTTGACGAATTGTTTGCAAAAGGAAATGGCAGAAGAATTATAGTTGCTACCTTTGCATCCAACATACACAGATTACAACAAATAATAAATACTGCTGAAAAGTTTAATAGAAAAGTTGCTATATCAGGTCGCTCAATGGTCAATGTAGTTGGAGTTGCAAAAGAATTAGGATACCTAGATATTTCTGATGACATGCTTATAGATTTAAATGATATATGTAAGTATGAAGATAGTGAATTAGTGATAATAACAACTGGTTCACAAGGTGAACCTATGTCAGCTCTTGCTAGAATGGCTTTTTCAGAGCACAAAAAAGTAGAAATAAAGAGTGGCGATTTAGTTATAATATCTGCTCATCCAATACCAGGGAATGAAAAATTAATATCAAGAGTAATCAATTTCTTATTTGAAAAAGGAGCAGAAGTAGTATACAGTGATATAGCTGATATACACGTTTCTGGACATGCCTGTCAAGAAGAATTAAAACTTATACATGCATTAGTTAGACCAAAGTTTTTTATGCCAGCTCATGGTGAATATAGAATGTTAAAAAGACATGCTGAAATAGCTGAACAGCTTGGTATGGATAAAGAAAATATTTTTGTCATGCAAACAGGAGATGTTTTAGAATTAGATAAAAACTCTGCTAAGGTAGCAAACCGTATACAAACAGGAAACATATTAGTTGATGGTCTAGGAGTAGGCGATGTAGGTAATATAGTTTTAAGGGATAGAAAGCATTTATCAGAAGATGGTCTTATGATAGTTGTAGTTACTATTTCCAAGGATGAGGGTAAGGTCTTAGCAGGTCCAGATATAATTTCCAGAGGATTCGTATATGTAAGAGAGTCAGAAGATTTAATGGATGGAGCAAAGGATATAATTAAGAATGTTCTAAATGAATGTGAAGAGAAAAATATTAAAGAATGGGCTTATTTAAAGAATAATATTAAAGAAAACCTAAAAGAATATTTATATCAAAAAACTAAACGAAATCCAATGATACTTCCTATCATAATGGAAGTATAATATAAAAAAACTATAAATTTGAAAATTAGACCTCTTGTAATTTTTAAAGTAATATCAAAAATCCAATTGATATTATCTTAAGAATTACAAGAGGTCTTTTTAATACTCATTTTAAAAAAATATATATTACATAAAATACCAATTATAACAATCTTTTATTAGTAAAAACTACTTATATATAAATTTTACTGATAGGAGGATTCTTATGGATGATGTTTCAAGACAAAATGCTATAAAAGCTTTAAAACAAACAAAAATGGAAATAGCAGGAGAGTATGGAATGAATTATGAAGATGCTTTTGAAATAATAGAAAATGCGTCTAATAAAGGTGTTTTAGAAGGTTACTTTAAAAAGCTTGAAAAGAAAAAAAATTTAGGTCAAGGTATATCTAGGCATTTAGAATAAAAAAAGTTAAATGTGAGAAAATAAGTTTAAATAAACTTTAAGAGGTGACATCGATGAAAAAATTAGCTAGTACTGCTTTGGCTATATTAATTGCGCTTACTCCTTTAAGCTTTTCTTTTGCAAATAATAAGGAAAATGCTGATGCCAACCAACTAAATATATCTTCAAAATCAGCAATTTTGATGGATGTTGGTAGTGGACAAATTTTATATGAAAAGGATGCTCATAAAAAGCTTCCTCCTGCTAGTGTAACTAAGGTAATGACTATGCTACTTATAGTAGAAGCTTTGGATTCAGGCAAGATTAAGCTTGATGATGAAGTTCAAGTAAGTGAAACTGCATCTAGTATGGGTGGTAGTCAAATATTCCTAGAGCCAGGAGAAACTCAAAAGGTTGATACATTATTAAAAGGTATAGCTGTTGCTTCTGCAAATGATGCTTGTGTTGCTATGGCTGAACACTTAGCTGGAAGTGTTGAAGGATTTGTTGATAGAATGAATGCTAAAGCAAAAGAGTTAAATATGAATGATACTCATTTTGCAAATACAAATGGACTTCCAGTTGCAAACCACTATACATCTGCTCATGATATAGCTTTAATGTCTAGAGAACTATTAAAACACGAAATGATAAGTAAATACTTAACTACATGGATGGATAAGGTTGTAGTAGGGAAGAAACAAGTTACAGTAGGTCTTGCAAATACTAATAAACTTATAAAGCATTATCAAGGAGCAACTGGTGTTAAAACTGGTTTTACTCAAGAAGCAAAATACTGTTTATCAGCATCTGCAAAGAGAGGTAATACTCATCTAGTTGCTGCAACTTTAGGAGCAGAGACTTCTCCAGAAAGATTTAATGATGCCTCTAGCCTTTTAAACTATGGATTTGCTAATTATGAAAGTGTTAAGTTATGTAGTAAAGGTGATAATATAGCAACACTTACATTGGATAAGGCTGATGAAAACAAAGTTAAATTGGTTGCTAAAGAAGATTTAAATGCTCTTATTAAAAAAGGAAGCTCTAAAGAATTTGAGAAGAAAATTGAAATAGTAAAAAATCCTAAGATGCCAATTAAAAAGGGAACTGTTTTAGGAAAAATAAAGATATGTAAAGATAAAAAAGTAATAGGCGAAGTGGAATTGATAAATACTAAGGATATAAATAAGGCAAGCTATCTACAAATGCTTCAAAGAATAATTGATAATATGATATAAATAATTATCAGATGAAATATAATTATAATACACAAAGATATGATTATAATACACATAAAAAATACCCTTATGTAATTATTTGCCATAGGGGTATTTTTATTTACCATATAGAAGTATTTTATAATCTTGTGATTTTTATAGAAATATAGAAAAGTTTATGTATCTTAAAATATCATTTGATTTAATATCATATATAGGGTTGTTTAACAATTATCTAAGTAAAGGCATACTACCAGTAAGTTTATTCACTTTCTTTTTATTCCCATAAATTGCTATCCCAAAATACTGTAACTCATCTTCTGGAACACTAGCAATCTTTTGTGTAAATTCTTCATAAAGATTGCAACTTTGTGCTACATCTGAAAAATCTACAACAGTTAAATCGTTAAATTCCAAAGTATATAATTTTTTACGTAAATCTTTTATTATTTCTTTGTTTCCTTTTAAAATAGGTACAGGAATGTCAATAATTCCTAAGTGGCTATTACCTGTTTTGTCAATTACATCTGGGCCAACAGTTTCTGGGGCATGTTTTCCTAGTGTAATTCCCATTATAGCTGCTGTATTGGATATAATTCCCATTGGTAAATTTTCGTCTATTACCATGACACATTTTGAATTTTTATTTTCCATTTTTATTTCTCCTTTTTACCTTATTTAAAGTTGTTTGAATCATCATTTATAAATATATTTTGATATTGCTTTGGTGTAAGACCAATAAAATTCTTAAAAAAGTTTGTAAAGTGACTTTGGTCTACAAATCCTGTTTGTATCGCAGCATCTATAGGTTCTACGCCTTTTTCTAAAAGCTTTTTAGCTTTGTTTACCCGTATATTTTCTAGGTATCTATATGGTGTAATACCTTTTAATTTCGTAAAATTACGAAGTAGAGAGTACTTATTCATACCTGCTATAGTGCTTAATTCGTCAAGTACTATATGTTCAGCATAATTATTTTCTAGATAATCACATACTGCTTGAATTTCTATATTTGTATTTTCCAAGTTAGATTGCAAATTTGGCTCTGTATGTTCTTCAATTAATTGTTCAATTAGGAAGAAAAAAAGCTCTTCCTTTTTAAAATCCAATTCTTCTTCCATGATTATATAGTGTAATTCTTGTAGTAGAGGTACTAGCTCACTGCGAAATATAACAGGTTGATTAAATTTTGGTAAATAATTTTTACCTGTGATTTCAAAGACGGTTTTTTTCATTATTTCTGGCTTAATATTAATACATCTGTAATCAAGTACTTTATCATCTATTTGTTCACAAGTATGACTATCAAAAGGGTTAAAAAGTAGCAAATCTCCAGTACTTGTGGTATACTCTTTATTTTTACAAGATAAATATCTTTGACCTTTTTCTATAAAACCAATTACATAATGTTCATGAAAATGGTTTGGGAATTTTTGCATTATGCCTTTAAATCTATATGCTTCAATTTTTAATTCCCTATCAAAGCATACTGTGCGTTCTTCTTGTCTCACTTAGGTAACCTCCTTTCATGTTATACAAAGTGTAACACATATTTTTTTATACTTCTTGTATAATATTGACTAAGAGACAATAATGTCAATTCATGTCAATATAATATTATACTTACAGTAGGTGTAATTATTATATTTTCACAATGAATATGATATAATAATAAAAGTTATAAAATAAAAAGCAAATTTTAATTTTATGCCTAGAAGTTAAAATTATTATAATGTAAAATAATTTTGATTATAAGCTATTTAATTGTTATAATAATATTAAAAATTTAATTTAGGAGATGTACATTAATGTTAAGTATGAATATAGGAGAAATAGTAGCAAGTTTAGTTGGTATAGCTATGGCAATATCAATACATGAGTTTGGCCATGCTTATTCAGCTCACTTATTGGGAGATGATACAGCTAAAGCTTATGGTAGAATGACATTAAATCCTGTAAGACATGTTGACCCAATAGGTCTTTTGGCTATGTTTATCCTTAAGATAGGGTGGGCAAAGCCAGTACCAGTAAATCCAAATAACTTTAAAAACTATAAGATAGGAAACCTGATAGTTTCACTTGCAGGCGTTTTTTGTAATGTTTTGACTGCTATACTGTGTGTAATTATCAATAAGTATGTGCATATGTACGCTATAAATACAATAGCTGGATATGTGCTTTTATATAGTATGGGATTTGCAGCTTTTAACTTACTTCCGATACCTCCACTTGATGGATGGGGAGTTATATCTACATTTGTACCATATAAATGGAATGAATATTTGTATAAATTTGAAAGTATGAGTTATATAATTTTATTAATTGCTTTATTTACTGGTATATATCAAATAATACTATCACCAATATATACAGTGTTGCTAAAAATAGTATATTTATTTGTTTAATATAATAAACAGATTAAAGAGGGATTGATATGAAGTATAATATACAATTACAAGTCTATGAGGGACCATTAGATTTACTTTATGATTTAATAACAAAGCATAAAATAGACATAAAGGATATATCTATAATAGATATAACTAAGCAGTATCTAAATTATTTGAAAATGCTAGATAAAATGGATTTAGAGATAACTAGTGAATTTATAACTATGGCATCAAAACTTTTAGAGATAAAGTCTAAATATCTGCTTTATAAGCAAAAAGATGAAGAAGAAGACCCAAGAATAGAACTTATGGAAAAGTTAGAAGAATATAGAAAATTTAAGGTAGCATCACAAGATATAAAAGAAAATATAACTTATGTTAATGAGAGATTTTATAGAAATAAAGAAGAGATAATTATTGATGACAATGTGGATTTAGAAGATATATCAATTGAAGCAATAAAAAATATACTTCCATACATATTTAAAGTTAAAACATCACAGATAGAAAATGCTAATGATGAGAAACTAGATAAAATAGTAAGGAAGAAAATAATATCTGTAGAAGAAAAAATATTATATATAAGAGATATTATAAAAGATAAGATTGAAGTTACTTTTACAAATATTATAAAATCATATGAAAATGATGAAATAATAGCTACTTTTTTATCTATATTAGAGCTTATAAAAGAAAAAGAAATAGTCGTAGTACAAGACATATTTTTTGATGATATTCTAATAAGAAAAAGTTCGGAGTGTTAAAATGAAAAGAGAAGATATAAAGTATATTATAGAATCTGTTATGTTTGCATATGGTGAACCAATAAGTATAAAAGAATTAAACTATATAATAAATAAAGAACTTTCATCAAAAGAAATAGAGATTATGTTAAATTTACTTATTGAGGAGTACAGAGAACAAAATAGAGGTATTCAAATAATCAAGTTAGAGAATAAGTACCAAATGTGTACAAATAAAGACTATGCAGAATATATAAAGAAGATTATTGAACCAAAGAAAAAGAAAAGTTTGAGCCAAGCTACATTAGAAACTCTTACTATAATTGCCTACAAACAACCAATAACAAAGGTAGAAATAGAGGATATAAGAGGAGTAAAATGTGATAAGGTATTACAAACTTTGTTTGAAAATGAACTTATAAGAGAAGCTGGTAGATTGAATAAGATAGGGAAACCAATAATTTATAAAACAACAGATGAATTTTTAAAGTTGTTGAATATAGAAAGTCTTGAAGAATTGCCACCTATAGAAAATTATCAAGAAGTGGCAACAAATGAATAAAAATATAAAATCACAATAATTTAGTATGTAATTTTAAATTTTAAAAGATTTAAAATGCTCTAAGTTGTTGTGTTTTTTTGTATAAATATAAAATTATAATTCTCTTAAAATAAATATGGATAATTAAGTATAAATAGTAATTTTTTGATGATAATATAAACATGGAGCTTAATGAATTATTTAATTTTAAGTATTTAATAATAGCTGTAATTTTTATTATAAGTGTAACTATGTTGATTTTAATATCTCATATAAACATCTTAATAATAGCTGATATAAAAAACAAAGATATTTGTTTAAAGCTTAATATAAAATACATGTTTAATTTAATAAATATAAATAGACAACTTTATCCAGCTGAAAATAGTAAAAATAATGATAAAAAAGAGGGGATGAAGAATAATATAGATTCAAGTATATTATTAGCTGATGACCTTTTGAGCATTTATAGATTATTAAAAAAGATAAAAATACATGAACTTTATTCAAATATTAATTTTGGAACTGGAAATATTGGCTTAACATCTTCTGTATATGTATTGATAAATACTTTGTATGGAAATTTATTTAATATGATTGATGCAGAAAAAATGTATTTAAATGTAAATCCAGATTTTACAAAAGATTATGTTTTAGGAAATATAAGGATACATATAAGGCCAAGAATAAAAGCTTTATTTAATATTATAATAATGATTAATAAAATTATGAATAAAAATAAAGGAAATAAGGAAGGTGATAGTAATGAGAGCAACAGGTTCGATACAGAGTCTTATGGAAACAACTCTTGAAACAATTAAAGGTTCTATAGATGCAAATACTATTATAGGAGACCCTATAAAAACAGATACTACAGTGGTTGTACCTATATCAAAGGTTACAATTGGCTTTGGTATAGGAGGTGGAGAATACTCAAAAGGATATGATGATAAAGATAGGGAAATTGAATTAAAAAATGAAAAATCAGATACGAATTTTGCTGGAGGTAGCGCAGGGGCTATATCTGTACAACCAGTAGCATTTGTAGTAGTTGAAAGTGGAGAGACTAGAATAATGAGTTTAGACAGTAATATCAATCTAGTGGATAATATATTATCTATAACTCCTAGAGTATTGGAGAAAATTCAAAATATATCACAAAGTAATAAGAATCAAGATAAAAACAATATGTAAGAATAAAATATTTTTAAATATGTATATAGTTTTAGGTAAAGTAGTGGGGTTAGTATAAATCCCACTATTTTGTTGTGTACTTTAAACATTTATATCTAATAAGATTTTAGTTTAAAACAATTTAAATAGATAATAAAGTTGATATATAGTATAATTATAAAAAGAAAAGAAGTATTATATTATAGATATATAAACGCATTTGAGATATAAGAGGGAGTTATAAATCATTAGTTTTGAGGTGAATGTTATGAGCGATAAAGAATTATCTATTTTGTTGTTAGAAAGTATGAATAATTTTCATAATTTAATAAAGATTATTAATAACGAAAGATATAAAAAAGATAAGGTTCTTACAGAAAGACAGTTCTTTGCCTTAGTAAAAATAAGAAAACATGATAAAATAGAGCTTAAAAATCTAAGTAGAGATTTGCATGTATCTACTTCTAGTCTGTGTATACTACTTAATAAATTGGTTGAGCAAGAGTATGTATATAGGGAAGAAGATAGTAGAGATAGACGAAATACTTTTTATGGAATAACTAAAAATGGAGAAAAGATATTGGATAATGAAATACTAAAGTTTGTATCTATAATAAGTGATAAAATGGATTGCCTAGATATAGATAATAAAGATAAATTATTTACTTCTCTGGAAGAGTCTAAAAATATAATAGAACAATTATTTTAAAAAGGAGAATTTATTATGAATATAAAGTATTCTAAAGAAATATTAAAAAGTTTAGAAAATGCTATAACAGTAGTAGCTCTATTTGAGGGAGAAGATGTTTCTACGACATTTGATAAAATAAATATGATAAGCAGAAATTTTAATTCTAAAGAAAATAGTATAGATACTGTAACATTGGTTGAAAATAACAATTTGGTAAATGTTTGTCTTGTTGGTTTTGGTAAGAGAGAGTTATTGAATAGAGAAAAAATTAGAATCATAGGTGGTAATTTGTGTAAAAAATTAAAAAATATATTGAAAAATGAAGCATATAAGAGTAGTGATGTTAATGTACTGAATCTTAATTTAAATAGTGATGAAATAGGTTCTTTTGTAGAAGGGATATTACTTGGAAATTATAAGTTTGATAAGTATAAGACAAAAAGTAAGGATTTTGAAAGAAAAGAAGTTGATACTATAACTATATTTACTGAAAAAGAAGTTGAGTGTCAAATAGAAAAGGCTAAAATATTAGCTAATTCAACTATAATAGCTAGAAATCTAGTTAATGAACCATCAAACGTAATATATCCAAAAACATTAGCAATAGAAACAGTTAAACTTGGTGCAGAGTTTGGGTTTAATGTTGATGTTTATGAAGAAGAAAAAATAAAGGCATTGGGAATGGATGCTTTTTTCGCTGTTTCAAGAGGTTCAATTAATAAACCAAGATTCATAGTAATGAGATACTTTGGAGATAAAGAAAGTACAGATATATTAGGTCTAGTAGGTAAAGGATTGACTTATGATACTGGTGGATATTCTTTAAAATCAAATGCTTCTATGCTAGATATGAAGACAGATATGGCTGGTGCTGCGAGTGTTATAGGTGCTATGTGTGCTATATCTCAAAGTAAATTAAAGAAAAATGTTATAGCAGTAGTGGCTGCATGTGAGAATGCTTTATCAGGAGGTTCATACAAACCTGGAGATATAATTAGTTCTATGGCAAAGAAAACTATTGAAGTTTTAAATACGGATGCAGAAGGTAGACTTACATTAGCTGATGCAATATACTACATTATAAACAATGAAAAAGTAACAAAGGTGGTTGATGTAGCTACATTAACTGGTGCTGCTTTAACATTGTTAGGTAATGTTGCAACTCCTATAGTAACAAATAATGATGATTTTTATTGTGAATTAGAAAAAGCTGCCACTTTATCAGGGGAAAGGGTATGGAAGATGCCAATTTATGATGAATTTAAAGATATGATAAAAGGAGAAGAAGCAGACCTTAAAAACACTGGTGGTAAAAATGCTGGATGTATAACAGCAGGAGCTTTTATTGGTGAATTTGTTGGGAATACTCCTTGGATACATATGGATATAGCGGGGACAAGTACATCATCAAAATCAATTGGATACAAAGCAAAGGGGGCTACAGGAGAACCTGTTAGAACATTGTACTATTTGGCAGAAATCTAAAAAACAATTATAAAATATAATTTATAAAGCCACGTGGATATTTTTGTAATTTAAGATTATCTATGTGGCTTTATTTTTTATTTAAATAAATTATTTACTCTTTTTCTTTTTTTCAAGTATAAAAGTATCTCTATTAAATAAAAGAGCAGGTATGTACATAATACTAGTAACAAAAATAAACGTAAAAATAGCAGTTGTGCTATGACTTAAAAAACCATAATAGTACCTAGAGTTGGTAAATGTGTTTAGTAAAAATATGAATGAAAAATAAATAAAACATATAGCTAAGTTATCTCTAAGTGCATATCTGTTAACTCTAAATTTTCTAACATCAACCATATATATATCTGCATAAATTATCAAGCACTTAGAGAAGATAAAGATAAAATATATTAAGCTAGGAAATTCATAGCCCAAGTTTTTAGAAAAAATGAGTTCTCCAACTGAACAAACTAAACTCCAAGAAAAAAATATATTAAAAAGATGATACTGCTTAAAAATTAGTATGGCTATACACAGATATATACAAATATAATTGATTCCAATTGGTAAAGAGTTTAGAGTACTATAATTACCTGAAGAAATAAGTAATAATTGCTCTAGAGCCATAATTATTACAAGTAATGTACAAATTATCTTCTCAACTGTATAGCTATAAGGTAAAATATTTTTGGTTAGTTTTGGACAATAGTATAAAAATAATCCAAATATAAAGAGACTTACAAATTGTTCACTAGAAAAAAGAAAAATTTTAAACATATAACATTCTCTCCTATAATAAATTTAATATGTATCTATATAAATATATTCATTATATCTCAATTTAATATATAAAAAAGATAATAATAGTTAGATTTTTTATATGAGTTTTAATAGGTAAAATATCCTATTGTTTTGTAGATATATCCTAATTATGTCAAAAAATAAAAAAATTTTTATTTATTAGAGTTTTTGGAAATAATAATAACAGATATTATAATTAATTAACAGTTTTTGTAAGTATTTGACAATAGAGAGGGTGTAACAAATGGGAATAATAGAGTCAGCATCAAAATTGGCTGAGATGGTTCATTTATTGGCTGTTGAAAAGGGGATAACTGATATAGAAGCATGGGATGAAGCTGTGAAAGAATACAGCAAAATTTATGAAGAAAGAAGAAATGAATAGAATGATAAAAAATGAAAACTTGATGATAAAAAATAACTTTATTTAAAGAAATTCAATTTTTATAGAAGTATTAAAAATAATATAAATAAAAAGATGGTATTTCAAATGTAAGTAAAAAATCATTTTGGGATACCATCCTTATTATTTATTTTAATAATATATAAGTAATAAATCTTACTTATCCATATTTTTTATGTAACCTCTTTTTTCTAGCTTTTTTATATGCTCCTTACGTATTTCATCAAGATTAATACCATATTGTTCTTCTAGCTTAAACATCATAGTAACACATGTCTGCGCTACATCCATTAGTTCCTTAGCAGTTTTCTTTATAATATCAACTTCATCTAAATCATTATTTTCTCCACTTAGATTTCTGAATTTACCTATACATTCAGCTAATTCACCTTGTTCTTCACCCATTTTGATAAATGTAGATTCTAGTGTTGGGTCTAAATTATTAAGCTCTGGTAAAGATATAGTTTTTAGTTTCATAAAAGCTCCTTTCAAGTTATTCGTATTTATACTAAAACATCATAACAAAAATAATACTAAAAAAAAACTTTAAATTCAACATAAAAACTTACATATATAATAAAAATCATGAAATAAATCTATATTTGTCTTAATACAGCCTCATATAAAACTTCTCCAATAGGTTTATTTATTACAAGAGAGGCTGACTTATCATAGACTGTATTTGCTTTATTAATAAGAGCAATATAATCGCCTTTGTAATAATCTATAAAACTTGCTGCTGGGTATACAGCTAATGATGTACCTCCTATAATCAATAAATCAGCATTACTTATAGCAGAAATTGTTTTAGTAATGACATCACTGTCAAGAGCTTCCTCATAAAGTACTACATCTGGTTTTACTATAGAACCACAGTTGTCACAGTAAGGAATATTACCTCCCAGATTTAACATAGATTCTAAGTCAAAAAATTTACCACATTTAGTACAATAATTTCTATGTACAGAACCATGAAGTTCTAGCACATTTTTACTTCCAGCCATTTGATGAAGTCCATCAATATTTTGAGTTATGACAGCTTTAAGCTTACCCATTTCTTCGAGTTTTGCTAAAGCTATATGAGCATTATTGGGTTTTGCATTAGGATATATTAATTTATCCTTATAAAATTCAAAAAATTCTTCTGGATATCTAACAAAAAAAGTATGTGAAACTAATTGTTCAGCAGTAAATTGTTTATTGAGTTTTTGGCTAAATAATCCAGTAGAACTTCTAAAGTCTGGAATATTAGATTCAGTTGAAACACCTGCTCCACCAAAAAATACAATATTATTGTGATTAGCTATTAAGTCTTTTAAGCTATTTGCATCCATAGTTACACCTCCAAATTATTATATATAAATTGTACTACATATTAGGTCGTTTATGTTTTATTAATTTAAATAAATATATAGTTTAATAAGTTAAATAAAGGGAATATAAATAAAATGTATACAGAGTATAAATAGACAATATTTACTAAAATAACAAGTTGTCGTATAATTATATTAAAATTGTTTTAGTGTATAAGAAGGGCGGGGGAAGTACGTGAAGAAAAAAGCAGCTTTAGCAACATTGGCTATGTTACCCTTAGGTGTGGTAAATGCACATGCTGATGGAGATATAGGTATAGTGACTATAAATTATTTAAATGTAAGAAATGAACCAACTGCCGAAAGTAGCATAGCCTTTGTTGCTAAAAAAGATGATAAAGTTTTGATTAAAGACTCTTCTAATGGATGGTATAAAATAAAAGCTGAATCTGGACAAGAAGGTTGGGCTTCATCAAAATATATAGCAAAATCAAATAGTGACTCTTTAAGAACGTCTACAAATAAAGAAAAACAAGTTATTTCAAATAGTTTAAATATGAGAAATGGAGCAGGTACAAGTTACAGAGTAATAACTGTACTAAAAAAAGGTCAAAAAGTAGAAGTAATATCAGAGAGTAATGGATGGTCTAAAATCAAATATGATGGAAGACTAGGATATGTATCTAGCTCTTATTTAGGAGACGTTTCAAACTCAACTAATAAATCAAAAACTAAACAAGTGAATACAACTTCACTAAATGTAAGGAGTGGACCAAATACAAGTTATGGTTTGTTAGGCAAGTTGCCAAAAGGAAGTAAAGTAGAAGTAATATCAGAAAGTAATGGATGGTCCAAAATAAAGTATAATGGAAAAGATGCCTATGTATCTAGTATGTACTTATCGGATGTAAGTCAAAGTAATTCAGACAATTCTAGTCAAAGCAATGATAAAAAGAATACTGATAAGGTCGTAAATACAGCTTCTTTAAATGTAAGAAGTGGACCAGGTTCTACATATAGTAAGTTGGGAAAAGTTTATAAAGGAAGTAAAGTAACTGTACTATCAGAAAGTAGTGGATGGGCTAAGATTAATTTTAACAATAAAGAAGCATTTGTAGTAGGCAATTATTTATCTACTTCAGCAGATACTTCAAATAATAACTCAAATAGTAACTCTGATAACAGTTCTAATAGTAATGGCAATAATTCTTCATCATCAGGTCAAGTAAATGGTATGTCAGGTATAAGTGGGGCTAAAATTGATTATAAATCTTTGAGTTATACTTTAGAATCTCATATAAGTAAACAAGTTGAGAAAGCAGCATCAGGAGGAAATGTGATAGCTCCAAGTAATAGGAAAAGCACTCCAAGTCCTGAATTTAGTACTTTTTCAGCTCAAAGAACAAGCTCATTTGTAAATGCAAGTTCAAGTGATATAGAATATTATTTAAATCCTAAAAATTTTACAAATACTACTAAAGGTATGATGCAGTTTTTAAAGATTAACAGTTATAGAGATGGTATTTCAGAATCAAGTCTTAACTCGTATCTTAATGGTTTATCTTCTAGTGTATTTAAAAACCAGGGAGCAGCCTTTATAAATGCTGCCAAGAAGTATAATATAGATGTTGTATATCTAGTATCTCATGCTATGTGGGAAACTGCTTATGGTAAGTCTACACTTGCCCAAGGTCAAACATTAACATCTTATAAGGGACAACCTCTTAGTAAGCCAGTTAAAGTATACAATTTTTTTGGTATAGGAGCAATAGATAAAAGTGCTAATGTTTCAGGTGCAGAAGCAGCGTATTCCAATGGCTGGACTAGTGTAGAAGCTACAATAGATGGCTCTGCAAAGTGGATATCACAAAATTACGTAAATAGTTCTAAGTACAATCAGAATACTATCTACAAGATGAAGTGGAATTATGATTATACATGGCATCAGTATGCAACTGATGTAAACTGGGCTAATGGAATTTCTGGAATTATGGAAAATTTAATTGGTCTTTATGGAGGAGGAAGTAGTTTGGTTTTTGAAGTTCCTCAATACAAGTAATACATAAATAAAAAATATAGACTATGGGTAGTTTTCATTTTATTTAAATTATCTATAGTCTTTTTGTATATAATTTATAATCTGTAAATTTAATGTTAACAAAACTTTTATGTTATAATATTAATTCTAAGTAAATATAAGTGAGTAATAGGTAGAAATAGATAAAAAGTGGTAATAATATATATAAAGATAATTTTGAGAAAGGAGGATATATATGGAAAGTATTAAGGAATATTTGGATAAGTTAGAAATTAATAATAGTGGTCTTGGAAAGCAACTTAAAGAAGTTTATATAAATAGAGTAGTTTATTTTAAGGAAGATAAGATAGTTTATTTTTATCTAACTTCTAAAGATATTGTTTCTCATGAACTTTTAGATAAATTTAAAGAAGAATTGATGTATAAACTCGATTATTTTAAAGATATGAGGATGAAGATAAGATTTACTGGTCTTGAAAGAAAATCCAATAAAGATGTTATAAAAAAATATTGGAATAATATATTGTATATATTAAAGTATCTTTGTCCATCTATTGCAGGGTGGTATAAACAAGTAGAATTTCTTTGTTTAGAAGAAGAATTAAAAATAAAACTTCCAAAAGGTATATTTTATGAGCGATTAATGAAAAAAAATGTAACTTATGTACTTAAAACCGTGCTTAGCGAAGAGTTGGGATTAGATTTAAATATAACAATAGAAAAAGCTGTTGATGAAAAGGTAAATAAAGAAAGACTCATAAGAATCAATGATAGAGAAATGGAAGAAAAAATTAGGGCTTTAGAAATTGGAAAAGTTAATAACTGTGAAGAAAATGAAGAGGAAAGCTATGTCATTAAGTCTGATGTAGATGAAAATTTAATCTATGGAGATAATGCAAATGCTATGATTGAAAATATAGTTGAATTAAATGCATCTTCTGGAACAGTTGCAGTTGTTGGAGATATATTTGATGTTGACACTAAAGAACTTAAAAACGGAAAAATACTTATGATAGCTTCAATTACAGATTATACTAGCTCAATAAGCTGTAAACTTTTTTTAACAGATACAAATAAGGATGTAGTACTTGAAAATGTTAAAAAAGGAGCATACTTAAAAATCAAGGGTGACATAGTTTATGATACATATCAAAGAGAAATTAGTATGATGATTAGTGGGATAAGAAAAGAAACTAGAATAGAGAGAGAAGATAAATCAGAGGAAAAAAGAGTAGAACTCCATGCACATACACAAATGTCTTCTATGGATGCTATTTGTTCTGTTAAAAAGCTTGTAGAGCGTGCAGCCAAATGGGGTCATTCTGCTATTGCTATAACAGACCATGGTGTTGTACAAGGATTTCCAGATGCTATGAATGCAGGTAAGTCAAATAATATAAAAATACTTTATGGAGTAGAAGGGTACTTGGTTGAAGATGATTCTCTCATTATAGAGGATGCAAATGATAAAGAACTTTCGCAGACATTTGTTGTATTTGACATAGAGACAACTGGTTTTTCTAATACAAATGATAAAATAACTGAGATTGGTGCTGTAAAAATAGAAAACTTTAAGATTGTAGATAGATTTAGTGAGTTAATAAATCCTGAAAAAGATATTTCTTATAAGATACAGGAATTGACAGGAATAACTAATGAATTAATTAAAGACAAGCCAACCATTGAAGAAGTTCTTCCTAAGTTTATGGAATTTGTTGGAGATAGTGTATTAGTAGCACATAATGCAGAGTTTGATACTGGATTTATATCGCAAAAATGTAGGGAACAAGGCTTGTTATATAATAACAAAAAAGTAGATACACTTATGTTAGCAAGAGTAATGTTGCCAAACTTAAAAAGACATAGATTAAATGTCGTTGCAAAAGAACTTGGTATTCCTCTTTTAAATCACCATAGAGCAGTGGATGATGCTGAGGCTACAGCACTTATATTTAATAAGTTTTTGCAGATGCTTACAGAAAAAGGTGCAAAAACTCTAAGTGATGTAAACAATATACTTGGAAAGATTGATTACACAAAGCTTAGCACAAATCATATAACCTTGATAGCAAAAAATTCTATAGGTATAAAAAATTTATATAAAATAATTTCAGATGCACATGTAAATCATTTTTTTAGAGCGCCAAGAATCCTTAGAAGTGTATTAAATGAATATAAAGAAGGATTAATAATTGGTTCGGCTTGTGAAGCTGGGGTGGTTTTTCAAGCTGTAAAGAAAAACGTGTCTGATGAGGAAATGAAAAAAATAATAGATTTATACGATTATATTGAAGTAATGCCTATAGATAATAATAGATTTATGATTGATAAAGGAGAAGTAAAGGACGAAGAAGAGTTAAGGGAGTTGAATAGGAAACTAATTGATACAGCCAAAAAATTTGACAAAATTCCAGTAGCTACTGGGGATGTTCATTTTTTAGACAAACATGAAGCTGTCTTAAGAAAAGTTCTTAAATATTCTCAAGGTTTTAAAGTAGATGAAGAAGAAACTTATTTACATTTTAGAACAACAGATGAAATGTTGGAAGAGTTTAGTTATCTTGGAGAAGAATTGGCATATGAAGTTGTAGTTGAAAATAGTAATCTGATTGCCGATATGGTTGAAGATATAAAACCTATACCAGATGATACTTATCCTCCAATTATAGAGGGCTCAGATGTGGAGTTAAGAGAAATGTGTTACAAAAAAGCCAAACGAATCTATGGAGACCCAATACCAGAAATAGTTCAAAAAAGACTGGATAGAGAATTAAATTCAATAATAAGCAATGGGTATGCAGTTATGTATATTATAGCTCAAAAACTGGTTGCAAAATCTCTTTCAGATGGATATTTAGTTGGTTCAAGAGGCTCAGTTGGCTCATCTTTTGCAGCTACTATGAGTGATATAACAGAAGTTAATCCTCTTCCAGCACATTATATTTGTGAAAACGAAGACTGTAAATATTCATTCTTTTATGAAATAGGTGAATGGGGCTCAGGTGTTGATTTACCAGACAAGGATTGTCCAAAGTGTGGAAGAAAACTTGCTAAAAACGGTCATGATATTCCATTTGAGGTTTTCTTAGGTTTTGAAGGTGATAAGGAACCAGATATAGACTTAAATTTCTCAGGAAATTATCAGCCAACAATTCATAAATACACAGAAGAACTATTTGGAGAGGGGTATGTATATAGGGCTGGGACTATAGGTACTGTAGCAGAAAAAACAGCTTTTGGATACGCAAGAAAATATGTGGAAGAAAATAATATAAGTGTACCAAATGCAGAAGTACTTAGGCTTTCAAATGGATGTACTGGAGTAAAAAGAACCTCAGGACAACATCCTGGTGGAGTTATGGTTATACCAGACTATAAAGATGTATACGATTTTACACCTATACAGTATCCAGCAAATGATACTTCTTGTGGTGTTATAACTACTCACTTTGATTATCATTCAATAAGTGGTAGAATACTTAAACTTGATATACTTGGACACGACGGTCCTACCATTATAAGGATGCTTGAAGATATGACTGGAATAAATATAACAGAAATTCCTTTAGATGATAAAGAGACTATGTCTCTATTTACATCTACAGAAGCATTAGGTGTTACACCAGAAGAAATAAACTGTCCTATAGGTTGCCTTGCTGTACCAGAGTTTGGAACTAAGTTTGTACGACAAATGTTACTTGACACAAAACCTACTACATTTGCAGAACTTGTACGTATATCTGGTCTCTCTCATGGGACAGATGTTTGGGTAAATAATGCACAAGACTTAGTTAGAGAAGATATAGTTGGATTAAAAGATGTTATATCTACACGAGATGACATAATGAACTATTTAATATTTAAAGGATTACCTCCCAAAATGAGTTTTACAATAATGGAGAGCGTAAGAAAAGGTAAAGGTTTAAAACCAGAACACATTGAAGAAATGAAAAAAAATAATGTTCCAGAATGGTATATAGGCTCATGTAAAAAGATAAAGTACATGTTCCCAAAAGCACATGCTGTTGCTTATGTAATGACATCATTTAGAATTGCATATTGTAAAGTTCACTATCCAGAAGCATTTTATGCGACTTATTTTACGACAAAAGTTGAGGATTTTGATGCAGATTTAATTGTTAAAGGATTAGATGCTATAAAATCAAAAATAAATGAAATTGAGTCACTGGGAAATGATGCAACCACAAAAGAAAAAGGTATGTTGACCGTTTTAGAAGTTGCTCTTGAAATGTATGCTAGAGGAATAAAATTATTACCAGTTGATATATATAAATCAGATGCAACTGAGTTTATAGTTGTAGGAGAAAAAACATTACTTCCACCAATGGCAGCAATACAAGGTCTTGGAGGAAATGCGGCTATAAACATCCAAAATGAAAGAAAAAATGGTGAATTTATATCAAAAGAAGATTTGAGAAAGAGAACAAAAATATCAAAAACGGTAATAGAAACTCTTACTAATCATGGTTCACTTGAGAATATGAGTGAGAGAAATCAATTGTCATTGTTTTAAGTTAGCCCAAAAAGTTGCAAATAAAAGAATTTTATGATATCATAGTATAGAAAATAGTATACTTTGCAGAAACTAAGAGTGAGACAGCTGTTCTCACTCTTTTATTTTAAATATATTATTAAAAAGCTGGTTTATTTTTATTAAATATATTTTATTTAAGATTATATAAACTGGTCATTTACAATTGAATAGGAGGAACTTTAATGAAAAAAAATTTAGAAGCTACAATTGAGGAGATTGTAACTAAAATAACGGATGAACATGGATTTGAAATGGTTGATGTTGAATATGTAAAAGAAGCAGGAGAATACTACTTAAGAGTATACATAGATAAAGAAGAAGGAATATCTTTAAATGAATGTGAATTAGTTAGTAGAGAATTAAGTCCAATACTAGATGAAAAAGACCCTATAAAAGAAAATTATTTTTTAGAGGTATCTTCTCCAGGGCTTGATAGAGCATTAAAAAAAGACAGAGATTTTGTTAGATATCAAGGTAGAGATGTAGATTTAAAATTATATAAACCATTAAATGGATGTAAGCAATTTGAAGGTGAACTTGTAGGATTAACAGAAGATAATAATATAAAAATCATTGCAAATGGTAAGGAAATGGAATTTAATAGAAAAGATGTTGCTATTGTCAGATTAGCAATAAAGTTTTAGTGGTATATTAAATAGGGAGGATATAAAAAATGAATCATGAATTTATGGAAGCATTAGATGAATTAGTAGTTGACAGAGGTATAGATAAAGAAATACTTATAGATACTATAGAACAAGCTCTTTTAACTGCATACAAGAAAAACTTTGGTTCAGCACAAAATGTTAGAGTTGAATTTGATAGAGACAAGGGAGATATAAAAGTATTTTCTCAAAGAGTTGTTGTTGATGAATCAGATTTATATGATACTTTCTTAGAAATAGAGTTAGCAGATGCTAGAGAGATAAACCCTAATTATGAATTAGGTGATATTATAGAACATGAAGTTACACCTAAAAACTTTGGAAGAATTGCAGCTCAAACAGCAAAGCAAGTAGTTGTTCAAAGAATAAGGGAAGCTGAGAGAGAAATAGTGTATAATGAATTTATAGAAAAAGAAAATGAAATAGTTACAGGAGAGGTTGCTAGAGCAAATAAAAATGTTGTTTATGTAAATCTTGGAAGAATAGAAGGTATAATGACTCAAAGTGAACAAATACCATTTGAGAATTATAAAGCAGGTCAAAAAATAAAATTCTATATACTTGAAGTTAAAAAGACTAACAAAGGACCTCAAATAGTTGTATCAAGAAGTCATCCGGGTCTAGTAAAGAGATTGTTTGAAGAAGAAGTTCCTGAAATATATGAAGGAATAGTTCAAATAAAATCTGTAGCAAGAGAAGCAGGGTCAAGAACTAAAATGGCAGTAAGATCTATAGATGAAAAAATAGACCCAATTGGAGCTTGTGTTGGACCAAAAGGACTTAGAGTAAAAAATATAGTGGATGAACTTGGCGATGAGAAAATAGATATAATAAAATATAGTGAAGACCCAGCAGAGTTTATATCAGCAGCACTTAGCCCATCAAAGGTTGTTAGAGTAGATATAGATGAAGATGAAAAGTCTGCCTTAGTAATCGTTCCAGATTATCAGTTATCGCTTGCTATAGGTAAAGAAGGTCAAAATGCAAGACTAGCAGCAAAATTGACTAACTGGAAAATAGATATTAAGAGCGAATCTCAAGCAGAACAAGAAATGTTAAATCTTGAAAATTCCAAAGAAATAGAAGCTGAGGATGTTGAAGCTGAATTTATCGACCAAGAAGAGTTAGATACTTCAGAGGATAATTTTAGTGAAGAAGAGTAAGGAGGGATGATTTTGAAAAAAGTAAAAAAAGTGCCTCAAAGAAAATGCATAGCATGTCAAGATAGAGACTCTAAAAAAGAGCTTATAAGAATAGTTAAAAATAAAGAAGGAAAAATATTTTTAGACCCAACAGGAAGAGCCAATGGAAGAGGAGCATATGTATGTAAAAGCTCTGAATGTCTAAAAAAAGCTATAAAGAGTAAAGCATTAAATAAAGCTTTTAAAATAGATGTTCCTGATGAAGTCTATGATAATCTACTTATGGAGTTAGAAGAATATGAAAAATAATAAAGAAAAAGTACTTTCGTTCTTAGGGCTCGCAACTCGTGCAGGGAAAATAGTGTCTGGTGATGATTCAACTTTGCTTGACCTTAAAAAAGGAAAAGTAAATTTGATTTTAATCGCAGAAGATGCATCAAATAATACTAAAAAACTTTTTAAAGATAAATCAACTTTTAGAAATATTCCATATCTATTTTTTTCAACAAAAGAGGAAATAGGATTTGCAATAGGAAAATCTCCAAGAGCAGTTGTAGGAATAAAAGATGAAAATTTTTCTAAAAAGATAATTGAACTAATAGAAATTTAAAATAAAATAGGGGGTGATCTTGTGTCAAAAACAAGAGTATACCAAATAGCAGAAGAATTAAATATATCAAATGAAGAACTTATAAATAAGTTAGCTGAATTAGATATAAATGTAACTGACAAAGATTCAGTATTAGAAGGTGAAGAGTTAGAATTAGCACTTGAAATGTTAGGTGAAGATTTATCTCAAGAAAATGGAAATGTTATAGAAATAGATGGAAAGTTGACAGTACAAGTATTAGCAACGAAATTAGATAAATCTCCATCAGAAATAATTATGAAGCTTATGAAAATGGGAACTATGGCAACAATAAATCAAGAGATAAGTTTTGAGATTGCTGCTTTGGCTGCCAAAGACTATGGATTTGAATTAACAGTAGCTGAAAGTGATGATACAGAAGCTTTAGAAATAGAAGCTTTAATGGAAATTGAAGAAGATAAAGAAGAGGATTTAAAACCTAGACCACCAGTTGTTACAGTTATGGGACATGTTGACCATGGTAAGACATCTTTACTAGATGCAATAAGAAAAACTGATGTGATTTCAGGTGAAGCTGGAGGAATAACTCAGCATATAGGTGCTTCAGAAGTTAAAATCAATGGACACAAAATAGTATTTTTAGATACTCCAGGACATGAGGCTTTCACATCAATGAGAGCAAGAGGAGCACAAGTTACAGATATAGCAATATTAGTAGTTGCAGCAGATGATGGTATAATGCCTCAAACAGTTGAAGCTATAAACCATGCTAAAGCAGCAGGTGTACCTTTAATAGTTGCTATTAATAAAATAGATAAACCAGGTGCAAACCCAGATAAGGTTAAACAGGAATTAGCAGACCAAGGATTATTAGTTGAAGACTGGGGTGGAGAAGTAATAGCAGTTCCAGTATCAGCTAAGAAAAAAGAAGGAATAGATACACTTTTAGAAATGGTATTATTGGTTGCTGAAATGGAAGAGTTAAGAGCTAATCCAAATAAAAGAGCAGTAGGAACTGTTATAGAAGCTGAGCTTGATAAAGGAAGAGGGCCAGTTGCAACAGTACTTGTTCAAGGTGGTACTTTAACAGTAGGTGACCCAATCGTTGCAGGTGTTGCATGTGGTAAAGTTAGAGCAATGATAAATGCAAAAGGTAAGAGAGTAAAAACAGCAGGACCATCTACAGCAGTCGAGATATTAGGTCTATCAGAAGTTCCACAAGGAGGAGACCAATTTGTCGAAGTTCCAACTGATAAGATTGCTAGAAGTGTAGCAGCAAGAAGACAACAAATAGTTAGAGATGAAATGTTAAAATCAACTCAAAGATTATCACTAGATGCTCTATTTAGTCAAATGAGTGAAGGTTCTATAAAAGACCTTAATATAGTTATAAAAGCAGATGTACAAGGTTCAGTACAGGCAGTTAAACAATCTTTAGAAAAATTATCAAATGAAGAAGTTCAAGTTAAAGTAATACATGGTGGTGTTGGAGCTGTAACAGAATCAGACATATTACTTGCAGCAGCTTCTAACGCAATAATAATAGGATTCAATGTAAGACCAGTTCCAGGTGCAGAATCTCTAGGAGAAAAAGAAAATGTTGATATAAGAACATATACTATAATATACAAGGCAATAGAAGATATACAAGCAGCTATGACTGGTATGTTAGACCCTGAATATGTTGATGAAGAAACAGGAAAAGCTGAAATAAGAGAAATATATAAAATATCTGGTGTTGGAACAGTAGCTGGATGTTATGTGACTAATGGTAAGATATTTAGAAATTGTAAAGTAAGATTAGTTAGAGATAGCATAATAATACATGAAGGTGAGCTTGCAGCACTTAAGAGATTTAAAGATGATGTAAAAGAAGTTAATTCTGGATACGAATGTGGTATGAGTTTTGTAAATTATAACGACATAAAAGAAGGCGATATAGTAGAAGCTTATATAACTAAAGAAGTAGAAAGAAAATTATAAATTCGTATCAAAGAAAATCAGTTAGTAAAGAAGGTCGATGGTATGGCATCATATAATAGAACAAGAAGGATAGCAGAAGAAATAAGAAAAGTCGTAAGTACTATGCTTATAAATGGAGTAAAAGACCCTAGAATAACATCTATGGTGAGTGTAACTGATGTAGAAGTTACAAATGACCTAAGATATGCTTATGTATATGTAAGTATTCTAGGCGGAGATGAAGAATCCACACTAACAGGTCTTAAAAGTGCTGGAGGATATATAAGAAGAGAAGTAGGAAAAAATATAAAACTTAGATATATTCCTGAGATAGTATTTAAACTTGATGATTCAATAGAAAAAGGAATGTATATGGATAGCCTTATAAAAAGAGTTAATGAAAAAAATGCTCAACAAAATGAGGATGAAAATTATGATGAATAATATGGATAGTATTATAAACTATATTTATGAGGGTGACTATTTTATAGTTACCTCTCATATCAGTCCAGATGGAGACAATATTGGTTCTACACTTTCAATGTATTATACATTGAAGAATTTAGGAAAAAATGTATATTATGTACTTGATGATGAAGCTCCATTAAATTTAAGGTTTTTGGTTGAAGGTGTAAAAATCTATAAGTCTAATGAATTTAATATGAAGAACTATTCTCTAATTGCACTTGATTGTGGGGATAAGATGAGAATATGTGTGAGTGATGAAATCAAAAATAATGCATCAAAATTAATCTGTATTGACCATCATGCTAGTAATGATTCATATGGAGATTTAAATTATGTAGATATTGATGCATCTTCTACATGTGAACTAGTTTATAATTTATTAGTTAGATTTCAGCAAATAAAAGATATTAATATTATAAATGAAGATATAGCAACATGTTTATATACAGGTCTTGTAACTGATACTGGAAACTTTTCGTATTCAAATGTACATGCAAGTAGCTTTGAAATGGCAAAAAATTTACTTGTTTTAGGTGCACAAAAAAATACTATAATACAAAATATATATCAAAGCAATTCCTCTGATTATTACAAATTATTAGGAGAAGCTCTAAAGGGTTTGGAGATATTTGATTCAAAGGTATCTAGTATAGTTTTAACTCAAGACATGATGAATAGAAATAATATTAGCTTTAATGATGTTGATGGAATAACAACATATACAAGAGACATAAAAGGTATAGAAGTTGGAATTTTATTTAAAGAGAAAAAACAAAATGAAATTAAAGTGAGTTTTAGGTCAAAAAATTATGTTGATGTAAGTGAAATAGCCAAGTTATTTGGCGGTGGTGGTCATGTAAGGGCTGCTGGATGTACTATTAGAGATAGTATTGATAATGCAAAGAAAATGGTACTAGAGGCAGTGTTAAAATCAATTTAAGGTGACAGTAAAATGAATAAGATTATAAGTATATTGAAACCCACAGGTATGACATCTCATGATGTTGTAAGTAGAGTGAGAAAGATTTTAAATATAAAAAAAGTTGGTCATACAGGTACTCTTGACCCAGATGCTTCAGGTGTTTTACCAATCTGTATAGGAAAAGCTACAAAAGTATGTGAAGTTATTTTAAACAAAGATAAATCGTATATATGTGAGCTTACTTTAGGTATAAGTACAGATACTTATGATGCTTCAGGTGAAATTTTAAAAAAAGTTGATGATTTTAAATTTAGTAATGAAGACATAGAAAGAGCTTTTGATACACAAAGAGGAGAGATAAATCAACTTCCTCCAATTTATTCAGCTTTAAAGGTAAATGGAAAGAGAATGTGTGATTTAGTAAGAAGTGGTAGACAATCTGAAATTACTTTAAAAACAAGAAGAGTAAATATAAAAGACATAAAAATACTAAGTATAAAAGGTAATAAAGTAATGTTTTATGTTGAGTGTTCTAAAGGGACTTATGTGAGAAGTATTTGCCATGATATAGGAGAATATCTAGGTTGTGGAGCTCATATGTCGTTTTTGAATAGAACATCTTCTGGTAAATTTGACTTAGATAATTCAATAACATTAGAAGAATTAGAATTATTTTATGAAAATAAAACTTTAGACAAATACTTATATGATATAGATTATGTCCTTGATTCGTTTAATTATGTTGTATTAAACCCTAATGCTATAAAATATTATAGTAATGGTGGCTCAATAGATGATAAAAGGTTTTTAAAAAATAATTTCGATAAAGATGATGAATTTGTAAGAGTATACAGTACAGATAATTTCTTAGGATTAGGAAAATTATCAAAACACAATAATACAATAAGTGTTAAAAGTGATAAGATGTTCATATAACCAATGTATTTAAAAAAACAACAAAAGAGATAGTACTATAATAACTTCTATAGTCTATCTCTTTTACTTATGCTATAATAGTTTGTGAATAAGTTAAGAGTAAATTATATTTTAGCGGGGAACATTTATTATGGTGATTATAAAATCTATAAAAGAAATAGCAAACATAAAAGAAAGTGTCATTACCATAGGAAATTTTGATGGTGTACACAAAGGACATCAAGTTCTTATAGGAAAAACAGTTGAACATGCAAAAAAAGAAAATATACAGAGTATTGTATTTACATTTGCAAATCATCCTGTAAATTACTTTAGACCAAACTCAACAAAAAATATTATAAGCAATGATGATAAAATAAAATTATTAGAAGATTTGGGAATAGATATAGTTGTAATCATACCATTTGATGAGTATATGACTAAAATACCTGCAAAGGATTTCGTAGATGAGATACTAGTAAAAAAATTAAAAGCTAAAAAGATAGTAATTGGACATGACTTTACATTTGCAAGGGCAAAAGAAGGTAATGTTAATCTATTAAAAAGCTTAGAACATGAATTTGGTTTTGAGGTAGAAGTAATAAAACCCATCAAAATCAATGATGTAAGAGTGAGTAGTACTTATATTAGAAGTTTAGTATCCCAGGGTGATATGGCTAATGTCAAGGAATATTTGGGTAGAAATTACAAGTTAGAAGGTTGTGTTATACATTCTAAACACCTTGGAAGAACTATAGGATTCCCAACGGCAAATATTGACCTTAAGAATAATATGCTCGTTCCAAAGAGAGGTATTTATGCTTCTATTGTACATATTGGAGATGAGACTTATTTTGGTGCTACAAATGTAGGCTATAACCCAACAGTTAATGGAAAAACTTTGTCTATTGAAACAAATATTTTAGAGTTTGATAGAGATATTTATGGGGAAAATATAATTGTTGAATTTTTGGAAAGAATAAGAGATGAAAGAAAGTTTAATTCAATAGATGACTTAAAAAATCAATTGTATAATGATACAAATTATGTGTATGAAAACTATGTTTGCAAAAACAAGTAATGTATGATAAAATGATTAAGGAAAATAACCATTACTCGGCATTTGAATACTCCAATCAATGCTTAGTAATAGGCGTTTCTAAAAAAATACGGAGGTAATCTAAATGATAAACAAATCAGAAATAATAAAAGAATATGGAAGAGCTGAAGGGGATACTGGTTCTCCAGAAGTACAAATAGCTTTATTAACAGCTAGAATAAACGAGTTAAATGGACATTTAAAAACTCATAAGAAAGACCACCATTCAAGAAGAGGACTATTAAAAATGGTTGGTAGAAGAAGAAACTTATTAGCTTACTTAAAGGAAAAAGATCTTGAAGGATATAGAGCATTAATAGCTAAATTAGGATTAAGAAAGTAATTTCATTCTTTATAAAAAAGCAGGTATAGTGTATACCTGCTTTTTTATAGTTAATTCATTATAAAGTAAAATAGTTAATAATAAAAGTAGTTTATATGTTATAAAAAATTATAAAATGAATAATATTGGGTAAGAATATTAAAATAGTATACAAATACATAATCAATTTAAAAGGAAAGACAGGATAAATATAGAAATTTTATAACAGGATAATTAGTTGGAATAAGGAGGATATTATTTTGAAAATAAAGTTAGTATGCGATAGTTTGTGCGATATTCCAGATGAAATATCGGAAAAAGATTATATAGAGATAGTTCCACTTACAGTTATTTTTAATGATAGGGAATATATAGAAGGAGTAGATATAAAGAAAGAAGAGTTTTATAAAAAAGTAAAAGAAATCAAGCAAATACCTAAAACTTCACAAGCTACATATATGGAGTTTAAAGAAGTGTTTGATAAGTTCATAACAGAAGGTTATCATATAATCTGTATGACAGGGGCTGCAAACGCATCAGGAACTTTTCAAAGTGCTATGATAGCTAAAAATGATGTAAATGAAAATGAAAAAATACATATATTTGATACTAGAAATTTATCTCTAGGTAGTGGACAATATGTTATAAAGGCATGTGAACTTCTTGAAGAAGGACTGGGATTTGAAGAAATTATAGATGAATTAGAAAATACTCGCAGTAGTGTAAGATTGCTTTTTGCACCATATACACTTGATTTTTTAAAGCAGAGTGGAAGAGTTCCAGTTGCAACTGCTTTGATAGGAAATATGTTAAATATAAAGCCTATATTTTTCTTTGATAATGGGGAAGCTAAGTTGGTAAATAAGGTTAGAGGAATAAAGAATATAGCAAGTAAATTGGTCGATATAATTTTAGAAATGAATGAAGGGTCTTTAGAAGGAAAAATCGTCACAATAGGTTGTGGAGATAATTTACACGATTGTGAAATATTAAAAGATGAAGTAAATAAAAGAATAAAAGCAAGAAGAGTATTATTTACTCGAGGAGGAGTTTCTATTTGCTCTCATACAGGGCCAGATATATTGGCTATAAGTTGTTCTAATTAGTAGTAATATAAGGTTTTTGCATATATATGTGAAGATAATTTTATATTGTTAATTTATAGTATTTTTGATAATATAGTAAATAGAGTGATATACGTGTTTTTTAATAAGAGGAGGACAAGCATTAATGTTTGAACATAAAATATTTAAAATGGATTTTGCAGGAAGAGAACTTTCTGTAGAAATAGGAAAGATTTGTGAAATGGCTAGTGGTAGTTGTATAGTTCGATACAGTGATAGTATGGTAATGGTAAATACAACTAAATCAGCCAAACCTAGAGACGGAATAGACTTTTTTCCTTTAAGTGTGGATTATGAAGAAAAATTATACTCTGTAGGTAAGATACCTGGAGGTTTTTTAAAGAGAGAAGGCAAGCCTTCAGAGAAAGCTATACTTACATCAAGATTGATAGATAGACCAATAAGACCTTTATTCCCAAAAGGATTTAGAAATGATGTTCAGGTAGTTGCAACAGTTCTATCAGTAGACCAAGATTGTACACCAGATATAGTAGCAATGATAGGTTCTTCAATAGCCCTTTCTATATCAGACATACCATTTAATGGACCAACAGGTTCAGTATGTGTTGGCCTTGTAGATGGTGCATTTGTTGTAAATCCAAACGCAGAGCAAAGAGAAAAAAGTTCAATGCATCTAGTTGTTTCAGGTACAAAGGAAGCAATAATGATGGTTGAAGCCGGAGCTGATGAAGTTCCAGACGAGGTAATGCTTGATGCTATTTTATTTGCTCACCAAGAAATAAAAAAAATAGTTGAGTTTATAGAAGGTATAGTTGCAGAAGTTGGAAAAGAAAAAATGCCTGTTGAATTATACCATGCAGGAGAAGAAATAACTCAATTGGTTCGCGAATTTGCAACTGATAAGATGAAAAAAGCAGTTCAGACTTTTGAAAAGTTAGAGAGAATGGAAAATATGGATAGAGTTAAAGAAGAAACTTTAGCTCACTTTGAAGAAACTTTAGAAGATTTTGAAGATTTTGTTGGAGATATAGAAGAAGTATTACAAGATATAATAAAAGAAGAAGTAAGAAAACTTATAGTACATGAAAATGTAAGACCAGATAATAGAAAACTTGAAGAAATAAGACCTATATGGTGTGAAACTGGCATGATACCTAGAGCTCATGGTTCAGCCATATTTACTAGAGGACAAACTCAAGTACTTAATGTTGCTACTTTAGGTGCTTTAGGAGATGTTCAAAAACTAGATGGGTTAGATGAAGAAGAAAACAAGAGATATATGCATCATTATAATTTCCCTGCATATAGTGTTGGAGAAGCTAGACCATCAAGAGGACCAGGAAGAAGAGAAATAGGACATGGTGCTTTAGCAGAAAGAGCTTTATTACCAGTAATACCATCTCAAGAAGAATTTCCTTATGCTATTAGATTAGTTTCTGAAGTATTAAGTTCAAATGGTTCTACATCTCAAGCAAGTGTATGTGGTTCAACATTATCTTTACTTGATGCAGGTGTACCTATAAAAGATATGGTTGCAGGTATAGCAATGGGACTTATAAAGCATGATGGTAAGGTTGCAGTGCTTTCAGATATACAAGGTATGGAAGACCATTTAGGCGATATGGACTTTAAAGTAGCTGGAACAGAGTATGGTATAACAGCAATACAAATGGATATAAAAATTGATGGTATAGATAAAGAAATTCTACAACGTGCTTTAAAACAAGCTAAAGAGGGTAGAATCCATATACTAGGAGAGATGAGAAAAACTATATCTCAGCCAAAACCAGAACTTTCACCATATGCACCTAAGATTGTTAAAATGCAAATAAATCCTGACAAGATAAAAGATGTAATAGGACCTGGTGGAAAGATAATAACTAAGATAATAGACGAAACTGGAGTTAAGATAGATATTGAACAAACTGGGGAAGTATTTATATCAGGTATTGAGATTGATATGATTAAGAAAGCTCAAGAACTTATAAATAATATAGTAGTTGAACCAGAAGTAGGAAAAACTTATAAAGGTAAGGTAAGTAGAATAATGAACTTTGGAGCATTTGTTGAGATACTTCCAGGAAAAGAAGGATTACTTCATATATCTCATATAGCTCATGAAAGAGTTGCCAAAGTTGAAGATGTATTGAATATAGGGGATGAAGTTGAAGTTAAAGTTACAGAGATTGATGAAAAAGGAAGAGTTAATTTATCAAGAAAAGTTCTTTTACCAAAACCAGAACATAAAAATAAATAACTTATTATATAATTAAAAGCAAAGTCTTAGGATTTTGCTTTTTTAAATACAAAAAAGTAGATAATTTTAAAATGATAGTTATGGATGGCTTATAGTTCTTTTTCTGTCAGGCTTTACTCTTATAAAGAAGCTATTTAAAAGCTGATTAATAGAGAGCTTTATTGATATATATAGAATCACTTAAGTTATATTTAGTGCATAAACAGAGCTTATTTTTAATAGTATTAAATAAGAAACAATTTGTACATAATTAGGGGGAGTTTTAATGATAATGATGGTACTTAATAAGAGTAAGCTCAAAAAAATCATAATACTAATTTTAGTAGTGTTATTAGTATTATCAGGAGGGGTAATGGTATTAAAGTTATTTAACAACAAGCCAGTATTTAATTTATTTAATGGTGTAGATTTACCATATGAAAGAGGTACAAAGGATAAAAGTGGATATGTTGCATTAACCTGTAATATAGACCTTGGATGGGAAACAGAGTACGTAGAATCCATTTTAGAAACACTTAAAAAAGAAAATGTAAAGATTACATTTAATGTAACTGGAAAATGGGCAGAAAAGAATAAGGATGAATTATTAAAGATAAAAAAACAAGGACATGAAATAGGTAATCATGGATATAAACATTTAGATTATTCTACATTATCATATGAAGACAATTATGAGCAAATAGAGACCTCTAAAAAGATAATTGAAGAAATTATAGGTGAAAAAACTAAATTTTTTCAAGCACCAGCAGGTTCTTTTGGTCCAGAAACAGTAAAGGCTGCTAAAGCATTAGGGTATACTTCTATCAAATGGGATGCCGATACTATAGATTGGAAATACAAAGACCAACCAGAGGTAATCATTGATAGAATGAAGAAAAAAGACATTAAAGATAGTAGTATAATTTTAATGCATCCAACCAACGCAACGACAAAATGTATAGATGATATTATAGCTATTGTAAGAGAAAAAGGACTAAAACCAGGAAAACTTAGTGATGTATTTAAGTAGACAAAGTATAAATATTTGGTTAAGATTGTATAAGTTGTAGTTGAATTAATTAAAAGACTGACTTATAATGTAATACATATAAAAAATAAATATAATTAAAACATAGTGTTTTCAATAATCCAATATGAAACAAAGAATAAATTGTTAGGAGAATGTAATGTATAAGACAAAAATACTGGAAAATGGGCTTACAATAATTGGTGAAGAAATACCATATCTAAAGTCAATAACATTAGGTATTTGGATAAATGCAGGCTCTAGGATAGAAGAAGCACAGGTGAGTGGAACTTCTCATTTTATAGAGCATATGATGTTTAAAGGAACCAAAAACAGAACATCAAAAGAGATTGCTAGTTCAATAGATAATTTGGGTGGTCAAATAAATGCATTTACAAGTAAAGAATGTACATGTTATTATGTAAAACTAATAGATGAGCATATAGATACAGGAATTGATGTATTGAGTGATATGATACTAAATTCTAAATTTGATAAAAATGATATAGATAAGGAAAGACTTATAATATTGGAAGAACTTAAGATGTATGAAGACTCTCCAGATGACTTATCTTATGATTTATTAGTGGAAAATATATATGCTAATGATGGATTAGGAATGAATATAATTGGGACAAAAGAATCTCTGTACAATATAACTAGAGAATCCATGTTAGAATACTTAAATAAGTATTATATTCCAAATAACGCTGTTATTTCTATAGCTGGAAACTTTAACTTTGATGATATGGTGGAGAAAATCAAATCAAAATTTGGACACTGGGAAAAGAAAAATTTAAGTATAGACATAAGTGAGGCTAAGTTTAATCCTTGCTTTATATCAAAAAATAAAGATACTGAACAGGTGAACTTAGCTATGTGCCTAAAAGGTATTCCTTTTGAAAATGATGAAGAAGTCTATTCAATGGCAGTGGTAAATAATATTTTCGGTGGAAGTATAAGCTCAAGGCTTTTTCAGAAAATAAGGGAAGAAAAAGGTTTAGTATATTCAATATACTCATCACAGACATTATATAGGAAATGTGGTGAATTAGGTATATTTGCAAGCATGAGTACAGAAAATTTACAAGATGTATATAATTTAATAAAGAAAGAAATTGAAAATATAAGAGAAAACTATCTTACAGAAAAAGAAATATCTGAAAGCAAGGAACAGTTAAAAGGAAATTATATATTGGATTTAGAAAGTACTAGCAGTAGAATGATGTCTACTGGTAAATCTATGTTACTTAGCAAAAAAGTAAAAACTACAGATGAAATACTTGAATGTATAAATAATGTTAATATTAATTCAATAAAGAAGGTTGTTGATAAGGTATTCAATATCGAAAATATTGGTACATGTATAGTTGGAAGAGATGTAGAAAAGATTCTACACTTGGATTAATATTGAAAAAAGTAAATCTCTGGAGGTATAAAATATGAATTTATCTGAAATAGCAGGTAAGGAAATAGTTAACTTGGTCACAGGAGAAAGATTGGGGGTCATTGGAGAATGTGACCTTATACTAGATGAAACTACAGGCGGTATATTAGCGCTTCTAATTCCAAAAGAAAAAGGATTTTTTGCCAGAAGAAAAGATAAGTCATTTTTAGAAGTACCATGGAGAAATGTAAAAAAAATAGGTAATGACATGATAATTATAGAATATGAGGGATATATTTAGGAGGAAAAAATGAGTATTTTAGTGCAAAAGTTTGGTGGGACATCAGTAGAATCATATGAAAAAATGAATGAAGTATGTAAGATAGTAAAAGCATACAAAAAAAATGATGAAGAATTACAATTAGTATTAGTAGTTTCAGCAATGGGAAGAAAAGGAGCTCCATATGCTACAGATACACTTATAAATTTGTGTAGTGCAGTAAATGATGAGCCAAGTAAAAGAGAACTTGATTTAATAATGTCTTGTGGAGAAATAATATCAGGAACAATTCTTGCTAATTTATTGAATGCACAGGGGATAGATTCTGTTTTCTTTACTGGTCAGCAAGCAGGTATAATTACAAGTGATGAATATTCTAATGCAAAGATAAAGTATATAAATCCTAAAAAGGTAAAAAGAGCTTTAGATGATGGTAAGGTTGTAGTTATAGCTGGGTTCCAGGGTGTAACAGATGATGGAGAAATAACTACTCTTGGAAGAGGCGGAAGCGATACATCAGCAGTTGCTATTGGTAAAGCTTTAGAATGTGAAACAGTTGAAATTTACACTGATGTGGATGGTATAATGACTGCAGACCCTAGAGTAGAACCAAACGCTAAAGTATTGAGTTTTATAGACTATGAGGAAGTATTCCAAATGGCTGACAAAGGTGCAAAAGTAATACATCCAAGAGCAGTACAGTTGGCTAAAAGTGGAAATATAACTTTAGCCATAAAGAATACAATGAATCCAACTTTTGAAGGTACAAAAATAGGTTCTTTATGTAGACACTTAGAAGACAATATAGAATATGAACAAGAAAGAGATTTTAAGGTTGCTGTTGCAAATAAAGATAGCGTAGCACAAGTTAAGATTAAGTCAGCAGAAGAAGTGTTTACAGAAGTATTAAATGAGATAGAAAAGAAACTTATAACTATAGATATGATAAATTTCTTTATATCAGAAAAAGCATTTGTTGTAGAAGATGCTGATATAAAATCATTAAAGGAAATACTAGATAAATTTGAATTAGATTATGAAGTAAATAGAGACTGTGCTAAGGTAACATTGATATGTTCAAGAATTGCTGATGAAATGTCTGGTATCATGTCAAAGGTAGTTAGAGGATTATCAAAAGCAGGGGTATCTCTTTTACAAACATCAGACTCAAATATGACTATATCTTGTTTAGTTAGTGAAGAAGATATGCATACAGCAGTACATGCTATACACCAACAATTTTATTTAAAATAAACTGTATAATACAATTATTTTTTAATCAAATTTAAGAATTTCATATATATCTTAATATATTTGATTTATTTGGTAAAACTAAATTAAATATAATTTTGATAGGAGTTTTTTTATGAAAGATTATAGAGAAGATAATGAAAGATTTGATAAAGATAATTGTAGTGAAGAATCTAGTTGCGAAGAGAGAGAATGTATAAAGCAATTTGGTACCAATGAAATGCCACCTCAACCTCCTAAAGATATTCAATGTATAACTATAATTGGAGAAATTGAGGGACATTTTATAGGAAATCCTCAAAAAAAAGCTACAAAGTACGAGCATATAATTCCAATGCTATACTCAATTGAGGAAAGTAATGATGTTAAAGGAGTGTTAGTTGTTTTAAACACTGTTGGAGGAGATATTGAAGCAGGTTTAGCTATTGCAGAACTTTTAAACAGTACATCTAAAAAAGTAGTTACTCTTGTTCTAGGAGGAAGTCATAGTATAGGTGTTCCTCTTGCTACAGCAGGAGATTACTCATTTATAGCACCAACAGCAACCATGATTATACATCCAGTGCGAACTACTGGTCTTGTGATTGGTATAAATGAGACTTTTGAGTATTTTAAAAAGATGCAAGATAGAATAATTCAATTTATAATAAGAACATCAAATATCAAAAAAGATGTACTTGAAAAACTTATGCATGAAAAAGATGAACTTGTAAGTGATGTTGGTAGTGTATTAATAGGAAAAGAAGCTGTGGATTATGGTCTTATAGATGAAGTTGGAGGACTAAAAGAAGCACTTAAAAAATTAAGAGAGCTTATAAAAGAATCTGAGGAAGAAAAAAATAATGATTAAAATTTGTTTAAATAATAAAATTTATGATATAATGATGTAATAAAGTAGGAGTGTTAGTGTTAAGGCATTAGCACTTTTTGCTGTGAAGGGGTAAAACTTGCTAAAAATAAGGAGTGATATTAATGGCCACGAAAAAGAAGAAAAAAAAGAAGGTAAATACCTTAAGTTTTAATGCAGAATATCATAATTTAATAACAATATTTATAGGTGTATTTTTATTATATAGTTTAAATTCTAATTCTATGGGATGGATACCTGTGTTAATGCAAAATCTTTTTAAGGGACTATTTGGAGGGCTTTCAATAGCAATACCATTTATAGTAATTATAACAGGACTTTTAGGATTTTTTGATGGAAATGAATATATATATAGGCTAAGAAAGACTAAACTATACTACATAATTATTTTATTTATATTTGTATTTTATGGATTATTAAATGCAGGAACTCTTCCTGTAGATAGCCCACTAAAAGGTAACATGTTTGATGATGTTATGAAATTGGGTGTAAGTGGACAAGGTAGTGGTTTGATAGCAACAACTATTGCGTATTATATGAGTAAAATATTTGGTATAGCAGGTGGATGGTTAATAAGTATCTTCGCACTTATACTTTCTGTAATGTTTATATTTAATATTTCTATAAAAGATTTGGTGTCAAATGCAAAATCAAAATCTAAAGCATCTAAAGACAGCAATTTAACGTTTAAAGATAAAATTGCAAATATGAAAAAATCTGCAATAGATATGATGACTGATGAAGTAGATGATACTACTATAAATAAAAAACCAGGTTTCTTTAAAGGGTTAATGTCAAAAGGTCTTAATAATGATGATGAAGAAGATGAATATTTTGAAGAAGAAAATAGTGATGGTGTAGATGATAAAACTATAAAAATAGTTGGATTTAATAAGGCAGAAGATGAGTATTTAGAAATATTAGAAGGAACTCAAAGTATGCCAGAGTTAGATGTTTTAAAAGAATTACAAAAAGCTACCAATGAAAATCCAGTTGTAGATACTAAACCAGAAAAAAAAGTTGATATAGCTAAACCTAATTTAAATATAGAAAAAACTCAACCTATGAGTATTGTAGCAGAGCCAGTTAATGAGGATTATTCAAACTATAAAAAGCCTAGCATTGAGCTTTTAAATAAAGTAAATAAGAAGTCTGATGAAAATGGTAAAAAGAAAGTGTTGAAAAATGCTTCTCTTTTAGAAAAGACACTATCAGATTTTGGAGTGGAAGCAAAAATTAATCAAGTTACAGTTGGACCTACTATAACAAGATATGAAATACAACCAAGTCCAGGAGTCAAGGTAAGTAAAATTGTAAATTTAACTGATGATATAGCTTTAAGTTTAGCAGCTAAAAGTATAAGAATTGAAGCCCCAATTCCTGGTAAAAGTGCAATTGGAATAGAAGTTCCAAATGAAGAAGCTCAAATGGTTGGTGTGAGAGAAGTTCTAGAAAGTGAAGAATTTAATAATTTTAACTCTCCTCTTGCAATGGGACTTGGAAAAGACGTAGCAGGAAAAATTATAATTGGAGATATAGGTAAGATGCCACACTTACTAATAGCTGGTTCTACAGGTTCAGGAAAGAGTGTGTGTGTAAATACATTAATAAGTAGTATTTTATATAAGGCAAATCCTGATGAAGTAAAATTACTATTAATAGACCCAAAAGTAGTTGAACTTGCAAATTATAATGGAATACCACATCTATTGATACCAGTAGTTACTGACCCTAAAAAAGCTGCAAATGCTTTAAATTGGGCAGTTACAGAGATGAATAGAAGGTACAAATTATTTGCAGATGCTCAAGTAAAAGATGTAACAAGTTATAATGAGAAAGCGGAAGAAAAACTTCCTAAAATAGTAATAATAATAGATGAGTTAGCAGATTTAATGATGGCAAGTGCAAATGATGTAGAAGATTATATTTGTAGATTAGCTCAAATGGCAAGAGCTGCTGGAATGCACTTGATTGTAGCAACTCAAAGACCATCTGTTGACGTTATAACAGGGGTAATAAAGGCTAATATACCATCTAGAATAGCATTTGCAGTATCATCTCAAACTGATTCAAGAACAATCCTTGATATGGGTGGTGCAGAGAAGCTTCTAGGTAAAGGTGATATGTTATTCTATCCACTTGGTGCAGCAAAACCAGTTAGACTTCAAGGGGCATTCATATCAGAGAGTGAGTCGGAAAAAGTAATCGATTTTGTAAAAAGTCAGGTTAAAGATGGAATAAAATATGAAGAAGATATAATTGAAACTATATCTAAGGTTAATACTTCAAAGGGTAGTGATGAGGATGAGTTTTTGAGTGAAGCGATAGAATTTGTTGTGGAAAGTGGTCAAGCATCTGCCTCTATGCTACAGAGAAGATTTAAAATAGGATTCAATAGAGCAGCTAGACTTATAGATTCTATGGAAGAAAGAGGAATAATTGGAGCAAGTGAGGGAAGTAAACCGAGAAAGGTATTAATAAGCAAACAGGATTTGCAGAATTTAGAAGGTGAATAGAATTGTCAGTTATAAAAATAGAAAAAGCACTTAAGCTAGATAAAGTAATATTTGTAGATGTGAGAACTGAAGGAGAATATGAAGAAGACCATATATTGAATGCAATCAATATGCCTCTTTTTAAAAATAATGAACATAATGAAGTTGGAACAATTTATAAGATGCAGGGAAAACATGAAGCAATACAAAAAGGGTTTGACTATGTATCGTATAAATTAAAGGATATATATTTACAAGCAGCAGAACTTGCATTAAATTATGATAATATTGTCATATATTGTGCAAGAGGCGGAATGAGAAGTGGAAGTATAGTAAATTTATTATCATCATTAGGTGTAAATGTATATCAACTTGAAGGTGGATATAAGGCTTATAGAAATTTTGTTTTAGAGTATTTAAGGCATGTAATGGATACAAAAAACTTTGTATCTGTTCATGGATTGACTGGTACAGGAAAGACTGATTTGTTACATTTATTAGATGAAAAAGGAATAGACGTACTGGATTTAGAAGGCATAGCTAAAAACAGTGGTTCTACCTTTGGTTTTATAACTTTTGATAAAAAGCCACCATCTCAAAAGAACTTTGAAACAAAACTATTTGAAAGTATATTTTTTTCGAAAGAGAATTATATATTTGTCGAGAGTGAAAGCAAACGAGTTGGAAGTGTTACAGTTCCAAATGAAATTTTCGAGGCAATGACACGAGAAGGACATCATATATTATTAGAATGTGATATTGAAAATAGAGTTGATAGACTTTGTAGAGATTATATTTATGATAAAGATGAAGGTAATATATTGATTTTAAAAGAATGTATAAACAAGTTTAGAAAAAGATTGGGTAATAAAGTAGTAGATGATTATATTGATTTATTAGAATCAGGTGAATATAAAGAACTTGTAAAAAGATATCTTTTAGAATACTACGACCCACTTTATATGCATTCAGTAGAGAAATATAAGTATAGTAAGATTATAAATTTTAATGATACACAAAAAGCTTTAGAAGATGTTATAGACTTATATGAAAGTATATTGGAAGGAGAAAGTGAATGTTAAAAATAGCATTGGAATCATTAGGATGCTCAAAAAATTTAGTAGATGCAGAAATAATGATGGGAATTTTAAATAACAAAGGCTATAAATTAATTGGAGATTTTGAAGAAGCTGATGTAATTATAGTAAATACATGTGGATTTATAGAGTCAGCTAAACAAGAATCTATAGATACGATAATAAACTTTGCAGAGTTAAAAAAAACTGGCAATTTAAAGTTGTTGATAGTAACAGGGTGTCTAGCCCAAAGATATTCTGAAGAATTAAAAACTGAAATTCCTGAAATAGATGCTATAGTAGGAACAGGAAGCTATCAAAATATAGATAAAATACTTAAAGAATTAAGTGAAATGCATCAAATTGTAAGCCTTAATGATATAGAGTTTGTATTTAATGAAGATTTACCAAGATATATATCTACACCTAGTTATATGGCCTATTTAAAAATTGGAGAAGGATGCTCCAATAATTGTACTTATTGTATAATACCAAAACTAAGAGGTAAATATAGAAGTAGAAAATTTGAAGATATAATTAAAGAAGCTAAGAAATTAGCTGAATCTGGAGTAAAAGAACTTGTGGTTATAGCACAGGATACGACAAAGTATGGTTTTGATTTATATGGAAAAGAAAGATTATCAGAACTTTTAGAAGAACTTGCAAAAATAGATGGATTTAAGTGGATAAGGGTTATGTATTCATATCCAGAATCTATAACAGAGGAATTGATACAAGTTATAAAGAAATATGATAATATATGTAGTTACTTTGATATGCCAATACAGCATGCAAGTAACAATATTTTAAAATTAATGAATAGAAAAACTACTAAAGAAGATATATTAAATAAAATCAATCTGATAAGAAGTAATATACCAGATGCTATACTTAGAACTACAATAATAGTAGGGTTTCCTGGTGAAACAGAAGATGACTTCAAACAACTTGTGGACTTTGTTGAAGAGGTTAAATTTGATAGACTTGGTGCATTTGCATATTCAAGAGAAGAAGATACACCAGCAGATAGATTGCCAAACCATATAGATGAAGAAGTAAAAATACAAAGAAGAGATACTTTAATGATGATTCAACAAAAAATATCTGAAGAACTTAATGACAAAAAGATAGGAAAAACTTATGAGGTGTTAATAGAAGAACAGATAGAAGATAATGTATATACAGGAAGAACACAAGGTGATGCAGAAGAAATTGACAGTATAGTGTATGTAAAAAGTGTAGACAATCTTGAAGTAGGAGAATTTGTAAGTGTTCAAATAAATGATGCAATGGAATACGATTTAATGGGAGATGTTTTATATGAACTTGCCTAACAAGTTAACTTTGTTTAGAATATTTTTAATACCAGTATTTGTTTTAATTATGTTGCTCAATGTACCAAATAAATTTTTAATAGCTTGTATTATTTTTATAATAGCTTCAATTACTGATGCTTTAGATGGAAAAATAGCTAGAAAATACAATCTAGTCACTGACTTTGGAAAATTTATGGACCCATTAGCAGATAAGTTATTGGTTATTTCAGCACTTACATGTATGATAGAAGACCATCTTGTAAGTAGTTGGATGGTAATTATAATAGTGGCTAGAGAGCTTACAGTTAGCATATTAAGAGCTATAGCTGCTGCTGATGGAAAAGTAATTGCTGCTGGAAACAGTGGAAAACTTAAAACGATAACTCAAATGGTATCTATAGTGTTTTTATTGTTAGGTGCTCAGTTTGAAAATGTATTGATATTAAATATTGGTGAAATTCTCATTCTTATAGCTACACTACTTACATTATATTCTGGATGGGAATATCTATATAAAAATAAAGAGCTTTTTATGTCTTCTAAGTAAAAAATTATGCTTTAATAAATAAAAACTAATGATTAATAAATAAAAAATAACAACTTAAAATTTTAAAAATGTAAAAAAGGGTATACTATTATAGTATACCTCTTTTCATTTTAAGAATATTTTCTTTTGTGTATATAATTATTAATAATGGTTTATAAATAAAATGTAATGAATAAAAATATAATCATTAGTAGCGTTTTTAAATTGACTAGGTTTGATTTATGTTATATAATTAATATATAACAAGAGAACAAATGTTTGTAGATAAATGAAGGGATGGTATAGAGATGAGTGTAGATCAAGAAAAATTAAAAGCGTTGAATGAAGCTTTAGGTAAAATTGAAAAAGATTTTGGTAAAGGTTCAGTAATGAAATTGGGAGAAGCAACATCTATGTCTATAGATGTTATATCAACAGGAGCGATTGGTTTAGACATAGCTATTGGTATAGGAGGTCTACCTAGAGGGAGAATAGTTGAAGTATATGGTCCAGAATCTTCTGGTAAAACTACTGTTGCGCTTAGTTGTGTAGCATCAGCTCAAAAAGATGGAGGAATAGCTGCATTTATAGATGCAGAACATGCACTTGACCCAGTATATGCAAAAGCTTTGGGTGTGGATGTTGATAACCTAATAATATCTCAACCAGATACAGGTGAACAGGCTTTAGAGATAGCAGAGGCATTGATAAGAAGTGGAGCGATAGATATAATAGTAATAGACTCAGTAGCAGCATTAGTTCCAAAGGCTGAAATAGATGGAGATATGGGTGATTCTCATGTAGGTTTACAAGCTAGACTTATGTCACAAGCACTTAGAAAGTTAACTGGTTCAATTAAAAAATCAAATTGTGTTGCTATATTTATAAACCAGTTAAGAGAGAAAGTAGGAATAATGTTTGGAAACCCAGAAACTACTACTGGAGGACGTGCACTAAAATTCTATTCATCAGTTAGATTGGATGTTAGAAAAATAGATACAATAAAACAAGGTGATAAAGTTATAGGTAGTAGAACTAGAGTTAAAGTTGTTAAAAACAAAGTAGCACCACCATTTAAGCAAGCTGAATTTGATATAATGTATGGAGAAGGGATTTCAAAAATTGGAGACCTTTTAGATATAGCTGCTGATGTAGATATAGTTAAAAAATCAGGTTCATGGTATAGTTACAATGATACTAAACTTGGACAAGGAAGAGAAAATGTTAAAAAATTCTTGGAAGATAATTTAGATTTAACTACTGAAATAGATGAGAAAGTTAGAGCATTTTACAATTTAAATGAAGAACATGAAGAATCAGGTACTTCAGTATCAAAAGAAATTGTAGAAGAATAAGTAAAAATACAAAAAAATAACTAGTAATTAAAGACATGCCACGCTCCCTATTAGCTTGACACAATGTTGAAAAAATTATAAAATTAAGTGAGGATAAAATATCTAAATTTAATTTTAATTATTAGGAATATTTTTTAATCATAGTGATGACATTTTGGGATTATTAACGAAGGAGGTGGATGTCATAGATAGTGTAGTAATGATTGTAATAGGTGCAGCTGTTGGTATTATAGCTGGATATTTTGTTAGAAAAAATATATCTGAAGCAAAAATTGGACAAGCTGAAAACTTGGCCAAAGAAATAATAGATAAAGCACACCACGACTCAGAAACAGTACAAAAAGAAAAATTACTAGAAGCTAAAGAAGAGATCCATAAGTGGAGAACAGAAGCTGAAAGAGAAAACAGAGAAAGAAGAACAGAAGTACAAAAGTATGAAAAAAGAGTAGTACAAAAAGAAGAAGTCTTAGATAGAAAATTACAAAATTTAGAATCTAAAGAAGTAAACCTAAGTGAAAAATTAAAGGTAGTGGAAAAGAAAGAAGAAGAAGTTGAAGTAATAAAAACTCAACAGTTAGAAAAATTAGAAAGTATATCAGGAATTACTTCTGATAAGGCCAAAGAAATCATCTTAACCAATGCGGAGAGAGATGTAAGACGTGAAATGTCTATAATGATAAAAGAGATAGAAAGTCAAGCTAAAGAAGAAGCTGATAAGAAATCAAGAGAAATTATAGGATATGCAATTCAAAAATGTGCAGCAGATCACGTAGCCGAAACTACTGTAACAGTAGTAAGCTTGCCTAATGATGAAATGAAAGGTAGAATAATAGGTAGGGAAGGTAGAAATATAAGGACTTTAGAAACCTTAACAGGTATAGACCTTATAATAGATGACACTCCAGAAGCCGTAATTTTATCAGGATTTGATCCAATAAGAAGAGAAATTGCAAGAATTGCTCTAGAAAAATTAATAGCAGATGGAAGAATACATCCAGCTAGAATTGAAGAAATGGTTGAAAAGGCGAGAAAAGAAGTTGACAATATTATAAAAGAATATGGTGAACAAGCTGCATTTGAAACTAGTGTACATGGGATTCATCCGGAATTAATAAGATTATTAGGTAGACTTAACTATAGAACTAGTTATGGACAAAATGTACTTAAACATTCTATAGAAGTTGCTCATATAGCTGGTATAATGGCTGCTGAAATAGGAGCAGATATTAGATTGGCTAAGAGGGCAGGTTTATTACATGATATAGGTAAGGCTGTAGACCATGAAATGGAAGGTACACATGTTGAAATAGGTATGGATTTACTTAGACGTTATAAAGAGTCTAAAGAAGTTATACATGCCATGAGTACTCATCATGGAGATTACGAGCCTCAAACAGTAGAGGCTGTATTAGTTACAGCAGCAGATGCAATATCAGCTGCTAGACCTGGTGCGAGAAGAGAAACTTTAGAAGCATATATAAAGAGACTTGAAAAATTAGAAGAAATAGCTAATTCATATGAAGGTGTAGAAAAATCATTTGCTATACAAGCTGGTAGAGAAATAAGAATAATGGTAAAACCAGAAGCTATAAATGATGAAGAAATACATCTATTGGCTAGAGATATGACTAAGAAAATAGAGGATGAACTTGAATATCCTGGACAAATAAAAGTAAGCATAATAAGAGAAACAAGAGCTATAGAGTATGCGAAGTAAAAGAAATAATATCTAAATAATAAGAAAATATTTTTAGAAATTTAAATTTGCCACAAGATATGATAATATATCTTGTGGCTTTTAAATTGTTTAAGTTTAATTTTATATAATGCAAAAATAATCTAAGTGCTAAAAGTGCTACTTACAAAAGATTGATAAAATAAAGCTTTATATATGTATTATTTATATAATTATCCAAGTTTGTTTGATATAATGAAGTTGTAAAATCAATACTTTACTACAAAATAAATAGTAAATACTACAGTAAAATCTAAAAATAGGATATAATAGTATTAATATAAGAAGATTATAAATAAAACCTGCTAATGAAAATAGATTATTTTTAGCAGGTTTTTAAATTTTTTATAATAAATCTTATTTTTAGTCAACAAGATTTATTTTTTTTAAAACTTTACTTATTATTTTAAAAATTAATTATGAAATTTATCGTTTTATTATTTACAGAAAGTATTCTATAACAATAAATATCTATATTTATTGCAAAATTATTTTAGCAGTTTTGTATTTATTTGTATTTATTTTGAATTTATTTACTAAATTTGCCTATAAAAAGTATATATAAAAATATAGTTCAAAATGGTATAATTAAGTATAACAGAAGGAGGTAATGTAAGTGAGCCAATACATAAATATAAATTCTCAGTTAGACGCCCTAAAATTGAAGGAGTTCGAGAAAATATTTTACGAAAATATCAATGAGGACGTTAAAGTAGTGCCAAAAGTTACTCCTTTTAAAGGAATAAATACCGATTTGTTGTATGTTAAAGATGGAAGAATTTTATTTATAAAATTTATGGATACAACAGAAGATATATTTTTTATTTTAGAAGAAGAGTTACTTGAAGTTATGAATGAGGAATATGAACTTTTGAAACTAAAAATGGGACAAAAGAATAGAAATATAAGTTATAACTACGTTTACATTATGCCATACGTTGAAGTTGAGGAAACATATGAATTTGAAGAATTTGTTAATAATAATATAATAGATAAAAATAAGCTTCAAGATATAATGAATAAGGGTTCGCTGGAGGAATATCTTAATGATGAGAATGATGAAATAAACTTAAATTTATTTTTACTAGACATATGTTCAGAATACTATATAATAAATGATAAACTTCATCTAAATGAAAAATTTAAAAAAATTTCATTCTACAATGATGACTATAAGTATACAGCAACTATGATGGAAGACGTTCAAATTAAAGATGTTGTTTCTATTAAATATGGGAATACACTTATTGAAGGTGGTTCTGGTATAGGCAAAACAGCAATTATGCTTTCTAGGGCTATAAAATTAGCAAAAGTATATCCACATCATAAATTAGTCATATTTACACATACAAAACAATTGTGCAATGAGCTTCGAGAGAGGATAGAGTTATTATACAAAGATAATAACAATTTAGAAGTTCACACATTTAGTTCTTTTATATTTAAACTAGCTAAAAAATTCAATTTAATTGTAGATTATAACATGTTAAAAAATGATTACGAAAAGACCTTTAATAATCTTGTAAAACAAGCACAGAACATTATAAAAAATAAAAATATGTTCAAGGCTATTTTTATTGATGAAGCAGAAAGCTTTTTAGAGTATGAAATAGATTTTATAAGGGAGTTTTTATATAAAACAAAATTCATATTTAATGTGTGTTCTTGTAACTCCTTGAATATCTCTAATAGATTGAATATATTTAAAAAATTATATAATGGTATAGAATTTGATGATAAGATTATCTTAAGTAAAAATTATAGACAAGCTAAAGAGATTGTAGATTTTACAAATAAATTTTCAAATAATTCTAACTCATATATCAACGAATTAAGACCAAATACAGAATTTAGTACTTTCTTTTATACTAAAGCACTTAGAGGTGGAAATAAGTCTGTTGATATAATAAAAGTAAGTGACCTTGATGACCAAATAAGTTCTGTAATCTGGGAAATTGAGTATTTAATAAGTAAAAAAGGTCTTGATTATTCTGAAGTTGCTATCGTTTATCCTTACAATAAGAAGAAATTAAAAAGTGGAAAAACCATTTACTTTCAATATATGTTAAAAAAAGCATTGGAAGAGGCAAAAATTCCTTATATATGTGCAGAAGATAATTTGACAAATATAAGTAAGAAGGTAGGAACTACAATAGCAAATATATATGCAATAAAGAATTTAGAGTATAAAGCGGTAATAGTATGTGAATTAGAGATGTTATACAATCAAACTATAAATGATATTGAACAAGATTATCAAGTAAATGACTTTGTAGGAGATTTAAATAAGGTTTATTTAGCTATGAGTAGAGCAACAGACTACCTAAGTATAGTAACAACTTTTAATGAAGAAGCAAGTGATATAATAAGACTTATTACAGAATCAAAAGATATTTAGTAAAAAAATATTTGTAATTTAAGAAAATAAAAAGAGACTGAGATTTGTAAAATAAACTTTACCAATTCAGTCTCTTATTTTTTAGTCTACTTTCCCAATATTATCAAGAGGTAATAGTCTCACCATAACCTTACCAAGAACTTCATCTTCATCAACCATACCTACATCAGGGAATCTACTATCATTACTATTTTCTCTATTATCTCCCATTGCAAATAGTTTACCTTTTGGAACAACAGTATCTATATCTCCAGAAGTATAGTTATTGTGTATATATGGTTCATTTAATAATTTTCCATTTACATACACTTTAGAATTTGATATTTTTATTCTGTCACCTTCAGTAGCTATAACTCTTTTTATTAAGTCTTTTTTCTTTCCTGTTTCTCCATCAACTAAATTGGTTTTAAAAACTACAATATCGCCTTTTTCAGGTTTACCAACCTTGTATGATATCCTATTTAAAATCAGATAATCTTTATCATCTAAAGTAGGATACATTGATTCTCCACTTACAATAGAAGGTCTTATAAATTGTAGAATTACAAATGCAAGTACAATAGCCATAGCTATTGACTTAATCCAATCAAATATTTCTTTTTTAACACTCATAACTTTTCTCCTTATCATTTGTTATTAAATTAGAATACATTATAATAGAAAGAAATAAGCAAGAACCACTATACCCAAGACTATTCTATAATAACCAAATACTTTGAAGTCATGTTTTTTGATATAGTCCATAAAAAATTTAATAACTACAATTGAAACAACAAATGCTACTACAGAACCAACACCTAAAATAAGCCATTCAAATCCAGTAAATCCAAATCCAGCTTTTAGAAGTTTTAATGCACTAGCTCCAAGCATTGTAGGGATGGCTAAGAAGAATGAAAACTCTGCTGCTACATATCTAGAAGTACCAAGTAATACTGCACCTATTATAGTAGAACCAGACCTAGATGTACCTGGTATAAGAGCTAGACACTGGAATAATCCTATACAAAGAGCTAATTTATATGTAACTTGAGAAAAATCTTTATACTTAGGTTTTTTATTTCTCTTTTCAAGCCCTATCATTATTATACCATATACAATAAGAGCAATAGCAACTACTGTTGAATTAAAGAATAATCTATCTATATCATCTTCAAACAGTATTCCAATAACTCCAGATGGTATAACTGCAATTATAACCTTAAGCCATAAACGGACTGTTTCTTTTTTCTGCTTAATATTCTTTGCGCTATCAAAAGGATTTAATTTTCTAAAAAATATAACAAGTACAGCTAATATTGAACCAAATTGAATTACAACTAAAAATGTACTTATAAATGTATTTGAAAAATTCAATTTTATAAACTCATCAACTAATATCATATGCCCTGTACTACTTACTGGTAGCCATTCTGTTATTCCCTGAACTATGCCCAAAATGACTGCCTTAAAAATTTCAAGCAAACTAAATGTTTCCAAATCAAAATACCTCCAATACAAATTTATAGTAGCATATTTTATTCATAGATTAATAAAAAAATGCCACCTTTTACTAACTTATAATACCATAGTACTGTGTAGTGCACAATGGAAGATTGATATTTTCATAAAACCTTCATAATATAACAAAATAAACTTAAAAGTTATCTATTGAATAAGGGGTATATTTGAGGGGGAAATATATGGTATAGTAAAAGTATAGCTATTTTATTTTATGAAAAGGAAAGGAGTTATTATGTATAGTACAAAAATACTAGATGATTATGAGTATGAAACTTTTAATGTTTTTTCTACAAAATTAAATCCAAACACGAAACACGATTATTTATCAAAGGTTATACTGTTTAAAGAATTTTTAAAAGGGAAAGAATTGATTTATGCTACGAAAGAAGATTGTAAAAATTTTGTAGACTATATACAGACTAAATATGCGAAATCAACTTGTGAAAAGATATATAGTTATTTACATAGTTTTTATAACTTCTTAAAAAAAGAAGGATACATAGATATAAATCCATTTAGATATGTAGAAAAACCCACAGTAACAAGAATAAAAACAAAAGATGATGTTCTAAGTATACAAGAAATAAATAAACTTATAGGTATCCTACCAAAATTAAATATAAGAGATAGAGTAATAATAGTCTGTCTAGTTACTACTGGGTGTTTATTAAATGAATTAGTTAGCTTAAAGTGGAAAGACCTTATGGTAGATGAAAACGATAACTCATATGTAAGGTTAGGTAAGGGAAGAAAAGAAAGAGTAGTTAAATTACATCCATACTTTTTTAAACTTTTAGAAGATTACAGGAATTATTCTGGGCTTCCAGAGGTAATAATACCTAGTGATGATTTTATTTTTACAACTCAAAAGAGTAATTCTATAACAGATAGAAATGTCAGACTTATAGTCAAAAAAGCATTAGATTTAGCTGGACTTTCTCAATATTCAGCAAGAGATTTTAGACATTCATTTGCAGCAATAAGTTTAAGGCTTGGGGCAGATGAAAGTGATGTAAAAAATCAGCTTGGATGGAGTGATAAATACTATGCAATTAGATATAAGTATGTATTAAATTTTGTTGATAGTGAAATAGTGGATTACTTAATTGAAAAAGATAATTTGGATATAAATAAAAAATAGTAATAAATAAAAAATACTATATATAAATGTGAACAAAAAATAAAAAAGTCTTGTTATAGTTCGTAAAATTATATATAATTATTTATGTACTAATGTGTACACAGTAATCACACGACAAAAGATTTAAGGAAGGTGCTAATATAATGATAGATAATAAATATACTACTTACTCAAACCCACTTACAGACAGATATTGTAGCAAGGACATGAGTTATATATTTTCTCCACAATTTAAATTCTCTACATGGAGAAGGTTATGGGTTGCACTTGCAGAAGGTGAACATGAGTTAGGAATCAATATAACTGAAGAACAATTAGATGAGCTAAGAGCTAATATAGATAATATAAATTTTGATGAAGCTAGAAAAATAGAAAAAGAAGTAAGACATGATGTAATGTCTCACGTAAAAGCTTATGGTTTACAATGTGAAAAAGCCAAAGGAATAATACATTTAGGAGCAACATCTGCATATGTTGGAGATAATACAGATGTTATACAAATGAATGAAGCTTTAAAACTTCTAAGAGTAAAGCTTGTAAATTTAATAAACAATTTAAAAGAATTTGCACTTAAGTACAAAGATATGCCAGCTCTTGGATTTACACACTTCCAAGCTGCTCAACTTACAACAGTAGGAAAAAGAGCTTGTTTATGGGCTCAAGATTTAATTCTTGATTTGGAAGATTTAAACTATAGAATAGACAACATGAAGTTAAGAGGAGTTAAAGGTACTACTGGTACTCAAGCAAGTTTTTTAAGCTTATTTGAAGGAGACCACGAAAAAGTAAAAGAGTTAGATAAGAAAATTTGTAAAAAGATGGGATACCATTCTTCCTATGCAGTAAGTGGACAGACATATACTAGAAAGTTAGATTATCAAGTAATAAGCATACTATCAGGGATAGCTCAAAGTATGCATAAGATGACTAATGATATAAGACTTTTACAAAGTTTAAAAGAATTAGAAGAGCCATTTGAAAAAAATCAAATAGGTTCATCAGCAATGGCTTATAAGAGGAATCCAATGAGAAGTGAGAGAATAGCATCTTTATCTAAGTATATAATCTCTGAATCTATAAGCCCTGCAATGGTACAAGCCACTCAATGGTTAGAGAGAACATTAGATGACTCAGCCAATAAGAGATTGGCAATACCTCAAGCATTTATGGCAGCAGATGCTATACTTGAAATAGGGATAAATGTAACTGATGGCTTAGTAGTATATGAAAATATGATAAATAGACGTGTAAATGAAGAACTTCCTTTTATGGCTACAGAAACAATACTTATGGAAGCTGTAAAAAGAGGTGGAGATAGACAGGAATTGCATGAAATAATAAGAGAATATTCTATGAAAGCTGCCTATAGAGTAAAGCATGAAGGCAAGGATAATAACTTAATTGAACTTATAATGAATGATGATTCATTTAAAATGAGCAAGGAAGAAATACTATCTATAATGGACCCAAAAAACTTTATAGGTAGAGCTCCAGAACAAGTTGTAGAATTTGTAAATGAAGTTGTAGAACCTGCTATAAAAGATTATAAGGAAGACTTAGGAAAAGTAGATGTAGACCTAAGAGTATAGAATTGTACAGATAAAATATAATTAAAAACGGCTATCTTATTTATAAATAAGATAGCCATTTTAATGGGCTAGCGTCTTCTCTCCACCGCTGTGAAGAGTTCTTCTTTACTTACTATACCATGAATTTAATAAAATAGCTATATAAATAATATTTAATAGGAATAATATAAATAAAAATAAAAAAATGATAAGATTACTAATTAAATTTAAACATTTAGCAAAAACTATTGTACTTGCAATATTTTTAATGTAAACTGAAATAAAGTTATTTAGATAATTTAATAAATTTTAAAACAACCGAGGTGATTATATGAACTATATAGTAAAAGATACCATAAGTTTTTTAGTAAAAACATTTCCTAAGATTTATTCTAGCCTGTACTTAGAAGACCTAAAAAAATTTGCACCAGATTATAATGTAAATAAAACACAATTAAGAGCATTAGTTTTCATAAAAAATTATGGAGTAATAAGTATGACTGATTTATGCTCTAAGTTAAATATAGAAAAAGGCAGTTTAACTAGTATGGTTGATGATTTAACTGATAAGAAGTATGTAACAAGGAAAAGAGATTTAGTTGATAGAAGAAAATATCTAATTGACATTACTGAAGAGGGAGATAAGATAGCAACTGATTTTATGGATAAATTAAGTGATGGTTTAGGAGAAAAACTTTCTAAATTAACTGAAGAAGACAGAAAAAAATATTTAGAAGCAATAAATACTCTTCAATATATATTAAATAAAGAAGAATTTAGATAGAAAAAATATAAAAATTTTTGTATTTAATGGTACTAAGATTAATTCTTTGTTATTCATTTAACTATATAATTATAACTCTAAATACAATCTAAAAAGTATATCTTAAATTTTCTTGATGTACTTTTTTATAATTTCTCTAACTAAGGCAAGACAAGTTTTAGATGCTTTAATTAAAGTGAATAAAGATTACTGGCCAATACTATATAAAGAAAATGAAAAATAGTCAGGTCTAAGTCTTAATTAATATATTAATTAAGAAATGTCCCCTTTTCAAATAATATCTGAAAAGGGGACATTTTATATCATTAAATTTATATAAATTAAGTTTAAAAAATTATTTTTGTAAAGCTACATATTGCTCTAAACCTTCTTTTAATAATGTAGCAGCTCTATGAAGGTCTTTTTCATTTAAGATGTAAGCTAATCTTATTTCATCACGTCCTAAACCTGGAGTAGCATAGAATCCTTCAGCAGGGCAAACCATAACTGTTTCATTATCTTTGTTAAATTCTTTTAACATCCAAATTGTGAAATCTTCTGCATTTTCAACTGGTAATTTAGCAACTATATAGAAAGCACCAGTTGGTTTTTTACATATAACACCTTCAACCTTCATTAATTCATTGTATAATACATCTCTTCTTTTTTTGTACTCTTCATTAACTTCTTTGAAGTAAGAAACAGGAGTTTTGTATAACTCAACAGCTCCTATTTGCTCTAATGTAGGAACACAAAGTCTTCCTTGACATAATTTAAGGATTTGAGCGATAAGACCTTTATTTTTGCAAGCGATAGAACCAATTCTAGCACCACAAGCACTGTATCTCTTAGAAACACTGTCTATTATTATAACTCTATCCTGTACACCCTCTAAGTTACCACAGCTTGTATACTCAAGCCCATCATAAACAAATTCTCTATAAACTTCATCTGCTATTATCCATAAATCTTTTTCTTTAGCTATTTCAGCTAGGATATTAAGTTCTTCTTTTGTATAAATTGCACCAGTTGGATTTCCTGGGTTAGAAAGAATTATAGCCTTAGTTTTATCATCTACTTTAGACAATATTTCTTCTTTAGATGGAAGGTGGAAACCGTTTTCTGCCTTTGTTGTAACAGCATTAACTTCTACGTTTACAGATTGACCAAATCCATTGTAGTTTGTATAGAATGGTTCTGGAACTAATAGATTATCTCCTGGGTCACAAACTGCCATCATAGTGAAAAGTAAAGCTTCACTACCACCATTAGTTACTAATAATTCATCTTTTTCAAAATTCATATCGTAAGTTTTATAGTAATTTTGAAGTGCTTCTAATAATTCTGGAATACCTTCTGATGTAGCATATTCTAAGACTTCGCTATCAAAGTTTTTAACAGCATCAAAAAATCCTTTAGGAGTTTTTATGTCTGGTTGTCCTATGTTTAAGTGATATACTTTGATTCCTTTATCTTTTGCTGCTTGTGCAAATGGAACAAGTTTTCTGATTGGAGAGGCTTGCATTGCACTAACTCTGTTTGAATAATTCATTTTAATACCCCCTATTTAATTTAAATACGTATATTGTATTATGTAAATTGTATGTTTGAATACAAGACATCTTTACAAGATAATAATAACATACTTATGGGTAAAAATCATCAAAAAAAATTAATATAGCTTTAAAATAAACTTTTAACAAATTATAGTAAAATACCCATGTTTATGCCACTAAATTATGTATTCATAAATTAATTTATAGTAAGATAATATTCTGATATACTGATAGTGATTTTTTAGTTATAATCTTTCAGCTATAGACAAAATATATAATAATAAATATGCAAAATTATAAAAAATATTATAAATTTATTTAACAGATACGATAAATATCATATAATTATATTAAAGGCTATTAACTAAGAGGTGTTAATTATGAAAGAATTAAGAATAGATCCAATTACCAATGATGTTGTTATATTTGCTACAGATAGGTTAAAAAGACCTTTAGATACAGCAGATATCCCAAATGAAGATGAAGAAACTAATGAATATGATGAAGAATGCCCATTTTGCAAAGGAAATGAAGCTCATGCAACTGATGCATTATTTGAAATAGAAAGTGAAGAAGGATGGCTTGTAAAATCTGTCTACAATAAATTTCCTATAATTGATGATATGGCAAGAGATGTATATGGTGTTCATGAAGTAATGATAGAGAGCGATAAACATAATCGTAGTTTTTATAACATGAGTCAAAAAGAATTTGAAGATGTTTTTTTTATGTATAGAAATAGATTTAGAGATTTGTCGAAAGATGATAAAGTAGAGTATGTTAGTATCTTCAAAAACTTCTTGAGAAAGGCAGGAGCATCTTTGATGCATCCACATGCTCAAATATTGTCTATGTCTTTTATTCCACCTGAAATTACGAATGAACTGTTGGTTTCAAAGGAGTATTATGACAGCAATAAAAGCTCTTTGTATGATGATTTAATAGAAAATGAAATAAGTTTAGATAGAAGAGTTGTTTATAATGGAGAAGCTTTTTTGGTACTTATACCATATGCAACCAAGTATAGTGGAGAAGTAAGAATAATATTTAAAGATAAAATAGAGTTTGGTGAGTTAAATGATAATAATATACAGGAGCTTTCTACAATATTTGAAAAGTTGTTTAAGAAGTTATATAATATCAATGGATATATGCCATTTAATTTATGTATTCACACTCATCCAACAAAGATTGAAACAAAATCGTATTTTAATGTTCATATGCACATAATCCCAAGAAAATATAATTTTGGAGGATTTGAACTTGGAACAAATATGTATGTTTCTTCAATGAGCCCTGAAGATTTAACAAAAAAGTTAAAAATTGATTAAAACATATATTTTTAGGTATTAAGTAAATAGTAATTTTAGATGAAATTATAGTATAGCATTGTTAAAATAAAAGTGAATTAAGAATTTACAATAAAATTGTTGAAAAGCCCCCATCTTTAGCTATGGGGAGTGTGTCAATGTTTAGATGAGGAGTATAAGTATGAAATTTATATCATGGAATGTTAATGGAATAAGAGCTTGTGTTGGGAAAGGATTTTTAGACTTTTTCAAAGAAGTAGATGCAGATATATTTTGTTTACAAGAAACTAAATTGCAAGAAGGGCAAATAGAGTTAGATTTACCAGGATATTTTCAATATTGGAATTATGCTGAGAGAAAGGGTTATTCAGGTACTGCTATATTTACAAAAAAAGAGCCTTTAAAAGTAATGTATGGAATAAATATAGAAGAACATGACAAAGAGGGTAGAGTGATAACTCTAGAGTTTGAAGATTTTTACTTTGTTACAGTATATACGCCAAATTCTCAATCTGAATTAAAGAGACTAGAATATAGAACTAGATGGGAAGACGACTTTATAGATTATTTAACCAAACTAGATAATCATAAGCCTGTAATTGTGTGTGGAGATATGAACGTTGCACATAAAGAAATAGATTTAAAAAATCCTAAAAATAATATGAAAAATGCAGGTTTTACTAAAGAAGAAAGAGAGAAGTTTTCTAAATTATTAGACAGTGGGTTTATAGACACATATAGATATTTTAATCCTGATAAAGAAGGTGTTTATAGTTGGTGGTCATATAGATTTAATGCAAGAAAAAATAATGCAGGGTGGAGAATAGATTATTTTTGTGCATCCAAAAAATTAGAAGATAGATTAGTAAGTGCGGATATACACACTGAAATATTAGGTTCAGACCATTGTCCAGTTGAATTAGAGATAAAATAAAAATTAATTATGATAAAAATTGGGCTGTAGATATAAATTTAAAGTTAACTAGTTTTTTAATCTACATGCCTATTTTTTATCTAAATAAACTCTATTTGTTTTTTCTTTGCTTAACATTTTCTAATGTAAATTGATTTGTTTTCCCCATATTATAAGCTAAGTTAATGATTTTTTTCTCGTCTTTAGTTAATTCACGATTTAAAATTTTCCTAAATTCATCAAATAACTTATCATAATCAACTCTTTTTTTGTTAGAATATCTTATAGTTTTAGGTTTTATACTTGTATAAAGATATATATCTGGGACTATACTTGGATTGTATATCTTAATAAAAACTTTAGCAGTATAATATGCATCATTTAAAGCATTGTGATAAGACATTTTTTCATCAAGTTCTAATATAGAAATAGCATTTTGTAGGCCAATGCTTTTTCCTGCTGGATTATTGAAATATTTAGATGCATGTTGTTGTATATTAATATAAGATTTAGGTAAGGAATTTGATGGTAGCTTGTGATAGTTGATATTCCTGTATAATTCCTTTAAATCTCCAGCTCCCCAAACACATAATATAGGGTCTTGTGATGATATAAATTTTATAAAATTGTTGTAGACCTCAGGGAAAGTAGGCGAATCATTAAAATCAGAATTTTTAATATTAGTCATACGACTAATAAAGGGATGTATGTCTTTATAAATTGTAGGTTTTACATAACTATTAAACGTATCTATTATATTGAATTTAGAATCCAATTTAATTGCTCCTATTTGTATAATTTCAAAAGGACACTTTTCATTGGATACAGTTTTATTGAGTTTTTTATCAAATCCTTGGTTAAATTCCAAATCGAAAATTATGTATTCCATAAAGTTTATCTCCTAAATTTTTTTATTATTTCTTTTACTATAGATTATATTATAAATAAAATTAAATTTTCAAATAAAAATACTTTTATTTTAGTATACCCCATATTTGTAAAAATGTTAAACTATTGTATGTATAATATTTTTTCCAATAAAAAATATTGCGAACTTTTTATACTTGATATATAATAATATAAATAAAAACACGAATAAAACACGAATAATTTGCAAGAAAAATTCATAAATGTAAGGAAAATGAAATTTATCTTGTATTTAACAAAATAAAATATACATAAAAATTATGGGAGAGTGGAAAAATGGATAGTCTATTATACGTAATAGAGAAAGATAAACACACTAATGAAGAATTAAGAGAAATCCTAAAAAGCAATAAAAATATAAGATTTGTTTCCTTAATGGGGGTTGATTTAGGAGGAAATGCAACAGATGAAAAGATTCCTGTAGAATTATTTTTGGAGGATATAGATAAATTTTTGGAATCAGCTATACAGACTGATGGTTCAAGTGTTGAGCTTTATAATATAGCTACATTAAATAATGCGAAAGTAGATTTAATGCCAGATAAAAGTTGTCATTGGTATGTAGATTACAATATGGAATATATAGACGAAGAAGTAGGTCTACCTGTTGGAACATTAAAGATACCTGCATTTTTAATACATGATAATAAAAAAGTATGTTCTAGAGGAGTACTTCAAAAAGCAGATAAGTACTTTAAAAAGTCAATGTATGAAATATTTAGAGAATATCCACATGTAATAAATAACATAGGAATAGATTCAGTAGATGATATAGAGGAAATAATGTTAACAGCAGCTACAGAACTTGAGTTCTGGGTTAATACTCCTGAGGATAAAGCTGACTTAGAGAAATTATATGTATCACAAAGCCTAAAAGAGCAATACTGGAAAAGAACTCATGGTATTATAAGAACTTGTTTAGAGAAAAGTTTAATTATACTTCAAAAGCTAGGTGTAAACCCTGAAATGGCTCACAAAGAGGTCGGAGGAATACAAAGTTCTATTAGTATAGATGGAAGAACAAACCATGCTATGGAGCAATTAGAGGTTTCTTGGAAGTTTTCTACACCATTACAAGCAGCAGACAATGAATTATTAGTAAGAGATGTTATAGAGGATGTATTTACATCACATGGACTAGAAGTTACATTTAAAGCAAAACCAATTCATGGAGTAGCAGGAAGTGGTGGACATACACATGTAGGAGTAAGTGCGAAGTTAAAGGATGGAAGTATAAAAAATCTATTTGCTCCAAAAGATTTAAAAGAAGATTATCTAAGTGAACTAGGATATGGGGCTCTTATGGGACTTCTTTACAATTATGAAGTATTAAACCCAATTGTAACAGCTTCTAATGATGGATTTAATAGATTAGTTCCTGGATTTGAAGCTCCTGTATGTATAGTTACATCTTTAGGGCATAGTTATGAGATTCCATCAAGAAATAGGTCAGTGCTTGTTGGATTAATAAGAGATATGAAAAATCCAAAGACTGTAAGATTTGAATTAAGGTCACCAAGCCCTCTATCTAACACGTATTTAGTAATAGCAGGATGTTATCAAACAATGTTGGATGGTATAAAAGCAGCAGCTAAGAGTGGTCTTAGTACAAAAGAACTTGAAAAAGAGTTATCTAAAAATGTAGGTGAAGAAAGTTTCTATTTAGAAAAAGATAGAGCATATAGAGATGAAAATGATGTATTTGAACATTATAGTTTGGAAGAAAGAAATGCAAGATTTGGAATACCACCAGCTACAGTTTATGAAAATATGAAAAACTTAGAAATATATGCTTCAAAATTAAAATCTTTAAAACAAGGTGATGTATTTACTGATAGTATAATAGAATCATTTAAGATTGGAGCTATAGATAAGTGGCAAAAGAAATTAAAAACTAGAATAATAGAGGCTGGGATTCAAAAAATAAGAAGTATTGTCAAGATACACACAAAAGAAAATATGGATGCGCTTGATGAGGTAGTTTGGAACTCAATATCGGATTTAAAGTTCAATATTATGAAGGATACTTTAACTAGAGAATCACTATTCACTAGAGTGAGAGAAGCTATAGAAAATAAGGATTACCAGACTGCTTCAGATTTACAAATAGAATTAAAGAGAAGTATGGAAGAAATACAACAACTGTATATGCAGTACAAGAAAAATATATACTAATATAACAATTTGATTTTGATATGATAAAGGCAATCAAGTATTATTAAACACTATGAGTAAATTCTCAAGTGTAAAATCATACTTGATTGCCTTTAATTTTATGTTTGAAATTTTTTAATAGTACAATTTAACTGTAATGATTATCTATTAATTCTGATATATAATCAGCAATTTTCTCTGGATGAATGACTGTTTTAAATTCTTTTAAATTTTTTTTCATAAAGTTTATTATAGAATCAAATTCATTTGATACTAATTTATAAAATATGTTTTTAAGGTCTAGGTCATCACTATAAATCATGCCAAGACCCTTATCTATTATAAATTTAGCGTTTTCAATTTCTTGTCCAACTTTTGGCATTTTTACGAGTACTGGAGTTTGTGATTGAATAGCTTCAAATATAGTTGCTCCTCCAGGCTTAGTTAGCATTAGGTCACATTCTCTTATTAGATTATACATGTCGTTTACAAATCCAAGTACTTTAATATTTTTTAGAGGTTTTTTATGAGTTAGATTGTCATATAATTTTTTGTTTTTACCAGTAACTATTGTAATTTCTATAGAATTACTATGTTCTTCAATAAATTCATCTATCCAATGCATAAAATCCTCATCTATATCAAATAGACCTCTTCCTCCACCTAGAAGTAATAGTCTATATTTATCACAACATAGTTCTTTACTTTCAATTTGAAATCTCTTATCAACAGGAACTCCAGTAACCTTTATGGAGTCAGGATTTATTCCTTTCTGAAAAAATCTATTTTTTATTTCAGGAGAAGGAACAAAATACAAATCTGTATTTTCAAAAACCCATTCCATACTATCTACAACATCTGTTATAACTGTAAGTGTAGGTATATTTATATCAGGATTTTTTATCTTAAAGTTATTTACACAAGCAGCAGCTAGTGGAAATGTAGAGATAATCAAATCTGGATTTATATCAGCAATATACTCAGAAAGTTTAGGTGTATATAATTTATGAGATAAATCATGTCTTGAATCAAACGATTTCTTAAAGTAATAATAGTAATTATATAATCCAGGAGTATATTTTGTATTGTTTTCATAAAGTTTTACCATAGGCTTATTCATCATGGGAATACTTGCATTTATAAAGTTTTGTATAACAACATTATAGTTACTATATTTTTCAATAATACATTCTTTGACTGCTTTTGCAGCACTTATATGTCCAGCACCAAATTGAGCAGTTAGGATTAATATTGTTTTATCATCTTTCATTTTAGCCAATTTATCACCACTTTCATAAAATATATCTGATTAGAGTATTATACATTTATAGAAGGATTTAATCAACAAGAATATTTAAAAATAACTATTGTGCAGAACATAGTACTGTGTTATTATGAGGATATAAGAAGTTTTAACATAGTACCTTGTAAAACACAATACTGTGTATTTAAAGAAAGGATGGAGTATATGAACACACAATTTAGAAAGGGTGTTTTAGAAATTTGTGTACTTGCTCTCATATCTAAGAAAGATATGTATGGATATGAGATAGTACATAACATCTCTAAAGTAATAGATGTAAATGAAGGAACAATATATCCTATTCTAAGAAGACTTACAAAAGATTTGTATTTCGAAACATATATACTAGAATCTAATGAAGGTCCTGCTAGAAAATACTATAGAATAACTTCACTAGGAAAAGAGAATTTATCCAATCTGATGGAAGAGTGGAGAGAATTTGTAAAGGCTGTTGAGATTTTAATAAGTGAAGATGAGGGAGGTAATGAACTTGAATAAAACTGAGTTTCTTGAAATTTTAAAGGATTATCTAAAAAAAGATTTTTCTGAGAGCGAAGTTAATGATATATTGAGAGATTATGAAGAGTATTTCGTAGATGGTCTTATAGAGGGAAAGAGTGATATGGAGATAATAGCATCACTTGGCTCACCAAAATCTATAGCAAAAGAACTTATCTTACAAACTAAAGAAAAAAATATTGAAGAGGAAAAAATAATAAATACAGATGTTTTGAATGATAAGTTTAGTAAATTTAAATCAGATATGAAAAAAGGTTACTCTATCTTAAAAGATGAAGCAAAAGAAAAGTATAGTAAATCAAAAGAAAATATAGATGGAAAAATAATGAATACAGACATATTAAATGGTAAATTTAGTAGATTTAAATCAAATGTAAAAAAGGATTATTCTATCTTGAAAGATGAAGCTAAGGAAAAGTACAATAAATCAAAAGAAAATATAAATGATAAACTTACACCAAGTATAGAAGAAGGTGTAGGAGGATTATCCAGACAAGTTATAAAGGGGTTATTAGTAGTGTTATCTTTATTTCTAATTGTTCCAGCATTTGCGTTTGTATGTGCTATTGTATCTGCTACTATTGCATTAGTATGCTCATTAATTGCTTTTGTTATATTAATTCCATTTGTGATTAAATTTATAGCAATGGTTCCAGATGTTATGATGTTTTGTATTTTCGCAACCATAGCATTTGTAGGGCTTGAGATACTTGCATGGCAAATTTTATTATTTGCCATAAAACTAGGTAAACAATTACTAAATAATTATATACATTGGATAAAGAGAAAAAATATTTATATAAAAGCAAATGAAAAGATGGAAAAAAGAAAAAAAGCTACTTTAAATGATGAAGATTTGAATAAAGACATTAATGAAGATTCATATAATAATGATTACTACAATAGAGAAGAAGAAAGCATAAAAGAAACTGATGAATATAATGATGATAGTATAAATTTTGAGGCGATATATAAGGACCTTGAAGATATAGAAAATAAGAAAGGAGAAGATAAACATGAATAAAAAACTTGCTATATTTGCTGCGGTTTTATTGGTAATAGGTATAATAGGGACAACATGGTCAGGGATTTTAGTTATGCCAAGCCTAATAAACTTTGGTTTAGAAAAGGAAGCTGAATTTAAAAAAGAAAATAAACTTTATCAAGAAAAAGTAAATATTGACAAGTTAGATATAGCTGTTGACAATATAAACGTTACAATAAAGAAAAGTTCAAGTGAAGATGTGCGTGTAACAACAAGAGGAAATAATGAGTTTTACAAATACAATGTAACTTTAAAAGATAAGACTTTAGTTGTAAAAGGTGAAAGAAAATATGAAAATAAAATTAAAAAGATTAAAAATTTCGACCAATTATTAAATACATCTATAAATAGTATGTTTTCACATGATTATAGAGAAATTATAATATATGTACCAAATAATGTAGACATAAATGCATCAAGTATAAGCTCACACTTATTTGTATACGATAATGTAGCTTCAAATACTATAACATATAAAACTTCTTATGGAGGTTTTAGTAGAGCTATAACAGAGAACAAAGTAAATAGATTAGAAAACCTAAACTTAATATCTAATAACAATCTTCACTTGTCAACAAAATCAATTTTAGGCGTTAAAAATGTAAACATAGAATCAGAGTCATTGTATATATCTTCAGAGAATGAAGATGTATTTATCAATAATATAGAAGAGTATATACCTGAAAATGTAAATATAAAAGAGAAAATAGGTAGAAATTCAAATTATGAAAGTGAATTTTACTTGTACTCTGATATGCCAATTGCTAAGTTCCTGGACATAGAAGTTCCAAATTCTAAGGTAAGACTTGATATACCAGTAAATAAGTATAAATTTAATTGTGATATAAAGTCAAAAGAAGCAATTGAAGAATTTAATAATGATGAAGAATATGACAATGATTCATATGACTATGAACATGATGAAGAACATAGCAACAAGTATAGAAATACGAGGGAAATAAAAGGGCTTTTGAATAAAAATCTGTCGAATTTAGAGAAAGAATATACTATAAAAATAAATTCAAATAGCTTAGAATTGTAAATAATTTACTATAATAATTTATAAATTGATTTAAAAGTATAAAAATATAATCTATACTATGGTATAATAAGTATCGAAAGAGAATTAGGAGAGGGATACTTATGAATAAAATAGCAGTAAGTTTTTTAATAATTGCTACTACTTTATTGAGTACGGCATGTATGGATTATAGCATCAGTGCAGTTGAGCTAGTTGATTCTAAAGAATCAGCAGTTGTAAAGAAGGATGAAGATGCAAAAGAAGAAACAACTAGTAAAATGATTAATTCTAAAAAAACTACTAAAATACCTATAGAGATAATTTCAAAGGATGAGAAAATAGTAAAGTACTTACAGATTGATGAAGAAAGTTCACTTAAGGATAAACTGCGATTAATCTTAGATACATTATCAAATGAGTATTTTAATGGTTTAGACATGGAAGTAGAAGTTAAGGAAAAAGATAATCTTGTTAAAATAAACTTGATAGAACCAGATAAAAAAAGTAGAGTTTCTTGGAAAGATGATTATTTGAATGAACAAAATATAATATATACTATAAATAATATTATTAAAAATGTCATCCAAGAAGAAGATAATAGCATTTGGATTGAAGAAGTAGAGATATACTACAATGGAAAATTAATAGAATTAAGATAAAAAAAGATGTGTTTTTTAACACATCTTTTTTTGTTTTTTAATTCTTATAAAATCCTTATATTTATGATTTAGAATGATTCTTGTAAATAAGTTTGACAAAAGAAAGGATGAAAATTATGAGTAATTATATTTTGCAGGTAAAAGGAGTTTCTAAAAAATTTAAGGAGCAGATGGCAGTTGATAACATTTCACTAGCAATTAAATCTAATTCTATATATGGATTATTAGGACCAAATGGAGCTGGGAAATCTACTTTATTAAAAATGATAACTGGGATTTTAAATCCAACTTCAGGAAAAATAATGTTTGAGGGACATAGATGGACTAGAAAGGATTTATCAAATATTGGTTCTCTTATTGAGTCTCCTGCTATATATGAGAATTTAACAGCACGAGAAAATTTAAAAGTCCATACTACTTTACTTGGTCTTCCTGACTCTCGCATTGAAGAAGTTTTAGAGACTGTAGATTTAAGAGATACCTTTAAAAAGCGTTCAGGTCAATTCTCTCTAGGCATGAAGCAACGCCTTGGTATTGCTATTGCATTATTAAATCACCCAAAACTTTTAATCTTAGATGAGCCTACAAATGGTCTTGACCCTATTGGTATTGAAGAACTTAGAGAATTGATTCGTTCTTTTCCAAAACAAGGAATTACAGTTATTTTATCAAGCCATATCTTGTCTGAAGTTGAACAAGTTGTAGATGAAATAGGAATAATTTCTAATGGAGTAATGGGTTATCAAGGAGAAGTATCAAAAGAACAAAACTTAGAAGAACTTTTTATGAAAGTTGTAGCTGAAAATAGAAAGAGAGGGGAGTAATATGGAAAGATTTATTAGAGTGGAATTTCAAAAGATGAAAGGAACTTTTGGAATGAAGTTGATATGGATAGTTCCAGTGTTTTGTATACTTTTGTGTGGACTAGGTGGAGGGCAAAATGCTGCTTTTAACTGGTGGTATACGACATTTCTTCCAGGAGCATTAACATTAATATGTTCTTTAATAGTATTAAAAGATGAAAAAAGTAAATATCGTGGTATTTTACCATTGCCAATTGAAATGAAAGATGTTTGGACTGGAAAAATGATTTACTGTATTATTTGCTGTTTTATAGCATCAATTATTTCTGCAATAGGTGTAGTTTTTGTTGGGATAATCTATAAAGAAACTATTTCAATAGGTCAAAATATCATTGCAACTATATTAATTATTTTACTATTTATGTGGCAGATTCCTCTTTGTATGTTTTTAGCTTCAAAATTTGGTATTTTTGTTACAGTTCTAATAAATATGTTCTTTACTATTGTTGGAGTTGCTGTTTTCTCAACTACAGAAATGTGGTATATGTTTCCATATTCGATTCCTTCAAGATTAATGGCTGTTGTATTGCATATTCTGCCAAATGGTCTTCCTGTACCAGAGGGAAGTGAATTTTTAAATAATGCTGTTATTTTGCCAGGAGTATTAATATCTATTGTTTTATTTGTATTATTTGCTTTAGCTACAAGGGTTTGGTTCAATAATAGAGAGGTGAAGTAATATGAGACAGTTAATAAGAATATTTTGTTCTGATTTAATAAAATTAAAGAGAAATTTTATAATACTAATGCATATTTGCATTGCTTTAATGGGGATGGGATTGTTTTTATGGTATTATAAGGTTTCAGGAGCTGATAATATACTAAAGATAGTAGCATATTTACAAGTTATAGCAATAGCTTTTCCTTTATTGTCAGGTGTTGTGTGTTCAATGTTTGTTGAACAAGAATATTATGCAGGGAATTATAAACATATGTTAACAACATCTAATCCAAAATATCTTACTCTTATAAGTAAATATATAATCTTAGTATGTCTTGGTTTTGTAGCAACATTAGTGTCTGTATTAGGTTTTAAATTTGGTATATCTAAGGCTTACTTTACATCAAGCTTTTATATGATTTCAATTCTAATTTTAATTGGGTGTAATTTATTTGAATACATATTACATTTATTCTTAAGTTTAAGGTTCGGAAAAGGAACATCAATTGGAGTAGGTATAGTTGAAATGTTACTTTCAGCATTATTATTAACTGGATTGGGTTCTGGTATTTGGCAGTATTTTCCTTGTGCATGGGGTGTTAGATTTATAACTATTTGGTCGTCTTTTTCAAGTTCTAAAACGGTTGAATATATAAAGGTTGAATCAATAAAAGCATATCAATCAACAGGTTTAATGTGTGGTTTTGTAACAATTTTAGCATTTGTAATTTTATGTATTTGGTTTTCTAAATGGGAAGGTAAAAAATCAGAAGAATAGAGTAAAAATTGACTGTTTATTTATATTATTATGTTAAAATATAACTTAGCAATAAAAAGATATAAAATAATCAAATAAAAAACTGGCTAGGTATTAATTATGAATTAATTAAACTATTGGAGGACAGGGTACAAATGCTTGGAGGTAAAAAATCTAACAACAAAAAAGTTGAAAAGTTAAGAACTATTTTTATAAAATATTTATCTTTATTCTTTATTATGACAATTTCAATTGTACTCCTTTTAATGTTATCATTTTCTGTATTATTATCATCAGGTGTAATTTTACCAGCTAATTATGCAGAAAAACAATTTAATAAATATAAAGAACAGATTATTTCAAGTGAAAAAGTAACTGAAGATATAATTCCAAGTATATATGAGTATGGGGTTTATACTTTGGATGGGAATTTAATTTCAGGTACCTTTAATAAAAAAGAATCAAAAGAAGTATGGAATTTAATGAGAGATATTGAAGAAAGGCATGCATATTCAGAAAGTTATATAAAGTTTTTTAAGAAAGATGAAGTTTTTATAATAAAATACAAAATAGTATCAGAGTATAGTTCTCCAATTTTAAGAGCATATTTACCAAAACCAGAGACATTGGGTATGATTATTTTTAGTATAATATTTTTTATTGAAATTGTTATATTATCAAAAGTATTTGGCAAGAAATTTAATATTGAAATGGAGCTTTTAAAAAATACTACAGAAAAAATAGAACAACAGGATTTAGATTTTGTTGTAGAATCTAGTAAAATTTATGAAATTAATAATGTCCTTTTTTCTATGGATAAAATGAAGTTGGCGTTAAAAGATTCTTTAGAAAAACAATGGATGCTAGAAGAAAATAGAAAGGAACAGATATCTGCACTGGCACATGATATAAAAACACCACTAACAATTATACATGGAAATACTGACTTATTAATTGAAATAAATGAAAATCCTGAGTTATTAGAATACATGGAATATATCTCAAAGGGTGTCACTCAAATAGAAAAATATATTAATACTTTAATAGATATATCAAAAACAGAGAATGGCTATATATTAAATAAAGAAGCAATCAGTATGAGTGAGTTTATAAAAGATGTCTTAGTGCAAATAGAAGCATTAGCTAGTACTAAAAACTTAGATGTGGAGTTTTATAAACAAGATAATTTGCCTAAAAATATAACTATAGATAGAGAATTGTTATTCAGAGCTATTATGAATATAATTTCAAATGCTATAGATTATTCACCAAGCCAGAGTAAACTATACATAAGTGTATCAGTACGTAATAAATACTTAAAATTTGTAGTTACAGATTGTGGAAGTGGTTTTTCTAAAGCAGATTTGTCAAAAGCTACAGAACAGTTTTATACAGGAGATTTGAGTAGAAATTCTAAATCTCATTATGGAATGGGACTCTATATTGTAAATAATATTGTACAAAAACATAATGGGACTTTATATATTGAAAATTCTGTGAAAACTGGTGGTGCTATGGTAACAATTGAAATACCAATAGTTTAGTAAATAATATCCATTTTGTAAATACCTAAATTTTATGATTTATAGGTATTTATAAAATGGATAGTTTTTTTGATTTTATATATTGGTTAAATCTGATAAAAAGTTTTCAAACATAACTCCATCATTTCTATCAGTATCAAATTGAGATGTGTAATTTATAGTTTTATATATAAAATCTGTTGCAGTATTAACCGCTACTCCCAAATCATGTTTATTTACTAACATACCACAAAGTATAGATGTGAATATATCTCCAGTTCCACTGTAAGAACAATTATTATATTTGACTGATGTAAAGAATACATGGTCATTATCTCTATCGTAAGCCAAATTTAATATATTATCATCTTCTAATATACCAGTAATAACGACTTTGCTAGGTCCCAAATCAGATACAGATTTTGCAATATGTATAAGCTCATCTCTATTATAATCGCTTTTGGTATAATCATTTCCAGTTAAGAAACAAGCTTCTGTTAAATTAGGAGTAGTTAAATCTGAATGTTTAACTAATTCTTTAATTTCCTGTCTCATTTCTTCTGTGAATATTGGATACATAACTCCATTATCACCCATCACAGGGTCAACTACGATAAAAGCATTGGGATAATCGTTTATAAAATTAGCCACTATCTCAATTTGATGCTTTGAACCCAAAAAACCACTATATATACTATCAAAATTGACTTTTAAATTTTTCCAAACATTTGAATATTTTACCATTTCATCAGTAAAGTCTAAGAAAGTAAATTCAGGATAACCAGTTTGACTTGAAAGTATGGCCGTTGGAAATGGACAACATTGAACCTTTAATGCTGAAAGTATAGGTATAGCAACCGATAATGAGCATTTTCCTATTCCAGATAAGTCATTAATTGCTGCGACTTTTTTTTGCATAAAAAACCCTCCATTAGTATGTATTAATTATAATGATACCAAAATATTTATATACATATATATTACTATAAAAAAAAGAAAAAAGTAGATTATAAAATAAAAAATTGTAAAAAAAACAGTGTATTGATACAATTAATTTTTAATATTGGACATAATAAAATAGAGAATTATTAAATATGAAAATTACTATATGTGACAGAATATTCTTTGTAATTTGATTTGTAAGGTGTACTATTTGGGAGGTGTAGCTTTGAAAATACTGAAAAATAAGAATAAGTACATCAAAGGTATAATGGCATTTGTATTTTTGTCTTTAGCTACTACAGCAGGTGTATTTTTAATCAATGATTTAAGTATGAAAAATATGGAAGAAAAAGTCATGGAATCTGCAAATGTTGAAGGTGATGATGTAAAAGACCAATATAAACTATTGCTTGAAAACTTATTTGACTACAGAAATAAGGCAATATTAGAGAAAAATGAAAACATTTTAAAAGGTCTTTATGAGACGGATAAAAAATTTGGTCTGTGGGCTTATGAAAATGAAGTAAAAAAGATGAAATATTTAGAAAACTGGTCTAGTAAGCAAGGTGTAAAATTTAAAGACATAAAGACAAGGGTTAAGATTAAAAAAATAAAAGAAAAAGAAAAAGACCTCTATGGTATAATCTGTTCAGTATCGACTGAATATAAGTATTCATATGAAAATCAAAAGGACAAAGAAAATGCCTTTAGAATAGGTACATATCATTATCTAAATGTAAAAATTATAGATAATCAATATGTCATAACTAAAGAATGGTACACAGACCCTTTTGCAGACTCTTTAAATTTAGAAAATATAAAATCTGAGGATATAAGAAACTATATTGGGCAACAAGATGGTGTAGAGTTACAGCTTACAGATGAACAAAAAAAGGCTATAGATTATGCACATAAATACTGTGGAGCCGCAGCTGATGAAGAACATGGTATGAAATTTAATCCAAACTATAGGGATTATAATCCAGAAGGTGGAGATTGTGCAAACTTTGCATCACAGATAATGTTTGAAAGTGGAAGGTTCAAAAAGAACTCAATTTGGAATTATAGCGAGAGAGCAGGTACAAAAGCATGGGTAAATGCACAAGCTTTTAAAAATTATGCACTGTATAGTGGAAGAGGTTCATTAATTGCTAAAGGTTCCTATGAAGAAGTATACAAAGAAGCTTATAATTTACGTCCAGGGGATTTTGTTGGTTATGAGAAGAAAGGCAGAATAACACATGTTTCGACAGTGACAGGGTTAGACTCAAGAGGGTATCCTTTGGTAACTTGCCATAATACTGATAGAATGTTGGTGCCATGGGATTTAGGCTGGAGTGATAAGTCCATAAGATTCCATATAATAAAAATAAATTATTAAAAAATTATAAAGAAAAATAAAGTGTAAAAGATAATAATCATTTAAAATTATAAAGTAAAAAAATTGATTATTAATGTATAAAAATAATAATAATTGACAAACATAGCTATATATGATAGAGTAGTAATAAGGTTACAGAAAAGAGTAGCTAAATATTTGTGTTTTTTTAGGAGGATTTATTAATGAAAACTGGTGTAGTTAAATGGTTTAACAACGAAAAAGGATTTGGATTCATATCTGTAGAAGGTGAAGGAGATGTTTTCGTACATTTCTCAGCTATAACTGGAGATGGATACAAAACATTAGAAGAAGGACAAAGCGTTGAGTTCGAAGTAGTAGATGGAGCTAAAGGTCCTCAAGCTGCTAACGTAGTTAGATTATAATTAAAAATTCATATATATTAGTGTTCTAGTAATATGAGAGATAAGCCGCTAATCATTTAGCGGTTTTTTCAGTTTTTGTAAATAAAATTAATAGCAAAATAAATTAAAATTATTAAAATAAAATCATTAATAATGAGATAAATATGTTAAAATTAATAGTGTAGAGTAAAATTATTATGGCTAAGTTTAAGTCAATTAATTTTTAGTAAATTTTCTAAAAAGAGAATAAGTGATACTGATAGACCATATAAAAATATTAATAAAGCATAATAAGATTAAAATGAGCAAAGGAAAAACGCTTGTTACAGCGTATAGTATTAAGAATACTTAGAAAATAAGAAAGGAGAAAGTTACTGCAAAAAAGTAACATTATAAATATTGAGTAATATTTATAAGTTTTCAGTAACGGTGGGTAGTGTAATGAACATATTATTCTTTCTAACACCAAAAAGTGAAGTAGCATATATATATGAAGACTACACTATAAGGCAAGCCCTAGAAAAAATGGAATATCACAAATACTCTGCAATTCCAATAATAAGTAAGGATGGTAAATATGTTGGAACTATAACAGAAGGTGATTTTTTATGGACATTAAAAAATGATTTAAATCTGGACTTAAAGGGATTGGAAGATGTTCCAGTGACAGATATAAATAGAAAAATGGATAATTCTCCTGTTTCCATTAACGCAGATATTGAAGATTTAGTTATAAAATCTTTAAATCAAAATTTCATTCCTGTTATAGATGACCAAGACACATTTATTGGGATAATAAAAAGAAGAGATGTAATAGGTTACTGTTATGAGATAATACGTGGATATAAAAATTTAGCTAATGATAATTAAAAATCTTATTTAAACTTTTAAGCTGAGTTCTTTACAATAAAAGAATGATAATATGAAACTGAATATTTAAACTTTAATATAAAAAGCTGTCTTTTCTAATAAATATTGTGAAAAGACAGCTTTTTTATATATGACCTTATGATTAATCGTTGTATTTTACAAGGTTTCTGTACTTAGCATTAAGAGCATTTATCTTATTTCCATAAACTTCATTTTGTTTTTGATATAATAAACTTTTTTCAACTTCAGCCTTAACTTCATCAAATGTAGACTCTGTACTTTCTTGAAGGTCTTCTAATTTTATTATATGGTATCCAAATTGAGTTTTAACTGGTTCACTTACTTCACCTTTAGCCATAGAGAACACAGCTTCTTCAAATTCAGGAACCATTTGTCCTCTACCGAATGTTCCTAAATCACCACCCATATCTTTAGATGGGCAAGAAGAATGTTTAAGAGCTGCATCTTCAAAAGATATTTCTTCTGATTTTATTTGAGCAAGTATTTCTTTAGCTTTTTCATCACTATCTACTAATATATGTTTAGCAGTTGCACTTTCTGGTTTAGAGAAAGAGCTCTTATTAGCTTCAAAGAATTTTACTTTTTCATCTTCTGTTACATTAACACTAGATAAAACTTTATTTATAGCAAATTGCTTTAATACATTTTCTTCTATCTTTTTCATTTCTAATTTAAATATTTCTTCTTCATCTAATTTTTCTTCTTTAGCATCTAAGAAGAATAATTCTTGATTCACTAAATCATTTAATAAGTGTTTTTTTCCTTCTTCAGTTTTAAATTGCATAGCTTGATAAGGGTCTAATGATTTTAATGCATTTTCAATATCAATATTAGTTATCTCTTTTTCTCCAACTGTTGCTAAAACTTTTTTTTCCATAATAGTTAACTCCTTCATAGTGTATTTCATTATTAATATAAGACTACCATCTTAAATAATATCAGAAAATAATGTAGATGTCTAATATTTAAAGCCATATTAAGTCAAATAGAATTAAATTTAGTAGAACAAAGTTATTACAATTAATAAAAGTGAGCTCATAATACCCACTACACCTTCGTCATCTTTAAATTTAAGAGTTTTTACTATTGAATAATAAAGGTATATTCCAGTAAAAATAATCTTTAAATACAAGAAAAATAAACTCTTTGGGTATATTAAAAAGCTAAAAAGTGTAAATATAAAAGCAAGTAGAGTACTTATCCTGTAAAAGAAATCTATTTGTGTAATGTCTTTATATTTTATCATAAACACCGAATATAAAATGATGAAAACAATTGCGACGATTGCATATATGGTAAATAACATATTTTCAAGAGTACCATTTGAAATTACTATCCACTTATACCACATAATTGGCCAAAATAATAGTGCTAAGAACTTAAAATAATTATCAAACAACTTTTCTTTATACATTCATCAAACAACCTTTCTTAACAAAAGCATATATTTGTTTTTAGAATTTTAAATAATATGATATCATTATTATATATTAATATTGAATTTATAGAAACCAAAATTTGTTAAAATAAATATATAGATTTTACTGTTAAGCCAGTTAAAATTACTACTATTTTTATTATGAAATTGGATCAAATATGTAGAAATACGGCAAATTAGTTAATATTAAATATTTATTATTTCCAAGTTGTAAAGACTGTTTTTTTAATGATAAAAATTCTAATCTTTTTTGAAAGAAAGTAATATCCACATTAAGTATGTCTGCCATTTCATAAACGCAGGTGATGCCAGAGTTAATTATGTTTATTATATCTTCTTCAGTAATTAAGAACTCACAAGCCCATTTTAAGGCTTTATTTTCGCACTTATCTATAATGATTTTTGTATAATAATCGTTATAAGAGGATACATAGTATCCAAGGCTAGTGAAATGATGTCCAAGTTCTTCAGCTAAGATGGATGTTAATTTTTTTGAGTTTTGTTTTAAATTACTGAGTAATGATATAATTTTAATACCATGTTTGTTTATATATAGTCCTTCTAAATCACCTGCAATATAAGTGGTATAATGAATTATTATCCCTTCTTGAGAAGCTAATTCAAAAAGCTTATCCAAATTATTCATAAAAATCCCCCTAAAATAGAATGTATGTTTGCCTTTAAATTATATTAAAAGAGCAGAAAAATAGACTGCTCATCATATGGTTTATTTTTTTTTATATTTATTTAGTAAAAATTCTATATAATCATTAAGTTGTTCTTGTGCTTCTTCAGGTAACTCTTCATGTGGATTTTTTCTATGTGCAGCTACTGTATCAATATTTTCCTTAACTAAGGTTCTTCCAAGAAGATAATCAACTGATACATTAAATACATCAGCCAATTTATTTAAAATGTGTTCATCAGGAAATCTGTTTTCTGTTTCATAGTACCCTAAGACTCTTTGGGAAACGCCTACTTTTTCTCCAAGTTCTCTTTGAGTCAATCCAAATTCCTTTCTAAGTTCTCTTAATCTTTTGGCAAACATTATAACACCACCTTATGTATAGATTATAACAAATTGTTCTAAAAAATAAAACTAATAAAATATAAAAGAATATTTTTTTCTAAAATCTATTGATAAAGAACAAATAATTCTATATAATCTAAGTGAGGAAGAACAAAATATTCTTAATAGTAATGGAGGTATAAAACAATGTTTAAAAATAACTTGAAATATTATAGAAAATGCAAAGGTATGACACAAATTCAACTTGCCAGAAAGGCTGGAATTACAAATGATTATATATCTCAAATAGAAAGAGGTATAAAAAATCCTGGACTTCTTATGGCTAAGAAGATTTCTAGTATTTTAGAACAAAATATAGAAGAAGTTTTTTTTATACAATTATAGAACAATATGTTCTTGAAAGTTGTGAGATTAGTAAAAAACTGTGCACTAAAGAGATTATTGTAAATTTGAAGCTAATAATAAGTATATAAAAAAGGAGAAGTACTATGGAAAACAAAAAAGATATATTATTTAAAGAAACAGATAAAAGATTACATAATTATAAGTATTTGGATATAAAGATAAAGAATATTAACTTGGACATAAAAAGATGTGAGAATGAATACTCTGGATGTGGAGCAATGGTATATACAGAAAAGACTAGTAACACATATAACATAAGCTCTTCTGTGGAAAATGAGGTGTTAAAAAGAGAGGAAAGATTAAGAAAATTAAAAATGGAAAAAGAAGATATAGAAATAGAAAAAGAGAAGATAGAAAATGCTCTAACGTGTCTAAATGATATAGAAATGGAATTTTTTAATCTTTTTTATAATAGTAAGACAAAAAACAATATGACATATATTTCTATGAAACTACACTTAGATAGAACATCTTGCTACAATTTAAAGAAAAAGATGATATTTAAATTGAGTGAGATATTATAAAAAATAGGACAATTTTACAACACTTTATATACACCATTGCAACAATAGGCAATAAAATATGTGAGATAATGTTATTGTGAAAGAAATCCATATTGAAGGAGGTGATAGATTGAAAAGAATAATATTACCTAAAAATATAGAAGATACTTGACAGGAATAAATGAGATATATATTTAAAAATGACTTATATCATTTATAGTAAGATTATCAGATTAAGCAAGAATATTTAGTGATAGTGTGGTGATTATTTGCTTAAATACAAGGAAATATTAGAAACAATTATTGAGATTCTCAAAAAAAACTTTACTGAAAGTATTTTTATTGATGATGAAAGTGTGCAAGGCTCTGAAGGGTCTTGTTTTTTTGTAAGTATACTATCAGTTATTTGTACACCTATAATGTTAAATACGAATAATAAAGATATTGTTATCTCCATAAAATACTTACCAAAACCACAGTCAAAGAGTATTAGAATGTATGAAATTTCAGATGAATTAAATAAGCTATTTAACAGAAATATAAAGGTAACAGACAGAAAATTAAATATAACAAAGCTAGAACAAAGTATTAAAAAAGAAGAGTCAATTTATGTATTGAACTTTACATTTACACTAAACTATCTGGATAGTGTATATGAAGAAGATGTAGTATATGAAAATATGGAAGAAATCAATTTAAATTTAGGAGAGTGATAGTATGGCTATAGGATTACCAAGTATCAACATATCATTTAAGGAGCTAGCTACAACTGTTAAAGAACGTTCAGCTAGAGGAATAATTGCAATGGTACTTAAAGATGCTAAGGCACTAGGTCTTAATGAAATACATGAAAAAGAGGATATACCAGTTGATTTATCTGCTGAAAATAAAGAATATATAAATTTAGCCTTGATGGGAAATGTTAACACTCCAAATAAATTATTAGTTTATGTAATAGAAGGAGAAGCAGATATTCAAACTGCATTAGATTTTTTAGAGACTAAGGAATTTAATTATCTATGTATGCCAAAAGCAGTAGAAGCTGATAAGACTGCTATAAAAAATTGGATAATTAAACTTAGAGATATAGATAAGGTTAAGGTTAAAGCTGTATTAGGAAAAGTTGTAGGAAATCATGAAGGGATAATTAATTTTACTACAGAAGATGTGTTAGTTGGAGAAAAGAAATACAGTGTTGATGAGTTTACAAGTAGGGTGGCTGGACTTATAGCAGGTACACCTTTAAGTCAATCAGTAACTTATACTAAACTTAGTGATGTAGTCGATATACCTAAGATGACGAAAGTTGATGCAGAATCAAAGGTTAATAAAGGAGAGCTTATACTTATTAAAGAAGCAGGAGCTATAAGAATTGCTAGAGGAGTAAATTCTTTAACTGAATTAACAGCAGAAAAAGGAGAAATGTTCCAGAAAATAAAAATAGTTGACACTTTAGATATTATACATAGTGACATAAGAAAGGTGATAATAGATGACTATATAGGAAAGGTTACTAACAGTTATGACAACAAATGTTTATTGATAGTAGCTATAAAAAGTTATTTAGAAGAATTAGAAAAATCAGCACTTATAGAATCTGATTCTACTGTTGAAATAGATTTTGAAGCACAAAAATCGTATTTAAAATCAAAAGGAGTAGATTTATCTTATATGACATTACAAGAAATAAAAGAAGCTAACACAGGTTCTAAAGTATTTTTAAAAGCAAAAATAAAAGTACTTGATGCTATGGAAGATATAGATTTATCAATAGAAATATAGGAGGATTATTAATATGGCAAATATGGAAGCTAGAAATGTAATGAGTGGTACTTGGGGAGAACTTTGGCTTGATGGAAACAAAGTAGCAGAAGTAAAGAAATTTCAAGCAAAGATGGAATTTACAAAAGAAGATATTATAATAGCAGGTCAAATGGGTACTGATACAAAGTATATGGGATATAAAGGAAAAGGCTCAATAACTCTATACCACGTTAGTTCAAGAATGCACAAGTTAATTGGAGAAAAGATAAAGAGAGGTTCTGAACCTAGATTTGTTGCTATATCTAAATTAAATGACCCAGATTCTTATGGAGCAGAAAGAATAGCAGTAAAGAATATAGCATTTGATGATTTAACTTTAGCTGATTGGGAGGTTGGCGTAAAAGGAGAGATAGAAGCTCCTTTCACATTTACTGAGTATGATTTTCTTGATATAATTTAGTTTTATATTTAGTTTTATATTTGGTTTTATACTGATATTTAGTAAATATATACTTAATAAATTCAGATAGTTAATAAGTAAAAAAGTTAGTTGATTGAATTTGATTGATAAAGGAGCAAATAATAATGAGTGAAAATGGATTATCAAAAAATATAAACATAGTAGATTTACTTTTAAATTCAGATACAGAAAACTTAGAAAGACCGAGTACTATAGTTGAACTTAAGAGATTATCAACTATATTTGGGCAGGAATTTAAAGTAATGTGTAGAGCTTTAACAATAAGTAAAGATGAAGAAATACAAAATACTTGTCTTAAAATTGATGAAAATATGAAAACGGATATAGACTTACCGGAGATGCAGATGCTTACAATTATAGAAGGTGTTTGTGATTTGGATGGAAAGCTTTTATTTAAAAATAAGGAGCTAATGGATAAATTTAAGGCTCCAACACCAAAAGAATTAGCAAGAAAATTATTATTACCAGGTGAAATTACCAACTTATATAGAATACTTCAAGATGTTATGGGTTATGGTAAAAATGCAGTGATAGAAGAGGTAAAAAACTAATAGGGACGGATACCAGGACTACAATAATGTACTATTATTGGAAGAAAAAAGGTATAAGACCGTCCCTTTTTTATGCAATGGATAAAGGCGAATTAAAGCTTATTGAAGCTTTTTTCGCCTTAGAAATTGAGGAAGAAGTTGAAAAAATGAAACATGGATATGGAGTGTGTCCTTTGACAGGAGGTGGTATGTAATGGGAAATGTGAGAGAAGAAGGTATAAATATGTACCTTACAGATAATTACACACCAAAAATGAATCAAATTATATCAGTAACTGATAATTTTAGGAGAGCAACTGTGGCTGTTTCACTTTCCACTAATGTAATGGCTAGTAGCATAAAAAATTCTATTGGAAGTGCAAGTAGTAGAGTAAACAGTTTAAATTCCTCGTTAAGAAAAGTTCAAACTACTGCTAGTAATGTAAGTTCAACTATGACAAAATTAAGTTCTAGCATAAATGCTGTTTCAGGAGTTATTGGAAGTTTAAATGGAAGTATTATGAGACTAGCAATAACTATAGCTATGATTATTGATTATTTTAATAAGTTGATTCAAAAGAAAAATGAGTTTAATTCAAATATTATGATTATATTAATATTTAAAGCTAAAAGTGATGAAGTAGAAAAAACTAAAAATAAATTACTTGGAAATTTAAAAAAGATTGGTGGCAAGATTTGGAATATCGTAATAAAAGCAAAAGATATGACTAAGAGAGTGATAAGTAGTATCTTGGGAAAATTAAAACGAGTGGAGAAACGTCCTTATCAAGGAAGTATTAATCTTAAAGATATGGTAAGTAGTGCTATGGCTAGAATTTTGCCTAAGTTAATGTTGTTTAAAAATACTTTTTGGAGTGGTGTAATAGCTATAAAAGATATGGCAAGTGGTATTATAAGTAAAGTATTTCCCAAATTGAGATTATTTGCAGGTAAGGTATGGAGTGGTGCAATAGCTGTAAAGGATATGGCAAGTGGAATACTTGGTTCGATAAAAGGGAAGATATCTGATTTGACAAATGGTGCTACTATAGGTGTCGCTGTGAAAAAGGGTGTTGATTTACTTGGTCAGGAACAAAATCAGAAAGTTGTTCTAGAAAGTGTAATGAAAAGAAATACTGGAAAAGTTAATCAAATAGATGTTGATGATTATTATGGCAGTTTAGTAAGAATGGCAAATGATACGCCTTTTGACCCTGAAGATGTTGTTGCAATGGGAACTAAAGCTAAAATGATTAGTAATATTACTGGTGGCAAAAAAGAAAAAGATATAACTCAAGCTATGGTAGATGTTAGAGCTTTAAATATGAATACAAGTAGTGAACAAGATGTATCAGCAGCTTTCTTAAGTGCAGCAAAAGGAAACATGGAATCTCTTAATACTCTGGTAGGAGAAAATTATAAAACTTTTGATGAAGCATTGGAAGGCATAAGTGTAAAGCAGATGGGGTTAGCTAAAGAAATGAGTAATACAATACCAGGTATAATATCAGGAGCTCAAACAAGCATTAACAATGGCTTGAAGAGTATTGTTAAACCTTTTGATGATATTTTAGGTCAAGGACTAAAGAAAATAAAAACTTTTATAGAAAGTGGATTAGGCAATTTAGCTGGCTTATCTGAAAAAATGGCTGGTAAAATAGGCAATGTAATGAATGGTAAGATAATTATTGGCAACAAATATGACCAGATGCAATCTAGAAGTGTAAAAAATGGAAAAGAGTTTTCTGATTCTACTCAATATCGAATTTCTAATGAGGCTGAAAAGCGTAAAATGATGGTTGAAAATAAGCAAGAACGTTTTGAAAATCATGCAGCAACAATGATAGGGAATGCACCAAAAGCAATTGTTAACGCAGGAAGTACACTATTACAAAATATCGATTTTACAGCATTAATAGATTCATTACTTCCAGTAGTAAACTTAGTAAATAATTTACTAGATAGTATAAACAATAAATCACCAATTGCACAAGGATTAATAAGTATATTTGGTACAATAGTAACTACAGCATTCCAACTAATCGGACCTGTAGTTGAAGCTGTTAGTCCTATTATCACAAGAATTTTTACTTTTTTAGGTGAATATGCACCTCAAATAAACAATTTTATAGAGACACTGGGTGTTATTTGGAAAACTGTATGGGAGACCTTAGGACCTCTGTTGGAAACTGGATGGAAAATTATAGAGCCAATATTGGGAGCTTTTTTTAACATATTAGATAAAGTATGTAAAATAGTTAAAGATATATGCAAATGGTGGCAAACTATGATTAATAAGATAAAAAATGGAAGCATCACAGGAACAGTTTTAAATCTAGTGGAAAAGAGTAAAAAAAATTACAAAGATAATCCATATGCTGGAACAAAGGCTGGTGATTCTGGTAAAGCTTATTCAGGTAAGAAAGGTAATAATGCATTTGGATTGAACTATGTTCCTTATAATGACTATCAAACCAGACTCCATGAAGGTGAAATGGTTTTAACTAAACAAGAAGCAAATCAATATAGAAGCAGAAAAAATGGTGGAAATATAAACATAGCTAAGTTAGCTGATACAATAGTGATTAGAGAAGAAGCTGATATAGAAAAGATAACATCAAAATTAGTTGCAAGTATCCAATTGGCACAGTTAGGGGGTGTCTTATAATGGAAATGTGGCTTAGACAAGCTGAAGATAGATTTAGATTTCCAGTATTTCCATCTTCCTTTAGTATTAATGGAAAAGCTGCTGTAAACTCTTCTAGTATACTCAAAATAGGTGAAATAGTAACTTTTGGTGGTGTAGCTCTTAAAAGCATTTCAATATCAAGTTTTTTTCCAAATAAAGACTATACTTTCTGTGACTATACAGGTTTTCCATCACCATATGATTGTGTAAATAAGATAGAAAAATGGATGAAGGAAGGTTTTATATTAAGATTTACAATTACGGAAACAAATATAAATATGGAAGTCATAATTGAAGGGTTTAGTTATGAAGAAAGAGATGGGACTCGAGATGTATATTTTACATTAGATTTAAAAGAGTATAAAAGAATAAAGATACCAAAAGTAACTCCAAAACAATAACTATTATAGATAATAAGTTATAAATAACTGCTGATAGAATTAAATGAAAAGGCAGGTGATTTTTTATTATTAAGATTTGGGTACACATAAAAAACGGAAGTATATATGACATAACTGACATAGTAGACAAGGTATCATGGTCAGGTGATTATAAATCTCCATCAAGGACACTAGAGTTTTCAATAATACAATCATCATTTGATGTAAATTTCCAACAAATCGATATACCAATAGCTAGTACAGTCTGTTTCTATGTAGATGAGAAAGAACTCTTTAGAGGAATGATAATTAATAGGTCTAAAGATTCAAGCAGTAATGAAATTAGTTTTGTATCTAAAGATATGGGATTTTTACTTACACAAAGTGAAGTGTCATACAATTTTAAAGATAAGTTAGTTGAAGACATAGCAAAGCAAGTATTTGCTGAAAATAGGCTTTCAGTTGGAACAATAGCAAAGACCAATGTCAAGTATACAAAGATGTTTATAGGAGTAAATGGTTATGACACAATAATGAGTGCATATACAGAAGCAAGTAAAAAGACAAAGAAAAAGTATATGATAGAGGCCAATTTAGATAAGTTTAATGTTATTGAAAAAGGAACTGTTACATTAAGTGTTATGTTTGAAGAGGGATTTAATATTATAAATACCACCTTTTCGGAGAGCATGGAAAATGTAAAAAATAAAGTAATAGTGGTAGACCAGTATGGAAGCAAGATTAGCGAAAAAATAGATAATGAAATTTTTAAGGAAGTAAATGTAATAATGCAAAAAGTAATTCAGCAACAAGAAAATCAAGATGTAGATATTGATAGCGAGTTTAATGGGATAGAAAAAAGCTGTTCTCTTAAAGGTTATGGAGATGTAAGTTGTATAACTGGTAGAGGAGTAAAAGTTAAAGATTCTTATACAAAGCTTGTAGGACTATTTTATATAGATACAGACAAACATACTTGGCAAAATGGAGAGTATCAAATTGAGCTTGAACTTAATTTTCAAAATCTTATGGATGAAAAGTCAGCAGGACAGGATGAACCTAAGGAAGAAAGTAATTTAGGGGGAGAAGATTATGCAGGAGGAAAAGAGTTTACAGCAGAATTTACAGCTTACTGTCCTAGAAAAGAAGAAGGTGGAGATACAGATTGTAGAAAGAAAAAACTTGACCCATCTAAAAAAACTTGCGCTGCTCCTATGGTTGGTAAATATGAGCAAACTTATTATACAAAAGAGTTTTTAAATAAACATCCTTTATTAAACTATGGAGATGAAATACAGGTAATTACAGGAGTTTCTGGTCGTGATGGAGTCTATAAAGTAAATGACGTAGGACCTGCAATAACTATAGAAAAGAATGGAACATACCATATAGATATTTTATTTGGAAATGTTGAAGAAGCTAGTAAATTTGGAAGAAGAAAAGGAAAAATTATTATTGGTGGTTATTCTGGTAATGTATCTGATAAAGCTAAAATAGTAATATCAGAAGCAAAAAAACATCTAGGTAAACCTTATAAATGGGGTGGAAATGGACCAAGTAGTTTTGACTGTTCTGGTTTAATGGTCTATTGTTTTAAAAAAGTTAATGTTAGTTTGCCAAGAACGTCAAATCAACAATCTAAAAAAGGCAAGAAAGTAGAACAAAAAAATCTTCAAGCAGGAGATTTAGTATTTTTTCATAATCCAGTCAGCCATGTTGGATTATATATAGGTAATGGAGAATTTTTACATGCTCCACAAAAAGGTGATGTAGTTAAAATAAGTAAGTTAAGTAGTAGAAGAGATTTTAATACAGCTAGGAGAGTATTATAAAAGGATGGTGATATAATGGCTAATCCAATAAATGAATTTATAGGGATAATAAGAGAAGAAGGAAAATATCATAATCAACCTTCTTTTTTTATTGGAAAAATTAAAAGTAAATTACCAGATTTAAAAATAGAGACAAATAACATCATATTAGAAAAAGAAGATATTTTGATAGATAGTTGGATGATTGATAGACAGCTAGAAACATTTGACACAGAAACAAATCAAGAACACCAGCATGAAGTAAAAAATCCTTTTATAGATAACTTTGAATCTGGGGATATGGTAATAATGTTTAGAATAGGCGAAAAATTTGCTGTTGTAAGTAAGTTGGTGAGCTTATAATGAGTACAATATTTCCTTTTATAGGTGTCCCAGAGGATTATATCTTACCTAAAACAGAAGAATTGCCAATCTTTCGTGAAGTGGCATGGGATTTTGAAAAAGATGAACCTATTTTAGAAAAAGGTGACTTTAAAATAATTGAAAAAAAAGAAGCCTTAAAAGTTTGGATATACAAGTGTATAAAGACAAATAGATATGAACATGAGATATACTCTTTAGAATATGGGACAGAGCTTTCAGAACTAATAGGACAAAAATATACAAAAGGTCTTACAGAAAGTGAAGCTAGTAGATTCATAAAAGAGGCCCTTCTAATAAATCCATATATATTAGAAGTAAACGTAAAAAGTGCTAACTTTAACAGAGACGTATTGAGTGCAAATGTAAAAGTATCCACTATCTATGGGGAGGTGGAAATAAATGTATAGTGACCAGACATATGAAGTAATAAAAAATAGAACTCTTGAAAATATTAATCTTGATATTTATAAAGGAGAAGGTTCTTTTCTAAACAACATGGTATCTGGAAATAATCTAGAACTTTCGAAGATATATCTAGAACTTTCAAAGATGCATAAAATGGCTTTTATACAAGACACATATAACCAGTTTCTTGATAAAAGAGTCAATGAATTTGGTGTATATAGAAAGTTAGGTACAGAGTCAAATGGAGAAGTTGAATTTATTGGAGAGAAAGGAACTGTAATAAATAATGGCACAGTAATATCATATAGAGATTTACTATTTGTAGTAATAAAAGATGTAACTATTGGTAGTGAAGAAGGTGACAATAGCCCAGTTCAAGCTCTGGAAGTTGGTAAGAAATATAATTTACCTACAAATTGTGAATTTAAACTAGTTGATAATATATCTGGAGTAACAAAGATTACTAACACAAGAAGTTTTGAAGGTGGTACAGATATAGAGACAGATGAAGAACTAAAAGAAAGATTTTATAAAATCCAAAGAAATCAAGCTACAAGTGGAAATAAAGCTCACTATGAAGAATGGGCTTTGGAAGTAGATGGAGTCTATAATGTTAAGGTTTATCCAAGATGGGATGGTCCGGGAACAGTTAAGGTCTTGATATTTGGGAAAAATAATCAAGCTGTTGATACAGAAACAATTGAAAGGTGTCAGCAACATATAGATGAAGAGAAGCCTATTGGACCAACTATAACAGTTGTGACACCATTACCAATAGAAATAAGTATAAGTGCAGTAATGAAACTAGAAGATGGATATACATTAGATAATGTAAAAAAATCTTTCCTAGAAAGTATAAATACATACTTTAGAGATATTAGAGGAGAGATAATCTATACAAAAGTAATGGGAATACTTATAAATACTACTGGTGTACACGATTTAAGTAACCTACTTATAAATGGAAGTACAGATAATATAACTATTAATGAAGATAAAATACCTAGTGTAACAACTGTTAATTTTAGTGAGGTGGAAAATCAATGAAGCTAATTGATAAACTACCATCATTTGATAGAAATTACATTGTAGAGGAGATACAAGGTGCATACGATACAGAATTAAATATTCTTAAAGAAGATATTGATGATACCTTTAACCAATTATTTGTTGATACAGCGACATGGGGATTAGATATGTGGGAAGACATACTCTGCATTGAAAAAAAAGAACTTGATTTTGACACAAGACGTAGCAATATAAAAGCTAAAATGAGAAGCAGAGGTACTAGTACTATTGAAGTTATAAAAAGTATATGTGAGGCATATACAAAATCAGAAACAGATATAAAAGTTTATAGTGATGAATTTACATTCGTATTGAGTTTTATAGCAAATAACTGTGACTATAAAACTCTTTTAGATTGTAGCGATATGATTGAAAGAGTAAAACCTGCTCACTTATTACACTATTTAGAACCAATAATACTAGATAAAAGTATGGTCTATTGTGGTGGAGGTATGGTATGTAGTGAAGAGGTAAAAGTTCATCCATACTTTGAACCAATTATAAAATGTAGTGCTGTTGTAAACTGTGGAGCTGGAATGTTAAGTAGAGAAGAAATAAAGGTTTATCCTTTAAGCATTAAATGCATTGAAAATAATTGTAAGATTAATATAGCTATTGCAAATGATACAGGCGTAGAAAATGTAGTAGTTTATCCTAAATCGGAGGTGGTATAATTGGAAGAAAAATTTTATATAATATTAACCAAAATTGGTAGAGAAAAAATAGCAAATGCAACTGCACTAGGAGAGCTTGTTGGATTAACCAAGTTTCAAGTTGGAGATAGTAATGGAGAATATTATGAGCCAACAGAGGAACAAACTGCTTTAAAGAATGTAGTTTGGGAAGGAAATATAAATTCTCTAAGAATTGATGAAAAAAATCCTAATTGGATAGTTATAGAGACTATTTTACCAGGAACAGTAGGTGGATTTATGATAAGAGAAGCTGCTGTTCTGGATAATGAGAATAATATAATAGCTATAGGTAAGTATCCAGAGACGTATAAGCCACGTGCTGAAGATGGCAGTATTAAAGATTTGGTTGTAAAAATGATTTTACAATTATCCAATACTTCAAATGTTACATTAGAAGTAGACCCGACGTTGGTTTTTGTAACTCAAAAGCATATTCAAGATTTAGATGATAAGTTTGATAAAAATATAAAAGAAATAAAAGTAAAAATTGGAGATACAGATATATTAACTACAGATTCTAAAGATTTATCAGGAGCTATAAATGAGGTAGTTAAAAAAATAGAAAATATATCTTTTGATGATGTTATAAGTGGTCAAATACAAACTGATATATCAGTATTAAAAAATAGCTATAACAAATTATCTGAAAAAGTGCTAGATATATTAATATACCTAGAATTAGAGTCAGAAGTAACTGTAGATGAGGCTGGTTATTGGTATGATACATTAGCAAATGGAAATAACATAGTAGCTATAGAAGGGCTTAAGTTAGATTTAAATAGAAAATGTATAACAGGTGAAATTGGTAATGTGATTTTTAGAGATGTAGTATTACCATTTAGTGCAAATAGAGTTAGATATATACATGATATGGATAATAACTTTGTTGAGACAAAATCTAGCAACACTTATTTAAAAGAACAAAAAGATATAACTCTAAATAAGTATTCATATGAAATAAGATAAATAAAGGAGGTAGTACTAATAATGAAGCAAAATAAACTTTTACAACGTGGTGCTTATTTTAATGATAAGAACATATTGATTGATGATTTTGATAAAAGATATAATGATTATGATTTTGTAGAATTTTTTACTGGTATAAGTAATAGTACGTTTGGGTTAAAATCAGATGGTAATTTATATGCTTGTGGCGATAATACAGGTTTTCAACTAGGACTTGGAAAAGATTCGTCAGAGAGAAGGATGTTTAGTAAAGTAAAAATTGATAATGTAAAATATGTATCTTGTGGTTCAAAACACAGTGTAGCAGTAACTAAAGATGGATTTGCATATGGAGCAGGAACAAGTAATGTAGGTCAATTAGGTGTAATTGAGTCTACAGTATATTATGAATTTACTAAGCTACCAATAGATGATGTAAAAACTGTTGCATGTGGTTATGATTTTACATTTGTACTTAAAAATGATGGAACATTATATTCAGCAGGTTTAAACTCAAGTGGTCAACTTGGATTAGGTGATACTAACAATAGAGTTACTTTCACTAAAGTAAATATAGATAGTGTAAAAGATGTAGTGACTTATAATCAATCTGTATTCATCATAAAAATGGATGGGACAGCACATGCATGTGGATTAAATTCAAATGGGCAGTTGGGAATTAATAGTACTTTAAATAAAAGTGTATTTAATAAAATAGAAGGTATGGATAATGTAAAACAGATAGCGTGTGGTAGTAGTCATACAATTCTTATTAAGAATGATGGAACTATGTATACTACAGGTTCTAATGGTTATGGTCAACTTGGTACAGGAAATAATAATAATTCAATTGTATTTACTCTTTCTAGTATAAATAATGTTAAGTATGCTTCTTGTGGAAATAATCATACTATGATATTAAAATACGATAATACACTATTTAGTACAGGACAAAACAATTATGGTCAACTAGCCAATGCCAATAAAGATGTAGCATCAAGAAATACTTTTGTTAAGGTTAATGTAGAAAATATAAAAGATATTAAGTGTGGTTCTCAATTTAATTTTTTAATAAATGGTTCAAAGGAGATATTTGTATCTGGCTGTAATCTGGCAGGTCAACTTGGTTCATTTTTTCATACAACTTTTCTGTATGAGTTTTCAAAGGTGCAATCTTCAAATTTAGATAATTATTCAGGTTTATTGGTTAATGATGATTGTTTATATGTTACAAAGGATAATAGTGAATTTTTAAATGTAAAGTTAAGTGATAATTTTCAGGATTATAAGAAGATAGAGTTGACAGATAATAATATGTTTATTGTTATGAATGATGGTACGTTATATGCTTGTGGTTTAAATAATTATGGACAGTTAGGATTGGGAGATACTGTTAATAGATCAGTTATGACTAAGGTGGATATAGATAATGTTTTGGATATAAAGGGAAGTGGAAACTCAACTTTCGTGCTTAAGAATAATGGAACATTATATTCATGTGGTCTAAATGGTAATGGACAATTAGGTTTAAGAGATGAAGTTAATAGAAATATATTTACAAAAATAGAAATAGAAAATATAAAGGAGTTTTGTGTAGAAAGCAGTTATGTAATAGCTCTAAATCATTCAAAAGAAGTATATGGTTGGGGGTATAATTCCTATAGTAATATAGAAAGAACTTCTAATTATCCATATAAGCAAAATATAAGTAATATAGAAAAGATAGCAATATATTCCTATTCTGTATATATGATAAATAGTGAAGGAAAACTATATACTAATGGTTATAATGGTGATGGTCAACTAGGTACAGGAGGAAATTCTTCTACTAATAGCAAGTCATTAATAAGTCACTATAGACCCTATTCACAAACTAGTGTTACACAAACATTAGTCAGTTTACCTAAAATAGCCAATATTTTTCCTTTTTACAAAGGATGTGCAATTATTGATGAAGTTGGAAGAGTCTACTTATCAGGGTGGCATAATTACTCAAGTACTAGTGATTTAGGAAACAAAGTTACTATAAATAATTATTCACGATATGGAATATATACTGAAAGTAGTAATCATAACAATAACTTCTATTTTGTCCTAATATCAAATCTTTCTAGTATAAAAGATGTAATTGGAACAGCAAATAATGTACTGTTTGTTAGCAAAGGGATATCATATTTTATTGGATACCAAAAAACTTATGGATTAACATATCCTGGTATAACAAATCATTATAGTTTTAATTCTGAGATTTCAGTATTGGGAAATAATTTTATTATTAATTATATTAGTAACAGATTATATGGACATGGAATTGCTAATAATGGAGAATTTGGAAATATAACAAATCTAGATGGTGTAAGTAGTTATGATACAGGATTAAAAGACATAAAAGATATAATTGTAAAAAATAATACTGTAGTAGTAGTAGATAAAAACAACAATATATATGTAACAGGAACAAATCAATTTAACAAACTAGGTATAGGAGAATATAACAATCAACCAGTAAAAAAATTCACAAATATAACTGAACAATCAAACTCATTTATATTTATGGATGATATAAAAGAAATTACAACATCAAGAAATACAATGTTTATAGTAAAAAATGATGGAACAGCCTATGCCACAGGAAATAATAGTTCTGGACAATTGGGATTAGGTGACACAATAAATAGAAATAAGTTCACTCAGATAAACCTTGATAATATAAAGAAAATATCAACAAGTATAGATGGTAACACAACATTTGCAATTAGAAATGATGGAACACTATATTCTACAGGATTAAATACCAAAGGACAGTTGGGCTTAGGTGATATAGTAAATAGAAACACATTTACCAAAGTAAACATCCAAAATGTAAGAGATGTTGTTTTAGGGACTACTCACTCGCATGCAATCAAAGATGATAACACATTATATTCATGTGGAGAAAACACTCATGGGCAACTGGGATTAGGAAGCGAAAGCAACCATCCAGACGTATTGACATTTACTGTAAACAATATAACTAATGTAAGAGATGTGTACTGCTCAGATACAACAACATTTATTGTAAAGGACACAAACATTGCATATTGTTGTGGATACAATAATAATTCACAATTAGGTATGGGAAATACTACTGACCAGTATAGTTTTATAAAGTGTATGGAAAATGTAAAAGAAGTTATACCAAATGAAATAAATACCTATATAATAACAATCTATAATACTGCATATAGTACAGGTTTAAATACTGATTATTGCTTAGGTCTAAATAGTAATAGCAATCAAAGTTCATTTTCTGAAATTCCAATTTCAAATGTAGTAAAAGTAGCTCCAAACAGAAATAATGCAGTACTTTTACTTACAAGTGAAGGGGATGTATATACTGCAGGTAAATGTAGTAATGGTTCAGGTACAGGAAGTGAGACTCCAGAGAAGATTAAAAAAATAGCATCAAAGGCAAAGGACATTGGAATGAATTATAGATGTGGACATTATGTAAGTGATAATGGAGACCTATATGGTACAGGTTTTAATGATTGTGGGCAATTAGGTGTTGGTAATGTAACAAAAAGAGATACATTTATAAAAACCAATACAAGAGTAAAGAAAATACTTCCTTTAGAATATGCAAATATAGCAATAAAAGATACTAATGATATATATATTTGTGGATTAAATAACTATGGACAATTAGGTGTTGGAAATAGATACGATAGTAGAAATAATGATAATAGAATATTTAATTATAAGCATATGAATTTTGTAATGGGAGATTTGACATCTATTAAAAACAGACATAACTTTATACTTCTAAACAATAAGATAGTTATACCTACCACAAAAAACATAGATTATGGTTTAGTATTAGGAAATTTATACAAAGGAGACCTTTATACTGAGCTTCCATATGAAGATATAAAAGAAGTATCTATTTCTAAGACTCATATTATTATATTACTTAATGATGGAACAATGTATGGATGTGGTACAAACTACCATGGAGAATTATTGCAAGACTTGTCTATAAATCAAGTGGATGAATTTGTGCAGATTAATGTATCAGATGTAAAGCATGTTTCATGTGGAGATAACTTTACTTACTTTATAAAATCTGATGATAGTCTTTGGTCTATTGGTAAAAATTCCGAATATCAATTAGGTATAGGTCACAATAATCCAGTTACTGAATTACAAAGAATTACAACTATATCTAGCTGTAAAGAAGTACATTGTGGTAAAAACTATACATTAGTAGTAACTACAGGTAATGAATTATTTGTACAAGGATATAATGATAAGGGAGCTTTAGGATTAGGAAGCGATAGTGAAAATACTATAATTAAGTTCTTTACAAAAGCACTAACAGACATAAGAGAAATAAAATCTTATGGAAGTGACCATATATTAGTACTTAAAAATGACAATTCAGTATGGGTTACTGGAAAAAATAGGGATGTATATAAAATTGAACAACCAGTAGAATTTTTAAAAGAATTTACTATAATACCTATTTCTGAAGATGTAAATACAGTAAAGGATGTACTTGCAACAGACAATACATTATATATTATATCAGAAGTAGGAACGACAAATGCTGCTATAGAAATTACTGAAAAATCAATTTCATCAATTAAGATAAAAATACAAGATCCTAATAAAGATATAAGTAGAATAGAAATGCTTATAAATGGTGAAAGTGTAAAATCTGTAAGTGATTTAACTACTGAAAAAATATCATTTGAAGTACCACCAGATAAAATTAAAATAGGAGAGAATAAGATACTATTTAGAGCTTATTGTAAAGGTGATGATTTATATGCATCTTTATTTATTTTTAAAGAGAGTACTGGAAATTCTATAATTAAAGATTCTTATGTTATGATAGGTAATAGAATGTACAAGGTAGTTAATACAACATCCAATGAACAAGATATTACAATTACACTAGATAGAGGACTTGAAGAAGATTTAAATCTTGGAGACCCTATATATCAATTAATAAATAAAACTAAAGTTCAAGTAAAAATAAATAAATCTGACTTATTCAAAGACATGAAACTAGTTGAAATCAAAAAATCAGACTCAAGTTACCAAGAAATCTATGAATTAGAAGAAGCCAACATAAAAAGTGCTCAGCCTAAAATCATAGTAGAAAAAGGAGATAAATGGACAGCTATAAAACGTCCATCTATGATTTTTAGATATGATGCTGAAAACAACGAGCCACAAGTTTAAAATGGAGGTGTGAAAATTGTTTAAATTCGATAAAAATAAAATAGAACAAATCAAACAAGGTAGAAAAGTAGAAATGCAGTATAAAGATATCTCAGACATAAGTATAGGTCAAGTAAAGCAAGATGATGATATAACAAATAATTTTATAGCAAATGCAGAAATATATGAGATGTTGTTAAATCAAAGTTCTGTCAATGAAGCAAGTAATATAAGCTCTTTTAGTGTAAGAAAATCTGGAGGTGAGAGTGGAATGGTAGAAGTATATGTAGCTTTAATTTTAAGAGGCAAAAAAACAATAGAAGAAGTACCAGCAGTAATTAGAGAGCAAGTTAGAATTAGATGTAAAGAATTAGAAATACCAGTTGAATAGTAAATTTAGAATAACTATGTATTAGTTATTTTTTTTATGTAAAGTACAAGGTCTTAACTTTAATAAGTAAGCCTTGTACTTATTTTTTGTTATATTAGAAATTGTATATATATTTATTATTTATTCAATCTATAAATTAAACCTACAATTTAAAGTACAGAAGATTAAATTGATAATCCTGAAAATATAATATTGCATGATGTAAGAATACAACAAAAATTAAAGCTATAAGTATAAAAAATTTAGACAATAGGAGGCTATAATGGATAAATTAATAACCGAATTGAGTAGTCTAGGGGCAATAGGTATACTATGTGCTCTATTATTTAAAAATACTATGCAGGAGAAAAAAGAAGATAGAGACATGTATAAAAAAACTGTAGAAAATTTTATAGAATTATCTACACAACAACAAGAAATAAACAAAAATATACTTGTTCAAATGGGAATAATGAAAACAGATGTAGAGGAAATTAAGGAAGATGTTACTGATATAAAAGGTATGTTACAAAACGGTGTATAACATGAAAGAGTAGCACCAGATTATATATTGTTAGGAAAAGATAAAGTAGTATTGTAGATAGTGCACTATTTTATTGAGAAGGATTTAATATTTAAAAATATTAATTAAAAAAAGTAATAAAAATAATATATAAAAATTAAAAAAGGAGTTGAGTTTAAATTTGATTAGAAAAAATCAATTTTAAGACAACTCCTTTTTTTTATTAAATTATTGTCTATTAACCAAAATAGCTATTTTAGCATCTGGATTATAACTTATCTGAACCATTTGATTTTTCTTAACATGTTCAAGGTCTTCACCACCATAAGCTATTTGTAACTTAACTGGTAACTTACCTTGTTTTATAATAGCAACGTACTCTTTTTTACCTTTTTTCTCTAAACTAATCAAATTGCCAACATAAGGTTTAAAGTTCTGATACTTTTTACTAGAATTTCTTATGTAGAAGAAAGCACCAACAGCAATAACTAAATTTATGCCAAGTGTAACCCAAGAATTGATTTTAAGCATAGCTCCAGCGATTATTATCACGAACATTAAAACGATAGGTAATATAGCTTTCTTAAGAAGCAATTTACCCATTATTTCATTAGCCTTTTTCTCAGGGCCACTCATAGTTTTTGATCTAGCAAATGATTGCGCGAATTTGTCTCTTAAGCCCATTTTATCCTCCTAATTTTAATAAATATTTAGTTATAATAACGAGATATTACTTGAAACTAAAAATTTACTACATTTATATTATGTTTGACTTTTGTATAAATAATTACATTCAAGTAAAGCAAAATATACTAATTATTTTATCATAAAATTATAAAAAAGAAAATAAATGAAATAAAAATATTAGAACAAAGAAATGATGTAAAATCGTATCAAAAGCAACATAAAAATTATTTATCTATTTTCTCATCTTTATTTTTGTTATACTCAATTTTTCCTAAATCCTTCTCTTTTTCATATTCATGAAGTTTTAATTCAATCATACCTTCTATTTTGGCTTTATCATAATCATTTAACTTTCTAAAGTTGTTTAAAAGTTTTATTTCATTAGAGTTTATGCTATTAAGTGGATAGTTTGAGGAGGAATCGCAAATTAAATCTGATTTATGTGATAGATTATCTCCATTTAATAGCCAGTCTACTGAAACATTAAATATCTCAGCTATAGATTTTAATATTTCATAATTTGGTTTTCTAATGTTTCTCTCAAATTTACTTAAGTTGTCACAGCCCAACATTTCTTCTAGTTCATATTGTTTAAGGTTTTTTGCTTTTCTCAAATAAACAATTCTTTCTCCTAAAGTATCCATAAACACTCTCCATTCAATTAATGTCAAAAAGACTTTTTAAGATGTAAATAGTTTCAAATTAAAGGTCAAAATGACATAAAAACCATTGACTTAAGGTCAAAATGACTTTATAATTAACTTAATGATACGAATTTACATCCTAATTTTAGCACAAAGTAATCAAAAAATCTTATTTAGTATTAAATAAATTTATATACTTAATATGTGTACATATTAAAAATATATACTAAATAGAGGGGGTGTGTAAGCTAAAATAATATAAAAGTAAATATAAATCACTTAGAAAGGAAGTTGATAAATGGATGCTCGAAAAAAATGGATACCTTTTTTGGGAGTGCAAGTCAAGCAAAGACTTATTGAATTAAATATGACTCAAAGGGAATTAGCGAAGAAAATAGGTGTTAATGAAAACTATTTGTCAGCTATTTTAAATGGAAGAAGAACAGGTAAAAAATATAAATCATCAATTTATCAATTACTTAATATAGAATATTCAGAAGATGATTAATAAATAGTATATAAAGTAGGTGAATATTCTTGTGTGTAAATTGGATTCAGATGGGGTTATAGAGTGTTGTAGAGCAATTGATGATTTTATTACAGCACTCAGTAATATAAAAAGCTTAAATATGGAAAGATTAAATACTTTAACTAAATATTCTAGTACATGTTCAATCCTTCTTAAAGAGGAGAATTATGAAGGATGTACAATTGTGTATAGAAAGATGTTGGAAGAATTAAAAACATGAGTAATGCATTTCTTAGGAATATAAGTTATACATAGAGATGTATTATATTTTTCAAAGTACTTAAACTAAAATATGGATAAGATAATCTAAATATTATAAATGTGCTTGAAATTAGACTATACTTGTTTTTAAATAATCCAATATCCATATTTTAGTAATATACTACAAAAAAAGAAGGTTAATAGATGATGTAAAATCGTATCAAATTATGTATGTTTAAACCATTTTATCTTCATTATTATTAGAGGAATGCTTTTTTAAGTCTTTATATTCAGATATCTTAAGTTCAAGTATTCCTTCTATTTTTATTTTATCACGTTCGTTTAGTTGTCTGTATAGATTTAATATCGTCATTTCATCATTAGTAACATGTAAGTAATCTTCTTTATCTTCTTTTACACTACTATTGACATTTACCTTCTCTTTACCATAGAGAAGCCAGTCAGTCGTAACATTAAAATAATCAGCTATTGACATTAGTATATCACAATTAGGTTTTCTATCTCCTGTTTCATACTTGCCTAAGTTTTCAAATTTTAAAATATCCATAAGTTTGCGCTGAGTAAGTTTTTTGGAGTTTCTCAAATAAGCAATTCTTTTTCCTAAAGTATCCACAAAATACACTCCTTTCTTTTTATGAGTAATGTCTAAATGACATTTAAAATTAAAAATATATAAATTTATAATATAAAACTACTAAATTAAAGTCTAAATGACATTTTGCTTAAATTAATATGCTCATAATATGATTTTAACATATTATAGTTGAAAATATATGGTTTATTTTGATTTGTATATATAACAATAGGTTTAATTGTTATATAAATGTAAAGGGGTGTATGAATAGATTGTATAAATTTATTTCGATAAGCTAAAATTGATTTTTGATTGTCTGTAAAAGAGAAAAAGATTAAGAGAAAAATAGTATTATATTGTAATTTATATTAATCAATTACAAAAATTTTATGAATTTATTCTTTAGGATAAAATATTTAAGAATAAGATAAATTTACAATATAATACTATAACACTCTTTTATCTAGTTTTATTTTCTTTATAGAACAATAATATTATAAATGCTAGTAGATTTACACAGAATACTGTTATATACATCTGTTTAAATCCTGAGTTTAGAGTAGATTGTAGTGTGTTTTCTATTTTTGTTCTATTATTTTCTATGGAATTTATATAATCCAATTTTGATTTATCAAAAGCCTTTGGTATTTCAGTTTTTACCTCTTGTGTCTTTGCTAAAACTGCTTGGAGTGATTTTTTTTGCTGTTGCATTGTATCAAGGCTTTTTTCCATGTCTTTCTTTTGGCTTATAGAATTATTTAACTTGCTTTGTAGCTCTTTCTTTTGAGATTCCATTGATCTTAGTTTTTTACTTAATTCGTTCTTTTGAGTTTTATTTTTTTGTAACTTTGTATTTAAGTCATCTCTTGTCTTTTTTAGTTGCTGTATTTGAGCATTTAAACTTTCTTTTTGTTCATTTACATTTGGTTTATTCTCGCTGGAATTGTTATTCTTATTTTCTGTAGAATCATTCTTAGTATCGTCTGATTCAGAATTACTGGTATTACTCTGGTTTTGTTCATTTGAGTTATTTTCGTTATCAGTAGGAGTTTTTTCTGTAGTAGGTATTTTATTATAAGCAGTTGTAAGTTCCTTGATGGCCTCATCTTGTTTTTCAAGACCTTGTTCCATACCTTTTATACCTTTATCAACACCAGCAATACCTTTTTTTACACCATCTATTCCTTGATTAATACCAGCTCTAGCTTTTACCATATTGTCAATACCAGTTTGAACTCCTTTAATACCACTATTTAGTTTATTTTCACCATCTTCAATACCGTTTATTCCACTTTGTGTTCCATCTATTCCTTTTTGTACATTTTTCTGTATTTTAGTAATTATAGATGGAACTTTTTCATCAAACATTGTTGTTGATATTTCTTTTGTTATATTGGTAATGTTGGTTGTATCTGCTGACTGAACTTTATTAAGTAAGGATTTTGGAAGTTTGCCACCTGTCATGTCCATATTTATATTTGAAGTATCATTCATATTTGGGATAGAGACATTTTTTAAATTTTTTGCCATTTCAGGGTCTGATTTTAAGTCATCTATCATGTTTTCAAGTTCTTCAAGTTGAACTATTTTAGGAGTTGAGGGCTTTCCAACTAAGTCCATAATATTATCTTGCACAGATAATCCTGCATGTGCTATAAATCCAATCATTATAGCTGGAGAAATTGAAGTACCAATTGAGCGTATCAAGGATAATGTTGCAAGTGCTGAATTAGATTCTTCTAATCTTGTATTTGATAACATCATATAGTTTAGAGGAGTTCCCATAGTAAATCCCATTCCTAATCCCATAAATATTAAACTTACACATACACTAAATACAGTATTGGTTTTTAGAGCAATTAAAACTAGGTAAAGAGAACCTATCATAGATACAGAAAATCCTAGTAATAGTATTTTTTTTGCCCCAAACTTGTCAATAAGTCTTCCGCTTAAAGGAGCAGCAATACCTGCAAATAATCCCAATATAGCTACAAAATATCCACCAGAACCAGCATTTATCTTTAATGCATTTTCAGCATACTGTGGAACGAATACCATACCCATCATTCCAATACCAACAATTAAAGATAAAATAAGTACTATCAATATTCTCGGATTTAAAAAATATTCAAAGCTTAAAATAGGGTCTTTAGCTCTATTTTCAATAAATATGAAAATAGGTATAAGTACAATAAATGTCAATAAGTATGGATAAACTGATATATCTTGTATAGAATTTTTAAAATTAAAAAAGTCTATATTCATAAGACCATATAATAGTGATACGATTATACATATCAACATCAATGTACCAAGCTTATCTATTTTTTCTTTAGATTCAGACTTATTGTTTTTAATACAGAAAACTCCACCAATAAGTATGATTAAACAAATTGGAAGATTTACAAAAAATAGCCACTTCCAATTTTGAGTTCCAAAGATACTTAGAATTGTGCTACCAATGCTTGAACCTAAAATATTGGCAATACCATATGTTGCCCCAACTAAACCTAAAGCCATGCCTCTTTTGTTTTCTGGGAAGGTAGTTCCAAATTCTGCTGTAGCAATTGGCATGATTCCACCACCACCAATTGCTTGAATAACACGACCAATTAATAAAATATAGAAATTGGAAAATAGTGATGATAATCCACATATTAATGAACCACTACCAAATAGAAATATACTAACTAGATACACATATTTTCTTCCTATTTTATCTGCTAATTTTCCAGAGATAGGAATTACAGAAGCGTATGTTAATGTGTATATGGTAATCATCCAAATTCCCGTTTTTTCATTTACTCCAAGGCTATTTTGTATAATCGTTCTTGCTGGTGATACTATTCCAGTATCAATAGCTCCCATAAATATACCTAATAGATAAAGTGTAAGTACTAAAAATATTTTTGGATTACTGTCCTTGTTCTTAATACTAGTATTATGATTCAAGGTAAACACCACCTTAATGTATTAATTTTTCAATATAGGGTTTTAAATCTTCAAATTCTATATGAAGATATGTTGAATATGAAAAAAACATTTTTATTATGATATTGCATACTAATTTGTCATTATTAAAAAAACTTTCTTTTTCTAAAGCTTCATATACTTTATTTGAAAGCTGTTCATGAAAGTCGTCTTTGTGTTTTTTCATTTCAAAAAATCTCTCTGTTTCAAAAGTGTTTAAAAAGTCATTGTATTGGATATTATGAACTTTGTTTATAAAATTTCTTATTTCAGTAAAAATAATGTTTAGTTTTTTTATGTAATCTTCAGTGTTTTTATTGGAGTATTCAATTCGCCTTATCAATAAATCCCATTCAGATTTTGTGATATATTCTATTATTTCTTGTTTTGAATTAAAGTAATTATACACTGTACCTGCACTTATACCACACCTTTGAGCTATTTTCCTTATGCTAATATTCGAGTAATCTTCTTCTAAAATCATATCCCGAGACACTTTTAATATATCTTCTTTTACATTTTCTAAAATCTTTGGCATATTACCACCTCTTTTATTAAAATTATTATGAACACTGTTTATTATACTCCTTTAAAATTTATTAATCAATATGTAAGCTATAATGTATAATATTATTATATAGATATGATAGAAAATAAGTGTCTTCTTACTAAATATCTATTATATTAAATTTGTACTTAAGTATGATTATTTATTGAAATATGTGATATTAAATTTTTCTTTTTAATAAATTAAATATTATATGATAAGGAGAATATGGTGATGGAAAAGAAGTATGTAATGGCATTAGACCAAGGAACAACCAGTTCAAGAGCTATACTATTTAATAAAAAAGGCGAAATAGTGAAAATTGCACAAAAAGAGTTCAATCAAATTTATCCAAAAGCTGGATGGGTAGAGCATGACCCTATGGAAATATGGGGGTCACAAAGTGGGGTAATGAGAGAAGTTATAGAAACAGCAGGTATAAGACCAGAAGAAATTGCTTCAATAGGGATAACTAATCAAAGAGAGACTACGGTTGTTTGGAGTAGGTATACTGGTAAACCTATTTATAACGCAATAGTATGGCAGTGTAGGAGAACGTCAGAAATATGTGATGAACTTAAAAATAAAGGATTGGAAGAATCAATAAAAGAAAAAACAGGTCTTTTAATAGATGCATACTTTTCAGCAACAAAAGTAAAATGGATATTAGATAATGTAGAAGGAGCTAGGGAAAAAGCAGAACAAGGAGAGTTATTATTTGGAACTATAGATACATGGTTAATATGGAATTTAACTCGTGGAAAAGTACATGTAACAGATTACTCAAATGCATCTAGAACAATGATGTACAATATAAATGATTTAGAATGGGATGAGGATATATTACGAGAATTGGACATACCAATAAGCATGTTGCCATTAGTAAAACCTTCTAGCTATGTTTATGGTCATACAGATGAGCGCATGTTATCAGGAGCTAAAATACCTATTGCGGGATGTGCTGGAGACCAACAAGCAGCATTATTTGGTCAAAATTGTGTTGAAGAAGGTACTGCAAAAAATACTTATGGAACGGGTTGTTTCTTACTTATGAATACAGGCAGTAACATAGTTAAATCTAAGCATGGGTTACTTACAACAATTGCTTGGGGAGTTGATGGAAAAGTAACATATGCATTAGAAGGAAGTATATTTATTGGAGGAGCATCTGTTCAATGGCTTAGAGATGAATTAAAGATAATTGAATCTGCAAAAGATAGTGAAATGTATGCAAATAGGGTAGAGGATACTAATGGTGTATATGTAGTGCCAGCATTTACAGGTCTTGGAGCTCCATATTGGGATATGTATGCTAGGGGTTCAATTTTAGGACTTACAAGAGGAGCAAAAAAAGAACATATAGTAAGAGCCACATTGGAATCAATTGCTTATCAGACAAAGGATGTTTTAGAAGCAATGCAAAACGATTCAAAATTAAAACTAAAATCATTAAAAGTTGATGGTGGAGCAAGTAATAATAATTTTTTAATGCAATTTCAATCAGATATATTAAATGTAGATATAGATAGACCCAAAATAGTAGAAACTACAGCTTTAGGAGCTGCTTATTTAGCAGGGTTGTCTGTTGGATTCTATATTGGAAGAAATGAAATTACTTCAAAGTGGTCAGTAGAAAAAGAGTTTAATCCAAATATGAGTGAAGAGAAGATATGTAAATTATATAAAGGATGGAAAAAAGCTGTATCGAGAGCTTTAAGCTGGGAAAAAGAAGATGAATTGGATATTTAAAAATTAATCAAAGTTAAATTTATTTGAATTTAAAAAGAGCTTTATGTAAAATATGAAGCTCTTTTTTTGTTGTTAATTTTGCATTTTTATATAATCATACTAAATTATATAATTTATTTTTCGTTTTCATATAAAAACATTGGTATAGAATTGTAAATGTGTTGGTCACCAACTACTAAGAGAATGTCTCCTTCTAAAAATTCAATATATGGTCCAGGAGATATTATAAGTTCTTCACCTCTTTTAATTGCAACTATTGTAGCACCTGTATTTTGCCAAAATTTAGTTTGTGCAGCTGTTTGACCAATATATTTGCAATTAGAATTTATGGTGAACTGAACGGGCACTAAAGGATTGATTATTTCAAGTCTGTTAGAATAGTCTAAAATTTTATTTATAGTATCTAATATTTCATTTTCTAAATTAGATTTAGTATCTATTAAATTATAAAGTGTTGATTTATATGATGATATATTTGTAATATCTCTATATTTTTTTATAAAAGAAGAAGCTTTGTCTGGAGATAGTACAATAACACCTTTACCCTTTATGCTTTTAACAACGCCAATGTCCTCTAAAATTTTGACAGATCTTCTTATCGTTTCTGGAGATACATTGTATTTACCAGCCAAAACAGAGCGTCCAAATAGTACTGAATCCTCTTGTATTTCACCCGTGTATATTTTATTTGCAATATCCAACGCTATTTTTTGGTATATTGGCATCGTATAGTTTTTATCCATTGTTTTTCCCCCAATACAAAATTTATGTTAAAAAAATATATAATCTTAACAATACTATTGTATAATTTATAGGTTTATATGTCTACAATATGTACAAATATTGTGCATGTTTTAAAATAATATTTTAACATGCATTTAGTATACATGATTTTATTATACTTAAAACTATATAAAGAATTAATTATAAAAATATAAAGATATTTTACTTACAAAGAATGATAATTATATAGATGAAAGAAACAAATGAATGAAGAAAAATGATTCTGTCTTGCATATAAAGTGATTAAAAATGAAAAATACTTTAAAAATAAAGGTTAAAGCCCTTATTTTAAGTGAAAATAATTAATTATTAACTAAAAAATGGTAAAAAGATTTTTTGAAAAAGAAATACAAATGAATGTTCAATTAAAATAATTGCAAAAATATTCCTTAAATGGTAAAATTATATTAATTAAATGCAATAGAATAGTTGCAAAAATAAAATTGAATACAAGTGATAAAATATTTCATGCAATATATAAAATAAACAAAATTTAAAAATTAAAACTACTTATTCTATCAAAATGTTAGCAAGGAGGGGTCATAAATTGTATAAAGTAGATTTAAATAGTGATTTAGGAGAAAGTTTTGGAACGTATAAGATTGGTTTAGATGAAGAAGTTTTAAAATATATTTCATCAGCTAATATAGCTTGTGGGTTTCATGCAGGTGACCCTAGTCATATGGAAAAAACAGTACAGCTAGCTAAAAAAAATGGAGTGAAAATAGGCGCACATCCAGGTTTTCTAGATTTAATAGGATTTGGAAGACGTGAGATGAAAATAACAAAGCAGGAAGCTAAAGATTATACAAAATATCAATTGGGTGCTTTAATGGCATTTGCAAGTTCAAATGGATGTAATATACAACATGTAAAACCACATGGAGCATTATACAATATGGCAGCTAAAGATAAAGAGTTAGCTATGGGGATTTGTGAAGCTATATATGAAGTCGATAAAGATATTATACTGTTGGGGCTATATAATAGTGAAATGATAAATTCTGCTAAAGAAATTGGACTTAGGTTTGCAAATGAAGTATTTGCAGATAGAGCTTATGATAATAATGGTTTTTTGGTTCCAAGAAATGTAGAAGGAGCAGTTATACATGATACAAAACATGCAATAGATAGGGTTGTTAGGATGGTAAAAGAAGGAACTGTAGAAACTTTAACAGGTGAAGTTATACATATCAAAGCAGATTCTATATGTGTACATGGGGACAATCCAAAAGCAATAGAGTTTGTCAAAGAAATAAGAAAGCGTTTTGAATTAGAAAGTATAGAAGTTTGTCCATTAGAAAACATAGAAGTTTGTTCGTCAGAGAACATAGTATAAGACTGATAACATGAGGGGGAGATAAAATATGAGTACAAAAAATATTACAGATAAAACTAAAAATAAAAAAGATGTCGGAGCACTTATAGGGGCTGCATTTATAATGGCAACATCAGCAATTGGACCAGGGTTTTTAACTCAGACTGCACAATTTACCCAAGATTTTGGACCGAATTTTTCATTTGTAATTTTAATTACAACAATCCTTTTTATAGGGGCTCAAGTAAATGTATGGAGAGTAATTGGTGTATCAGGACTTAGAGGTCAGGATATAGCAAATAAAATAATACCAGGATTAGGTTATTTAGTAGCTTTTTTAGTAGCTCTTGGAGGATTAGCTTTTAATATAGGAAATGTTGGTGGAGCTGCACTTGGTATGAATGTAATGTTTAATATGAATATGACATTAGGAACTGTATTAAGTGGATTAATAGCCATATTTGTATTTATGTCAAAAAATTCAAATTCTCTAGTCGATAAGATAACTAAATTTTTAGCATTAGGAATGATAATTATAGTTGGATATGTAGCAATATCAAATCATCCTCCTGTTGGAGAGGCAGTATCAAGAATGGTAAAACCAGAAAATCCAAAAGGACTGATATTCCCAATAATAACTCTACTTGGAGGAAGTGTTGGAGGTTATATAACTTTTGCTGGAGGACATAGATTAATAGACGGTGGAATAACAGGAGAAGAAAATATAAAAGAAATAACTAAATCTTCTCTTTTGGGTATATTAGTTGCCACAATGATGAGAGTTCTTTTATTTTTAGCAATACTGGCAGTGGTTTCAAAAGGTCTTCAACTTGACCCAGAAAATCCAGCTGCTTCAGCTTTTAAATTTAGTGCAGGAGCAATAGGATATAAATTCTTTGGACTTGTATTATGGTCTGCTGCAATTACATCAGTTATAGGAGCTGCTTATACATCAGTTTCTTTCTTAAAGACACTAAATCCTTTTATAGATAAATATGAAAAATATTTTATAATAGCATTTATAGCAATATCAACACTTATAATGGCATTTATAGGAAAACCAGCTACTTTATTAATTTTAGCAGGAGCTTTAAATGGATTGATACTTCCAATCACATTAGGAATTATGCTTATAGCATCTAAAAGAAAAGATATTGTTGGAGATTACAAGCATCCTACATGGCTTTTAATATTTGGATTAATAGTAGTTTTAATATCTGCATATACAGGAATAACTTCTCTTAGCAGCCTAGGTGCTTTATTTGCTTAATTTAGAAGAGGTGACATTTATGGAAACTAGATACTTGATATCAGGGGATAAGGCAGTGGTTGCTGAATTTGGAAATGAGATATCAGAAGATATAAACAAAAAAGTAATTTCATTTATGAGAGCAATAGAAATATCGAATCTTAAAGGTATTGTAACAGAAATGGTACCAACATATAGGTCACTTATGATAAGTTATAATCCATTAGAAATAGATTTTGATAGTTTGATTGAGAATTTAAAAAAAATAGAAGATAATTTGGAAAGTATAGTATTACCAAAACCTAAAATACATGAGATTCCAGTATGTTATGATGAGGTTTTTGGTATAGATATTAAAAACGTTGCAAGCTACAATAATCTCACTGTAGATGAAGTTATAAAAATACACACAAGCAGAGAGTACTTGATATATATGCTAGGTTTTACTCCTGGATTTCCATATCTAGGTGGTATGGATGAAAGAATAGCTACACCTAGATTAGAAGTGCCAAGGACTAAAATTTATGGTGGGAGTGTTGGAATAGCAGGTTCCCAGACTGGTGTATATCCTATTGATAGTCCTGGTGGATGGCAAATAATTGGTAGGACACCTTTAAAATTATATGATGAAAATAGAGAAGAACAGATTTTGCTTAGAGCTGGAGATTTTATAAAATTTGTTCCAATAACATTAGATGAATTTATAGAAATCGAAAAAAATAACTTAAGTATTTAAATATCGTTATAGTACAGGGAGTGGTATATATGGGATTCAAAGTTGAATTAGGAGGTTTCCAAACATTAATACAAGACAGAGGTAGAGTTGGCTATGGTCAATATGGTGTATCTGGATGTGGAGCAATGGATGAGTATGCACATAGAGTAGGAAATATATTAGTAGGAAATTCTGAAGATGAGGCTTCTTTAGAAGTTTTAATGTTAGGTCCTACAATTACCTTTGATGAATATACGCAAATAGCAGTAACTGGGGGAGATTTAGGGGCTAAAATAAATGGAAAAGAAATTCAAAACTGGAGGTCATATCAAATAAATCCAGGTGATGTATTATCATTTAGAGGTGTGAAATCAGGTGCTAGAGCCTATGTGTCAATAGCTGGTGGAATAGATGTTCCACTTGCAATGGGAAGTAAGTCAACTTATACAAGAGCTAAAATTGGTGGATTTGAAGGTAGAGCACTTAAAAAAGGAGATTATATAAATACTTTTATTCAGGAAAAAGATTTTACAATAAATAAAAAATTAAGTTCAAAATATATTCCAACTTATAGTTCAGAAATCGTACTAAGAATTGTAAAAGGTCCTCAATTTGATGCTTTTTCTAACGGTGAAGTAGAGAAATTTTTATCAAATAAATACAAAGTTACGAATGAAATAGATAGAATGGGTTGTAGACTAGATGGAGAGAGTATAAAGCACCTTAATGGAGCAGATATTATATCTGATGGTATTTCTTATGGAGCTATACAAGTACCTGGTCATGGAAAACCGATTATAATGTTATCAGATAGACAGACTAGTGGTGGCTATACTAAGATAGGGAACGTTATAAGTGTAGATTTGTATAAGTTAGCACAAGCAAAGCCAAATGATGTAGTAAAATTTGAACTTGTAGATATATATGAAGCACATAGACTATTGAGAGAGCAAGAAGATAAGATTCAAGATATCTACAAGAGTATGAAAAATATAAGAGTTGTAAAGGCAAAAGTATTAAATGATATAGCAGTTTAATTTAATTTTAACAAATACAATTTTTATTATAATTTATAATATAACTTACAAATAGCTATTTACTATTTACCATAATTAAGATGGTTTAGATTAGTCAAATAGCTATTTTTTTAGTTTGAGTAAATATTTTAAATTTAAATAAATACTTCAAATTTAAAATAAAAGCAATATTTAAATCTATTATATTATCTACAAAAAGTAGGTATGTTATATTGAGTTTATTTAGATTTTATTGGCCAAATTGGAGGTGATATAACTCCATATCCACGAGCTATTGTATCTTTACTTGGATTGATGATTTTATGTGGTACATTAGCTTTTATAAATGTTGAGTCACCTGGATTTAATCTAACTACCTTTTCACCCATACAAATATCAACCACACCACTCGTTACCACCATAATTTCTTCTGATGCATGATATATATAATCTTTGGCATCCTCACTTTCTGGTTTAAGTTCAAACTCTACAAATAAAATTGAAGGTGTAAACTCAGTTGTAGGCATTGGAGATACTATCTCGTAAAACATTTCACTCTTTGGAAATTTCATCATAACTCTATCTTCTTTTCTAATGACTAAATCATCAGTATTATTGTCATCCATAAACATATATAAAGGAGTGTCTAAAACTTCAGCGATTTTTCTCAATGAAGACAAGGATGGTTCAATAGCATCTCTTTCTATTTGAGAGATATAACTTATAGATAAATCTGTCAATTTGGAAACATCACTTAATGTTTTTTTCTTGCTTTTTCTTATATTTCTCATCTTTTCACCTAGCATAAGAACCTCCAAATAATAAAATTAATATAAAATATTCGCTTAAAACAAAGTAATTATAGCACAACATAGAAGTAGTGGCAATAAGAATACATAGTAGATTTTGACAATTAAAATTTAATTAAATCCAAATAAAAGTCTATGAAAATGAATTATTGTTAAATTAATATAAAGAAAATAATAATAAAAAAATTTAATAGAAGAGTATTAATTGAATTAAGATTATAACATTATATTTTGGAAAAGAGTAAATTTTCAGTAAATTATCTTGACATATATATTGAAGTAATAATATAATTTAAAGTATAAAATTTTAAAAATTGAATTATAACTTCAAAAAATAAGGAGGGTAATATGAAGATAACAGATATCAAATTTGAAAAGCTTAGAATTAAATTAAAAAAACCTGTAGTAGTTTCATTTGGAGTAATTGAGTATGGAGAAAGTATAATTTTAAAAATTGAAACTGATGAAGGGTATTGTGGATTTGGCGAAGCAGCACCTCTTGCAGCAGTTACAGGTGAAGTTTTGGATAATGTTCTTTCAGTATTGCTTATGTTTAAAAAAGAGTTAATAGGCAAAGACCCACTAGATATTGAAACCATACATACCATCATGGATGGAATTATTATAGGTAATACTTCTGCAAAAGCAGCTATTGACATAGCTTTATATGATATTAAAGGAAAAATTATGAATGCACCTCTTTATAAAGTTCTTGGAGGATTTGATAGTAAAGTCCAAACGGATATTACTATAAGTATAGATAAGCCAGAAAAAATGGCAGTAGAAGCTTTAGAAAGAGTAAAAGAAGGTTTTAGGATATTGAAGCTTAAAGCAGGTATAAATCCTGAAGACGATATTGAAGCTGTAAAGTTAATTAGAGAAGCCGTTGGAGAGAGTATAAGAATTAGAATTGATGCAAACCAAGGATGGAACGTAAATAGCAGTATAAATACTATCAAAAAGTTAGAAGAATTTAATGTTGATGCAATTGAACAAGCACTTCCACATTGGGATTTAGATGGTACTGCTTACATAAGAAATAAAAGTAACACAAAAATTATGATAGATGAATCATTACATTCACCAATAGATGCAATTAAGGCTATAAAAAAGAATGCAGTTGATACATTTAATATTAAGCTGATGAAATCAAGTGGAATATATCCTGCTATAAAAATCAACAACATAGCTGAGGCAAGTGGAGTAAATTGTATGTTAGGATGTATGCTGGAAACGAGAATTGGTATAACAGCAGCAGCAAATTTAATAGCATCTAAAAAGAACATAACAGAAGCTGACCTTGATAGTTTTATGTTTTGTGAAGAATTAGAAGGTATATCTGGAGGATTTGTAATGGATGGAGATATTATGAATCTTGTCAATAAACCAGGTTTAGGAATAGAAGTAAACTTATGATAAATTTGGAGGTTAAATATGAATACACTTTTTTCAAATTCAGGTAGTATACTTGCTGTAATGACATCAATGATTGCATTGGGTTTTTACTTACAAAGATACAAAGCCATTAAAAGCTTAGGACCAGCACTTACAATAATCATAATGGGAATAATACTTTCAAACTTAAAAGTAGTTCCAGTAAGTACTGAGTTATATGGAACTATTTCAACATATGCTATTCCAGTTTCTATGACTATAATGTTGATGAGTGTTGACTTAAAAGAAATGACAAAATTATCAAGAGAACCTTTAATTGCAATTTTTGTAGCTGTATTAACTGTAAGTATCATGGCATTTTTATTTGGATTAGTATTTGCAGAAAAAATATCAGAAGGTTGGAAGGTTGCTGGAATGTTTGTAGGTACATACACTGGTGGAAGTGCTAATCTTACAGCTATTGGAACAGGTCTTAATGTAAGTAGACAAACTCTTGCAGCAGCAAATGCAGCAGACTATGTAATTGGAGTACCAACATTGATATTTATGTTTGCTCTACCAGCAATATTAAAAAATTCAAAGAAGTTTAAAAAACTTTGGCCATATCATGTAGAAGAATCAGAACTAGAAGATTGTCAAAATGAAGAATTTATGGAGTCAAAAGAATGGAGTATTAAAGATATAGCTTGGATGTTGGCTATAGGTTTTGTTGTTACAGAGGTTTCAACAATACTTGCTGGATATTTCAATTCAAGTTTTAGTAGTGCAGCAAGAATACTTTTAGTTACAACAATTTCAATTATAATTGCTCAATTAAAGCCAGTAAAGAAACTAAAGGGAAATTTAGATTTAGGATTATTTGTTGCATTATTCTTTTTATGTACAATAGGTTTTTCAGTAGATATAAAAGAGTTTTTAGGTTCAACTTTTACTATAACACTTTACTGTTTTAGCATAATTTTTGCTTCATTTGTTTTCCATTTAGGCATAACTAGACTTTTAAAGATAAAGTATCAATATGTAATACTTTCTATAGTAGGAGCAATTGCTGATGGTCCTACTTCAGCTTTAGTAGCTGCTTCTGCAAAGTGGAATTCGCTTGTAAGTGTAGCAGTCGTAATGGGAGTAATTGGTGGAGTATTAGGAAATTATGCAGGTATATCAGTGGCATATGCAATAAAGATGTCTCTAGGATTATAGGGGGGAGTTTAATTGATAAAATTTAAATTATACATATCTGGACTATACAGTGGAAATGTAATCTTTGATGGAGATTTATTAATTGAAAAGTTGAATCCTTTTACAAATAAAATAGAAAGTTTAAAACCAATAAGCAAAGAAGAAAATACATATTATTTAAATCTTACAAAAATAGATTTAAAGTCTTTATTTAATAATTTTGATGTATATACTAAAAGCTTAGTAAACACAGATAAAGACACAGTTATAAATAACTTAGGAGAAACGCATTCTAAACTTAATGAATATATATGGGTTCAAAGAAACAAAAAGTTCCCACTAGATATAATTATTGTAGATAATAAAATAGTAGGTTTTATCTGTTTATCTAGAGAAACTTGTACTATATTAATTATGGATGGATATGAAGAGTATACTGTATTAAAAGAATGGGAAAAAACTCATAAAAATGAAGAGATATATTCTATAAGATTTGGTGGAAATTATATGATTGATATGAAAGATGGTATAAAACTTTCTACAGATGTATATCTCCCTGATTTTGTAGATTCTGCCAAAAAAGCACCGACAATTCTTATGAGAACTCCATATGGAAAAGAAAATGATAAAGAAATATATTATAAATATGTACAAAGAGGATATGCTGTTGTAATACAAGATGTTAGGGGAAGAAATGAATCAGAAGGTAAGTGGGAACCTATGATTCATGAGAGGGAAGATGGAGATAGTACCATAAATTGGATAGTATCACAGGAATGGTCAAGTGGAATAGTTGGAATGCTTGGAGCATCATATCTTGGTTATGTCCAATGGGCAGCTGCATCTTCAGGCAATAAGCATCTTAAAGCTTTAGTTAGTATAGTAACATCAGGAAGCCCTTTTATTGATATACCAAGAAAAGGAGGAGCTTTTGTATCTGGTATGCTTGCATGGGCATTTATGGTATCAAGAAATAAAGTTGATAGAAGCAAAATGGTAAGAGATGATTGGGATGATGTTTTAAACATACGACCAATAGAAAATATACCTGTTGAAGCTCTTGGATATAGAATTGAATTTCTGGAAGAATGGTTAAAGAGAGTAGAAAAAGATGAGTATTGGGATTTGATGGATTGGCATTTACAAAAAGATAAAATAAATGTACCTGCATTGGTTGTATCTGGGTGGTATGATGATAATAGTATGGGAACTACAGAGGCCTTAGATGTTATAAAGGACTATGAAAAAGGAAAGAGAAAGGCTATTCTAGGTCCATGGATGCATAATTCAAATACTTTAAGAGATATAAATGGTATTTCTTTAGGAAATAGTTCATTAAGATATGATTTGGATTATAATTATCTATTATGGTTTGATAAATACTTAAAAGGTATAGAAAATAACATAGATACGACTGCTCCAGTAGAGTATTACTCTGTAGGTTCTAATAAGTGGAAGACAGAAGAAAATTGGCCAATAATAAATAAGATAGATAAAAGTATGTATCTAATAAGTGATGGAAATGCTAACACATCTTTAGGAAATGGTAGATTAGTATTTGATAATGATTTAGAAGAAAAGTATGATAGTTATATATATAATCCAAAAGACCCATCAGTACAACTAATTGATATGTCAGAGAATGAAGTTGGAGTTCCAAATAACTACAAAGATTTAGAAAAAAGAAGTGATATGTTGTGTTATACATCAGATGCTTTTAGTGAAGAATTTACTGTAACAGGTGATATAAAGTTAGAGTTTTTTGCATCAAGTTCTGCCAAAGATACTGACTGGGTTATAAAAATTATGGACGTGGATTTAGATGGAAATTCAATTAAATTAGCTGATGGTATACTTAGTGCTAGATTTAGAAATAGTTTTTATAAGTCAGAGTTTATGGAAGAAGGAGAGATTTATAAGTTTACGGTTATAACTTCAAAAATATCAAACACGTTTAAAGTTGGTCATAAAATTAGACTAGATATAACATCTAGTGCTAAAAACTTTATTTTCCAAAATAGCAACACGACAGAGGGATATAATAGTATTGAATATATAGAAGCAAAGAATACGATTTACCATGGAGGTAAATATCCATCTAAATTGATATTGCCAATAGAGAATAAGTAAATTTATATAGATTAAATAGTGAGGAGGTGTCTCAAAATGAATTTTTTAGTTCGTGAGACACTTTCTTTTATACGAAATCAAATATATTTTCATCATTTCAACAATGAAAAAAAGGCTTATCTCTCTGTTTTGAGATAGCCTCCTATAAGCTAAATTGATTATTTTGTAGCTGCAACAACGCTCATTTCAACTAACAAATGCTCTCTAGCAAGTCTAGCTTCAACACAAGCTCTAGCAGGTTCAAACCCTTTTTCAACCCAAGCATCCCAAACAGAGTTCATAGCTTCAAAGTCTTTCATATCTCTTAAATAAATAGTAACAGATAGCAAATGTTGCTTATCTGAACCATATTTGTTTAATAAATCTTCTATTTTAGCTAAAACTTCAGTTGTTTGTTCAATTACTCCTCCTTCAGCATGAGTTTGTCCACATAAATAAACTGTATTGTTATGAACTACAGCTCTACTCATTCTTCCAGTTCCTTCATATCTCTTTATTTCCATATTTTAAATACCTCCATAGTTAAAAAATCTATTAAAAATCTAAATAATAAATTAAAAAAAGTCTATACTATATAAAATTATATTATATATTCTGATAATAATCCATAAAAACATATAACTTTTTAGCTATAATTATTATTGTTATTAATTGAAAAGATTTATTAGTTACTTGACATAGTTTACACTTTTAATTATAGTATAAATTGGAATATTTAGATAATTATTATTTAATGTATAAGCTAAGTTTTTAATTAATATGGCTTTATACATTTATATAGAAAAGAGGTATGTATGAGTAGCACAATCAAATCAAATCGAATAAAAGGTATAATGTTTATAATAGCATCAGCGCTTGGCTTTGCAATGATGTCTGCATTCGTAAAGCTAGCTGGAGATTTACCAAGTTTTCAAAAAGTGTTCTTTAGAAATCTGGTATCAGCTATAATAGCTTTTTGGCTTATCATAAAACATAAAGGAAGTCTAACTGGTAAAAAAGAAAATTTAAAAGTACTTTTATATAGGTCAATATTTGGAACTCTAGGAGTTATATTTAACTACTATGCAATTGACAAGTTGATGCTTTCAGATGCTAATATGCTAAATAAAATGAGTCCCTTCCTTGTAGTAATATTTTGTGCAATTGCTCTAAAAGAAAAAATAAATGCAAAGCAGATAGGAGCTATTATAATTGCATTTATAGGAGCTTTATTCATAATAAAACCAACATTTAGTGTAGAAGTAATTCCATATCTTGGGGGAATTGCAGGAGCTGTATTTGCAGCAATGGCATATACTTGTTTAAGAGTTCTTGGAGATAGAGAAGATTACTATACAATTGTATTTTTCTTTTCAGTTTTTTCATTAGTTACTGTAGGGCCAATTGCTTTTGCAGTATATGAACCAATGACCCTTATGCAACTTATATATCTATTACTAGGTGGAGTATTTGCAAGTCTAGGTCAATTTGGAATAACTCTAGCATATAAATATGCACCTGCTAAGGAAATCTCTATATTTGACTATAGTAATATAATCTTTTCAGCAATTTTAAGTATATTCTTATTCAATGTCTATCCAGATATGTTAAGTGTTGTTGGATATTTAATAGTATTTTCGGCAGCATTTTATATGTTTTTATACAATAAGAAGTTAGATAAATTAGACAAAGAAAAGAAGAAGTAAACTAGATAAAAGTGTTTTTATAATTTGTATTGAATATTTAAGTCTTTGTATTAAAATTAAAGAAAATTTAATTAAAAATGTTTGGTATATTAACTTATAACAGCAGTTAAAATTGAAAAATTATAACTGCTGTTTCTTTTATTAAAAATATCCAAATGTCTGTAAAAATAGACTATAATAGAGTAGTATAAATAATATAAAGGGGATAAATTAAAGTATGGAAAAAGTGAAAGTTGCTGTGATTGGAGCAGGTAATAGAGGAACGTATGCATATGCTCCATATATTTATGAAAATTCTGATGTATGTGAAATAGTTGCTGTAGCAGAACCTAAAAAAGGAAGACGAGAACTATTTACACAAAAATATAACCTAGATAGTAAAAATGTATTTGAAACTTTAGAAGACTTTTTTAAACATGACAAGATGGCAGATGCAGTAATAATAGCTACAAATGATGATAGACATTATGATGTAGCAAAACTAGCTCTTGAAAAAGGTTATCATGTACTATTAGAAAAGCCAATGTCTAATAGTTTAGATGGTTTGGTACATATAGATGACTTGTGTGATAAGTATAAAGATAAGATTTTTATGATTTGCCATGTACTGAGATATTCTCCATTTTATAATAAATTAAAAGAAATTGTAGAAAGCAAAAAATTAGGAGAGCTAGTTAGTATACAATATAATGAAAATATAGGATATTGGCATTTTGCACATAGCTTTACTAGAGGGAATTGGAGAAATAGCAATGAAACCAGCCCTTTAATTTTAGCAAAGAGTTGTCATGACATGGATATTTTGTTATATTTAGTAGGAAGTAGATGCAAAAAAATATCTGCATTTGGAAGCTTAAAGCATCTTAATAACCAAAATGCTAGTGGAGAGATGGCACAAAATTGTCTTCAGTGTTTAGTTGAAAAAAAATGTCCATATTCAGCAAAGAGAATTTATTTAGAAAAAGATAGAAGTATAAATAGAGCTGTTCACATAAATCCAACTGAAGAGAATCTATTAAATATACTTAAGACAAGTCCATATGGAAGATGTGTTTACAGATGTGATAATAATGTTGTAGACAATATGGTAAATATACTACAGTTTGAAAATGGAGTGACGGCTACTTTTAATTTATGTGCATTTACTAAAGAAAATGGAAGAACTATAAAGTTAATGTTTAGCCATGGTGAAGTTGGTGGGGATTTAAATAAAAATGAGATAAGAATTAAAGAATTTGGAAAAAACGAAGAAATAGTTATGAATCCATCAAATCAACAGAATATGGTAGAGGAATATGATAGAAATCTTATAGCTGAATTTATTAAATTAGTTTCAAATAAAGAACTAGAAAAGGGTAGAGTAGCAGCAAAAGAAGCTATACAAAGTCATGTAATGGCATTTGCAGCAGAATATTCTAGGGTCAGTGATGAAGTAGTGTATATAGAAGAATTTTTTGATAGTGCTAAGCAAATGACTAAGGAGATAGAAGAAACTATATTTTAATTAATAAAAATTTATTAAATAAAATAAAGATAGATTAAATAATAGAAATACGAAAATATGTGTTCTATTAAGGAATCTATCTTTTTTATTAAGGTTTTTTCTTATCCCTATCAAAAAAATCCATACATTCTGATAAAAGATAAGAAAGTAAAGCGAATAAGATTTCTGTACTTAAAGGAATCGTTACTGAATCCATAAAGGTATCAATTATGTTCATAGCTAGAAAAGTTAGTATAAAATCAATTATAAATTCGCAAAGTTTATATATTGAGTATGGTAATTTGTTTACATATCTGAATATATCTAAAATAGTAGTGCATAGAAAATCAATTGGAGTGGTTATACAAAAATATATTAAAAAGAAAATTAATACAGCTCCAAGAGATTTATATTCAAATCCTAAGAATGATAAGAAGCCAATTCCTATAACCGTGAAAATACAAAAAGTTATACCAAAAAAAACAGCAAAAAATAAAAATACAGAAATAAATTCGCCTAAAGGAATCCTTCTTTTATTACTTATCTTAATCAACTCCTTAATTTATGATATGAAATTTATATAAATAATAACATTCTTAAAAATTCATAATAGTCCTCTGTTTCAAATAGTACTGTTTGAGAATCTATTTTTTTCATATTTGGATAAAAAGAGGCCTTAAAAGCTTTATAATGTTCTCTAAATTTTATTTCTATCTTAAATTTATCTGGCAATTTTATTAAGTGCCTAGATAAATCTCCAGATAAAGCTTTTTTGACACCTTTTTCAATTTTTTTTAGTGCAAGGTTTGGATGGATTGAAATTGAACCATTTCCAATTCCTTTTGACACAGGAACAGTGACTATATTTGGATTTAGTTTTTTTGCACTCTCACAAAGCATTTCATCTCCACTTAAAAATGCTACAGGAACATTATAATATGCAGCAATATAAGCATTTATAGTAAATTCAGATGCTATTTCATCATTTATTTTAAAATAGTCATAATCAATATCCATAGTATGAGAAAGTGGATTACCATTACAAGTAGCTCCAGAGTGATAGCCGGTGAATATACATGCATCAAAGCTTTCATCAATTCCTGCCATCATAACTAGTGGGTCTTTGGTCCATCCTCTAAGTATTTTGACGTTTTCAGGTAAAATATTTGGATTAATATTTCTACCACTGTCATGTGCATCTTTAACAAGTATTTCATGTACACCAGATTGAGTAGCTCCATCACATGCTGCTGTTATCTCTTTACTCATTTGTGTTCTATAGTGTTGCGAAAATTCACATTCAAGTTTTGTTTCATCCCAATTTACAATACCACAAGTACCTTCTATATCAGCACTTAAATACAATTTCATAATATATACCCCCTTATGTTTATTATTGATGATAATAACAGATAACAGAAAATACATAATCAATAAAGGGCATAAAAATATTATGTCTTACTATTAACTATTATTAAATCTGTAACTGAAAAATAACTAAATTGGTATAAAAAAATATAACACTATGTGTCATTTATTTATATAGTTTTTATATCTGATGTTTATATAAAATTGTAACATATAAGTGGTTACATTTACTAGTTTAACATAGTTAAAATAGTTAGGTATTATTTTTAAGTTAAATTGATTATTATAAAATCGCAGAATAAAAGAAAGATTTAATTTATTAAAATGCATGAAATGTTTTTTCCTCAACATAATGCTAAATTAAACTCAAAAAGAAATAATAGAAAAATCTTATGTAGCTTAGAAAGAATGTGAATGATTTAAGGGGAAAATAGAAATTTATTATATAATATTAGGCTGTATTATATAATACAGCCTAATATTATATGTATATGTGACATAAAATCTTGCTAAGTGTAAATAAAATAAATGTGGAAAACAAGTTAATGAAATCAAGAAAAAAGTAATTTAAAATTCAATTTCATCTTCCCAATTAAATTCTCCTGATTTTTCTACACTCTTAGGCCAGTGACTACACCATTTAGGAACGGACGGATTTTCAATCCTATCAACGCTTGGAGTATATGGCTTTAAGTCAATAACAGGACTATTATCATTAGCATCAATATATGGTATTTTTATTATGCCATTTTCATGGTCGATATTGATAATTTGTACAGCAGTCAATGCTATTGGATTGGGTCTTATAGGTGACCTTGTTGCAAATATTCCTATAACGTCTGGTCCACTTTTATAAGGTTTTGGGGTTTCTAAAATACTTCTTAGTTCAGGATCATCAAACCCATCAGCCCACCAAAATACATTTAAATGACTGAAATCGTCGAGTTCATTTAATGCAGGTACATACTTTTTGTCTAATTTAATAAAGACCTCTTCGCCTTGAATACATATTTTACCTATAGGATTTATTAATATTTCTTTCATAATATTACCTCCAACTATTTAATTTATCATTTGTAATTTTAGGGTATAACATGACATCATGTGAGGGTCAATATAAAATAATAAATAAAAATATTAATAGTTAGAATGATAATACATTTTTTACATGGAGCATGACACCAGTAATAAGGCAATCTTCGTCAATATCAAAAGTAGAGGTATGCAAAGGGGAAGTAATGTTTTTTTCACGATTTGCACAACCAAGGTGGTAAAAAGCTCCTTCACAGTGTCTTAGAAAATACGAAAAGTCTTCAGCCCCAAGAGTGGGCGAGTCTTTAAGGATAATATTTTCTTCACCAAACAATTCTACAGCATTTTGTTTGACGTAATCTACTAGATGGTTTGAATTGATAAGAGCTGGATAACCTTCCTCAATTTCAACAGAAATACTTCCTCCAAATGTTTTACAAGTAAAATCGCAAATTTCTCTAATTCGTTTTTTTGAAAACTCTCTAGTTTCAGGAGTCAAGGTTCTTAAAGTACCCCTTATAACCACTTTATCACAAACTATATTTTCCTTGATTCCACCTTCAATCTTTCCTAGAGAAATAACCACAGAATCAGTTGGATTTGTGTTTCGACTAACGATTGTCTGTAGAGCTGTAACAATATGAGCAGATATAACAATAGCATCAATACCTTGATGTGGATAAGCTCCATGACATTTTGAACCATGTACAGTTAATTGAAGTGTATCGGTGGAAGCATTTAGAGTGTTGTATTTTAATTCAATTAGATTTTTGTTGATATTGGGATTTACATGGAGTCCAAATATATATTTTACATTTGGGTTTTCAAGACATCCATCTTCTATCATAAGTTGAGCCCCACCAATAGTTTCCTCGGCAGGTTGAAAAAAGAATTTTACATTTACATTTAAGTAATCCTTTAATTTAAATAGTATATTACAAGTACCCAGTAAAATAGCAGTGTGTGCATCATGACCACATGCATGCATTTTGCCAATATTAATAGATTTATAAGAATAATTAAGTTCTTCTGTTATAGGTAAGGCATCTATATCAGCTCTTATAGCAACTGTTTCAAAGTTTGGACTCACGTTAATGTATGCAGTTATCCCTGTATGATTCTTATATTCAATATAATTTATACCTATTTCATTTAAGTATTTAATAATTTTTTTCTTAGTTTGAAATTCTTCTAATCCAAGTTCTGGAGTCTTATGTAAATCTCTTCTTATATTTATAACCCAATCATTTATCTCATGACAAAGAGTTTTTATATTAAGCATAAAACACATCCTAACTATATTAAAAATTTATTTTTCTTCATTAATTATATTATTTTATGTAAATCATTATTATGTATCAAGTACAAATAAAATATCTTATAATTATATTAGAGATATTTAGTATGGAGAAGAATATATCATTTTATAAGAAGAGGTGTTTAAATGTTAGGAATAATTGCGCCATCTGGGCCATTAAGAAATACAAGTTTGGAGGAAATAAAGTTTAATTTAGAAAGTTATGGTTACGAAGTTAAGTTTTCTGAAAGTTGTAGTTTAAATTATAAAGGTTATTTAGCTGGTAATGATGATATTAGAGCAAGGGATATAGAAGATATGTTTTTAGATAAAGATGTAGATATAATTATGTGCTTAAGAGGAGGTTATGGAACAACAAGAATATTGGATAAAATAAATTATGATATAATAAAGCAAAATCCAAAACCATTTATAGGTTTTTCTGATATAACAGGTTTAAATTTAGCTTTCTATAAAAATTGTGGTCTTTTACCATATCATGGAATAATGGCAGCAAATGTAGGTAAATGGGATAAATTTACCTATAAATCATTGGTAAATGCTTTAGAATTTAAAGATGAATTATATTTAGAAAATCCAAAAGAAGAAAAGATTTATACTGTATGTGAAGGTAAAGCAGAGGGAATAATAATGGGAGGAAATTTATCCTTAATAATTGCCACAATGGGAACAAAATATGAAATAGATGCAAAAGATAAAATTTTGTTTATTGAGGAAATTGGAGAACCTCAATATAAATTGGATAGAATGTTAACACAACTATATTCTTCAGGAAAACTTGAGGAATGTAATGGTATAATTTTTGGAGATTTTAAGGATTGTATTGAAGAAAATGATTTGATGGAATTACTAATAGAATTTGCAAATAAGGTCAATAAACCTTCTATATATAATCTTCAGTCAGGACATTGTATCCCAATGATAACTATTCCTTTGGGCAGAATGTGCGAATTAGATGCTACAGAAAAAATCGTTAAATTAAAAAAATAGTGTGTATATAAATATAATAGAAATATGGTATAATCTTATACAAGTAAAAATTTAGCTAGGAGGATGAAAAATGTCTGATGATAGAATAATAGACTTTAACGAACTAAAGAACAAAGTTAAAGATTCTGATGTAGATAAATTTGAGCAATACATATATAACTTATATTTTTCTGTTATGGATGGAAAGATGTCTATGGCTGAGTTTTCAAGAAAAATATTCGATTATATGAGAGATAACAACATATCTCAAGAAAAATTTATGAAAATACAAAAGCAATTTATGGAGAGATATGGTATGGACACTGAAGAAGTAGAAAAACAACTTAGAAACTTTGGAATCGACCCTTCTACAGCAGGTTTTATGAGTAATAATACTTCCAGCAAAGTATCTACAGAAGATTTAGAGTCATTTAAGAAGAGTGCAGGATTTTATGAGAAATATGGAGAAAAAATCCAACCAAAGAGTTGTATAACAACATTTATAAAAAATGACTTAAATGATATTAATGTAATAATCGACCAAGAAAAGATAATGCTTTGTAGTGATAGAAAAATAAATCTTATGGATTCAGAACTAAATGAGTTTTTATTAGAATATAAGAATATGTTTAATAAAAAAATAAAGGTAGTAATGTGCGAAACTACGAATAAGTATGATTATTAAAAAATGAATTTAAATACTGAAGTAGTATAAATTAATTGTACTACTTAAAAATAAAAATCGCAATTTATTATTCCTTATAAATTTGTATAAGGAATATCTAAACTGCGATTTTTTATATTGTGAAGATTAGTCATAATAGATAGTGTTTTAAATTGTAATCTTCTCACTAAAACTGTGTTTTTCTATTAGAAATTTTATTAAAAATAAATATCTGATAATTGTATTATATGGGATGTAAAGTATTAGAGGTTTAACGAATCTCTTTTAATACATTAACTCCATTTTGAATCATACTGTTGAAAAATACTAAGTTTAAAATCTCAGCAGGGTGAACGTTAGGAATATCATAAGTATCTACTAAATTCATAGGTACAACTATATTTTTTTCAATATTATGTTGATTAAAATATGATTTTAGAGTTATTGCAAATTGATATATACATATATCTGTGCAATCGCCAACTATAATTATATTATCTATATTATCAAAATCCAAATTTTCTAATGCAAAAAAACCATTAGTAGAATTTTTAGGAAGAATTTGTAGGTTTTCTATCGACTTAAGTTCATCAACCAATTCACTTTCTACATCATTTTCCAAACAGTGAACAGGATAACTCAAAAGTTCTATTGATTTAGGAGTATGAGAATCAGTAAATGCTATTACTCTATTTAATTTGTTTGATATTTTTTTTGTAAACATTTCAATTGGCTTTATTAAAGACTCTACTCTAGGAGAGTATAATGCACCTTGTCTTGCAAAGCCATTATTAACATCAATTATAAATAAAGCAGTTTTACTCAAATCATAATTTTCTATTTTTTCTATTGGTAGATTATCTAAATTACTCTTTAAAGCTTCAAGTTCATTTAATAAGTTATCCATAGTTATACCTCCAAGATAAATTTAATAAAATTGTACATATTAATTATATAAAAGTCAAGGAGTACAAACTATTGTATAATTAGCTGTATTGTTTTGAGTGTAAAAGATTTGAAGCAATATCTGGATAGTTAGTAAAAATACCATCTACATTGAGTTTTAGACAGTGTAGTATATCATCCTCTTCATTTACAGTATATACATTGACACCAAGTAGATTTTTGTGACAAAGTTCAATTAGAGATTCATTTACTAAAACTAGAGGTGGATGAAGATAACTATTACCCAGAAATTTAGCAAAATTGACTACATTGTTTATAGGTAAATAACATAATAATCCTGTTTTTGTACTAGGGTCTAATTTATGAAAGTTTTTTAAACTATTGCTGTTGAAACTAGATATAAGAACTCTATTTTTCATATTATACTTTAAAATAAGCTCTAAAACGTCTTTTTCTATATTGGGATAGTTTATTTTGTCAGTTTTTAGTTCTATATTTAAAATAAGGTCTGTAGGTGAAATTAGAATTAATACTTCTTCTAAAGTTGGAATTTTACATTCTTTATTGCTTTGATATCCTTCAAAAGATGAGTTTAGAGTTTTTAATTTTCTTAAAGTAAAGTCTTTTACAAAACCATGTCCATTAAAAGTTCTATCAACCTTTTCATCATGAATAACTACAATTTTTCCATCCTTAGTTCTGTGGACATCAAGTTCTATTCCATATATATCCATATCCAAACATTTTTTAAAAGCTAGAATAGTATTTTCTGGATACTTTCCACTAAACCCCCTATGAGCATAAATATTCATTTATATGGTTCCCTCCTATAAGTATAACTTATCTTATAAAAATTTAATTAATATAATATATCATATTCCAAAAGGTATTGTTATATATTAGTTAAATAACTATTTGTAATTTATATATTATATAAATGTAGAAAAATAAAATCATATATGTGTTATAATATATTTTAAACATTGTAAATATTACGAATTTAGTAGTCATAATAAGTGTAATTTTATGCAAGCTCATGTTTTTAGAGCTTGCATATGTATTATTAATATATTTATATATTGTGAAAATAAAATTCCAAAAGAATTTTTTCTATAGACTTAGTAGTAAGGGGGAATTTTGATATGTATGAAGTTAATTTAGAACGAGCTATGAATTATTGGATGGATTTGTTAGATGATTATACGAATATAGCAAAAATTCCAAATGATTTTTTTTATAAAGATTGTTCTGATGAAGTAGTAGATGAGGTTTTTAAGATGAATATTGAGAAACATGAAAGGTTAATTCAATATTCTAAAGTGAACAATATTAGCATAGACTCTATCATAGAAACTATATATGGCCTTATACTTCAAAAGTATATATATGAAGATGATGTAGTTTTTGGTAAAACAATGAATATAATTCCAATAAGAGTAAGAGTTAGACAAAGTGAAAAATTTATAGATGTTGTAAGGAAGCTAAAAAGGCAGTGGAGCAGGTCTTTAGAGTATGGATACTATTTGTTATCAGATATAGAGAATAAAAATCATCTAAATACTAAGCTTATAAACACAATATTTATAGCTAAAAGTTTTGATTTATCATATGATTATGACATAGAAAAAAAAGGATATGATTTATCTGTAATAGTATATACTAAGAGGGCACTTAAAATAAAAATAAAGTATAAACCATCTATATATAAAAGAGAAACTATTAGAAGAATTTTAAATCAATTTGATTATATAATAGAGCAAATAATAGAAGATAATGATATTTTAATAGAAGATTTAGAATTTGTATGTAAGGAAGAAGAAAAAGTATTATTGGAAGACTTTAATAATAATCAATATGAAGTACCCTATGATAAAAGTTATGTTGATTTATTTAGGGAGCAAGTTAAGGTAACACCTAGTAATATAGCTGCTAGGGATGAAAATAGAAAGTTAACATATAAAGAATTGGATGAAGTAACTGATAAACTTGCAGGTTATTTAAATCATATAGGAGTGGAAAGTGAAGACATAGTAGCTGTAATGTTACCAAGAGATATTAACATAATTATTACAGCAATAGGGATTATGAAATCAGGGGGAGCATTTTTTCCAATAGACACAAGTAATCCAGAAGAAAGATTGAATTACCTTCTTGAAGATAGTAATGCAAAAGTAGTGATAACTACAGATGAACTCAAAAGTAAGGTTGTAAATGAGAATACCATAGTACTCGATATAAATGATGAAGAAATGTTTAAGCTTGGATATGAATTAACTGAAAAAATAACATCATCAAATTGTGCATATACGATATCTACTTCAGGGTCAACTGGTAGGCCAAAGACCATAGCTATAGAACATAAGAGTTTAGTAAATATGTGTTATTATAGCGTAAAATCTATAAGCGCTACAGAAAATGATATATGTGGTATATACTTAAGTTTCAGTTTTGATGCTGTAATGAAACAACTATTCCCTTATTTGCTTGTAGGTGCATCAATAGATATTATGCCTGAAGAAGCTAAATTTGATGAATATACAGTAAATGAATACTGTGAGGAAAATGACATAACTATACTAGCATTGCCAACAGCATTTGCAAGGTTATTTATACAAAATTGCAATAATAATTCACTTAGAGTTGTACAGACTGGAGGAGAAAGATTAAAAGGATATAGAAAGCGTAATTATGAACTATATAATGAGTATGGACCAACCGAATTTACTGTTGTATCGACTTCTTTTCATGTGGACAGAGAATATGGAAAAATACCAATAGGAAAACCTATATTTAATACTTATGCATATGTATTAGATAAAAAGAACAAACTATGTCCAATTGGAGCACCAGGAGAGCTATGTCTATCAGGCATTCAAATATCAAGAGGATATTTAAATAAAAAAGGTCTAACAGAGCAAGTATTTGTAGAGAATCCTTACAAAACTTGTGAACATAATAAGTTAATGTATAGAACTGGTGATTTAGTAAGATGGTTAGATGATGGAAATTTAGATTATATTGGAAGGATGGACAATCAAGTAAAAATTGATGAGTTTAGGATAGAGCTATATGAGATTGAAAATATAATAAATAATATTACAGAAATTAAAAGTGTTGTTTGTATATCGAGAACAAATGATGATGGAGATATGTATATATGTGCATATTATGTAATTGATGAGGAAGATAGTGGTAAGATAAATGAAAGAACTATTAGAGAATATTTAAATGAGCATCTACCTCCATATATGATTCCAACAATAATAATGAGGATAGATAAGATACCAGTTACACCAATAGGAAAAGTAAATAAAAAAGCACTACCAGAGTGATTTTTTATTATGACAGGTGTTGTAAAGTGATTCCATACATTTCTTTATGACACCTATTTTTCTGAGAAAATCAATTGATGTAAAAAAAAGAATTTTCTGTATATATTTACTATGGTGAAAATTTATTTATAAGAATGATTATTGTATTTTTTATACTTTTCTGTGTTTTAAAGCACTTTTTTTACAAAATTAATTTTATATTAAAAAAATTTTTTATTTTATATCTTAATAGTTTTTAGTAGAATTGAAAAATAAAAAGAAAATTAGCATAAAAATATCTAAAAGTAGAAATTAATAATATAGGGTTAAATTTTAGTAGTTTTGACTCGCTATTTGTAAAATAATAAAAAGTTAAGTTTTATATGTATATATGTTATAATATATACAAATTGAAAAGGGGTGAAAATTTTATGAACAAAAAATTACCTAAGGGTGCTTATGGTGAGGTTAGTGGAAAAGATTACGTTCCATATATCACAGATAAGTCCAGAACCGGTGGAAATGTAGCTGTACTGATTATCGGTATTATTTTAGCTGCCATTTTTGCCGCATCTACAACTTACTCTGGAATGAAAGCCGGTCTTACAGTTGCCGCAGGTATTCCAGGAGCTATAATAGGTTCTGCTTTTGTTGGAGCATTTGCTCGTTCAAAGGGTATTCTTGGTAAAAACTTAATCCAAGGTATGTCAAGTGGTGGAGAATCTGTTGCAAGTGGATTTATTTTCGTATTACCAGCAGTTATATTAATTGGAAGCCAAATTACATTCTTTGAAGGCTTAGCTGTTGGAGTTGGTGGAGTTTTATTTGGTATAGGAATTGCTGCTATAGTTCACAACTATCTAATAGTTGAAGAACATGGTAAACTTATGTACCCAGAATCAATGGCTATATCTGAAACACTTGTTGCTTCAGAGGCTGGTGGAGATTCAATTAAGTACATGGGAATTGGATTTGTAATAAGTGGATTTATTACTGTATTAACTGGTTCATTCTTAAATGTAGCAAACAATGTAATGAGTCTTGTAGGAAGCAAATTCTACAAATGGAAATTTGATATTGAAGTAAATCCTCTACTTTTAGGAATTGGATTTATAGTAGGGCTTGAAGTTTCTTTAACAATGTTTGCAGGAAGTATTTTATCAAACTTTGGTATAGCACCTTTAATAGGATACTTTACAGATATGGCTAAAGATGGAGCTATGGTATGGAATAATCCTGCAATGCCTCTTAACCAAATGGATGTTGGAGCAATATCTAGTAGTTATGTAAAATATATAGGTGCTGGTATGATGCTTTGTGGAGGTATTATTGGTGCAATAAAACTTATACCAACTATAATCGCTTCTATAAAAGAAACACTTAAAGCTAAATCAAGTGCTGGAGAAGGAGAAGAAGGTTCATCTATACAAATGATACTTTTATTAGGTGGAGTAGTTATTGGATTTTTAGCAGCATTCTTAATTTCTGGTAACATTGTTATGGCAATTATTGGAGCTATCATATCTCTTTTATTATCTTTATTATTTGTCATAGTAGCTGGTCGTTTAACAGGAACAATCGGAACATCAAATCTTCCAGTTTCTGGTATGACTATAGCTTCTCTAGTTATTGTAACATTAGTGTTTGTTATAATGGGATGGACTGATTTAGAAGCTAATAAATCATTACTTTTATTTGGTTCATTTATAGTTGTTGCTATTGCTATAGCTGGAGGTTATACTCAATCTCAAAAAGTAACTTATATTATTGGTGGTAGCAAAAACGAAATGCAACGTTACTTTACAATTGCAAGTATAGTTGGTGTTATAGTTGTTGTAGGAGTAATTTTATTACTTTCTGACCAACTTAGAGCAACTGGTGATAATGTACAATTTGCATTACCACAAGCAAACTTAATGTCAACATTAACTTCTGGTATTATGTCAGGTAGTTTACCTTGGGTTATGATTATTGTTGGAGTATTTATGGCAATCGTTCTATATGCATTAAATTTACCAATAATGACTATAGCTATAGGATTCTATTTACCAATTGCAACAACTTCTATAATATTAGTTGGAGCATTAATTCGTTTATTTGTTGAATTAGTATCTAAAACTGAAAAAGAAAAAGAAGTTAAAGTTTCTAATGGTATAAGTTTATCTTCTGGTCTTGTTGCTGGTGGTTCTATCATTGGTTTAATAGGTATAATATTACAAGTAACTGGAGTTGTAACTCCAAAGGTACCAAGTGGATTTGCTGCAACAAATTCAATGGCAATTGCTTTATTAGTAGTTTTAGTTGTGCTTACAGCATTACCTATTGTTTTATCTAAAGTAAAAAATAATGAGCAAGAGTAATGATGTTTTAGATATTGTATTTAAAATTACTGATGGACTTGAATATGAAGTAGCTGAAAATAGTGTTGTTACTATACTTGAAAAACAGGACCATAAAATTCAAAAGTTTTTTAGAAAGTTAAAAGCTAGAATACCTAAATACAAAAAAATAGAACTAGATGAATATTCCAGTTTTGTTTTTTTACAAATTGATGGTCAAAGGACTGTTAGAGAAATAGGCAAGAACCTAGAAGCTAAATATGGAGAAGAATCTCATCCACTTTATGAAAGGTTGTTAGTATTTTTAAATCATATTGAAGTTAATTGTCACTATATTGAAAGACTGGATATATAGATATAATAAGAATTATTATAGATATATTAGAGCATATAAATTAGAAGGTAATTATGAAAGAGGCTGTCTCAAAATAGAGATAAGCCTCTTTTGTATTGTTGAAATGATGAAAATATATTTGATTTCTCATAAAAAAGAGCATCTCATAAAACTAAAAAGTTCATTTTGAGACACTTCCTTTAAAATATTTATAAATTACAGATTTAAAGCAAAACTTATTAAACTTAAGATTATTTTAATATTACTTATTATTAGCTATTTCATCAGCTAGATTATTTAAATATTCCCATCTTTCATATTTGTATTCAAGTTCTTTTTCTAGTTTAGATTTCTCATCTAAAATTTCTTGAAGTTTAGTAAAATCAGTTGAAAATTTTGCAGTACTTTCATCAAGTGTTGCAATTTTAGATTCGAGTTTTTCTATATCAGAGTCAATATTTTCAAACTCCCTTTGTTCATTATATGAGAACTTAAGCTTTTTATCATTTTTAGGTTTTTCTTTTTTTAGGGTAGTAGAGTCATCTTTTTTAACTGATTCCTTTTTAGATTCTTCAAATTCAATTCCTTGAATCTCTCTATAAATAAGATAATCACTGTAATTACCTGTATAGATATGAATTTTTCCATTACCTTCATATGCAAATATTTTATTACAAATTCTATCTAAGAAATATCTATCATGTGATACTGTAACTACTACACCTTTAAATTCGTCTAGGTATTCTTCTAATATTTTAAGCGTTTCAATATCTAAATCATTTGTAGGTTCATCTAAAAGAAGCACATTAGGAGCTGTCATAAGGATTTTAAGAAGATGTAGTCTTCTTCTTTCACCACCAGATAATTTACCTATCAAAGTATATTGCATAGTACCATTGAAAAGAAATCTTTCACACATTTGAGAAGCTGTAATCCTAGTACCATCTGAAGTTTCTATATAGTCACTAGCTTCTTTTACATAGTCTATAGCCCTCATATCAATATTCATATGAGAGTCGTCTTGAGAAAAACAACCTATTTTAACCGTTTCTCCAATTGAAATATATCCACTATCAGGCTCTATTTCTCCATTAAGTATATTTATAAGGGTAGATTTACCCATACCATTTTTGCCTATTATACCAATTCTATCTGTACGAGTTAAAGTGTATTCTAAATTATCTATAACAGTATTTTCTTCAAATGATTTAGATATATTGTGTATTTCTATTATTTTATTTCCAAGTCTACTTGATGCAACAGATATATCAAGATTTTCATCAGGTTTAAAAGAATCTCTATTTATAAGTTCATCAAATCTTTGTAAACGAGCTTTTTGTTTAGTGCTACGAGCCTGAGCTCCTCGTCTTACCCACGCAAGCTCTGTTCTTATTAAATTTTGTCTTTTATCTTCAATACTTGCTTTTAGCGAAAGTCTTTCCATTTTCTTTTCCAAAAATATTGAATAATTCCCATCATAACTGAATAATCTACCCTTGTCCAGTTCAATAATTCTATTTGTAACACGGTCTAAAAAGTATCTATCATGAGTTATCATAAGCAATGAACCTTTTCTGGAATTAAGATATTCCTCAAGCCAATCTATAGTATCATTGTCTAGATGGTTTGTAGGCTCATCTAGTATCAAAAACTCACAAGGTGTAATAAGGGCTGATGCCAGAGAGACTCTCTTTCTTTGCCCACCAGAAAGTTCTGCTATTTTTTGATTAAAGTCATTTATACCAAGCTTTGTAAGTACTGACTTAGCTTCACTTTCTAAATCCCAAAGATTTAAGGCATCTATTTTTTCGTGTACTGATAATAATTTTTTATTTAATTCCTCTGTAAAGTTTGAATTAAGTTTTTCTAGGATTTCTTGATATTCACCAAGTAGCTTTAATTCTTCAGAAGTTCCATTAAATACTTGTTCAAGTACAGTTGAATTTTCATTGTAAGTTGGATTTTGAGGTAGATATTCTATCCTAATACCATTAGTTTTTGTTATATTACCAGTCTCACTTTCTTCAACTCCTGCAATAATTTTGAGTAAGGTAGATTTACCAGTGCCATTTACACCAATAAGTCCTATTTTTTCCCCTTCATTTATTCCAAGAGATATATTTTCTAGTAATTTTTTTTCAGAATAGCTTTTACTTATATTTTCCAATGTCATTAAATTCATATAATTCACCTTTATTTCTAATCTATTATTTTTCAAAATGTTGATAATCTGGGTTTTTCCAATAGCCACCCCAACTCCAACCTCTGCTTACAAAAGCATTATAACAATCATCACCTTTTTTTATCATTCCAAATTTTGTGCTAGACCTATCAGCATAAACTGTACTTACTTTAGGTGTAACATCATTTCCAGAAACTTGAGGATTCTGTAATGGGTTTATATCTATAGCACGTCCTTTACCATGATTTGAAACTACATTTGTACCAGCTATAGTTCTATAACAAAATGATGAGGTATTATTATCAGACATAGATTTTTCATCTACAGCATCATAGTCATCTATTAACTTAATTTTTTCAATTGGATATTTTTTTTCGTATAATTCCTTAAAAATATCCACTACTTCTGGAGCTAGTTCACTGTTTACTATCATTTCTCCTTGATGAGTTTTTTCATCAAATCCATAATATGTAAGTTTTAAATAAGATAGACTATCAAAGCTTATAGGTTCATCAGTAGGCATAGATTTACCAATCATTTTATTTTTTATATTATCTGGTATTGAAGAATATGAAAAAGTAGGTTTGATATTATTATCTTCCTGCTTTTTGGTAGAGCTTTGATTATTTTTAGAATCATCTGTTGTATTATTTTTATTTTGCATAGTTTCTTGACTCTTTATATTACCTTTTTTGTTGGGATTGGAGAACAGTATCTCATATATAGATAATAAAGCAAGAAATAATACAGTTATTACAATCGTTAATTTTAATTTATTAATTTTTCTTCGTTTTGACTTTTTACTCATATTATCCCCCAGTATTAGATTCATATAAACTATATATATTATACCTCATAAAAATAAACTAGGCTAACAATATTTAGTTAACCTAGAACATTTCATTTATAGTTTCTCCAATTATTTTTATTCCAATTTCAATGTCTTCAAAAGACAACCTAGAAAATCCGAGTCTTAAAGTATCAAAACCAGAGTTATCTGTAAAAAATAAATCTCCAGGCATAAATATAACATTTTTTTCATAACATTTTTCTAATAAAACTCTAGTATCTATATTTTTTAGTTTTATAAATATATGCAAACCACCATCACCCAAGATATATTCTGTTTTTATATATTTTTTTATACACTTATATGCAAAGTTAAATTTGTCTCCATAGAATTTACGTATTTTTTTAATGTATTTTTCAAAACCTCCATTACTTAAATAATCAAATAAAATTCCTTGGTCTAAAAAGGATACATGTATGTTTCTGCACCTTTTTACACTTTCTAGCTTATTGATTACTTTTTTATCTGCAAATATCCATCCAATTCTCATTCCAGGAAATAAAATTTTTGAAAAACTACCAATATATACGACCCCATTATTCATATTATCTAGGGAACAGATAGGAAATATATGAGAACTATTGTAGAGTAATTCTTCATTAAATCCATCTTCTATAATTGCTATATTGTATTTTTTCATAAGATTATAGAATTTGTACCTATTTTCAGGAGTCATTACAATTCCTGTAGGATTGTGATAAGAGGGTGTAATGTATGCAAACTTTATTTTATTTTTATACTTAACTAAATTGTCTTCTAGCATATTGAAGTCCAAACCATCTTCATTTATATCTACACCTAAGATATTGAGGTTATGAGATTTCATAATTTTTATAGCAGTATTATGAGTAGGATTTTCACATATTATGTAGTCTTTTTCTTGGGTAAAAGATGACATAATAATATCAAAGCCTTCTGTGAATCCATTTGTTATTAGTATATCTTTATTACTTATATCAGCACCCTTGTTTGTCATATATTCTAGTAAATAGTCAATAAGGGGCTTATAACCTTGTGCATATCCATAGTTGAGTAATTTATGTCCTTCTAGTGAAATTCTATTTAAAAAGGATTTTTTTAATTCTTCCATGTCGAATAAATCTCCATCTGGAGAAATACTTTTAAAGGAAATCAGGTCAGAGCTCCAAGGAATTTCACTTTTTATAATGTCCAATTCAGTGGCTTTTTTAGAGTATGTATTCTCTAAACAATCCCAGTTTAATGACCATGTAGTATTTGAAGACTTATTCTTTGATTTAACAAATGTACCTTTTCCTGAAATAGAGTAGATTAATCCTTCTGATTTTAATTCTTCATAAGTTAAAACTACAGAATTTCGGCTAACTTGTAAAAGCTGACTAAGCTCCCTTGTAGAAGGGAGCTTACTATTGTCTGGAATTAGTCCTTTTGATATCATATCACTTATATAATTTTTAAGTTGTATATAAATTGGTTCATTATCATTTAGTTTTAGATTTGAAAATATCAAATTACCACCTCAAATTATTTCATCTAATTTAAAGAGTATTCTATAAGTTTATCTAATAGTTCACTGTACTTAATACCTCTAGCAGCAGCACTTCTAGGAATTAAACTAGTTTGAGTCATTCCAGGAAGAGTATTTAGTTCAAGAACATATGGAATACCTTCACTTATAATCATATCAACTCTTACATATGCTTTGCAATTAAAAATTTTCCAACAAGTCTCAGAAATTTCGTTTACTCTTTTTTGAAGTTCTTCATCTAAGTAAACAACTTCTTCCTTTGCACCTTTTTCAACTGAGTATTTAGCTTCATAATCAAAGAATCCTGAATCAGATTTTATAGATATTGTAGGGAACACTTCTCCATTTAATATGAATGAAGTATATTCTCCACCTGGTATATATTTTTCAATCATTACAAATTCATCAACTTCCAGACCTTTTCTAACTGCTTCTTCAACTTCATCCTTAGAATGAATAAAGAATGTGGCTACACTTGAACCTCCTGAGTTTGGTTTTATAAATACTGGATAACCTATATTATCTATTTCATCATAGTCTATTTCATCAACTGATTTTACTAAAACCCATGGAGCAGTAGGTAGGTTTGAATCTCTAAGCATTTTTTTAGTTATATTTTTATCCATACACATCCCACTGCAAAGAGGTCCACATCCAGAGTATGGTATATCCATAGTCTCAAGTATTGATTGTATACATCCATCTTCACCAAATTTTCCATGTAAAGCAAGTATTGCAAAATCTATATCTTCTGGTATCTTTGTAAATATATCTTTTTTATCATCTATTATTACTTTTACAACTTCATATTTATTTTTATCAAGGTTATTATATATCTCTTTTCCTGAATTTAAAGAAACTTCTCTCTCTGATGATATTCCACCCATTATAACTGCTATTTTCATATTATACACTCCTATTTTAATTTTTATTATTTTAAAGTAAACTTTTTATTTACATACTTAATTATATGAATTAACAGTTGAGGATGAAAGTACCACTATATACGAAGTTTATATTATGTGTGGTTTTAGAATAATAATCTAGTTTAAAGATATGTTTAAATGATTTTTTAACTTTATTTATGTTATTATTTTTGCTAAAATTATTGTTATGAACTTAAGACTAGTCTTAATGGCTATAAATCAAGGAGTGATAAATTTTGAAAGCTGAAATAATAAGTGTAGGAACAGAAATATTATTGGGAGATATAGTAAATACAAATTCTCAATTTTTAGCTAAAGAACTTGCATCATTGGGAATAGAAGTATACCATCAGAGTACTGTTGGAGATAACAAACAAAGACTTTTAGAATGTTTTGATGAAAGCTTAAAGAGAAGTGATTTTGTAATTACTACAGGTGGTCTTGGGCCAACTGGTGATGATATGACAAAAGAAACTGCTGCAGAATACTTTGGTCAGAAATTAGAACTACATAAACCTTCACTAGAGGTTTTGGAATCTTTCTTTGTTAAAACAGGGAAAAAAATGGCCGAAAATAATATGAAACAAGTGTACTTTCCAAAAGATGCTATAGTACTAAAAAATAATAATGGTACAGCTCCAGGGGCAATTTTAAAAAAAGATGGTAAATTTATAATAGTATTGCCTGGACCTCCAAGAGAAATGAAAGCTATGTTTAATGAGAGTGTCAAACCTTACTTACAACAATTCACAAATGAAATGCTAGTATCTAAGACTTTAAGATTATATGGAATAGGTGAGTCAAATCTAGAATTAGAAATTCTCGATATAATTAATGAGCAGACTAATCCAACAGTTGCTTTATATGCAAAAGAATTAGAAGTTACAATAAGAATAACTGCAAAGGCTGAAAATGAAAGAGAAGCTTTTAAATTAATAAAACCAGTAGAAGAAAAAATAAAAAGTAGAGTTGGTAAATATGTATATACTGAAGGAGATATTTCCATATCTGAAGGGGAGACTGCTTTAGAAGATGCTGTTTCTAAGCTACTTGTAGAAAAAAATCTAACAATAGCAGTGGCTGAATCTTGTACTGGAGGTTTGGTTTCTTCATCTCTTATAAACTATCCAGGTATATCCTCTGTATTTCTTGAAGGTTGTGTAACATATTCTAATGATTCTAAAATGAAAAGATTAGGAGTAAAAAGAGAAACTTTGGAAGAGTTTGGAGCAGTAAGTGAGCAAACAGCTATAGAAATGGCTGAGGGCATTGCTAAAGGACTTAAAGCTAATATAGGTATATCTACAACTGGAGTAGCTGGACCTGGTGGAGGAACCAAAGAGAAGCCTGTGGGACTGGTTTATACTGCAATATATATAAATGGAAAAACAATAGTAAAGAAAAATATATTTAATGGGGATAGAAGAAAGATAAGATTAAGAGCTACTAGAGATTTGCTTAATGAGTTGAGAATACAATTAGAAAAGCTTTAAGTTATTTTGATTAAAGTATTAGTAAAATATAAAATTGTTTTTGGAGGCTTTTAATTTATGATAAAACATATATTTTGTGATTTAGATGGAACTCTATATGAAAATGGAACCATAACAAAAGAAGATATAGTAGCAATTGAAGAAATAGAAAAAAAGGGAGTACAGTTTAATGTTGCTACAGGTAGAATTTTTAAACAAGCACATAATATTATCAAAGATAGTTTAGATATGAATGGATATTATGTATGTGAAAATGGTTCATTTATATATGATAAAGATTATAATGTAATTTTTAAAAGAACGATAGATGATAATTTAGTAAAAAAAGTCATTGATAGATTTGAGTCAAGTGATGCACAACTTTATTTTAAATATAAGGGTGATGTAATTGTGGGTAGTGATACCACTGCTTTTAGACATTATTCTAGTGACTTTATAGTTGACCCAGATTTTGAAAAAAGAAGTAGTTTTGATAATCTTATAGGAAATATAGGCGTATGTTCTGAAAATTTGGAAGAGTTATCCAGAATAGAACTTTATCTAAAAAGTGAGTTTAGTGAAGTCTTAGAAATATATTTTTCTGGAACATATACTTTAAATATAGTTCCTAAAAGTGTGTCAAAAAGAGGAAGTATAGAGCATGTAATAAAAACGTTAAATGTAAGTCCAGATGAAGTTGCTACTATTGGGGATTCTCCAAATGATATTTGCATGTTAGAAGGATTTAAATATAGTTTTGCAATGTCTAAGGCAAGGGAAGATGTAAAGCAAAGTGCAAATTATGTAGTAGATAGTGTAAAAAGTGCCATAGATGTTATAATGGAGATAAATAGTTAGTATAAAAAATGACTGTCCTAGAGAAGTATAAAATTATATTCTATAGAGCAGTCATTTTAATTATATTCAATTATAAGTTTAAAAATTCTTAAGTTAACCGCAATTTGCTATATGATATGATTTTATTGTATTAGATAAAATAGAGTCAAGTATATAATTTATGACACTATTACAAGTATAAGCTGAAAATTTTAAATCATTCATATAATCAGTTTTCTTTTTGTAATCACTATAAAGTTTAGTAAAAAACTTCTCAAAACTACTATTTATAGTACCACATTTAATTTTAGATAAATCAACATCTTTTGCAAATGCTCCAAGTTCTCTTTCATAAGTAACATGTTTATTTAAGCTATGCTTAAATTCCCAACGTTCACTGTGAGCTACACAGAAAAAATCACATAAAAAATGACATATGACTCCTAGTTCCTGACTAAGTCTACTTACTGAAAAGTATTTAGAAAGACTATCTATATTAAGACTGCATAGATAGTTTATTTTAGAAACAATCATATTAAATGACTCATCTAAATAATGTTTTTTTAATTTATATTTAGAAAAAGCATCAGGCTTTATATTGCCATATATAAAATTTTTTTCGCTTATAAAGAATGTTTTATTTTCATCTATATTATCAAGTATTGATTTTGCCATAATAAAATGGGTATTCATTAACATATTTACACCTCGTATAGTTTATTAGACTTATTAAATATATTATTATGATATGATATTTATGATAAAAGTTTAATGGTAAATATATGAAACTAAGTCAACAGTATTTATTTAAATAATTTCAACCATATTCATAATAACAGTAAATGGCCAAATTTACAATATGTAAATAGTGTTAAGTTTTTATTTATCAAATTTAAAATTAAGTATTAGTATACTTTCTAATTAACCTATTGGCTTTAGACTGTGAGATTTCAAGGTGTTTGGCTACTTTATAAGAACTACCAAATTTTTCATAAGCATCCAAAATTATATTTTTTTCATACTCTTTAATTAAAGTGTCAAAATTTTTATTTTTATAATTAGTAGATTTTGAGTCAGATATAGTAACCTTATTAATTTGGGATATATGTGTTTTATTTCCATTATTGGTAATATGTATATTTTTTGTAAGAATGTTTGGTAAGTCATCTATTGTTATATGATTATCTGTACAAGTAAGCAAGATTTTTTGAATTATATTTTGTAATTCTCTTATATTGCCTGGGAATCTATAATTTGCAATAGCATCCATAGCTTCCTTAGAAATAGTTTTATTTAGGTTGAAGTCACTTGAGTACCTATTAAAATAATATTTTATAATTTCCACTAGATTATCCCTTCTTTCTCTAAGAGGAGGCAATTTTATTTCTATAACATTTAATCTATAGTATAAATCTTCTCTAAACTTTTTTTCTTTTACTTTTGAAACTAAATCAACATTTGTAGCAGATATAATTCTTATATCGACCTTTTTATTTTTTAAACTCCCAACTGGAGTAAAAGTTCTATCCTGTATTAATTGCAAAAATTTTGCCTGTAGATTTTGTGGTATATCTCCTATTTCATCTAAAAAAAGAGTTCCTCCATTAGCTAATTCTACGAGCCCAACTTTACCTTTAGTACTTGCACCTGTAAAAGCACCTGAAGTATATCCAAAAAGTTCAGATTCAAGAAGTTGTGGAGATATAGTTGCACAATTTATTGTTATAAATGGGCCATTAGATCTATTGCTGTTGTGGTGTATATATCTAGCAAGTGAGCTTTTTCCTGTTCCAGATTCACCCAATAAAAGTACACTTACATCCGTTTTAGAAACATGATTTACTGTGTTTATGATTGGTCTCATAACTATTCCGTCCATAATTACAGTATCTTCAATTCTAAGTGCAGTTCTGTATAGTGTTTCTACTTCAGATTTATATTTTTTTACTTGCTTTTTTGTGTCTTCAAGTTTATTTTTTATATTATTAAGTTCAGTTATATCTCTACAATTTTCAACAGTAAATTCTAAGTGTCCATTTTCATCAAATATAGGGGTAGCAGTTATGATAAGCTTTTTCCCTGTTTGAGTATCTTGTTCCAGTGAAAATTTAGTCTTTGTTTTTAATACAATTGGTATGGGGCTTTTTGTTGAATATCCAGAGTCTTCTAAAAAAGAAACATTTTTTCCCAAAATATCTTCTTTTTTTAGACCATAATTTTCTTCAAATGCTTTATTACAATATATTATTATTCCTTTATCATCAGAAACACATATTTCATCATGGGAAGCTTCTAATATTTTTTGATAAAATTCCAAATCTAAATTCATTTTTATATTTTCCTCCTAAATTTTTAATGATATATTAAAATAGGTTTAATTGATTAATATACTTAAAATTTGATATTTATATATAAGTTTCAGTCTATTTTAACTTTAAATAAGTTATATATAACTCATTTTACAATTAAAATAAGTCTAAATCAACTTAAAGTAAGCGAAAAATAAATATAAAAAAATTGAAAATTTATTAGTATTATTGGAAAGACTAGGGTTTTAGAGTCGATATATATTGATTTAAGATGGCATAGTTTTTGCTTAAAAAGAAGAGTGTAAATTGACTAAATAAAAATAGAAGGGAATTTAAAATGGGAGAAAAAAGTAAAGGGTATGTATTTATAGCAATAGCAGGGTTATTATGGGCTACACTTGGATTATTTGGAAAGTTTTTAATGGGAAATGGACTGACATCAGAACAAGTAGCATTTACAAGATTGTTTTTTGGATTTATAGTTTTAGGCGTATATTCATCTATAAGGACACCACAAATCTTAAAGATAAACAAAAAAGGAATTATATATTCAGTAATAATAGGAATTATATGTCAGGCAATGTTTAATTTATGTTATTTTAAAGCAATTGACATTGCGGGTGTATCAATTGCAGCAGTTTTACTATATACATCACCACTGTTTTTAGCAATATTTTCAAAATTATGTTATAAAGAAAATATTACTAGAAGCAAATTATTTTCACTTATTCTTTGTTTTATTGGTGCAATTATGGCAGTGACTGGTGGACGTTTGGATTTTCAAGGTTTAAACGCTTTTGGGCTTTTACTTGGGGTATTATCAGCAATAGCATATGCACTTATGCCAACTATTAGTAAAAATGCTTTAAAGGAATTTTCAAGTTCAACAATATTAGTATACAGTTTCTTATTTGGAGCTATATTTATGATTCCTTCTTCAAGACCTTGGGAAATCTTAAATTATGCTAAGGATTTAGATGTTTTATCTTGTATGCTAATGTTAGGCATTGTTCCAGCTGCACTTGCATATATTTTTTATGCAGCAGGTATATCTAAAGGTGTAGAGTTGTCAGTTGCAGGTGTTGTGGCATCAGTAGAATTAGTTGGTTCAGTAATAATTGGTTGCACTATATTAGGAGAAAGTTTTTCCTTAGGGAAGTTATTTGGAGTGATGTTAATGTTAATATCTGCAGTAGTAGCACTTAATCTTTCTTATGATGAAATAAGAATATTTTATAAGTCCAACAAGTTAAAGCAGATTGAAAAAACTGAAAGTATTTAGAATTATATACTTAAAAAGGATTTATTGGTATACATTTTAGAGTCCAACAAAAATTACACCAAATTATATTTGGTATTAAAAAATAACTATTTATAAATTTTATAGAATAAAGTGGACAGTACAAATAAAATATAAGTAGATACAGTTTAGACTATCTATTTTTTATTATATATTGTATAAATGTACAAATTAATATTTTGTTTTGTAAATACTAAATAACTATAGAAAGGACTATATTTATATAACCATTTCTATAGTTATTATTTTGTATTAAACAAACTTACAGCCCTGATAAGAATTTCTAGCCTTTAAAGTATCATCAATTTGATTTAAAATTTCCCATTTTTTTAGGCTCCATATAGGACCTACTAGTTCATCCCTCTTACCATCACCAGTGAGTCTATGGATTATCATAGTTTCAGGAAGTATTTCTAATTGGTCACAGACAAGATTGATATATTCATCTTGTTCCATAAGAGTTAACATACCATTTTGTAACATCTTTTCCATAGGAGTATCTTTTATAACATGCAATAGATGGATTTTTATACCGTCTACACCCATTTTACCAACTGCCTTTGCTGTTTCCATCATCATATTATAATCTTCACCAGGAAGACCATTTATAATGTGTACGACAACCTTTATATTTTTAGACTTTAATTTTTCAACACCTTCAACAAATGTTTTATAATCATGACCTCTATTTATAATTTTAGATGTAGAATCATGAATTGTTTGAAGTCCAAGTTCAACCCATAAATTGGTTCTTTTATTTAGTTCAGACAAGTATTCTACAACATCATCTGGCAAACAGTCAGGTCTTGTGGATATTGAAAGACCTATGACATCTTCAAGTTCTAATATAGTCTCATATTTTTCTTTTAAAACTTCAAGAGGAGCATACGTATTTGTATAGGCTTGAAAGTAGCCAATATACTTTGCATGAGGCCATTTTTTTAACATCATTTCTTTTATATTATAAAATTGACTGATAAGATTATCTTTAGGGTTTCCAGCAAAATCACCTGAGCCTTCTTTGCTACAATAAGTACATCCGCCATAACCAAGACTTCCATCAATGTTTGGGCAAGTAAATCCTGCATTTATAGATACCTTAAAAACTTTTTCTCCAAAAGTATTTCTAAGATAGTAATTCCAAGTATGATATCTTTTATTATCAAAAGCATATTTAAATTTATCCAAAAAATCACCTATTTCTAATAAAATTGTACGCTGAGCTTGTACAAAAAACATATTACCACAAATAGATAACTTAAACAAATTCTATTTTAAGTAATATAAAAATACAGCGAGAAAATAATTAATATTTTCTCGCTGTATTTCCAGAGAAAAATAGAACTAGTCCAAATAATATTATGAAAAAAGACATTATCGATACTATAAATCTAGATAAAAAAAGTGGAGATAATATAAGGCATATACCAAATAGAATCTTAACTATATTCCAAGTTGTAAATTTAGAATAAGGATTATTCTTACTATTTACAAGTGCTACTAGTTGATTAAAGATTAAATAAAATCCTAAAAATAATGAAAATATGCTTTGTATTTTTTGAGGAAATACAAAAAGTAATATACATGCAATTATTAGAACCCATTGGATATTAATAGAGGGTTTAATTTCTTCTTTAGTAGCATATCTTTTTAGTTCATTAATATTTTTTAAATTTAAATATGCAAAGAATAAAAGCGCAATACCAAAAGTCCAAGAAATTAATTTTATACCTAATGTCTTAAATGTAAGGCATAATAATCCTAATATAATGAGTAATACTCCCATTAACATAAATTTAATAGCATTTTCTTTTTTATTAAAGTTATTAAAATCGATATTAAAATTTGTGTACATAAAATCACCTCCAAAATCGATAGAACAATTATAACAGAAATTCATATCCAAATAAAGCCTAGTGTATAAAAATTAAACTATACTTAGTAATTAATTAATAGGTTGTATCATAAACTTCTATTAATAGAATTATATAGAAGGAGGTTTGTCCATGACAAAATTATGGGCAATAATATTTGCATTATTAGCAGGTGGTTCTACAGCCCTTGAAGCTTTTATAAATGGAGAGCTAGGAAAAAGTACAACAGCATTAGTGGCCACCTTTATAAGCTTAACTGTAGGAGCAATATTTTTTTTGGCAAGTATAATAGTTACAGGTGACTTAAAGTGTCTAGTATCTATAAATGGTTTTAATTATAAGTTGTTATTAGGAGGAGTATTTGGAGGTCTAATAATATATTTTACAGTAAAGGCAATTCCAAATTTAGGAGTATCAAATACACTTATATTAACTCTTGTATCCCAAGTTTTAGTTGGATTTTTTATTGATAGCGTAATTTTGGGACAAGAAACAATGCATTTATACAAATACATAGGGGTTATACTTTTAATATTAGGGACATTCTTTATAGTGAATTAACAATTTAATATAATTTGCTATGCAACTCAAAAATTTGGTATAATTATGTTAATAAAACAAAGTTAGATGAAAGAGGTGTTAAAATTGGCTGATGAAAAATTTGTAATGTCATTTAGTGGTGGTAAGGATAGTATATTAGCATTAAATCGAATGTTGAAAAAAGGATATAAGCCTGTGGCACTCTTGACAACTATAAGTGAAGAACATGGAAAGTCATGGACACATAATTTAGAATATAATATGCTTAAGCAAGTAAGTAGCAATATAGGATTACCTTTATTAGTTGCTGAGTGTGGTGTAGAAGGATATGAAGAGAGCTTTGAGAGGGCTTTAATAAAAGCTAAAAACATGGGAGCAACGATATGTGCATATGGAGATATAGATATAGAAAGTCATAGAAAATGGGATACTGATAGATGTGAAGCAGTTGGTATGAAAGTAGATTTACCATTATGGCAAGAGAGTAGAGAGGATTTAGTATATGAATTTATAGACAGTGGATTTTGTAGTGTTGTAACAAAAGTAAACTTAAAGCACTTAGGAGAGGAATTTTTAGGAAAAAAATTAACTAGAGAACTTGTGGAGAAGATAAAAAATGCTGGTGCAGACCCATGTGGAGAACATGGAGAGTATCATACATTTGTCGTAGATGGTCCAATATTTAAAAAACCTGTAGAATATGAAGTAAAAGGAACTTTAATAAAAGATGGCTATGGATATTTAGAAATAAAATAATTACATAAATAAAATACCTATTATATAATCCTAATTTTTGCAAAGGTCTAATATTTGCAAGATTGTATAATAGGTATTTTTTATTTAGATATTTTCATATATTGCCACTCTTATCATCTAAGCAACCTTATTTAGATTAGAGTCTAATGTAGAAAAATTCTTTTTTAGAAAAACTAATGATAAAATAAGACATATAAACTCAGAAACAATAGTAGTCATCCATATTCCTTGTCCACCAAATATTAGTATCATTGAAATTAGACTTAAAACAACTATTACAAGCCCTCTACCAAGAGATATAACAGTAGAAATTGATGGTTTTTCTACTGATACAAAGAATCCAGAAATTATTACATTAATTCCTACCAATAAGAAAGATATAGAGAATATTTTAAATACACGAACTCCTTCATTGAATAGCATTGTTTCTTCTGGATGTATAAATAAAGAGACTATTGGTCTTGAAAAAGCCATACAAATTGCAAATACAGCAACTGATGCTATTATTGTGGCTTTTATCCCCATTTTTAATAATTTTTTTACATTATCTATATTTCCTGCACCATAATAAAAGCTAGTAAGTGGTTGCATACCTTGAGTTATACCCATCATAGTCATAAGTACTAATGTATTTATATAATTTATGACACTATAATAAATAAGAGCATTTTCTCCAATATATTTAGTAAGACTTAAGTTAAAAAGTAAAACAACTATACCACAACTTAATTCAGTAGTTGAATCAGGAAAACCTATAAATACAATTTTTCTAAGTGTCTTAAAATCAATTCTAAATTTTGAAAAATTCAAAGTAGAGTTTTTTCTTAAAAAATGTATTAAGAAGAAAATAGTAGAAAAGACTTGAGACAAACCAGTTGCAATACCAGCACCTTTTACACCCCATCCAAATTCAATTACAAACAAGTAATCAAGTAAGATGTTTGTAAGAGCAGATATTATTACACCAACAGTAGCTAATATTGGAAAACCATCAGTTTTTATTATAACTTCTAAAGAATAAGACACTATAAAGAATCCGTTAAAAAATATTATTATTCCTAAATAATCTTTAACCATACCAATTGTAGATTCTGTAGCTCCTAAAAATAGTGCTAATCTATCTAAATTAAAAAAAGTTATAGCTAATATAATTATTGATAATATAATTATTGATACTAAGTTAAATGAAAAGACTTCGTTAGCAGATTTAATATCTTTTTTCCCCAGATAGATTGCAATTATGGTAGATGCACCAGTTGAAAATAATAGAGAAACTGCAAATATAAAATTAATAAAAGGCATTGATATATTGACAGCAGCTAAAGCTAATTCTCCAACTCCTTTACTTACAAATATTCCATCAACCATTGTATATAGTGAGAAAACCCACATTGCAACTACAGATGGTGCTAGGTATTTAAAAAATCTTTTACCTAGACTCATGTTTTCGTTTATAGATATTTTTGTATCCATTTATTATCACTCCCTGTAAATCTATTATAAAATTACGAAACTATTAATTAATAATTTTATTTCTAATATAAATGATAAACTATGGTATAATACCAATGTCAACAGCAAATAGTATATAATTATAAATTTTATTAAATAATAGTGATTTTAAGGGTCTTATAAATATATCTTATTTATATATTACTGACATTTAACTGACAAATAGGAAAAAGGTACTTTAAGTGACATTTAACTGACAAATGGAAAAAAAGCACTTTGAGTGACATTTAATTGACATAAAACTGAACATTATTTGAATAGTATTTTGCTTATATTTTCAGATGTTTCTTTATTCATTTCATCTAATAAGTGAGAATATGGAATATATATTCATAGCTATTTTTATATCTGCATGTACTAATATTTTATAAATAGCTTTTATGTTAGTACCTGAAAGTAATATCAAAGTCGCATTTGCATGTATTAATTCATGTACTTTTATATCTCTAGGATTATTATCTCTTAATAGTTTTTTAAAATGAACAACAAAAGTTGGTTGAACTCATGGGTTGAATCTTTTATTTAAGCATATCAAATCAAATTCATTTTTCAATATACCCTGTAATTTTAACTTATTTTGTTTTAATTTTTCCCCTTTAAGCAAACTTATAAGTTCATCAGGAGCAAATAATTTTCTTTTGGATATAGGGGTTTTAGGGTCTTTGAAGATTATTTTATTGTATACATAAACTAATGTTTTATTTACATGTGAGATTTTTATCAAGGTCTACATCTGACCATATAAGCGATACAGCTTCACCAAAACGTAATCCAAGAGTTAGCATCAAAAAAAACTGGTATACCTATAGGAATATTTTTTGATTTTTCTAATAATAATTGAGCTTTTTGTTTTGTATAAAACTTAGAAGTTGAACTATTTTTTTTGATTGGGGTTGTAACAAAATCACAAATATTTTCTGATATTTCTTTTAATCTATAAGATTCTTTCAATACTGACTTTATAAAATCGACTTGGTTTTTTATTGAATTTAACATGTGCTCATTGTATATGTTATTTATATAAGACTGTAAAATAGAAGGTGTTATATCTATTAATTTCATATCTTTAAAGAAAACTTCAATTTGATTTTTAATCATATTTTTTCTATTTTTAATAGTATTAGGAGAAAAACTACATTCTCTATCTTTTATATATCTGTAACATCTTTCTACAAGTGTTACATCATTTGGAGCAACAAACTTATTATTGTTTATAGTGGACTATTGGAAAATCGAATAATAATAACTTGGTATTCGAAACTTTTGATAAAGCAATAGAACTATATCCAAATGCAAAACCTATTTTTCATAGTGATATAGGATTTAGATTAGATGATGAAAGTTTTGAAGAGTATTTAGAAAGAGATGCAAAGGGATATAAGATTGTAAATAAAAATGGATTTTTTAGTGAATTTGATTTTTATGAAGCAGTAAATATATGTTTAAATATCTCAATAGAAGATGCGATAAAATCATATAATATATTAGTTAAATCATTAGTAATGTTAGATAAAAGATTAGGTAAAAGGCGATTAAAAAATATATATGAAGATATAGAAAAATAGAATAATTTAGTAAAGAAATTTTATAATATAAGAGTTGAATCAGAAAATATGATTTTAAAGAAAAATGCATAAAAAATACAACTAATACAGAAATAAATAAAGTAAAGTTCCATGGAAAAATGAGAAATTTAAAAAGAGTGTATATATTGAAATTACTACATTTCAATATATACACTCTTTTTTATTTTGAACTAATTCCTAAACGTCAATTTAGAGAGTAATTGAATTTTAAGTTTAGTTAAATGAAAGTTATTTTTACTAAATATTATCTTTGTTGTATAGTTTTATTTATAATATAAAAAAAGTAACTCTATACTAGGATTTATGACTAGAATTAGAATAAAAGTTCTAGCTTATAATATTTCATTTTTTATAAGTAAAGTTATGAGCAAAGATGAATCTATAGCAAAAATTAAAGAGTTAATATTTGGATGACTTATCCATAAACTAACCCTTAGGGGTGATTTGTTTTACTAAAATCAATTTACTTTATATGGGAATTAAACTTTAACTAGCACAATAGACTAAATAATCATGAAGTATTCGATTCGAAATACGTTGACCATATTAGATTTTTCTAAATTTTCTACAAATATATATTAAAAATATTTCTAATAATATATTCGAGAACATAATACAATTGGCAAATACTATATATGAACTCTCACTTTCAAATAGCTGATATTGCCAATTAGACCTTAATAATTCATCAATATACTCAACGAATAATCTGGATAATACAAAAGCAATAATTACAGCAAATATACCTATAATTACCATTTTAATACTAATCTTTATTTTTTTTTGATTCATTTATTCTCCACCCTCTCTCTTTACTTTGTTTCTACAATATAACAAATTATGACCTTATGATTTTATAATATTTTATTTATAATTTTGTCATTTTTGTATTTTCTTTACTTATTCATATCACTATTATATACAATTTTCTCACAGATTTAAAAGTATTATAATCCACTTGTAGCTAAGAAAAGAACTCTAAATAATTAGTGTTCTTTTCTTATCAATTTACGAACCAGTTGGCAACATGAAATATTTCAACGACACGTCGCTTAAGCGAAGTAAATTTTTTATTTATTATCGTACATAGCATTTGTAATTAGTTTTATAATTTAGTTAAAAACTTTGAGATGTGTCTTTAGATTATCTAAAGTATTTTTTAATATTTTAGATGTATTAATTTTATTTTTCTCTAAAAAGTGTACTAATCTGTATTTTCTTTGCTTTTCTAAGTGCATTAAATGAAGAAATATATATTATAAAATATATATTTCTTAATGGTGTTAGATATACATATATTATACAAGAGTTGGTCGTTGCATTGACAATGCTCCTATGGAAGGATTTTGGAGAATTTTAAAGGTAGAAATGTACTATTTAAGGAAATTTGATACATATGAACAATTAGTTAAAGCAATAGATGATTATATATACTACTATAATAATTTTAGATATCAAAATAGATTAAATTCTATGTCTCCATTTGAATTTAGGAAATATTTAAGTACAGAGAGAGCATAATTTATTTTAAGTATCTCTAAAAAAATTAAATATCTAGGGTTTTATTTGACGTGCTCTTTTTTAGATAGTAAACTTTAAAATATAGATATTAATTATATGAATATAATAAAAAGAGTACTAATGAGTTACACTAGTACTTTATAACTATTTTTACATGTTTTAACTGTATAAAACAGCGGGTATAGTTCACACAGGCAGGAGTGACTTTAGTTTTGAACTAAAAATCAAGTTCAAAAAGAATAAACATTAGTATTTGAACTTCACTCTACGTCTAAATAGATTGTAGTTCTTCTTGCTTTTATTATACCACAAATTGGTATAGATATTCAAAAATAATATATTTATGATATAATAAAAATGTAAATAGTTTTGCAGTGAGCGATATTTGTTACAAAGTAGAGCTTAACGCTTGAAATATAAGGTGTTGAGGGTATATGATAAGCTTTATCATTTGCACTACTCATGGTTCACTGCAAATTTAAGAGAGTTGCATATGTGTAAGTATTGAAAATACCCAGTTTATTTTGGGGTTTTATATTAACTAAGTGGTATGTAAATAAGTTCATCAATATAACTACAGAAGGTTTTGTAAATGGTTTTATATTAACTAAGTGGTATGTAAATATTAAAATCAATAATCAGCACAACAGGCGTATAGAGTTTTATATTAACTAAGTGGTATGTAAATATTGATATACCCCAACAAATTACACCTTGTAATACTGGTTTTATATTAACTAAGTGGTATGTAAATATAGTTTTAGTTTCAAGAAGCTCAAATTCTATGCTCGTTTTATATTAACTAAGTGGTATGTAAATGATAATTCCTCTGATGATATTTTAGAAACAAATTCTTGTTTTATATTAACTAAGTGGTATATAAATAGTATAATGTTGAAAAGTTAGAGAGTACAATCAAGAAATTTTACATTAACTAAAATGTATAGAATAAAACATGTATTTATACTTAAATTCTGTACCTATATAAAAAAGTGAACTCTGTCAACAAAGCACTTTTTTATATAGATAAATTATCATTTTGTTTTAAGATAGAAGATACTAATGATAACTGTTTATCATTAGTATCTGTATGTACATAAAAGTTTAATTTTTTATATAAATTTGCTCTTTAGAAAAATGAGCAGTATCAATAAATATATTGTCTAAATTTTTTCTAGGAACTAGTTGACTAGCTATAAGATTAGCTTCAACTCTTTGATTGTTAGACTATGAAATTAAATTTAAAGGTTCATTATTGGTCGTATAAATAGCTTTATTATTCGTATGTACTATAACAATTTTTGCCATCTGCTTTTGATAGATAAAGAGCTTTATCAGCTTTAGAAAATAAATCTTTATATAATTTAGTTGAATCATCAGTGAAGGCAATACCAATACTTAATGTTATTTTATGATTGTCCTTTACTTTTATTTTACTTGCATCATTTAAAATATCATTAGTAATTTTTATTATTAAATCCTTTGTTAATGATTTTATAAATATTGTAAATTCATCTCCACCAATTCGAGCAACTATGTCTTTATCATGTGTGTTATGTAATAGTATTTTTGATACAGCAACTAAAACTTCATTTCCCTCTAAATGCCCAAAAGTATCATTTACAGTTTTAAAATCATCAATATCAATAACTAATAGAGCATCATTATTTTTGGAATCAGAACTACATAGATACTCTTCAATAAGATTTTGTGATACTCTTTGATTATATAATTGTGTTAGTGGGTCACGTTGAGCCTGATTAATTAAGCTTTCTAATTTAGATTTATCTTCAGTTATGTCTTTTAAAACGCCTATTGTTTTGATAGGGTTATGGTCACTATCATATATAACTGAACATTGAACACGAATCCATCTCCATTCATTTTTAGTTAATGAATTTACTTGTCTTATCTCAATTGTTTCACGAAGATTTCCATGAAGTACTTCTAGTAGTTTTCCAATATCATCAAGGTGAATAATTTTACCAGATTCTAATAGTTTGGAGTAATTTTTTGTTTCAAAATTTTCTAATTCAATTTTTTTGTCAATTTCTACACGTTGATATTTTATAAGGGTATCGTTTTCAATATCATACTCAAACATGATATCTGTAATATTTTGCAAAGCAATACGATATCGCTCTCTTTCTAATTTTAGTTCAGATTCTATGTTTTTTAGTTGGGTTATGTCAGTAATAATACTATTAATTTTTACTATGCCATCACTATTTAACGATTTCATTCCAGAATCTAATACCCACATTAATGTTCCATCTTTTTTTCGGATTCTATATTCAGATGAATATGTAGGTCCTTTTGCAAAACATCGTTCACAATCTTCTAGTGCTTTAGGTAAGTCTGGTGGATATACAGCACCCACTGCTGAACCACCACTCATTTCCATGAACTCATCATATGTGTATCCTAATATTTTGGGCAATCCCTCATTGACATAGAAAAATGAGTATGTACTATCATCATTGCTACCTTTTAAGCCACCATTGATATTATTTGTAATCATTTCAATAACTTCTGTTTTTTCTTTTAGTAATCTTTGCAAATAATCATAACTTTGAGTTCCAATTTTAGTGGGAAAGTATTCATCAAGTTGCATTTCACCATAAGGGTTTGATATGTGCATGTGCTTTATTAATAATTTTCCTCTATCCTCAATTATCTCAAATGTACAACGTTGATTTACCTCTAAAATCATTTGAGCATTTTCTTTAGTTCGAACAGTATATCTTCCTAATACCATACATCTATTCTCATCTTCACTTACAGTTTCAAATATATCATTATTTATATCACAAGAAGGAATTTCATCTTGACCTGCATAAAAATAATTTTTTATTTCATTAAAAGAAGTGAGAAATTCCTGTTCTCCTGGTCCAATCCATGTAACATTTTCACAAAGGTATTTTAATACTTCATTAATATCTCGATTTATATAAAAACTTGTTATAATATGTTTTGCTAATTTGGGTGCTTTTTTTAGGAGTATGCTCATGATATTCCTCCTTTCTTTTTGCTATTATATTTTAATTATATTATACATCAATATATTTAAATTAAAAGCTTTGTTAAACTATGATATCTTTGTTAAATAAGTTAATTTTAACAAAAAAGAACTGAAACAATATATGCTTCAGTACTTAATGTCAATATCTTGTATAGATACATATTTATAAACTAATGTACAAGTTTAAAAAAAGAAAGATAATTTTAATTTATTTTAAAATAACAATGTTAATAATCATTTTTATCAAATTTTTTCTTGTTTTTCTCCTTGTTTTTATACATTTTTTTATCCAATTCAACTATTGTCAATTTTAAATTTCTTTTTACTGTATCAACACCATAACTAAATGAAAGATACTTATACTTAGAGAATACTTTTAAAAAATTTTCTCTTAAGGCTTCTAGCTGTGAATAAACATAATTTTTGTCAACATCACTAGAGAATATAACAATAAATTCATCTCCTCCTAATCTTATAATAGAAGTAGAATTTATTAATTCTTTATTTAAAAGTGAAACAAAATCACATAAAATCTTGTCTCCTACATTATGACCTTCATAGTCATTTATCATTTTGAAATTATCTAAGTCAATTAGTACAATATAATCTCCTATAAATATGTCAAATCTATCATTTAAATATTTTCTATTATATGCTCCAGTTAATGGGTCAGTAATTGAGTAGTGAAGATTTCTCTTATTTTCTTCATAGAGTTTTGTTATATCATTGGCCATAGTAATTATGTAGGTTTTTTCATCAACATCTACTTTGTATTCTAAAACATTCCAATAGCTTGTAGTATCTTTTTTAAACTCAAAAATCCAATTTGAAATTTTATCATAAGGATAATTTTTTTCCCAATCTAATTGAATATTGTGAGAATCCATAAAAAATTTAGCAATATTATCAGGGAGTTTCTTAGCTATTTCTATATTAGTCATTCCAAGTGGATTATCTTGCATATAACTTTTAATTAAGTTTTTTAAATTATCATTTATAAATATAATTCTGTAGTTAGAATCTCTTATAATTAGAAATCCTGGAAAAGTTTTTAAAAAAATTTCTTTAAACATATTAATTTCTCCAAAATAAAATACTTTGTACTAGATTTTTGTTAAATTTTTTATTTTATTTATATCTACATACATACCCTGGGCAATCGACCTTCCATCAATTGCAGAAAGGTTACATTGTGTATACATAACTGTGACAATTTGACCATCTCGTTTTATGAATCTATATAAAAATGGTTCAATTTTATTTGTGTCAATCATGTCCAAACTTTTTTTATAAACAAAGTCTAAATCATCTGGATGAACAATTGCTCTTAAATTTCCGCCCATCTCACCAAAAAACTGTTCTTTTGTATAACCTATAATATCAAACATTTCTTCATTCATATAAGTAATAATCATATCACCAAATAAATCGTAGCGAATTATACCTACAGGCAACATTGAATAAAATTGTGATAAAATATTACTTTCATCAAGATGTGTATTTGTCATTTTAGGTATTGAATATGATTCAAATTCATTTATATAGCCAGCAGTTTTAATTAAATCCAAATGTAATTTTGCTAAGAGTAATTTATTTTCTGAAATTATACAATTTGCACTAAAGTAGAAATTGCTATATTTTTGATGTTCAGAAGCTTCATCTGATAAAACGGCTTCTCCACTAATTAATAATGAATCTGATTCAGTATTATGTGGGGTTATACTTTTGTAAAGAATAGAAAATTTTTTACCTTTAATATGTTTTTCAAAATGTTCTATTACTTTAGGAAAAGATGTAATTTCAGTTTTGTTGTAAAAATCAAACCATTGAATGTCTTCAGTGACATTAGCTCTTAGTTTTTTCATATCTTGCATAATAAAAAATCCATCAAATATCTTCTCTATTAAAGATTTTCCTATATCAGAATATTTTATAAACATTTTCTCTGAATTATTCTCTTTAGATAGTAATTTTTCAAATTCTTTGCACTCCATGGGTTTTGCATAATAATAACCTTGGGCGATATCACAATTTATACTTTTAATAAATTCTACATGTTGTTCTGTTTCAACACCTTCACATACTGTAAGCATCCCAAGAGCTCTTGCAATGTTTATTATAGAGTACAAAATGGTTGTATTTTTAAAATCATTTAAATTATGAGATAAAAATATCCTATCAATTTTGATTATATCAAAAGGTAGATTTTGCAACATACCAAAAGATGAATATCCAGAACCAAAATCGTCCATTGATACAGAAAAACCATAAGAACGAAGTTCAGCTAGTTGTTGAATAATTGTATTTGTATTTTCTATTAATATATTTTCTGTTATTTCAATGCTAAAATTTGATGTAGAGACGCTGTACTTTTCAGTAATACCTTTTAGCATACTTGGAAAATTAGGGTTAAAAAAATGAAGACGAGAAAAGTTACAACAAATTAGAACAAAAACATCATTGTTATCAATCCATCTTCTTATATTTTTACAGTTCTCTTCAAATAAATGCAAATCTAATTCCGTTATCAGACCAAACTGTTCAAATAAAGGAATAAATTTATCTGGATTAAGAAGTCCTTTAATAGGGTGTCTCCATCTTGCAAGTGCCTCACATCCAACTATAGTATTATTTTTTATATTATAAAGTGGTTGGTAAAATACTTCAATTTGTTTAGTTTGTAGAACATGTGATATTTCTGATAAGAACTCCTTATCATTTTCTAATTTATTGTAAAAACTATTATCTTTAAAATCAAATAGAATGTATCTATTTTTACCTTCACTTTTAGCCTTTTTTAAAGCACTATATACTTGGTTGAAAAGCATCAAAGTAGTCATGTTTGGTTCACCATTCCAGATAGTGCTGCCGATACTAAATGTAACATTGGAGTATATTTCTTTTTCATTAGGAAGTCTTATTTTTAATTCTCGGGCGCTCTCTATAATAGTTGCACCCATATTATTTAACTCTTTATTTGATACATTTGGAAGTACAATTAAAAAACCTTCTCCTTTTAAATAAGCGACTATTCCCTTTGATTCTGGAATAAAGTGCAATAGGTTTTGAGTTAGAGTAATTAATAAATTTTCTCCGACTAGATATCCATATATATCATTAAATAATTTAAAGTTATCGATATTTAATAACATGATTCCTATATGTATATTTTTCGAAATACAGTCATCAATATATTGGTACATAAATTCTCTGTTTGGTATTTTAGAAAAAAAATCTATTTCATTTAAGGTTTTTAATTTAAAATTTCTACTATCTAATTCCTTAGATAATACTTCTACCTTTTTATTTAACATTTTTATATAATTATGATTTTGCATGGTATTCCTCCATAAGATACTTTAAATTTTGATGACAACTGTATTTATGCTAGAAGTATTTAAATGTTAATTTGTAAATAATTTAAATGCTAAATTTTAAATAAGTATTTAAAATGAATATACATTAAGTTATTTGCTCCAATGCTACAAATACAAATATTTTTTAGTTTAGTAATAATATTAGATAAAATTAGTTAATGCTTAAATTCTAGTATATTGAAAGATTTCCTTTTTGAATGCAATTATATCATATTTTTTCATAAATAGATAGATTGTGAGCTGTATAGTTAGTAAGGTAGAGTTTTTTTATAATTAATTTTAAGTTTAATGATTTTTCAAAGGCATAATTATTTTATTCATAATTAACTTTTTATACATAATTTAATACCATATTAATAATTTTGCATAATTAATTTTAGTTATTAAAATTAAGTTTATTCTTGTATTTTTTGTTAAAGACTATAATAAATATTCATTTACTAAATTTATAAACTATTAATCTATAGAAATCAGTTTTAATATGAAAAATATTACATAGAGATGGATATAATAGCTGTAAACATAAAACTATATAAAACTAAAATATATTTATAAAAAAGTTGAAGTTATAAATACTATACCTAATATTACAATATAAAAATATTTTAATAATTAATTATTAGGATGTTTATTTTCCTATCCTTGTTTTAAAGATTTTTTTAGTATATTCTAATACTATAGTATTATAGAGTAATAATGTTGATTTAAAATAAAAATAAGATTTCGGAGGAGTTTATTATATAAATGAAAGATTACTATAAAATAGGAGAGATATCTAAAATATATGGAATAGGTAGAGATTCATTAATGTATTATGAAGAAATAGGCATTCTAAGACCAGTTAGAGATATAAATGGATATAGAATGTATAATATATCAGATATATGGAAATTAAATTTAATAAAAGAATTTAGAAGCTTGAACTTTCCAATGAAGAAAATAAAAGAATACCTAGATGACAGAAGTATAGAGTCTACGAAAAATATTTTAAATGAAGAACTCGATTTAATTGATAAAAAAATAGCTGAATTTATAAGCCATAAGGAAAATATTATAAAAAGATTGAGTTCAATTGAAAGTGTAATTCAAAATACAAAAATAGATGAGATAGAGGTTGTATATATAGAAAAAAGAAAAGCTTTAGAATTAAATGCTGATATAAAGAGGGATGAAGACTTCGATTTTTTAATTCAAAAACTTCAGAAAGAATATGAAGATAGATTTAATATACTTGGAAACAACAATATTGGTTCTGCCTTTTCTACTGAAGCAATTAATAAAGGTATATTTAATGAGTTTAAATCTGTATTTTGTTTTCTGGAAAGTAATGAGAAAGTATATAATATAGTTTTTGATGAAGGATATTATGTAACTTTAAATTATACTGGGAGTAATTCTAATAATAAGATATATATGGAGAAGGTGTTTAAATTTATAGAAGAAAATAATTATAAGATAATTGCTGCCCCTATAGAAATCTATAAGATAGATATACATGAGACTGGAATTGTAGAGGAGTTTGTAACAGAAATTCAAGTTCCTATAACTAAATAGCTATATTTCAATGGATTAGATGGTAAATAGAATGAAAAAATGTTGATTTGCCACCGATTTGCCACTGTGTTATAAAATCGGTAGCAAATTATATTTTAAATTATAAGATAGTATGAAAAAATAATTGTTTAGGGGGTTATAAATGTGAAATGTTCTAATTGTGGAAGTGTAAATATTGAAAAGGGAATTTTAACAACTGGTGGCATATATGCTGAAACTATTGGATTAAAATATAGAGGAGATGGAAAATTAGATAAAGTTATAAATAAAACTTTTCCAGTACAATCTACTATATATTCAGATTTATGTTTAGATTGTGGCGAAATAGTTAGAACCTATATAAAGGATAATACTGATAGGAATTGGTGTAAAGATAAGAAATAGAATAATTTTTGAAGTTGAATTTTATTAAAGATACAAGTGAAAAAGTATAAATGGGAAGAAATTGTTATATGGAAGAAAACTTTGCATATATGGAAGATTAGTTTTTTAATATAATAACATTTTTAAATGTAGATAAAACTAAAAAGGGTTCTCTAGAAAACAATTTCTATTTAATTATACTTACTTACCAATACCATCACTTGATGTAAACAAGATTCTACTACATTTTCTCCGTACTCTAGTATAAAATCATCTAGTTGTGTATCTATAAAATCACAATAATCATATGAACTACCAATATAAGCAGTCAACATATGTGTACATCTATCCATTTTATCTCTAAACATATATATTATTATCCCCCTAAAAAACTTTCATAAAAACAAAAAGAATATCTCTTTTTGGCAACTGGCTGACATAACTCATAGTTTATTTTATAAGCGTTAGTCCCTATAGCTTTGCGTCACTAAATTTCTCTAGTTTTGCCGATTTAGTTTTATTCTACAACTAAAATAATACACTAGGATAAGTTATTGTTCAACATACTTGTCAGAAAATTGAAATATTTAACAGTATCTTAACAATATGAAATCTATTTTTCACTCAAGAAACAAACTATATATGTAGAATGTTTAATAAAAGTTATATTTAGTTTTGTATTGAAGTTTTTGTATTAAAAAGTTTAGTTCACAAGAGTTACTTGGCTAGATAATAGATGAACAAAAATATCTTGAAAAAATATATATGAATGGCAAAAAACAAGGGATGAATTTTATATAGACTCATCCCGTAATTATTTATATATTGACCTTGATTAAATATATTATTATTTTTAAGCTTCAATTTTTATATTATATTTCTAAAGTTTCTATAAGAGGATTATCGCTAAATAATTTTAATAAATTTGTTTTTTTATATCCTTTAGGTAACTTAGTATATATAACTACTTCTAACCAATCCCCATCAAGGCGTTTAATATTCATGTTTATAATTTCAATATTAGATTTTTTAAATTTACCTTCAATATATTCTATGGAATCAGTGCTGTTAGAAATTTTAAGAGAAACTTGCTCTGCTGTAGGGAGTTTCATCCATTTCCTATCTCTATGAAGTGTTATCTGTACAATAACAATAATGATACTTGAAACAATACCAACTAAGTATAATCCAGAGCCAATGGCAAGACCTGTACCGGCTGTTGCCCATATACCAGCAGCTGTAGTAAGACTACTTACTGATTGATTTCTAATAAATATTAATCCAGCACCTAAAAAACCTATACCACTGACAACTTGTGCTGCAACGCGGGCTGGGTCTAGACCAATACCTGGAGTACCCACTATATCATTAAATCCATACTTGGAAACAATGATTATAAGTGCTGAAGCTAATGCCACTATAAAATGAGTGCGTATTCCAGCTTCTTTTAGTCTATTCTTTCTCTCATATCCAATTAAAGCCCCACAGAAACCAGCAGTAATGATTCTTGCTATATATTCAAATTGAATCAATATATGATGGTTCATTTATCTAGCACCCCCTTCTATATAATATTATATATACTATAATACTACATTTTTTATGTGAATATAGTAAAGTTTAAAATTTATATAATAGTTATATATGAATATAAAATGTATAAACGTATATTATGTATATAAAAATGATAGAAAGCATCTAATTTTAAATGATTAAAGAGCAAGCTTAAATAAATCAAACTTGCTCTTTTAACATAGTGTATGTTTTTATTTGTGATAGTTAGATAAAAATTTATCTGTGTTTTTTACATCTGCAAAACTGTTCTGTAGTGATGCCATGAATACTTGATGTACAGTATTTGCATTAATTTCTATATTATTCCAAGATAAATTCTTCGTTGTACATGCATCGCTTATTAGAGTTATGTCGTATCGAAGTTTCTTTGCTGTTCTTACACTTGTATCAATACACATATGGCTCATCATTCCACAGATTACTAGATTAGTAATATTTTTTTTCTCAAGGATACTTTGCAAATCTGTTTCAAAGAAACTATCTGGTGTGTGTTTAATTATAATTTCTTCATTATCTAGTGGAAAAACAATTTTATTTATTTCTGAACCATGAGTATTAGGAAGAAAAAAAGAAGCTGTTTTATCTGTTGATATATGCTGTATATGAATAACTGGTAAATTGTTTTTTCTAAAAAACAGTAGTATTTTTTTAGCATTTTCAGCAGTTTCTTCTGATTGAAATAATTCACATTTTCCATTTTTAAAATAATCATTTTGAATATCAATCAATATTAAAGCTATAGACATGATTATACCTCCTATTTATTTTTATTATAATACTATTGTAAAAAATGTAAATTACTTACTTTTTGGTATGTATAGGATTACTTATTGTAGCAAATTCCTTTATTATCTAGAATTTCTTGTTGACCATGTTCAAGCATATATTCGATTCCTATTTCTTGCATTATTTCCACTGCTTTTAACATTTTTTTACCACGATTAGTAAGAAAATATTCAACATGTAATGGATATCCAGCAGAACTTATTTTATCAATAATCCCAAAATCACGTAACTCTTTTAATTGTTGAATCAACATTTTTTGATTTATTCCATAAATATTATGTTGCAATTCAGAAAATGTTTTATTAGATTGTCTTAATTCAAATATAAGGATAGTTTTCCATTTTCCTTTGATTATGTCATGTACAATTTCAAGAGGACATGTATATTCAGCTCTTATTTTCATAGCATATCACCCCCAGTAAAATGATAATAAATTATATCACTTGTCTTGTGATATGACAAATATATATGAACTGTATATAAATTTTATGTTTTATTAAGTTCTAAATTTCTTCTATTGTAGTTCATATTTAGTACATAAATAATTAGTAAGATATAAGTAAATAAATATATAACATGACTATAGAAATTTAACTTTAAAATAACTTATGATAATTTAGAGGAGGAATATATATGAATATATCAAGAAAAGCTATGAAAATAATAGAATTAGCACAAAAAATTGCAAATAAGAGAGGTATTTCAGTAGAAGAAGCTTGGAGTGAAGCAGTAACAGAATATAAAAATAAATACGAACATATTGCATAGATATTTAAAAATTTAGAATATTTGGTAGAATATAATGATTTTAAATGATACTATAAATTATAAGGTATATCATTATTAACATAGAAGGAGGATATCTGCTTGATTGTAAAAATAGATAATACTTTAGAAAAAGAATTTTGGCAATATGTATCACATGAAGAAAGTTTAAATTTATTCATAATTGGATACGTTGAGAATTATGGATTTAGCTCTCAATATCAAGATATATGGTCTCAGGTAGAAGATGGAAATATAACCTCTATAATATTAAAAAATAAGTCAACACTTATAATTTATAGTTTTAAAAATAATTTTAATATAGGAGAAATGAAGAATCATATAAAAGATTTAGATGTAGAAAGCATAAGTGGAAAAAAATGTGTAATAGATAGACTAATAAGTAAATACAAAGATTTTTATGAAAAACTAGATAATAAATTTTGTGTATTAAAAGAAATAAAAGAAATAGATTTTTCCAACATGAAGGAGTATAAAATAGAAAATGCTCAGGAAAAAGATATTGATGAAATAGGAAAACTTTTAAATAGGTCAGACTATAAAGTAAGTAAAAATTACATAGAAGAAAGAAAAGTTCATTTAAAAGAGGGAAATGTAAGAGCATATTTTATTAGAAATGATGATACTATGATTAGCACTGTGTCAACTGGTATGGAAACTAGTTTTTTGGCAATGGTGGTCTCTGTAAGTACAGATAAAAGATATAGGGGAAAAGGACTTGCAAGTTATATGGTTTACAATTTGAGTAAAGAATTGTTGTTAGAAGGAAAAGTTCCATGTCTTTTTTATAATAATGATGTAGCAGGTAAAATATATCATAATATAGGATACAAAGAGATAAATGAATGGACAATTCTTTTTAAATAGCTATAAAAAATAAAAAACTCTATCGAGAATTAAAGTATTTATAAATAACTATATTTTTACTATAATTCATGATAGAGTTTTTTTAAATTTATGATACTATTTTTTATTATTTAAATAATCAAGTGTTTTAAGTTTATAACCTTCTTTTTCCCAATGTGTAAGAACCTCATCTAATATCTCAGTATTTGTTGATGAATTTGGATGCAGTAAAACTATTGCACCAGGATGAGTTCTTGAATAAATTTTGTTTTTGGCAAATTCATGAGTAGGTTGTTTCTTTTCATACCAATCTACATAAGCAAAACTCCAAAATATTGATTTATATCCTAAATCTTGTGTATATTTTAAAGATTGTTCGCTAAATTTACCCATTGGAGGTCTAAAATACTTAGGCATTTCTTTTCCAGTAACATCTTTGTATGCTTTTTCTACACTTGTAATTTCTTCTTTGAATTTTTCAAAATCTGTAATACCTGCCATTGATGGATGGCTTTTTGAATGATTACAAACTAAATGTCCTTCTTTTTCCATACGCTTTATTAACTCTGGATTGCTTTTTATATAACTTTCAACTACGAAAAATTGAGCTTTAGCATTGTGTTTTTTAAGCGTATCTAATAATTTTGGAGTGTTTCCACTTTCATATCCAGCATCAAATGATAGATATATAACTTTTTCATTGGGATTTCCTACATAATAAGCTCCGTATTTTTTAAAAAAATCAGCTTCTTTTATAGGTGATGGCTGTTTACCATCCTCCCTAGGGTTAAAATACCAATCATATTCATGTGTGTCGAGTGTTGGACTAGAAATTTGAGTTTTTGTTTTATCTAATGATTTAAAATTTATACTAGCAATTCCAAAAAGTATTAGAGCAAATGCTCCTATCATAATGTATTTTTTTAGGCTATCTTTTTTCACAATTTCACCTCTTATTTAAAATTTAAAATATATTTCTTATAATATAGTTTGAATATTTATAGTTAAAAATATTCACATATACAAATAATAAATGAAAGAAGTTTACTGTAAGATATAAAGTTGATATTAATTATCTTAAATAAAGTGTATATAAATGATAAAATATAAAGAGAAATGATTGTAAATAAGTTAGGCTGGTTTAACTTGAAGGGATATAAAAATGGATAATATAATAAGTGTATTGAATGATGTTGTTTTTTTAGATATAGAAGTTAGTGGATTAGATTGTTTAAATTCAGAAATTTTAGAAGTTGGAGCTGTCAAGGTTAAAGACTGGAAAATATATACCTATGAATCATTAATAAAAAACAAATTTGAGGTACCTGTAGAAGTATTCTCAGTATGTAAAAATTTAGATAAAAATGATTTAGAAATAGCTAATGAAATAGAACTGGTGGAAGATAGACTTGTAAATTTTGTAGAAGATAGTTTCATTATATGTCATGATTTAAGTCTGAAAAAAAAGTTTTTTGAGTATCATATGCCAAAGTTAAAAAACAAATTTATTGATTTAATTGAATTAGCAGTTATTTTAGAACCATATCATAAAGATTATAGCTTAGAATACTTAAAAAATACTTTAACAAATTGTAATTCTAAAGTGGAAAATAGAGCTTTATCAGATGCTATTGATATAATAAATATTGTAAATTGCCTTTTAGTAAAATTTAATAACTATGAAAAAACTACTTTGGAGCCATTGAGTTTTAAAATAAATTCATATCTTAAAAAATTTAATCTTCCAACATGGGAATGGAGCAAATTTTTAGAAGAGGCAAATTATGATTTATCAAATAATATAAATATAAAAAAAGAATATAATATATTTGACTCAAAAGAAGAAAAGAAGAAGGAAAGAGAAACCTTAAAAATTTTAAATGAAGAAGAAAAAAATTATGAAGAATTATTAAAATACAAAACTATTTGGGAGAATAAAGAAGGATTTACATATGAATATAGACCTGGTCAATATGAGCTTACTAAAACAATAAGAGAGTTGTTTAGAAATAGCGAAGATGAAGAAAAAATTGCATGTATAGAGGCACCAACTGGTATAGGTAAAAGTGTAGGATATTTATTGCCTGCAATATTAGAGGCTAGAATTAATAAAAAAAGATTATTAATTTCTACTGACACAAAGGAATTGCAGATACAATTAATAAATAAAGATATTCCAAATGTGTTAGATTCTTTGGGTCTAAATGGAAAAGTAAGTTACGGATATATAAAGGGAAAAAATAACTATATTTGTATAGATAGACTGGAAGCATATATAGATGATTATGAGTCTCAAAACCCTACTAAAGGAGAAATTTTATCTTTAATATTTTTGAAGAGATTAGTTGAAGGTGGCAAGTATGGAGATATAGAAGAAATAAATTATTTAGTGTTTGACAACTTCAAGGAAATAAGTACTCACTTAAGAAATGTAAGTTGTGACCCAAATATGTGCAGACCTAAAAAATGCAAAAAAGATTGTTTATATAAAAACAGAATAGAAGAATTAAAAGAAGAACATATAACAGTAGTAAATCATTCACTATTAGCTAAATGGCCGTATAAGGATGAAAAACCTTTAGAAAATATAATAGTAGATGAAGCACATAATTTGACTGAAAAAGGATATGATTTCTTTTCAAGCATTATAAATTCAAAGTCTTTAAGGTATTTATTACAAGAAATTTATCCTTACGAGTTTATTCAAAATAGTAGCTTTATATATAAAAAATATAGTAGAAATATGAGAAAAATAAAGGCTTTTGATAAATTTTATAATGTATTAAAAATTGGAAGAGAAGATAAACAAAAAATTGCTAGAAGCATAAATCTCATTATTGAAGAGATAGATTCAATATTAAATTTTGGTAATTGTAATGAATATAATAATGTAAGTAATTATAATTTAAGATGGGAACTGAATTTGCAAATAGATGAAATTGTGGGAAAACTAAAAAAGGGTGGTATAGATACTGAAATAAGTTATAGAGCCTATAGTGAAAAGATAAAGTTGAGTTGTGAGAAAATAATAAAAAATTTAGTTTCAATAATAATAATAATTTATAGGAATATTGATGATGATAGTATAGATAAAGAAGCAGATATATATAAATTTGGAAAGGCAAAGACAAGAGATTTAGAGGATATAAAGATTATATTTGAAATCTTTTTAGAGTATGATGAAAAGGATGATTATGCAAGGATAGTTGAAATTGATAAGAATTATAATGACTTTGAATTTCGAGTAGTGCCATTAAAAATAGCAGATTTATTTGAAGAAAATATTTTATCTCAATTAGAAAAAGGAATATTTTTATCAGCAACTTTGAGTTTATCTGAAAGTATGTCTTATTTTAAAAATACATTAGGAATAGACAGAGTTAAGAATGTGGAAAAGATTATAGAACCAATTTTTGATTATAAAAATAGAGTCTCTGTAGTTGGATTTTCTGATATTTGTGAGTACAGAAATTCTGAATTTCCAAATGAGATGAGTAAAATTATATCTAATATATCAAAGATTACAGAAGGTCATACATTAGCTCTTTTTAATAGTAAAGATAGACAAGAAAAAACTTATGAAATATTGAAAAAATACTTACATAGTTTTAACTTAGAAATTTATGCTGATAAAAAGGGCATTAGACACCTTAATGATTTAAATAGAAAATGTGTAGTACTTGGCTCAAAAGGATGTTTTGAAGGCGTAGACATTCCAGGGGATGGTTTGGTTTGTGTAACTTTAGACAAGCTTCCGAATCTAAATCCAAAAGACCCTTTGTATTTTACTATAATGAAGAAGTATGGTATAGACTACTATACTATAAATTATCCTCAAATGACCATAAAGGTAAAGCAAGCTATGGGGAGAATTTTAAGAAGCAAATATGACTATGGATGTTTTGTGATTTTTGATGTAGGAACTAATATAAGTGTTTTAAAGAGATTAGAGAAAGATTTACACGATTGTAAAATTTCAAAGGTTAATAGCAATGAGTTTTATACTTATATAAGGCGACATTTAAATAAATCTAGAAGTTTAATACTAAAATCTGTTATATTTGATACTATAAAAGCGTTGAATGTTGATGCTAAAATGGATAACAATGATGTTGATAAGGATATTATAAAAAAAGATATAAATGAAAATATAAGACAAAGAGCTGTAAAAGGAGAAGTGTACCATATTGATATTATAAAAAAAGATATGAAAGTAAAATATTTTGATAGAAACTATCTTATAAATTTAGATATATTTATGAGAGAAGAAGATAAAAATTAAGAGTGGGAGTGATATATTTGGCAAAACAAAAGTTTTATGCTGTGAAAAAAGGTAAAAATATAGGTGTATATAATACATGGGATGAGTGCAAAAAACAAGTAAATGGATTCTCAGGAGCTGAATATAAGAGTTTTTCTACTTTTCAAGAAGCTAAAGAATATATTGATGGGTCAGAAAAATTGAGTTTTCAAGAAGATAAGGAGTTTATAGAAGCATATGTAGATGGAAGTTATGAACATTCAGTAAAAATGTATGGTTCGGGTGTTGTGATTTTAAAAAATAATGAAGTTATAAAAACTTATAGTGAAAAAGGAAAAGAGAAAACTTTAGTAAGTATGAGAAATGTAGCTGGAGAGATAGAGGCTTCTAAAATTGCAATGCAGTACTGTATTGACAATAATGTTCAAAACTTGATTTTATACTTTGACTATGAAGGGATTGAAAAGTGGTGTACTGGAGTTTGGAAAACAAATAAAGAAGGAACTATAGCATATAAAAATTTCTATGACAGTATTAAGAATAAGCTTAATGTAAAATTTACAAAGGTTAAAGCTCATTCTGGAAATAAGTATAATGAGGAAGCTGATAAATTAGCTAAAAAAGCTATTGGTGTATAATAAAAAAATATTTATACATAATTACATGGTATAAGAGTATATCTAAATTCCTACTTTATAATTAAACAACTTGTAATTAAACAACTTATAATTAAATAAATTTTGATTAAAAAAGCAGATTGTATTATGAAAAAATAAGTATCTAATTTATAAACAATTAATAATAGTATTAATTAGATACAACTTATTTAATATAATAAAATCTGCTTTTTATATAACTATAAAATTTTCCTACATTCTATTAGAATTGCCCATAAATACCTTCAAGTTCTTCTTTTAATACTTCAGGGTCATTTATACCAATAGACATGGTTCTAGCCAGTATATTTGCTTGGTCATAAGTTGATGTCCATGAGAATACACCACCTAGACAATTTCTAAGAACATATTGAGTTTTTAAGAATATTGATAAAGCATCATCATATGACATTGCAAAATCTCCATCCTTAACTAAATATGGAACTTGAGCAGTATTATCAAATCTATATTCATATCCATTTTTATTTATATAATCCCTTCTAAGCTCATCATAAGTTCTTGTTATAGTAGCACCTAATCTTCCATAAAATGGTATACCAAGAAGGATTTTTTCAGAAGGCATTCCAGCATTCTCAAGATTTCTTACCATTGCATCAACACTATATCCTGGCAAAGATAAGTCTGAATCAAAAAGATTTGCTTGATGTTTTCTACCATTTGGGCCTGTTTCACCTGCTGTAAAATCATAACTCATAAGATTAAAATAATCTATTATAGGAGCTATTTTATCTATTTCAGCACTTGAATTTATATATCCTCTATCTCCTGTTCCAGCTACACTAAGCCATTTATCATCTCCTATAACATCTCTTATGGCAGTTAGTAAGAGTGTAAAGTTTTCTCTATCTTGAGGTCTTGATGTTATTCCAGATGCACTACTTCCAGGATATTCCCAGTCTATATCTATTCCATCTAAAGCATATTCATTTATCATCTGATTGACCTGTCTTGCAAAATTATATCTAGATGTAGGTGTTAATGCTGCATCAGAGAATCCTTCAGCTCCCCAACCTCCAATAGCTACAATTACTTTTAAGCTAGGTTTTTCACCTTTAAGAGCAAGTAATTGATTTAAAAATCTAGGATAAGGAATAAACAAATTTCCAGACTGGTCTATCTCAGCAAAAGCAAATATAACTGCATCTAATAGTTGAGCATCTACATTAGTTGGATTTCCAAGAACATATTCTGCTACAATTGGATTTATATCTGGACAGTTTGCATTTTCAACTATTGGATTGTATGGGTCTGTTATTTGTGGTCTAACTAATTTTTTAGAATCTTTTAAAGTTTTCATAGCTATTTTTTTAGTATTTTTTTCACTAGTATAATCGTAGTTTTTATAATTATGTTTATAGAAATCTTCATAACTACTATCTTCTTTGTTATAGCTAGAATTTATTTTGTCACAAGATTCATCTTTATCATAGTTAAAATTCATTTCATCACAAGACTTATCTTTAAACTTATCTTGTTTGGAGTTGTGAACTTTGTTAGTATTTTTAGTATGTTTTTTCTCATGGTTGCAATCATCTTTAATATCAGTCTTGTGTTCTTGTTTACAGTCAAGAGCTTTGTTCAGGTAGTCATGATGTTCATGTTCACAGTTACATTCATTTTCAATGTTTTTAGTATGTTCTTTTTTCCAGCTACAAGTATTATCAATTTTCTTGCTCACTTCTTCATCATTATAATTATCTGGTACAAAACATAAGTACCAGTCCATACATGAATATTTCTTATTACAACTGTTAACTCTATTTTTTAATTCCTTATAGTTTTTAGGATAAGGTAAAATCACTGGCATTCCAGGAAACCAGTTTGCAGGAGTAACTATATTATCTCTATCACTAGTCTGAAGTGCATCTACTATTCTAAGTATTTCTGGAATATTTCTTCCTGTAGTTAGTGGATAATAAAGAATCGTTCTTAGAATTTGATTATTATCTATAATAAATACAGAGCGAACAGTTGATGTATCACTCATTGGTTTTGATATCATGCCGTATAACTTGGCAATTCTCATATCTCTATCTTCTATAATAGGAAATGGAATTTCTACACCTGTAAGTAAAGAAATATTATACATCCAAGCTAAATGTGAACTGTTACTATCAACACTTAGACCAATTAGTTCTGTATTTCTTTTTTTAAATTCGTCATAATATTTAGCAAAACATAAAAATTCTGTAGTACAAACTGGTGTAAAATCACCAGGATGTGAAAATAAAACAATCCAATTACCCTTATAGTCAGAGAGTCTAATAGGACCATTTGTTGTATTGGCTTTAAAATCAGGAGCCTTTGACCCTAAACTTGGCAAATTTGGCATGTAAATCACCCCTCAATAAATTATCATTTATTTTATTCTATTAATTAATACATATTAGTGTTACTATTTTATTAAAAGTTAAGTAATCCTTATGTCAAAAAAAGATATTTATTAAAAAGATTTAATATTTTCCTAATATAAATGACAATAGTAATTGCTATTTTTTTACTAATTTGGTATAGTAATGGATAAGGGGTAGTGTCAATTTTAGTGATTATACGAGGTGAGTGGATTGAAAAAAATTCTAAGAATTTTAGTTATCTCCATGATGATATGTTTTGCAATGACTTTTGCATTAGTGTTAATAAATTCAGTTATGGGAGTACATATAGGATTGGATTATTACTTTTTGATGGGAAGTGTGCTTACAGTTTGTTTAACAATTGGAATTGTTTTATGCAATGCTAGAAAAATATTTGATAGCAAAGCTATACACAAGACAAGAACGAAAACTGTCAGTAATAATAAAAAACAAAAGAGTCATTCTAGGGATATAAAAAGAAAGATATCATAATTTATGTAAAGGAAATATTTATGTATAAAATAATGATTGATAGGTAAAATAAAAACACGATTTAACTTGTGTTTTTATTTTTTTTCAAGAATTATGATATAATAACCAATAAGAAATTTAGTTTACCATAAAATATAAAGATTATTAAATGGAGAGGGAACTATAATGAATTTTAGAGATTTATTTGAGAAGGCTGTAGATTTTATTGATGAAAAAAGGAAATCTATAGTTGCGATTTCATTATCAACATTAGGTGTAATTGCTTTGATAATAGTATTTTTCTTAAGTAGTAACGAGTTTAGTGTAGGAAATGAAGCTAATGAGTTGTTAAAGATTATAGAGAAAAGACAGTATTCTATAGCTGTTGATTACTACACAAGTATAGAAAAAAAGTTTTCTGATTCAAAAATGGAAAGGTTTAATAAGTCTGTTTCTAAAAAAATAAATAAATTGCTATTAAATAGTGGTGATAAATATTTAGATGGAGACATAAGTCAAGAAAGTTTTATTGGATTAATAAATACCGTGAAAGAATTAAACAAAATAAGTATAGATGTGGATGACTTATTAGCTCAAGCTGATAGAGTTAGAGAAATGTATAAAGAAGAAAATACTACTTATGATATTGCCATTAACTACATAAGTACTGTTTCAATATTAAATGGTATGGGTAGTAACCTAGATGTATACAAACAGAATATAGAAACAATCAAAGAGTCTAGAGATGTTTATGACTCAGCAGTAAAAGACCAAAAAGCATATAAGTATTATGAAGCTATTGAAAAGTATAATAAAGTATTAAAAGAAGATGAAAAGTATTACAGTATGGCTCAAAATGGGAAAGAACAATGTATTGAAGAAATGTATGATTACTATATAAGTAGAGCTGAAGAGGCAAATACTTCTGGAGATTATGAAAGAGCATTACAATATATTGAGTATTTAAAAGACGATTATTCAGATGATGAAAAGGTACAGAGTTTAGAAAAAAAATATAAAAAGAATTTATCATTGTATACTTTAACATCTGATGACATTATAAATGTAATAGCTAAAAAAAGTGGCAAAGACAAGGCAAATCTATCTATAAATTCACTTCCACAAATGATAAAAAATAATAAATACTATTATGCTGAAGTATATGAGTATGATAAATTAATAAATGAAGTTTTGGTAAGTGCAAAAACTAAAGATTTATATTCATATAAAGATGGTAAAAAAGATTACAAAGTAGATTATGGTGATGGATACTTTAGAATATTAGAAGATGGAAGTTATCAATTTGGTATTACAAAAGATAAAGCTAAGTTTGTGTTAACTAATACTCTTGATGAAAAAGAAAATAAGTATAAAAAGATTGAGATATTAGATATAGAGAAAGCAGATAGATATGTAAAAAGTAAAAAGAGTTTAGAAGAATTGTTTGGAAAATATAAAAATATTTATTATTATGCTGTAGTAAATAAAGGCTTATTTAGAGGCAAAGAAGTTTATGCTATTAATATTTACAATGAAAAAATATATGCCATATCAGAAAATGGACTAAATGAATATTAATAATATTAAATTAATATATAATTAAAAAGTTTTTGGGGTTTTAAGGCGCATTATGTAGTAATATAATAATAGGGATATATAAATAATTTTATTGTAAGGAGAAGTATGGGATGAGTAATGTGAACAAAAAGCTAGTTATAGCTATTGGAGCTGTAGCATTAGTAGTAATAATTTTTATAGGCATAATGTGCATGCAATTTAAAGGGGAGAAAATAGCAAAAAACACATATGTTAATGGAGTAAATATTGGAAAATTAACTAAATCACAAGCAAAACAGGAATTAGCTAAAAAATACAAATTAGAGAATGTTGATTTTAATTACAATGATAAAAGTTGGAAAGTAAAGAGCAAAGATTTAAATTTATCTACTGACCTGGATAAAACAGTAGAAAACGCATATAATTTAAATAGAAAGAGTGCTTTCTTTGGCAATCTATCAAAAACTATTTCAGCAAATTTTGGCAAAAAAAGCAACTTAGTAGTTGTGATAAATTATGATAAAAATAAATTAAAAGCAGAAATGGAAAAGATAGCTAAAGAAATAGATGTAGATGTAAAAGATGCTACACTTGATATAAGTGGTGAAAAAGTCAAGGTTATACCAGATTCTGATGGTCTTAAAATGGATATTTCTAAGAGTATGGAGAATTTTGATAATCAAACTAAAAAAGGTAACTATAAAAATGAGTTAGTAGTAAAAGCTACTCCAGCAAAAGTAAAAAAAGAGCAACTTGCTAATATAGATACAAATTTAGGTACGTATTCAACAACATTTAAAACTTCTCAAATAAATAGAAGTATAAACATAAAATTAGCAACAGATAATATAAGTAATGTATTACTTATGCCAGGAGAAACTTTCTCATTTAATAAACATACAGGGAAAAGAAGTAAGGAAAATGGATATAAAAGTGCACCTGTAATAATGGAAGGTGAGATGGAAGAAGATTATGGTGGAGGAGTTTGTCAAGTTTCATCTACGTTATACAATTCTGTGTTATACGCAGGTTTAGAAATTGTTAATGTAAAAAATCATACTATACCATCAAGTTATGTTCCAAAAGGAAGAGATGCAACTGTTGCAGATAGTGGAATAGATTTCTTATTTAAAAATAATCTAAAGCATCCAGTTTACATAAAAAATTACGTTTCAGGAAATCAAATTGTTTGCAATATATATGGAAGTGCAGAAGATAAACAAAATATAACAATATCAACAAAATTAGATGGCGTTTCACAAACTACAATGAAAAGAGTTAATGACCCTACAATGCCTAAAGGTAAAGAAAAAGTAGACAAAAGTGGAAGAAATGCATATTCTGTATCAACATATAGAACATTTAATGATGCAAATGGTAAAAAAATTAAAACTGAAAAAATAGCTAATTCATATTATCCTAAGAAGGAAGGTATTATATTAGTTGGGACTATGGAACCAAAACCAGAGGAAAAACCAAATACAGACGAAAATAAGAATAATCAAAATACAAACAATCAAAATCCAAATAATCAACAAAAACCAGAAACACCACCAACTGATAATAAGCCTAATGAGACACAACCACAACCGCAAGCTTAAAGTTCTCAAGAATAGGATTTATGTAGAGTAATAAAAAATATAAATCTAAATAGGAGGGATTACTTTGAATTTAAATAATATAACGAATTACGTTCAAAGTATTTGCGAGAATATTTCTAATGTCTTGGATGTAGATGTTACTTTAGTTACAAAAGATTTAACTAGGATAGCAGGTACAGGAATATTCAGAGGTAAAATAGGAGAGACAATATCAGAGAAGTCAGTGTACTCTCTTGTTTTAAAAGATGGGAAATCCTATGTTATAAATAAAGAAATAGAAGAGAACTGTAATAAATGTGCAAATAGAGAAAATTGTAAAGAGTTAGCTGATATATGCACTCCCGTTAAAATGGGAGAGCATATACTTGGAATCTTGGGTATAGCTGCGTTTAATGAAGAACAAAAAGAAAAGATACTTTCAAAAGATAAGGAGTTAACTGCTTTTGTAAGGAGTATGTCTGATTTAATATCTTTTAAACTAGATGAACTTTATAAACAAGAAGTTAAGACTATAGATGACCTTGAGAGGGAAGCTATAGAAAATGCCATAAAGAAATATGGAAGTAATACAGAAGGTATGAAAAAAGTAGCTGAGGCATTAAATATAGGTATAGCTACACTCTATAGAAAAGTAAAAAAATTCAACATTAAAAGTTAATAGTATTGAAAAAGAGGTAACCTTTTTATGAAAAGAAGAGGATTACCTTTTTTATTATGAGAATGGTGGAAAAATATGTATAGTTTTGACTTGACATATTAAATATGTTATCTTAAATATATATTTTAGAGTGGAGGTGAGTATTATTTTAGTTAAAGATATAAAACAAGACATAGAAAGCATGCCTAGAAAAATTTTAGATATATCTTTGATAGAAGATAATAAAAGTGATTTGACTTTTTTTAATATAGAAGAAGAAGACGGTGATGAAACATTAAAAGCATTAAAACAGAGTTATGTGACTACAAATTATAAAGAAGAAACTCTATTAAACTTGCAAGGAGCTTTAAATTCAAAGTCAGATACAACGTCTAAGGAGTTAAAATTAGAATCATATAAAAGATATAACAATGCATTGGATTTAGCATATAAAAATTATATAACTAGTGCCATTAATATGGTTAATAAAGCTCTGGAGATAAATCCTAAAGACATTGATATACTAAATCTTAGAGGTCTTTTAAAATTATTAAAATGTGATTTTGCTAAATCATTTGAGAGTTTTTATACTGCTTTATGTTATGAAAATAATCATATATCTAGAAAATATGTAAATCTAATTTCATCTGAAGATTTTAAAACTTTTTTAGGAAGATACAATCATTCTATAAGATTTATAAATGAAGAATTAAATTATGAGTCAATACATATTTTAGAGAACATAATTGAAGAAGAACCTGAACTAATAGAGCCATATGTAATTTTATCTTTGTTATATGATAAACTAGGTAATGTAAAAAAGAGAGAAGGATATTTAGACAAACTTAAAGAGCTAGATAAAGATAATCCTGTATTTGAAAAAAATGAAGAAGAAAAAGAAGATACAAGTAAAAAGGAAGAAATAAAAAAAGTAAAAAGAAAGAAAAGTATTTTGCCATATATTATAGTTGGCTGTGTTTTAATAGGTATGGGGATATATTTGATTCAAAGCAAAAAGAGAATAGAAAACTTGAATAACCAAATAAGTAGTAAAGAGGAAAAGTTAAGTGAAACTGATAAAAAGTTAGGAGAAACGAGTAAAAAATTAGAAAAAACGAATAAGGAATTAAATGAGGTTAAAAATAAAGAACCAGAAAGAGAGATAACTGTAGCTGATGAGGAAGATTTATATTATCAAGCTCTAAATTTAAAGAAAAACAAAGAATATGAAAAAGCCATAGATAATTTTAAAAGTGTAGTTTCTTCTGGTAAAACTAAAAAATATATTTCTGAGTCAATATATCAATTAGCAATAACAAATAAATTATTAGGAAATAAGGATGAAGCTATAAAATATTACAAAAAATATATAAATACTTATACTAAAAATGACCAGTATTATGATGATTCATATTACGAGTTGGGTATGCTTTATTATGATAATGGCGATTTAAAAAATGCACAACAGACTTTTTATAGTTTGAGAAGTGAAGTTCCAGACAGTATGTATAACAATTCAAAAATAAAAGAAATTTTAAGTGAAAAATAGGTTTATATAGTTAAGTTTTTTGAAACAACCAAGTATGTATTTTATTAAATTAAAATAAAAATAAATTTAAAAAGAGATTGTGTCAAATTATAACTTTCTATTTTAAAGAAAGATATTTGCTTGTTGATAAAACTACAAATATATGATTTGAAGCAATCTCTTTAATTTTTGGAGGTGGAAAATGAAAGTTTTCAATCAATTAGTAATAATTTTATCTATCTGGGTAATAGGAGAGTATATAAGTTCCTTTATACAAGGAATTATACTTATTCCTGGGAGTATAGTTGGTATGCTATTATTATTTCTACTACTACAATTTAAAGTTTTAGACTTGAGTAGTATAGAAAATGTAAGTGGATTTTTCCTCGATAATATGGCTATATTTTTTATTCCAGCAGGTGTATCACTTATAAAGTCATTAGACCTAATAAGGGAAAATGTATTAGTGCTTTTATTAGTCATATGTTTAAGTACACTAATAGTAATGTATACTACTGGAATTATTGTGGAGAAAATGATAAAAAAGAAGGAAGAAGGACAAAAAAATGTATAATGTATTACAGACACCAGTATTTGGTATAATAGTAACAATAGTTTTTTTCAATTTAGGAAGATACATTCAACGAAAAACAAGTAATCCTATATGTAACCCTTTATTAATTGCAATCGTAGGAATAATATTGTTTTTAAGCATATCTAAAATCCCTTATGAGAATTACAAGATAGGAGCTGATAGTCTAAATTTCTTTTTAGGTCCTGTCACAGTAGTACTTGCAGTTCCACTTTATAAACAATTTGAATTATTTAAAAAGCATATGTTTGAGATTATTGTAGGAATAGGTTGTGGTATAGTGATTTCTTTTGTATCTGTATTGATAATTGGCAAAATAGCTAATTCAGATGTAAGTATAATAAATTCACTAATTCCAAAATCTATAACAACACCAATGGGAATATCTTTAGCAAATTCTTTAAATGGTATAGAATCAATAACAGTTGTAGCCATAATTTTTACAGGTATTTTTGGTGGTATGGTTGCTTCTACAGTATTCAAACTGGGGAATATAAATCATCCAGTTGCTAAAGGAATTGCTCTTGGAACATCTGCACATGCTTTAGGAACTACAAAGGCTTTTGAACTGGGAGAAATAGAAGGAGCTATGAGTGGTGTTTCTATTGGAGTCTCTGGTACAATTACAGTAATACTAATTCCAATTATAATGAATTTTATATAAAAAATAAAATTAAGACGAGTACCTTGAATACTTAAAACAAAATAAAATAAAAAAAATTTAAAATAAAAACTGAACGAAAAAAATGCAAATAATGAAATAAAAAAATCATATACTGAAATTATAAAAAGAAAAATTTCATTTAGGAATTAATTATAAAGAGACAATTACTAAACTTGAATTTGCTAAAATAAAATAAATTACTGCGAAAATAGATATTTAGAAAAAAATACTATAAATTTACTATATTGCAAGTTAAATAATAAGCAGTATCATATTATGCTAGAAAAAGTTTCATTTAAGGCATAAATGAGATGATTTGAACGTTTTTAAAGATTAGAATATAAAAGATTGCACTAGACATATATGAAAAAGATAATATAATAGATGATGTAATAGATGACAGTTCAAGAAATTATAAAAAAAATTTATTTGAAATATTATCTATTACATCAGGAATAATATATGTAAGAGTAAGCTTTTAAAATTCTAAAGATTTAGAAAGATTGAAGGGAGAAAGAAATGAGTGAAGTTAAGAATACCCTACAAAAACATCCAGTTTTAAGATATTCAACAATGCTATTTGGGATGTTGATGACATCTATAGGAATAAATGGGTTCTTAAGACCAGCACATCTACTTAGTGGAGGTGCTACAGGTATAGCAACATCTATAAACTATTTGACAAATATAAATGTAGGTTTATTAACATTTTTAATCAATATTCCAATATTTATCTTAGGGTTCATATACCTTGAAAAAGAGTTTTGTATTTCAAGTTTGGTAAATATGATTGTATTTTCATTATTATTAGGAGCAACTCAGGAAATAAGTAATATTATACCTATACATGATATATTGCTTCAAAGTGTATATGGTGGTATATTATCTGGTTTAGGAGTCGGAGTTGTATTTAGAACTAGGTCTTCTCAAGGTGGTACAGATATAATAGCTGCAATACTAAAAATTAAGAAGAATATAGAAATGAAAGACACTGCTTTAGCAATAAATGGCTTGATAGTACTTACAGGAAGTTTTTTATTTGGGTTGGATTTAGCATTATACACTCTTATAGGTCTATTTCTAAATGCGTATTCAATGAGTTTTATTAAAGATGCAATGAATTACCAAAAATCTGTTATGGTAATGTCAAATGAAGTCGATTTAATAGCAGAAGATATAATGAAGAGTTTAGTTAGAGGTGTAACTTTTTTAGATGCAGAAGGTGCATACACTCATCAAAAAAAGAAGATTATATATACAATAGTTTCATCAAATGAGATACCAAAGATAAAAGATATAGCTTTGAAGTATGATAAAAAGGCCTTTATATCTGTAAATGATGTTACAGAAGTAAAAGGAAGAGGGTTTAAAGCAAAAGATTTATAGAAAATTTTACAAGCTGGGAGTTTATAATGTAAATTTGTATATTATATCTCTCAGCTTATTTAAATTTAGTATACGAAAATAAAGGTTTTATTAATGATTTGTGTATCACTTTAAAAGATATCATTTTAAAATTAAAATTGAAAAAATTACTTAATATGTAGAAAACATGACCACTATTAGGATATAATAAATTTAATAGATTTAGTAAAATATCTAGGAATAACGTTGGAGGAATGGCATTATGAATTTATCTAAAGAATATGTTAATTTGTATGATAATTATTTGAAATATATAAATGAAGTAAACAAAGAGATTAGAAGTATAAAGAACATGAAGAAACGTGTTTTAAAAAGGGGCGATTTTGCTCCGGAAAATGAAGTATTAGAATTGGAAGGAAAAACAATACGTGATATAGATGATGTCGATACAAAAAAACCAAAAAATAAAATCTATAAATTTTCAAATGGGGATGTATATGTAGGGAAATTCTTAGAGGGAAAGATGGAGGGGAAAGGCTCATATACTTTTTTTGTAGATGAAGGAACAGTTATGGAGTACATAGGAGAATTTAAAGAAGATAAAAAAAATGGAAAAGGAAACTTTATATTTTCAAATGGAAATGAATATATAGGTTATTTTGAGGAAGATATGATGAGTGGTATTGGAAATATGTTATATAGTAGTAAAGATGAATATATTGGAACTTGGAAAAACGGAAAAAAAGATGGAAAAGGTATTTATAAGTGGAGTGATGGATGTATATATGCAGGTGAATTTAAAGGTGGAAAGATGGAAGGGTACGGTATTTGCTATAATAGTAAAGGGGAAGTACTTTATGAAGGAGAATGGAAGAATAATTTGATTCATGGTAAGGGAACTTATATATGGGAAAAAGGTAAAAAGTATATAGGTGAATTTATGCATGGTAAAAAACATGGGCAAGGAACTTTTTATCTAAATAATGAATTGGTTTATGAAGGGACTTGGAAATTTGATAAGCCATCTATATTTGATAGAACATTAGATGAAATATTTTCCTTGAGACTGTAGCTTTATCTAATTAGTAGATAAAGCTTTTTTCTAATACTTACTGTAAATAGGTATGAATGATATTGATTAGTATACACTATCAATATTAACTTAATAAATGCAATATTAAAAAATTTTGATTGATTTTAAGAAGGAGAGATATATTGAAGAGATTAATTGCTTTAGTGTTAGTAGTACTTATTGTTTTATTTTATAGTCCTGAATTATTAAAAGAAGGATATGATTTAAAAGAAAAGTTTTTTCAAAGTGAAATATGGAATGAATTTTTAGACAAAATAAATATAAATGATAATTCTAAGAAAGATAAAAAAGAAAAAAGTCAAAATTTACAATCAAATAATACTGAAGGGGAGAACTTAGGAGAGTCAGATATAAAGAATTTTGAAAAAATAAGCTTAGGAGATAATTTAAGCTATGTTTTATCAAGTATCGGCAAACCTGGTAGAATTGATATTAGTGAATATGGTTTTGATTGGTATGTATATAATCAATATGGAAAAGAATTTGCAATGGTTGGACTTGAAAATGATGAAGTAGTAGCACTTTATAGTAATTCTATTAATTCATGTGAAAATCAAGATATAAAACTAAATCAAGATAGACAAACAGTGAGAACTAAGATTACACCATTAAAATATAAGAGAAAAGGAAATACCAGATATATAATAAACTCAGAAAATCAATATGATATAATAAGTAAGGAAGGTAAGTATATTACAATTTTCTACGATATTCATGAAGAAAATAGAGTTTGTTCATACTTAATAATTGATAAAAGCACTGAAGATGAGTTTAAAAATTTATATCCAGATGATAGCGAAGAACTTAAAAAATGTTTTGAACTTGAAGTTATAGACCTTGTAAATAGTGTTAGAAATCAAAGAGGGTTAAACTCATTGAGATACAGTGAACAGGCAACTTTGAGTTCAAGAAAACATAGTGAAGATATGAGAGATAATAATTTTTTTGACCATGTAAATAAGAAGAATGAAACTCCATTTGACAGAATGAAAAGAGAAGGTATAGTATATACTTCAGCTGGAGAAAACATAGCAGCAGGACAGATTAATGCAATATATGCGCATGAAGCTTGGATGAACTCTGAAGGACATAGAAAAAATATTTTGGGGAACTATAATAATATTGGAGTTGGAGTAATATTTGGAGGAAGCTATAAAACATATTACACTCAAAATTTTTATAAATAACTAAAATATTTGAAAGGAAGTTAAAAAATGACATCATGGAAAAAAAAGACAGTATATAAGTGCTTAATAGCAGTAGTCTTGTTTTGTGGAATAGTGTTAATATCTAATTTTAGTAAAGTTTCTGCTTTGATGATGGATACTAATGGAAATGTTTTGATTAAACATGGTTCAAGGGAAAAAAAGCTAATAGCAATTACCTTTGATGATGGTCCTCATCCTAAAGAAACTAGTCAAGTTTTAGATGTATTAAAGAAATACAATGTAAAAGCTACTTTTTTTATAGCTGGAAAACATGCAAAATGGTATAAAGAACCATTAGTAAGAGCAAGTAAAGAAGGTCACGAGATAGGAAATCATACTTTCAATCATCCTGATATAAGTAATTTAAGTTCTAGTCAGATAGAAGAGGAGATTGTTAAGTGTGAAGACATTTTGAAAGAAGTAACTGGAAAAAAACCGACATTATTTAGACCACCATTTGGAAGTTATAGAGAAAAAGAATTAATAGAAATTGCAAAAAAGCATGACTATAAAGTTGTTTTATGGACAGGTGTAGATGTGAAAGATTGGAAAAATCCAGGAGCTAATAGCATTGCAGATAAAATAATTAATAAAGTACAAAATGGAGATATAATACTTTTGCATGATTATGCAACTAATGATACAGTTGAAGCTTTAGATATGTTTATTCCAAAAATGATTGAAAAAGGTTTTAAATTTGTAACAGTTTCTGAGTTGATAAAATAATTTTTAGGGGGGAGATTTACAGTATGATTCTTATGATAGACAATTATGATTCTTTTGTATACAACCTAGTCCAATATATAGAAGAATTAGGGGAAACAGTTGTAGTAAAAAGAAATAATGAAATCAAAATAAGTGACATTGAAGAACTAAATCCAGAGGTAATTGTGTTATCTCCAGGACCGTGTTCTCCAAAAGAAGCTGGTATTTGCATAGATATTGTTGAGCATTTTAAGGGGAAAAAACCTATACTAGGAATTTGTTTAGGTCACCAAACTATTGGACATGTTTTTGGAGGAGATATTATAAAAGCACAACAGCCTGTGCATGGAAAAGTATATAGTATCAACCATACTAATAAAGGAGTTTTTAGGGGACTTAAAAATCCTTTAAATGTCACTAGGTATCATTCACTAATAATTGATTCCAATACAGTTCCAAAAGAATTAGAAATTACAGCAATTACTGATAAAGGGGAAATAATGGGGATTAGGCATAAGAAATATTTAATAGAAGGAGTACAGTTTCATCCAGAAGCTATTTTGTCAGAGTATGGTCATGAAATGCTTAAAAATTTTATAACAGAAGCTAGAGAAAGGGTACATATGTAATATGATAAGAGAGATAAATACTAAATTAAATTCTTTTGAGATATTTACTATTTTTAGAAATGAACATGACAGTTTTATATTAGACAGTGCTATGGATAAAGAAAAATTGGGAAGATATTCTTTTATAAGTAGCCAACCATTTAAGGTATTAAAGTATAAAGATACTGATGAAAATCCTTTAGAAGTTTTAAAAGAAGAACTACATAAGTATAGGGTTGTAAATGATACTAATCTTCCATTTGTAGGAGGTGCTGTGGGATATTTATCTTATGATTTAGGTAATTACATAGAAAATTTACCTAGAACTGCTGTAGATGATATTGAGATGCCTGATATGTATTTTGGATTTTATAATCATGTAATAGTTATAGACCATCTTGTGCAAAAAACTTATATAGCTACTCCAAACATAGATATCGAATTAGAAGAAAAGATAATAGATGATATAGAACAAAGAATATTAAAAGAAGAGAAAAAAGGTATAGATAGCATATGTTATGAAGAAAAAGAAGTAACATCTATAAGACTTAAATCTAATTTTACAAAGGAAGAATTTAAAAATGCAGTTCAAAGTGTTAGAGAGTACATAAGACAAGGAGATATATATCAAGCTAATTTAACACAAAGGTTCAGTGGAGAAACAGAACTTACAAGCTTTGAATTGTATAGGGACTTAAGAAGATTTAGCCCAGCACCATTTGGGGCATTCTTAAACTTTGAAGATGCACATATATTATCAAATTCTCCAGAAAGATTTATAAGATGTGTTAATAAGAAAATAGAAACTAGACCAATAAAAGGTACTCGTCCAAGAGGGAAAGATAAAGAAGAAGATTTAAGACTTCAACAAGAACTTAGAAATAGTGAAAAAGATAGAGCTGAACTACTTATGATAGTAGATTTAGAAAGAAATGATATTGGGAGAATATCTAAAACTGGAAGTGTTAAAGTTCCAGAGCTATTTGTAATTGAACCATATGCAAATGTAAATCACTTAGTTTCCACAGTTGTAGGTGAGTTAAAAGATGATAAAGATGTTACTGATGTAATAAAAGCAACTTTTCCAGGGGGGTCTATAACAGGAGCACCTAAGATTAGAGCAATGGAAATTATAGACGAATTAGAGCCAACGCAAAGAAATGTATATACTGGTTCAATAGGTTATATAGGTTTTAATGGTGATATGGATTTTAATATAGCAATTAGAACAATAATCAAAAATGACAAAAAAGTCTACTTTCAAGTTGGAGGAGGAATGACTTGGGATTCTGACCCAGATGAAGAATATCAAGAAACACTTGATAAAGCTAAATCCATAATGAAGGCTTTGAGGGGATATTATGAAGAATAATGTAGGTTTTGATAGTAGTTTAAGTAAATTTGGAATTGGTTTGTTTGAAACTATTAGAGTTAAAAATGGAATAGCAGTAGATTTAGATATCCATATAGAAAGAATACTAAGCTCAATAAATTGTTTGGATTTAGATATAAACTATAAAAAAGATTTCTTGATAAATGAAATTGTTACATATATAAAAAAAGAAAATGTCATTAATAAAGCACTTAGAATTACTGTTTTTGATGAAGGTTATAATATATCTATTAGGGATATTTCATATAATCAAGAGACGTATGAGAAGGGGTTTAAATTAGCTATATCTCCAATAGTTAGGGGGAATAGTTTAATTCATAGACATAAGACTACTAATTATTTTGAAAACATATATACCAAAAATATCGCAAATAAGACTGGTTATAATGATGGTATATTTTTAAATTCAGAAGGTGTAATATTAGAATGTTCTATGAGCAATATTTTCTTTATAAAAGGAGAAAGAGTGTACACTCCTAGTGATAGATTACCGATATTAAATGGAATAATAAAAAAAAGGATTATAGAGATTTGTGACGAATTACATATAGAGTTGATAGAAAATGAAATTAATATATCAGAAATTAGTAGTTTTGATTTTGTTTTTGTCACAAATAGTCTTATGGGCGCTATAAAGGTTACAGAAATTGACAAAATAAAATTTAATAAAGAAAATGTTGTTTTTGATAAAATAGTGAAGTTATTAGAATAAATTAAAATATTAACAATTTGTTGGAGACAAAAGATGATAGGTTGTATTTATGAAGTATACAATGAAGAGATAACTAAAATAATAGAAAACCAAAACACTTTGGCTGTATATTTAGTGGGTTCTAGTAAAGACGTAGATTTTACTCTTTATGATGTAGAGATAAACGATATTGATGTGTTCGTTTTTGTAAAAGAAGGGGAAAAACAAGAGAGAATACTGTTTAAAAAAAAGGGAATAGAATTTGATGTAAATTACTTTTCAAAAGATGGTGTAAAAAAATTATTATCAAATAGGGAATATTTCTTTGTGAAAGAAATGAAAGATGCTAAAGTACTGTTTGATAGGGAGAATATATCACATATTATAAAAGATATAAGTAGAGATATTTACTTAGAAGGACCTAGTAAAATGTCATTAGAGGAAAAGTCTTTTATAAAGCAAGATATTGGAGCAAAAATATCGAATTTAAAAAATAAAGAAAAATTTGATGTTTTTGAATATCATTTTTTGACGAATTTATATTTAAAAGATATAATAATTGGGTACTTTAATATAAATGATAAATGGGTACCAAAAGACAAAAAATTGCTAAAAGTTTTAAAAAAAGAAAATAATGAGCTTTTTGAACTAGTGTCAAAAGTAAGTGAAAATTATGACTATCAAAGACTTTTAGATGTTTATAATTATATTTTTAAAGAAATTGAGACAAAAGAGGTTATAAAACTAATCTTCTAGTCACAAATCAATGGGGGGAGTTTAAATGAATAAAGTTGATAAAGAAAAGATACAACATGCAGTAAGAGAAATACTAGAGGCAATTGGGGAAGACCCAGATAGAGAAGGTCTAATCGAAACTCCAAATAGAGTTGCTAGGATGTATGAAGAGATATTCTCTGGTCTTAGTGAAGAACCAAGAGACCATTTAAAAGTTCTTTTTGCAGATGAAAAACATGAAGAGTTAGTATTGGTAAAAGATATTCCATTTTATTCATGTTGTGAGCATCATCTAGTTCCTTTCTTTGGAAAAGCTCATATTGCTTATTTACCAAAAGGAGGAAGACTTACAGGGCTTTCTAAACTTGCTAGAGTAATAGATACATTGGCAAAAAGACCACAATTACAAGAAAGAATCACTAAAAATGCTGCAGATATAATAATGGAAGAATTACAACCTTATGGTGTCTTAGTAGTAGTAGAAGCTGAACATATGTGCATGACAATGAGAGGCGTAAAAAAACCAGGTTCAAAAACTGTTACATCAGCAGTGAGAGGAATATTTGAAAAGGACATTGCGTCTAGAGCCGAGGCTATGAGTTTGATTACTATGAAGTAGCAATTTATTATAGATATAATCATTTATTGAGATAAAATTTAATTTAAGGGAGTGTCATTAATTGTGTTTGATTATGGTAAAAGAACTTATATAATGGGAATATTAAATGTAACTCCAGATAGTTTTTCTGATGGAGGAGATTTTAATAACTTGGACATAGCAATACAACATGCAAAAGATATGGTTGACCAAGGTGCAGATATAATAGACCTAGGAGGAGAGTCTACACGCCCAGGTCATAGCTATGTAGACTCAGACGAAGAGCTAAGAAGAGTAATCCCTGTAATAAAAAAACTTAAACAGGAATTGGATATACCAATATCAATAGACACTTATAAGGCAGATGTTGCAGAAGAAGCATTAAAATTAGGTGTCACTATGGTAAATGATGTTTGGGGTCTTAGAAAAGATAAAAATATGGCTTCTGTAATAGGAAAATATGATGCAGAAGTGTGTATAATGCATAATCAAGATGGGACAAACTATGACAAAGATATAATGGAGTCAATAAAAGACTTTTTTAAGGTAAGTATAGAAATGGCAATGAGTTGTGGTGTAAAAAAAGAAAAAATAGTACTTGACCCAGGTGTAGGATTTGGCAAGGATTTTGAACAAAATATTGAAGTATTGAGAAGATTAAATGAATTAAAAGATTTAGGGTATCCTATTTTGCTTGGGACATCCAGAAAATCAGTAATAGGAAAAGTACTTCCAGTTGAGCCTAAAAAAAGATTAGAAGGTACAATAGCTACTACTGTTCTTGGTATAAGAGATGGCGTAGATATAGTTAGAGTACATGATGTTTATGAAAATTTAATGGCAGCTAGAATGACTGATGCAATATATAGAAAGTAGGTATAATATAATGGATAAAATATTACTTAGTAATCTAGGATTCTATGGATATCATGGTGTTCTTAAAGAAGAAAATTTTCTAGGTCAGAAATTCTTTGTCGACATGGAACTTTATATTGATTCAAGAGAAGCAGGTCTTAGTGACGATATAAATAAATCTGTAAGCTATGCCGAGGTTTACAATGTTGTTAAAGATATTACTGAAAATAAACAATTTAATCTTTTGGAGGCTTTAGCGGAAAATATTGCTGAAGAAGTCTTGAATAAATTTATACTTATAAATGGAGTTATGGTCAGAGTTAGAAAGCCTGAGGCTCCTGTAAATGGTATTTATGACTATTTTGGTGTTGAGATAAGGAGAACAAGAGATGAATAAGGCTTATTTGGGAATAGGTACTAACATGGGTGATAGATTTGATAATTTATCAAGAGCATGTGAACTTTTGAAAAATAGTGATTCTATATATAAAGTAAAAGAATCAAGCTTATACGAAACAAAACCATGGGGATATACAGAACAAGCAGATTTTCTAAATATGTGTGTAGAAATAGAAACAGAGTTTGAACCTTATGAGTTGTTAGAATATTGTCAAGAAATAGAGAGAGAACTACATAGAGAGAGAATAGTTCATTGGGGACCAAGAACTATAGATGTAGACGTACTATTTTTTAATGATGTAGTTTCCACTGATGAAAGACTAACAATACCTCATCCAAGGATTCAAGATAGAGCTTTCGTTTTGATACCACTTATGGATTTAAATGAAGAACTTATAATAAATGAAAAAACAATAAAAGAACATTTAAACCTCCTATCTGCTGAAGAAAGAGAAGAAGTAAAGGAGCTTGTAGGTTATGAAAGAAAACCTATTTAATAATAATTCAAAGATAGAGATAAATACAAATAACAAAAAGATAACTGTAAAAAAAGATAAACTTATAATAGCTGGACCATGTGCAATAGAGAGTTATGAGCAACTTTTAGAGACTGCTAAATTTGTAAAAAGTCAGGGAGCAAATATTTTAAGAGGTGGAGCATACAAGCCAAGAACATCTCCAAATTCATTTCAAGGATTAAAAAAAGAAGGTCTTGAAATATTAAAAGCAGTTAAAGATGAAGTTGGTATGGCTGTTATTACAGAACTTATGGATGTAAGAGATATGGACGAACTGTATAGTATAAGTGATATAATTCAAATTGGGTCAAGAAATATGCAAAACTTTACTCTTTTAAGTGAAGTGGGAAAACAAAATAAACCTGTTATGTTAAAAAGAGGAATAGCATCCACAATTACTGAATGGATAGGTGCTTCTGAATATATAGCAATAGAAGGAAATAGTAATATTATAATGTGTGAGAGAGGTATAAGAACGTATAATGATTATACTAGAAATACATTAGATTTAGCTGCAGTACCCATTATTCAAAAGGAAACAGGTCTTCCTGTTGTGGTAGACCCAAGCCATGCCACTGGAGTTAGATATTTGGTAAAACCTATGTCACTGGCATCTTTTGCATGTGGAGCAGATGGAATAATGGTAGAAGTACATCCTGACCCAGAAAATGCTTTGTCAGATGGTGCTCAATCTCTTTGCTTTAATGAATTTGAAGATTTAATGAAATCAATTAATAATTATTAAAAGAGGCAAGAGCCTCTTTTTTATTCGTAATCGTTGCTAAGGTAAATTTATAAGTTATAATTTGATAGTTAGATTATTTAATATAAATAAAGATTTAATATTGATAGAATTAATATAAAAAATAAAAATTTTTTGATTAATAAGAAGGATATCAATAAAAAAAGTCGAATTGTGTATATTGAGTGATTGACAAATTTAGAATATAGTGTAGAATAGAAATGTTAACACAAAAAATTACACCAGAAGGTGATAATATGAATGATATAAAAGACATTATTGAAGAAATAAAAGCTAGATGCGATATAGCAAGTATAATATCTGAATATATGAATATAAAACAATCTGGAGCTAATTACAAAGGATTATGTCCATTTCATGGCGAAAAGACACCTTCTTTTTATATAAATACATCAAAACAGATTTATAAGTGTTTTGGTTGTGGTGAAGGTGGAGACGTAATAAATTTTGTCATGAAAATGGAAAATTTGGATTTTATGGATGCTGTAAAAATTTTAGCAAATAAATGCGGTATAGAAATTAACACTAACATGAATGAAGAAACTAGGATTAAAATAGAAAAATCTAAGAAATTTCAAGATATTCATACGGAAGCAGCTAGATTTTATCTTTCAAACTTATTGGGAAGCAAAAATCTTGGGTATGAATATTTAAGAATAAGAGGACTAGATGATAAAATTATTAAGAAATTTGGTTTAGGATTTTCTTTGGATTCATGGAATTCACTTATGAATACTCTAATCAGTAAAGGATATAAAAAACAAGACTTATTAGAGTGCGGTCTAATTGCAAAAAATAGAGATGGAACTAATTGCTATGATAAATTTAGAAATAGAGTTATGTTTCCTATATTCGATTATAGAGGAAATATAATAGGATTTGGGGGAAGAGTATTAGACGATTCTTTGCCAAAATACTTAAATTCTCCAGACACATTAATTTTTAATAAAAAACAGAACTTATACGGATTAAATTTTGCTAGAAAAAATTTAGAAAGTAAAACTATAGTCTTAGTTGAAGGATATATGGATTTAATTTCGCTTTATCAGTATGGTATAAAAAATGTAGTAGCAACCCTTGGAACAGCCTTGACTGAACAACAAGGCATTTTAATAAAGAGATATGCGGACACTGCTATTATATCTTATGATTCTGATGAAGCAGGAATAAAAGCGACTTTAAGAGCTATAGATATACTTACTAAATTAGGTATCAATGTAAAAGTGTTAGACTTAAAAGATGCTAAAGACCCAGATGAATTTGTAAGAAAATACGGACTTAGTGATTATAAAAAAGCTATGGATGTTTCTACTCACTACATAAAATATAAAATAGATCATCTTAAAAAAGAATTTAACATTCAAAAAGATGAAGAACGAGTGAAGTTCGCAAAAGAAGCTTCTAAAATTATAAAACAATTGACAAGTCCTGTTGAAATTGATTTTTATACAAAGTATTTAAGCAATCAAATAGATATTAATGTCGAGTCTATAAAGAGAGAAGTTTATGGTAAAAATTACAATAAGCCATATAATAACAAAAATCAAAAGAAAATAGAAGAAAAAGTAATTGAAAAAGTGGAAGTCAGACAAGACGGAAAACAATTAGTTGAAGAAACTCTAATAAAAATAATGTTAGAAGACAAAAAAATTAGAGAAATAGCGTTACTTAAAGTAGAAGAAAGTGATTTTTTATTGAAAGAAAGTAAAGAAATTTTAAATTACATGATTAAAAATCAAGAATTGGACAAAATAACTATTGACAAATTGAAAAGTTTAAACATATCCGAAGAATACTTAAAAGAATTAAATTCAATTTCTTTGAATAGTATAAACTTAGAGAACACAAAAGAAATAGAAGGAATAATAACAAATATCAGAAAAAACTCATTAGAAGAGCAAATTAATAGCTTGTTGAGAGAACAACAAGAATTAGAAAATAATAATGATATGAAAGAGGTAGATGGTAGAGTTATGGAAATTGCTTTAAAAATAGTTGAGATAAATAAAATTTTAAAGAGCTTGTAGAGAAAGGAGGTTTGAGTGTGGAAAATAAATCGAATAAAAAAGAGTTAAAAAAGGTTACTGCTAAGACATTAATAGAAAAAGGAAAAAAGCAAGGTTCTCTGACACTTGCAGAGATAATGGAAGCTTTTTCGGAGACTGAACTTGATAAGGATCAAGTAGAAAATCTTTATGAGACTTTAGGAAATTTGGGAATAGAAATAACAGAAACAAAAAACTATAAAGCTGATATAGATTTTTCGGTTGCTGATGACGATTTAAGTATAGGCCACTTAGATGAAGATGCAGAGGCAATTTCACATGATGACTCTTCTGCAATAGAAATAGAAACTGTGGATTTATCTTTACCAAAAGGGATAAGTATAGATGACCCTGTAAGAATGTACTTAAAAGAAATAGGAAAAATTCCTCTACTTAAACCACATGAAGAAGTAGAATTTGCTAGAAGGATGCACGAAGGTGATGAGATAGCAAAACAAAGGTTAGTTGAAGCAAACTTAAGACTAGTTGTAAGTATAGCAAAAAGATATGTAGGAAGAGGTATGCTTTTCTTGGATTTAATACAAGAGGGAAATTTAGGTCTTATAAAAGCAGTCGAAAAATTTGACTATACAAAAGGATATAAGTTTAGTACTTATGCAACATGGTGGATAAGACAAGCTATAACACGTGCTATTGCAGACCAAGCTAGAACTATAAGAATACCAGTTCATATGGTAGAGACTATAAATAAGCTAATAAGAGTATCAAGACAACTACTTCAAGAACTTGGAAGAGATCCAAAACCAGAAGAAATTGCAAAAGAAATGGAAATGACAGAAGATAAAGTAAGAGAAATAATGAAAATAGCTCAAGACCCTGTGTCTTTAGAAACACCAATAGGAGAAGAAGAAGATAGCCATTTAGGTGACTTTATTCCAGATGATGATGCTCCAGCCCCAGCAGAGGCAGCAGCATATTCTTTATTAAAAGAACAAATAGAAGATGTACTTGGTTCATTAAATGATAGAGAACAAAAAGTATTAAAGCTTAGATTTGGTCTTGAGGATGGTAGAGCCAGAACTCTTGAGGAAGTTGGAAAAGAGTTTGATGTAACTAGAGAGAGAATAAGACAGATAGAAGCAAAAGCACTAAGAAAACTAAGACATCCAAGTAGATCAAAAAAACTTAGAGATTATTTAGACTAAAAAGATACATCATTGATGTTTTTGTGATAAATGCCATGAGATAAGTGATATCTCATGGCTATTTTGTAGTAAAGATTTAATTTTATTTTTGTAGTTATTTCAGTCTAATATCTATAACTTGGATTAAATCCTATAAATAAAGGGAATTGAAAGGAGAATTATATTTGAAATTAACAGATAGATTATTGAAAATAGCATCATTAGTGTCAGATGGTAAAAAAATAGCTGATATAGGGACGGATCATGGATACATACCAGTATATTTGTTAAAAGAGGGAAAAGTACCATTTGCAGTGCTAGCGGATGTTAATAAAGGACCTCTTGACAATGCACATAAAGAAGTCATACAGAACAATCTTTTAGATAAAGTTGATTTACGATTGGGTTCTGGTATAGAGATACTTGAAATAGGGGAAGTAGAAGAAGTGATAATTGCTGGTATGGGTGGAATCTTGATAAGTGAGCTTCTCGAGGCTAAAAAAGAAGTAGCACATAATGTAGAAAAATTAATATTACAGCCAATGCAAGCACAAGAAGAACTTAGATATTACCTTTTAAACAACGGATATGAAATTTTAGAAGAAGTTTTAGTGAGAGAAGATTTTAGAATATATGAGATAATTGTTGCCAAATATACAGGTAAAAATACTATAATAGAAGATGAGATATATTATGAGGTTGGAATAAAGCTTTTAGAAAACAAAGATTCTCTTTTTAATGATTTTATAGAAAAAAAGATAAAGACATATAGTTCTATAGTTAATAAATTAGAAGGGAAAAATGGGGAAGCTATAGATAAGAAGAGAAAGGAAAGCGAAGTTGCAATAAAAAAACTTGAAAATTTAATAAAATAAATAGGAGGTATATATGCTATTAAAGAGTCTAACTAGAAAAATTGAAAAAAAGTATCCTCTAAACTTAGCAGAGGATTGGGATAATGTAGGTCTTATAGTTGGAGATTTTGATATGGATGTAAAAAAGGTATTGGTATCTTTAGAAGCTAATGAAGATGTTATTGATGAAGCTATATCCAAAAATATAGATTTAATTGTGACACATCATCCTTTTATATTTGGGAAAATTAATAAAATTAATAGTGGAGATTTAAAAGGCAGACTTATCCAAAAACTTATTAAAAATGATATATCACTTTATTCTATGCATACGAATTTTGATATAGCATTTGATGGTCTAAATGACTATTTTATGGAAATTATGGAATTTGGTAATTCAAAGGTTTTAGATATAACTAAAAGCGAAAATTTGTATAAATTAGCAGTATACGTTCCACATAACTATTCAGATGAACTTAGAAAGGTTTTAAGTAATTCAGGAGCAGGTCATATAGGGAATTATAGTGATTGTACGTTTTCAATAGAAGGTGAAGGACAATTTAAGCCATTAGAAGGCTCTAATCCGTTTCTTGGAAGTGTAAATGATATAGAAACTGTAAATGAAGTTAAAATTGAAACTGTAGTACCACAGAAGCTTTTAGGTGGGGTAATAAGTTCTATGTTAGATGCACATCCTTATGAAGAAGTTGCATATGATTTGTACAAGTTAGAAAATAAAGGTGAGATATTTGGACTAGGTAGAATAAGTAAACTTGATAAAAGTATGACATTAGAAAGTCTTTCAAGGAAAATAAAAGAGAAATTAAACATGAAACACATAAGAGTAGTTGGAAACCTTAGTACAGACATAACGAAAGTAGCCGTTGTAACAGGAGCTGGTTCAGAATTTGTAAAAAAAGCTAAGAGGCAAGGTGCAGAAGTACTAATTACGGGTGATGTAAAGTATCATGAGGCACAAGATGCACTTGATATTGGAATGTGTATAGTGGATTGTGGTCATTTTGATACAGAAGATATATTCAAAAATGTTATGAAGAGATTTTTAGATGAATTTAGTGAAATTGAAGTAATAAAAAGTAATGTATATTTGAATCCATTTAGTACTATTTAGCAGTGTTTGATAATAAAAATACTATATAAAAAATAAATTTGAGTTTAATTAGGGGGATAATGATGAAAGTAGCAGTAATTTTTCATAGTGTTTGTGGGAGTACATATTTATTAGCTAGAGAATATAAAGAAGCGCTTGAAGAAATGAATATCGAGGTAGATATATTTAGAGTAAGTGACGAAGTTGCAAAAACACTTCCTCAATATTATTTGATAAATTCCAAAGAATACAAAGACGAATTTGAAAGTATAAATGTAATTAAATCTGGAAAAGAAATATTAGATTATGATGCTATATTTATGGGTTCACCAACATATTATGGAAATGTATCTGGACCAATGAAGATGTTTATGGATAGTTTTTCTGATATTTGGGTAGGTGCTCCTTTGAGTGGTAAAATATTTGGTTGTTTTGCTACAGCAGGTTCACAACATGGAGGAGGAGAATTAGCTTTGCAAGCTATGAATATATTTGCCCAACATATGGGAATGACTCTTTTGTCAGTTCCATGTTCAGTAAGAGGAGGTTATCCAGCGTATGGAATACTTCATATAGCAGGAGATAATTCTGATATAAGACCAAATGATGATGCCAAGATGGGTATAAGAGATTATCTAAAAAGACTTAACATATAAGAATATCATATAAAAATACCTAAAAGCGACTGTATATACTTTTAGGTATTTTTACTTAATTATAAACGTGAAGCTTTACCAGAAATATGGTCAATTTCTATTTTAACAACAGTTGTTAAGTTCATATCCTTCTCTATGTACTTCATGCCTTCTTCAAAGAATCCTTTAGAATATTTTTTTATTATTTCTACAAGAGCATTTTTCTTTTCTTCATTTTCTACAGTGCAAGCTTTTCCAAAAACTATAGCACTAGAATAAGTAGTACTAAATTTATCTGGAATAACACTTTCATTAGCAACTACTAAAAAAGAAACTTTGTTGTTTTTCGATATATTATCTAACTTATGCCCATTTCTTGCACAATGAAAGTAAATAGAATCATTAAAGTATACATAATTTACAGCAACTCCATAAGGATAACCATTTTCAGATATAGTGGAAAAAGTACCAAATTCACCATTTTTTAATACTTCAACAGTATCCTCTTTTGTCATTTCTCTTTTTTTCAATCTCATTTCTTTAAACATAATATCATCCTTTCTAATTTTGATGCTTAAATTAAATTTTAGAACATTTATAAAGATTATGCTATGTTTTTTACAAATTTTAAGAAAAAAATATAGTTTAAGATAAAAGGTAGTGAAAGAGAAGCTATTTGGAGGTTTATTTATGATATTATTGTTAGAGTAGTATAAACAATACTAATAAATTTAATAGCTGGTTTCTTGTTATTTAAGATAGTAAGCATGTCTATAAGAAGGGGAAGTTATCGAGGGTAGAAGTTGTTATTTATAACTATATTATAAAGAAAATATTATTATATAAAATAATAAATAGTAAAGAGGTATCAAGTTGAATATAATACTTAATACCTCTTCAAAATTAAGTTATAAAAGTGTTGTGGGAATTGTCCTATACATGGTAAGGAGATAATAAAGAATGTATCTTTAAAGTCTCAACTAAACAGCAAAATTTATCCAACAAACATACAATAAATGCTTCTTTGTATCTAGGTGGCTTAACAGTAAGTGGCCACATGTGTTTTAAAATTATGTCCGTTTCTTTTTCATTTATTTGAAAAAATAAAGTTGCATTTTTTAATGCTTCTCTAGGGTGAGTAAATCCATGTAATCCTTTTCTATCACCTTTGTAATGCCAATCATAAAGAAAAAAGTCGTGTAGTAAAGCTCCTCTAATAACACTTTGAATATCAACACTTAAGTGCAATTTTTTACATAATAGATAACTATAATATGCTACTGACAAACTATGTTCAAGACATGAAACATTGCCATGATGAGGAAATGTTCTCATAAGTTGAACTTTTTCAGAAGAAAGTATCTCAGAAGCACATTCATTAAAATATTTGATTTCAGCTTTTGACAACATTATGAAAATCTCCATTCTTAGTAATATATAAATACTATACTTCAACGATAATATGAAATATTTCTTATCCTACAAAATATAATACCCAATAATACAAGTAAGATACCTTTTATGGTATTTTAAAGTAAGAGAGATTTTATTAGGCTAAACAATGAAAAAATTAAAAGTAAAGCTATAGCAATATATAGTATTTTTCCAAGAGGATTGCCAAAATTTATAGTCCATCCAATACCAAACCTTTTATTAACCATTAATGATGGGTCATTTGGATTATTATACATGATGCCTGCTATCCAATACTTCTCATCTTCTTCTGGAGAATAAGATGAGTTGAATTTTAAATTTGGGGAATTAATATATGTTGCTATTAAATAAATTATAACTAAAAGCGTTGTAATATTCATAGCAGTTGATAGTTTTGTTTTTATTGATAAAAGAGTAGTAAAAAACTGTGTTGTCATTATAATCATCAATATTAAAAACAAATAACCAATTTTATTTAAATATTTAATGTTTTCAACTCTACTTTCTTCAATTCTATTTGTATCTATCTTAATCCTTGACTTTATGGATCCAATGGAAGTTATATATAATAAAACCATTAAACAAAAGTCAGTACCGATTAATTTAAATACATTAATAAATGATTTATCTATAAAAACATCAGGAGACCCATTTATGTTCCAATGAGTGGCAATTGAGTCTGGCAATTGATTATAATTAAATGCTATAAAAATACTCATTCCCAAAGTAAATAGTATTGGTATTAAATAGATTATTTTAAATTTTTTTATTATTTTATTTTTCTTATTTATAAAATCCATATCTACTATTAATTTTGAATCTATATCTATATGACCTAATTTAGAATAAATTTCTGATTTAAGCTTCTTAGCTTTTTTATGTGTATGAATATATAGTATACTTTCATATAATAAAAAACCTATAATACCAATAAAATAGGAAAGTTCCAATTTATTAAATGTAAAGACCAGAATAAAAACTAATATAAAGTCTATAATAAAACCTAAAGATAATAGTTTTTTAAATTCTTTATCTAACTTTATAAAGTAATTATAATTTTTATGCTCTTGGTCTATAGAAACTCCATAGATGTGTTTTTTACCTACAAAATAGGGCATAAAATAAAATGTAGCATACATCAAAATTAGAACTGGAAATATTGTAAATAGACATTCAATCTTACTCATAATATTTCACCTCATACTTGTCAAATAAACTTGAACTTAGTGACAAAAATTCTTCTTTACTAATACCTGATAAATAAGATTTTGCCACCAATAATTCCAAGTCAAGTTTATTTTTTTGACGAGTTGTATTATCTATTTTCATTGGTAGTTGAGCTACAATAGCACCTTTTCTTCTATCAATATTTAAGAATCCCTCTTCTTTTAATTCATTGTAGGATTTGTTCACTGTATGTAAATTTACACCAATATTTTCAGCCATACTTCTTACAGATGGAAGTGATTCATTTATTTTCAATTCTCCTGAAGCTATAGCCTTAGTTATTTCTTCTTTAATTTGTACATAAATAGATTTATCACTATTAAAATCTAAATTTAAAACCATAAAAAACCTCCATTATGCTTTATAAATGAAAACGATTGTTATATACATAGTATAACATAAAAAATAATAACAAACACAAAATATAAGTTTATATTTTGTAAAAATTGTAATTTAAAAAATAACATAATTTTTATTAAAATAATACAGATACTATTTATAGATAGAAATAAAAATTAGAAAGGAGAAAAAATATGTTAACATATTTAATGAAAAGACAAATGCATAAAAAAGATGATGGAATGAGTAAACCAATGATGATTACAGGAGCTGTAATTACAGGTGTAGGAGCATATGCTGTATATAAAATTGTAAAAAGCCATAAATCTAATTCTCAAATGGTCAATACAAATTATTATGGAAATAGCGATTATGATGATTATAAATATGACGAATTTGATTATGACTGTGATTGTAGAGACACAAAACAAGATTATGAATATGAAGAATTAAAAAAAAAAGTAAAAGAATTTAATTCAAGAAGAATAAATTGTGAAAATTGTCCACATGTTTCTCAAGAAGAAATGATGCAATATGTAAATAGTGTTAAAGATGTAAAGGAAGAGATTGATTTACATGAAGATGCTAAAAAAGATAATATTTACAAAGAAGATGAATACAAAAAATATGAAGAAGAATAAGTAATATTTTGTATAACTGAACAAATAGTAATGTCAAATTATTTAATATCTAGTTTTAATATGTAAGTTGTAACTTAACTTGAAAGAATCAGTATCATTCTTTAGATAGTTAAGTAACAACTTACATTTTATTTTTATAAATTTTAATAGTTCTTTGTGACTATTTTGTAATTTTAGAAATATTTTAGTATCCAGGGTAATTGTGTATAATAAAACTTGTATAGATAGATAGTATGAAATTAAGCAGATAGTTTAAAATTAAAATGAAAAGAAAGGAAATAGTTATGTTAAAGTTGTTGATAGTTGAAGATGATAGTACTATATCTTTTGGAATAAAGTATGCTTTAGAACAAGAAGGATTTAGTATAGATATATCAAAGGATTTATCTAGTGGAAAAGAAATGATTTCTTCTAATGAATATAGCATGATACTGTTGGATGTTACATTGCCAGATGGAACTGGTTATGAGCTTTGTCAATATATAAGAGGATTCTCTCAGGTTCCTATAATATTCTTGACTGCTTGTGATGAAGAAGTAAATATTGTAATGGGTCTCGATATAGGTGGAGATGATTATATAACAAAACCTTTTAGAATTAGAGAATTAATATCCAGAATAAAAGCTGTTTTAAGAAGAAAAGGTAATACTTCAGAAGAAAATAAGAAAATACTTAAATTTGGAGATTTAAGTATATATACATTAGAAGCTAGAGTATATAAAAATGATAAAGAAATATTTCTGACATCAGTTGAATATAAACTTCTTTTAATTCTTATACAGAATAAAAATACTGTTTTAAGTAGAACTCAAATATTGGAAAAACTTTGGGATGTAACTTATGATTTTGTAAACGACAATACTCTAACTGTTTATATAAAAAGGCTTAGAGAAAAAATAGGTGATGATTTATGTGAACCAATCTACATAGAAACTGTAAGGGGGATTGGTTATAAATGGATAGGAAGTGAAAATAGTGTTTCTATATAATCCAGAAGTGAAGAAGTTTTTAAGTAAGTACGTTACTTTGATGTTTATTGTTATCATAATATCTATTGGATTTAGCATAATCAACGTGTCCTTAACTAAAGAGATGGTTGTAAGAAATAATCAGGCTATAATAGGAACTTTATCAAGCAAGTATCCAAACTTAGAAAGTCAGATAGTAGACATAATAACTCAAGGGAAGTCTATGGAGAACATAGATTATGGTCAGAAAATATTAATTAAGTATAATTATGATAAATCTATTAGGATAAACTCTGAGCCTATTATTTCTAAATTAGTTTTAGAGACTATCAAAATAAATATAATATTAGTATGTATAATATTTATTTTGATATTTGTGTTGGTTGTTAGATATTTTAAGTCAATTTACAATGATTTATCAGATATGACTAAGTATGTTTACTATAGTTCAGAGGGTAAGCCATTTGATATGAAAAACAAGAATCAAGAAGGGCAGGTAGGTCTTCTAAAAACTGAACTCTTAAAGATGACGACAATTCTTAATGAAAAGGTTGAACTTTTAAAAAGAGAAAAGATATTTTTAAACAATACAATTTCCGATATATCACATCAATTAAAAACTCCTATGACTTCTTTAATAATGTTGAATGATTTATTATATAATGATGTACCATACGAAGTAAAAATCGATTTTTTAAATAAGATAAAAAATCAATTAAATAGAATGGATTGGTTGATTAAAAGCATGCTTAAATTATCAAAGGTAGAAGCAAAAGTGATAAATTTTAAAAAAGATAAAGTAAAATTTAGTGAACTCATACATAGAGCAATGCTATCTATGAAAATACCTATGGAGATTAAAAATCAAAAACTGACTATAGAGGGAAATGATAATGTATCTTATATTGGTGATATTGATTGGTCCGTGGAAGCATTAGTGAATATAATCAAAAATTGTGTAGAACATACTCCTGAATTTGGAAATATAATTATAACCTATAAAGAAAATCCATTATTTTCTGAACTAATAATAAAAGATGAGGGTGAAGGTATAGATAAAAAAGATATACCACATGTATTTAAACGATTCTATAGAGGAAGAAGTAGTTCAAAAGAAGATAGTGTAGGAATAGGTCTTGCAATGTCAAAATCTATAATAGAAAGCCAAAATGGCGATATATATGTAAACAGCGAAAAAGGTAAGGGTACAGAATTTCATATAATATTTCATAAAATGTATGATAGTGACTAATCTGTAATATTTAATTCACTTTATAGTAATAGCCAAAACCTAATATATGAAGTATAGAATATAAATATTGGAGGTAGTTATGGAAATTTTAAGAGTAGAAAATCTAACTAAAAGTTATGGTAAAAATGAAACAAAAGTTGATGCTATAAAAAATGTAAGTTTATCAGTTGAAAAAGGAACGTTTATAGCAATAACAGGTCCAAGTGGAAGTGGTAAAAGTACCTTATTACATTTATTAGGAGGAGTTGACAGACCAACTAGTGGTAAGGTTTATATAAATGATGTTGATATATATAATTTAAAAACTAAGGATTTAGCGATATTTAGAAGAAGAAATATAGGTCTTATATATCAATTTTACAACTTAATTCCAGTCTTAAATGTGAAGGAAAACATATTGCTTCCAGCAGAGCTTGACAATAGAGATATTGATAGAGAATATTTTGATGATTTAATGAAAACATTAGGTCTAATTGATAGAGAAAAGCACCTTCCAAACCAATTATCAGGAGGTCAACAACAGAGAACCTCTATAGGACGTGCATTAATTAATAGACCTTCTATAATATTAGCAGATGAGCCAACAGGTAATTTAGATAGTAAAAATTCAAAGGAAATATTAGAATTGTTAAAATTGTCAGTAAAAAAATACAACCAGACACTAATAATGATAACTCATGACAAAAATATGGCACTTCAAGCTGATAGAATTATAAGCATAGAAGATGGAATCATAAAAAGTGATGAGGTGATGTAGATGAATTTATATACATTACTAACCATTAGATACTTAAAACAAAATAAAAGAAGAACCATTGTAACCATAATCGGTATAATACTTTCAACAGCTTTAATTTGTGGTATAGGAAATATATTTGAAAGTTTTATGGATTATCAAATGAGAGAAACTATAAAGAATGATGGAAGTTTCCATGTTACATTTTATGATGTAAATAGAAAAAATGTGGAATATGTAACGAAATCAGCTGAAATAGAAAAACATGCATTTACCAAACAACTTGGATATTCTAAATTAGAAAATAGTGAAAATGCTATATTAAGTATAAAGCAATATGATAAAAATGCAATAAATGGATATAAAGTTTCTATAAAAGAAGGTAGATTTCCAGCTAAGGAAGGAGAAATTGTTCTAAGTGAAAGTATTATTAATCTTATAGATGATAAGTTAAAAATAGGAGATAAGATAACTTTAAAAGTAGGGGATATGTTTGACTCAAGCAAGAAAAAGATTGATAGTATGACATTTCATGAAGGTGATTATATAGCAAATGAAAAAGATAGAACTTTTAAAGTTGTTGGTATAATTGAAAAACCTGGGTTTGAACGTTATAATGGAATTGCAACAGCTATAGCCTACTTTAATCCTATGAATAATTACAATGATACAATTAATGTATCAGTAGCAGTAAGAAATCCTAAAGATGTGTATAAGATAAGTAATAAAATAAGTAAAAATATATATTCAAATAAAGATAAAGAAGCAGTTTCTGATATGATAAAATACAATGAACATTTATTGAGGTTACAAGGTGCTAGTAAGTATTCAAATATAAATAACTCTATAAAGTCTATAATTATAGCAGTAACTATTTTAGTAATCATATGTACAATTGCTACAGTGTACAATTCCTTTAGTATTTCTATAAATGAACGAAAAAAACAGTTTGGGATATTAAATTCTATAGGTGCTACATCTAGTCAAATTAAAAGATTAGTTTTTATAGAAGGTATTATAATTAGTTTAATTGGTATACCAATAGGACTAATATCTGGAACAGTAGCTATAGACCTATTGTTTAAAATTATAAATAAGTATTTTACTGAATCGGTTGTTACTAAGATGAGTTTGCAGATAGTGTATAATCCAATAATAATTATTGTTAGTATAATAATAGTTTTGCTTACAATCTTTATATCAATTCTACTACCTGCAATATCGGCTTCTAATATTTCTCCCCTTAATGTGATTAAAAATACTGGAGAGTATAAAGTGGGCAAAATCAAAAGCTCAAGACTTATTAAAATGATTTTTAAAACTGAAGGAGTACTTGCATATAAAAATATTAGGAGAAATAGAAAAAAATTTATAATAACTCTTTTTTCTTTAATGGTAAGTATAATAATATTTATATCTTTTAGTGGCTTTACATTACTTTTACTAAGAGGTGAAGAAATTAGAAATTCTCAAAGAAAATATGATTTGTATTTAACTGCAAAGAACACAGCTAGGTCTGTAGAGGATACTATAAGTGAACTAGAAGATATTGATGGGATAAAAAACTTTGAATTGGCAACAGGACAATATGTGTCTATAAGAGTAAGTGAAAATAAAATAAATAAATCCAAGGAAGATTTAATCAGGAAATATTATCAAAAATATAAGATTGGAGATAGTTATGAATATGATTTCAGTAATAATGAATTAATATTTCCAGGAGATTTTGCAGTAAAAAACAAAATAAATAACTTAGTACAGGGCTCTTTTAATAAAGAGAGAGCAATTGAAGAAAATGGTGTTATATTAGTTAGAAAAAGTGCATTTGAAGAAAATGGGAAGAAAGGTGTAGTAGAACTTACCAACTATAAAGTAGGAGATACAGTAAATTGTGAATATCTTGATGAAAATGCCTTAAGTAAAAAAGTAAAGGTCAAGATTCTTGCTATAACTGATGAAGAACGTCTAGGTCTTGGTTATCAAAATATGGGGTTACAATTTATAACTTATGATGAAGTTGCTAAAAATTTAAATTTAAAATTAAGTAAAAGCCTTATATTTATTGATTCAGGAGGAAGCATTAAGACTAAGAAGGAAATAGAAGCTTTGGCAAATAAAAATAATTTTAACTTTTATGATGAAAGTGCAAGCAATGAAAGTGAAAAACAAGATTTAAAGGTTATTAAAATATTTGTATATGGTTTTATAGTAGTGATATCTTTAGTGAGTGTTACAAATATTCTAAATACAGTAAGTACAAGTATAAATCTAAGAAAAAGAGAACTTGCAGTAATACAATCTATAGGGGTTACTCCTAAAGGATTTAGGAAAATGATATATTTAGAAAGTTTTATATATGGTATACTGTCATTGTTGTTTGGAATACCAATTAGTATTGGTATAATTCTAATTATGAATAAACTTATTTCAGGTGTAATTGAATTTTCTCCGATTATACCGTGGACAGCCATAGTTATCTGTATAGTAAGTGTTTTTATAATAACTTTTATAGCAGGGTATATACCAATGAGTAAATTAAATAAAGAAAATATAATAGATAATATAAGAAGAGAAAGTATATAGATATAAAAATAATTCTTAACTATATAAAATATTATTAAAATCATTTAAGTGGTATAAAATATTATTATATCACTTAAATGATTTTTTATTTATATAAGAAATCTAATAATAAATTACTAGAGGTATTTAACTATTTAGAAAGAATTGGTATTATATAAAGTAAGAGAATATATAATAAGAAAGAATATTTGATTTTATTGGAAAACAAAAGAAAAAGAAGGTGATTACTATTTCTCATATAACTGCGAAGAATATGTATAAAAGTTTAGAGGAAAGAATAAACAAGTTTCCACAAGGTGCTCCACCATCTGATACATTATACAAAATACTAAATGTACTATATACAGAACAAGAGGCGAAGTTAGTTGCTCAGCTTCCAATAAAGCCTTTCAGAGTAAAAACAGCAGCTAAAATTTGGAGTGTAAGTGAAAGTGAAGCATATAGAGTATTGGATAAACTTGCTAGTAAGGCTCTGATACTAGATATAGAAGATAATAAAGGGAAGAAATATATAATGCCTCCTCCAATGGCTGGTTTTTTTGAGTTTGCCATGATGAGAACGAGACACGATATAGACCAAAAACTTTTGGCAGAGCTTTACTATCAATATATGAATGTAGAAGAAGATTTTATCAAAGATTTATTTTATTCAACAGAAACGAAGCTTGGAAGAGTATACGTTCAAGAGGAAGTTTTAACTAATGATAATGAGGTTAGTATTTTAGATTATGAAAGGGCTACTCATATAATTGATGAATCAACTCATATAGGTATAAGTATGTGTTACTGTAGACATAGAATGCAACATGTTGGAAAAGCTTGTGATGCTCCTATGGATATATGTATGACGTTTGACAATGTAGCAAATTCTTTAATAAATAATAAATTTGCAAGACGTGTGGATAAAATAGAATGTAAAGAACTACTTCATCAAGCATATGAACATAACTTAGTTCAATGTGGAGAAAATGTTAGGAAAGGGGTTACGTTTATATGTAATTGCTGTGGATGTTGCTGTGAAGCAATGGTAGCAGCTAAAAGATTTGGAAATCTTCATCCAGTACAGACAACAAGTTTTATACCAAATATAAACCATGAAAATTGTGTAAAGTGTGGTAAATGTATAACTGCATGTCCAATAGATGCGATAAGCAAGGTTAAGGAAGATGGTAAAGAATATATAAAAATTGATGAGGATAGATGTCTAGGTTGTGGAGTTTGTGTTAGAAATTGCCATAAAAATAGCATTATGTTATTAAAGAGAGATGAAAAAATAATAACTCCAGCAAATTCAGTACATAGAGCAGTTCTCATGGCAATTGAAAAAGGGCAGTTACAAAATTTAATTTTTGATAATAATGCTCTGGCTAGTCATAGAGCTATGGGAGCTATACTGTCAGCTATATTAAAGCTTGAACCAGCTAAAAAGATTTTAGCCAGTAAACAATTAAAGTCAGTATATTTAGATAAATTGTTAAGTATGAATGATAAATAGAAACTAACTTAAAAAATGCAAAGTTTTAGACTTATCTATATCTTAATAAACTTATCATTTAATATTTAAATTTAATTTTTACACATATAAAACTTATAACTTAAATAAAAAAAGGCTATATTCAATTAATATTACTTGAATACAGCCTTTTTTAGTTATGTTAAGCTATTTCTTTTATTTGCTTAAATGAGTTTTCATTTCCATTTCCACCAATTTGTGTTACAGATTTAAATCTCATAGTTTTAAATAGTTCTTTTTGATTATAATCTAGTGAGTTTCCTACTAGCATTACAGGAGATTTAGTTTTTCCAGCCAAAACTCCAACAGATAATCCGTCTATTAAATCATCTTGTTTATTCATTCCATTTTTTGCAACATATAAATTGTCTATCTTAGAATCCTTGTAAAATTCTTTTATTACTTTTGCATTAGTTTCATTTCTAGTGCTACCTGATATTCTCTGTGGATTTTGAAGTTTACTTTCTATATTTTTAGAAACTGTATATTCTCCACCGATTACATAAGATTTATCAATCTTTTTGTTTTTAAATAAGTTATTTATTTCAGTTATATTACTATTTTCATTAGTAAGTATTATAGGCATATCATTTTGAGCTGATACAGCTCCAATGCTTACTGCATCGGCTAATCCTTTTTCGCCATTAACTACTGAAATCTTTGATATATTGCTAATATTGTTCAATTCTTTAGCAATGTTCATAGAAGTTTGATATCTATCACTTCCTGAAATTCTAGATACAGAGATATTGTTTGATTTTATAGTATCTAAAGATTTTTCATTTATAGAAGCTTCTCCACCAACTACATATACATTTTTAACTTTTAATCTCTTTAATTCAGCCAAAGTTTTTTCATTTATTTGAGAGCTTCCAGTCAATAATATAGGAGCGTTTTTCTTGTATGCAAATGGTGTTGCGGCCAAAGCATCTGCAATTGCTGAATCGTTTATTAAAACTGCATTTTCAGCATTTTCCCAACCTGCTTGACTTATCTTAATAGAAGTTTCATATCTATCAGTTCCTGTAAGTGCACTTGCATTTACTTCATCTTGATATGTAACCTCAAATCTAGCATTTGGACTTCCTAAGAAAACAATTACGCCTCCTTTTGGCAATCTAACTCTATTGTTCTTTGTAACTAAAGAATAGTTTACAGGAACACCTTTATCATCATAAACAGCAAAAGCTGAATTTTGAGGAAGATTAACTTCTATTTTTTTATTTGCGATATCGTCACCAATCTTATACCATTTTGCATAACCATTGGATTCTAGTTCACAAGTAAAAGATTTTTCTGCTGGCAAATTAGTTATAGAATCTTCACTAACATACGTTAGTGTTCCAAAAGATAAATACTCTGTACCATTTTCTTTATGAAGTTTAATGTCGGATAAATCACGACCTATTACACCAGGTATTTCTATAAAAGCATTTGAGTTATTCTCATCCATTATTTTAGTGTTAACTATATAACCTGGAGTTTCATCAGAAAGAGCAAGAGTTGCCTTCACAGAACCAAACATATAGCTTTGAGAAGTATATTTTTCATCTACTAGATAGTAATCTTTACCATTTCTTTTTTTCCATGCTTCTTTTACACTATTTGATATATTGTTGTCATCTATCTTTTGAGCTACATAGTATAAACTTGCTGTCTGACCTAATCCAGGGACATCATCATAAGAGCTCATATTTAAATATGTGATATTGTTTTTTTCTTTTACAAATTTTAGACAGCTGTTACCTTTTTCAGATACAAATCTATCTTGACCTATGTATACGTATTTATCTTCAGGTCCATTTTCTATATAAGGAGAAGATACTGTTAAAGTACCATTATCATTAACATCTACTTTTATCATATTTGAAGAAGCATAAAGACCACTATTTTCTTTTAAAGAGCTAGGCATTTTAACTTGTTGTGGCTTACTAAATGTTTTATCAGGTTTTATTTCTTTAATTTTACCTTTTTCTTTTAATGCAGATAGTAAGATTTCTTGTCCAATTATTTCATTAAGTTGACTACTTCCACCAGAAGAAAGAACTGCAACTGCCATATTTTCATCTGGAAGAACTATAAGATTACTGTGGAATAATAAAGAATCTCCACCTTTTGTAAGAGCTTTTAAATTATACTGATTAAATGGATAAGTGTTGACACAATCCCACCCTAAACCATATCCAAGTATAGAGTCTTCTCCTTCAGGCCATAGACCATTTAAATATTCTTTGTTTTCCATAGCTTTTACTGAAGCAGGAGAAAGAATACCATTTGAATTTTTCATAAATGTTTGTGCAAATGTACATAGATTTTCTGCACTTGAATATAAACCACCTGCACCTATAGCATTAAGGTTATCTTGTGGAACTGCATCTTCCCAATAAGGTACATATGCTTTTGCTAGTTTTGAACTATCAAAACTATTTTCTGTAGTTTTTGTATTTTGTAAGTTAAGTGGATTATTTATGTATTTATCAAGAAAATTAGTAAATGACATACCAGATACTCTTTCTACTAAAATTTCAGCTAAAGTAAATCCATCATTACAATAAACAGAAAAAGCTCCTGGTTTAGCTTTTAATCTTTGTTTTTGTAATTCTTTTAAGAAATTATCATGACCATAAGAATCATTGTCTGCTAATAAAATAGTGTTTTTAAAACTACTTCCCATCAACCCTGATGAGTGATTTAATAACATTCTTGGAGTGATTTCCTTGTATCTATCATCAGCCATTTTAAATTCAGGTATATACTTTACAACAGGAGTATCTAAATTTAATTTTCCATCATCAACCAACTTCATAACAGCTGTTGTAGTAAACATTTTACTGATAGATGCGATACTATACATATTATCCTTATTTAAGTTTTTGTTATCCTGTTTGCTGTAAACTCCACCATTACCAGAAATCTCAATTTTGCCATTATCAATCAAAGCATATTGAGCACTTACAGCACCATACTTTGATAGCAAAGTTTGGATTTTCTCTTTAGCAAGAGCTTTAGTTTTTGTGTAAGATTCCGCGTTTTTACTATAATCATGTAATTCTATATCAGAACTTTGATATTTTTCGGAATTATCTTTTGTATTATCAGCAAAAGTAATATTTGGAGCAGCAGTAAATAACATACTCAATACTAATGTACTAGATAATAATTTAGAGAGCCTTTGCTTAAACATATTACATTACCTCTTTCCCTTTTTAATAATTTATAATTAGCATAACATTCTTAATTATTTTAATCAACAGATTATTATCAATAAAAAAAGCTTTTATAAGTATAGCTTTTTATATAACAGAGAAAAATATAAAAATAATATTTGTTGTTGTATAAAGAATAAAGGGTATAGGTAATATATAAATAAAATGGAGGAATTTTAGACATATGTATAAGAATATAAATAAGAAGCAACTTAAAGAAATGATGAAAAATGAAAAGGATGTTTTATTATTAGATGTAAGAACTAAAGATGAATTTAAGGAATATAAAATAGAAAATGCTATAAATATATCTTTACAAGAGTTAATCAATAATATAGATGAAATTTACGATTATAAAGATAAGAAAGTAGTAGTTTATTGCAGAAGTGGTCATAGAAGTGTTACTGCATGTAATTTGTTAGCTGAAGAAGGTTTTGAGCATTTATATAATTTAAATTCAGGAATAATTGATTATATGAGTTAAATAATGTAAGTTATACATTAAATACTATGTATAGCTCTGCTTATTAAGTAGGAATATATCTAAATATTTATAAGATAAATTTAGGAAAGAACGAATTTTTTCGTTTTTTTCTATGACAGTTTTTGTAGTAAATATTAGTTTTTAAGTTGGAAAAAGGTAGTAGCTTTTTAGCTACTACCTTTTAATATGAACTTAGAATATTATTAATAAAATATATTTAAAGACAGAATTAATTTTTTAATGACCAGTTAAATTACTATCGCCAAATTTATCATTAAATGGTTTTATAACTCTATTTATAGGTCCTTTTAGAAGTACATTTAAACAAATAGATAGAATCATAAATAGTAATAGAACTAGTATATCTTTAGTTAGATTTGGAGCATATATACCACCAACTGCTTCCCTTGTAGCACCTATTGCATAGGTAAATGGCATTATAGGGTTTATTCTTTGGAAGAATGTAGGTGTAACTTGTATAGGGAATGTACCACCAGAAGAACCAATCTGAACGACTAATAGTACTATTGCAATTGCTTTTCCTACATTTCCAAATACAGAAACTAAAGAATACACTATAAAGTTAAATACCATACTAGTAAACATAAGCAGAACTATCAATAAAATTGGATGTTTTGCTGTTACTCCTAACAATAATATATCTCCAGTTCCTATTATAAAACCTTGGACAAGAGCTATACTTAAAAAAGTAAGGCCTCTTCCAAAGTAAATTTCATAAGGTTTATAGTTTCCATGTACAGATGTAGACAATAGCGCTGAAATAAGTAATATACCAACCCATGTAGAAAGAACACTATAAAATGGTGTCATTGCAGAACCATAATTTTCAATTGGATATAATTTCTCTGTTTTCACCTCAACAGGTTCTTTTAAGAAATTAGACTTTGTCAATATATCACTTTCAAGCAAGCTGACTAATTTTTTCATATCTTCACCATTACTAATTTTGCTTAAAGTATCAATCAAATCATCCAACATTCCTTTTGCTAAAGGAAGTCTTTCTCTTATCAATGATATACTTTCCTGTGCATTTCCTGAAAGTTTTAGAGAAGTAGTAAGTATTTCTTCAACCTTTGGAAGTTTTGCTTCTGCCTTATCTAAAACAGTAATTATATCATTTGCTACTTTTATACTGTTTGCAAATATACTATTTATAGGTTTTGATATTTTTGAGTCAAAATTATTTAAAATATTTAAATTAATTCTTCCAATACCATTTGATAGACTTAAAACATTATTCAAAGCACTTATAGATGGTTGTTGTCCAGATATAACTTTGTTTTTAATATCATTTAATGTTGATATAGATGAATCTATTTTATTGCTAGAGTCTTCAAGATTATCTATGACATCATCCAATCTATTATTTGATGTAAGTTGGTTTAATTTAGTTAAAAAATCCACCAAAGTATCATTTAAAGATTGCAAATTAGAAAGTTTTTCTGATAAATTATCTATCAACTTAGGTACATCTTCACTGCCACTATTTACTGCATCAATTAAATTTAATGTAAGAGAAGAAGCAGAAGATGAAAGGTCAACCATTAAATTTAAGTCAGACTTAATAAGAGGAGAAAGTTCGTCTAAATTATCATTTGTATCCTCTAAGAATTTTTTTAAGTCACTTGATAATAGTTTTGTATCATTCAGAGTCTTTTTAATTGTAGGTAAATCAGATTTAATATCTTTAACTGTATCAGATAATTTTGAAGTAGCATCAGAAGCTAAATCAACAGTCTTATTTATATGGTCAAATCTCTTTTGAAGGTCAATAAGGGAATTTTCAACTTTTGTCAATTTTGGAAGACTGTGTTCAATTCCTGCACCAACTCCGTTTGATATACCAAGAACGATTTCACTAACTGTTTTTACTATAGTCTGATTAACCTGTAGTTGTATTGTAGAAGCACCTTTATCTGTAATCTTTGGTGCAACTGCATTTATTTTTTCATTAACAGTATAGATAATTTCGCCTTTTTTAACATCATCTGTAATTAAAGATGTCAAATCTTTTGTAAAATTTTTTGGAATCTTAAGTGATGCATAATAAGTACCTTTTTTAACACCTTCAAGAGCAGTTTTTTCATCTACAAACTGCCAACCTAAACTCTTGTTATCTTTGAGTTGTTCAATTAATTGGTCTCCTACATTAATCTTTTGCCCTGCTATTTCATTTCCTTTATCTTCATTTGTTACTGCTACAAGCATATTGGCAGTGCTTCCATAAGGGTCCCAAGATGCCTTTATATTGAACCAAGCATACAGAGATGGTAAAAAAGCAAGACCTAAAACTATTACAAGTACGGCATAATTGCCACGTATATCTTTTAGGTCACTTTTAAAAATTTCTAATATATTTTTTAAACCCTTTGAAGGTCTTAAATTCTTGATATTATTCCAGTTTAAAATTTCTTTTAAACTATTAGTTTTTTTCAAATGTCTCACCTCCTAAAATATTTTGATAAAGAAAAAAGTTAGATTTATAATCAATTTTAAATTATATTACTTTTTACACAAATAGTAAAGTTAAAATTTTGTCTTAATTTTAATACATATATATTATATATAATAGTATGCTATAAATATATATAAATATAGGAAATAAAAACAAATAATTTATAAAATATATGGTATAAAAATTAATAATAAATCAAATATTTATAATTGATATAATCAATTAAATTAGCCATTATGATATACTTTTGGTAATGAGAAAATTCTATGAAGGGATGATTGAATGAGGTATTTTAAAAAATACATAAAAAAATATATAGTATTATTTCTAACAGCAGTATTTTTTTTAACATTGGAAGCTTTTTGTGATTTAGCTCAACCAACTATAATGGCAAAAATAATAGATATAGGGGTTTCAAATAAGAACTTAGACTACATACTATCAACAGGAGCTATAATGATAGGTATAACTTTTTTAGGTGCAATATTTGCAATAATAAGAAGTGTAATCTCGGCAAGAGTTTCTCAGCATTTTTCTTATGATTTAAGACAGGATGTATTTGAAAAGATAAATACATACTCATTAAAACAAATAGATAAATTTGGTAGAGCTTCATTAATAACAAGAATTACTAATGATATCAATCAAATGCAACAATTCGTTAATGGAATGATGAGAGTTTTTATAAAGTCACCAATAATGTGTATAGGAAGTTTAATTATAGCTATAAAATTAAATTTAAAGATGTCAATAATTATTCTAATTGCAGTTTTAATTATATTTATTATAATATTGCTTAATATGAAGATAGGGTATAGATTATTTAAAAATGTACAAGAAAGTACAGATAAAGTAAATTCAAAATTAAGACAGTTTTTAAGTGGAATAAAAGTAGTTAAACTATTTTGTAGATACGATTATGAGAACCAAAGCTTTGAAGAGTTAAATGATGAACTTTTTAAAAATAGTAGAAAAGCTACAACTATGATGTCATTTTTTAGACCGACAATTACAATAATCATTAATGTTTCCATAATAATAATATTACTGATTGGAAGGCATTTAATTTATTCAGGAGAAATTAAAATTGGGATTATAGTTGCTTATGTAAACTATATGACTAGAATATTAACATCTCTTATAATGATTTCACATGTTTTTAATGTTTTTGTTAGGGCAAAAGCATCTTATGAGAGAATAAGTGAGGTTTTGGTTGATGAGAATGAAGAAGTAATTGAGAGAGAAGAAAGTTTAGATGTTGGAGAAAAAGATTTAAAGTTTGTAAACTGTGATATAATTTTTGAAAATGTAGATTTTTCGTATAACAAAAATACAGATGAAAAAATATTAAAAAACGTATCCTTTAAAATAGAAGAAGGTCAAAATATTGGTGTGATTGGTCAAACTGGTTCAGGAAAGACTTCTTTAGTAAATTTAATTCAAAAATTATATATAATTGATAAAGGTGATATTAAGATTGGAGGACGTAGTATATACAGTATTTCTGAAGAAAGTTTAAGGAAAAGAATAGGTGTAGTATTTCAAAATAGTAGTGTGTTTGGAAAAAGTATATTGGAGAATGTAGTTATGGGAAATAGAGATATATGCAAAGAGGATGTTGTAAAATCATGTGAAATAGCAAATGCAAATCAATTTATAACAAAACTCGAAAATACTTATGATGAAGTTTTATTCCAAAGGGGTAAAAATTTATCAGGAGGACAGAGACAAAGAATTACTATAGCTAGAGCTATAGCCAAAAAACCACAAATATTAATTCTTGATGATTGTTTTAGTGCAATGGATATTAATACAGAGACAATTATAAGAAAGAATATAAAAGAGTATATAAGTAATTTAAGAGAAAAGGAAAGTAAGAAATGTACTGTAATAACTATTTCACAAAAGATTAGTTCTATAATTGACTGTGATAAGATTTTAGTCTTGGATGAGGGTGAGGTGGTTGGATTTGCTACACATGAAGATTTACTGGTTAGTTCTCCAATTTATAAAAAAATTTTTGCGTTGCAGAATTTAGTAAGTGAAGATGTAAATTAAGGAGGAAGTATATTGAATTTAAGTACTGGAAATCAGAAGGTCAGTAGATTAAAGAAAAAAGAAAAGCCTAAAGATTTTAAAAAAACGTTTAAAAGAATTTTTATGTACTTTAAAAAAGATAAGAAGATTACTAGATTTATTTTTTTGCTAGTAATAATTGATTCAATTATATCAACTGTAATACCATATACTATTGGAAAGGTAGTTGACATAATAGATATCGATACTTATTCAAAATCCATTTTCTTAAAAGGAATAATTATTTTACTTTCATTTTATATAATTGAGTTTTCAGTTAAACTGTCTAAGGGGATATGTACAGCTAGATTATCTCAAAGTATAGTCAGAGAAATGAGAAGTAATTTATTTTTAAAATTTAAAAATCTACCAATAACCTTTTTTGATAAAAGTTCTACTGGAGATATTATGAGTAGAGTGACAAATGATGTTGATAATATCAGTACAGGAATATCAAATTCATTAGTACAGTTAATTACAGGAATCTTAAACATATTGATGACTTTTATTATGATGTTTGTATTAAGCCCAATTTTAACCTTTTGCAGTGTAATATTAATACCGATAGTAATGTTTGTGAGTAATTTTATTGCAAAGAGAACTAGAGTTTTTTTTAAGCAACAACAAGTTGAGTTGGGAAAACTAAATGCACATATTGAAGAAATGATATCAAACATAAATGTAGTAAAATCTTTTAATTATGAAAGAAAATCTGTAAATGATTTTAAAGAAGTCAATGATAGACTTCTAAATATTTCCCTTAAATCGCAAATTTACACTTCTCTTTTAATGCCTATTATGAATGTGATTAGTAATATAGGATTTGCAACTATATGTATTATAGGAGGCATTCTTGCATCTAAAGATATTATAACCATAGGGGTTATAGCTAGTTTTTTAAGTTATGTAAGACAATTCACAAGACCTTTAAATGAATTAGCAAATCTATTTAATACATTACTTTCAGCCATAGCTGGATGTGAAAGAGTTTTTGAAATTATAGATGAACAAGAAGAGCAAGAAGTGCATAACATGTTTAAAAGTGAGATTAACGATAATAAAGATGGTAATTTAAACTCTCATTTTGTAAAGGGAGAAATTGAGCTTAAAGATGTAAGTTTTTCTTATGATTCAAAAAAGAAAATTTTAGATAATATAAACCTAAAAATCAAAGCTGGCACATCAAATGCCATCATAGGAGAGACAGGAAGTGGAAAAACAACTATTATAAATCTAATTACAAATTTTTATCATATAGATGAAGGAAGTATATTTTTAGATGGTAAGGATATATACTCTATTAACAGAAACTATTTGAGAACTTGTTTTGGAGTAGTTCCACAAGAAGGTTATATATTCAATGATACAGTTATGGAAAATATAAGGTATGGAAATCTGGAGGCTACTGATGAAGAAGTTATATATGCTAGTAAAATAGCAAATGCACATAAATTTATAGTTAAAATGCGTGAAGGATATAGTACTGTATTATCGGATAGGGGTGAAGATTTAAGTGAAGGTCAAAAACAATTAATAAGTATTGCTAGAGCAGTATTAAAAAATGCTCCAATACTTATTTTGGATGAGGCTACAAGTAACATAGATATAGCAACAGAAGCTAAAATTCAAGAAGCAATAAATAATTTAACTTATGGAAAGACAAGTATAATTATAGCTCATAGATTAAGTACCATATCAAATTGTGATAATATAATAGTTTTAGAAAATGGTAGAATTGTGGAATCAGGAAATCATAAAGAATTGATAAAATTAAAGGGACATTATTATAGAAACATATTATTGACACAGGGAAAATAAGTATTTAGAAAAAACTTTTAAAAAAATTGTTTAAAGGTATATGGTGCGGGTATATATAGACTAACTTAATAAATAAAAAATTTAATTTGATATATAAAATTTAGGAGGAAAGTAATTATGAAGAAATTTGTTTGTACAGTATGTGGATATATACATGAAGGAGATGCTGCACCAGCACAATGTCCAGTATGTAAAGTTGGAGCTGATAAATTTGAAGAAATGAAAGGCGAAAAAAATTGGGCTGATGAGCACAGAATAGGAGTAGCTCAAGGTGTAGATGAAGAAATAATCGAAGGATTAAGAGCTAACTTTGTTGGTGAGTGTACAGAAGTAGGAATGTATTTAGCAATGAGTAGACAAGCTGATAGAGAAGGTTATCCAGAAGTAGGAGAAGCTTATAAGAGAATAGCTCTTGAAGAAGCTGAACATGCTGCTAAATTTGCAGAACTTCTTGGAGAAGTTGTAGTTGCAGATACAAAAGAAAACTTAAGAGTTAGAGTTGATGCTGAGTATGGTGCAACTGATGGAAAATTAAAATTAGCTAAGAAAGCAAAAGAATTAGGATTAGATGCTATACATGATACAGTACATGAAATGTGTAAAGATGAAGCTAGACATGGTAAAGCATTCTTAGGATTATTAAATAGATATTTTGGAAAATAAATTTAATATAAAGTAGATTTTAGGAGTATCTCACTTATAATTTTTAAAGTTATGAGTGAGATATTTTTTAATTATTTGTACTTTATTTTTTATTTCTAACGATTATATTTTTAATAATAGAGAATAATTTAATAGTAATAATGCACAACTTTTAAAAATAAATGATTAATCCAAAAATAAATTTGATTTTAGAAAAGTAAATTGACATGTAAAGAAGAATATATTAAACTAAGTATAAAAAATTTGCTGTTTTGTAAAGGTGGTGGATAATCTGATAAAGTATATACATAAAAGTGATGTAGCTATTGTTGTTTTGCATGAAATCTATGGGATTAATAGCTTTATAGAAGATGTTTGTCAAAAGTATTATAAATATGGATATGATGTATTTTGTCCTGAACTTCTGGGAGAAAAAAGAGTTTTTCCATATTCAAAAGTCCAAGAGGCATATGATTTTTTTATAAATAATGTTGGTTTTGATATTTATAAAAAAGTTGAAAAGCTTATAAATGATTTAAAATCAGAGTATAAATATGTATTTGTTGCTGGGTATAGCGTGGGAGCAACTATTGCATGGAGATGCAGTGAAGATTCTTTTTGTGATGGCATAATTTGTTGTTATGGCTCTCGGATTCGAGATTACATGGATGTAATTCCAAAATGTCCTACCTTATTAGTATTTGCAAAGCACGATTCATTTGATGTTGATTCTATTTCTTGCCAACTTTCTAGGAAACAAAATATCCAAATTGAGATTTTAGATGCAAATCATGGTTTTATAGATAGATATTCAAATAATTATTCTGATATTCAAACAAAAGTATTTACTATTAAAGAAAAAAGTTTTCTGTCTAAATATTTAGCATGATTTAGATTATTATAAAATATATAGAAAGATTTAATTAATCTGAAAAGTTTTTATGACACTATTGATATTTAAAATATTAGTAGTGTTATTATATTTTTTGAAATAAAATTAATCACTAGAATTATAGTGTTAGTTGTGCTTTTGTGACTTATAAGAAACTAATATTAGATAGTGTATTTAAATAGATAATAATAAATTCATTATAGTTGAATAAGAATATTATATGAGAATATTGCAATTTGATATATTTACCATTACAATAAAAGTAGTTACAACTAGAAAACCAAATAAGTTAAAGTAAGTTGGCAAATTGGAGGTTTTTAAATATGAAAGCATTTAAAAAGCACTTCTTGATACTTTCTTTGATATTTTTACTTATTATATCATGTTTTAACAATATACTATGCTTTGCTGATGAGTCTGAAAATTCAAAAAAAATAAGAGTTGGATATTGTGATGACTATGGAATAATATCCTCATCAAAAGAGCATTCTTATACAGGATATGGTTATGATTATCTAAGAGAAATCTCAAAATATACAAGATGGGAATATGAATTTGTAAAAGGGTCTTGGGAAGAATGTTTAGACAGACTAGAAAAGGGTGAAATAGACTTACTCGGACCTTTACAGAAGAATGATGAAAGAAATAAACTATTTAATTTTCCTAAACTAAGTTCAGGATATGAATATAGTGCACTATATACAAAGGATAGTAACAATAATATGTTTTATGAAGATATAAGTTCCTTTAAGGGAATGAGAGTAGCTGTACTTAGAGGAAACTTTCATAATACTGCATTTGAGAAGTATAGAGAAGAAAATAATTTTTCAGTTGAATATATATACTGTAATTCTATTGATGAATTAATTGAGTCCGTCAATGAAAAAAAGGCAGATGCATTTGTTTGTGGAAGTATTATAAATGCTAAAGGAATGAAAATAGTTAGCAAATTTTCAGTAGAACCTTTTTATTTTGCTACTGCAAAAGATAAACCTAATTTAGTAAAAGAATTAGATTATGCTTTAAAAGAATTAAAAATAAATGATATGTATTATGAGTTGGAATTATATAAAAAATATTTCAAAAGAGAGGTCAATAATTCCATAGCATTTACTCGGCAAGAAATGAATTTTATTAAAGCAAACCCAAAACTTACTATGGTATATGATTCAGAGTGGTCTCCTGTAGAGTATTATGATAAAGAAAGCAATTCATTTAAAGGTATAAGTTCCGATTTAATGTCAATTATATCAAAAAAATGTGGTATAAAATTTGAATATATTAAAACAAAAAATTATAATGAGAGTCTTGATTACATAAAAAGTGGTAAGGCAACTATGCTATGTGGCTCAATCAATGAAAATGATAAGGCAAAACGATTTAATATGAAATTGACAAATCCATACATAAATATTCCAATGATTATGGTAGGAAAATTGGATACCAATCTCAATAATGATTTAAATATTGCTTTAACTAGTAGTTATAAGTCTATTGATTCTTATATAGAAAAGAGTTTTGAAAATGCTAAGACAACATCTTATAAGAGTGTAGAAAGTTGTCTAAACGCTATAAATGAAGGTAAAGCAAACTTAATGATACTTAGCTCTTATCAGTTTGATGAACTTTTAAGAGAAGGAAAGAGTGAGAATTTATCTGTTATATCTGTTTTAGACACAAGCTATGGGATGCGTATAGGGGTATCAAATAAAACTGACCCTATATTAGTGTCTATTTTAAATAAATCAATAGACAAAATTACTGAAGAAGAATTAAGTGATTGTATATATTCTAATACTATTGACAAACCTTATAAAGTACCATTTGGTGTAATTTTTAAAGAATATTCAATACAAATTATTTCTTTTGTATGTATTTTATTCTTAATTGCTATTAAATATATAATTTATAATAAAAAGAAGAAAGAGGATTATCTAAGGAAGATAGCATATACAGACCCATTGACAGGAGCAGATAGTATAGATAAATTTAAAATAAATTCTAATAAACTGTTTGCTAAAAATAATCCAGAAGAATATGCGTTGTTTTATATAGATGTTGACAAATTTAAATATATAAATGATATGTTTGGATATGATATGGGAAATGATACTTTGATACATATATCAAATACTATTGCAAGTGAATTAAAGGAAGATGAAATTTTTGCAAGAGTTTCTGCTGACCATTTTGTTCTTCTTATTAAGTATAAGACAGATGATGATATTAAAACAAGGTTAAACAATATTTACAATAAGGTTCAAATACTTAGTAATCCTAAAATAAACTATTATAAATTGATTTTAGATTGTGGTATATATAAAATAAGTAAAAGTGATAATGACATAAATACTATTATGGATAGAGCTAATACTGCAAGAAAAACTATAAAAGGTGGTCATAAAAATTCATTTGCTTTTTACGATAAGGAAATGCACAAAAAAATATTAAAAGAGAAAGAAATTGAAAATTCAATGGTAGATGCTCTTAATAATGGAGAATTTATTGTTTATTTTCAACCTAAATATAGTCTTTCAGATTATCAAATTATAGGGGCAGAGGCTCTTGTTCGTTGGGATAATCCACAAAAAGGTCTAATACCACCAATAGAATTTATTCCTGTATTTGAGAGGAATGGTTTTATTGTAAATATTGATTTCTATGTATTTGAGGAAGTGTGTAAAAAGATTAGAGAATGGATGGATGAAGGACAAAAAGTAGTACCTATATCTGTAAACTTGTCTCGAATGCATTTTGTAAATAGTAATTTTATAGAGAAGTTTAAATTAATTGTAGATAAATACAAAATTCCGACAAGACTTATAGAATTAGAGCTAACAGAAACAGCAGTATTAGATAATATAGAAGGATTACTTGATACAATGAACAATTTGAAAGAAAAGGGATTTGTAATCTCTATGGACGATTTTGGTACGGGATATTCCTCTCTTAATCTTTTAAAAGAATTGCCTGTTGACATATTAAAACTAGATAGAGCATTTTTTACAGAAAAAGATGAGAGTAATAATGAAAAAATTGTTATATCTAATGTCATTAAAATGGCAAAGGAACTGAAAATGAAAGTAATATCAGAAGGTGTAGAGACTATTTCGCAAGTAGAATTTCTAAAGCAAATTGGGTGTGATATGGTACAAGGATATTTGTTTTCTAAGCCAATGCCTGTAAAAGAGTTTGAAAAAATCGCTTTTAAAAAAGAATAAAGCAATGTGTAAATAATGACATATATAATAAAGGTGCTTTAATATTAGTTGAGTATACTATTTTAGAGCATCTTTATTTTTGTATTAATTTTTACGATTTTATTAATAAAATAAATCAAATGAGAAAAAAAATCAAAAGAATACAATAATCACTTGCAAAAAATATACTATTGTGATAGACTTAAATCAAAATTAGGAATTGTAAAAAGAAGGAAAAAATAGGATATTATTTTAATAGATTAAGATTTAAGGTATTGTAATTTATATATAAGATAACGATTGCTTGTAGATTTAAATTACTTTAAGAGGAGGGATATTATATGATGCCATTGATATTATCAAATACAGGTGAAGAAGTAGTTATAAAGAAAATTTCGGGAAGTGATAAGACGAGGACTTTTTTAAATAGTATAGGTTTTGTAGTGGGTACAAATGTTAAAATAGTTTCTAAGATAGATGGTAACTTAATAATAGACGTAAAAGATACTAGAGTTGCATTAGATAAAAAAATGGCAAGTAGAATAATAATATAGGGAGGTAATGACATGAACAGACTGAAGGATATTAAGTGTGGAGAGACTGTAAAAGTCAAAAAGTTAGAAGGAGAAGGAGCTACACGAAGACGTATAATGGATATGGGGATTACAAGAGGTGTTAATATATTTATAAGAAAAGTAGCTCCTCTTGGTGACCCAATTGAGGTAACAGTCAGAGATTATGAACTATCAATTCGTAAGTCAGATGCAGAAAAAATTATTGTGGAATAATAAAGATTAATTAGAGTAGGGTTAATGTAATCATATAATGAGAATGATTTTCTGTATCACAAACAGTGATGTATTTAAATAATAATGGAGGGAATGGAAATGTCAATAAAAATAGGTCTCATAGGAAATCCTAACTGTGGTAAGACAACAATGTTCAATGGGCTTACAGGCTCATCACAATATGTTGGTAACTGGCCAGGAGTAACAGTTGAAAAAAAAGGTGGAAAATTAAAAGGAAATAAAGATGTGGAAATAGTAGATTTACCAGGTATTTATTCTTTATCTCCATATACATTAGAAGAAGTAGTTACACGTAATTTTATGCTAGATGATAAGCCAGATGCAGTAATAAATATTGTAGATGCATCAAATATAGAGAGAAATTTATATCTTACAACTCAAGTTTTAGAGCTAGGTATACCGACCGTTATAGCTCTTAATATGATGGATATTGTAAATAAGAATGGTGATAAGATAAATATTAAAGAACTATCTGAAGTTATAGGTTGCCCAGTGGTAGAAGTAACAGCAGTTAAAGGTCAAGGAATTATGGAGGCTGCTGAAAAGGCAGTTGAACTTGCAAGTAGTAACAATAAATTAAATTTCAAATTACCCTTTGTTGATGAAAGTAAGGATGCAATAGAAAAAATTGAAAAAATAATAGAAGAAAAGACTCCATATATAGATGTAGAAACACGCTGGTTAGCTATAAAGCTATTTGAGAGAGATGAAAATGTTATACAAAAACTTGATATTTCTAAAACAATATTGAATAGTATTGAAGAAATAACTAGAAATTGTGAAGATGAATTGGATGATGATAGTGAAAGTATAATAACAGCCAATCGTTATGAATTTATTAGTTCAATAATTTCAAGTATAATAAAGAAGAATCGAAAAGGTAAGGAAACTGTATCAGATAAGATAGATAAGATTGTAACAAATCGTATACTAGCATTGCCTATTTTTGCACTTATAATGTGGGGAGTTTACTATATAGCAGTAAGTTCATTGGGTACTATAGCAACTGATTGGACAAATGATGTACTGTTTGGAGAAATTATTCAAGGCAATGTAAGTAATTTTCTAGCTTCTTTAAATGTAGCAGAGTGGTTACAAGGACTTGTAGTTGATGGTCTAATTGGTGGAGTTGGAGCAGTACTAGGATTTGTACCACAAATCATGCTTTTATTCTTATTATTATCAATATTAGAAGATTGTGGGTACATGTCACGTGTAGCTTTTATAATGGATAGAATTTTCCGTAAGTTTGGTCTTTCAGGAAAATCATTTATACCAATGCTTATAAGTTCAGGGTGTGGAGTTCCAGGAGTTATGTCAACTCGTACTATAGAGAATGATAGAGATAGAAAAATGACTATTATGTTAACTACATTCATTCCATGTGGAGCTAAGATTCCAATAATAGCATTATTTGCAGGGGCATTATTTGGAGGTGCTTCATGGGTAGCTCCATCAATGTATTTCTTAGGTATTGCAATGATAATCATTTGTGGAATTATATTAAAGAAAACTAGTTTATTTGCAGGAGAACCATCTCCATTTGTTATGGAATTACCTCAATATCATATTCCAAGTGCAAAAGGTGTTTTAATACATATGTGGGATAGAGGAAAAGCATTTATAATCAAAGCAGGAACAATTATATTTGTTGCTTGTGGAGTAATCTGGTTCTTACAATCATTTAATTGGTCATTACAAATGGTAGATGCTGGAGATAGTATATTAGCTAGCTTAGGAAATATAGTTGCACCAATATTTGCTCCTCTTGGATTTGGAAATTGGCAATCATCAGTAGCAACAGTTACAGGTCTAGTAGCTAAGGAAAATGTAGTTGGAACATTTGGAGTTTTATTTGGTATATCAGATGCAACAGAGCAAGACCCAACACTTCTTGCTTCAGTTGCAAGCATGTTTACAGTAGCTAGTGCGTTTGCATTTATGGCATTTAATATGCTTTGTGCACCTTGTTTTGCAGCTATTGGAGCCATAAAAAGAGAAATGGGTTCATGGAAATGGACATGGATTACATTAGGATTCCAAACTTTAACAGCGTATATAATTGCTCTTCTTATAAATCAAGTTGGAAGTTTAGTTTTAGGTACTGGAGGAAGTATTGCTGGGGCAATAATATCTATATTTATAGCAGTAGCAGTAGTCTTTGTAGTTTTAACTTATTCAAATAAAAATATGAAAAAAGAAAAAATGGGTAAATTAAGTTATATGAAAAATTAATTCATATAAATAAGGAGTGATGAATATGGCTACATTTATTATAGCAGCTATTGTAGTAGTATTAATGGCACTAGCTGTAATGTATATGGTTAAAAATTCAAAAAAGAATGGTAGCAGTTGTGGATGTGGTTGTTCTGGATGCTCAAGTAGTAAGAGTTGTCATAGCGCTAAGAGATAAATAGGATAAGAGCCTGATAAAAAGTTAAATTGCTTTATTATCAGGTTCTTATTTTTTGTATAAATAACAAATTTCATATTTGAAGTAGGTTAGACTATGCTGTAATTTTACTGTATAATTATATATAAATATATGATTAGGAGGGATTATTGCTAAATTAAGCAATATAAGTGAATATTATGTTTAAATTTGATGTTACAAACGAGCTTATGTGTATAGCAAGGGGAAGTGGTAAATTTTTTGCAAAAAAAGGTGCTATGGTAGCCTTTAAAGGAAATTTTAATTTTGAAAAATTGCTGTTAGGTCCAAGTAATGGCGGTGGATTGGGAAGAGCATTATTAGGTCATGTTCAGAGGTCATTGACAGGAGAACAAATGCCAATAATGGTGGTTGAAGGTGAAGGTGAAATTTACCTAGCTCAAAATGCTTACCATGTAGATGTAATATCAATTGACCCAGGTGATTCCATTTATGTTGAGAGTGAAAACTTATTGGCATTTTCTGAACAATTAAATTACAGTGTAAAATTGATTGGTTCAGGGGTAATATCTCAAAAAGGTCTTTTTACTACACATTTAGTAAATAAAACAGGTCAAAATCAAGATGTTGCTATAATAACAGATGGTAATCCTCTAATTCTTGAAGGACCTTGTTGTGTTGACCCAGATGCATTAGTAGCTTGGACTGGAAGAGAACCATATCCTAAAGTATCAAAACTATCATGGAAGACTTTTATTGGTCAGACTTCAGGAGAATCTTATCATATGGAATTTGTTGAACCTGGACAAATAGTCATTATACAACCATCTGAAAGATTGTCTGGCTTAAAAACAGATTCTACACCTTCTGATAGAATGAGTTCAGGTGGATTAAGACTTGGCATAGATTAAATCTTATGATATAGCTTAATTATTATTTAAGATATTAAAAAATAAAAAGGGTAGCAGGGATAGATATGTTAAAAGGAGTTTTATATGTTTGAGAAAATTCATAAAAGGCTTAAAGGATATTATATTTTTTTAATAATTTTAATTTTATGGAAGATAGTATGTGTTTTGGGTATATGGAGTAGCTATATTCTGCCTCCTCCTGAAATAGTCTTAGATACTTTTATAAAAATGATATATGACGGTTCTATTTTCTTAAATGTTTATGCCAGTGTAAGAAGGATATTAATAGGTTTTTTAATAAGTTCATTGATGGCTATACCACTTGGAGTTTTATTTGGAGCAAATAAAAAGATGTATGAATATTTCAAACCACTATTTGAATTTATGCGAAGTACACCTCCACTAGCTTTGGTGCCAATGCTTATTTTATGGTTTGGTATAGGTGAAGAATCTAAAATTATAATTATTATTTTGGCATCCTTTTTTCCAATATTTTTAAATACATTGAAAGGTATAAAAAATTGTGACAATAAATTAATAGAAGTAGGTAAATCTTTTAATTTATCTAAAAAGAGAATTTTTTATAAAATAATAATCCCTAATTCTATGCTGGATATTGTTGTTGGACTTAGTTTAGGGCTTGGGTATAGTTTTAGGGCTATAATTGGAGCAGAGCTTATTGCAGCTTCTTCAGGACTAGGATATTTGATTTCTGATGGAAAAGATATGTCTAGAACTGATGTTGTATTGGTAGGAATTTTTGTTATTGGATTTTTAGGTATACTTTCAGATTATCTATTTTCAAAGATAATAACAAAATTTAGCAAAGGGAAGCAGGTTGATTTAAATGGTTAGAAGTGGATTTTTGCTAGAGAATATATATAAGAAATATTTAGTTGATAATAAAGAGCATTTAGTTCTTGATAATATATCTTTAAATATATCTAGTGAAGAGATAACTGTTATATTAGGTGAAAGTGGATGTGGGAAAACAACGCTACTTAGAATTTTAGCAGGGCTTGAAAAGGCTACTAGTGGAAACATATATTTTTTTAATAATGATAAAAAGTGTACTCCAAAAGTAGGAATGGTATTTCAAGAAAGTAGACTTATGCCATGGCTGAATGTAAGTGAAAATATACTTTTACATACTGAAAAAGATAATAGAAATAAAGTTGATTTAGACAAGTATTTAAAAATGATGAAGCTTGAAAAGTTTAAAAACTCATATCCAAATGAATTATCAGGAGGAATGGCTCACAGAGTAAGTATAGCAAGAGCACTTTCCTTCAATCCCGATATTTTGCTGATGGACGAACCATTTGCAGCACTAGATTACTTCACAAGAAGAAAAATGCAAAAAGAAGTTGTAAATATCCATAAAAATACTAAAAAAGGTGTAGTATTTGTAACTCACAATATTGAAGAAGCTATGGAAATAGCAAAGAAAATAATTGTTTTTAGTAAAAATAAAAGGATTAAACAATTTAGTGTCGAAGATGAATATAATAGAGATTTAACTAAAAACTATTATATAAACTTGAAAAAAGAAATATTAAGGGAATTGGGGGAGTTTTAATTGATTAAAAGAAACAAAAAGATTTTAGCAGTAATGACATCTTTAATAATGGTGTTGGTTGGGACTGTAGGATGTTCAACAACAAATGATAAGAAAGATGAACCTGCAAAAAAAGAGGCTAGTTTACCTAAGGAAATAAATTTAACTTATGTAAAATCACCACTTAATGTTCCTAGTATATTAGAAAAAAAGGATGATTTATTTGGAAAGGAATTTAAAAAGGACAATATAAAAGTCAATTTCCATGAATTGACAACAGGACCAGAGCAAACTCAAGCATTAGCAGCAGGTGAGCTAGACTTTTTACATGCATTAGGAGGAACGTCTGCAATAATAGCTGCATCAAATGGTGTTGGTCTTAAAATTACGAATATTTATAGCCGTTCACCAAAAGGATATATGCTTATAACTAATAATGATAATATTAAATCTATAAAAGACTTAAAAGGTAAAAAAATTGTAGGTCCAAAAGGGACTATACTTCATCAACTGTTGATTGCTGCACTTGCTAAAGAAGGCTATACTATAGATGATGTTGAATATGTAAATATGGATATTCCTAGTGCTGCTTCTGCATTAGAAAGTAAAAGTGCTGATGTAGCAATGCTTGCAGGTCCAGTGGCATTGAAAACGATAAATTCAGGTGCCAAAATGATTGTAAATGGAGAAGGATTAGTAAGTGGAATAATAGTTACTGCTGTAAGTGATGACTTTGCTGAAAAATATCCTGAATTAGTAAAAAGATTTATGAAGGTTCATGAAGAAACTTTAAAATATATGAATGAAAACAAGGATGAAGTGATGGATGTTGTATCTAAAGAAGTTGGTTTATCTTTAGATGAAACAAAAGAAATGTATTCTTGGTATGACTTTAGTTCTAAAATAACGGACAAGGATATAAAAGAATTAGAAGATACACAGGAATTTTTGATGTCTAATGGAATGCAACAAAAGAAAATAAATATTAAAGATATGTTGTACAATCAAAATTAGAATACTTTAAAATATTAAAGTGGAAAATACACCCTTATTTATTATGGAAACTGTATGGTAAAAGAGGGTGTATTTTTATTATTATACAAAAACACAATTAAAAACAGTTTACTATTTTATCTACACTTATGTAGTCTAGTAATTTTCTCATTTTCTTACGGTGAAGTAAAAACTTCGAATATGTGTCCTCGGATTGTTTTGTGTCACCATAAACTTTCCAATATTTAATCATAGAAACTTCATAATTACTATATCCCATAAATCCAATCACATCTTTAAGAGGATATCCTAAAAAAATACCTATTTCATCAGGAAAAACATCACTCTTAAGTTTATCTACTAAATGCTCTAAATAAGCATTAACATTCGTATTTTGTTTGTATCCTAAAAACTTTAAAAAGTTTACTGTTTTTTTACATTTTAATTTTTCTGATAATGCTTTTTTATTTACAAATAAGATTTTTAATCCCTTTTTTTCTTTATCAATAACTATAAAATCTATTTTCTTACATTTATATAGATATTTATAAATATCATTAATTTTTTCCTCTCTATTTACATCAGTAAACGAAATATTTATTATTTCAGCAGGTTTAGAGCCTAAAAAGACTGGACCTAAAACTTCTAAAAGCCATTTTATATATGATGATTCAATTTTATTTTTACAACAAAATTGTGAATTACAACAAGACATAAAAGATAACCTCCTTCAAATGAAAATTAATATCAAGTAATTAGATTATACTATGAATGATAATCAATATCAATAATAAAATTATAATTTTTTTATTTAATTATTTATTCATTATGATTTCCAAAAAAATAAATTATAACTTGTTTAATTTTAGTAAATAAAATATAAAAATATAGAAATACTAAATTAAGAAAGAAAATTATTAAAATTTTTTATAGTATAAAACATCTAGGAGGGTAATAAAAATGAAATTAAAAAGAACTTTATTTGTAGGATTAGCACTAGTATTAGCTATAGGTATAACTGCATGTACTAAAAATAATGAAAAACCAAGTGAAAATACAGGAAAAAATCCTAATGAATCTGTAAATAATAATGAAGGATATATGAATTATTATTCAACAAGCTATAATGATTATATAGCAGGTCTAAATAGATATTCTATTTATGATACTCCAGAAAGTATAAATAATCAGTTTAAAGATAAAGAATATCCAGGAAATGAAAAATATCTAAGTGATGTAAAGGCTGCATATAAAGATAGTAGAGATAAAATACAATCATTTGTAACATCTCTTAAAAAAGATGGTAAAACAGAAGATACAGAGTTAAAGAAAATGAATGATGACCTAATCGCTGAAGGGGAAAGATTAGTAAAAGATATAGATAAGAGAATAGAAAAATTAGATAAGGTATCTGATGAAGATATGAAAAAAGGTCAAAATGACTTTATAAAATTAGTTCATGGAACTGAAGATGTTGGAAATGATATAGGTAGTGGTTTTAGAAAAATGATAAAAGATATGAATGATAGATTAGGAATAACAGGAAATAATAAGAAATAATAGAATAAATAGTTTTGAAATTTGAAATAAATTATTTGAGATATAGCGAAGCCTTATAAATAATACATTTTTTGGCTTCGCTTTTTTGCATGTTATTAAGATATTAATTTTTATCTTGTAACCTTAATATTTTTATTATAATTTATTTAGAGGTTATTTTCACACGTTTTTACTTGTTTTTTCTCTTTTTAAATTTTTGTTTTGCAAAATTGTAAGATTCTCCTATTAAAGTTTTAAAGTTCTCAAATGTCTTTTCAGTAGGGCTTAGGACACATATCCATCCCATCCATGAGTAGATAGGATGTGGCATGATTGTGTCCAATTTTGTAAAATCAAAATCCATATCAACTATTTGACCTACACCTGGACGCTTTGGAATATATCCAAACATTTCAATAAAAGTTTCTTTTTTTAATCCTATATTCACACGGTATACATTTGGACGACTAACTAACGAACCTTTATCATTATTACTGTCTTTTTCTTTAATGGTAAGAACATATACTCCTCGTTTTAAAATACCATTAGAATTGTAGTAAATTGCTCGTTCCCCCCAACTATTCATTAATAAAACATCATCTAAGTTTGATAGACAATAATTGATAATATCATCAGCCTTAATAGTATTATTTTCCATAAAGTATCAGTCCCTTCTTTCTTTACTATTATTATTGCTTTAGATGCAAGAATATCTTATCATATAATAGTGACAATTATTGTCACTATATTTAAATTGGGAGTATAAATATGTCAAGAGCTGAGCGTTTAATTGAACTGATGATAACAATAAATGCAAAAAGAAGTTTTACAGCAGGAGAATTAGCAGAAGAATTTTCTGTATCAAAACGTACTATACTAAGAGACTTACAGGTGCTGGAGAGTATTGGATTTCCATTATATTCAAAAGTTGGAGCGGCTGGTGGATATCATGTACTTAAAGAGCGTATACTTCCACCGATTGCATTTTCAGAAAGTGAGGTAAAATCTATATTCTTTGCATATCAGTCACTAGAATATTATAATGATTTGCCATTTGAGCAAGAAACTATTTCTGTTTTAAAAAAATTTTTAAATTGTATACCAAATGATATTCAATATAATATTGAGAATATAAGGCGTAAATTTGTTTTTTGGACACCAGATAGGCACTGTTCAACACCATTATTGAAAGAATTGTTTAATGTAGTAATGAATGAATCTACAATTAAAATTGAATATTCATCAAAGCAAAAAAATAGTGTACGTACCATTGTTCCTATTGGTTTGTATGCCATGAATGGACTTTGGTATTGTCCAGCTTACTGTATAAAATCAGAATCTATTAAGGAATTTCGTGTAGACAGAATTGTGAAGATTTTGAGTATAGAAAACTTATCAAGTAAGAAATATAAGGTTTTATCTTCTATACATGATTATCTTAAGAATATGGAAGTAGGTACAGATTATCATATTAAAATTAATTTGACAGATGAGGGAGTAAAATGTTGTGAAACAGAATTTTTGTTGGCAAGAGGATTGAAAATCTTGTCTAAAGGTGGATACATAGATATGTATATACCAAAATCTACACTTAACTGGGTGGCTGAATATTTTTTAACTTTTGGGAAAAATGCTACAATAATAGAACCTATAGAACTTAAACATTTGATAAAGTCTAAAGTACTAGAGCTATATAATCATCATTGTATTTAAATTATTTTATTTAATAGTAGGATAGAGTTTGGATAAAATGTTAATTTTCTTAATTTACTTTACAGATGATTTAGATAGATTGATGTTATTTAATTTATTTCTTATAATGATGTTCTATAGTTATATAGACATTAAAATATAAAGTGTTAGGAGCTAGAAAACTAATTAAAAATAGTTAATTAACGATAATAAAAAATAAAAAATTTAAATAAATTTATTGACAAATACTATTAATGAATATATCATATATAACATAGCAACAAATGATAATAGAATTAAATTAAATAACGTCTTATCAAGAGTGGTGGAGGGACTGGCCCTTTGAAACCCGGCAACCAGTATATTTTATATACATTGGTGCTAAATCCTGCAACTAATATAGTTGATAGATGAGTATAAATAGCTTTCTAAGCCTGAGTTTATACTCGGGCTTTTATTTTGTTGTAATACATAAGAGAGGATAAACATAAAAACTGAGCAGAATATATGGGAGGAAATTTTATGATTAGCATAAAAAATGTTAATAAGTATTATGGAAAGATTCAAGTGCTTAAAGATGTAAGTATTGAAATAGAATCTGGAGAAATTTTTGGAATAATAGGTCATAGTGGTGCAGGGAAATCAACACTACTGAGATGTATAAACGGATTAGAAGAATACCAAGAAGGCAGTGTACTTGTTTCTGATAAAGAAGTAAAGTCATTGAATGAAAAGCAAATGAGAGATTTAAGAAAAGAGTTAGGAATGATTTTTCAACACTTTTCATTGCTTGAAAGAAAAACTGTATTTGATAATGTAGCATTGCCATTAGAATGTTTTGGATACTCAAAGGCAGAAATTAAAAAAAGAGTTTTAGAGTTATTAGAAGTAGTTGGAATATCTGAAAAGAAAAATGATAAACCCAGAAATCTAAGTGGCGGACAAAAACAAAGGGTTGCAATTGCTAGAGCTTTAGCACTAAATCCACAAGTACTTCTTTGTGATGAAGCAACTTCAGCATTAGACCCAAATACTACAAAGTCAATTCTTTCATTGCTTGAAGATATAAATAAAAAATTGGGAATAACAATAATAGTTGTAACTCATCAAATGGAAGTTATAAAGCAGATTTGTGGAAGAGTAGCAATAATGGAAAATGGAGAAGTATTAGAGGTAGGAGATACAGAAGAAATATTCTTAAGAAATACTAAAGGACTTAGAAAATTAATAGGTGAAGAAAGTATAATATTGCCAAAAGGAACAAATATAAAGATACTATTCCCTAAAGATATTTCTAATGAAGCTATTATTACAACTATGGCAAGAGAACTAAATATAGATGTGTCTATAATATTTGGGAAATTAGAACAATTTAAAGATGATATTTTAGGTTCACTTATTATAAACATTTCAGATAAAAGTGGAGAGCAAGTAAAACAATATCTAACTAGTAAAGGCATAAGATGGGAGGAAATGATAAATGAATAGTTTAATTGACTTTTTAACAACACTATTTCCAAATGCATTGTTACAAACTTTGTATATGGTTATAGTACCAACTATAGTGGCAACAATATTAGGATTTATATTAGCAATCATATTAGTAGTTACAAAACCAGATGGATTAAAACCAAATAGCACAATAAATAGTGCATTAGGATTTATAGTAAATATATTTAGAAGTTTCCCATTTATGATACTTATAGTTGCAATGATTCCAATAACTAGATTAATCGTTGGAACAAGTATAGGGGAAACTGCTGCAATAGTGCCAATAACTATTGGGGCAGCACCGTTTATCGCTAGAATTATAGAAAGCTCATTAAATGAAGTTGATAAAGGATTGATAGAAGCAGCAAAATCTTTTGGAGCTACAAAAAGACAAATAGTATTTAAAGTTATGATAAAGGAAGCTATGCCTTCAATAGTATCTGGAATTACATTATCAATAATATCTATACTTGGTTATACAGCTATGGCAGGTGCAGTAGGAGCTGGAGGATTAGGTAATATAGCACTTATTTATGGATATCAAAGATTTGATACAGCAGTAATGGTATATACTGTAATAGCACTTATAATATTAGTTCAGATAATCCAGGGAGTAGGAAATCTGGCTTATAAGAAACTAAAATAAATTAATTATAAACATTTTAAAGAGGGGGAGTAAAAATGAAATTAAAGAAATTATTATCAGTAGCATTGGTGTCAGCAATAGCAATATCAGCAGTAGGTTGTTCAAACAAAGAGGATAAAAAAATACTAGTAGGAGCTTCATCAAATCCACATGCAAAGATATTGGAAGTTGCAAAACCTTTGTTAAAAGAAAAAGGATATGATTTAGAAGTAAAAATATTTGATGATTATGTACTTCCAAATACAGCTTTAGATGAAGGGTCTTTGGATGCTAACTTCTTTCAACATATTCCATTTTTAGAGGAAACTGTGAAGGAGAAAGGATATAAACTTACTTATACATCTAAAGTTCATATAGAGCCAATGGGATTCTATTCAGAAAAAGTTAAGTCATTAGATGAATTAAAAGATGGAGCTGTTATAGCTGTGCCAAATGATGCAACTAATGGAGCTAGAGCACTTAAATTATTAGCAAAAAATAAATTGATAGAAGTAAAAGATGGAGAGCTTATAACTAAAAAAGATATAACTAAAAATCCTAAAAATATAGTAATAAAAGAAATGAATGCAGAGCAATTACCAACAGTATTAAAAGATGTTGACGGAGCAGTAATAAATTCTAATTATGCTTTAACAGCTAACTTAAATCCTACTAAGGATGCAATAGTAATAGAATCAAGTGATTCTCCATATGTAAATATAATAGCTTGTAGAGAAAATAATAAAGATAGTGATAAGATTAAGGCTTTATCAGAGGCTATGAATAGTAAAGAAGTTAAAAAATTTATACAAGATGAATATAAAGGAAGTATAGTTCCAGCTTTTTAAACTGAATATACAAAATCTACAAAATGAGTAAAATTAAAAATATTTACTCATTTTTTTTTATAACTAGAAAGTGACAAATTTTTTGGAAGAATTGTGGTAACATATTTATAGGTAAAACTATATAAAAATGAAGAAGTGGTGGGGAATATGGAATCTAAAGGAACTTTAAGTAAGAATAAGGTCTATATACTAGCTAATGGGTTATTTTTGGTTATTGCACTTTTAAATATAAATTTGTATACAGTTTCTATAAATATGTATAGAATAATTTTACTTTGGATATTTGGATATTCTATAGTTTATATAAGTAGCTTTAAAACAGATGAATTTATAAATATATTGAAAGTAGGGTGTCTTGTATTAGTTTTTGTAAGTATTTTAGGAGTAGTAAATTTAAAAATTCAAAAATTCCAAATTGTATTGCTTAACTTAAGCATAATTAATATGTCTACTTTTATATACTTAACCATTTCTAAAGTAAAAAAACTAAGAATAAGCCCAATACTAATTTTTTATAGTGCTTTTGTGATATTAGATTACTTTATAAGAAATATTTTTAGTGATATTAACTGGAATATGATTATTATATTAATTAATATTTGTATATCTATGTTTAATTTACTATATTTGTTGAATAAACTTGATAGTAACATTGAGCACTATAAGTTAATAAAAGATTTAACATATTTTGTTTTTTTTACAACTATTATATGTTTTGTAGCAATTTCTAAGATTAATATAGTAGATTCAGATAGATTAATAGGAGTAATATATTTACTATTATGTAACCATACTTATTATGTATATGTATACAGTCTTAATAATAGAGTAGTGTATCCATATTATGAACTTGATTCAATCAATAAAAAATTAAGTAAAAAGTCAGAGCAATTAGGAAAGATAAATTTAGCAATAGAAAAGGATATGATTATACAAAGAACATTAAAAAACTACATAGACCAGAGAAAAGAATTACTTAGACAAGCTCTGGATACAATACCAAATGTATGGATAGTAACAGACTATGATTTTAATATAAGTTACACAAATAATAAATTTAAAGATGAATTTTCAAAGGATATGAATAATTATTATAAAATATTAACTTTTATAAAGGAAGATGAAAAAGTTGCTGAAAAATTGAAGAAATTTGATAACGATATAAGTATAATTGATAAACTGGTAGAGTTAAATGATAAAATTTATTTGTTAAGTTTAAGTAATAATAAAGATGAAAGCAATTACTTAATAAGTTTAAATGATATTACAAATGAAATCAAAATAGATGAAGAAATAAGAAATATAAATAAAGACTATGAAAACATTATACTAAATATTCCATCTCCTATACTTGTAAGAAGTGCTGAAGGTGGCATAAAGAAGAATAAGGTAATAAGTATAAATAAAAAATATGAAAAGAGTTTTAAATGTGTTTCAAGTGATTTAGTCGATATGACATTAGAACAATATTTTGAAACTTTTAACATAGATTTCTTTGACAATAGGGAGTTTAAAAGATTAAATCTAACACAAGAAAAGAAAGCTGAAATAGTAAGTTACAATGACACAGCAAACTGTATAGTTAATTTTGTGATGTCTGACTCAGAAGGTGAAGAGCATGTTGAAGAAGTTAGAGTTGGAGACTATTGGTCAGATAATAAACTCTTTAAATTGCTTACATTTAGAGATATAACTAAAGAGATAAATATTCTTAGAACAGTAAATGAACAAAAAATAATATATGAAAAATTACTGGATGTTATACCAGAGGCTATTTTTCTTGAGGATTTAAGTACATCAAGAGTACTATATACAAATAGAGCATTTAGAGAGTTGTTCGGAATTTCTAGTGATGTATTAGGAGTTACAACACAAAAATATAGAAATATATTAGTAAAAAAATACATAAACAATTTAAATATAGGAGAAAGAGAGAAGAGTATCCATATAGTAAATGAAAATAATCACATTAAAGAAGTAAAAATGATATCAAGAACATTATACTTTGGACAGAAAAGAAGTAGAGTGAGAATTATTAAAGATTTAAGTGTGCAAAGAGAGTCTGAAAGACTTAAAAAAGCATTAATAAAACAAAGACAGTATGACCAAATGAAGATGGAGTTTTATGCTAATATATCTCATGAACTTAAGACACCTTTAAATAATATATATAGTTCAGTTCAACTTATTGAAAACCTTTATAAAAAAGGAAAAATAATTGATTTTCAGGATATACTAAAAGAACATATAAAAATAACTAAACAAAATATGTTTAGATTATTGAGATTAATAGATAATATAATAAATATTTCTCAAGTTAAGTCAGACATATATAAGATTAAAGCAGTTAATTTTGATATTATTGACATAACAGAAAGAATAGTTACATCTATTAGTAGTTATGCTAAGTCTAAAGGAATAGATTTAATTTTTGATACAGATGAAGAAACTGTTATGGTAGGGCTTGACCCAGAATCGATAGAAAGAATAATACTAAATATATTATCAAATGCTATAAAATTTACTTTAGAAGGAGGAGAAATCCTTGTAGGTATATATAAAAAAGACGAAACAGTAGAGATAATTATAAAAGATACTGGAGTGGGCATAGACAAAGAAAAATTAAATGATATATTTAATCGATTTAAACAAATTGAAAACAGTGGTATATCAAATGAATTTGGAAGTGGTATAGGTTTATGCCTTACAAAATCATTGATTGAAATTCAAAATGGGAAGATTTACATAGATAGTAAGGTAGGAGAAGGAACTAATGTAAAAGTTATATTCCCAATTAAAGAGGTTGTTGAAGAAGTATATGATAATTCAAATTACAATGATAATATTGAAAAGTTTGAGATAGAATTTTTTGATATATATAAATAATAAATGTCTAAATTTATTGTTTATATATATCACATTAATAAGAGTTAATTTTATTTATTACTTTAGTTGTATTTGATGCGTTTTAAATAAATTTTATGAGGTGAAATTTTGGAAAAGGATTTTTTTAGAAAAAATGGAATTGATTTAGCCAAATCAATATTAGGTAAATATCTAATAAGGAAATATGAAAATAAAGTAATTGTTACCAAAATCATAGAGACAGAAGCATACATGGGTGTAAATGATAAAGGAGCACATGTATATGGCAATAAAAAGACAGATAGAACTAAGCCATTATATTTAGATGGTGGACATATATATGTTTATTTAATTTATGGTATGTATAATTGCTTGAATTTATCTGCAAATATAGAAAATGTGCCAGAGTGTGTATTAATAAGAGGGGTAGAGCCTATAACTTCTTTAGATGAGATATCTATGAATAGATACAACAAAGCTTACACTGAGTTGAGTAAATATCAAGTAAAAAATATTACTAACGGACCAGGAAAACTTTGCAAAGCTTTAAAAATAGATAGAAGTCTAAATAGTAAGAGTATAATGGGTGAAGAATTATATATAAGTGATTTTTATTATGATGATAAAGGAAAAAAAGTATTTAGTAAAGATGAGTTAGATATAAAAACTAGTAAACGTATAAATATAGATTATGCAGAAGAAGCAAAAGATTTTTTATGGCGTTTTTATATAGAATAAGTTTTTATATAGGTAAGATATGTATCTATAGGAAGGTATTTTATAGGTATGTATCTTATTTTTTTATAGAATTTTTAGTTTGATAAAAATAACTTTATAGAATTACAAACATATTTAATAAATTTATAATTATTTTAATGATATAAAGAAAGATATATTTTGGCGAAATGAGCTATAAAAATTAATTTTTTTGTGTATTTTATTAAAAATTATAAAATTTGTATAGATAATTAGTTTATTTTATAAGTAATAAATTAATTATTAAAGAATGAAGAAATTTTGACAAAAAAAGAAATTATATTTAGAATATAGATATATTTACAAGAATCTTATTGAGATGATATTATTTTTTATCATAAGCAATTCTTGTTAAATGAGAAATTAGAAAATAAAATCTAAATCTACATAAAATACTTCAATAACTCTTGACAATCTAAAAAATGACAAGGCTGTATATAAAAAATATATATAGTATTAAACTCTAAAATAAAATATGTTGTAGAGTAAAAAAAGACATTGAATAGATATCATTAAATTGTAAAATTATGTTATAATTGTACTAAAGGATGTAATAATGTGTAGAAATAATAATATAATTTGAAATTTTAATAATTAAACCAGAAGAAGACTCATGAACAACTTAAGTTTTATTATATAAAGAGTAAATGCTTATAAAAAATGTATCTTTAGTTGGCAAGATTAAATATACATATGTGAAAAATAAATCGTAAATAATCGTAAAAATGTAGACAAAAAAAGATTGATAAATTATAGTAATACTTATAAAAATTTTTTTAAATGAAATAAAGATAGGTTCAGTACCTATATTTATATTTTTGTATTTATATTATGAAAAAATTAAAATTATTTAGGGGTGATGGTTTTGAATAAGGACATAGGAGCAAAAATAAAGCAACTCAGAACTCAAAAGCAAATGACACTGAAGGATATGAGTGAAAAAACAAACTTGTCAATTGGTTTTTTATCACAACTTGAAAGAGGATTAACAAGTGTGGCAACAGATTCCTTAGGAAAAATAGCAAGTGTACTAGATGTAGAATTAACTTACTTTTTTATGAAGCCAAAAGAGCATAAAAGAGCTGTATTAAGAAGTTATGAAAAAGAAGTATTTGATGTAGAAAACTCAACATTTATACATTATCATTTATCATCTAGTTTAAAGGAAAAAACAATGCTACCAAGATTAATTGAAATTCTTCCAAGTAAGAGTAGTGAGGAAATTTGTTGTTACGTACATGAAGGTGAGGAGTTTGTGTATGTATTAGAGGGTACTCTTACAGTGTTTTTGGGAGATGAACAAATAGAAATGTATCCAGGAGACACAATACACTATAATAGTGAAAAGAACAATCATAATTGGGTCAACTATACTAATAAGGTAGTGAAAATTTTGGTAGTAAGTATACCAAATCCATTTGAAAAGTCTGATGCAGTTAAAGAAGCTTAAATTTTAACGATTACTATTAGTCAATAAGGAGGTACTAAAGTGAAAAAAATTGGATTCATAGGTGCAGGAAATATGGCAAGCGCTATGATAGGGGGAATAGTAAATTCAAAATTAGTTGAACCTAATATGGTTATAGCATCAGCATATAGTCAAGGAACTCTCGATAGAATAGATGCAAATTTTGGAATAAATACTACAAAAGACTCGAAGGAAGTAACTAGAACCTCTGATATAGTAATTGTAGCTGTTAAACCAGATATATATGATGATATTTTGGAAGAGATAAAAGACTTTATAGATGACAATAAAATTATAGTTACAATAGCAGCAGGAAAATCTATAAAAGATATAGAGTCTATTATAGGAGAAGATAAAAAAATAGTTAGAACTATGCCAAATACTCCAGCTCTTGTAAATGAAGCCATGTCTTCTCTTTCTATAAATAAAAATATAAACAAAGAAGACTTAGAAGCAGTTACAGAAGTATTTAATTCTTTTGGAAATACTGAGGTAGTACCAGAGTATCTTATAGAAGCTGTAATTGGTGCAAGTGGTTCTGCACCAGCATATGTATTTTTATTTATAGAAGCTATAGCAGATGCAGCAGTAATTGCAGGAATGCCAAGACCACAAGCATATAAGTTTGCATCACAGGCTGTTATGGGTTCTGCAAAAATGGTACTTGAGACAGGAAAACATCCTGGTGAATTAAAAGATATGGTATGTTCACCTGGTGGAACTACTATAGAAGCAGTTAAAGTACTTGAAGAAGAAGGTTTTAGAGCTTCTGTGATAAAAGCAATATGTGCATGTATAGAAAAATCTAAAAAAATGAGTGAGTAATAAAAATTTATTGTAAATAAAGAGAATTGCCTTTTATAGAAAATTTCCATTTTAGGCAATTCTTTTTATTTGTTTAATTTCTAAAATAAGCCTGAAAGCCAATTTTTTATTTTTTCAAAGAAACCAACTGAGTCATTATTATTTGATTGATTTTCTGAATTATTTGTTGTGTTGTTTTCATTTGTTTGAGAATTATCGTTATTTTCATTATTACTTGAAGTATCATTTTTTGAGCTATTTGTATCACTATCATTGTTAGAATTAGTATTATTTTGTGGATTTATTTGAACACCTTCTGTAGAATTTATTACAGCATCAGAGCCAAGAGACTCATCATTAGTGTTATTTAAGATTCCCAAATCTTTTTTATCTCCGCCTGAGAATAAACCAGAGAACCAGTCTCCTATTCCACTAAACCATCCACCAATAGTATCTAGTATACCAGAACCTTTAACACTTTCACCTAATTTCTTTAATTGTTCATTTACATTATCTGATACATTATCTAGTGTATTTTTCATGCTATTGTAATCGTAATTTTGGTCAGCTATTTTTTTCATTACACCTTTAATTTGTTCTTTTTGTTCTGGTGTAATAGTAATATTGTAATTATTTACAACATTATTTATTGTATTTGCTATTTGATTGGTATCTTTTGTACCATTCTTTACAATTTCTGTTTTTATATCATTCATTACACCTGTTGCTTTTTCTTGCCCTATATCATCTCCTAAGTCACCTGTAACTACCAATTCTTCAGAAGCAATTTCTTTCTTAGTTTCATCAAGTTTCTTTCCTGAAGCATCCTCAAATGCTTTCATGATTCCTGTCAATGCTCCAGTACCACTTACAGGATATGGAGCAGCAGCAATAACATTTGCATCTTCAAGACCAGCTGTTGTAAGGGTTGAAGCAATCATTGAACTAGTTACCCAAGTTAAGTTTGCTGTTTTAACATTAATTCCATTTCCTTTTTTAGTAGGTTCAACGTATGAGCAAGAGATAGTAACTTTTCCAAGTTGACCCTCTGTTGCAACACCTTGTAAATACTGTCTTTCTTCTGCATTTGTTACATCTAAAACTAAGACTTGGTCTTTTTTTACTCCAAAGTAATTAAGCATTTGCTGCTTTTGAGACTCTGATAAGTTAGCTCCAAGTGTAACTACATTTGTACCGTCTGCATAAGAAAGGTTCATACTCCCAAGTACAAGCATAGTAGACACAACAATAGAACTAATTTGTTTTTTAAACTTCATAATATTCCTCCTAGATTTAACATACATTACATTTTCAATCTATTTTTTTATTAATATATTGAATAAAAATATGTGTTACATTTCTATTATACTAAATATAAACTATTTTTTAAATCAATGCGATTACAACTTTGTAATAAAAAAGGGAATATAAGGAAGATAATAAAAAAATAATTTTTGTAAGAGATTGAAAAAACAATTAATGTAGTATACTATAATATAGAAATGATTATGATAATGTTATAGAATCGGAAGGAGAAAAATAAATGTCAAAAGAATTAGTAAAAGATAGAGTAATAAAATATTTAATAGAAGATTTATTAGTACCTCAAGATATGATTGATACAAATGTTGAGTTGGCAGAATTTGAAGAAGGTGCAGAAGGAATTTTAGATATTGTTGTAAATGTTAAAGATGAAGAAGATTATTATGCACCTGTAATGATAGTGCAATGTTTAGATGAAGATGTGGAGTTAGAAGGAGAAGTTTTACAAAAACAAATAGAATTTTTAGAAGACGTGGATAATATAACTATGTCAGGTAGATTGGTTTTAACTAATGGAGATGCTATGATGTACGCTGATTGGAGAGGGGAAGAATACGATACTGAGGCAGCTCTTCCAACTTATGATATAATGGTAAAAGAGTTTCATGAAATGGAACAACAGGCAAAAGATTTAGAAGAACATCATCACCATGATGAAAATTGTGGATGTGGATGTAATCATCATCATGAAAATTAAATATTGAGCATATATATAAAAAAAGACTGTTTAGTAAACAGTCTTTTTTTAGACATATATCATTCAAAAAACTAAGAATATAACAACATATAATAAAATAAATTATATATATAAGGAGGATATTGCTGTTAGAAGTAGAATAATATTATAGGTATAGTTTTTATAAATTTGTATACATAATATACAAAACAATTCATTTAAAGAATGGGATATTATGTAATTGTAGATTATGTAGGTTTAAATTATTTATTTTTGTTTTAGCAAATTCTATGAATAGAAGGGGTTTGATTATGGATACTAAAAAAGAAAATAATTATGAAAATTATATTTGTGTGGGTTCATCAAATGTATCAAATGCGATGAAAATGTATTTAAAGGAAATAGAGGAATACAAAATGTTGTCAGCAGGAGAAGAGATAGAGCTGGCTAAGGAAATAATCAACTCATCTTCAGTAGCAAAAGAAAAATTTATAAATTCAAATTATAGGTTGGTAGTGAGCATAGCAAAGAGATATAAAAGAGATAGTATTGATATGTTGGATTTAATTCAAGCAGGAAATATAGGACTTATAAAAGCTGTAGAAAAGTACGATTATAAAAAAGGATACAAATTTAGCACTTATGCAACTTGGTGGATAAAACAAAGTATAACAAGATATATCGACGATTGCGAAAATACTATTAGGATACCTATACATCTTCATCAGAGAATAAATTTTGTAAAGAAAAAGAAACAAGAACTTTTAAATGTATTATTAAGAGAGCCAACTATAGATGAGATTGCAGATGCATGTGGTTTAGAAGTTGACAAAGTGTTGGAATTATTAAGAAGAGATAAAAATGTTGTATCTTTGGATACTCCATTAAAAGAAGATGAGGATAGTAGTTTAGTTGAATTTATACCATCAGATGCTGATTTTAAAGATGTTGTAATACACGAAGTTGAACAGCATAATTTAAAAGAAAAGATAGAAGAACTACTTACAGGTCTTGGAGAGCAAGAACAGCAAGTTTTAAGAATGAGATTTGGAATTGATGATGATGACCCTAAAACACTAGAACAGATTGGAAAGGTATTTGGAGTTACCAGAGAACGAATAAGACAGATAGAAGCTAAAGCAATAAGAAAATTAAGACATCCAAGTAAGTTAAAACAATTAAAGCATTTTTATTAATATTTTTAGACACATTATATATGAGAGTATGAGAAAGCATGTTAATCTCTACTTAGGAATTATTTTTTTATAAAATCTGTTTATGAACAGCACACTTGTATTTTATAGGTGTGCTGTTATTTTATTTATTTAATAAAGTACATAATAGTTTAGTAAAATTTCTCAATATGGACAAAATATGTTAGAATATAGTTTAAAAAGATAATAAAATCTGTTTTTTACTTTTAAAGTTATCGGGTAGCAACTCCATTTCTTTGAATATAATTGAAGCTATACAATTTATATAGGAAAAATGTAAAACTTATTGGAGAAATAAAAAAATATGAAGAATAATGTAGTTTGTGATATATTAAGAAATAGGTGTTAATTATATTTTGATAGGGCTAAGCAAGGCAAATTAGTTGATAGAATTATATCTAATGAGCTAAATTTTACTTGATTAAAAAGAGGTATGTTAGAAGTGGAGTGATAAAATGAGCAAGGTAGCTAAAGCAACTTTTTATTTGATGATAGTTACTATAATCTCTAAGATTCTTGGAATGGGTAGAGAATTAGTATTATCATCAATTTATGGTACAGGCTTATATACAGAGAGTTATTTAACAGCTATGAATATACCAAATATTATATTTGCAGCAATAGGTACTGCTATAGTTACTACTTTTATTCCAATGTATCAAGATATAAGTAGTAAACAAGGTGAAAAGCAAGCACTAAAGTTTTTAAACAATGTTTTAAATATAATAGTTGGTATATGCATAGTTGTAGCTATATTAGGAGTTATTTTCTCAAAGCAACTTGTAAGTATATTTGCTATAGGATTTGAAGGAGAGAGGTTTTTACTTACCGTAAAATTTACTAAAATATTGATTAAAAAATAGCTACGCACACTCGTGACTTTAGTCATGAGTTAGTAGCTAAAATAGTCAGCATATAGGGAAACCTATATGTAGAGATAGGATAGAACCTA